>PPCM01000013.1_pt1 | contig 531771 bp, 463 predicted proteins | sample 1555541 | NCBI WGS metagenome assembly PPCM01 (sample SAMN05284479, study PRJNA326546) | Marine sediment metagenome, whole genome shotgun sequencing project. | isolation source: marine sediment | place: Germany: Wadden Sea | collected 2012-09-05
TTTTTAGATACAAAAAGGGCAGTCGAGAAATACTATTCTATTTCCCGATTGCCCCTTTTGTCTGTTTAAAAATATGCAACCATAACTGGTCATCAAAGCATCATGAATCTTGCTTTTAATATTTGTGAATATGGGATACAATAATTAGGCAAACAAATGTTCAGAGGATTGCTCTCTATGAGAGTCGAGGTGAAATATATGAAATACTTAGAAATCAATGACATGGATATTGAAGACATTAAGGATTTTGTTTTCTTAGCCATTCATGTAAATGATAAATCGGAATCTATAGATAAATCAATACTAGAGATCCCACAGATCAAGAAATATTACGATCACTGGGGTCAATCACATGACTTTGGAATAAAGGCCTTTGATGAAGATTGTGGCAAAACAGTCGGCATGATCTGGATTCGCCAATTCACTGAAGATGATCCCTCGTACGGTTTTGTGTCAGATGAGATCCCAGAAATTACAATGTCAATTCTTCCTGAGTACAGGGGTCAAGGCATTGGAACCCAACTCCTTAAGGCGTTGATTGGTCAGGTCAAACATAAATACAGTGCACTCTCTTTAAGTGTAAGTCTAGATAACCGCGCAAGAATTCTTTATGAGAAGTTTGGTTTTGTGAAGTACGAACGTATTGGAAATAGTTTAACCATGTGTCTGGACTTAGAATACTGGAGTTAATCATGAGAAATAAATGGATTAAAAAGATTGATCGCTATGTCTACAGTCGGTTTTCCATTCAAGTAGGAATCGTATTAATGATGATGCTTTGGTTCATTGTTGGCAGAAAACTTGCTGACAATAATCCTTTTCGATTTGTATTCGTTATACTGGATTTACTCTTAGTGTCCACAATCATTGCTGATGAAGTGATTTTTCAATACAAATATAGACTTGAGCTGACCCTTAGAAATCTAATGGACACTGAAGGTTTTTTACTGCCTAAATCATATTCAACAGATAGACTAACGCTGAGAGCTCTTGAAATGTCTGACTATAAACTCATTCGTAAACTGAGTAAAGACAGAACGGTGACTGAGTATATAAAAGACATTGATTTTAATCAGAACTTTAAAATGTCTCGCAACTGGGTTTTAGACCATATAAGAATTGAAAAAAGAGGGCTCAGATGTACCCGTATTATTACACTAAAATCAACTGGTGAGGCTATTGGTGCAGTTGTTTTTATTAATGGTCATGAATTAGAGTACTGGACACTCAAGAAGTTTAGAGAACAAGGTTATACCTTTGAAGCCATAGAAGCTTCAATAAACATAATCGAGCAAGAGGATAATATCGTTTTGTTTTCTAGCTGTTCGAATCACAATAAAAGATCTGTTAATATGTTGGAAAAGCTGAGTTTTAAGTTGGATGAAGATACAAGGGACAGCGATAAACTCCAGTGGGTTTACTCTAAGTAAGTGCTTAAACGGATAATATGACAAAAAGATAATGTTAAAATAGTGAAATTAATGAAAAATTTACTCCCTTTCTGGTATCTATGATATTAAGGAGGGGAGTTTTTATGTATAGAAGAATAAGTTCATATTTTCTAATAGTGATTCTAGTTGTTGCGTCTTTATCAGGATGCGTGAACACATCTTATGACAAGGTGGATGAACCATCCAGTCAAAGTTTGGCTTCTTCTAGTCTTATAGACATTTCCTTAATTAATGAGGAACGCGCCTTTGAAACCATACTGGAACTGACAAAAGAAAAATATAATGGAAGATTGGCAGGGACTCAAGAGAACTTAGAAGCTGCCAATTATATCGCAAAAGAATTTGAAAAAATTGGTCTAGAATATCCAGAAACACTTGATGGCTATTTTCAGTTTTATACACAGAAAAACATCATCATGCAATCTGGATCAAAATTTGAGTTTATGACCCTATCAGGTGAGGTTGAAGAAGCTTTGATGCCACATAACGAAGTTAGGGATATGGTACGATTCCCAGGGACTATGGCATCTGGTGAACGTATAGGTGAAATGGTTCATGTAACTGACTTAGATCAGTTCAAAGAAAATGCTGATGTACTGGGTGGTAAAATTCTACTCATTAATCATGAAATATATGACCCAAACAACCCTGGAAGATTACTAAACAAGGCCATGGCTTTGACGCCAAAACCTGCAGGTATATTTATTCATAGAGACAACAGATATAATGAATACTTTTTAGTAAGCAAATACATTCCTGAAAACATGAAATCAGCATCCTTTGATGATGAAAACGGTCCAGGTGTATTTTATCTGACAGCAGATGGTTTTACAAAGTGTATTGAAGCACTAAGAGACGGAAAGTTAATGAAGTATTCAACAGATTATAGTTATGATGATTACCAAGCTCCAAATGTAATTGGTGTGATTCCTTCGACTCAAGAAAAGGTTAAAGGAACCCTCATGTTTACTGCACACTTTGATCATGTTGGAACCAATGGTGATGGAAGCTTTAATCCAGGTGCACTCGACAATGCTTCTGGCGTATCAGCTGTAATTGAACTTGCCCGAATCATAAAAGAATCTGCTATTGATAGTCCTTATAACTATGTTTTTGCGGGATTTAATGGTGAAGAGGAGTCCTTATATGGAGCGACTTATTACGTGAACAATCCACTGTATGATTTGGAAAATACAAGTCTTGTTAACTTTGATATGGTGGGGTCTGCCAGGGAGCTTGCACTCAATATAAACGTGAATAATTTTGCCATGGGGGATACACAAGAGGAACTTCACGATATGGCAAAAGAGTTAAAAATACCTTCGCACAAGGCGTTTGGTGGTGCGAGTGACAACGTACCGTTTGAAGTCAATGGGGTTGACGCTGTTCTTCTTATACATTTAGACATGACAGACATCCATACCAGAAGAGATACAGTAGACAATGTTGATTCATCAAGACTTAAAGAAGTTGTGGTCCTTGTGGCCAGTTGGTTAAATGCATATAAAACAGAATAGACAAAGTTATTCGATATAATTAGAAGTAATATCCAGTTTGGACTTGGACTGATGAGCGAATTGTAATATACTAGATATTGTTGTAGAAATTGATATCGTATCATAATTAAATTTGGGGTGGAAAAATTGATTTCTAGAGATTGGCCATACATGGTCATCAGTATTGGTATTCTTGCATTAATGATTACTCTAATTGGAGGATCATCATTTCCACTTACCGAAGGTGCAGAGCTGGAAATGAGTTCTAATATAAAAATAGCACCCTATATGGACTTAGAAACTGGATTATATGGATTTATAGATACAGAGGGTCAGATCATCATTGAGCCCAAATACCAGTATGCTGAAAGCTTCAGTGAAGGTGTTGCAGTTATTGCTGAGTCAGGTTCAAGTGGAACCTACTATGGTTATATAGACAGGAAGGGCGACATTATTCTCCCGCTTAAATATGAATACGCAAGAGGCTTCCACGAAGGCCTAGCTATGGTTAGTGAGAAGGGCAATATTCTTGTCATTAATAAAAGTGGTGAGGTTTCCTATAAGCTACCAGACAATATGGTCGTGAGTGATTATGGAAATGGAATGGCGCCTATGTATCCCAGCTCAGAAATGGCTGATACGAACGATGTTGCAGCAGGTTACATCGGACGTAATGGCCAAATGCTTTTCGAGTTGGATATGATTAAGGGGATGCCTTTTAGTGATGGTCTCAGCCAAGTTGCAGTAAAAAATTCTGAGGGTAAACTCATGTGGGGTTATATTGACCAAGGTGGCGCATATGTCATAGAACCACAGTTTATTAATTCTGAACCCTTTACAGAGGGCATTGCAGCAGTAGCGGTTCGAGATGCTAACGGTAATAAAAAGTGGGGTTATATAGACAAGTCAGGTGAATTTGTAATACAAGCAATTTTTGATAGTGCATTTGCATTTAGTGAAAATCTTGCTGTTATTTACTTGGACAATCAAGGCTACGGTTACATAGATAGAAACGGTCAAATCGTTATAGGACCTTCATTCAAAATGGCAACTGCATTTAGTAATGGTTTTGCAAGTGTGCGCATTGATTCCACTGAGTTCAACTGTATAGACAAATATGGAAGCAAACGATTCTCCACAACCAACAAACTTATATTTGAATTTAATTGAATTTAACGGGATTTAATTAATGAGATTAAATTTATGAGAGTTAATGGTTAGAATAAGTTGCTTTAGTAAATAATTTTAAGGAACACCAATATAATGAACTACAGCGACCCCTTATGAAGAGGGGTCTTCTTTTTATTCTGTGTTCTTCATTTAATAAGGCATAATTAATGAAATTTAATCTATTTCTACTGAAAAATCACTTAAGTTGACACTTTTAAAAACATTTACACCTATATTTGCTATAATAAATCTATTGAAGAATGGAGTGTGCATATGGAGTTTCAAAGTTTAGGTTATACAATTATGAATGCAGTAATGATCATGGGTGCGGTTCTTGTTCTTAGAGAACGTTTTGCCAGTAAAAAGCGTAGAGAAGCTGATGATCAAGAGCTTCTAATGGATCTATCAGATTGGGAAATGAAACGTATTCCTTTTTATAAAAGAAAATCACGTAAAGTTTCATTTACTGGAATTGCCATTATCGTCGCATTTCTAATATTTATTGGGGTTCAAAACCCGAAAGCAGCATTCGAATCCTTAATTATGGGTCTTGTTGCAGGCAGTTTTGTTCTTTATATGGGGCACATAGATAACAAGAAGACCAGTGGTGTCTATAAAAAAGGCGTATTGCATAAATCTGGATTTATATATTTTAACAACATTTCGGGCTTAACTGTCTCACCTTCAGACGAGTACGAAGACGCTCATGATGTCTGGTTACTTATAGGCAACACGCCTAAAATACAGGTACATGTGCCAAATGACAAAATTAAAGCCTTCGAAAAGCTAATAAAGAAAAATACAAGACTAAATGGTTAGCTGGAAATTCATCGAACGTGTCTACAGTCTGAGCAGTGGGTATATTACTCACTGCTTTTATTTGTAGAAAGCTTGTGAATACCTGTTATAATAAAATGTGCATATAGACATCGGTTATATATTTGATATAATAGGTGTAGTCAACGTGCGAATGTACGTTCGGGTAAAGGAGCATATTATGGATTTATTTAACGTGATCAAAGAAGAAAGCTTAAAACAAGATGCCCCCTTGGCTGAAAGAATGAAACCACAAAGTCTAGATGATTTTGTCGGACAAAGTCATATACTTTCTGAGGGTAAACTTTTAAATAGACTTATTAAAGCAGATAAAATCAGTTCAATCATATTTTACGGCCCTCCTGGGACAGGTAAAACAAGTATTGCCCGTGTCATTGCAAACTCAACCAAGTCAGCGTTTGAGTCTTTAAACGCTGTTACATCTGGTGTGAAAGATTTGCGACGGGTTGTTGAGTTGGCTGAAAACAACCTAGGCATGTATCAACAGAGAACCATTCTATTTTTAGATGAGATCCATCGATTTAATAAAGCTCAGCAGGATGCACTTTTACCCCATGTGGAAAAAGGAACAATAATCCTGATAGGCGCGACAACTGAAAACCCGTATTATGAAGTAAACAATGCACTGATTTCTCGATCAATGATCTTCAGACTTGAAAGACTAACAACAGCAGAGGTTAAAGACATCACCAAACGTGCAGTGAAAAATGTTGAACGTGGTTTAGGGATGCTTGGTGTTGCCATAAACGAAGAAGCACTTGATTTTATAGCCCAGGTTTCTGCTGGAGATGCCAGACGTGCACTGAATGCAGTAGAACTTGCAGTTTTATCGACTGAAAAAATAGATGGTGTTTTAAACATTACCACTGATGTTTTAAGAGAGTGTGTTCAAAGAAAAGGTTACTTATATGACAAAGCCGGTGACAGTCACTATGATGTGATTTCAGCCTTTATAAAATCTATGAGAGGCTCTGATCCAGATGCCGCACTGCATTATTTAGCACGAATGATTCATGGGGGTGAAGACCCTAAGTTTATTGCCAGAAGAATAGTCATAGCCGCTTCAGAAGACGTTGGTAATGCAGATCCAAACGCTTTAGTAGTTGCAACTGCTGCAGCACAAGCAGTAGGGATGATTGGCATGCCAGAAGGCCGTATTATACTTGCTCAGGCCGCAACCTATGTTGCAAGTGCGCCTAAGTCCAACGCGTCTTATACGGGTATAAAAAAAGCTATGGTAGACATTGAGTCCGTGGATATAGGTCAGGTTCCTTATTACTTGAAAGATGGAACAAGTCTAGGCATGAGTAAAAAAAGAGAAGACTGGGGAGATTACTCCTATAAGTATCCACATGAGTATGATATGAATTACATTCCACAACAGTATTTGCCTGATGAACTCAAAAACAAAAAATACTATAAACCCACTGAAAATGGCCATGAAAAAGAGATTAACGCCCATTTCAAGTTGATTAAAAGTATACATGAAGAACCTAAAGAATAGATTAAAAAGAATAAATAATAAAGCGCTAATAAGATTCAATTTTGTGAATCCTATTAGCGCTTTTTCTTTAATCCATCCAGTCAAATATCATGGATTTTCTAATGGCGTCTGACTCAAGGTTACCTTTGAGAACATCAACAAGTGCATACGCAAACAACATTGCTGTACCAGGGCCTTTAGACGTGATCAACTTTCCATCCTTAACCACAAGGTCATCGTGAATAACAGCACCTTCAAGTTCTGCTTCAAATCCTGGGTAACAAATGGCTTTTTTTCCTTTTAGGAGACCCGCTTGAGCAAGAACCGTTGGTGCGGCACAGATGGCAGCAATGTACTTATTGTCTTTCTCAGCCAATTCCAAAATAGTCAGTAGTTTTTTGCTCTTGCCTAGGTTTCTTGTGCCAGGCATACCCCCAGGGAGAACAAGCATATCTGCACGTTTGAGATCAACATCATCAATCATTATGTCTGCTACAACTGTGAGTCCATGTGCAGAAGTTACTTCTTTTTTGTCACCAATGGACACTGAACGAACGGTGACATCCGCTCTTCTGAGAATATCGATTACCGCGACTGCCTCTATGTCCTCAAAACCTTCTGCGAGGAATATATATACCATTAAAACCACACCTTTCGAATTAAAAGCAACTTGTATTGTCATTACTATTTATACGCTTTATGTGTATACTTCTAACGCAATTTTCATGCCTTAACTCAATTATATTACCAGTCTTAGTAATCCTAATGGCAGTCGGTTAAAAATTATAGAATAAATAAATGTTTATATTGCTAACATGTAGCTATATCTTAACAGACTTAATTTATTCAACAAAATAAGTTCTGCTTTGACTGGGTGGTGACTAAGTTTTAGAATTGCGTTAAAATGAGTGTATTAGGGTAGGAAAGGAATGGAAGCTAATGAATATGGATAACAAACCTGTAAGAATTTACTTAACACGTCATGGAGAAACGAATTACAATCTCCAGGAGAGAATGCAAGGACACATAGACGCTGAGTTGACAAGCATTGGAGAAACTCAAGCAACGGCACTTGCTAATAGAATAAAAGATGATTCAATTGACCACATTTACACAAGTCCTTTGGTTAGAGCAAGCCGTACAGCTGAGGTTATTAATACTTTCCACAACAAAAGCATTATAGAAGACAGTCGATTAAAAGAAATGGGTTTTGGTTCTTGGGAAGGCTTAGTCATAGAAGAAATCAAACGCAATTTTAAGGACAAAGCACATGCCTTTTGGAAGGCACCTGAAAACTATGTACCTATTGATGGCGAAAGCTACGAAATGGTACAAGAGCGTGTTCGGTCTTTTCTTTCTGAGTTGATTTATAAACACCGCGGAGAAACAGTTTTACTGGTTTGTCATGGTATGCTCATTAGAAATATGTTATCCATTCTAAAAAATGAAGGGATTTCGACTGTTTGGAAACATCCAAGAATTTATCAAACATGTTTAACTATTGTAGATTATGATGGGATAAATGCAGACTTTAAAATGTTAGCAGATGCTTCACATTATGACTTCAAATAAGGAATACACTTGAGGTGATGCATATGGTATCCATTGCATTAATTTATGCAGTAACAACCATAGTTTTAGGTGTCATAATAATAAATAGTTACGTGAAGAACCGCCATTTCAGTTGGCGTTATTCAGGTGTGGCATTTAAGTATAGCTTAGCCTTAACATTAATGAGTGTTGTCTCATCAGCATGGTTAATGTGGATCACAGAAGACGGTCCAGCCTTTGTTAGTGGTTTAATCAGCGCGCTGTTACAGTGGCCACTTTTATATATTTATATGAGTGTTGGTGTTAGGTTCTCAAGAAAACTTGAGTTACCGGGTGCTCTCTTTTGGAAGCGCCTGTCCAGGTATCCTTTGTCTATAGATGAAGAAGACAAACATGTCCATCGTGTGCATGATATACAAACCAAATCAGGACAAATGATATACACATCTTCTATTAAACCAGAGTATATAGAAATTCAGTCTATGCATTCTGAATTGACGGATTCACTGAATAGGAAATGGTGGGCTAAGTTTGACTTAATAGTTATTCTGAGTATAATAGCAGCTTCTGTTTATACGATTGTATTGTTTAATCTCACCCAACCAAAGGCGTCTGAAATGATAAAGCTGGTTCAACAGTCAAACCCTGAACCGGCAGCTGGTGAAATGAGTGCAATGCTTCTCATAATCATATTTGCTAGATTGGCCATTGCAGAAGAACTCTTCTTTAGACTTGCCGTTCAAACCTTTTTAGAATGGAATTTACGTGGGAATAAACATGGTGCCTTTATAGCAATCCTATTTTCAAGCGTATTTTGGAGTCTTGGTCATATTGGGATTTTAACTCCAGAATGGGTGAAGCTGGCACAAATCTTCCCATTTGGTATTGCCTTAGGTCTCATCTACCGGAGGTATGGTATAGAAGCAGCTATTCTCATTCATGTTGTCTTTAACATCACAATGATATTCATCACCCCCGGCTTTATATCTTTATAATCATTGTCCTAAATTTATGCTTTAAGATTGTAGAATGGGTATGAAATGGCATAGATGGTAAATGAAGTGCGGGAGGGATGTAGATGAAACTGAAATGGGATGAGAAAATGCGTATCAATATTGGCTTTATGGACCAAGAACATCAGGAACTGATGGTCGCAATTGAAGATACCTTAGCTAATGTTGATTTTATGATTCCAGACGAAGAAAGCATTGACAAGTTCATTAACTTAGAAGAACGTATGAAAAACCATTTTTCTCATGAAGAATTATTAATGCGAGAGTATGGGTATCCTGATCTTAATCAACACATAAGCAGTCATTTGAAGATTCTTTTAAAACTTGAGAAGTTCAAAGAGCTGTTCTATACAACAGGACTAAATCAAAATCAGTTAAGGCGAATAGAGCAGAATGTGAACTTTTTATTCAAAAACCATTTGTTAGAAGAAGATAGAGCCTTAGAAAGGTTTGTACATTCTAATCCAAAAGTAAAGTGATAACTGCACCACTAAAAAAACTGCTAACCCCTTTAAAGGTCAGCAGTTTTTTTATGTGTATAATCATATTTTAGTAATAGGTTTCCATAGCAAGACGTTCTATAATTTCTTTGTGAGTTGGGAACATACCAATCAGTTCGTCTTTGTCGTAAAGTTTAATATCATCAAAGTCAAATCCTGGTGAAACCATAATGCCAAACATTGAAAACTCTTTGTCAATACGTTCAGCTGCCATCATAAAATTACGTGGAATGCGTACTTGCAGTTTTTCCCCCGCTTCAATATCAAGGCCAAGAGTCTCAGTGTATAAAACACCATCTGGTGAAATCATGTGTATTTTAACTGAAGAACCATAGTGGTAGTACCAGACCTCTTCTGAACGTACACGGTGGAAGGCGAGGTAGTCTTCTTCAGTTAACAATAAGTATATACTAGACCATAGTTTTCTTTCAGAAGATGAAACACCTGCAATATCATGACGGAACATGGTTTGCTCCGATTTAAACGAACTAAAGTAATAACCACCTTCAGGGTGGGGGATCATTCCTAGTTTTTCTATCCAATAATTAGCATCTTTCACTTGCTCATACTCCTTTCAAGTGAGTCCTTAACTCTATTATCATATGAAAATTTTCAGAAACCGTCAAGTATTCTAGCTTGATATTTCAATAATTACAAGCATATTTAATATGATTATACCCGCTTAAAAAGGATATAAATGGAACATTGAGCCTAGAAAGGGGAAAACTATGAAAAATAAAGTTGTAATGTCAGGAAACCAAGCAATAAGCCGTGGTTTTTATGAAGCTGGAGGGCGCGTTGCATCCAGCTATCCAGGATCTCCAACAGTGGGTGTTTTACAGTCGATTAAAGACAACTATTCAGAGATATATTCAGAGTTTTCAGTGAACGAAAAGGTTGCACTTGAAGTGGGTATTGGAGCTTCATTCGCAGGCGCAAGAACCATGGTAAGTATGAAACATGTGGGTGTAAATGTTGCAGCAGACCCACTAATGACCTTTACACAAACTAAAATTAACGGAGGATTCCTTCTTATTACTGGAGACGATCCAGGTATGGCGTCTTCCCAAAATGAACAAGACAATAGAATTCTTGGGAAATTTGCACATATGGCTGTCTATGACCCAGGTAATAGCCAAGAGGCTCTGGAGTTTACAAAGATTGCGATTGATGCAAGTGAAAAATACATAATGCCAACCATGATGCGTATAACAAGCCGTGTTTGTCACAGTCGTTCAATTGTTGCGCTGGGAGAGCGCGTAGAAAAAGAAGTTTCTGGTTATCCGGACACACCTAAGGAATTTGCAATGATTCCACCAAACACATTCATCAAACAGTTTGCCATGGCTGATCGTATCGACAAATTGACAATCGATGCAAATGACATGCCGATTAACAGATATGAACCTTCGCCTACAGGTAGGGATGATGTACTCATCATTACCTCTGGCCTCATGTATTACAACTACAAAGAGCTGGGTCTTGATTATTCAGTTTATAAACTAGGGATGGTTTATCCACTACCAATAAAAAAAATGCATGATCTAGCTAAAAAATATAGACGTATTATAGTAATCGAAGAGATGATGCCTTTCATAGAAAATGAACTGAAGGTCCATGGCATTTCCTGTGAAGGAAAACACTTCTTCTCAATCACCGGTGAATTGAACACGGAAGATATTGAAGATGGCCTAGTGACAGCAAAAGTATTAAACGAACATACATATCCGGTTGAAAAAGAGGATGAGACTGTTGCTAGACTGCCTATGTTCTGTTCAGGCTGTCCCCATAGACCTGTCTTTGATGTCCTAAAAAAGGCAAAAACCAGTGTCATTGGTGATATTGGTTGTTACTCACTGGCATACCTGGAACCTCTGAGTTCTGTTAACTCAATCATAAGTATGGGTGCCAGTGTAAGTATGATGAAAGGCATGAGTAAAGCCTTGAAAAATGGAGGAAAAGCCAAACCCCTGGCCTGTGTTATTGGTGATGGAACCTTCTTCCACTCAGGCATGACAGGTATGTTGAATATGTTACACCAGATGGATGATGAGGCAAACATGACAGTCATTATTCTAAACAACGGCACCACAGCTATGACCGGAGGCCAAGCGACTGCAGTTTCAAAAGCGTATACAGATAAAGCAGATATGAATGTAAAGATCCCGGATCTACTTTCTTCTATGGGCTTTGACCGTGTGAAAATTGTTGATCAATTTGATTATAAAGAGGCCAAAAAAGTAATTGATGAAGAACTTAAGTATGAAGGATTTTCGGTTGTTATGACCACAAGACCGTGTGCCCTGAACTTTAAAATTAAAGAAACACCATTCTACGTGGATCCAAGTGTTTGTATCGGTTGTAGATCTTGTGCCAAAACAAACTGTCCACCAATTTTGATGAAAGAATATGAAGGTTATGACAAGTTAAAGTCATCCATTAATAAAGATATGTGTGTTGGTTGTTCTGTATGTGCACAGGTATGTCCTGTTGGTGCAATTAAACGCTATGAAGAGGAGGCCTAATATGACTACGAATATTGTAATTGCTGGTGTTGGCGGTCAGGGTCTTGTTTTAACTACTAAACTAATATGTGATGCTGCCCTTAAAGGTGGTCTTGATGTAAAAAGTAACGACGTCATTGGACTGTCTCAACGTGGCGGCAAGGTTTGGGGAAGCATACGCATTGGTGATCAGGTCTTCTCTCCCAATGTTCCTCCAAGAGGTGCGGATTTCCTACTGGCACTAGAGCCCCTTGAAGGTCTGCGCTATAAAGGGACTCTGAAAAAAGAGGGCAGAATTTTTATGAACAGTGCAGAGGTTCCTCCGGTTCCTGTGATTGCAGAAAAAGCAGAGTATCCTAAAAACATTGCTGAGACCCTGAGTCGTGATTTCCAACTGGTTTCATTAAATGCAAATGAAGCAGGGCTGAAACTGGGTTCTTCAAAAGTTGCCAATACTTTCCTTGTGGGTATGCTTGCCAAATGTATGAATATTGACAAATCGGTATGGTATGACGCCATTTCTGATAATGTGCCAAAAAAGTTTATTGACATGAATAAAGCGGCATTTGATCAAGGCTACGACATGCTATAAACATGTAATTAGAATGTATTCGGGTAGTTTGTCTGTGTGGCATAATTATGTGAACAAAAAGTAAACTACATCCTTGACAAAGGTTTTCCTGCGTGCTAATATGCAATTAAGAAATGCATATGGACCACTTTTGGTGTGTTACTGTTTAATCAGGCATGAACCTAACTGAAGCGCAAGCTGTAGTTGTTCATGCCTTTTTCTATTTTCAGGACAAGAATGTAACAGGTGAATGAGATGACAAATAACACATACAAAATAATACGGGTACTTAACAACAATGTTATACTCGCTAAGAACTTATCAAACAATGCAGAAGCTGTCCTTGTAGGTAAAGGTATTGGATTCGGTAGCAAAAATGGTCAGGAAAAAACAATCCCTGCTGATTCCATTGAAAAATCGTTTGTCACCTATGATGAAAAACTCAAGCGAGATTATTTAGAACTTGTAGAACAGATGGATGAATCCATATTGTCCATGTGTACGGAGATCATTGTTTTGGCTGAGAAACGCCTAGGAGAGCTTAACAGTAGAATTCATATTGTGCTCACAGATCACATTGGGTTTGCACTCGAAAGAATTAAAGCAGGCATGGAGATCCACAATCCATTTTTACATGAGATAAAATCACTTTATGAAAAAGAATATCAGGTAGGTCTAGAAGCACAGTCGGTGATTGAAAAGGCAACAGGCATTCGTATTGTTGAAGATGAGGTAGGATTTATAGCCCTTCACTTGAATGCTGCCAGACAACACAAAGATGTTAAAGATACACTCAGAAGTACACGACTTATCAAAGAGCTGGTTGAGATCATTGAAGGCAATTTGAGTTACAAAATCGAAAGTGATTTAACCTACAGCAGATTGATTCACCATCTAAGAGGCAGTATTGAACGTATTGAAAAAGGCCAGACCGTTAAGAATCCTCTTTTAGATACATTAAGAAAAGAGTTTAAGGATTCCTTTAAGATTGCTGGTAAAGTAAAAGTTCGTATTGAAGACGAACTAGACGCAATTGTCCCAGAAGACGAACTTGGCTATATGGCGATTCATATAGATAGGATCCGAAGAATGTCAAAATCGGATTTAAATAACTAAAGTAAATTATAAGGTAGTGTGTTACTGATTCGATCAGGCATGAGCTGCAGCGGTGAGAGAGCCGTTTGTTGTTCATGCCTTTTTTTATTGGACTTAATTGATTATTGTGGCGACGCGCGCAGCCATAACTATAAAAAAGCAATAATAAGCTTAATTCTATTTACTACTATTTATTAGGAGGGGAAATTTATGCAAAGCGTATTTGGAAAATTGCAAAAAGTTGGTAAGGCTCTTATGTTACCAATCGCAGTTATGCCTGCAGCAGCAATCCTACTGAGATTAGGTGCTGGAGTTCCGGGGATTGAAGGAATGCTTGCAGACATTATGTTAAAGGCCGGTGCTGGTATCTTTGACAATCTATACTTACTATTCGGTATTGGTGTTGCTCTTGGTTTAGCAAAAGGAAACCACGGTGCTGCCGCACTTGCAGGTGCTATTGGTGTTCTTGTTTGTAAAAATGTTTACGAGGTTATTAATCCAGATATCAACACAGGGGTTATGGTTGGTATGATTATGGGTGTTATAGCCGGTACTCTATATAACAAGTATCATGATATTAAACTTCCAGAGTTTTTAGGTTTCTTTGGTGGTAAGCGGTTTGTTCCTATAATTACTTCATTTGTTGCTGTAGTTGTAGGTATTGCATTTGGTTTTGTATGGCCAGCGATTCAAACGGGTATTGATACTATAGGTAATGCAGCAATTCAAGCTGGACCTGTAGGAACTTTCTTCTTTGGATTTGGTAACAGACTTCTAATTCCTGTTGGTCTACACCATGTTCTTAACTCAATTTTCTGGTTCACATTTGGTTCATTCACAAATGCAGCGGGTGAAATTGTAAATGGTGATCTTTGGAGATACTTCGCAGGCGATCCGGCTGCTGGTATTTACATGGCTGGCTGGTATCCGGTCATGATGTTTGGTCTTCCTGCAGCTTGTTTTGCAATGTACAGAGCGGCTAAACCAGAAAACAGAACAGCTGTTGGGGGTATGTTATTCTCAATCGCATTCACATCATTCTTAACGGGTATTACTGAACCAATCGAATTCTTATTTGTTTATATTGCACCTGGTCTATACCTAGTACATGCAATCATGTCTGGTGCAGCGCTTGCAATTACACAGCTACTTGGAATTCTACACGGATTTGGGTTCTCTGCAGGTCTTATAGATTACCTGCTAAATATGCACCTGGCAACAAACGGTTTAATGTTAATCCCACTTGGACTGGCATTCTCAGCGCTTTACTATTTTGTATTCAAGTTTATGATCGAAAAGTTCAACATTCAGACACCTGGACGTATGGACGAATCCTCAGAAGAAGTGGACAATGCAGTTGCTGATAGAGGTATTGCTGCTGTAGCTGTTGAATACTTCTACTTACTGGGTGGACATGACAATATTGTTGAAATCGATTCTTGTATTACACGTCTTCGTTTAACTGTAAAAGACAATTCAACAATTGAAGATGCACCCCTTAAAAAATTAGGTGCTGCTGGTGTCATTAAGCCAAACAAGAAAAACATGCAAGTTGTTGTAGGCACACACGCTGAACTGATTGCAGAAGAAATGAAGAAAATGTTAGGCTAAATTGTTTTAGGCTATTTGTATTAGAGTATGAATATTGAGGGATTTGGCAGGGGTAACCCAGCCAAATTCTTCTATCCAGTACCGAAGCTTAAGTATATTCGTTCCTGGATAGGATAATTTGGAGGCAAATATGGATCATACACAAGTAAATGTTATTTTAAATTCAAAAATTGTTTTAGCCAATCAAATATTAGAAGATCATGTCCTCGTATTCACAGATAAAATTGAAAAAATTCTCACACGTAAGTCATGGGAAACTGAAAAGGCAAATAAAGAATACTCAAATGTAAAGTTAATCGACTTTAATGGTTACGTGAGCCCTGGTTTTATTGACATCCATATCCACGGGGCTAAAGGCTCAGACACCATGGATGCCACCTTTGAGTCACTAAAGGCTATATCAGAAACCTTGATCCAGTCAGGAACCACAGGCTACCTGGCAACTACAATGACCATGGATCAAGACTCAATTGAGAAAGCACTCGCCAACATAAGAAGTTATATGAATATCCAAAAGGCCAAAGGCTCATTGGGTAGTCAAGTATTAGGCGTTCACTTAGAAGGCCCTTTTATAAGCCCGGACTATAAAGGCGCTCAAAATGCTGCTTTTATCCAGAAACCGTCTACCAAGTGGATTAAAGATTACTTTGACATAATAAAGGTCATTACCCTTGCACCTGAAATGGATGAGTCATTTAAGTTCATTCACGAAATGAGAAAAAACGATGAAAGCGCAAACATTGTGCTTAGTATGGGACATACTGGGTGTTCGTTTGAAACAGCTTGTGAGGCCTATGACGCAGGTGTTGAACACGTCACACATTGTTTTAATGCCATGACTGGACTGCATCACAGAAATCCCGGTGCCGTTGGTGCAACACTGGCTAAACCCTTTACAGCTGAGCTTATTACTGATGGTGTACATGTACATCCAGGATTTATTGGAACTTTTATGGACATGAAATCAACAGAAAAAATTATACTGGTAACAGACGCCATGCGTGCCAGCTTCTTAGAAGAGGGTCATTATGATCTTGGCGGTCAAGAAGTAGTGGTTAAAGATAGAGCACCTAGGCTTACAGATGGAACCATTGCAGGCAGTGTACATCAGATGGACATAGCCCTAAAAAATGTGGTGGAGTACACAGGCAAACCCCTCTATGAGATCATAAAAATGATGAGCCTGAACCCGGCAAAACGAATTGGTCTGGATAAAGTTATGGGCAGTATTAAAGAAGGAAAAGAAGCGAATCTTGTTTTTGTTAAGAATTCACTGGACATTCAGTCTGTATATATAAAAGGAAAAGAAAAGTACCGGGAGGCATAAATTGAACATTATTATTGTCAAAAATTATAATGACATGAGTCGAAAAGCTGCACACTTGTTTGTTGGACAAATACTCCAGAAACCAGATAGTGTGCTGGGTCTAGCAACAGGATCGACCCCCGTTGGTTTATATACTGAACTCATAAAGTTCTATAAAGAAGGCATGATAGATTTTAATGACGTGCAGGCCTTTAACTTAGATGAATATTTGGAATTAAAACCATCACATGAGCAAAGTTATGCATATTTCATGCAGAAAAACCTGTTTGAACATATCAATATTAGACCTGAAAACTACCACATTCCATCTGGCACTGCCAACTATCAAGAAAAAGAATGTGAGCGGTATGAGGCTCTTATCGCAGAAGCGGGCGGGATTGATTTACAGATACTGGGTATTGGTAGAAATGGACACATCGGTTTTAATGAACCTGACATAAAGTTCGAAGCCATCACCCATGTGGTTCAGTTAGACGAACAGACCATCAACGATAACGCAAGATTCTTTGATAATATTGATGATGTTCCCAAAACAGCCATCAGTATGGGCATCAAAACAATCATGCAATCAAGGGGCATCATATTGTTGGCCTCTGGTATAGAAAAAGCAGATGCAGTTGCTGGAATGATTGGTGGTAAAATCACCCCTGAGCTTCCTGCGTCAGTATTACAGCTCCACCCAAATGTAACAATTATAGTGGATGAAGCGGCAGCTTCGAAAATACCAAGTAAAAATATATAAACACATATAACAAATAAAACCATAGATAGAACGACAAGTGAGTGAAAGGACGTATTCAATGTTTGGATTATTTAAAAAGAAGTCATTAAGTCTTCAGTCGCCAATGACAGGAGATGTCATAAATATATCAGAAGTACCAGATGCAGTGTTTTCTCAAAAGATGGTGGGGGACGGTTTTGCTGTTAATCCTTCAAATGGTGAGGTGAAAGCACCGTGTTCAGGTACAATAGCACAGATTTTCCCGACAAATCATGCCTTTGGAATCGTATCAGAAGAAGGTGTTGAGGTTCTGGTTCACATAGGGATAGATACTGTTGAACTAAAGGGTGAAGGTTTCACACGTATTGCCGAAGTGGGCTCAAAGGTAAATGCGGGTGAGGTCATCATTAAAGTAGATTTAGAGGTTCTTAAAAATCATGACAAGCTTGTGATCACACCAGTGGTTATTACAACACCTGACAAAATAAAAGCGATCGACGTAAAATATGGCTCTGATACAAACAAGGAAGCCGCTATTCTTACACTGGTATAAATTAAGCGTACATTTTAGGAGGAAGTAAAAATGGTAGAAGTAATTATAAAAAGTAAAAACGGTCTTCATGCAAGACCTGCAAGCTTAGTCGTAAATGCTGCAACAAAATTTGCGGGTGAGGTTTTCCTATTAAAAGGAGATAGCAAAATTAATGCAAAGTCTATAATGAACATTATGGGTATGGGTCTTCTAGAAGGTGACAAAATCCAGATTAAAGCAACAGGCAATAACGCTTCAGCAATCGAAGAAGAGTTAAAGACGATTATAGAAGGAGTCGAAGCTTAGTGAGTAGATTGATTAAAGGACTTGGCGTTTCTGAGGGACTTGGACATGGCAATTTATTAATTGTAAAACCTGATGTCACACCTGTGGAATCTTTTATTGAAAATATGGAAGAGGAAATATCAAAACTTGAAACAGCCCTAAGTACCGGCCTCTTTGAACTAGAGCATATATATAATTCTAAACTGGAAACACTTGGTCAAGATAAAGCCCAAATCTTCCAGGCGCATATGATGATTCTTCAAGATCCTGAATGGATTAAAAGTATTAAAACACTTATTGAAGAAAAAAAAGTTTCAGCTGAGTATGCTGTACACCTATCTGCTGAAGAAACTGCAGAAATGTTTGAGAATATGGACAATGAGTATTTTAGAGAACGTGCCCACGATATTAGAGATGTAGCCAGAAGAATTATAAGATTAGTTAGAGGTGAAGAGGCGTCTGACCTTGGCTCTGCAAATCCAGGAACAATTGTTGCAGCTATTGATCTTACTCCGTCAGACACCGCTCAACTGAATGCCAAAAACATAATTGGTATTATAACTGCCATTGGTGGGAAAACATCACATAGTGCTATTATTGCACGTACCATGGGAATTCCAGCTGTCATGGGTATTGGTAAAGATAACTTTGACAGCCTAATTACTAAATCGGAAGTGATTGTCAACGGCTTTAAAGGTGAAATCATCTTAGAGCCAAATCAAGCACAAATTGATCAGACACAAATTGAAATCAAAAGAATAGAAGAAGAAAAGGAATCCTTAAAAGCTCTGATTGGTTCACCTTCTCTTACAGCTACAGGACGTCAGATTGAACTGGCAGCCAATATTGCATCTCCAAATGATTTGAAACGTGTACTTGAGAATGATGCAGATGGTATTGGTCTATTTAGAAGTGAGTTTCTGTTTATGGATAGAAACAGTGCACCAAGTGAAGATGAGCAATATGAATCTTACAAAATTGTACTTGAAAAAATGGACGGAAAGCCAGTGATTATCAGAACCATGGATATCGGTGGCGATAAAGAAGTACCTTACTTGAATATGCCTGAGGAAATGAATCCGTTTTTAGGTTATAGGGCCATTCGTTATTGTTTAAATGAACCCGACGTCTTTAAAACTCAAATACGGGCACTTTTACGTGCTGGTGTTCATGGTAATCTTAAAATAATGCTGCCTATGATTTCTAATGTTAAAGAAATACGAGACACCAAGGCAATTATTGAAACTGTGAAGAAGGATTTGGCAAGTGAAAAAATTTCCTTTGATGATCATGTCCCGCTTGGGATCATGATAGAGATTCCAGCGGCAGCCATTGCCTCTGATATTTTGGCTAAAGAGGTTGATTTCTTTAGTATTGGAACAAATGATCTCATTCAATACACGGTTGCAGTTGATCGAATGAACGAATCGATTGCTGATCTGTATACCGCCTATCACCCTGCTGTGTTAAGGCTGATCCAGATGTCTATTAAAAATGGACATGAAGCGGGTATATGGGTCGGAATGTGTGGGTCTGTTGCTGGCGATCTGAACCTGATGCCTGTTCTGTTAGGGATGGGACTGGATGAATTCAGCATGAGCCCTGCCAATCTACTAAAGGCAAGAAGACGTGCCAAAGAAATAAATGAGACAGAAATAAAAGTAGATTTAGATAGAATCCTGTCTTTATCTACTGCAGAAGAAGTAGAATTTGAAATTAAAAAATTATAGTTGAAATAAAAGCATACATCTTATATATTAAGGAACTGTTTAGCTTGACCCATTATTAAGTTTAAAAATGGGTCAGAAAACAGTTCTTTTTATTTTACGATTTAATTTACGATTTAATTTACGATATCAGAATATTAAATTCACTAAATTTCCGGTTCACTTGTTGATTGAAATGGTAAAATAGAAAAGACGATATTTGTTGATTGAACCCAATTAACACGACTTACAGCTGGGAGGGACTATGAAACGTATTGACGAAAGAGATACCATGTTTGCACGTATGTCATATGAAGTAGGTGGCAAGCAGTATAACGATTATTATAAGGAACATCCAGAACATAAAGAACGTGACGATCATATGCGTACACTTCCACACATATGCGGTGAAGGTACAATGACTTATCATCCTATTCATTCGCGTTTTGCAGACTCTGTATTCAGAATGTTAGGGGACATCAACCCACTATCTGAAGGACAACAACAAGCAGAAAAGGTGGAGACGTCACCAAAGGAAATGACAGAAATCATAAAAAAATACGCCAAATATTATGGAGCTGTAGATGTTGGTATCACAAAGATGAAGCCAGAGTATTATTACTCTCATAGAGGACGTAAGCCAGAAAACTATAAAGATCCGATTGAAGCCAAAGACCACTATGCAATTGTGTTTGCTGTTGAAATGGATCAAGACATGATCAATAGAGCCCCTCAGATTGAAGAAGTCATTGCCGTAGTAAAAGGCTATATGGATTCAGGAATGACGGGCATGGTACTTACATATATGTTAAGAGAACTGGGTTATGAATCGCGTAATCATATGGACGGCAACTATTTGGTGGTGGCACCCCTTATTGCCGAAGCTGCAGGACTGGGCGCCATTGGACGAATGGGTATCCTAACATCTAAAAGCAATGGCCCTCGTGTACGACTGGGTGTTGTGACTACAGAAATGGAGCTTGTAGAAGATAAACCTGTTGATTTTGGATTCGCTGAGTTCTGTGAGATCTGTGGAATCTGTTCAAGAACATGTCCAGGTCAAGCAATACCAAAAGAAAAGAGATCTGTAATCGATGGTGATTTAAGATGGCAGATCATTCAAGAAAATTGTTATGAAAGATGGCGTTCATTAGGTACAGACTGTGGTGTTTGTCTTTCTGCATGCCCCTTCAGTCAGGATTTGGATTTGGAAGAACTACGAAAAATGAATAAAGATACAGATAAGATGCGCGCTTATTTATCTGCCTATAGAGAAAAGTATGGCATTAGGAAGTACATTAAAGAACCACTAGACATTGTTACATTGAGTGGCGAATAAGTTTAGGGCAGCTAGAGGTTCTGAATAATCATACAAATTACAATTTGATGACTTGACGGACTTTAAGACTTTTTTAATGGAATATGTTGGAGCCTCATGATACAATAAATGGGATTTCAAAAGGAGGAGTAATACTATGAATCGTAAAATTTTATCAATGTTAATGATACTTGTTCTAGCATTATCAGTCGTGGGTTGTGCACCTAAACAAACACCAAAGGAAATGCTGGAAGAGGCAACAATGAAGTCGATGGAAGTGACTTCAGCTGAGCAAGATATGAACATGCACTTAAGCGTAGATCTTGGTGAGAACCCAGATCCAATGGTAGAAATGTTTGCATCAATGATGAAAGACGTAAACTTAAACTTCCATGCTGTTTCTTTAATAGAAGACGCACCTAAAGTTGCAATGACAGGTTCTGCAGCTTTAAGTGGTATGACTTATAACTTTGAAGTCTACATGAATGACAAGCAGCTTGCAATGAAAATTCCAATGATGGAGCCATATATTGTTCAAGAACTTGTAACTGAAACGGGTGAGTCTCTTTCAATGAACAAAGAGCAGGCGATTGAGATCAACAAAAAAATCTATGATCTGATTCTTGCTAAAGTAACAAATGAAGAACTGGTTCTTACTGAAAATGCGACGGTTTCAGTAAATGGTGAAGACGTTAAGGTTTCTAACATTGCACTTTCATTAGATGATGCAAAAACAAAAACTTTAATTCAAGAGCTGTTCAAGACAATGATGACAGATCAATCATTTAGAGATATCATGGTTTCATCTCAAATGAACCAAATGAAGGCTATGGGTATTGAGACAACTGAGGAAGAAATTCTTGCTGAGTTTGACAATGCTATTACTGAGTTTGACGCGGGTTGGGCAGAAGCTAGCGCTATGTTCACAATCGATCGTTTTGACATGACATTTGGTATTGACGGTAACAAGAACATGGTTGCCTCAACAATGGGTCTAGGTCTTACAGTAACTGAACCAGAATCACAAACTGTAATCAAAATTGGTATGGATGTTGATTCTACATCTTACAACATCAATAAAATTACAGAAGTTGATTTCCCTGAGTTAAACGAAGAGAACAGCGTTACTGCTGATCAACTGGGAAACATGTACTAAAAGTTATTCAATAACTGAGTATACTGCTTAACAATATAAACCGATTCTACTGACTGTTTCATACAGTTAAGTAGAATCGGTTTTTTATTTTCACTAAGAAAAACATATTACAAAAGTGCAACATTGTATTCGAAAATACATGAATTATTACAAACACATTACGGTTTTGCATACCAAAATTCTCGAAATTCAATTATCAGAATATTATACATCCGACAAAAACGTTGAAATTTGAACGTGGAAAACGTTTTTGTGTAGGTTTGTGTAGGAAAATGTAGAATCCAGAGGTGCAGGATTTAGAATTTAAAATGTCTTAACATATTAGGGGGTTGAGACACATGCAATTATCAGAAGTTTTATATATGAAAGGGAGGATTATATGAAAGGCAAAATGAGTCTTACTACTAAAATCCTAGTTGCACTAATTCTTGGTGCTATCGTAGGTGTTGCTCTATTCCCAATGAGTGATGTTCCATTTATTAAAAATGTTGTAATCGATTTCTTCTTCGTACTTGTGGGTAAAGTATTCCTTAACTCTATCAAGATGATGGTAGTTCCACTGGTATTCGTTTCACTTGTTGTAGGTGCTGCAATGATAGGTGATGTTAAGAAACTTGGCCGTATCGGTTCTAAGACAATTCTTTTCTACCTAATGACTACTGCAATCGCAATTACAATTGCAATCACACTTGCTAATATCACGAACCCTGGTATGGTTGGTGGCATTTCAATGGAAGGTGCTGAGTTTGCAGCTAAAGAATCACCAGCTCTTGTAGCGGTTCTTTACGATATGGTTCCTACGAACCCAATTTCTTCACTTGCTAATGGTAAAATGCTACAGATTATCGTTTTCGCACTGTTTGTTGGTACTGCACTAACGATCCAAGGCGAAAAAGGAAAAGCTGTATTTACATTCTTCGAGCAACTTAACGACGTTAACCTTAAAATTGTTGAACTAGTTATGAAAATGGCTCCGATTGGTGTATTCTGTCTGATTGCGAAAACATTTGCAACCCTCGGGTGGGGCATGTTCGCACCACTGGCAGTTTACATGTTAACGGTAATTGGTGCGTTATTCTTACACGCTATCCTAACTTACCAAGGTTTACTCGCAGCTATTACGAAGCTGAACCCAATCCAGTTCTTTAAGAACTTCTCGCCAGCTATGGCAGTTGCGTTCTCTACAGCTTCTTCATCTTCAACTTTACCAATCACTATCGAAACTACAGTTAAGCGTTGTGGTGTTGAAGAAGATATTGCTTCATTCTGTCTTCCTCTTGGCGCAACAATCAACATGGATGGTACTGCAATTATGCAAGGTGTTGCAACAGTATTTATCGCACAGCTATTTGGTGTTGACTTAACAATTAACCAATACATGATGGTAATCGTAACTGCGACACTGGCTTCTGTTGGTACTGCAGGCGTACCTGGCGTTGGCCTGATCATGCTTTCTATGGTACTTCAGCAAGTTGGTCTTCCAGTTGAAGGTATTGCAATTATCATGGGTGTTGACCGTATTCTTGATATGACTAGAACAGCTGTAAACATCACTGGTGATGCAGTTTGTACTTGTATCATCGCTCAAGGTGAAGGTGGTCTTGATAAAGAAATCTTTAATGCTAAGAAAGATCAAGCTTTCGAAGCAGCTCAAGAAAAAGCAGCAGCTTAATTTACAAATAATTAAATCTTTATATAAGCCCACATTTCAACTTACGAAATGTGGGCTTTATTTTTTTTGATATTAATCATAAGAGAGTGTTATAATGTTATAGCAGAAAATGACATATAAATTATAGACAGGCGGAGCTGAAAAATGCAAGAAAAACGACCCCCATCTTTTGAAGCCTATATATCAATCGATGTACCAGAACCATTTAACAATGAGATATACAAAATTAGAGAAATCTTCTCAGATAAGAAGATGATGGCTATGCCAGTTGACATACCCTTGTTTGGACATTTTGATGAGACGATGACACTCATGAAAAACTACAAGGAATTCTATAAATCAGTTGAAAGAGCAATATCTAAGATAGATCAAGTGCAGTGGTCTTCAAAGGACTTAACTATAGAAGCAAGTCATTATGTCCTAGATGAATCAAATAACTTAATGATACTACTTAGGGAAAATGCATATTTGAAAATGCTAAGAAAAGAAATTATAGATGATTTGCATCATATGAAAATAGAAATTGCTGGCGAGGACCTGTTTGAGTATAGACCTGTCTTATATATAGTAACACGCCCAAACGTGAATATTGACCTTTTAAAATCCTACCATGAGAAGAAAGTGGATTTACAATTTAAGTTGAAACGTATGTCTTTTTATCAAAAAGAGGCCATACCGCTCACCCGTGTTGATTCATGGATTATATAGATATAAAAAGCCTGAGACCTTAGAGTATAAATCTAATTTCTCAGGCTTTTCTGTGCATATTATAGTTGGGCTTGAAGAGCAAGACGCAATTGATCAGGACAAGATGTTGTTTTAGATCCACAATTGATGTCTTTTAGACTTTCTATAACCTTTTGAACGGGCATGCCTTCGACTAGTTTAGAAATACCTTGTAGTGATCCTGGACAACCTCTGTCGAATTCAACTTTTTCTACGTTTCCATTCTCTATTTTAAAGTGAATTGCTTTCGCACAAACTCCAGTGGGTATAAATGTTTGCATAGGGAACCTCCTTAGATGATATATATTTTGACACCCAAATGTTATTTTACTACGGTAACAGTTGTAATTCAACACGTGTTGGAGGATATTATGCATAAACTTAGCAGACATATAGCGATCAGAATGACGCTGATTTTAACAATAGTAGCTTTGCTAATTGGTACTGCAGTCTTGTTTAACAATTCTAGACGAATTGAAAGACTCTTTAATGACCAATTAATTAATGCTGGGCAATTATACTCAGATATTATACAAGCAGAATTAAAAGAAATAGCACATCTATTTAATACCATGCGTGCACTTTCACTTAGTGGCGAACCTACCACTTCAGATAATGTGAACACGTACAAGGATACAGCGCGAATTTTACTTAAGGGTTCTCAGATCATTAATAACGTCTTTTACTTTTCCAGTGAAGATATGGAAGTTAAAGAGAGCTTTTTTGCTGAAAGGTTAAATAACAACGATATTCTCTTTAGTGGACTTGAACCTCTAGAAATACTAAAGGACGCCTGTCATGAAGTTGCAACCGAAACCTATAAACAATCCAATACAGGCACTTGGCTAACTGTATGTTCCGAAGAATTTTCCAAACGTGCTTATATTGAGCCATATGTAGAGAATGAAGTTATTACAGGTTATATAGGGACCATTGTAGATTTAAAAGAGTTAACACTACCTAAAATTTCTTACTTAGGTCCATCCAGTCAAGTCTTTTTACTTGATCATGATGGACACGTCTTAACCAGTGATAATAAGTTTAATGAAGCTCACCTCGAAGATGAAATTCGTCAACAACTGGCAATGGATATGGATCTGGACCTTGATGACGAACAAACACACGCAAAATTAAGTCTAGAAAACGTTAAAAATAGACGTATACGAATAAATGAAACAAATACGATTATTGGTATAACAAAGTTAGATGATGATTTATATATAGGCATTGCCATTTCACAAGGCGGCATTGATTCGCAAAGAAGTGAGTCCATTATTGTTTACCTCTTATCTTCTCTTTTGTATTTCTTTATAGTGTTAATTGTTTCAATTTGGTTAATGGATAGAGAAATGAAACCCTTCCAGGTTTTAAAAATATTCATAAGAAGGATTCAAGAAGGAAATTACTCAGAAGCCTTACCTGAAGAGTACAGTCAGATTAAACACGAGGTCGGTGACATTGCCAGGTCTTTTGAAGACCTTAGAATGAGTCTTTTAAGTGTTTTCAAAAATTTAGAGGAAGAGATTGATCAACATGAGTTAACCCAAAGAGAACTGGGTGTTATGACAGAGGTTCTAGAAAACTCCAATGAAGGTGTACTCATACTTGATGAACATAGAAATATCATTTACTCCAATGCCGCCTATAGTATGATTTCTGGTTACTCAAGCTCAGAGCTATTTGGAAAACATGTTTCAATGTTTGATTCTGGTGGCAAAGACTATAGGGCAGAAATCGTTGAACTCTTAGAGGAGCACGGCAATTGGAATGGGGAGATTAACCAGTTAAGAAAGTCAGGAAAACTATACCCTGCAGCGCTTATCATTCGCCTGCTCAGGAGTGAGGAAAATGAACCCAAGTACTATTTTGTAATTACTGAAGACATGAGTGAAAAACAACGCTCTGAATCAGACGTAATTGAAATCATGAACACGGATTCCAAAACAGGTTTGCCCAATGCCTCAAAAATGAGACTAGATATAGACAAAAGAATTGATCAACATGAAAACTTTGCACTTATCTATATTGGGATTGATGACTTTAAGTCCATTAATGAGATTTATGGATTTAATGCGGGTGACGCTGTTATTGTCAGCCTATCAGAAAAACTTCCTTTGGTTGCTGGAGAAAATGACAACCTCTATAGAATAGGTGGCGATGAGTTCGCCTTTCTTATAGATGTAGACAATCTTGAGGACGGTATAGACAAATTTATTCAACAAATACAGTCCATCGTTCGTCACCCTATAAGAAGAAACAATATTTCAATTTATATGACTGCCAGTATGGGGATTAGTTCTTATCCACGTGATGCAGATGATGGAGAGGCTATTGTAACAGCAGCACTTTCGGCCCTAAACAAGGCAAAACTAGATGCTAGAGGTTTCCATTATTATTTCTCTAAAGAGCTTAGAGAGAAGTCTGAACGACGACAGATGATACTCAGTCAGCTCTATGAAGCTGTGAATCAAGACGAGTTTAGTCTCATGTATCAGCCTAAGATCAATGCTAAGGACAATAAGTTGGTAGGTATGGAAGCCCTTATCAGGTGGGAGAACAAGTCACTGGGTGTGGTTTCTCCTGTTGAATTTATACCCGTTGCCGAGGATTCAGCAATCATTGAGAAAATTGGTCGTTGGGTTATCACAAGAGCCACTGAAGATCTAAGGATTATTCATGACCTAAATCATGAGGAATTAAGTTTGTCAGTGAATCTATCAGGTCAGCAGTTTAAGGAAGAATCATTATTTGCATGGATTCTTGAGAGTCTAAGTGAACTGGATCTGAATTCTGAAAAATTTGAGTTAGAGATTACAGAATCACTGCTCCTTGAGAATCTTCATGAAGCGGTTCCCCAGCTAAATATGCTAAAACAGTCCGGTGTGATCATATCGATTGATGACTTCGGTACTGGCTATTCATCCTTGAGTTATTTACAACACCTGCCTATTGATGTTCTAAAAATAGACAGAAGTTTCTTGGCTGGTGTAGATAGCACATCGCCTGGTACAATAGTTAACGCCATTATTGAACTGGGCAGGGCCTTAAATCTGGGGGTTGTTGCAGAGGGGATTGAAACAGAAGCACAAAAGCAATTTTTATTGGATAGAGGGTGTGTTATTCATCAGGGATACTTGTATGATAAACCGCTCAGCCTGGAAGATATTATTGAAAGATATAAATTGAAGTCTAAAATATAAGAGCACTAAAAAGAAGTGGACTAAGTGCGCCACTTCTTTTTATGTTTTTAATTGAATATATTTTATGTATAGATATATCCTAGCGCCTAAAGCCCATGGTCAAGCTTTAACTTAATGTTTGCAGCCAAGTAAACATGTCTAAGTAGTGCAGCAAAATATCTTCGTCTTAAGACTTTCTTAAGATATATTAAGACCATCACAAGAATCACCTGTTATACTGATTTCATATTAGGTTAGAGTAAGGAGTGAACCCTATGAACGAACATATTTTAATTGTAGATGACGAACTTGAAATAAGAAAACTCATTCAAATATATTTAGAGAATGAAGGTTACACCTGTCATCAAGCCTCTGATGGTGTTGAAGCATTGAAAATAATCAAAGAAGAGCCCATTGAGTTGATGGTGCTTGATGTCATGATGCCTAAGCTTGACGGGCTTGCGGTCTGCCATGAGGTGCGTAAAGAGAGAAACATACCTATTATTATGTTGTCCGCTAAATCAGAGGACATCGATAAAATTCACGGACTTGTTTCAGGTGCAGATGACTATATGACCAAACCCTTTAGCCCGCTTGAACTCATAGCACGTATTAAATCACAGCTGAGACGGTTTAAAGTTCTTAATAATAATACCAGCGTAAATAACACTGCTTCAGAGATCCGTATAGATGAACTGTATATAAATACAGCTACCCATGAAGTTATGGTTGGCGAACGTCAGGTTAAGTTAACACCAAGAGAGTTTGACATATTACTGCTTCTAGCCCGTAACAAAGGTGTTGTTTTTAATACGGATAGAATCTATGAAACGGTATGGGAAGAAGACCCATTTGAAACGCGTAATACGGTTATGGTTCACATACGGAAGATTCGTGAAAAAATTGAAGAAAATCCTAGAGAACCTGTCTATGTTAAAACAGTCTGGGGGGTCGGTTATAAAATATGACATCATTAGAAAGAAAACAAATAAAACTAGAAAAGGCTAAGAAAAGAGCTGCCATAAAAAAAGCTAAGAAGGTCGCCCAACGTAGACGATGGAGACGGCGCTTATCAAAATTTGGTGGATTTTTTGCTAAGATATTCTCTTCAATGATTAGACTCTTTGACTACCTGGGTATTCGGTCCAAGGTTCAGAGCAGTATTTTGGCTCAGCTGTTAATATACTTTTTCCTTTCACTGATTATTGCAGTTATTGTGACGGTTGTTAGTCTTAATGTTTCTGTTGAAGTTAGAAATGAAGTAGAAACCAGTTATTCACAAGGTTATGAGGAAATATTTAAGCGTAGTGATGACTTGGTAAGGAATATAACACATGATATTTCAGAGACAGAAGATATTGATGATCTGTTTGATTTGATTGAGAACACACATTTCTTTAGTGAGCTCATGTCTAATCCAGAAATTTATATTACAGATACCATTGGTAATGTACTGGCTAAGAATGACCAAGCAACGGCTGAAAAACTTGATATTTTAGAAGTTGCTGAAAAAGCGGGTGTGAATACCATAGACTCCCATGATTCACCTCAAGAAATTTTCCGTGTCTTCAAAATTGATGAAAGTTTAGAAAATGGACAAGATGAAGGTCAAGAAGAAAAACTTCTGGTTTATATAGCTTCTCCTAGAAAGAATTTTGTTTATTCATCTGAGATTATTGGAAACGGCGGTATAATGCCTTATTTCAATGGATTGATTGCTTTTATCTTTGTCTTTGTACTGCTGGCACGAAAGAAGATGAAAATGATGACAGAGATCTCGGATGCCCTTCTGTTTATAGCCGATGGGGATTTGAATTATATTGTTGAAGAAGAGGGTTCTGATGAAATCGCTCTACTTGCTGAGAACATTAACTATATGACTCGCGCTCTTAAGCGGGAGAAGGAAGAACAGCAGCGTATTGAAGAAACCAAAAGTGAACTTATAACCAATGTTTCTCATGATCTAAGAACACCCCTGACATCAATTATGGGTTATCTAGGCCTTATTAAGAATGATCAGTTTAAAAGCAAAGAAGATATGCTTGAGTATGCTGAGATTGCCTATAATAAGTCGGAGAATCTTAAAGTTCTTATTGATGATTTGTTTGAGTTTACCAAGTATGCCAATTCAGATATAGAGCTTCAACGGTCAACTATCTCTATGAATCAATTGTTAGAACAGATCGTTGAGGAGTACTCCCCTGTGTTAGAAGAGAATCAGTTGGAAATGGTTTTAAACCTTCCACAAGAAGAGTTCTTTATGAATGTGGATGCCAAACGTATTGTGCGTGTGTGCGAAAACTTACTAATGAATGGCATAAAGTATAGTATCAAACCAAGTATTTTCGCAATTAAGCTCAAACGACTTGAAAACGGATCAATGCACCTGAGTTTTGAGAACAAATGTGACCCTATGACCGAACAAGAGGTCAATAACTTGTTCGAAAGAATGTATAAGACGGATAAGTCTCGAACTGCAAGTGGCAGCGGCCTTGGACTTGCAATAACCAAAGGTATTGTAGAGGCCCACGAAGGGCGTATTTTTGCAAATCAGATTGAGGATTCCATTTGTATAGGTTTTGAAATACCCCACAAATAGATTGTATTAAATTGTTAAAATTCGGATACAAAACCATTGATGTAAACGGTTTGTAATCCCTATATCTAGTAAAAATGATAGACTCAGTATGAGCCGAAAGGAGGCATCACAATGAAAAAATTGATACTTATTCTAGCCTTAGTTATGATTGTAAGTGCTGGATGTTCTAATCAAACGACAGAACCTGAAAAAAGCCTGATCGACTCAAACTCTTCACAAGTGGAAAATACTGAAGAGGCTGAGAGCAATACAGAAGAAACCTCAAACGAAACCTCAAATGAAACTTCAAATGAGGCAACAGATGAAGCACATTCTGAGGAAGAAAGCACAGAAGCTAAAGAAACAGTTTTGATTCCGCAGGTTGAACTGGATGGATCACTGAGCTTGAAGAATGCCATTGATATTAAATCTTCTAACGCAAAGGTTAAAGAAATCACTCTTGAGCCAGAGAGCGAAAGCTGGGAGCCTAGAGTATTAAAGGAATACACACAAGACAATCAACTCCTGAAATTAACTGTAACTGAACCAACAGATGCAGGTAAAATGACAGGCATGACAACATTCTATTATGATAAAGGTGAGTTATTCTTTATCGAATCATCATTTGCCAACTATGTGTTTAAAGAGGGCAAGTTGGTTGTTTGGTCTGATGAGAACTACAATATTCTAGACATGTCTGAATCAGATCTGGAAAGACGCCAAGAAGTTCTTGTAGATTACCTAGTGAACTACTTAGAAATGTTTAACCAAGGCGAGAAATAACAGTTCCAACTTAAAAATAACATAAATGACTCAGAGAGACTTTCACCCAGTGAAAGTCTTTTTTTTATGTACATAACTCTACTTTCTACATCAAATTCAATTTACCATTGACCTAACAATAAATAATTGATATTCTTGTTGTGCAAGCGGTTGCGCAACGGATTATCATTTATGAGGTGAATTATGAATATACAAGCTTTTTATCATCAACCAAAGAGTAATTATTGTTATGCTCAAGATGAAAATACAGTTGTAATCAGATTTAGAACGGGTAAAAATGATGTTGATAAGGTGAAACTGGTCTACGGAGACAAGTACCAGTGGGACTCTGAGCATCATATTGTTGCCATGTTACTTGAACGCTCAGACACATACTTTGACTATTTCAGTTATGAAGTTCACGCACCCAACATCAACTTCAGACTATCTTATATATTTGAACTTGAATCCAAAGACGAGAAGCTATACTTCACTGAGTGGGGTCCAGAGACTTCAATTGATCCAAAAGAATTGCATTTGCATTATTTTAACTTTCCATACCTAAATGAAGTGGATGTACATAAAATTCCTGAATGGGTTAAAGATGCAGTCTTTTATCAGATTTTCCCTGAAAGATTCCACAATGGTGATAGAGAAAATGATCCTGAATCAATTGAATGTTGGGAAACTGGGATTCCAGCCCGTGAAAATTTCTTTGGCGGTGACATTGATGGCATCATAGAAAAAGTAGATCATTTAAGTGACTTAGGCGTAAATGCCATTTACATGACGCCTGTGTTTAAGTCAACAACGAACCACAAATACGATACAACGGACTACTTCCAAATAGACCCTCATTTCGGAGACAATGAGACCTTAAAGAAACTGGTCGACGTATGTCATGGAAAAGGCATAAAAGTTGTACTGGACGCTGTTTTTAACCACTGTGGCTATATGTTCGATAAGTTCCAAGATGTTGTTGAAAAAGGAATAGAGTCACCTTACTATAACTGGTTCTATATTAAAGAATGGCCAATCAATTTTGATGAAATTTCATATCAGACCTTTGGTTTTGAACCTAAAATGCCCAAGCTGAATACGTCGAATCCTGAAGTCATAGCCTATTTACTTAAGGTAGCCACATACTGGATAGAATATGCCAATATTGATGGTTGGAGACTGGATGTTGCAAACGAGATCGACCATGCTTTCTGGAGAAAGTTCAGAACAGCTGTTAAAAGTGTTAAACCTGACGCCTATATTGTTGGTGAAATCTGGCACAACGCACAGCCCTGGTTACTGGGTGACCAATTTGACGGTTCAATGAATTACCCATTCACAAGAGCGTGTTTACAATACTTTGCCTGGAATAAAGGCACGCCAAGAGAGTTTGCAGATATGATCAACACAAATATTGTTCGATACACAGATCAGGCAAACATTGCAATGTTAAACCTGCTTGACTCTCATGACACACCACGTTTCCTGACTGAATCCGGTGGTAATAAAGATGCGTTAAAAATGGCAGCCATGTTCCAAATGACCTTTGAAGGTGCACCAAGTATTTACTATGGTACTGAAATTGGGATGGAGGGTGAAAATGACCCAGATTGCAGACGTCCAATGTCATGGAACACTAATGTTTGGGATAAGGACATGTTCGCATATTATAAGAATGTCATTCGTCTAAGACATGAAAACATTGAGTTTAGACAAGGCAACTTCCAATTTGTCGAACACGATCATGTATTGATATATAAGAAAAGTCATAGAAATGTTTCAATGGATACAAGATCTGAATCTGTAGTTCTTATGAATAGAACAGATGACAACCATACGGTTGAAATAGAACTTGATCCCACTAATAAAACATCAGATTATGCTGAGAAAATTAAAGCTCTTTTGGGTGACAGTTCGTACGAGATAACGGGAAACAAACTAAAAATACAAGTTAAACCAAAGGCAATTTTTGTCCTTAAAATTCTTTAGTCAAATCCAATAACAGACATTACCCCAATGTCTTGCTTCATTACTGAAGCGTAGATGCTGGGGTTTCTTGATTCCATTCGTTTAGAAGTCATGAAGATTCTCTTAAGAAAATATGAAACGCCTTGAATTCAAAAGTCGTCTGCATTACACTGGTAACATTGTAGGAGGGCTTATATGTGGAATAAATATAAAGTACTAATCGCAGATATAAATTTTGGAAAGAAAAGGTTTTTGGAGTATCAGTTGATCACCAAGGCAATTTTAACCCTTATGATTTGGCCGCTTATTAATCTGATGATGAACAGTTTGCTAAAATGGAAGGGGTATACTTATGTTACAAACGGTATCATTACAAAGTTCATTATGTCACCACAGGGTGTGATCGCGGTGTTATCCATGTGCTTCATCATACTTTTTGTTGTGCTTATTGAACTTGGTGGTTTAATTTTAATGAGCAATCAAGTCATTAATAGGGAACCAGCTTCCAGGTATATACCAACACTCCAGTTCTGTCTGGGTAAGCTGCCTAGATTTTTTAGTTTTGAAGGTTTGCTTGTGGTGATTGGTGTAGGTATCTTGTTCCCATGGCTAGAAATTGGAGGTACAACCTCACTAATTTCTCAATTACAGATTCCTGGTTTTGTTCAAGACGTTATAAATACGAGTGCTTTGTTTCTTGCCATTGAGTTCGTTGTCATGGGCTTGGGCATATACCTATTTTTAAGATATGTTTTCGTGTTACATTTTGTAATCCTTGGTAACAATAGAACACGTGAAGCGTTCAAAAATAGCTCTAGATTGATGAAATCACATAGGAAAGCCTTTTTTAAGGAGCTTGTGAGTTTAACAGTCCTCACTTTTTTAATGCAGGCTCTTATTATGATATTTGTAGGTATACTACTTCTTGCAGGTTATGTAGCACTCGATGATATCCCTGTAGAATATATAGACCTGCTTCTGTATACACTTGTGTTTATTTGGTTTGGTGTATGGATTGTTCTTTCATTCACTCTAACACCACTTGGAACATTACATTTGACACGGTTCTTCCTTGAGAATAAGGATGAGGACTGTGTGGTCTCTGAAGTAAACTTGAAGTATGTACCTCAGAACAGGATCATAGACAAATTGATCTTTAGAAAGCGTAATATACCAATAGTTATTGTAGGAGCCATAGCAGTGTCTGGTCTCTTCAGTTATGGTGTTCTCTATGAGTTTGAAAATAACAAATCACAGGTTGACATCACTGCCCATCGAGGCAATGTGATGTATGCCCCCGAAAACACCATTGCAGCCCTTACGACCGCAGCTGGTAATGGTGCCGATTATGCTGAAATAGACGTTCAGCAAACGCGTGACGGTGAACTCATCCTTTTACATGATAGTTCATTAAAACGAACCACAGGAGAAAATAGCAACATATGGGAGCTGACACTTAAAGAAGTAAAGGAACTTGATGCAGGCAGTTGGTTTGACGAATCCTTTACAGGAGAGGAAATCCCAACACTGGGTGAAGCCATTGAAGCTTCAAAGGGCAAAATCAAGCTCAATATAGAAATTAAAATTAATGGACACGGTGACGACATTGTCAATAAAGTGGTTGATGAAATATATAAATACGGTATTCAGAACGATTGTGTGGTTACTTCTCTTGATTACGATACACTTCAGGCTGTTGAAAACCGAGCATCTTCATTAAACACCGGTTATATAATGTTTGTTGCAATGGGTGACTTGTCTCAACTGAACATTGATTTTTACAGTGTAGAGGAGACCAATGTAACGGAGAAGTTCGTCACCAATGCGCATTTATTGGGACGAGAAGTACATGTTTGGACGATTAATGAGGCTGATGACATGGACAAACTTATTAATTTAGGTGTTGACGGAATTATTACGGATAATGAAATTTTATTAAAAGAGAAATTACAGGGTTCAAATAATGGAAGTAATATATTAAGCGTAATCGATCAATTAATGTAATTGATACATCTAATATAGAGTCATTTCAACGTATATATGGCAATTGAACTTGACAGATTGTATGGTAAGAATTATCATATATTTATAATAGACTTAAATCGTATTTAATTGAGGAGTATGTTATGAGAATAACTCAAGAAGCAGATTACGCAATGCGAATTGTCTTGGCATTGGCCCGTCGTGGTGTAGGCGTTCGTTTAGACGCAAAATCAATCGCACAAGAAGAAAATGTACCTCAAAGATTCGCTCTTAAAATATTGAGAAAATTAACCAAAGCTGATGTAGTAAAGTCATACAGAGGTGTGCAAGGCGGTTATGCCATCAGTAGAGAACCAGAAGACACGAACATGTTAGATGTAATTGTAGCAATTGATGGACCTGTTTACATCAATCGCTGCCTTGAAACGCCTGAGGCGTGTAACTTAGATAGATCAGACCATTGTGCAATTAACCACGAACTTGGTAGGGTACAATGTTTGATAAATGACGAAATGCAAAAAGTGAATTTTGCAGGACTTTTAAAGTCCCATGAAAAATTGGCTCAGCTTTAGTCATATCTGAAGATATGCAAGCATCGGGAACGTCGTTCACCGGTGCTTTTCTTTTTTATGTAATGAGTATAATCGAGTGATACGTATAATATGAGGTGATTAAGTGAAATTATTATTTGTCCATTATCCAGCATGTGGTACGTGCAAAAAGGCCGCTAATTGGCTGAACATTAATGGTATTGATGTGGAAAAAAAGCACATAGTCGAAGATGCTCCAACATATGAGGAGCTAAAATCATGGTATGAGAGATCGGGTTATCCGATTAAGAAATTCTTTAATACAAGTGGTAGACTTTATAGAGAACTGGGACTTAAAGATAAGATTAAAGAGTCTACAGATGATGAGTTACTCAAACTGTTAAGCAATGATGGTATGTTGGTTAAAAGACCAATGCTTATTTCTGATGAGTTTGTACTTGTTGGCTTTAAAGAATCTGAATGGCACGATACCCTAAATGGATAAACAAACAGCTGTAGGTATTATAGTTTAAATAATGTATTAGAAAAGGACATTGAATTTATCAATGTCCTTCTTTTATGTTGTTTTAAATTTTAGTATATGAACAGATGGTGTGGTGTACAAATCTAAGAAGTGTTCACCTATTTGAATGAGTGGTCTTTCAGGAGCGAATTTATTGATATAGATAATTTCACCAACCTGACCATTTGAGAGTACAACTTCTGAACCTATATACAGTCTATAAATATTCTTTAAAAATCGATTAACCAGTCCTGGGTGTAGATGTTGTTTATAGGACAAATCCTTTATGATTTGAACGGCTACAAAAGGTGATTCGCTATTTTTATAACTGCGCTCTGTGGTCATTGCATCGTAAACATCTGCAATAGCAATAATTTGAGCGTAGGGGTGAATTTGCTCTGACTTCAAACCTTGAGGGTAACCTGTGCCATCGAGTCTTTCATGGTGTTCGATTATACCACGCAAGATAGAGGTAATAAATAAATCCTGACTTTTTGCCAGTTCATAACCAATTTCAGAATGTCTTCTCATTACACTAAACTCATGAGGTTCTAGTTTTCCAGGCTTGTTCAATATCTCATAAGGTATTTTGCTTTTACCTAGATCATGAAACAAACCTGCAAGGGCAATGTTTTGAATGTCCATATTACGTAGGCCATTCCATTTGGCTATCATTGCTGAAAGTAAACAAACATGAATACTGTGCGTTAGCGAGTATTCATCTTGAAGGTATAATTTTTTTAGTCTGAGTAACATAGAAGTGTTGCTCGTGACACTTTTTATTAGATGAGTCATTGGTGCTTGTACCTTATTCAATACTTTTTTATCTAAAAACTGAAAGTCTGTAAATATGCTAGACATCATATTCAGCATTTCATCATAATTTTCCTTAGCTTGTTTAAACTCTTCGTTCATTTCTGGCTTGTTGGCTTCTTTATAGATAGAATCCTCAACAAAAACGTATGAAACATCTATACGATCAAGACCTTCAATGAGTTGCAAAGTTAAAATCTCACCAGAAGAGGCGTAAAGTATATCAAATTTACCGAAGACAGGTTCTGCTAAAACCATACCTGGTGTAAGATCTTCTAATAATACCATTCTCATAGCAAGTCCTCACATTCCCAAAATACCCATGTAGTTTATTTTACTATGAGATAGTAGGCTTGTCATTTCATTTCTTTTATATGTACAATTTTTTTTTTACATTTCGTTACTTTTTCTATTGTGTGTTATAATGGGAAGGTAGTGCTAAGGGGGAGTGGGGATGGTTTTTCAATGGAAAACGTCATTGGTAAACTGTTTTAGATTATATAAGAATAACTTTGGAGTCATGTTGGCAATATCATTGCTAATCACAATATGTGAAGTTTCATTTTTAACCATGATGTATCACTCTTACTGGATTATTGGTTTTTTCCCAGTATACTTGCTGTTCTTTGTTTTCGTATTCCAATATGGTCTATTGATAGGAACTGTGAGAATACATCAGGCCTTCATATATTATTCAAATGAAATTATAAAATCTGGACGAAGTAAGTTTAAAATTAGCATGGACAGCACCAAAGGTCGCTTTCTAAGAGGTGTTAGATCCTATATAACCGTGTTTCTCATTGTAATAGTGCCATTGTTAGCCTATTACTTTTCAGTGGTTTATATCGACGATATGTTAACTAGAATATTAGTAAGTACTGGTATGTTAGGTATGGTATTTTTCCTTTCTAACTCATATCAATTCATACAGATTTCATCGGCACTAGAAACGAAAGTGGTTAACGATTTAAGAATTAGTACAACCATTACAAGAATGCATTTTAAATCAACTTTGATATATTCATTTAGTATTTTGTATTGGCTTTCATTGCCGTTGCATCATTTTATGATCCAATCAAGAGGTCATATACACTTATGTGGATGCTCAGATATTGTACTTTTCTTTGCGTTAATACTGACAGTTGTAAGACCTTTGTGGATATTATTACAGGTTGTTGTATATTCACATGTTAAAAAAACACATTTTCCAGTTCCAGAAATGGACCCAGATCTGAGAGATAGAAATTTGATTTAGTCTGATTCAGATGAATAAAGATCAAATTTCTTAAAATAAAAATATATTAAATTAGGGGGCTTTCTAGTGAAATATTGTCCAACTTGTAAGTATGAGTATGAAGATCATATTGAAAATTGTAGTGACTGTGGTGTTAAACTGGTCTCATTAGAGGAATTTGAAGCAGTGAAGGATTTACCTGAAGAGGGATCAGAAACTGGTGAAATTATTAAAGTCGGTGGCTTTGAATGGCAACGTCTGACTGAGCTTGAGTTTATGAAACAAGCTGAGCAGGTTAGAGAGATAATGAAACAGTTCCAGATTCCTATTGAAATCCGTGAAATTGATAAAGGTGTTTTACTTTATGCACCTAAAGTTCAGTACCAAACTGCTTTATCTGTAATCCATAAGGTGTTTGCAATGTCAGCACAAGCTGGTGGTGTTGGAGAAGTACTGGAGCAGGAATATGATGATATGGCTGAGTTTGACTCAGTTGAAGATGATGAAGTTGGTGAAAGCGACGGTTTCGGAGCTAAAATTATAATGGTACTGGGCATTGTTGCAGTTGCTGCTATGATTTACTCATTTATGTCATAAATTTAATCCAAAAAACCGGGGTATTTAATTACCCCGGTTTTATTTATTTTTGTCTGGTTAAAACTGATATCAGACCGCAATCAGACTGTAAGATGAACTCTATAAGTTAGACGCTAAAAACTCTGAAAGTGCCTTTTCAAATTTAACATTGTCCTCATTCGTTCGTTTTTTAAACTTAGAATTATGCTTTTTATGTTTCCGTCTCATTTCTTGATTAAAGTGGCGACGGTCTAACAGTTGATCAATATTGAACTGTGAGTAAACCATGCCATTTTGACTCATACCAAAAGCATTTTTAGCAAGGACCATAGCAGCCAAACCATAATCCTGTGTAATAACCAGATCTTTAGCAGATAAACGATTGGCGATATAATAATCTGCACTGTCACGGGACGTGTCCACGGTTACAACTTCAACAAGCTTAGGATTGGGATTTTCAATATGAACTGAATGGTTTTTAACAATGATGACATTCAGCTTGTTTTTAACTGCAATACGAATGGTATTCTTAACAACAGGGCAACCATCTGCATCTATAAATATAGTCATAAGATTCTCCAATAGAATGTAGTTTAGGTTCTTTTCTTAGTTTTTCTTCTGTGCCTGAATTTGATCATTTAGATCTGAAAGATACTCAAAACGTTCCATTTTCTCAAGTAATTCTTCTTCAATCTCATCTTTTTTGGTTGTGAGTTCTGTAAGCTTCACAAAATCCGTAGTAATTGTAGACATTTCTTCATCAATCTCACTTAATGTTGTTTCAAGTTTTTCGATTTCATCTTCAATCATGTCAAATTCTCTGGACTCTTTGTATGAGAATTTCAATTTCTTTTTCGTTTTGTCCTGAGTAGACTGTTTAACAACAGCTTCAGTTGATGTTGATGATTTCTTTAAAGCTTCTTCTTCAAGAATGCGTTCTTTTTTAGAAGCAGCATAGTCTGTATAATTTCCTGTATGTTCTCTTACAAGAGCGTTTCCTTCAAATCCAAAGATCCTTTTACAAGTTCTATCTAGGAAATAACGGTCGTGGGATACAGTAATTACAGCACCTTTAAAATCATCTAAATACATTTCAAGGACCTTAAGTGTATCAATATCCAGGTCGTTTGTTGGCTCATCTAGAATAAGAACATTTGGTGCTTGTATTAGAATACTCAGTAGGTAAAGACGTCTTTTTTCACCGCCAGATAGACGAGATATATAAGTCCACTGCAGGTCCTTGTCAAACAAGAAACGTTCCATTATTTGGCCGGCCGTAATCTTACTGCCGTCAGCAGTCGTAACATTTTCACCAAACTCACGAATATACTCAATGGCTCTCATTGATTCATCAAGGTCTTCTGATTCTTGAGAGAAGTAGCCTAGATTTACAGTTGTTCCTGTATCAATAGCCCCTGAGTCGGGTTGAAGTTTACCAGAAATAAGATTAAGTAAAGTCGATTTTCCAGCGCCGTTTGGACCCACGATCCCAATTCGATCATCGGGTAGCAGAGTATAAGTGAAATCCTTAATAAGAACCTTATCATCGAATCCTTTAGAGATAGAATCAATTTCTAAGATTTTTTTGCCCAGTCGTGTATGGGCAACAGAAATTTCAACGGAACCGTCTGCTCTTGTATGGCTTGTTTCTGATATCTCCTCAAAGCGTTGAATACGTGCCTTTTGTTTTGTACTACGTGCTTTTGCACCACGTCTAATCCAGGCAAGCTCTTGTTTATAGAGGTTTTGTCGTTTTCTTTCCATAGACTCTGACATTTGCTGACGTTCTATTTTTTTCTCAACAAACAATGTGTAGTTGCCGTCGTATGAGAATAAGTCGCCATGATCGAGTTCAATGGTTTTATTTGATACATTATCAAGGAAGTATCTATCATGTGTAATCATTAATAAAGCACCTTTACGCTGCTTTAAGAAGACTTCCATCCAGTCTATTGTTTCATTGTCCATGTGGTTGGTAGGTTCATCTAATATGAGTAAATCACAGGGCGTAATCAGGGCTTGAGCAAGTGCAACACGCTTTTTCTGACCACCACTTAGTGTGCCCATTTTTGACTTGAAATTATGAATACCCAGTTTGGTTAGGACAGTCTTAACCTGACTTTCAAGTTCCCAAGCATTTTGTGCATTCATCTTTTGCATAAGGTCTAACTGAGTTTGAATAAGTCCTTGATTTTGAGGATCAGAATGAAGATCATTAGAAACTTCTTCGTATTCACGAATCAACTTCAGTATATCTGCATCACCTTTAAAGACCTGTTCAATAACTGTTGCATTTGAGTCAAATACTGGCGTTTGTGACAGGTAGCCAATCTCAAGGTTCTTCATTCTGATAATGTTACCGGTGTCACATTCTTCAACACCTGCGATAATTTTGAGTAGGGTTGTTTTACCAGTCCCATTAACGCCAATGAGTCCTATTTTATCTGTAGCATTAATTGAAAAATTAATATCGTCAAAGAGTGTTTTATCACTATATGATTTTGAAACACCTTCTAAAGTCATAATATGCATGTTGTTCATCCTTTCTGTACTAAACTATTCTAACACATTCTAGTGCTGTAAATGGCTTATTTCAGAGAAGCAAGGCAATATTCTTACAATACGCATGACATATGTCATGTTGCATTGTAAATGACTCTGTTAAACTGTGTTTGAAAAGATGTGTTAAGGAGGAATTTTAATGTATAAAGCTTCAGCAGTTGTTATTGGCATGTTGATAGCAATCATGGTTCTGTTTAATGGAACACTTAATATGCACTTGGATAGTTTTACTTCAGGGTTTGTCATTCACATGGTTGGTATTACTGCGGTTTTACTCATTTTGATAGGCAGAAGAGAGAAGTGGAGAATTACGCGTAACATACCTAAATACCTATTTGTAGGCGGGTTGTTTGGTGTCTTACTTGTTACATTTAACAGTTATTGTTTCGTTAAGATCGGCGCAACATTAACTTTAACACTGGGGTTGTTTGGTCAAATGTTATTCTCGGCCATAGTCGATCATTATGGATTGTTTGGAATGACAAGAGTACCAATGAATCCTAAGAAAATGATTGGATTCACTATTGTTTCTGTAGGTGTCGTTGTTATGACACTGGGATAGAATAAGTTATTGGAAGGAGAATAATATGTTTTCAATATTCTTAGCCATTATTAGTGGCGTATTTGTAATACTGTCTATGATAACAAATGCAAATTTAGCAAAAAGAGTGGGTGTATTTCAAAGTGCCCTGGTGAATTACAGTACCGGTTTAATTGGAACATCAGTTCTAATGTTGCTGTTCGGTAATATGGGTGATTTAAGTCTTTCGTTTTTAAAAACCATTCCAGTTTGGGCCTATGGTGGTGGTCTTGTAGGAGCAATGATTGTGGCAAGCTCTAATGTTGTTATTCCAAAGATTCCAGCATTATATACAACCTTATTATTCTTTGCTGGCCAGATCATAGCCGGTTTAACCATAGATTACTTTAAATTTGGTACGGTTGGTAATATGAAACTGCTCGGTGGATTACTGGTACTTATTGGTATGCTATATAACATTTATGTAGATCAGTCAGAAAGTAAAAAACAAGATTGCAGCAATGAAGAAAACAGCAATTCAATGAATGAGAGTCCAGCAGCCATTATACCTGAGATCTAAGGTATTGTGAGCTGCTATTTTTATGGAAATCGTTTTAAAGGTTAACATAATATGCTTATGACGACAAAAGCATTATGATCACAAGAAAATTAGTAATTACATGCCAGTCCATATACAATCAAATTTAAATTTGAATTCTGAATAGTTGTAGAACTTAAAAAAACTGAGCGTCCTGTGTGACACGCTAATAAATGGAAATAGCTTTCAGTGTTGATAAATCGAATAATTATCTGATAATTTAAAACTAAAATTAATATCTGTAATTTAAATCTATTGAATGACTGATCATAAATGACTTAAAGTAAAATACATGAACATAATAAATTCATGAATAGATCATATAATTTGAGACCAAGAATTTGGATTGTAATGAATCAACTAAATTTAGAGATCTATAAGAAAAGAAATGAACAGCAAATGCAAATTAGAAAGTTAATTTAGTAAGTTAGTAATGAAGAAAGATTTGAATAAAAAGAAAACTGTAATTAGAAAAAAATTCTAACTAGAATTAAATGAATACAGTTCTTAAAGACATGCAATGCTCAAATAGAAAACAAGAATTACGAGTTTCAATAAGAACATAAATAAGACCAAATACACGAAGATATGCGAATATATGATATTGGCAAATTAATACAAAATCTACACATAAGTGATATCAACATGTAGAAAGACGTCTAATTAATCGGTTTTTCAACTATTTATTAAATGTATATTTATCACATAGTTGAATTGGACAAAAAAATTAAACTTAGAACTCTCAAAAATTTTCTGTCCCCAACCATAAAATTCTGATTTACCCCTCTTCTACTTTGCTCAGATATTAGCTAATAGAATTATGTATGACTGGTTAGATTTATGTAGAAAGATCTAAATTGACATATAGAATTGAGTTTGGCGATTTCAAAAGAAACGTATACAAGAGATTTATAAAAACAAATGTGATCGAAAGTATGGAATCACATCTTTAAATATAGTTTTAAAATAGTGGACGGAAAGCTAAATGTAATGTTCATAGAAAAAGCCCAGAATCTTCTGGGCTTTTCGTTACCTATTCATTCACTGACGCCTTGAGCGCTTCAGTTAATATATTTTCTACTTCATTGGCTTTGTCTATAAGCTGCATATTATCACTGATTAATCCGATTAGATTCGATGGTCTTATTAGGCCAACTTTGACACCCTCATCTGAATTAAAAACTGCAATCTTACATGGTAAAAAGTAACCTGCCGATTGATTGGTGTTAAGTACTCCAATCGCAATACCAGGATTACATACTTCAAAAACCCAAAAGTCGTGTTTGTAATCAAATCCTTTTTCTTTAAACTTGTCTTTAAAATTAAGCTCCCAAAGTACACCAAATTTTCTTTCAGACAATTCCTCTTTTACTCTTTTAATTGTATTATCAAGTGTTTCCTTAGAGTTTAGCTCAAATATTGTATTCATATGACCTCCATTGAGTTCTGGGTACTAACTTACGCTTACTATGACTTTAATACCCAAATTGTATATAATAACCACTAATCTCTTCTCAAAAGTATTTATAAGGAAAAAATTGTGTAAAGCATACATTATTGGTATACTTATAGTGTAAGGAGGTGCTATATGAAACAGATAGGAAAAGTAATATCATCTGATAATGATAAAGCCGTAATTCAAGTTGTTAGAGAATCTGCTTGTGGTGGCAATTGTTCAAGTTGTGGTAGCTCTTGTAGCACAGGTGTTACTATATCTACTATTAATATAAACGATGTAAAACCTGGTGAGATTGTAGAAATTGAGACAGAAACAAGCAGTGTCATTGGTATAGCTGCTATCTTCTACATTATACCTTTGATTTTTATTGTTCTTGGTGTTGTTGTGAGTCAGTATTATTTCCCAGCAGGTGTTTTAGGAATGACCTCAGATATTGTCTCAGTCCTATTCGCATCAATTCTTTGTGCTCTAAGTTTCTTCTTGATCCATATGTTCACAAAGAAAAAAGAAATTGATTTCAAAGTTACAAAACTTAATTAAAAACGAAAAGAGCGAATACCATGATACTGGTAGTCGCTCTTATTTTTATCAGGTTAAATTATAAATCCTCTATAATTGCTCTATCCGTTGGAACGATATCTTCAAAATGAAGGCCTCTAAATGTTGCAAATGGTTCATGACACTCCATTAAGTCCATAAGCTTTACCATTTCAGAATACTCATAAAACCGGCTCCACAACTCTACAATTCTTGGATTATGATGCGCATTAACTTTAGCTTGCTCTGAGATCCATTCATAGACTTCTAAAATTGTACCATCAACTGCTTGCATTTGAAAGACCTTTTGATCTGTTATATATCCTTCTTCTCTCAGTGCAAGGGTATGTTCTTTTAATATTTCCTTAAACCCTGTATCAAATCCTGGAAGTGGCTTGTATGCAGAAACTGCAATCAATGACATATTGACCTCCTCTACTCATGAGATTGATCTGGGACTCTAATCGTAAATGTAGTTCCTACGCCGACTGTACTGTCACACTGTATTGATCCACCTAAAACTGTTGTAACCAAGTTATTTATTACACTTAATCCTAGACCGCTACCACCTTTACTGTGTGCAGTCGAATAAAATGGTACAAATATATGCGGTAAATCTTTGGGTGCAATTCCTTTTCCATTATCACTGTATTTGATGACGAGTCCTCTGTTTGGTTTCTCGATTATTATATTTATGGTCCCTTTCTCAATATCTTCAAAACCATGATCCAGGGTGTTCATAAGTAAGTTTGTAAGTATTTGTGAGTAAGCACCTGGATAGCTGTCTAGATTTATATTTTCTGGACACTCTAGTGTTACTTCATGTTGTGTATGTTTGAATGCTGAATGTAAATTCTTTAGGACTTCTTCAATATAGACCTTAAGATTAAATCCTCTTTTTCTGTGCCCAGTTTGATCTACAGCAACCTGCTTGAAACTCTCAATGAGTGATGCTGAGTTTTCAAGATTTCTTTGGATGGTCACTGAAGCCTCGTCAATTGCCTGTAAATGATCAATGAACTCTTTCTTAGTGAGATTGCCCTCTTTACTTGCTTTAAGAAGTTTCTCAACCTCAGAATGTAAGAATGAGCTTGTAGTTAATGAAACACCGACAGGTGTATTAATTTCGTGTGCTACACCAGCTACCAATTGGCTGGTCAAACTGCTTTTAGCCGTTTGAATCAGTTCCTCTCTCGTTTCTTTTAGTGCACTAAGTGCTGCTTCAAGTTCATCATTTTTTTCAATTAACTCTGCTTGTGTTTCTTCTGACTCACCTAAAGTTTGTTCTAAGTATTCATTGGTTTTAATAAGCTGATCCGTACGCTCTTTAACTCTGTCCTCCAACATACTGTTTAGCTGCAAGAGTTCTTCATTGGCACTTTCAATATGTTCTGCCATATAATTAAATTTTTCAGCAAGCATACCGACTTCATCCTGAGTTACTACGTTAATCTTATTAGAATAATTTCCTTCGGCCAGCTCAATTGCACCAAGTTCTAATTTTTTTAATGGCGTTGTGATTGTTACTGATATAAGGGTTACAAATATTACGAGTATAAAGATCTGAATAATCATGTCATTCAGTCTTGTATAATATGTTCTTTCAAGTTCTTGATTAATGTAATAATCAGTCATACCTATTTCAACAGTTCCTATATATATGTTGTCCTGATATATATTGAGCTCTTGGTAGTATATATGTTCATCGTCATGGTCATGTGGAGCTTGCTCTGGCACATCAGCAACATTCCTATTATAGATTGGCCCTCTTCTTAGATCTATTATTGTAACTTCATGGATCTCTTTGTTTTCGAACAAGGACTCGCCAATAGATTCAATACCCTCAACATTGTAGTTCCATAAAGGATCAGAGACCGCTAATGCTAAAATTTCGATAGTTGTTTTCAAGCTTTCATTGATTTGAGCAGGCACAGATTCACGTGCCTCTAATAATCGCAGGTAACTTGTTATAGACATAGTTAATAAAACTGCGAGTAAGACAGTCGAGGCAAACTTTAGCCATATTTTTTTTATGCGAAATAGATTGAATATTTTATTCATAGTTACCCCTTCGTCCTTCTACTGATATGAATATTGCTTCTGATTTGGCTATTCAAAATATTTTTTATGAATTTCTTTTACTACCCCTTCACTTTTTAATTCACCGAAAGCTTTGTCAAAACCTTCTAACAATTCATTATTGTTAAGTATTTTTGAGAATCCAACAAAAGTGATGGTTGTATCATATGCTTCTCCAAGTACTTTTATCTGATCAGATTCTCCTTTTTCAGATAAATGGCTTAATACTGCAAATGTTGTATCATAAATGATTGGAACACGGCCACTAATTAATTTATCGACATTTTCATCAAAAGATGAAGCATCTTCGAAATTATATTGGCCTGTTTTTCGTGCTTCTTGATAGTTAGGTCCATTATAATAATCTCGTACAACACCAATCGTATATTCCTGTATAGATTCTAGTGAATTGTCGAAGTCTATATCACTGTCCTTAAGTACCATAAAATGTTTTTCATAATTCGTAAATGTCTCTGTTGAATAATTGATGTATTCCAGTCTTTCTTCAGTTATGGATAAATCAATAATCATATCCACATCACCTGTTTTAATATTCTCTAGGACTCTAGCCCAAGGATAAGTCACGAACTCATACTGGTCTTTTGTGTACCCCATTCTCTCAAACACGGCATCTGTAATATCGATACCAGGACCAGAAAAGTTCCCATCTTTGACGACCTCAAAAGGTGGAAAATCTACAGTTGCGATTAGAATTTTATCGCTTCTTTGTGTTGGAGTATGTTCTTCGTTGTTTGATTCATTATTTGTCTCATTATTAGGACTATTGCTCAATACAGTATCTTTTGGTTCATCAATGTCTGTGTCGCTTGGTGCTGTTGTTGTACAGCCTCCTATTACCAATACGAGTGTAAGAATAATTAGGAGTAATTTTGTGTGATAACTGCTACGTTTCCTTGTCATATTTTCATCTCCTGAATGCTTTATCTAATCTCTAATTTTTCCTATCCTCTTTATACCCTTACAAATCAGCAATAGTCATGTTTTTGAGGATTATTAGTGAACATATGTTTCATCTAAGTTGATTCTATGCTAATCTATTATTAAGAAAGATGGTGGCTATATGGCAAAGAAAAAAATAATCAAAGTACATAACAAATATTCTAAGCCAGATAATATTGTTCAAAAGGAACATACAATGCAAAAAAAGTGTCAGGAAATTGAGTTAGAGCTTCCAATGTTTATGAACGATTTTTTCATATTTCTAAAGAATGCTGTTGCGCCAAGCTCTAGACTTGCCTATTTAAAGGATATTCACTTTTTCTGCAGATATATCTGTACAGAAACCAATTTAACAAAAGCGGATAAAACATCTGACATTTCAGTGGATGATTTTAATAATATGAAAGCTAGAGACATTAACAGATATTTAGGAGATTATTGTACACAGTATTTCGTTGAAACCGAGAGCATAACCTACGTTATGGAGAATCATAACCGTGCCTTGTCTAGAAAAAGATCATCCATTAGTGTTCTGTTTAAGTTCTTATTTAGAGATGAAATCATTGATTCGAACATTACTGAAGGCTTTAATCCGATCAAACTTCCTAAAGCTCAGCCTGATGCAATAAAAAAACTGGAAATTGATGAAGTTGCATTGATGTTAGATGCTGTTGAAAATGGCGAAGGACTTACAGACAAAGAAAAACAGTATTGGCAGAAAACCAAGTTTAGAGACAAGGCTATCCTAATACTGTTCGTAACATATGGTCTTCGACTGAGTGAACTACAACAACTGAACATCTCCTCTTTCAACTTCAAACGTGGTGAGTTCAAGATCTATAGAAAACGTGGCAAAGAAGTTGTAATGCCTATTAATCAGACGATCGAGACTGTACTTGTTGAGTACTTGGAAGTTGATCGAAAGATGAGTAAAAAAGTTAAACCGGGTCATGAAGATGCCCTCTTCTTATCCATGCAAGGTGGAAGAATGACATTAAATTCGGTATGTAAACTTGTAAAAAAGTACACATCCATTGCCATGGGCACAAGTCGTGAAGACGGCTATAGTCCACATAAGTTAAGAGCGACAGCTGCTTCGTCCCTAATAGAGTTCGGGTTTTCAATCTATGACGTTAAGAACCTCTTAGATCATGACAACGTAACGACAACACAGTTGTATGCTGCACATCGTAAGAACTTAAAACGTGATATTATAAAAAATTATGAGCTTTTAGATGAGTTTAATGAGTAACTCCCACAAAACCTACGAGCGAGATTTTCCAAATCGAACAAAAAAATATAAGTTTTCAGTGAAAACTTATATTCACGTATTGACTCAACAATCACAATTATAATTATGATAAATATCAAGACATTGATAATTTTAAAAGTCATAAATTATTTATGTTATCTTAGATAAAGCTGTGGATATATGCAAAATTAAGGCACGTCCACTCATGTTGAACGTGCCTATTACTAGCTGCGAGTTCACTTCTTTTTTTCTTGTTCTTCTTATTTTTAGACATTTCCATCCCTGATTCTAATATACGTTGAAATCTTTGAACATAGATATGAAGTCATCTGATTGCTCAAGTTCAGGTATGTGAGAATGGATCATTCTATTGCTGTTGCTCCCCGAATCTTTTTTATTGATATAAACTGACACATTTAACCACCACTCAAATCTCATGTACAATATGCTCCTAAAGCAGTCTATCCTCACCCTGTGTGGCAACAATCGCTTCTTGTTCAAGTCGAATTTCATTCTCTACTAAATACTTCACGGTTTCATCGAGCTCGAAGTCGGGATTTAAACTCCTGAACCGAACCAATTTTTCTAAGTATGTTTGTTCAATTTTTTGAGCATATTTCTTGTATCGTTCAATAGTACTTACGTCCATGTTCAAATGAGATAAACGCTCACCTAAAATAACTTTCATGTAGGCATATATAGAAACACCGCCCAAATCTATATCTCCCCAGTGATAGAATTTCACTTCTGAGAGAGAACTTGTTAATTTGAGCAATAACTCTTTTGGGTATTTGCCAAAAAAGCCTCCGAGATATATAACTAGTTCATTATCTGGTGCTTTTTTTCTATACTGGTGATAGACAGCTTTATTTTCAATTGTAATTATACGGTCTGCGCTGCTCTTCAAATTTCTCATCATTTTAATGTCATCTGAATTTATAGAAGTCCCATTTATACACACAGATACATCGACAAGTTGCTCTTCAAGTAGATACGACAGTTCCCCTTTAACAAGCACCTCATCATAATTCTTGTAAAGTCCCAGCATTTCAAAAAGATGATCATCCTCATATTCATCTCCGTAGGATTTTCGAAGGATAGAGCAAAGTCTTCTCTTGATGGTTTTCTCAAATATTTTAGAATCGCCCAGATACTTTATGCTAAAAAGTCTCTCTGTTAACTCATCAATTTCTTGAAGACCGTTTATGGCCTTAATCAGATTTTCCCTTACCTCATCATCCTTAGGCATGTTTGGGTGCCATTTTTGCTCATCAGATGCATAGCGGAAAACCTCATTTTTGAATTTCTTTGCCCATGCATGTAATTCATTAATTGCACCGGTATCTTCGAGGCACGCCTTCAACTGCTCCTTCAACGGAATTCTGTTGAGTCGTTTATAAATCTGATCTACCTCATCGATATTTAAGATTATCTTGTCTAAAATATTGTTTTCCTCGAAGCGCTCCCATGTGTATGAAATTAAAGAGGCACTATCAAGGTCAGAAACAACTCTGTGGATTCTATCTTTTAACTGATAATCCTCAAGATATCCATCCATTTTCTCAGCCTTAAAACTAATTTTCCGTGAAAACACATTGCTAAAATAACCCTTCGAAGACTCATACTTGTCTATGAGCGTATTCAATATGCTATTCGTCAAATTCATTAACGGCCCCACTTTCTATTGCTTTTTTCCATGGAATAAATGTAGCAATATTTGAAGGTCTAACACAACATAAGCTCATATCTGCATGGGGCAGCACATGAGAAGCCTTGTTAGGCGGTGCACAAACTAGAGCTTGGAATCCAAGATCTCTCAGCATAGACATGCATTCAGCTACGCGCTGATTATCCATTTTATTGAATGCTTCATCCAGCACGACAAGTCTAAATGTACTATTACCTCTTTTACTATGCATTGAATACACCCTATGGAATGATGCTAGTATGGATATATAGAACGGTGTTTCGGTTTCTCCGCCTGACTTTTTAGATATCATTTTGGATAGACTCTGAGTGCCACCCTCACTATTAGTAACCAGAAGGTCAAAATCAAGATAAGTTCTATAGTCTGTATACTTAGCTACATTCTTCTTGATCTCGCTCGACTCATCAACTGAAAGGTTTCCTTCACCTGTGTCGGTAATCTTCTTGAATAATTCATCTAGAGCTACCTGATGCTTGGACTGGAATACCTCATGGGTAAGAGAGTGTCCCTCCATCAGCATCGGGTCGGTAATCATATCGTAGAACTGGCGATATTCTCTGTTGGGCTTAACCTTGAATTGGTATCTATCCTTCCCGAATACATTAGACTTTAGAGCATGGTTCATGTCCTTTATTTGCCTCTCTACGCTTTCAATGTTGCTTTTTAGCTTTGCTACGAAATCATTTTTAAATTCTTCTTGTGCCCTACTTCGAGCCTGTTCAATTTTGAGTTTATAGCTTGGGAGTTCTGTCTCCTTAAGAGTTAAAAGTAGTTTGTCGTAAGCATCGTTTGCTCTGCTTGTGGTGTCAAAACTTCTTCTTTCATTCATTTCAAAGCTATGGCGCACCTTCACAAGAACGTCGAACACTCTGTCTGTTTCTTTGCGCAGTTCAGTTATTCCGTATTTACCATAGTTCTTCATCTTTTCATGTGAGCCTTTTTCTTCAAGAATTTCCGTGTAGCTCTCTGTTAGTTTTCTTCTTTTGATATCATCCTTATATTCGGCTCTTAGCAAGTTTTCAAGGTCTATTAATTCACCTTCGAGAACTGGTTTTGAGTCTTCTAATTTCCCAAGAGTATCACCTAAACGCTTTATTAGGTTTTCGAAACTCATACGCTGTGCCATTTTTGAAGAGTGAACAGATTCCATAGACTTTATTTTATTTCGTTGTCTATCCACGGCTTCAAGATCAAGAGATTCCAACTCTTCAAGTAGAGATTTGATTTTTGCAAGGCTTACTTCATAGTCGCTCTTTCGTCGTCTCGCATCAGTGTAATCATCGATATGCTCATCTTCAATTGTCGAGAGGGTTTCAAATGGCATAAGTGGTGCTATTTCTTTTTTCAAATGGCTCAGTTCATCCCTTAGAGTGCTTATTCTGGCAAGGTTTGCCTTCTTCTGCTCATGTACAGATGCCTTTCCAACGAATGGCTTTGAGTAATATTTTGGATTCATTCGACTTGAAACTCTACCTTTATACAGTAGACAGTCTGCCATGATGCTCGTTCTATGCTTTCTTTGATCGGCGATATCCTCGCATTTGACAACCCTGCCGAGTATAGATTTAGCGTAAATTAGCGCGCGTCTATCATTAGACTCAATCTCTTCAAATAGCGATCCACTTAATGCTGTTGGATTATCATCAATTATCCCAGCCACATCTACAAGTCCAAAGCCATGTAAATTGTTGCTTTTAGCAAACTCATTGTAAGCTCTATTTGCATCATCGTAGTATTCTGAATCGACAATTAAATTAAAACGTCGATGCCCTAGATACCCTTCGATCGCGTTCCTCCAGTGATCTGATTTAATATCAATCATTTCACAGAAGATATCAACTCTTATTTCCTTGCAATGTTTTAGTCTTAGCAGCTTTTCGATTTCACTTCTCGTCTCCAATAGGCCCTTTTTGTAGTTTCTCTGCCCTTTGTTAAGCGATGCGCGCAGCTCTAATTCATCTTTTAGTTCAATATCCCTTTTGGATATTTCGCCATCGAGCTCACGCTTTCTCTTTGTAGCATCCATTTTGATGTGACTGAACTCGTCCAGATATTCTTCTATATCAACATTGAAAGTTTGGTCCCTTAATGCGGTGATTAACTCCGCGACATTTAGGTCGATTTTTTCATGTTCATTTGAATGTGACTGATTGTATACCTCTACTGCTGATTTCCATGGAGCGATGCGATTATGAAGGGATCTCCCTTTTCTTTCAAAGTAATCTTTTCGTTCTTTGTTTTGATTATTAATCTGCTCAACTTCTTTGTTGATTTCGTCTTCTCGTTTGAATGACTTCATAGCTTGAAGTTTATCTCTTTCAACAGAAAGAGATTGAGAAGCATACTGTTCTTCTGCTGCAGCTTCCATGAGGCGTTCCTCTGCTATTTTTATATCACTGGAGACATCTGCCTGCCCCTTAATGTTCGCTTCTATTTCTTCTTCCTTAAGCCCGCACTGCGACTTAAAGCCAAGAAAATCCTTAATCTCCAGCTTTTTTGCAATCTCTTCGTAGTCACTGAATCGCTTACTAATATCCTCCAGCGAACCAATCATTCTTTCAACGTCTTCGCACCCCATCCTTAGACGGTCATATTGCCTGATGTTTTCTCGCATCTGGTCAATCTCAACGACGTTCTCAGTGTCACATATGAAGTCTGTAATGAACCCGCGAATGTCTGTGATAGGCGTGAACGCAGTTGCTTTCCTAAACAAAGGGAAGAACTTATGATTTAAGTTTCCTAACTTCACTTTTAGTGCGTCTCTATATTCTTTTTGAGTTGGGAAGATTCTGCTATCACAATCAATTGATTTGAATTGATGTTCTAGCTCCTTTGTATCTATCGCATAGTCATCTTTCACAAATTGAATATTACTTAGGCTTGTAGATGCCCAGTAAAACTTCTTTGTATCCTTATCGTTATTACTAACATCCATAACAAATCCTACAACAAAGGAGCTCATCTTCTCATCATCATAGATTTCTAATGCGATATGAGTGGAAAACTCACCATCTCGTAAGTATTTGTAACTCTCACCATCATCACCTATTTCTCCTTTTGCATACCCTAGAAGTGTTCGTTTTTCGTTTCTTCCAGTGCTTCCTATTGATGAAGAACCACTCATTTTTCCAGTGTTGCCTGCAGCATTGTTGAAGAAATTTCCGTATGTATCACCCTGAAGTACCAGTTGAATACAGTCAACAAGCGTTGACTTACCGACGCCTGTTTTACCAGTTAAGAAGTTGATCATCTCAAATTCTATCGTTTCATCACTAATGTAATGCCAATTTATAACCTTAAGCGATTTCAGTATTTTCATCTGCGTGCCCCCTTGCGGTTTTAATTCTATTTAGAAGCTTGTTTACCACAGAATCGCTTACTAAAAATAATATAGATGGGTATATCAATATCGAACATTTAGGGTCAGTCCAGCTTCCGGAAATCTTTGTTATTACATTGTGATTCCTTGCTAATCTTAAGGCTTGAACTGTGTCCGTATCATTTGGTTTGTTTTTTACGGCACCAGTCGACATCATCTTCTCTATGATTTCCCTTGTGCTGGTCTTAACTTCTCTTTTTGTGCTGAGGTTGTCTCTTTCCTCGTTGTAGATTAACCGCATTGTAATCAGGAACATTGATTCGCTTAGTGAAAACTGGTCATTTTTGTCGTTTTCCTGATAAAAAGCATGTGCAACGCCGTATGTTCTATCTATATGCAGAGCCCAACCCATGATAGAAAAATATTCATTAATAAGATCCGCATGATAGTCGATGAAGCGGTACTCTGCACTCTCACTTGTAACTCCTTTTGCCTGAGAGTAGACATCTCTAACAATATAATTTTGAGCTATAAGTATATTTATACATTTTTTAAGGTTTGCTTTTTCAGACTCGCTTAGCAAATCGTATTTCATTTCAAACGTCATTTTACCGCCTCCTTATATAAGAAATGTTTGGCAATATGTAGTTATCTTTCTTGACTGTTCCTTCGCCGAGTTTAATATCAAAGCTTGAATTTTTATCGTCATGATGGACACATGCCAAAATAAGCTTAACAAAATCTTCTTCTTCAATTCCGTCCAGTTCGCTTATGTTAAAATCATCTTTATTAGCCATTCTAGATTTTATGTAGCTGTTGATCTGCTTAGTTGTATACCCTTTGTTTACTTCCTTGGCAAGGGCACCAAGTTCTTTTGTAATGTCATTTTGTGACGGCTTTTTCGCCATCTTCACCTTTTGAGATTCAACTCTGTTTTTTGTCTCATTCTTAAGTTTTATTGATTCATGAGTAATATTAGAAAATTTCATTTTATCTATCAGAACATCATTAGCTCCTGCTCCAATTAAATGCAATAATGACGCAAGTTTCCCGTTAACAGACTCATCTCCATTAATCATGTATTCGACTCTTTCGACTGTTGCTTTTGTGTAAGCAGCATTCTTTCTGTCAATAAGTCCGAGCATCTCTTCTACTGTTTCGTAAATGTAAATCGTATCCTCGATCATACTTTCTATATAGACTTCTGAGTCATCTGTATCTCTTTTACTTTTTTTAGCTTCCGTCATAATCATGGCTTTGATATTCTCATCGTGTATCCATCGACTTAGAATTTCTATGATGTGCCCCTTGTATCTCGTAACAGAATCAATTGTCTTTAAAGGTGAGTAAATCTTGTCAATAATCTCTGGCTTAAACTCATCGAAGTGCTGTGAAACCAACCCCTTTACATCGCTATGATTTGACAACATTTTGTGGTATTTCCTAATGCTTCCGTATAGAGTTCTTAGCATCATTTGCAATTCTCTTGATTGTGAGTATGCATTCGTGAGGGCTCTATAGTAATCAAACTTCATCTCATCTGCTGTTTTTAATGCGGAAAAAGTCAGGTAGACATATTTGTTATATTCTCTGATATCTTGGTTAGCTATTTTCTCGAATGTCTCCAAAATCATAACAGCATAGTCAGGAATGATTATATGATCCTCAAAATCATCTTCTCCATACTCGTACTCTATCCAACCTGATTTATGAAGTTTTCGAAGTAGCATATAGGAAAACCCTAGATATGTCTTATCCTCATTTGTATCGTCTTCTTCAAACTCATAATTCACTTTATCTTCTTTCAATTTATCTGCAAGGATAATTACAAGTTCAGACTTTGTAAGCTTCCAGCTTCGCTTAAATTCCTCATGAAGGACACTTAGTGCCTTTACATGCACTCTTTTCCTGGTGGATGTAAGTGGGGAAAACAGACTTTCCTTTACTACATCGAACAAGTTTATCAAACTACTACTCCTTTATTTTATACTGCCTCTGTATCAATATGTTTGTACATTGATTGCATCTGATCTTCGTTACACTTTATTAGATTCTTGATGCTTTTCGTAGATATGACGTCTGTAAGAGGCCCCATGCCCATAATCCATGAAATGGTCTCTCATGAATTATTCATTAACATAACGTTCCCAGTGTTAACGACATGCACTCAGAATATTTCATATACATTATTGTAACATTTTAGGTGCAAAAAAGCCCCTAATTATGTAAAATTAAGGGCATGTTGGTAACACTCGTTTCAATAATTTATAATGTACAGTCTCTGTAGGATATAGAAAAACCGGACAATACAGGCGATATATTATCACCCCTATTTTCCGGTTTATTTGGAGTTAAATCTATTTAGACATGAACGTTCACTTGAGTGGCAGTTTCATAGTAAATTTTGCGCCACTTCCATACTCAGACTCCACTAAGAGAACACCTTGATGTTTATTAACGATGGTGTTATAAGCAATGTTTAAGCCAAGGCCAGTTCCTTTTCCAGGCTCTTTGGTTGTAAAGAATGGATCAAAAATTCTACCAATGACACTTTCATGTATGCCTGGTCCATCATCAATGACGTCTAGGCATACATAATCATCTTCAGTATAGGTACGAACCTGTATGAGACCAAGTTCAGCCATGTTCAAACTGGCTATGGCATGAGATGCATTAACAACTAAATTCATTATAACATCGTTGATATCGCTGCCTTTTACACGAATATCAGGGAGTTCAGCTAATGATTTATCAATTACTGCGACATACTTATATTCATTTTTAGCTATAATCAGGGTACTTTTAACACCCGCATTTAGGCTATAATCTGATCTGTCTAAACTATCAATACGTGAGAAATCTCGTAAATTCTTTACTATACTTGTAACCCTTACAAGGCCTTCTTGAGAGTCAGATATGAGTTCGGGTATATCCTCAAGTATGAATTTAATATCTTCATCAGGAACTTCTGACTGTTCACTATATAAGGCGATTACCTTGAGCTTAAGTTCTTCAAAATAGTCTTTTAGAACAGAGAAGTTGCTGCTAACAAATCCTATCGGATTGTTAAGTTCATGTGCTACACCTGCAGCAAGTTGACCTATGGAGGCCAATTTTTCTTGCTGTATCATCTGACCTTGCGTTTTCTCTAATTTATCTATTGCGACAGACAACTCTAGGTGACTTTCCTCAAGCTCCATGTTGGTTTTACGCAATCTATTTTCACGGTCTTCTATCTTGTTGGACATATCAATAAACTGACCAACCAATGCTTGCATTTCTACTAACAAAGGACCACTTGCTTCTATTGATGCATTATTGCCTCTAGCAAGTTGCTGGGCCATAAATCTTATTTTGTTGATTGGTATGGTTACAAATTGATTGCCTAAATTAACCAACACCAGTATTGTAGAAATTACGAATAATCCTGCTATGCCAGCTAGGTAATATGAAAGTTTAGTAATGGCATCTATGCTTTCCGAATTGTCTAAAGTGAACTCTAGTGTTAGATCGGAATTTTCAAATGTTTCATTAAATTTTATGCCTTTTACATCTTTGCCTAACGAATAAGCAAGTTCCCCTTTCGAATAAATATCAAACCGCATATTATCAGGAATATCACTCAATTCTGATTCTATAAACATTTCGGCAATTGGAATTTCAGCAACCAAGACTCCTTCAATAGAGGCATTATAGACCACAGGTACTGCGATTACCCAGAAGTAAGTTTCGTCGTTGATTGTCCCAATATAACTATCGACCTCACCAGTTAATAGTTTTTCCATCCAAAGAAAATCGGTTTTGTTTAATAGTTTGCTATCATCCTCTGTATAAAGAACATTGCCTGTAAAGTCAAATAAACTTGTTGTGTAATTTTTGTTGAGTATTCTAAGTGAATTCATATAATCTTGAATGTTTTCGATGTTGTTTGCTGGGTGTAATACCGTTTGGACCATTATAGGTTGCAATGCTACATCGTTAAGTGCTGTCTTTCTCACATCGAGAAACATTTCAATCTGATTATGCATGGTTTCAACTTCTCTATTGATATGACGAGATTCAATGGTTGATACCGTTTCTCTAAATTGAAATAAAGCCACAGAAATGATGATAACACCCATAAAAACTATAGGTAGAGCCGTTGTATATGTTATAAACTTCGAAAGTGTAAACTGAAATTTTGATTTCATTTTAGTTTTCATTGAATCACCCCCCATGACTATTTAACAAGTACTATTTCCCCTAAATCATTATAGTAAGCCATTCTTAGATCATTTTCTCCAAGTGCCTCATGGGCATCAGGATTCTGATCACTATATATATCAAATGGTCTTTCATATGTTTTAATTAATCCTTCTATAGGTCGATCAAGATCTTCCAAATTTGCTCTTAACTCAGATCTTTGTTTATCGATGGGTAAGTTGATGTCTATGTTTTTAGTGGATTCAATTAAAATTTTAGTCAAATCATAGGCATGAATAAATCCGGTTGGAGCTTTAATATCGTTGCCGGATTGTATTTCGTCTGGAAATAGGCTGTTGGCTTCCAATATGACTTTCTTTGAAAGTGGTGTCTGCTCATGATTGATAAAGGAAAAACTAGTTTGTATGAACTTTAAGTCAATTTTACTCCTAATTTCTTTGTCAATTACATCTGGAAAATCCCCACCGGTAATGCCCCAATGACTTCTAATAGGCAGCTTATTATTAGGATCCAGTTCTGACATTGCTTTAGCAAAAACTTTGCCTTCCGGTGCGTTCCCTACAAAGAAGATAACGTCAGCACCTGCTGCTTTAGCCTCTCTGAGAATGAATTTTGCCTGATTTGAACCGATGCTCCAGTTGAACCATACTGTTCCTGCAGCTTCCATTTCCAGCTCTAAGAGTGCTGCATTCATATTTTTCTCATTTGACTTACCCCAGCCTGTATCTTCAAGTACTAAGAAGGGCCTAGAGAAACCTTCTTTAAATGCAGATTTTGTAATAAAAGATCCGGCTTTTGTGTCATCCACAGATAATCTAAATATCCAATTGTTTTCCGATGGGTATCTTGTAATTGGGCCTGCTGCAGCCCAAGGATCTAACATTAATATTTCATTTTCATTGATAAAGTCCCTTGACTCTAATATAGGTGGAGAGTGTAAACCTGAGTATATTAATAGTGCATTCTTGTCATTTAAGAACTGGTCCAAATGTTGTTTTGACCTAAGAGAACTGCCTTTGTGGTCTAAAACAACCACTTGGATTTCTTTACCAAGAAGTTTGAAATTCACTTCGCTAAGCGCGGTTTTTATTCCTTGTTCAATGGATCGACCTGAAGACTTAGATACTGTTTGATCTGCGCTCAAGTAAATTGAGAGTGTATTATTTGAATCCATATTTGTGCTCTCTGTGTTATCTGCTACATCAGCTTGACTGAGCTCTTCTAGTTTGGGTTCATCAGAAGGTGTACTGGCTTCTTCAGTTGGTACAACAAGATCATCAGATGGTGAACAAGCTGATATAAAAATGATAAGAAATGAAATGAGCAAAATTGCCAGGCCTTTGTTAGATTTCTTAAAGTTACTTACCTTTAACAATTTATTAGACATCGTCTTCTCCCCTTATTGTTTAGACTTTGTTGTATATTCATCTGACATATTATTGAGACTATACCCATTGAAAGGAAAAAATATGCAATTCTCAAACTAAATAAGCCTGAGTGAAATGAATCACTCAGGCTCTTATTATCCTTATTTATGAAAAAAATCTAACTTGATTGTTCGTTCTGAATTGTTGTTTTCTTGAATGGGAAGAGGCTATCTTCACTGTACTCTTTTTCACCTATCTCATCAGGTTCAGGCATTGTATAGTTGATCTCAACATCTAAGTCATCTTCGTCTTCATCATCTTCAGTTTCTTGACTTAATGTGGATAGACAAAGCGCAACAAATAGGACTTCTAATTCAGGATCATCTAGATCAACTTCTGTTGATACAATTTCTCCAGGTTCCAAATCATGTATTGAAATTGTATTTTCTAGAAAGTCAGCATATGCAACCACTTGATCCTCTTTATGGCCTTCAGCTGCGTCGTTTGTTATAATTGCATACTTTAGTTTAGTGGGTGTATATTCAATATTTTTGAGTCCGTCATACAAAACTTTACAAAGACTAATGATTTGAATATCTGTCTTTAACTCATTGATGAGTTCATTATGTATGGCGTCAAATCCATATTCTTTAAGAAGTTCTCCTAGTTTTTTAACAGCCATTATACTTCTCCTAACATCTTAACAAGTGCTATTACCATTTAAAAAGTGAAATTATTATATATGTTTATAACCATTACACTATAAAATGTCTTAATGTACAAGTTAGAATTGAAAAATAGGTGTATCAATCAGATAAACGAATCGATCAAATTCTGTTGATCGGATTATATGCACTTATTAATCGACTTTATTGAACATACTATAGTGTAACTTTGTACTCCAAGCGATTCTCACTGCTTTCATCATCATAAAAAGTCCTGATCAATTCACCATTACAACGCTCAATAATTTTTCTTGATGATTCGTTTTCCGAACAGCAAGTTATTAATACTTCATCAAAATCGAACGATAGCGCTTCAACCAGACCAAGTTCAAGTATTTTTTGGCCAAATCCCTGCCCTCTTTCACTGGGCCTAATATCGTAACCAATATGACCTGCACCTCTAATGGCCTTGTGGCGAATTCTAAAATTACCTACTACGCTTAAAATGTTGGATTCCTTTTTAGTCAACCAATACGTTGTATAGCCAATCCACCCCTTTGGGATGTCAATATCATTGGCATTGTTGTCTAATTCTTCTAGATATTTGTCGAAGTCATCCAGCGCATCAAGATAAATATTCATATAGAAGGTTTCTTTACTATAAATATAATCCCACACTAGAGACTGAAACTCCTTTTTTAAGCTATGATTAGGCTTTACAAGTTCTAGTTCCACCACACAACACCCCCAGTTAATAAGTATTATAAGGTATCAAACCATAAAGATAAATGTTTTTCATTCTTCATAGCACTATTTATACTGGCACGCGCTCCAGGAGTAGACTTGTATATGTGTTTCATCAAGTCTCCCATCTGCTCTCTGTTGGTCTGTTTGTCTACAGGACATTTGCTTTTTACCACAGGAATGTCATTTTTGTTAACGTAGCCAATCACTTGATTTTCTGTCACTTCTAAGAGTGGACGAATGACGTGAATATCACTTTTTTCAAGGTGTGTCTTAAATTCCATAGTTTTCATCCTGCCTGTATTCAACATATTCATGAAGAGCGTTGCGATTGCATCATCATTATGATGTCCCAAGGCAAGCTTATTATAACCATGTCTGTTCATTACATCAGCCAGTGCACCTCTACGCATTTTTGCACATAAGGAACATGGATTTTTCTCGTTTCTAGTCTCAAATACGATTGTATATATCTGCGTTTTCTCCTCATAAAAAGGAACATTAAGTGCGTCACAGAAGTTCTGAAGTGCTTCTGAATTAAAACCTTCAAATCCAGGATTGATTGAAACTGCACACAATTCAAAATCAATAATTTTATATTGCTGAAGATCCTTTAGAGTTTTCAGGAGTGCCATGCTATCTTTGCCACCGGATAAGCCAACAGCAACACGATCTCCATCTTGTATTAGGTGTTTGTCTTGAATCGTTTTTCTTAACTGTGCCATTATTGACTTCATTTTTTCTCCTTCAGTACAGTATCCATAACATATAGATTTGTTCTAATATTTTGATTCTTATTATTATTGAATTCTCCAGTCTTAATCATGCCAATTTTCTTGGCAATCTGTTCTGAAGCCAGATGTTCTTTAGGCATATTTGCAACTATCCGTTGTATTTTGAGTTCGTTGATACCATATTCAAGGCATGCTCTTGCTGCTTCAGTTGCATACCCTTGTCCCCAGTAGTTTGAATGAATGATGTAGCCTAGATCAACCTCATTGAGTCCATTTACTTCAGTTAAGAGGAATCCTACATCTCCAATAATAGCGCCATCAGACTTTCTTTGGACAATATACCTACCAAAACCATTGTGAGAATATGATTCCATGGTTCTTAGAATCCAAGATCTTACATCATCTTTAGTAAATGGACTTGGCCAGAAGGACATGGTTTTCTGATCTGAGAGTAGATTAAGCTCTGCTTTAAAGTCAACCTGTGTCATGCGTCTTAAAATTAAACGGTCTGTATCCAATATATGATTGTGAATAGTAACTTTCAAGTCGTCATCGCCAATATCCCAGGTGAACCATCCTATCATAGCACCAGACAAGATCACAAATAGAATCATTTGTGATTGAAAAGAAAAGACTTCCTCCCAGGTCCATCCTAAAACTGTTATTTCTCTATAAATACCTAGACCAACGTTTATTATGACCCAAACAATTGTAAAAAATAATATATAAAGGGGTCTCCCCAGTCGTCTTAATCTGCCCCAACGCCAAAATTTAAATCTATTCATACCAACACCCCCAAAACGTTGCAAATTGGATGACATAATATTTTTATGAAAACCACTACAGAAGCTATAACAGTAATGCTTAATAATAGGCTATGACATCTATTCTAATATGTTTATGTATAGCTGTCTATATTGATACACCTATACCCAACTTATGGATAAGTGAAAAGCCCCAATTCGGAAGAATTAGGGCTTTTCTTATTTAAGCCAAACCTTTGTGATGAAGAGGATCACCAAAATATAAACACCAACAAATGACATGACAACTGGGAAAAAGACTTGAGCCATGGCTATACACATCGCTTTAAAATCAGAATCCTCTAATTCTAAATGTTCCTCTGCTTGAAAGTGTGCAGCGTGTTCATTAGACTTAGTTTGTTTAGGTCTTTTTTTAAATACATCTTCTTCAGAAGGCATAATGCCTCTTGTCATCCATTTCATCATTGGCTTGCTCCTACTCTCCTACTGGGAAGTGACATGCTACAAAGTGTTTGTCACCAAGATCTCTAAATTCAGGTATGTCTTTTTTACATTTCTCTTGAACTTTGGGACAACGTGTATGGAATTTACAACCACTAGGAGGATTCGCAGGTGAAGGAATGTCTCCTTTTAATAGTACACGTTCTCTTTTTCTAGTTGGGTCAGGTTGAGGTATTGCAGAAAGTAATGCGTGTGTATATGGATGTCTAGGATTGTCAAACATTGGCTTTTTCTCTGCCAGTTCAACAAGGTCACCTAAATACATTACTCCAACTCTATCACTAATATGACGTACAACACTTAAATCATGAGAGATGAATAAGTATGACAGTCCCATTTGCTTTTGCAGGTCTTTCATCAGGTTAATAACCTGTGACTGAATAGATACGTCAAGTGCTGATACAGGCTCATCTGCAACAACAAATGATGGTTCAAGCGCAAGGGCTCTTGCAATACCAATTCTTTGACGCTGTCCACCTGAAAACTCATGTGGGTATCTGTTGACATGGTAATCTGCAAGACCACACATTGTAACAATTTCAACAACACGTTTATCTAGCTCTGGACCTCTTTTGTAAAGACCATGCTCTACAAGTGGTTCACGAATCATTTCACCAACAGTCATTCTTGGATTAAGTGAACTGTATGGATCTTGGAATATAATCTGCATATCTGTTCTTAAATTAACCAGATCTTTTTTGTTCATGTCTGTAACGTTTTGACCTTTAAACTCAATTTGACCCTCAGTGGGTTCCAGCAGTCTTAGTACTGTACGTCCAGTTGTCGATTTGCCGCAACCAGACTCTCCTACTAAACTTAATGTTTCACCAGGCATAATTTCAAATGAAAGGCCGTCACATGCGCGAACATGGCCAACAGTTTTCTTTAGGAAGCCACTTTTTATAGGAAAATGTTTCTTTAAATTCGTAACTTTTAGTAATGGTTGTTGTGACATTATGCTTGACCCTCCTGTACTACGAAGCAGCTCACCTTATGACCTGGCTCTACTTCTTTAAGTTCTGGACGCTCTCTTTTACATTTATCGATAGAGACTGTACAACGTGGTTCAAATGCACAACCTACTGGTAAATAAAGAGGATTAGGGACTGAGCCATCAATACTATCAAGAACTTCACGATCATCATCCAGCTTTGGAATTGAGTTGATCAGTCCAACGGTGTATGGATGTCTTGGTTTAGCATAAAGTGCAACGACATCTGCTTCTTCAACAACTCTACCAGCATACATAACTACAACGTGGTCTGCCATTTCAGCAACAACACCTAGGTCATGTGTAATCATCATAATAGCTGTGTTTGTCTTTGATTTAAGATCATTCATAAGCTCAAGTATTTGTGCTTGAATCGTTACATCAAGCGCTGTTGTTGGTTCATCTGCTACAAGAACCTTCGGTTCACATGCAAGTGCCATGGCAATCATAACACGCTGACGCATTCCACCAGAAAGTTGGTGCGGATACTCATGAATCATTTCTTCAGCTCTTGAAAGCCCAACCATATTAAGAAGGTCAATGGATTTCTTTTCTGCTTCATCAGCTGTCATGTTTTTATGAAGCATAAGAACTTCAGAAATCTGGAAACCAATTTTGAATACAGGATTTAATGAAGTCATAGGCTCCTGGAATATCATTGATATTTCATTTCCTCTAACCGAACGGTACTCAGCATCGTTCATCTTAGTCAGTTCATTGCCCATATACTTAATTGAAGATCCTTCTAAAATCTTACCAGGTTTTGATACAAGTCCCATTACGGACATTGATGTTACTGATTTACCACATCCAGACTCGCCAACAACACAAAGTGTTTTGCCGGCCTTGATGTCAAATGAAACGCCATCAACTGCTTTGACAACGCCTTTATCTGTAAAGAAATGCGTTTGCAAATCTTTAACTTCTAATATTGTATTCGACATGGCTGTTCCTCCTTCTTACTTTGTCTTCGGATCAAGTGCATCTCTAAGGCCGTCACCTAACAGGTTAATACTCATTACAGTTAGGAAGATTGCAAGCCCTGGTGGCACCCATAGCCATGGTCTTCTTGTTAAAATGTAGAAATCACGTGCATTTTGAACCATATTCCCCCAAGTTGGTGTTGGTGGTGCTACACCCAGTCCAAGGAATGATAATGCAGATTCTGTCATAATTGCACCTGCCATACCCAGTGTAGCTGAAACGATAATGTAAGCTACTGTATTTGGTAGAAGGTGTTTGATGATGATTCTTTTATCAGATAATCCAAGCGCTTTTGCTGCTTGCATGAACTCTTGCTCACGAAGTGAAAGTATTTGACCGCGGATCATACGCGCTAGACCAGTCCAACTTAGCAGACCGATAACCATCATAGTAATATACATTTTGTATTCTGCCGGGAGCCTTGCTCCAACGACGGCGGAGACGGTTATTGCGAGTGGTAAGAATGGGAAGGACATGACTATTTCCACAATCCGCATACAAAGGTTATCTACCCAGCCACCGTAGTAACCAGCTATACCCCCTACAAGGCTACCAAGAACAACAGATATTAGTACTGCAAATACGCCTACCTGAAGTGATACTCTAGATCCATGTAGCATTCTTGTAAAGTAATCTCGACCAAGCTGATCTGTACCTAACCAGTGCTGCGCACTTGGCGGCTTATTAACTTGTGAATAGTCAAGATCGTCTAGTGCATACGGCGAAAGAACTGGGGCAAATACTGCACCAAAAATCAGAACCAGTATAATCACGCCACCTAGCATTGCAAGTTTGTTTTTTCTAAAACGTTTCCAGGCCATTTGCCATGGACCTTCAATGCTCTCTTTTATCATTTTATTCTCATCAACTGCTGCTGCAGTCTCATTATTTGTCAACATTGTAGTACCCCCTAATCAACTTTGACACGCGGATCAACAAGTGCGTATCCAATATCTGCAAGTAGGTTACCAACGAGTGTTAGAATCGCATATAGCATCATAATAGCCATCATAAGATTGTAATCACGCATAGTAACGGACTCAAGTAGAATTCGTCCCAGTCCTGGCCAGTTAAATACAGTTTCTGTAATAACAGAACCACTGAGTAAGAAGATCAATGAGTAACCAAGTAGTGTAACGATTGGAAGAAGTGCGTTTCTAAATGCATGTTTGTAAACGACAACCTTCTCGTTAAGGCCTTTTGCTCTCGCTGTACGTATGTAGTCTTGATGAATAACTTCAAGCATACCATTACGTGTGTAGCGAACATAACTTGCAAGTGAGCCAATTGTAAGTACGATACCAGGCAATACCATATGTTTTGTTACTTCAAGTGCATACGCAAAACCAGTGGTTTCACTGCCTGCTTCAATCATACCGTTAATCGGTAAGATTTGAATTTTTACTGCGAAAGTATAAATAAGTAATAGTCCAAAGAAGAATGACGGCAAGGATATCCCGACTAAGGAGAAGACCGTCCAGAAATTATCGAATAAGGAGTACCTCTTGACGGCGGAATGTATGCCAACCGGAATAGAGATACCAAATGCTAATATGAATACTGGAATATTTAGAATAAAAGTATTCTTTAAGTATGGTCCTACAACATCTTTAACTGGTTTTTGATAAATGAATGATTTCCCCAAATCACCTTGTGATACACGCGTTATCCATAAACCATATTGCTCATAAAGAGGTGCATCCAGACCAAGTCTTTCTCTTTCCATTGCCTTTTGTTCTGGTGTCGCACGCGGATCTAAATTAGTACCTACTGGCGATCCTGGTGCAAGTTTAATGATTCCGAAGATTAGAATAGAAATAACCAATATTACCGGAATCATGTGTAATAGTCTTTTTATAATATACTTTGACACATTAATCCTCCTGACACTCCACGCTTTAAAAAAGGGGCTTCGGTTTTCTCCGAAACCCCACTTTTATTGTTTAGAAACAGTGTAATTCAAAATACGTTTCTTTTAATAAATGAACTTATTTAGTTACAACAACGTCTTCAATGTGGAATGCCCAGTTTTCGTAAGGAGATACTGTAAATCCTTCAACACGAGCGTTAACTGCGTCCCAATCTTGACCTTGGCTTAAGAACATGTAAGGTAGTTCTTCGTTCATAGCAAGTGCAAATTCTTTGTAGATAGCTTTACGAGCTTCTTGATCGAATTCAACAGCGCCTCTTACTAGAAGATCATCAATTTTTTCGTTTCTTAGACCAATTGAGTTGTTACCATCTGGCTCATCAAACTTTGAGTGGAATGTTGAGTAGCTTGAACCTGGATCAGTCGTTAGTGACCAAGCCATGTTGTAAAGCTCAAAATCTCTATTTGTGTAAACTTTTTCTACAAGAGTATTGAAGTCCATAAGGTTGGCTTCAACACCAACACCAATTTTACTCCAGTCAGCCTGTAGCATTGGGATCATAGTTTCAACATAACGTGAATCTGTGTAAGTATCCCATACAAATTGTAGTTCTTTACCGTTCTTATCACGCGTTCCGTCACCGTTTGTATCTACCCAACCAGCAGCGTCAAGCATTTCGTTAGCTTTAGCCATATCATATTCGTAAGGGTTCACTTCATCAGTGTATGCCCATGATACTTTAGAAATTGGCGTGTTAATTAGAGAAGCGTTTCCGTTGAAGTAAATTTGGATGAATGCTTGACGGTTAAATCCGTAAGTTAGTGCTTGACGAACTTCTTTGTCCATAAGTCTTTCATCACGTAGGTTGAAACCAATGTAACCGTAAGAGTTAGCTAGGTATGGATGTACATCCATGAAGCCCATTTCTTCAAGTTGAATTTGGTTTTCTTCTTTAGCAGGAACACGAAGCTGAATATCAATAGTACCAGCTTGCATTTCTTGGAAGTATGTATCTGGTGTCGTAAACTTAGTGATTAGGTTAGGCGTCTTAACTTCGCCACCGTACCAGCTTGGATTTGCTTCAAATGTAGCAAACTGCTTTGGCTCGAATGACTTGTACATGTAACGACCAGAACCCAAAATGTCCATTGCGTTCATTTTGTCACGCATAGACTGTGCATTACCTTTTTCGAATCCATAATGGTGAACTGGCATAATACCAAGTTCTAGATTCCAAATGTTATCTGCTTTAGGAACAGTGAATGTAAATGCGATTGTGTAATCGTCAATTACTTCAATACCTGAAACTGATTCTGCATCACCAGTGTTGTATGCTTCGTAACCTTCTAGTTCGTGAACCAGTGAGTTGTAACGACCATCGTAAGATGGATCTGAAATTGCAGTGAAAGTAAATGCAACGTCATTAGCAGTTAAAGGTGTGCCGTCCCAGAACTTAACATCTTCACGTAGCTTGAATGTGTAAGTCTTGTTTTCGTTAGATAGTTCAAAGCTTTCTGCAACTCTTGGAATTGGAGCGCCTTCCTTGTTGTTCGTAATAAGTCTATCGAACATGAATCTTACAAGGTAACCATCGTAAGTTGTTGAGTAGTAAGCTGGTAGCAGCTCACCCTTTGCTTCTGTCATACCAACAACTAGTGTGTCAGCAGCGTTGCTTCTGTCTTTAGCTGGGTTAGCGATTGTTTCATCCGCTACAACCTCAACTGGTTCGTTCATTTCTGTTGCTTGCTCTGCAGGTGCATCTGTTGCTTCAGGTTCAGTAGCGCCACCGCCACAACCTGTTAGTGCTGCTGATAACACAAGTGTAAGTGCTAAAAGCCATGTGATTTTTCTCTTCATGATAAATCCCCCTCCTCATTTTTGTTTGGATTTTCTAAAATTTAAATTCTAGAAGCGAAGAGTGTTGCTTATGTATGCTTAACAGAAATCTCTGTTCAAGCCGCGTCTACCACTATTTCAACTTAGGAATAAGTGGTGTAATAACAGTTGCTGCTGAGTAACGCACAGCACCTTTTCTCTTTTGCTCTTTGTCCTTGAGCTCTTCTTTAACGAATGCACTCAACTTAAGATGAAGGTCTTTCGCCTCTTCTTTGGTTAAATAATATTCGCCGTTATAGTTTATGTACTGTCCTACAGACTCTTTTTTCGAACTGCTTTGTTTTGCCTCAAGTGCCTGGTAAAAATCTTTTGAAACGCGATCAAAGATGGCTACACTTGCTTTATCAATCGATTTAGCTAAATGTTCATTGGATTGAACTGTCTTACTGTCCAAAATAAACGTTTTTGCTACAGGTAAGTAATATTTCTCAATAACACCATGTTTGGGCTTTTGACTTACTAATCTGATAATTCCGACTTTTTCAAGTGTTTTCAAATGATAGTTTACTTTAGAGTGTGGTTCACCTAACTTTTCAGAGATCTGCTTTGCTGTGGCAGGTTCTCCTTCAAACGCATGTATGATCTGAATTCTGTAACTGTTCGACATAGCTTTTAACTGAGCCAGATCATCGACAACTAAAACATCCTTCATATGTATGACCCCTATACAGTTTTATCGTTACATATAAATTAATTTGTACATAACAATTTATTAATATTATAAGCAGTTTGAAATATTTCGTCAATAAGAAATTTTAACGGAATGTTTACAATGGTGTTATTTGGATAATGTTGAATTGGATATGCTTTACAGCTGTGCAGGCATTGAAACAGCTTGGGTATACCGTTTACCCACAATATGTATTTTATGGGTGGTAAGACCTACCATATGGCTAAGTTTGAACGTTTTGTAACAATATTTATATTAATCGTAATATTTGTTTTCATATAAGTCTAAACGTTAAAAAAACCGCCTAAACTTAGACGGTTTTAACGATTCAATATGAATTTAGTAAATGTCTTTGATTGCTATGGTTGGATGGTGGGCTAGATTCATTAGCTTGCCACCGGTTCTAATAATTGGTCTGTCAGGACTTAACTTATGGAAGAAAGCAATTTCGCCTTCCACTCCATTCTCAAGGACTACATTACAACCAACGAAAAGTTTGTAGATGTTTCTTATGAACACATTAAAAAGTGTTGAATCAATTTTCATTTGATTCTTAAGGTGTTCTAATTCTCTAATGGCCTGTAAGGGCTGAATTCTTGACCCATATACTTTGTTTGCTGTACTGGCGTCAAATATGTCTACTATCATAACAATCTTTGTATAGAAGTGTAGCTTTTCCTCTGTATGTTTTCCTGGGTACCCACTACCATCCAATCGTTCGTGATGCTCTAATGCAACGCGAGCAATTGACTCAGGGAGCCCATCAACATGAGATAATTTTTTGTATCCGTAAGACGTATGTTTTTGAACTTCTTCAAATTGAGCCCTATTGAGTTTACCAGGTATAGACAGTATATCCTGAGAAACAAATACTTTCCCGATATCGTGCATGGCACCAGAAAGCATGAGTTCTTGTACATCCTCATCAGGGATTTGGAGCCAAACACCCATTAGGCCTGAAAGAAGCGCAACATTAAGACTATGTCTCACACTATATTCATCTTTCATTTTTAATCTTTTTAATTCCATGAGCATGTTGGTTCTCTGCGGTAAAGCTTCAAGAAGATTATTAAGTGTCCCCTGGATTTTCTCTTTAGCAGTTCTGCTAAGTTGGCCATTGGTTGAGAAAACCTCTTTAAGCTCATTTTCGAGTTCAGAATAACTCGATTTGAACGCATCCTCTTTGGAAGGCACTTCAATGTATACATAGTCAAGGCCTTGGTTTTTTAAAACAGAAATATTTTGCTCACTTAGAACTTTGCCCTTGCTTAGGATTAAAAGATCATACTTGCCTTGAATGTCTTCACCTAAAATCATGCCCTCGAAAAGATCGTCAACCCCAATTAATTCAATTTTATTCACGCATAGTCCCCCTACTATGGGTTATTTATTTTGTAAATCGTAATAACATATCCAGTGTTTGTAGTAATTTTAACATATGTCTTCCAAATTGCAAAATATTGCATAAAGGGATTTTACTTATACATATGACGGTTATCGATATCGTTTTCTTAAATTTTTATTCTCATACATGTTGTAATCAGCCAGTTTTTCTAAGGTGGTTATATCATTTGAATCATCCGGATATAGGGCAATTCCAAAGCTGAATCCTCCTGAAAACTCAATGTTTTCATACTTCATCACTATGGATTGGAAGGACTTTTGAATATCTTTCAACTTTGAAAACAAAGTCTCAGCATCGGCATCTAAAAATAAGGCAGCAAATTCGTCTCCACCTGTTCGTGCAAAGCGATCGGCTTTTCTAAAATGTTTTAACATATGATCTGCAAAAGTAGTTATATAGAGGTCTCCAGCAAGATGACCATAGGAATCATTTATGTTTTTGAGTCCATCAAGGTCAAAAGAAGCCAATATCAAATTTTGCTTCTCTCTTTCAGCTATTGCCAAACGATCTTTAAAAACAGATGCAAAGTGATGTCTGTTCATTAAGTCGGTTAATGCGTCAAATTGAGATAAATGTAAGGTCTTTTGATAAAGAGTAAATACCTGGTTCATAATTGGAATCTGCTCCAGTACATAATTACATAGGGCAATATCTGATTCTGAGAAGGCAAGTTCTACTGTACTCTCTAACGTGAGAATATAAGAAAGTTTATTTTGAAATTTGATAGGTATTAATATTTTTGATTTTGGACTTTTATCCTTCTTTATAATGTAATGGCTGTCCAAATCATTTGAATAATCATTACAATTTATGATGACTGATTTGTTCTTACTTTCTTTTATATAAATATTCATTAGATAAGGATCAATGATGGTTGGTAAATGACATAGGACATCGTTATCAAAGCCGTAACAGTTTGAAATAACCATACTGCTATTGTTTTTGACCTCTATGACACACCCACTTTCAGCTGGGGTGATAACACCAATCATACTTTTTAGCAGGGCTTCGAACATAGATTCAATGTCTGCAAAGTTAACAATATTTTGGTTGATCTCTAAAAGAGCATCTTTGAGTATGTTCATATCATCTATCTGTTGTTTAATTTGATTTTGTTTTGTAATGTCAAGCATCACACCGACCAGTCCCATAACCTCACCAGAATAGTCCGTATGAACGGCTTTATTGAATATAACATCATGGTAGCTTCCATCAGCAAATTGTACTTGTGCTTCGTAAACCTGATGTTCTTTATTTTTCATGAGTTCTAAATCAGCCTTATGGTATACATCAGCAAGTTCGCTTGGGGCAACATCGTATACAGTGCTCCCTATGATGATTTCTTTTTTCAACCCTAAATACTCACTAAAAGCAGTATTACAAAACTGGTACCTGCCTTCAGCATCTTTATAAAATATCGGATTTTGAATGATGTCCATTAAAGTATCAAGGAACTCCGCATCTGTTTCCAGCTGTGTTTCGTAGTACTTAAGAGCAGAGATGTCCTGAATCATACCAGTCATTTTTAAAGGTTGGTCATTGTTATCTTTTAAGAAAACACCATTCACACGAACCCATTTGATTACACCATTAGGGCAAGACAACCTGTACTCCATTTTTGCAATTTGTTGTTCCTTCATTGCAGTTGAAACAGCTTCTTCTAAACGGTCTTTAAAATCCTCATGAACGACATTGTTAGAAATATACTCTAAAGTACCGTCAAATGACTCTGGATCCAAACACATGATTTCCATTGCTTCTTCTGAAAATTTTATTACGTTTTGAACCAAATCCCATTCCCAAACACCGAGTGATGCATTATCTTCCGCTGTTCTTAGCAGTGATTCAAGTTCTACAACACGCTTTTCTAAGTTTTTATCAAAATTCTCCATCAACACACCCCCGTAACGTTAGTGTATTAAGTTTATCAGTAATTATTGCGAATTGCCAGAATATACGGTTATTATTTTCACATATGTATTGGCATACATCACATAATGTAAGATAGACAGCAAAAGACCTTGGTCAATTGAGTAAGCTTTGCGCTAGAACATGAATATGTCCTCTTACTCGACCAAGGTCTCCTGCTAAAACATGGGGCGTTCGTGTTTGTCACGATGATTTGTATAACAAGCAGGCTATCTGCTGTTAACCGAAGCTGAAATGCAATCGAAAACGGATCAACGATTGCGTGTGTAACTATAAGTGAAGCTCTATTTAAAGTAAAGCTTAAACAATTTAAAGCTGTGCTACAACTGAATTGAGCAACTATAACCGAATGAAGTAACTATATCTTACATGAAGCAATTATATCTGAATGAATTAACTATAAGTAAATATAGTCACTAAGTTATAGGCAATGTCAGCTCTTGGCCAGAATAGATTGTGTTGCCACTGAGTTTGTTGCTCTTCTGAATAATACGGATCAATTTACGGATGTCTTTTTCTTGATTGTAATACTCAGTATTTATGTCGGAAGCTATGGACCAAAGTGTGTCTCCAGATTGAACACTATATGTAATAGATTGCTCAACTTCAACAGCGTTTGTGTTTGCATTGTCCGAATCAAAAGTTGCAAAGGCAATCATACTTGTACTTAAAATAAATACGAGCATTAAAGTCATACTCATTGCAAATCTTGTCTTACTCACAATTTTCATTTTTCTATTTTTTCTCGTCATTTTAGTTTTCATAAGTTTCCCTCCAGTAGAACGCTTGTTCCTAGAACGTTTGTTCGTTTTCATTATATACGAACATGTGTTCTTTGTAAAGCCAAATCGAACTTATGTTTGATTTTTATTTTTTGACATGCTATACTATAGTAAAATGAACGGTCTTAGAAGTTGGACCAAAATAAAGAAATTGAGTTAGAAAGTTTTAGGATTTACATATCAGTCTGTTGACTCTGTTAACAGTATGGAGATTGTTAGAATAACGATCTCATATGTAATACTACATATAGAGGATTTGAGGTGTTCTTTATGAATGGTGATTTAACGAAAAAACAGCAAATTATTCTCGACTATATCCGTGAAGAAGTACAGAAAAAAGGATATCCACCTTCAGTACGTGAAATATGTGAAGGTGTTGGCCTTAAGTCTACTTCAACAGTACATGGTCACTTAAACAAATTAGAAGATAAAGGCTATATCCGCCGTGACCCTACCAAACCTAGAGCTATTGAACTTCTTGGATCGGCTGACAATGTCGTTCCATTTAAAAGAGCCACAGCTTATGTTCCTATTGTTGGTGAGGTAACAGCGGGTCAACCTATTTTAGCAGTAGAGAATATTGAGGAGACATTCCCAGTACCTACTGAGTTCGTTGAAAATGGTGACTTCTTTATGCTACAAATCAAAGGTGAAAGTATGATTGAAGCCGGTATTCTCGATCGAGATTACGTGTTAGTCAAACAACAGCCAGAAGCTCAAAATGGTCAAATTATTGTTGCACTTATAGATGATAGTGCAACATGTAAAACATTCTATAAGGAAGACAACCGCGTTCGTCTACAGCCTGAGAATAGCTCAATGGACCCGATCTATGCTGACAACGTTTCAATACTTGGCGTGGTAAAAGGTGTATTTAGAAGAATGTAGTTAATGAAAATCAAAAACCCGAATGGATTCACGCATTAGAATCCATTCGGGTTAATTTTTTTGAATTTACTTTTGAATATTTTTTTAATTTACTTTAGAAACTGCAATTGCATTTTGAACAGGACTATATTTAGCAGTTATATCTACTCTGCTCCTACTCCAGCCCATGCATACTCTCGTATGCTTTTATCATGTTATAGAGCATTATGTTTGCAGGCGTTGCAACACCATGCTTTTGTCCAAGTGCACACACCGTTCCAGCAAACATTTCCACTTCCGTTTTACGGCCTGCTTCAACATCTTGAAGCATGGATGTTTTCTTGTTGGGACCTAATTTTTTAAGTACATCATACCAACGTGCCAGGTCTGACTGATCTAAATTGATCCCCAGTTTAACTGAAAGTTTTATAACCTCTTGCATAGCGTCATTCATAATATCTTGAGCATACTTATTGTTTTGGAACACACTATAATTTGCTCCTAATACAGCTGATGCTTGGTTTACACCTACATTGATCATAAACTTCCACCACATTTCATGTTCAATGTTCTTTGAAATCTGATGGTTAATCCCACAAGCTTCCAATATGGTTTTGGCCTTTTGAACCGCAGAGGTATAAGCACCAGAAATGTCACCCAGAACAAGTGTTCCAGGGTTGGTATAATAAAGAGTTTTATCTTCTTTTACAGCATCTATTTCAACGATAAATGAGTGGATGAGTTTATCTATTCCCCACTTCTTTCCTATAATGGCTTCACTGTCTATCCCGTTCATTAGAGAAAGTATAACTGTATTGGGCCCAACGGATCCTTCAAGCAGATCTATAGCGTCTGGAAGGTGGCTATATTTAACTGCGATGATGATTAGATCTGCTGGCTCATGAATGGTTTCTGGTGTCGCTGGGTGGATTTGTAAGGGTTCATTGTTAACAAAGAAAATACTGGATAAATATCTCTCTTTTCTATCTGCATCACATAAAAAATCTGGCTGAATTTCAGAAGCTTGCATTTGTGCTGCAATGGCTAAACCAATAGCACCAGCGCCAACAATTCTTATTTTATACATGGACATCACCTCTCAAATTAACTCAAGATATACGCTATTCCCAATTTGATTGTTGCCTCTAATCCTTCATTATGTGTTCTCTCGAACGAGTGTGAGGCATCTACGCCAGGACCAATTAAACCGTGTTTAATATCCCAACCTGCACGCACCATAGCAGAAGCATCAGAACCGTAGAATGGGTAGGTATCTATTACATATGGCAGTTCATTTTCCTTTGCCAGTTTGACCAGTCTTCTTTTAATATCTAAGTCGTAAGGACCAGAAGAGTCTTTTGCACAGATCGTAACCTTGTGTTCGTCAGAAGCTTGTCCCTCGCCTGGTGCTGCCATGTCTATTGCAAGAAATTCAAATGTTTTTTCAGGAATACCCGATGCAGCGCCGTGGCCAACTTCTTCGTAGTTACTAATCAGGAAATGTGTTGTATAAGGTGGTACAATTTTGTTCTCAACCAAGTGTCTAGCCATTGCTATGATACTTGCAACACAAGACTTGTCATCTAAATGACGTGACTTTATGTAACCACTTACACTTGTTTCTGTTCTAGGATTTAGATATATAAAATCTCCAACTTCAATACCTAAAGCGCGAACTTCATCTGCGCTGGACACCTTTTCATCAATTCTGACTTCCATAGAATCAGCATCTCTTTTGTTAGAAGATGAGTCTCCACCGTGTACATGTGTAGAAGCTTTGTTTGTTAGTATTGTACCTGTATAAGTTTTGTCCGTATCTGTTGAAATTACGCAGTACTCGCCTTCAACTGCATTCCAAGGGAATCCACCTATTTGAGTCATTTTAAGACGTCCATTACCCTTAATTTCACGCACCATAGCGCCGAGTGTATCTACGTGTGCAGAAAGGGTTCTGTGTTTATCGTCATTTTGACCTTTAATAGTTGCAATTAATGCCCCTTTATTTGTCAGACGTGTTTCAATATTTAAAGCATCAAAGTAAACTCTGATCAGTTTCATTGCCTTTTTTGTGTCTCCCGATGGGCTGGGTGTATTCAGTATTTCTACAAGTTGTTCTATAACCAATTCCATATCTAATTTCATTCTGACCCTCCACTTTGTTTGACCCTGGTGTGTTTTATCGTAAATTGCATTAAGCTGTATAACTCGTTTTATTATCCACAATAGCTGACTGAATCTCATCGTCATGAATAAGATGCGCACCAACTAAAGCACTCAAACTTTTCAGTGCACCAAACTTAGAATGATCATAAGTGAGTCCGCCCTGGAAGTAAACAATATAAGGTTCACGTATGGGGGCGTCAGCACTGAGTTCTATGGACGAACCTTGAACAAATGCTCCAGCCGCCATGATAACCTCGGAGTTGTATCCTGGCATCGCCCAGGGTGTTGGTGTTACATAGCTGTCTACAGGTGCTGCTGCCTGAATACCTTCACAGAACTTTACAACTTTCTCTGCACTTCCCATTTTAACAGCCTGAATAATATCGCTCCTATAACCATCTGGCTTTGGACATACATCATAACCAAGTGACTCATACAATTTAGACGTAAAGATTGCACCTTTAATTGCACCTGCAACCACTGTTGGGGCCATGAAAAAGCCTTGTAGCATACTCCTTGTTTGTCCAAAGGTTAAGCCACATTCCTTGCCTATACCAGGAGAGGTCAGTCGAGCAGCAACCTTTTCGATTAATACTTCTTTACCAACAATATACCCACCTGTAAGGGCAAGTCCACCACCTGGATTTTTGATGAGTGATCCAGCCATTATATCTGCACCTACATCTGTTGGTTCCTTATAATCTAAAAACTCTCCATAACAGTTGTCCACCATTATAATCAAGTCTGACTTAACTGCTTTAACTTGTTTGATGATGTTTTCAATATCACTAATTTTGATTGCTGGTCTCCAGCTATATCCTGCAGAACGTTGAATATAAATCATTTTGGTTTTATCGTGGATTGCGTTTAGAATTTCATCAATCTTGAATGAACCGTTATTATTTAAATCAATATCCTTGTAAGTGATTCCATATACTTTTAAAGACTGATCATTGTCACCACTTATGCCAATAACCTCTTCTAAGGTATCATAGGGCTTTCCTGAAATTGAAAGCATTTCATCCCCAGGACGAAGTATACCTGTTAAACAAAGTGTTAAGGCGTGGGTTCCATTCACAATGATTGGTCGAACCAATGCGTCTTCTGTATTAAAAACATCGCTGTATACCTTCTCAGTACATTCGCGACCAGCATCGTCATAGCCATAGCCTGTGTTCCAATTAAAGTGTGTATCACTGACTCTATTTTTTTGCATAGCATCCAAAACTTTAAGTTGATTATAAGATGCAATGTCATCTATTTCTTCAAATTTATCTTTAATCTGAGCTTCAACTTTGTTTGAAAGCTCAATAATATTGTCCTTAATTCCTAGTCTGTTCAGCATCGTATTACGGTTCATATTGCCTCCATGTATCCTTACATTTTAATTATATATTTAGTGAATCGAACAATCTGTTCAACCTCCATCATACTGGATGGAGAATATAAATTCAAATTAAAAACCCTCTTATATAAATAAAAGGGTTTAAAGTGAAAATTTAAATATTATTTTGACTTACTTCATTTCCTTCACATCATAAAATGTTCCAGGGTTGTCATTGAGTATTTTAGTGAGTAATGTTTCCTTTATACCCTTGTTAACACAGTGTGGTATAAACTCAAGGAAAAATGAGCTACAGACATCTGTTTGGTTAACAGCTTCTTCATACAAGTCATAGTCCTGAGAAAGCAGTAACTTGTCGGCATAGCCCAGTTTGATCAGCTTGTCTAACAAAACAAACTTGTCTTGGTATGTGCCTTGTTTTATCATGTCCAAACCAATCCACATACCTGTTTCAAATGCAAAGGTGATGGTTTCGACATCGGACTCCATGTCTGCATGTGCCCACAAGAAACGTTCAAAGTCAGCGCCTTCAGATTTTAGTAATTCTATGACTTCATATACCATTTTTGATTCTAAAATATGACAATGAATTGGGAGGTCTGTCTTTTTACTGGTCATGACGGCAGCTTTTAACATGTCCTTGTCATTTTTAGAGAGTTCACCTCGGTCAAGTAACAGCTTTATGTATCCAGGTTTTATTGACAAACCCTTGATTTCATCTAGCCCCTTCTCAAAATCCTCAGTCCATCTTTGTGACAATGCATCTACAATTGAGTTACCAAACATGGTATGGATTTGTTTAGGCATGTTAAAACCAGTACTTGGAATGATATGCATGTTTGTTGCCTGAGAAAGTTTGTTTAAAAGCTGTAGGTTCTGCCCCCCCATTGGCGGTGTTGCTTCAACAATAGACCGACAACCGCTCTTATATAACTTTTCTACTTCTGGTAAGATCTTTTGGAATGATGATTCCGTGTCTTCTTGATCATTTTCTTTATCAAAATAAAGTTGAATGGCGTAGTCTGAATCACAGTCCCATTTAATGTGCTCATGAGAAAGGGTCATTCCCAGTTCGTTTTTATGTATAGGTCCTCTCACTGTATATATCATCGAATTCTCCTTTTATGTAGGTTCAACACTTGAAATAAAGCTGTGTGCTGTTTCACTGGCTTCCTTTGTTTTGAGTAACCAACCGTAAGCATGTTGCCAGCCGGGGATTGTTACGAATTGGCAATGCTTTGTTAGGTCACATAGGCGATTTAGTATATGATTTTCTTTTTTTACCTGTTCAGTTAAGTCCGAATGGTCACATGCCATCATGAGAACAGGACATGTGATTTGTGAATAGTAATCTTCAAATTTATATTCAAAATAGTGTTTCATGTAATCCAAAAGAATAGCTTTTGACATCCCTGAAATATATTTTCCGTTTTTGTTCTTATAAGCGCCATATCTCTCAATACGCTCAAAATGTGGATTCCAGAGGTTTGATGATTCATATTGAACTTGAACCAACCGAATCAGTTCTTCCATTGAATCAGCTTCAAGCTCTGGCCTACTGGAGTAATTGTCTATAACCGATTTAACATGTTTTTTAAAGACCCCAGGGTCATTGATAAGTCCATAGGGTCCAAATTCGCTGTAGAGTGCACCCTCACAGATTAATGACAGAGCTCTCTCTGTTTGTCGACTCGCCACAACCAGTCCCACTTCTGCTCCCATTGAACTTCCAATAATATGAGCCTGTTTAACATCAAGATGATCCATTACTTCAAACACGTCTGTTGCCATGTCTTCAATATGGTATCTATATTCGTTGGGATCAGGTTTATCTGATTTCCCATGACCTCGCAGGTCGATGAACACTAGGTCGTAGTTATCTTCAAAATATGCAGTACAGGGCTCCCACATAGATAGGTTGCCACTGCCATAGTGTAGAAAAACAATGGTTTCCTTGTCAGTGTCCTGATTGTCATCGTCTTTGATGTGTAGCTTAACTTGAATATTGAGACCCATAGATTTAACAGTGATATTCATTTTAAAATCTCCTTCTCATGTGTCATTGTCATCATTAACTTGATCTTTAAATGTCATTAAGTCCATCATAATAAAGAAACACTGACATATACCTGTCAGTGTTTTAAAATTAATTCATATTATTTTGTTTAACTCTTATAGTTCTCATATAAATTTAAAACCAAGGCTTGGATTTCTCTTTTAAAGGAATCTGGCTCAAGAACTTTAATTGAACCTGGATTGTTGAGCACGATGTTTTTAATATCGTCTTTGTAGCGGGTATAGAAGCGGATGGTAAGTGTCTTTGATTGGGCGTTCACAAGCTCTACATTTTTAAAATAATCATTTTCCTTAAGCACTCTAAACAGAGCGGGTTCAATATTAAATAGGTACTCTTGGCCTGAATATTTGTCTGTTTTGCTGGATACTTCAACATCCAAGTAAGTATTAACATCCTTTGTGACTTTAATGGCTTTAATACGGTCTAGGCGGAAAACGCGCTTTTCTTGTCTAAGGTGACAATAGGCACTTAAATACCATCCACCTTCTTCGAAAAAGAGCTTTTGAGGTGAAACCAGCCTTTCGCTCGAATCATTTCTTCTAGGATTGTAATATGTAACTAAAAGATTGCACTCTTGTATAAAAGATTCTAGAATACCAGTTAGAACACTTGGAATATAATCCGTAGGTTCTACACGGTGGTCTCCAAAAATAATACGTGTCATGAGCTTGTTAATCTTAAGTTGATCGACATCTGTAAGTGTATTGATAATTTTTCCCTTGAGAATCTGATAGTCTCCGGACAGATTGGGAAGACGAATGGTCTCGCCATAGTTAAGAACAAGTAACAGCATTAAGACTTCAGCTTCGTTCAATTTTATACTTGGAATAAAGTACTCCATGTCAATTTCATAGCCACCCAAAACACCATCATGGCTTATGATGGGCACCTTTAACTGACTCAGTGCATCTATGTCTCGGTAGATGGTTCTTACACTGACTTCAAAATACTCAGCGAGTTCGTGTGCCGTTAACTTCCCTTTTTCTTTTAGAATATAAATAATGCCATTTAAGCGTTCAGCTTTTTTCATAAAGGCCTCGATTAAAATATAGATTATTATAGCCACTTCTACATGATGACTACCTATTCATTACAATAGAATATTTAAGGCTCTTTGTCTATACCAGAGCAAATAGAAGATCACCGCATTACATGTAAATCGAAAGAAGAGCCCTTCATTTGATGATGTGAAGAGCTCTTCTTGAAAATACGTCATATATTGTTTATTCATTCTCCACAACGATGTATCCTACTGTTTCATAACCTTTATCACTTGTCGCTGTAACGGTATATACACCTTCCTTGGCCGGCGCTGTATATAGTCCATTATCATCAATGGAACCGCCTTCTTCACCTGCTACTGTCCACGTACAAATGGCTGGTTCTCCGTCTACATCTGTAGCTTCTAAGAGAAGGGTTTGTCTTGGTAGAACTCGTCCTGGGTTGGGTGTAATATCAATTCTCAGAGGATCATCATCTGTAAGGGGTTGATCTGTTTCAGAATACATCTGTTCCAGACGCCACCTGACACGAATCGGACGAACGATAGATTTCAGCTCGCCAGAGAGTGCCATTCTGAAGCTGCCTTTGTTAGGATATAAGACCCCAGAAACCTTAAGATCAGGTTGATCAATCGCATATGCTGAATCCTCAAACACAGATGAATCCCCGAAGAATACTTGCCTTGAACTTCCGAAATCGTCTCCAACATCAGGTGCATGTTCAATGGCAAATGTTAAGAACCCTTCGCCACGCCCGAGCCCATGCACGATCTCGTCAGAAAACAGTGCTTTCTCTTGTATACGGCCTTCCGGAACGCTGAATGAGAACACACCTGTTCTTACATTGCCTATACGGTCCCGCTTAACCTGCATCTCAATAGCTTCTTGAATTTTTTCTTCATCAAAAGTATGGTCTCCCGCTTCAACAGGTGTCGTCCCCCCTGTAAAATCAGTTTCAAGTTCATTTAACACAGTGCCTAGAGCCTGTGGAATAATAAACTCTCCACCCTCAGGCTTTTGAATACTATCTATCAAATACGTTTCCCCAGCAGGAATCAAATTGACCTTAGCAAGACATACAACGTCATCTTCCTTAGCCTGCATAATTTCATCAAAAGGCAGCTCGTAATAACGCTTTTTAATGGCGTCTTTTAAATCATCATCAATAACTTCTACCTGATGGTTAATTTCAACAGCGCGTTCTATGGATCTTTCACCTATGGTTACATCAAAGCTACCACCAGAAAGCTTTAAGGTATCTACAACAGGTTTAAGTTGATCTGTTCCTACCGTTACAGAAACCGTATAGGCGCCATAAGGCGTCTTTTCGTCTGCATCATATACAAACTCTATGGGTTTACCATTATTCAAATAGGTCCCTTGTAGAGCCAGTACAACAGAACTTGGAATGCCCTCTGCCTTTTTCTCAACAACAAGCTGTGCTTCAAATTCTCTTTGTGTACTTACAATGTCATACAGCAGCAAATCAACTTTAAGTTCGTCAGCATCGTAAAGATTGTAACGGGTATGGAGAAGTCTTTCTCTTAACTGTTCTACACTGGACTTATAATCCCGTCTGAGTGTAAATTTAAAAGACTCATTCAGCCTAGAATACTCTCCATCATCAGAGGTTTGGGCCACACTATGGACCATTTCCGTAGGAAGCTCCTCATAGGCCATACAAAGGTAGTATGTATCTAGAATCTGTTCTGTATCAAATCCCTCTAAATCTGAAAGCATGTGCATGGCAGGAAGAGATACAACAATTTCACGCCCATAACTATCAATGGCAACACCAGGATCAATTGAAATGGTTCTGTCATTAACTGCAACCACATCTAGACCTGATAGAATCCCTGTTCCTACAGCAAGGCGATTGGTCATACGACGTTTATCATTAAAATACCGCTGTTCAATTTCAAAATCTCTAACGGTTAACAGTTTACCGTAGAAGTATCTGTTCCGTGTAAATGGATAGATTTTATCATTCTTCATTATGCATCTTCCTTTCAGCACGATCTGTCAAAACGGTGTTATAAGGGAGAGCCGACCGGTTATCCAGAATGAGCACCCCAGGTTTATTGATTGATGAATTTATGCCTAAATACGTATGTTGATCCAGTCTCAAGTAAGGCTGTAAAGAGACAAGCCTGGCCGTTGTGAATGCAGGTTTAACCGAATCAAGTGCTTTTTTCATTTGATTATATTTGCGCTCTGATGACAAACCATCCTCAGGAACAAGGATTGTAAAGTCATTGGTGTGACTCCCATAAAGATTGTCATAGAGCTGATTAAGCAATGAATCTGCTTTTTTTCTACCCAAATCATGCTGTTCAACTATAAAACATTCTAAATTTGTTATAAAACGACTCAGTTCTTCGATACCTTTCTTTGTGCCTCTTAACTTATTGAGCTTCAAGGCATTAGAAACCCGGTAGCGCAGCTGGTCTTCGTCCCAAATTTCTGGATTTTCCAGTCCCAGTGTTTCAGCAAGCCACCATACATCTTCCTGACTGGCTATGTCTGCAAGTAAGTGACGTGGACTGAGATCTATAGATTCTTCAAGCTCCATAAGTATAGACCTATATATAGATAAGTACCTATGGAGAAAATCTGCTTGTTCTGCGTTCTGGTATACCTCTGGTAAATATTCCATTAAGGATTGTTTTGGATAATACACTCGAATCCTTTTTATGAGTGGTGTTTGGTCTGGTGCGTATATATTCAGCCACCCCAATAAGTAACGTCCCTTTAGAGAATGTAAGAGTGCATCTTGTGGGTTTTTAATGGCAATAGGCTGATAACCTCTTAATAGATCGATTTTTGCCAGTTCATGTACCATAGGATTTCGAATCTGTTTATAAACTTCTTCGTCGTCGGTTGCAATAAACTGACCCGTAATCTTACACCCTTTAGGAATATCCATGGATACTGTGAGTCTGTCCCACACCATACCTTTCTCATGAGCATCTAAAGGTTTGAGAATCAAGTTGCCTTTATGGTTTCCGTTACTGGATTTTGAAAGTGTATTCATGACACACCCTGAAGCAGTGACAGTCATATTAATCAAACTGCATTTTTCAAAGTCTCTCATCTTATTTAAACTGAAAAAACGTTTATCCTTTTGCAAAGGATCACCACCCTTGATCGTCTAGAACTTGAATATCAAAGTCCACGAGTTTGCCTATAGCTGAAGGTGGCAATTGAATATCACCATCAGCACGTTTATATGAACCTTGTGTTGTCCTTAAACTCAGTCTTGCAACTCTTAATACACCGCTGAGTGCTTCTAACCTTCTTCTTAAGTTTCCAACTGAGAAACGCCTACCAAACAGATGGCCTGATTCTGGTTCCATAAACCTGGTTACAAGGCTTTTCATATCTTCAGTTGAGACATTTACAGCGGGATCTTTAATTATTTCAAGTTTTACTTTAATACCGATATAGTCTGGGCCATGTACAGTCCAGTTTTCAGTGACCAGTCTAGAACTCTGAATTTGTTTATTCAATGCTTCTATATAAATACCAGGAAGTTCTGGACTTTTATGAATACTTTTTGGCAGTGCAATGATCTTACCGTTTTCTCCCTGACTTTTAGCCGGTATAACGGAAACATCTCTAAGAGCAAGGCCAGGTGTTGTTAGAATGATTTCTTCAATTTGTCTTTTAGACATCATGCGTGTGACCTTACTGAGCTCCTTCTTAAATCTGATAAAGGCTTCTTCCATAGATTCATGTTGTCTTCCACCACTTGCTTTGGTTATTGGTTTAAAAGCATAGTCTTCTGTCATAATCTCATCGATTAAGATACTTTTATAATTTCCATTGCCTGAGGTTTTTAATGACAATGCAGCTTCAATCACACGTAGTCCTTTTTCTTTTGGATCAGGAAGCATCCCAATTTCATTGTTACCAAACTCAAACTGACCACTTTCTTCGTCAAATAGAATATGACGGTCATCAGATTTAGATTGCCATAGACTGTGTACAGCCTTCCAAGGAGTCCATTTGTCAGAATTATAGTCCTCACTCATTTCCAGGTGTAAGGAGTCAAACAAAGTGTTTTCCAGTGCGGTTCTGATTTTACTATAAGGCAGTCCATCGATATCATAGGCCTTTATACCTCCCAAAGCAGGATCGCCAGAAATAAGTCGTAAATTTGAAATATCAATGGATTCGTGATGTGCATTCAGATTAACCATCACCATACCCGTGTCATTTCGATCAATGGTATAATTGCTTTCATCAATGGTCTTGTAGCCAGATCGTGTTCTCATCTCTAATAGGATTTCAGCCCCCTCTGGAACGTACTCATCTATTTGGATCGATTGTGTGAGATTGTCGTCTGTAGAATGTTCAATGAGCTTATGGCAGTTGAGCACGGTATGTTTTTGTTCTAATCGCACGGCATTTAAAACGATGTTCTTGAGTATAGGTGCACGATCATATTCTGCTTTGTACAGCCTATATCTAATCCATACAAGTGCTTCCTCACCCTTTAATAGGTTAATGGTTCCTATCCTACTTGATAATGATAAATCTAAGCTAACAATACCACTGGTCATAAATGCCCTAGTGTTGTCTTCTACGTGTTCAATTTCTGACCATGTAGTCCGGTCGTCTATTGTTTCAGCAATCTCCCAAATACCTGAGGCAAATTCAATTTGATCAGCACTAAAGTTATTTCTGTAACCGTCTGCGTCGGCTTTAATATCCATATACAAATTGGTGAGGTCATTTTCAAGTGTGTCAAAACCTATATACAAACAATGGTCTTCTTTTGGATTATACGAAAATGGGTGTGCATCTGCATTGTTTTCAAAGGCACCAACTAAATCGTATATGGCCCCTTCAAAGTTAGCATCTGAACAGTAAACCGCTTTTATCTGAGCATCTTGAACATTCAATTTTTCAGAAAGTTCAAAGCGTATGTCGTCTGCCCAAACAGGATAGCCTTTGGGAAGTGTATCAAATGCATAGTTCGTGTCATACTCATACTCTGGGTCATACACTGTCGATACAGAAGCTACCATTGTAGCTGGTTTTGAAGGCAGCTGTTTTATGTCGAGCAGGTCCATATAAGCATGTTGTGAGATTAAATGACTTTGATCCATATAATACTGCATGTTGTCCTTAAGCCATGCCAGCATTTCCAAAATCGTAATCCCTGGGTCGGAGGCATTCTCATTTGTCCAGTTTGGAGCATACTTTTGAATCAGTCTTCTTGACCGGTTCACGATGTCTACAAAATTTTGATCATCCAGTTTATGTGGACTAAGCATTTTCTCACCTCGTTTATGAGTTACATCTACATATTTACGATTGAAATTCTAATATCATGTTCACCATTCACTGGAATGGCATGTTGTAGATCAAGGGAACTCCCATGATGTATTGCTTCTCTAGATTCGCCATTTATATAATGCATTTGTATCATGACATTATCAATCTGCTCAGTGCCTTCAAGCATATGTTTTAAGTCAGATATTACACTGCTGTGTTCTGGCAATTGGCCAATCTGCCAACCCTTGTTTTTAGAACCACCTCTAAGAGGATCAAAGTAATGTTCTAGTTGCTCATTCCATCTGCTTAAGGCTTTTATATAGTCTCCGGCAGAATCAACAACCACATCCATATTGACACTGAAGGCAATCTTTATAGGTTCAATAATCTCAAATCGGTCTTGAGAACTTAAGTTGAGTGAAATAGAGTCATTGATAATCTCTTTGGTTTTCTCTTTAATCTCAAAGAAATGACTGACCTGGTAAGGATAAGCGTCTGGTAATATTGAGATTCTGATATTGCCTTTACTCCCCGTAACCTTAACGTCGTGTATATCTCTATTTTGAGCAAAGATGATATGGGTAATGTCCCTAGTGCTGAGCGAAAGCCCGCGGTGTCTTACATGTTCACGCACTCTTTTCTCAGCTCGAGAGGTTGTCTCAGTTCCCAGACCACCCCAAATTGGACCGCCATTATAGACACGTTCTAAAAATGGAATACTTGAAACCGCTTTGGCAATCTTTCCAGTTTCCACATTGCCAGTAAAGCCACCACCCAGTGCGTACTCTACACGAATGTATTCAGCTAGATCACTGTGAGGGATTCGGCCTGTTTTACCATCACCAAACATGATCCGGCCACGTTCTAGATCCAGTTTATAAATACGCCCTTCGTAGACGTTTTCCTTAAAATCACGGACTTCCTTCCATTTTCGCCATATACCTGTCAGTTCGCCCCGCTTATCATGTTCGAGTTGAACCGTCTCAGGGGACAACTCTTGAACCCGTGTTAACTCCTCTTCATTGATAATACCAAGTTCATTCATCCAGACTTCTGCCTCAAGCACAGGACTTCTCGAAAGGGTTATTGATGCCCAGGGTTGAATGGTTGGTACAGCATAATACTCAGCTGTCAGGGTTTCCTTCTGACGCACCATAACTGAATTGAGCCTTATATTTAGGTTTCTGCCATAATTTTTTGTAATAAAGAAGGACTTCGCCCCATTCATTGGGAGTATGCGTAACCAATAACTTTGAGAGCCAAAGCGCATGGTCTTTGTCATATGTTTTGGTGCCATAAAACTTATAAGTCCATTAATCATAAATCCGTTTGTTTCATCTTCGTGTGGCAGATCATGCCAATTCTCGCGTCCTCCCTTGAGTCCAAAATATTGAACCTTATAAGACACGGGTTCAACATCTGAAACCTGGAACTTGGGTTCTATCTCTATACGAATAGGGCCTTTGTCCACTGCATCTGACAAAGAGAAGTATACAGCTTTGACAATGTCGTCATCTGCTGCTTTTGCGATCTGAATTTTACCATTTTTTATATCTTTCTCATAAACCGAGTAGGTTTCTAAATTTGCACTTTGATCAAAACGACTTGGCCTTACTATTTTTTTAGATGTAAGTGTGTTTGCATGTACTTGAAGCCCTGTAATGAGTGGAACTGCAGTATTCCCTTTAGGTGCAAATGCATTTTGTACCTTTGCCACACGTGCACGGATATAAAGACTTTCAACAGGTCCAAATACCGCTGGAGTAATGTCATTTGGACATATAAAAGTAATGGTCCACAGGCCTTCACTTGGAAGTTTATAGGCCTCATGATTCACACTTAGAGGTGTCCAACCTACGCCATTCCAGTATTCCCAGACCAATGTTTCGATTCTTACAGTTTTGGATTCGGGTTCTCTAAGCTCTGACTCGTGCATTACATTACGCCACTTGACCAACTGCTCTTCTGAGTCTGTGCTAATTGGAATCAGTTGCTCTTTTACTTTTATATCTATGCTGAGCTCTGCACCTGCTTTTGAAAACAAATCCGAGTCTCCAAGAAGAAATACATCAAAGACATTGTACTGGTCTCCAAAGGGTTTAAGAGGCTCTTTATGCAAATCTAACTTAGGTTCGATTAGGGTTTCGTTATACAGGATTTTTTCTGGTATCAAACCATCTACTCGAAGCTGTAGCTGGATATCGTTAATTTCTATGTTTCTAAAGTAAGGAATATCTAAAAGTGCACAGTTTAATGTACCACTGAGCTTCATTTGCTCATTCATTTCAATCCATATACAGTCATTCTCAAGATGTATAGGTAAAATTTCTGCTTCACCATCCACAGTGGTATACCAAGACGCTTTGTCTGCAGAGTTCAGTCCTTCAAGCAGTCTATTCTGATCCAGTTCATGTGCGGCTATAAATGATATCCCCAGCTTCATACCCGCTCGAGCATATAACCATTTAGGATCAAAGAACTGAATATAAGGTTTGTTTTCATTATTCTCAGCTTCTACTTTAAAGAGAGGGAAATGACAACCTGAGTCATTGGTCTCATGTGTAGAGAACCAGCCTTTCTCATGGTCATAAACTATAACCTTCTTAATTTTAGAGTGGGTTACGTATAAGGGTTCTACCGTCTCAAAATGGATCTCTGTACTTTCTGGTGTATCACCAGGGCCTTCTGATAACAGCTGGAAGCCGCTATTTAGGAAGACACCAGAAGAAGCACCTTCACTGAGCTCAAAGGTGACATAACCACGAGAAGCTTCAGGACCATGTGGAATTGGAGAAAACAAATTGACGATGTCCCGTCTTTGTTTGTCAGGCATCCGGTTCAAACGCTCTGCTTGTTCCAAATACATGTCTTTAAATATGAGCGCAAGAGCCGACCCAAAATCAGGATCATTAAAATCAGGATTCCAGTCTGGCGTGTAGCTTTCTGCCAATTTAGTCATCCGCTCAAGTATTCGATTTTTATCCTTAGATTTTATAATTTGCGGCTTCATATTGCCCTCCGGTTTATGTTATTACTCCATACCTTCTGTTAAATAGAATGGAAATACAAGGTTAAATGGATTGTTTGTTGCTCTAACAATAAAATTAATTTCAATCAACACACAGCCGTCCTCTGTTGGATGTGCATCTGCCATAACATCTACCTCTGTGATTCTCGGTTCCCATAAGGTTAAAGCCTCTTCAACCACGAACTCCATTTGTTTTAGATTTGTGTAGTCGATGGTTTCAAAGGTGTAGTCATGGATATCACAGCCGAAGGTGGGCCGCATAACACGTTCACCCTTTCGGGTCATGATAATCATACGGATGGACTGCTCTATCAACTTCTCATCTTGAGAAACAGAGATCTGCCCCATTTGATTTGTAGGCTCAACTGGGAAACTCCATCCAGTACCAGTAAATTTTTGATTCATAAATGATCACCCTTTTTAATCTTAGTTGATCTTAACAATGGCCCCTTTAATATTTGCAGGTCCACTGGCTTCAGCATTAAGCATACCACCGGATTTAAGCGTCATAGTCGCATCCGCATTGATATCGATTTTAGCAGCCTTAATGCTGAGGGTTGTTGTTTTGATATCTATTTTTTGTCCAGCTCCATCAAGAATTATTTGAGAGCCGCCTGTTTTCACAGTTATTTTTTTATCTGCTTTAACTTCCAGTTGGCCACCTTTGGTATCAATCTTTACGGCGTTTTTACCACCTTTGTCTGATACCTCAATGACTTCATCTTTGTCTTTTAGGGTGACATGGAGTCCTTTAGGCGTTTTTATATCTACCATAGAACTTTCACCATCGTCTGAGTCTTCCAGAATGACTTCAATACCCGACTTGGTTTTGATCATTTTTGTCAGGTTTTTTCCACCTTCATTGTCTACAGGAGGTTTCTGTTTAGAATTCCAAACCCCAGCAACAACAAAGGGTTTATGAATATCTCCATTGATGAAACCAACAAGGACTTCATCATCCACATCAGGAATAAAGTAAGCGCCCATGGAACTGCCTGCAAAAGGTACGGCCACGCGGATCCACTCCGTTTCGTTCTCATCAGTGTCTCTGAGCAACAATTTAACTTTTACACGACCTAAATTGTCAGGATCCTCACAGTTTGTGACAACCCCCAGGGTTAAGCCGTACATTTTGTCATCTGATTTTCCTTTTTCTTGTTGTAATAGATCGATTATACTCATATCACATTCACCGCCACATTAAATGTTGTCGTAAAGCCGCTGTCTCCAAAGGAGTGTTTTATATTGGTTATATAGTAGTCGTTGTCTATGGTTGGATCAAAATTTTTAAGCTGTAAGTACCTTCCTGGAATAAGTTCGGGCAGTCCAATACAAGAACCCGTGCCTTTTACAAAGTTCATACTTCTGCGGTCCAGCTCAGCTTCTGCTCTCTTCTTAGCTTCAGCTGCTGTGGTAATGGTTTCGTCTACAATAGTCACCTTGGCACCTTTTATGAGTTTGGTCACACTGTCAGCTTCTTTTGTACCTTTACCTGCTTTTTTTACCTTGTCCGCTTTGCCTTCCACAACTTTGTGGTTTTTCGTGTCATAGCCACGTACAACAACCTCTGCAACCTGACAGTGTAGACCAATTTCTCTTGAGAAGGACATGATATATTGTCCCCACTCGAAGGTTATAATAGGCTTTGTGATTTTCCTAGGTTCTCTAAAATAAACGGTATCTTTGATGGCAAAAAACTCGTAATTCAGTTTCTTGGCCAACTCTAAAACAAAATCATAGTCACTTTGACGATTTTGCTCAATTGGATGTTCTAACTTTGGGGTGGTGTCGACCACAACTTTTTTTGCTAGAGACTTGTATTCATTAAAGACCTTCTTAATGGCGTCTCCGTAAGTGTCATACACTTTTTTCTCTGACTTAACGTCTCCCATCATGAGACCCTTAACATCCATACACTCTATGGTTAATTTAGGAAATGCAGATTCTGAAAAGTCCGCGGTCACCATGGAGATATAACCTTGAAAAACTGAGGTGGTTTCAACATATCCCAGCTCAACTTCAACAGTATTGCCAAGCACAAATTGACTTTTTAGCCAGTCTTTATTGAAGGACCGGTTTTTTAAGTCATAGGCATTGAGTATGTCAAAGGTGCATGAACTAGATGCCTCTTTAACACTTAACTCCACATTCAAATTTGAAGCCACGATGCCTGAGCCAGAAAGTGCTTTACCTTTAATTTTTATGACTTTAGTGGGTACAGCAAAGTCCTTATATTTTTTTGTTAGATCGCTCATTTTATATTGTTTTTTGTCCATATAAACACCTGCTTTTTAGGTCATGTATTAGTCATGTATGTTAGGAACTTTTATACTTGTTCCAGTGGGTGGTATTCTTGGATTTGCAATTTTGTTCGCCTTTGCAATACGCTTCCACTCACTTGGACTGTCATATTCAGTGGCAGCCAGTTGCCAAAGCTTTTCTTCTTGTTTAAGTATTCTATGTTTGGTTCGGTCAGGTGATTCTAGAGGCGTCTTTTTCATTAAAGCCTCAAGTGTGTCAACGGACTCTAAGGTCATTGATATTTTGGCTCTAACAGGTTTACCAGAATCTAAGAACATGGTAAAAGTCTGCGTTGCTTTGGTCATGACCCCTTGAAAATTGAGTGAACCCCAAACAAACTTCACATCCGGAGGTTGATGAAGACCTGCATCCACTTTCATAGCCGCCATGAGCTTCTCCGTATGTTTGCGAACGTCTTTTTTCTTTGACTCAGGTTCAGGTGTGGCATAGGTGTCAAAGAACAATTCAACTTCCAGCTGTGGTACCTCTGAACCGACATACTGTTTAACTGGCTGTTCAGCGCCAACGGGTTGAATCCACTTGTACTTTTTTGTATTTGTTATTTTATATTCATTGGGATTAAAGAGAACTTTAAGTTTTTCAGTTTTCTTCTCACCAATGATATGAACTTCTGCTTTTTTGAGTGGCATTTGATCACCTCATATTAATAGAATTAAACGAATCATAATCCCCGTCGTCTTTTTTCAAATGAAATGCGTTTTTCAAATTTCTTATAAACCTGCTCAAATATTTCTTCCACATTAACAGACGCCATGGGGTCCACTCTTGGTTCTACTTGTTTAGGCTGCATCACTTCTTGAACAGGATTTGCATCTTCTACAATTTCTTGAGGACGCTCAGTGGGTTTACTATCGAGCTTTGGCGCTGTTTGTGCAGGCTGCCGTACATAGTCCTTTTTAACGGGTTTAATACTTTTATTTTCAAGCTCTGAGACTTGGGATGCACTTACTGTGGTATGTGTTAAATCAGTGAAGCCTAATTGACTGCCACGTGTATGGTCTAAAGCTTGATCTAGAACTTGATTTAAAACAGATATAGACTTTGTCACTCTTTTTTCTAGATGATTATGAACTTGTACGTGTCCTATAAGGTCTTCAGTGACTTTAAAAGACTTTTGGTTATTTAAAATGTGTTCTGAATCCAGCAAAATGTGATTTCGTTTGTCTTGAACTTCAACTTTTTGTGTTACATCACTTGTTTCAGTCTTGTGAAGTTGTGTTATGTCTGTTCCACGTGTATAGATACTCGGCATCTTATTAATAAAACTATCTGTTACAGTGGATTGATTTTTCTTGTGTTCTAACTTGCGCTCAACTGTTAAAAAGTCATTTTTAAGTAATTCAGTGGTGTCCACTTCAGTTATTAACCCTTTGCTCGAACCCATTTCATTTTCAATGAATGTTTGATTGAGCTGTTCTGTTATTGAAATGTTGTGTTTGCTAAAATGAGTATTTAGACTATTCTTTTGCTTTCTACTCAACTCAAATAGGATGTCATGATGCTGAGCCTTCTGAATGCTTTTTATAAACTGATCGTGAATGGTGTTGATGAAGCTGTGTCCCAATTGCCTCTTAATTTTTCTTAAATCAGTTCCTATTTCTTTATTTATATTTTCTTTTATATCTTTTTTAGTATTTTCTTTAATATCTTCTTTAATATCTTCTCTTATTTCTGTCCTAATATCTGATCTTATTTTTACTTCGCTTGTAATTAAAGAGATTTCAGAGTTAACAGCATTTTTCGTAAGTTTGCCTTGTATAATTTTGCTTTCAAAGGTATTGCTTTTTACAGCGTGGATCAAGCGACTGATGTTACTAATTCTTCTATCAAATATATCTGTGCTATTCTCATGATCATAAGTAAATGTGAGCTCAATTTGATGAATTTGATTATCTCGAACTTCCATTTTGTTATCAATCAAATGCATTGTGTTTTTATCAAAACGATGTGTATGGAAAGCTTTTTTAGTGTTTTCTTTTAAGCTTTTCTTAATTGAGTGTTTATTAATCAGATTTTCTTTATTAGAAATTCTATCGGTGGAACTTAGCTTTATAGAGGGTTTACTTTCAGCCCCACTATTTTTTTCTGACTGCGTCATAATAGATTGAATATTTTTTATAGTATGATCCACACGCATATGTTCAAGCGTTAAATGATTTAAGTACTTAAACTGATTTCTCAAAAGTTCACTCAATAAAGGTCCAGTCGCTGCATTTAATTCTACCGTATTGATTCCAACTGTGTAGTTATCATATTTGTTGATTCCAGTAGAGTTGATTCCAGTAGAACTGATTCCAGTTGGATTGACTGCAGTTGGATTGATTCCAGTAGAACTGGTACCAATAGAGTTTGTTGTCATAGACTTTATAAACACATTAGGTTTTTTTACACTGTTACTACTATAGGTTTTTCCACTTTCATGATGTGTGGTTGATAATCTTTTATTCAAACTCACTTGCTCATAAATTATGTTGGTGAGTACGTCTTTAGAAAAAGCAGAATCGTATTTTTTCTCAATGATTCTACTCAGTTCACGTTTTAAACGTTCTTTGTTTTCAAACGAAACCGGGTAATCGTTGAACTCGTTCATTAATGCGTTTTCCATCGACAAAACGAATGAATTATAGGCCTTATCATAGATTTGCATATGTAATCTATCGATATTACTGGTTTGAGATGCCAAATTCATTAGATTATTTTGATTCAGTAAAATAACTTCTTGCGTTTTATCGATCAATACGTCTTCAATGACCTGTAAAAACGAATCGTTAAGTGTATGGCTATGTTCCTTAAATAAACGTTTTATCAATGATTTTTGAGACTTCTTCTTTTTTACATGTTTTGATTTTTTACTTGATTTAGAAGTCGATTTTCTATTCGTTTTTTTAAGTACATTTTCGACCCAATCAACCTTCTGCAAATCACTAATGAGTTGTGGAACATCCTTTTGAATACCTAGTAGAGTTAGTGAAACTGAGTTTTGAATAGATCCAACAAAATGATCATGTTCAAGGCGCTCTTCTATACTGGTATTAAGGTTGGTTAAATCATGTTTTTTCAGTTGATTTACTCTGTGTTGAATAAATATGTTTGTCTTGATACTATCCAGTTCTGACGGGCTTAAAGTATCAATAAATACTGCATTAGAAACATGAGACCCAATGATTGAGTTCACTAATGTCTTTACTAAACTTGTGTAGTTATCTCCTGCCCTACCCTGTGGAGACAAAGTCTCGTAGGATTCAGTAATGCTCTCGGCAACTTTTACTAGTGAACCAATTAAAGCGGGAGAAAGACGCCTAATGGACTGACTTAATTGCTTTCTATAAACACCCATTATCTTTTCATAAGGTAATGAAAGTTTATTTGCTGTACTTAAGAATAAGTTTGACAGCAGTATAGATTTAAACAGAAGTTCAGCGTTATTGGACTGGCTACTATTTTGGAACACATTAGGTCTAGTTTGTGTTAAGGGCTCCCAATAATTTAGGTATGTTTGGACATTAATAAAGTTATAATCCTTATAATGAGAATTATCATCAAAATAATTAAAATTTCCAAAAGGGTTTTCGTATAAACTCAGTGCATTAATAAATGCTGCAGTATTTGAATTCTCAATTAAGTTAGAAACGAAAAGATCTTCTTCACCAAAGCTAATCAATAAATTTTGATTTAGTGTATTACTTATAGAGCTTGAATTGCTTGTACTGATTGAATTGTTAGCATTGATTGAATTGTTAGCATTGATTGAATTGTTAGTATTAATTGAATTGTTAGTACTACCTTCGATATTTATATTCTTGGTGTTAACTGTTGCACTTGTGTACTTGGTACTATTTGCATTGCTTAAACTGTTTGAACTGCTTGTATTGGCATGACTTAATTTGCTGAAACTAATATTCAATGATTGCTGTAAGTTTTTAATAGCGTCTGTTGAAAATTTCTTATTCATTAGTACGGAAGCATTTTTTAAGAGTAAGATTGCTACATGATCTAAATAAGTATCATTATTTGTTATGTTCTCTTCTGACATGCTTCCATCATTTTGAACATTCAAATGGTTCTGTTTATTTCTGCTGACTATTATTGAGTTATTCTGGCTTATTTCAATGACTCCAGTATTGTTTTTAATTAAGTCATTGCTAATCGCTTTATTGTTAACTAAGTTGGTGTTAAATGCATTCATTTTGCTCAGTTTACTTATATGCATAGGATTCTGATGAATCTGAAGTGAACGATTCTTGTTTTCAGTAATTAATCTTGTAGCTTTGTTAAATGTATTATCTATTCTAGATGTTGTATGTTCAGTATTTTCATTTTGATTGGTGTCACCAGTTTGACTTGTACTGTAATTTTTAGAGTAAATTTTGGAATAATTTTTATCGTAACTGTTATAAGAACTGTCATGATTGACACGTTGCGCGATACGCATTGCATTCGAATAAATTTCTGCGTATGTACTCAGTAGTACATCACCTTTGTATATTTGCCTCTCATTTATCTGATTTAAGTTACTTGAATAGATAAAAGGTGCTTTGAACCAGTTTTGACTTTCTATATTGTGTATCTTCTGCTGTATACCTTCTTGCATGTGTTCTTCTATGTGTTCTTCTATGTGTTCTTGCATGTGTTCTTGTATATGTTCTTGTATTCTAAAATCTGAAAAGCTAGCATTCAGCCGTGTATTTCTTGAAATAGCTGGTACAAACTGCACGACCTCAATGTGTCCTTTATTTTTAGTTTCTTTTAAAAACTGTTTTGCATAGTCATACCATAGAAATGTAGTGAATAAGGCCTTTGTATTGACAAAGTTATTATCAATCTGAGTGCTTACGTTATTATTTACATTAATATTTACATCATTATCTACCAATCCAGTAGTTTGCATGGATAGTTGATTGACAACAGGGTTATTCATCAGACCTGTTGTTTGAGAATTTACATGATTGATTGACTGATTGCTTGTTTGATGACTTACATTACCCTTTATCTGATTTCTCGAACGCGTGTTGAATTGAAATTTGCTCGTTTGATTCTTTGAAGAAACGCTCTTAATCAGATTAATATCTTCTTTGTTAATCATAGTATTAGACAAAAGAAGCATTTGTAATTGGCTAACCAATTGGTTACCAGCAGCAGAAAGATGTACAATAGGTAAACTCAAGTTGTTTGCAGTAAATAAACTTCTATTAGAGAACTGAATTTGTCCATTAACCACTGTGTAATTCTGATTGCTTGATTGCATCTCAACGTTCATATAATTATCAACTTCAGAATTACTACTAGAAGTAATGTTAGAGTTACTATTGGTATTTACATTGGTATTTACATTGGTATTTACATTGGTATTTACATTGGTATTTACATCGGTATTTACATCGGTATTATGACTGGAATCAATATTGGTTTTGATATCGGTATAATTACTTGAATGAATACTGAAATTTCTTTTTGATTTATTAAGCGGATTACTATTTTCAAATACATTGCCAGGTGTGTTAGTCGAATTGAGCACTGTACTTAAATAACTGGCATTTAAAAGTTTATTAACAAAACTAGTGTTATCAGTCTTGTTGTAGTCCTTGTTATTCAAATCCTTCTTATTGCTTCTTTTCTTGTCATTGCTTGCATTTAGCTGGGAAAGAAGAAGCTTTAAGTAAACACTATTATTGGCATATCTATTATTGATTGAAGATTCAGTTAAAATGGTATGGTATAACTTGGTCTGGTTTAAAATGGTTTGGTCCGAATTGACTTTGTTAAAATTAATCTGATTTAAGTTAGCTTGGTCCGAATTGGCTTGGTTTATATTAGTCTGATTTAAGTTAGCTTGGTCCAAATTGGTTTGGTTTATATTAGTCTGGTTTAGGTTAACTTGGTTCGAATTGGTTTGGCTTAAATTAGCCTGGTTCAAATTGGTTTGGTTCGAATTGGTATGGCTTAGACTCGTATGATCCAAATTTGTTTGATATACATTAGGTTTTTTTAAGTTTGACTGCTTGCTTAGATCCGCTTGTGAACCGGACTTAGACCAAAATTTCTCTAGCGAATGTCTGAGCCTATAAATAGGACTTTCAGATATTTTGGTTAAGTGTGTTTGATCAGATTCACTTAGAATAGACTTTGATTCATTCCTAATCGACTCTGCAATATAGTTTTGATTGCCTAAGACATTGATCACATTGACAGTTTTATTTAGTTGAACCAATTGCTTGTGATACGACTCATAAAATGTGATAGGATCAGATTTAAAAGCTTCCTCGTCAAACTCAAGTCCCATCAACTCAAGGAAATACATATCTACAGGACGAAAGGCACCACTATTAAAGCCGTACCGATTCATGATCCATGTTGAAAATAGAGATATTGATGGCTGCATGATTACGTCTGATGCGTTCGTATATGTTTGAATAGGATTTTTTATCATCAACTTATGTTGGATCATAGCGTCACATCTTTTCTGCATCTACAAGAATGTCTAATGACTCGCTTATTTCTCACTTAAACCAGAATGTGAGAACTCTAGGGTTTCAATAGCTACGTTTTTCCCCATTGCATCAAGCACTGGACCAGTCCATTTGGTTGGAAAAGCGTCTTGAAATTCCCACGTTCTAACCACTGTGTTGTCTTCCTTCTTTAGCTTTATAGTTCCACTGGATTTCTGTATTTTACCTTCTTTAACATGTTGAAACCACTTGACTATACGCGCCATTTCACCTACACCACGTTCTAGGACCAGTTTACTAGACCGGACACGTGTTGGTAGTTGATGCACATGGGTATTGACGCCACCTTCTTTATACTCCTCAAGTTCAATTGAACCTTCAAGACCGGTGACTTTGGAGAAGTTGCCTTTAAAATTACCAACTTCAACCTCATACCGAAATGCCAACGTTAGATTATCGTTTACACCCATAGTTCACCTCGACTTAATGCAAAAGCTGAATGCTAAAATACATCGAATATGTTGTCTGGTGTATCGTTGAGTTTCTTATTAATACTGGATATTTGCTCGCAGTAGCGCCTACGCTCCAAATGGTCCATTTGCATAACATCGTCATGAGACCAGTGGAAATAGTAGGCAATAAATGCTATTTCCTCATAGATCTGCGCTTTGGGGTAGCACGTTATCCCCTTAAGTTGAAAAAATCAACAGGTGTCTCGTGTTCGTGTCCACACTTAGGACATGTTGTTGGATAAGATGGAGTTTCCATTTGATTAATACGTTGATATAAATCTTGTAAATAAGCCAGGTCTGCTGTAAATAGTCTCTCTACAACCTTTGTATCAATATGGCCTACTTCACCAAGTTTTGTAATAACACGCGAAAGTAAAATCACAGATAAATAGCTTGGATTTTGTTGTACACGTGGATCTCTCATAGGTAAAATTTCATCTGCTGCTGTTGCAAGGCGCATAACACCTTTTTTATGCATGTTGCCTTGTGTGTCAATAAATCCTTTAGGTAATTCAAATTCGTATTCTGTTTGGAAAGGCATTGTGTTCCCCCTAGTATCTTGTTCCTTTGTAAAGTCCAATGGTTGATTGAAGGGACTAAATAATCACTTCGTGAGAAATACACTAGAGCAAGTAGAACTTCTCTCTATAAATTTATCCAATTCAACTGGGAAATTAACCCTTAATTGTCGAATTATTTTGTTTATTTTGAAAATGTCTTGTTTTGGTTTACATATTTGCATTATGTAAACCAATTTAAAGATAATAAGAAATTTACGTATTTGTAGGTAATATTGCGGAGACGGGATTCACCATTATGGTTATCCCGTCTCCGCTTTAATACTATTACTGAGATCTAGTTAAACCTTCATGTGCAATTTCAAGCGTTTCCATTGCAACCTCTGAACCGGTTCCATTGAAATCAGGCGCAGTATACTTAACTGGCCAAGCGTTGATCATTTGCCATGAAGCAGCATCATCACCAGCTTCGTCAATAGCAGTAATGGTCACAGTTTTACGTTCAATTGTGCCATCTGCAATACCTTGAAGCCATTCGTATAGAACCATTGAGTCTGAAGTACCCCATTTTAGAGTAATATTGCCATACTTAGTGAGTCCAGGAAGTTTACGAGGTGTTGTTACATCGTCCCCTTCTCTATACTCAATAATGTCAACAGAAGTATCAAAGCCTGAAACTTCTGCAAAGCCTCCAGCTTCCAGTCCATCAATTTCGAGACGGAATCTGAAATTCCGATATGGGTGTTTCATATCAGCCATAGATATTCACGCTCCTTATTAGAGTTTAGCCAAAATTATTGTTCACTGGTTTTCTGAGCAATTCTAAAGATTACGAATTCAGCAGGTTTTACTGGTGCAACACCAATAACACAAATGAGTCTGCCGTTTCCAATATCATCTTCACTCATAGTTGTACGACCAATATCAACAAAGAAAGCTTCGCCTTGCGTACTACCTGCAAGTGCGCCACTTCTCCAAACGCCTGTCAAGAATACTTCAATTGTACGCTTAACTCTTGTCCACAGTTGTTCGTCATTTGGCTCAAATACAACCCAGTTCGTATTTGCCTTAATAGACTCTTCCAAGAAGATAAATAAACGGCGAACGTTGACATACTTCCATAGTGAATTTGAAGATGTTGTTCTTGCACCCCAAACTCTAATACCCTGACCCGTAAATGTACGAATAAGGTTTACACCTTTAGGGTTGAGTATGTCTTGTTCTCCCTTACCATAAAGTGAGCTAAGACCAACTGCGCCTCTAACCACTTCATTTGCAGGAGCTTTGAATACGCCACGCTCTGTATCTGAACGTGCATAAATACCAGCCATTGCTCCTGACGGAGGTAGATAAATATTACGTTTATCTAGTGGATCAAACATTTCAAGCCAAGGGTGATACATTGCTGAATAATCAGAGTCAAACATATCTCTGAACTTCATAACGTCCCCAACTTTTTTCTCTTCCATTGGTACATCTAAAATAGCAAAACGGCTCTTTAGATTTTCACAGTGTGCAATAAGTGCTAGCTGAACATTTGGATCAGTGATTCCAGGAACAGCCATAATGCTTACCATTTCATTTTCTAGGAAAGCTTGAATCCCAGTACGTTTACCAGGACCATCATCTGAACCCATGTAAGTAGCTGATGAAATGTTGTCTGCAGTTCCATCAAAACCACCATCAAGACCAAAGATGTATGTACCTTCAGTATTACCAGTGACTGCTTCGTATGGTGCTTTGGCACCTTCAGCATCTCCATCAACCTGAGCTTCGATTAAGTCAGATTTTGCAAGACGTTTAGTAATAAAGTTTGCAGCCGCAACGTTTAGAGACACGTTTTCGTACGACTCTAGTAAATCCTGGTAGCCAACTTCCATATTAAATTCACATGTGGAAATTGTCTTTGTAGGTAGGAGTTCTGTGTCTACAACATCCGCAGCAAAAGGTGCTTCGAACATCACTACATTTTCAACAGAAGATGCAATCTTGGCAAACTCAGTTGCTTCTCCATCAGAGAACATTACAATATCACCAACATTAAATCCAACTGCCGACTTAACCTTGTATGATTTTTTGTCTCCATCTTCAATAAGTTCAAGAACTTGTGTTTTTGCCTTACTAGCAGGTGAAAATTTAACACGGATATCATTTCCCCATGCGCCAGGGTTTTTAGCTGATACCTTAAGTGTTAGATCGCCAGCCACTTCAGCTTCTGCAAGTTTTGCGTCTTCTGGAGCAACGCGCATAATATATGCTCTAGATCCACCATTGTTGAAGAAAGCTTCTACACCATAAGATAAGAAACGATACTCACCAAATTGATTTTCTGATAAGTAACTACCAAATTTTCTTCTGAAATCAGCAATGTTTGTAACAAGTTCTGGTGAACCAATAATTGCACCACGTTCTGCCAGACCAATGAAACCGCAGGTGCTTGTACTGACACCTTCCATAGGCCGTGGCCCCATCTCGAATTCTTCTACGTATACTCCGGGTGATAAATACTCTGCCATACGTGTCCAATTTCAGATCTTTGACCTGAAATCAGTCCCTCCCTTCGACACTTAATATAGGTTAAAATGCAAATTCAACTTTGATGGCATCCAGCGACTTCCGCTGTCCTGCCAAGTCTTCAATCATCTCTTGGAAAACACCAATAATATCTGCAAACAAGAATAGGGTTTCAATAATGTCTGCTTCATTTAGGGTCTCCTTATCTGGGAGAATCATGACATATCTGCAATAGATACGTTCCTCATTGATGCCAAAATGTCCAATTGGCATTCTTGTGTTGATTTCAGTAAGCAAGTCTTTCACATTTTTTTCTGTTGAATTGTCATATGACTCTGGCAGTTCAACATAAAACTGCATAAGATTAATGTGTTCCATCTCATCATCTGGTCTAGGTAATAATGCCAAATTGACTAACTGATCTCGGTCCTTATAATCGTTATCAAGTGCAACGACCATCGTTCCTAAACCAATATCTTCTGTGGTGGTCAACACGCGGGATTCAATGTCGATCTCGGCCAACTTCTGACTTAAGTACTCTAGTTTGATAAGGTCAAGATTTTGAGCGGTCATGGTCATGGAATCCCTCCTTATTCAGCCAAAGCTTCTATTAAAAGCTTTTTCTGTTCCTTTTTCTTACCGTTATTTTTGTAAAGTTCTTTCTTATCAACGCCAGTTGCCTCAAGGTCAGATTCAACATGTTCGAACTCTTCATTGACTTCAGGCTTATACGGTGTCATCCCACCAACATGTTCAAGCAGAATTCCAGTATATTCCACTGCTTCCTTCATGTCATCATGGGACACTTTCATTTCAGCAAGACCAAGTGCTTTTTCAGCAATGCCTTTTCCTGCATCCATAATATCCGCAGTGGAGCTGCTTGCGTCATTAAATACAAAACCAACAACAGTACTGCCAGCTTCAGATGCTCCCATTGAAGCAAATGCAGCAACATCGTTCATAACATTTACAGCTGTACTCAAACCATCAAACGCTGCGTCTTTCCCTTTCTTGATTTGTCTTTGCTTGTTAAGTTTCATAAGCTTGTCATCAATTAGATATTGACGCATATCTTTGGTTTCAGATTTGTCTAGGGTTGCCCGAGTGCCTGAGGCGCCCTTATATTTCTTTTCGACCAGTTCTTTATTTACAGTTTGGTCTGTTTTCTTAACACCTAACTTACGTTTAGCCCACGACATAAAGCCAGTAGACTTCTCAACAAATTTTTGACCATCCTCTTCTTTGTTTTCATATTTTTCCTTGAACTTTCTACGTTGTGTTGCCATACGTTTTCTAGTTCCATTAATAACAAAGAATTTGACGATGTTAGATACCATTTTGTAAGCAGATAATATGGATCTTAATATTGGGATTTTACTGATGATCATTTCTCCCAATGTCATGAGCTTATCTTTATGCTGAGAAATGAAGTCTTTGAACTTCTGCCACATACTTTTCTTGTTAGCAGATGCTTCTTCATCGTCTTCTTTTGATTCCTTAATTTTTTGGACGACGGTTTTGAGAGCCAAATAGGACCCTTTAATGACTTCACCAATAAAGGAAGCTGTGCTTTCATCTCCCAGTAAGGTGCTCACATTGCTTGCAAGGTCACCTACGTTTTCAGCTTCCATGTCAGCTGCACTCTCAAGGGTTTTGTCATCAGCTTCTTTGTTGCCTTCATCAGGTTGATTTATCTGATCCTTTGAAACACCTTCATACTTCTGTCGCATTTCCTCAAGACCACTGTACTGGTGCTCAACTTGCTCTGGTTCTTGTTCACTTTCGGGGTTTGCAGATACTTCCTCGTCCTGACAGTCATCATTAAGATCTGATACAGCTTGTTCTACTTCTGATGAAGCATCATCTTCAAGCTGAGCGTCCTCCTGTTCACTTTCATTTGCAACAGGGTCCTTATCATCTTCTTTATTGACTTTATCCTGAGTCATAGGCATTCACCCCCTCTATTCCATCATTGCTTGAAGAAGTATTTTCTACCTGGTTGGTCTGACCTTCAGCGTTATTTTCATTTTCTGCTTCCGCAGAACCTTCAGGGAAAATAGAGTCTTTCTTTTTCCCATTTCGCTTCAACTCATCCCAAGCACGAGAAAACTGTTTGAAGTACATTTTTTGCTTTTCCTCTTTCAAATGTTGCAATTTCATATGATGGTCGCGACTGGATTCAAGTTCTTTTTTAGCCAGGTCACGATGATCATTCGCGAATTCTGTTGGTTCTCTCCCGCGATGCATCGTTGCATCAGCTCTATTTTCCATGAGCCTTTGATTAAGGTTCATTACTGCCTCCTTGTCTGTTTCTTCATTCATAAATGGCATGGGTGTATCAAAAGCATCGGTACTCTTTTTGTCAGATTCTGAAGCTCTGTTTAAATGTCTCTTATATTTAAATGATGAATCCGTTTTAGAAACGTCTGACAATACCGATTCCTGATCAATGTCATAATAATGGGACTTACCAGAAAATCTACGTTTATAAGCTCTATTCATATCTACATCGTTGGCTTTAGTATCATGGGTGAATCTTTTATCACCACGTGCCGACATCACAACAATTGGTGAATGGCCTTCTTCAGTTTCACCAATTTCAATACTAGAACTTAGATCTGTGATTTTAGATGAAAGCCTTGCTTTTCCAAACTTTGCATCATGACCTGTTTTAGCCCTATAGTTCTTAAATGACTCTGTTGATTGAGCTGATTTTAATGTTGCAGAACGTCTTAAAAAATGCTCAGGATCTTGTTTGAATTTATCCACAGTGACGCCTCCAATGTTGTTAGTCCAACCATTTAACTTATACTCATAGAAGTAGGTAAACAATATAAAGATTTCTAAATTTACCCTTTGTATATCATTGAAAATTGTGGCTAAAGCGTATCTATAATGTAAGGAGGACGACCATGAAAAACACAGAATATACAAGCGCAACAGGTTATTATAAAGATCAACTTATACTTATAGATGCATATATTAATGCGTATTTAGACGTATTCTCTGAAAAACTTCATACCTCAGGACAAAACCATTTGCAAAAGTCCTATTCCACTAAAGACCAGGTACGGGAACAGCTTACCTATACAATGTTCGAGACAGAAAGTGGATTAAATGAACAATCAAAATTCACTATTTCTCTAAATAGAATTCAAGGGAATATAGATGAAAAAATTAAGAAAACAATGGTGACACAAGACGAATTATCTTCTCATGCCTTTCTACCATTTGAATATTTAAGCCAAGTGTTTAATTTGAACCCATTCGAAAAATTTGTGATTATGCTCAGTTTTGCTGTTGAACTTGATCGAAAATATGAAAAGATTTTTTCTTATTTAAACGATTTTGCCAGTAAGAGATACCCGACAATACAAACAGCTTGTCTCATTTTTGATCAAAACACTGACAATTATATGAAGAACATGACGTATTTTCATTCAGACAGTAAACTCATGAAATACTTTTTCAAGTCAGAAGATTCAAATGTGTCTTCTAAACAACTAAAACTACATGACTCTGTGACAAACTTTATGTTAGATTCCAATTTAGAAACGATTTTACTTCCAGAATACTTACAGCTTTATTTGCCTGACGAGGATCCTGGTGCTTTGAAAGTTCATTTGGATACAAACAATAAAATTGAAAATTATCTTTCCAATTTAACCACTGTTAAAGGTAGACGGGTCATCATGAATATTTATGGTCCTGAAGGCATAGGCAAAATGAAACAGGTTAAGCAGTTTTGTCATTCCTACGAACATGCAGCCGTAATCATGAGTTTTAGAAAACTTCAGCTCTTTTACAACGAAGGTTTTAAACACTTTACTCAGGCCTTAAAACAGCTGGCTCAAACTGTCCTATTACACCAGGCAGTACTTATACTCACAGATGTAAATGTTGAAGATCATAGGGACCTTATCAAGCAGTTTTATCAGGAATTTTTATGTGACCTAGCTCCATTTGTGAAGGTTTCTTTTATTCTTTCTGATCTTGAGTTGCCTTCTCTGACACGGCCTGAGCAGGCTTTAACTGTATTACGAGTCCCAATGGCTTACCCTGACGGTAAAGCCCGCAAAGAACTCTTTGAATCTGCTTTTTTAGAGTTCAATATTCAAAATACTACGGATTTGAACTCTGTATCTTCTAAATTTGTATTTACACCTGATCAGATTACCAATGCTGTTCATGACGCTGTTGAATTGAGTAAATGGAACGGCCTCGACTACGTTGACTCACATACCATGCATGTGGCTTGCAGGAGCCAGCTTAATCATAATTTAGATAAACGTGCTCAGAGAATAGATGGTGGTGGGTTGTGGGAAAAACTTATTCTTCCCGATGCTTCAAAAGACCGTTTAATCGAGGTTTGCAACCATGTAAAGTATAAAAACTTAGTACTTGATGACTGGGGATTCAAGAAGCACTTAAGTTATGGAACTGGTTTGGCTGTACTCTTTGCTGGACCACCTGGAACAGGTAAAACCTTTAGTGCTCGAATATTGGCCAAGGAACTAGACTTAGAGCTCTATAAAGTGGATTTGTCTCAAATGATCAGCAAGTATATTGGTGAGACAGAAAAGAATATTAGTGCCCTCTTTGATGATGCCAGTGGAAGCAGTGCCATACTTCTATTTGATGAAGGTGATGCCCTGTTTGGAAAGAGAACAGAAATGAAGGATTCTCATGATAGATATGCCAACGTTGAAACCGCCTTTTTACTACAAAAAATTGAAGCCTATGAGGGGATTAGCATTTTAACGACAAATTTTATGCAAAACATAGATCCAGCGTTTTTGAGAAGGTTTAGGTTTGTGGTACACTACCCGATTCCTGATATTGAATCAAGGCTTAAAATTTGGAATGGAATTTATCCTGATCCTGTACCGATTTCAAAACATGTTGATTTTTCGTTTTTGGCTAAGAACTTTGAGCTAACAGGCGGCCATATAAAAAATATTGCTCTTACATCTGCTTTTAAAGCCGCAAGCAACAGTGGAAAAGTCGATATGAAATGTATCCTACTGAGCATTCAATACGAGATGGGTAAAACAGGTAAAACTGTTTTAAGATCAGATTTTGGTGAGTATGCTTATATGTTGGATGAATAATGATTAAGATAATAACTTTACTAAATTCTAATGATGAAATGGATGTTGTTCAAACATCCATTTTATTATGTCTTTATTAAGAGTTGCCTACGTTGATAGGAATTATCACTTTGCAAACACTACAATTACGTATTCGGTAGTATTCTAAAGATTTATCTAATTGTCAGAATATTCTGTTATAAATCAGAATATTCGGTTAATATTTAATTATTACGATATTTGAATATATAGATATTCGGATAAAACGATCAATCACTACATATCTATAATGAAAGGAGGCATTCTATGGAGGACCAAGTTAAGCTCAAACTACTCACAGAAAAATCTGAAATGCTTAAAGCTATGGCACACCCTATGCGACTTTGTATACTTAACTGTTTACTGAGTAGCCAAGACTGTAACGTGTCTACACTGGTAAAAAAGCTTAAACAACCTCAGTCAACGATCTCTCAGCATTTATCTAAGCTTAAGTCACATGGTCTAATCGAAGGACAAAGAAAGGGTGTAGAAATTCAGTACAGAGTGATTGATGGTGAAGTAAAACCAATCATTGAATTACTCTTAAAGGAATTACACAAAGACAATTCACCAAATAAATCGGTAGATTGCTAGTCCAATCCTCAACTTTTAAGGAGGTCTAAAGTGAAAAAAACATTGTCATTATTTATTGTTCTATTATTGGTATGGTTAGCCGTTGCTGGATTTACACCTAATGAACTGATTCTAGGAAGCATTGTTTCAGCAATACTTGCTTACATACTTTCAGACTACGTAAATGCTTCTCTTTCATTCAAATTCATAACGAAAGCTGCTACTTTTCTTATTCTATACATTCCACTACTTACTGTTGAACTCATTAAAGCCAACATCGATGTCGCACGTAGAGTCCTTGACCCAGCACTACCGCTTAACTCTGGTTTTGTAAAGATTCCAACTGACATTAAAAGTGATGTAGGCAAACTGACGCTTGCAAACTCTATCACACTCACCCCTGGCACGATTTCCATTGATGCAGATGATGAAAACGTTTACATTCACTGGATAGATGTTAAGGGAAAAAATAGCAAAGAATACCAGAGTCATGTTTCTTCAGGCTTTGAAAAAGTATTAAGGAGGATATTCAATGACTAACCTCGTGTTTTTTATTTTTGTAGCACTGGGCATACTTCTTTCGCTGGTGCGACTGGTAAAAGGAGAAACACACTTTGATCGTATTGTAAGTTTAGATGTCATAAACGTCTGTATTATTGGAGTACTGGTTTCAATTGCATTTATCTCAAATAATGACCTTTATCTTGATGTAGCCATTGTTTACAGTATTTTGGGATTCCTCGAAACAATAGTTTTCGCAAAATTTTTGGAGGGAAGATCATGAATATAATCGGACAAGTATTCTTAATTTTAGGTGGCATTTTCTATGCGCTGGGTGGATTTGGCGTTTTCAGAATGCCAGATGTTTATAACAGGGCTCAAGCGGGAACCAAAGCAACTACACTGGGCACATTTTCGGTTTTAGTTGGGACAATGTTTTTTATGCCCGCTTGGACAGGAAAGCTTATATTAATACTCGTGTTTGTAGCAATTACAAACCCGGTAGGAAGTTCGACTCTCATGCGGTCTGCATATAAGAGTGGCATTAAACCAAAAGATTTGGTCACGGATGACTTATACATGTTCTATGATCTTTCTGAGCAAGAAGATTATCAAACAGACGAAGTTACTGAGGAAATAATCAATAAGGAGGTCCTGTAATGTACATTATGTCATTTTTAGAAGGCGCTCTTGCTATAGGGCTGGTCTTACTCGGTCTTCTGGTTGTATTCTCTAACAACATTGTTAAAACAGTAATCTTTTTATCTGTTCTAAGTATGTTAACGGCACTATCTTTTGTTTTGTTAAAAGCTCCAGACGTTGCAATTACAGAAATCGTTATTGGCTCTGGCTTGGTCACATTCTTATTTCTGTTTACCATTAAAGTTTCAACAAAGGCAGGTGAAGCTGAATGAAAAAAATACTTGCACTTTTACTTGTCTGTACATTCTCGTATTTGGCATTTAACATGGTCAGCCAAAACAACTTAATAGCAGATTATGGTAATGCCAATACACATACATCGGTTTCAAGTAACTATATAGATAAATCTGTACAAGATGCATCTAATAAATCACCACAGTCTTCTACTGAAGCTAAAATATTTGGATCAACATCTAATGCAGAAACAGGTTCTGCCAACATGGTAACCTCAATTGTAGTGAATTACAGATCCTTTGATACTTTAGGTGAAGTTACAGTTCTATTTATATCTGCTCTAGGCGTTTCATTACTTGTAGGTTCTACAGGGCAGTATATTGAAAGATCCGAGTCAGGTTTCATATTAAAAACAGCAACTCGACTTCTTGCCCCCCTACTTCTAATTGTAGGTATTTATGTTATCACCCATGGTCACCTCACACCTGGTGGTGGATTCCAAGGTGGCAGTATGATAGCTTCTGCAGTTCTACTACTCTTTATGAGTGATCATACTTTTGTACCGAATATGCGTAAGTTTAAATTGTTAGAAGGCTTGTCAGGCAGTATTTATATAGTGCTTGGACTATCAGGTATGGTCCTTACTGGCTTTTTCTTAAAGAACTTTATTGCAACTGGAACCATCGGAAATTTAATGAGTGGTGGTCTTGTTCCTATAATCTATCTATTTATTGGACTTAAGGTTGGCTCTGAGCTTACTAGCATCCTATCTGATTTTCTTAAGGAGGAGGCAAACATATGATTCGAATCGCATCAGTCATACTCATGTTACTAGGCATTTATAGCCTACTAACTACCAGACATATCATTAAAATGATTGTTGGTCTAAACCTATTTGAGATTGGTCTAAACATTTTCATTATCACTGTTGGATTTAAATCCAGTGGTATTGCACCCATACTTACAGCAAACAATGCATCAACACTGCTTAACTTTGTAGATCCACTGCCACAAGCGATTGTTCTTACAGCCATCGTAATAGGATTTGGTATTACAGCAGTTGGACTGGTCTTGGCTAAGAAAATTTACTTAGAACACAACACTTTTTATATTGATGAGATAGGAGGAAAGCTATCGTGAATTATACTGTGCTCTTAATTGTAATCCCACTTCTCCTTAGTTTCCTGACTATGCTCTTTAAATCACTAAAGAAACCCCTTCTCTACTGGGGGGCGATTATTAACGTTGGTCTTCTTTTCTTTTTAGAAAAAGGCGAGTACATGATTGGTGGATTCAGTGCACCTTACGGCATTAGCTTGATATTAGATCAGTGGAGCTTTATTGCAGTTGTACTCATTAACACGCTATTCCTATTTGCCTTAGTTTCTAATTCTAATAACTTAGGAAACCATGCTCAAATTATGTTAACCCTGTTGGCTGGTGTAAATGGTATGGTACTGACTGGTGATCTATTCAACCTATTTGTATTTATGGAGATCACTACAATTTCAGCTTACATTATGACCATTCAGTCAAAAAAGTATATACACACATTTAATTATTTAATCGTTGGATCTATTGGCTCTGGCCTTTATCTACTAGGCGTTATTATATTATATGCATCATTTGGATCACTTAACCTACAAAACATTACCAACTTGATTTCGAGTAACTCAAATGCTCTACTTCTTCCATTTTTACTCATTTTCGTTGGATTGTCCGTAGAAACCAAACTCTTTCCATTCAATGGTTGGGTTAAAGGGATTTATAACAATGCCAATGGGCTTGTAGGCAGTTTAATGGCCTCAATTGTTGCAAGTGCAGGACTCTTTGTAATGGGACGGATTATATTGAGCCTTTTTACGACATCAACATTGGTTTCAAACTTTATTTTAGTTATTGCTATAGTCACACTTATAAGTGGGGAATTCTCAGCCTTCAAGGGAACAAACATTAAGGAAATTCTCTTATATTCAAGCATTGGTCAAAGCGGACTGGTAACTCTTTTACTTGTAACAGGCCTTACGTTTCCAGCCTTACTTGTCATTGTAAATAATGCGGTGTCTAAACTAATAATGTTTAGTGTCGCAGATGTTTTGAATCCAGAGAATCATGATACTCACAAAATTAAAGGTTTATTCTCTGAACATAAAATGATTGGATTCGCATTCACTATTGCTTCCTTTTCATTGATTGGACTCCCATTATTCTTAGGCTTCTATGCAAAATTGAACAGTCTGATTGGTCTTTTTGATGTTCATTTGATATTACCAGCAGTTCTTCTTCTAATTACAGTTGTTGAAGGCGCATATCTAATGAGACTAAACATATCACTCTGGCATCCTGGAGAGGAAGGTCAAGGTAACTATGGTCTTTCACCATCAAATAAAAACAGCGTACCTGAAGTTGCAGTTTCCTCTGGAATGTTGGTTTCTGTTCTTGTATTAACCCTAGTCATCCTCATTGGTGGTATCAAACCTGAACTTATTGGCAGGCAAATCATTAACGATTACTCAGAAAACAATAACTTTTCCGTTTATTTAATTGACATGAAGGGAGGCAACGAATGAACCTTCTAACGATATTGATGCTACTCATGGTTGGCAGTATGTTTACGTTCTTCATTACTAAATTTAATAAAGTTGCAGGTGCATATATGACAGTGATCATTTCACTTGCTTCCCTAGCAATGACACTTTTAATGAAGGCTCAAGTGGGCACTTCCATCAACTTCTTATATTTTAGTTTTACTTTAACGCATATAGGTTGGTATTTTGCCTTTGTACTCACTTTAACTTATGCAATGAGCGCGTTTTACAATATTTATTTTATGGATAAACTTCTCTACCCCAATACGTATAACATGTTGTATTTACTTTCTTTAGGAGGTTCAGTCGGATTATTCTTTGCAAAGGATTTCATAACCTTTTTCGTATTTTGGGAACTTGTGGTTTGGACTTCGGCATTTATCATTCCTCTAGGGAAATCTAGACGTGCTTCGTATATTTATTATGTTGTAAGCACAATAGGTTCAATGGCGACACTCTATGCCATTCTACTGGTCTATAAATTGACAGGTTCGCTTGTTATAAGAGAAGCATTTACAGCTCTAAGTAACTCAACTGCATTTACAACAGGGACTGCACTTGTCATTTTTGCACTATTTATCTTGTCTGGATTAACCAAAATTGGTATTTATCCTTTCCACGTTTGGTTGCCTCTTGCACATGGTAGTGCGCCCCATACATTTTCACCAATTCTTTCTGGTGGTCTTGTCAAACTAGGCGCGTATGTTGCTTATTTAAGCGTTGTAATATTCCCAGCATATGAAGCCTTTGGCGGTATGTTTAGTGTTTTAGGTATTCCACTTCCAATCTACTTATTAATGGTATTGGGTGCCATTAGCGTGGTAGTGGGTACACTCATGGCTATTAGACAAGATGATGCCAAGAAGCTTCTGGCTTATTCCTCTGTTGCAAATGGAGGCTATATCCTTATTGGAATACTCATGCGCGATCAGATATCATTTGCAGGTGGTCTTCTTCATTTATTTGCACATGCAATTGCGTCAGCAACAGCATTCTTAACCATAGCGGCTGTTGCTTATAGAACAGGAACAACCAAAATGAGTGAACTGGGTGGCATGATTCACAGAATGCCAATCACATACACGGTCTACTTGATTGCCATCATATCCATGGCTGGAATTCCGCCTATGGCTGGTTTTGTTTCAAAATGGCTCATTCTTCAAGGGCTTGCTAATCAAGGACTGCTCTTTATATCACTTGCTGCTTTCTTTGGTTCTATTGGTTCCTTTTTATACGTGTTTAGGCCTCTGAGTGCCGTATTCTTAGGTCAACTTGCACCCCATCATGAAGATTTAAAGGAAGCGCCAATATTTATGTTGATCCCGATGATTTTGATGACTTGTATTACTTTATTTGTAGGTATTTTCCCAAATACAGTGCTTACATCTATTACGCAAATTCAAGCAGAAGCAGGCATCAACATGCTCGAACTTAAGCAGAATGCCATCGTAACGCTAAATGGTTATCTTGATGCTTATAGAGTTTTTGTTGTATTTGGATATGGATTCTTAATAGCCCTAGTAATTTACTTACTCATGCCAAACTCAAGACGTGTTGGTTTAATGGACACTTACACATCTGCAGAGTTCATCTATACACCAGAACTTTTACACTATGCACACGATTTTTACGCTCCATTTGAAAGACTCTATGGCAAACACCCTTCTACCCTATCTTTATATGAAAGAAGCTCAGTAAAGATTAAAGAGATCGGAGCATTTGTAGAATATGCATTTATGAGTTATAGACCGTCTGTTACTGTATTGTGGATCTTTGTGTTCATGACACTTATTGCTATAGGAGGTGTTTACTAATGGGACTAACGAACTTTTTAAACGCTCTTCTCTTCGTACTCTTTGCATTTGTTATGCAAACTACAATTACCGGTATTAATCGTAAAATTATGGCGCGGCTTCAAAAACGTCGAGGCCCTAGGTGGTATCAACAGTTTATTGATATTTTCAAAGCACTGAGCAAGTCCTCAATTTCACACGGTTGGGTATTCCAGTTTGGTGTGGTTATGGCAGTCGGTGGTATTATGGCCACTGTTATGTTTATTCCCATCGGAGACTTTAGAGCCTTTTCTGGTACGGACAACATCTTTGTTATATCCTACCTTCTTGCAGTTGGTATGCTTGGAATGGCAATGAGTGCTGCCGGTTCGGGTAACCCGTGGGCAAGTATTGGCGTAGGACGTGCCCTGACCAATATGTTGGCATATGACATGCCCTTTATGGTGGTTGTAGTCACCATGATATTCGCCTTTAAAACGTCTTCTGTTGGTGAAATTGCAGAGCTTCAAAGAAATATAGGTGTTATGGGATGGAATATTATTAGACTCCCTATTGGTGGTATTGTTGGTCTGGTCTGTCTTCAAGGCATGTTGGGTAAAAAACCATTTGATTCATTTATAGCCCCTGCCGAAATTGCATCTGGCCCAATGGTTGAATACGGTGGACGTCAACTAGGTATGCTCTTTATCCTACATGAGCTCATGACATTTATTGAAGTTTCACTCATCGTTAACCTCTTCTTTGGTGGAGGCGCAACATTCTTAACATACATTATGAAGTACTTTGTTATTTATACACTGGCAAGTCTAGTTTCAGGTATTTCCCCTCGATTTAAGATTGATCAAGCAGTTACCTTCTTCTATAAAGCACCACTTCTATTTGCACTGCTTCAAGGATTCATTGTTGTATTCACAGGATGGGGGGTCACAAAATGGCTATAGACGATAAAGTAACCAGAGATTCATGGGAAAAGCTTGGTGATTTCTTTAGAGGACGTTCAATTTGGATGATGTGGTACTGCACAGGCTGTGGCGCAATTGAAATGCCACCTACCATGACTTCTAGATTTGACATGGAACGTTTAGGTATGGGCCCCATGGCAACACCAAGACAAGCTGATGTTCTATTAATTACAGGCTACTTAAGCACAAAAACACTAAGACGTGTTATCTATTCATATGAACAAATGCAAGACCCTAAATATATTGTTGCCTTTGGATCATGTGCAATTAATGGGGGTATCTACTTCGATTCTTATGCAACCATCAATAAGCTGGATGACTACCTTCCAGTAGACCTATATATTGCAGGCTGTATGCCAAGACCAGAAGCGATTATGAACGCATTTGATACCCTACAGCAAAGTATTAGAAAAGGTGAAGTGGATGGTTGGAAACGTTATAAGACCAACCAAGAATTCTATAAAGCCAATCAGAAAAAAGCCATTGGGGAGGTCTTTGTACATGACGAATTCCATGAATAACATCCATAAGAAAGCCGCCGAATCAATCAACTCAGTTAAAGACATGATGCGCAAACACTATAATGTCAACGATTTTGAAGAACCCATTCAGATGCAAATTGCATTTAACATTGAAAAAGAGTCCGTACTTGATGCACTTGCCCTTCTTAAAAGTCACGGTTTTGGACAGCTCAGTTTACTCACATGTGTTGACTGGAATGAAGATAATACCCTTCAACTCGTTTATATACTCATGAACTGGGACACGGGCATTCACCTACAACTAAGAACCTTCTTGGATAGAGATAAACCTGTATTTAAGACCATTCAACATATTTACCCGGGCGTAAAGTATTATGAACGTGATGTGCACGAGTTCTTTGGTGTTGAGTTTGAGGGCAATGAAGATGCTTACAAACACCTCTTCTTAGAAATGTGGACTGAAGCCCCTCCTATGCTTAAAGATTTTGACCCAGTTAAGTACTCAGACAAGAAATATAGCATGAGAGAATACACTACAGAATTTCCGACAAAAGTTGATACAAAACCTAAAAAAGAATCTTCTCAGATTGGGGGCAAATAAATGGACGGTAGCAAATATGAAGTGAATAAGCAAAAAGAAGTCAAACTGTTTTTAGGCCCTCAACACCCTGGTATGCATGGTAACTATAGTGTGCATATGTATGTGGATGGAGACATTATTAAAAAGTCTCGCCCTATGCCTGGTATGCTGCACAGAGGTTTTGAAAAACTCATGGAAAGAAAGTATTGGATGAGTAATATAGCACTCATTCCAAGAATTTGTGTAATTGAACCAGACATTAATGAAATGGTTTATGCTATGGGCGTTGAGGCTTTATGTAAAATTGAAGTTCCAGAAAAAGCCCACTGGATCAGAATGATGATTTTAGAAATGGCACGTGTTGCCACACACCTCTTTGCACTTGGGGGAATTGGTGGCCCAACTGGTATTTATACTTCCATGTACTGGGCTGTAGCAGAACGTGATTTGATTTTAGATTTATTTGAAGAACTAACAGGTGCACGTGTTTATCACATTTTCATAGTGCCTGGCGGCGTACGCAAGGACCTTCCAGAAGGATTCTTAACTACGCTTTCAAACTACTTAGAATCACTTGAAAAAAAGCTTCCTGATTTTAGAGAGTTACTACTTAAACACCCTGTCATACACGCAAGAACCAAAGACAATATTATGCTTCCAGAAGCAGTTGTACACGATTTAGGCGTAACGGGTATTGGAATGCGCAGTGCGACAGGTACACCTTATGACTTAAGAAAAGTTAAGCCCTATGCAAGGTATGACCAAGTTGAGTTTGATGTTCCCACTGCAACCTACTCTGACGCTTTGACACGTATTCACATTAAGTTTGAAGAGATTCAGCAAAGTATTCGAATTCTAAAGCAAGTTATAGAAAAAATGCCTGAAACAGGAGAAGTTAATGTTCCAATAGGCACAGGACAAGCCATGAAACAGAAGGTTCCACCAGGTATGATTTATACAGCAGTTGAGTCTACACGTGGCGAGTACGGTTACTTTATTGTGTCTGATGGTAAAGAGAAACCTTACAGGATTGCTGTACGGGGTGCTTCCTACCCTCAAGGACTTCTCGGCATTGAGAAGTATCTTCCAGGACATAGGATTGATGATGCCCCACTTTGGATGGACACCATGGGTGTTTGTTCTCCGGAAATTGATCGTTAAGATGTGAAAACGTACGAAGGAGAGGTCTTATGATAAAAACCAAAAGTCTACTCTCACCAGTCAATGCTTGGAAGTACCTCTTTAAAGAGCCCGTGACTGTGAGTAAAAAAGACATATTTTTAACCCCTCGAGAAGCATCTGATCGGTACAGAGGATTTCACACCAATGACCATACCAAGTGTACAGGTTGTGGTACATGTAGTGAAATATGTCCTACAAATGCAATCAATATGATCGAGATGCCCGACATGGAATTTGAAGAAGGAAAAAAACAAGAACGCCCAGCCATCGACTATGGCAGATGTTCATTTTGTGGTTTATGTGTAGATATTTGTGTATCTGATTCACTTCATATGAGCAAAGAATACATTCACTTGTCTACGGATGCAAATACATTCTACTTTATGCCAGACGAAAACGGCATACATAACACACCACAAAAAACAGGTTACACAAGAGATGCAGTATCAGAACTCCTTGATTTGAACCGTTATAGAATGGATCACGAAAGTCGCGATAGAAAAAATTCCTTTATAGAAATTGTGAAAGGTTTTTCACTTGAAATGGCACTGGCAGAAAGCTCTAGATGTGTTGAATGTGGCGTCTGTACAGCTACTTGCCCAGCTCAAATGAATATTCCTGAATATATTAGAGCCATTTATGATGGTGATCTTAAAGAAGGAATGAATCAAATTTACAAAACAAACCCACTGCCCAATGTCTGTGGTAGAATCTGTACACACAAGTGTGAGTCTGCATGTGTTATGGGTACGCGTGGTCAAGCTATAGCTATACGTTGGTTAAAGCGGTACATTGTTGACAATACACCTTTAGATGACTACGAAGCTGCTGCCACCGCACATTTAAATCTTGCTGACACAGTCACTGAAAAAGTTGAGGGCAAAGTTGCAATTATTGGTTCTGGCCCCTCTGGACTTTCATGTGCCTATTATCTATCTACCCTCGGCTATGAAGTAGATGTATTCGAAAAGAATGCACTGCCTGGTGGTGTCATCCGCTATGGTGGCCCTGAATATAGACTTCCTGAGGCAAGTGTTGTTAAAGACATTAGTATGATTGAAAAAGCGGGCGTTAAGTTTCACTGTAATAAAAAATTGGGAACAGATGTTAGTTTGGAAAGTTTACGCGATAATTACGACTGTGTATTTTTAGGCATTGGTTTCTCTTTATCTCGTCCTCTACCTATTCCTGGCAGTGACAACAATGAAGTGAAATATGCTATAGAGTTTCTTGGACAGGCCAGTGATTACGTACGCGGCACACATAAAATGCCAGATATTCACGAAAAAATAGCAGTTATTGGTGGTGGGAATGTAGCATTTGATGTTGCGAGAACACTCTTAAGACTTCAAATTGAGAAATTTGGTCAGTCACACGTGACCATGGCTTCATTAGAAGCAAGAAACAAACTCCCAGCCGACTTAGAAGAGATCGAAGAAGGCGAAGAAGAAGGTCTACTCTATAACTTTGGATATGGCCCACAATTTATAGAAATTGAAGATGAGAAAATCAAAGGTTTACAAGTTAAAAAGGTTAACTCAATCTTTGATTCAGAGGGAAAATTCAATCCGGATTATGATGAGAATGACCAACATTTAATTGAGGCTACTCAAGTCTACATTGCTATAGGTCAAATGGCTGAATATGACTTTTTCAACGAAGAAATGAAGAAGTCCATTGAAATCTTTAGAGGTCAGGTTAAAGTAAACGATCAAGGACAATTTGATAAATATCCTTGGCTCTTTGCCGGTGGAGACATTGTACGTGGCCCGGATATTATCAATGCTGTTGATACAGGACACACGGCTGCAAAATCAATTGATGCCTATATCCGAAGTAAACATAATGAAGACGTATAAATGATAAAAAGAGGAGGATTCATATGCAAATGGTAAAAAGCAAGCTCTCCCCTTTAAAAGCGTGGAAACATCTTACTGAAAAACCAGTGACTCTTTCGTCTCATGAGATCTTTACCCAACCACGAAAGGCATCTGATCGGTATAGAGGTTTTCACATCAACCATCAAGACAAATGTACAGGGTGCGGAACTTGCTCTGAAATATGTCCTACCGAGGCTATAAAACTAATTGAAGTTGAAGGTCGAGAAGCCTATAGCGGTCGTACAAACATGTTACCTAGCTTTGATTACGGTAGATGTTCATTTTGCGGTCTCTGCATAGATATATGCACATCAGATTCCTTGAATATGACCAAAGAATATATACACATTTCGACTGACTTAGACACTTTCATTTTTATGCCAGACGCGTTAGGTATACACGGTGTTTATCATGAGAATGGCTACACCAGAGATAAAAATTCAGAACTTTTAGATTTAGAACAATATGAAGTTGAAGAGATACCAATAGAAGGTCGTAACCAGTCTTTTATTGAACTGGTTAGGGGCTATTCTAAAGAACGCGCTATTGCAGAAGCCTCTAGATGTGTTGAATGTGGTATTTGTACTGACGCTTGCCCTGCTCACATGAACGTTCCTGAGTACATAAAAGCCATTTATGAGGATAGACTGGATGACGGTTTAGAACTCTTGTATGAAACCAATCCGCTTCCAAATATTTGTGGACGTATTTGCACACACAAATGTGAAACGGCGTGTGCCCTTTCAAATCGTGGTGAAGCTGTTTCGATTAGATGGTTGAAACGCTACATCGTTGACAACGTAATTGAAAAGGACTACCAAGAACGTATTTTGAAGAACAGTGCTTACTTAAAAATGTCTGGTCAAAGTACAACCATCAAACGGGTTGCAATTGTTGGTTCAGGTCCAGCAGGTTTGTCTGCTGCTTATTACCTTAGAACTTTAGGGTATAGAGTTACAGTGTTTGAAGCGAAACCACTGGCTGGCGGTGTTATTAGATATGGTGCACCTGAGTACAGACTGCCAGACAGAGCTGTTTCAAAGGATATTCAAGTGATTCAAGATATGGGTGTTGAAATTAAAACATCAACACCAGTAGGCAAAGATATTCGTATGATCGATTTACAAGAAAACTATGATGCAGTATTTATAGCTACAGGTTTCTGGTTGCCTAAATCACTAAACATTAAGAACAATATTCATAAGGATATTAAATACTCCACCGAATTTTTAGCAGACTGTAGAAATTACACAGGTGGTCTAAGTGGTCTACCTGACATCCATAAAAACACTATAGTTATTGGTGGCGGTGACGTTTCATTTGACGTAGCAAGATCACTGGTTAGACTGCAAAACGACAAATTTGGTAGCAACAATGTTCAGTTCATTGCTCGGAAAGATGAGATGCACTTGGCTGCAAGTCTTGATGAAGTCATTGAAGCACGTTTAGAAGACGTACATTACAACTTGAATTCGAACCCTTACGAAATAGTCATTGATAAAGTTTCAGGAGACATTAAAGGTGTAAAAGTTTATGAAACAACGACTGTAATTGATACAGATGGTAAAGTTAAAACAACAGTAAATAAGAAAAAATCACGTTTGATAGAAGGAACACAGGTTTACTTTGCAGTTGGTTCAACTCCAGACTTAAATTACCTTACACAGCACTTTGAACAATTTCTTAAAGAAGAAATTGAACTGGATCGTGCAAAGATCAAGGTTAATGAAAAGGGACAGGTGGAAGGACAACCTTGGTTGTTTGCTGGTGGAGACATTGTTAATGGACCAGATATAATCTCTGCCATTGCAGATGGTCATAATGCAGCTAAAGGAATTGATGATTATCTCAGTCAAAAAAGTTCAGTCGTTTGGATCAGTCCCATGCTATAAAAGTATTAAACGATATAAACAAAAAGTAACCCTCTACTCTTTTACAGAGTGAGGGTTACTTTTTGCTTAAAATTCCTTTTACAATCAATCTACGGCGGTCATCAAAATTCCAGACAAAGAACTTTTCTGACTCAATCGTCACTTTTTCAGCCATGTTGTATAAACCATATGCCCCTAAAGAGTAACCGTACGCTTGCAAATAAGACTCATAAAACGCATTTATTTCTTTCTGATTATGATCGTCAATAGAAGCCTCAAGTACTTTTAACATGGGGTCACTTACATCATACTCAAATACATCAGAAAGTATGATGACTTGTCCATTAACATGTATTGACGTGTATAATGTCGCGTTTATTTTATCGATGAAGACAGCGATGATCGACATAATGTCATTATGTAAACCGTCTGGCTTAAAACCAAGTATTGATTCTGCACGATTTACAAGTTGTTGAAATAAGATCTGTGTATAAATCGGTAAAATGATCAATGAGTCATACATTCCTAAATTGTAATCCATCGCACCTTTTTCAATAAGCTCTCTGAATTCTACTAAATTGCCCTGTTTAACAGCATTATCAAACTGGTTAGCAAATTTATCAAATGATGTAAGATCAAGTTCAATCAAATTAAACATTTCAGGCTCTAAATTTCTCTTATGCAAAGCCAATACAGTTGACTGAATATCTACATCAACAAATGTAATATTACTCGTATAAGTCATAAGTTCTTTAATGTTAATATCATTTAAATGCCCTGAACCCACTATCAAAAGAGATTTTCCAACCAGGTCAACATCTTTAATAAACTCAGTAATTAGAGACCTGTACTTGGACCACTGGGTATACATTTCAGAAATATTGTAAGAACGGTTGAGTATATGATTAAATTCTTTTACAGTTGCCATATCCACTCCCCTTATGCTAAAACAGTACTCTGATGAAACTTAGCCTTCCAATCATCTTCCACACGGATCCAAATGGTAGAACAAATCATGTTTTCTAGTTCATAGAGAACCTGTATACACTCTGAAGACAATACTTTCAAATCAAAATGAAGAATGTCTAAACTCAGGATGTCATTCTCTGTTTTTTTGAATATGCGAGCTTGTTTGTATTCAATAATAGTCCCGTATTTAGTGTACTCCAAGTAATCGTCAGCTAGCAGTTTTATTAGATCTTCAGCTGAAGAACTGCTGCTGAGTTGTATCCTTTTCTTTTCATTCTCTAGGAGAACATTTCTTACATTCACGTGAAGTGTTTTCATAATCTGCCCCTCCCTTAGTATTATCTACACAAATGAAACCAACTAGACATAGCGTTCAACAATAAGTTTAATAAAGTCAAATGCCTTTTGACGATCATTCAGCCTATTGTTAAGTGCAGCTTGAATAAGTACATCATAATCTGATGACATATTGTTGATGATATACTGTACTGCATTCTCTTTGGACGCAACTTCTCCACTTTCTATGGTCATAAAAATCCTACACATGGACAGTACACCGTAGATTAAGTAGTCATCATCTAGTCGATGAAGTCCTCTGTTGATAATAGGCTGCCACCAATCCATTAGGATCTGATATGAGGCTACACGTAATTTTGTGGATGATACCACTAAAAGTGACCGATCAATGTCATCACCATACAGAAGGCGCCCATGTTTTTCTATAATGTATTTTTCTATATACCATTCTGCTCCATAGGGCTCTAGCTTTGTAACACCCTTACTTAAGTAGATTCTCTCTAACTTTGGAGGTGTTAATTCATAAAATTCTTCTAAACTCACATAGGAAATCTCGAATTTCTCAGCCCATACCTTATTGTGCAGTTTAAAACTGTTGTGCAAATGAGAAAGTAAGTAAAAGTCGGTTTCTTTTAAAGCTTTATGGGTCACTATGAGTAGGTCTACATCACTGGATTTTTCATGGAAGTCACCAGAGCTTAAAGACCCATGTAGTATTACATGAGCAATATTTTCTCCTAATAAAGATTTGACCGACGTGATGTATTCGTCTAATGCGTTCGAAAGATCCTTTGGAATATTAAGTGGCCTAAGTGTTTGATTTATGTCTGTCATAGGTGTGCCTACACTTTCTATTAAGTCTGAATACGTCTTATGTTATATTGATATGCTTCGTCTGTGAATTTTAAATCAAATTATCGTTAATAATTTCCATGATAATAAACTTAAACCCATCTTCTTCAACGAGTTCTCCACACTTTGTAAAACCTAACTTCTCAAATAGACCGAGTGCTACTTTATTTGTTTCGCCTGTTTCAATATGAATCCGCTTAAAACTTAACTCATTAAAGTGATAATCAATAATGAAATTCATAGATTTACTTGCTATACCTTTATTCCAGTAAGATTTATCCCCAATAAAAATTCCAAGCTCAGCATCGTCATTATTGGTATTAAAATCAAATGTATTGATGAAACCAATAGGTTCTTCTTTTGAGTTGGTTATAATGTAGTATTTATAAATATTCTCAGACGCTACAGGATTCATTATCTCAGATTTGAACATTTTGCAGTATGCATCACATTCTTCTTTTAAGGTACGTACACTTGTTGGAAGTGGTCTCGGATCATGTTTATTTAGAGATTTGTCTATCCACCATTGAAATAGATAGGGTATATCCTTTTCGTTTACATCACGAATCTTAATTTGATCATCTGAATAATACATAACATCCCTCCTTAATACACTAACTTAATGATAGTTTTGCCAAGGGTATTACCACTGCCTATATGTTCAAATGCTTTATAGGTCTCTTCCAAACTAAGGACTTGATCAATTACAGGTGTGATTTTGTCATCCTTCACAAGTTCGAGTATTTCTTCAAGCTTATAATTGGGTTTTGCTAATAGTAAATCCATAGTCTGATCTGTATTTTTAGTAAGTCTTTTTTTGAACAAAAATAGTTGCAAAATACGTCTAATGAGACCACCAATCATCACATATTGTCCACTTGCTGACAAAGCGCGTTGATAATCTTTAATGGGATGGTGTGCAATAACGTCAAGAATAAAGTCATACTTTACACCATTACTGGTAAAGTCCTCTTTAGTAAAGTCAATGACATGGTCAGCACCAAGAGACTTCATCAATTCAAATTTATCCCCTCTGTCTACGCAGGTTATATCTGCACCCAAATCCTTAGCAATTTGGATAGCAAAGGTTCCGACACCGCCACCAGCACCGTTTATAAGCACTTTATCGCCTGGTTGAATTTCTTTTGATCCATCAAAGCTTTGGTATGCCATACAAGCTGCCTGAGGTAATGACGCAGCTTGTTCAAAACTGATAAAGCCTGGTTTGTGTACTATGGCATTTTCGTTCGCACATGTATACTCTGCGTAACCACCCCAATTGCTTCCTGACAAGTCTCCAAAAACTTCATCTCCAACTTTAAATTTGTGTACACTTGGTCCTACTTTTTCGACAACACCAGCCACATCTGCACCAAGAACAGGATACTTTGGTGAAAACAAACCTTCTAACCTTGTTAGAAGTGGTTTGCCCCTGAGTAGATCCCAGTCCCAGTTGTTAATCGAAGCTGCATGAACTTTTATTAGGACTTCATCAGATTTGGGCTGTGGTATTTTAATATTTTCTAATTTTAAGGCTTCTACTGTTCCATATTTATGATAAATTATTGCCTTCATTGAGTTTTTCATTTTAACCTCCACGTGCCTACTGTTATGTATTCTAATTTTACCACTCATAACTATTTTTTACACAAAAAAAACCTCCTATAAGTAAAAAGGAGGTTTTTGCATGTATAAAGTTTTGTATTTAAAATATAATTGCGTTACCAGTTAAAAGAATATGCTAAGCAAACTTGTCGCAAGAATGAGCATAATTGCGCCGCCAATTCGTGATGATATTTGTGCAAATGGCATAAGTTCCATACGGTCGGAAGCGGATAATACAGCTACATCACCAGTCCCTCCCATATTTGCCATACAAAGTCCACCCGTTATTGCCGCTTCAATAGGATAGAAACCTAAGAAATGCCCAGCAATTCCTGACCCAATAACTGAGCCCGCAACAGTAACAAATACAAGAACTACATAAGTAATACTGAATGAATTTATAACGGCATTTAAGTCTGTATATGCAACACCAATTCCTACAAGCAGTGCTGGTGTAAAGTTTTTCATAACAAATCTAAACCACTGATGTGCTGCATTCTCATATTCCTCTGGTACAATTCCAATCACCTTTACTGCTGCAACTGAAAGGATCATGAGTGCATAAGAGTGTATAGGCAAAAACTTGCCTAAGACTTTACCAAGAACAAAGAATGCAGTGGCCATTAGAATACCTTGACCCTGTTTACCTAGATCGATAGATGACTCTGTGACTTCCTCAACCGGTACAGCCATTTGGTCTTTCATTAATTTACCATCACCTGTTAGACTCTTCTTTTTCTTTCCAATACGGTTAAGCATACCACCAATAACAATTGCTGTAGCGTTACCAAGCGCCAGTGCAGGAACCATTTTTGACATTAGGACAGTTGGATCAACAGCAAGTGCATCACCAAATATTTGTGATAGCGGAACTGCGCCTGCACCCATTCCACCACCCATGATAGGAATACCAATATACATGATAGCTTCTGAGAAACCATATCCGAGTAACATGCCTGTTGTTCCTACCATGAGAAGAGAAACAGTTACACCACTAAGGATAATAGGTAAATATCTAACCGAAGCTTTGATAAGTAACTCTCTATTCATACCTAAAATTGACCCTGTAATAAGTGCTGCAATATAGAAACTTAAGAAGCTTTCACCCTTCATAAAGCTGACCATAATATCTTTTGTGTATTCTGGAATTACGCCGTAAGTCACTAGAGCTGCGGATGCAAATATTATTACAATTGGCCCACCACCAAGATAGTCTTTAACAAGAGGTAGCCTGTTTCCCAACTCATTTAACACAGCCCCAATGATCATCATGACTGGTAATGCACCCACCATGCCTTTGGGTAGTGCACCTAGGTAAACAGCGGCTAGTGTTATTAGTGTTAAAATGCCAAACACCCCAACCGACATTCCCATCAATTTAAATGGTTGTTTTTGATTCAAATTTTCATCTAATTTTTTTTTAACTGCAAGATTTGTACTCAAGAAAAATTCCCCCTCATTCCAAAGTGTATGAATATTAGTTTTATAATACATTCATCATATCTTTGAAAGAGCTTGCAGTATATTTATCTAAATATTCGAAGTATTAATGCAAATAAAAAAGATTTTGATAATGTTTTATCAAAATCCTAATACTTCTTTTTAGTCTTATACATGTATGAAGGACGTCCGCGTGAACCATGCGACATTTCAATATCTATCTCGTCCGTTTTCTCTAGATATTCCAAATACCTTCTTAACGTAACCTTTGACATATCCATTCGTTCAACGATATCATCTATACTCACAGCTTTATTAAAACTATGAATTGTCTTTCTAACACGTTCTAAGGTTCTTTCGTGTAAACCTTTCGGAAGAGCCATTACCTTCTGATTTTGCCTAACATAATAGGCAGTATCAAGATTCTCCTGACTAATAGGCTGTTTAGAGCCAGACAATAGACGGCGTGCTTTAAATGTCTCAAGGGCTTTATCCAACCGGTCAAATTCAAAAGGTTTTATTAGGTAATCAATAGCACCATATCTATATGCTTTCTCTACTTGATTTATATTGCGTGCTGCTGTGATCAAAATAACTTCTGCATCAATATCCATTTCTCGAAGTTGAACTAAAAAATCAAGCCCATTCATTTGAGGCAGGTAAATGTCTAGAAATATCAAATCAGGCTTGAGCTTTAGAATCTCATCTCTTGCATTTGACGTATTATGTGCAACAGCTATACAAGAGAAATCGTCACAGTCGTCAATATACCTTTTATGAATTTCAGCAAGCATAGGATCATCTTCTATTACGAGTACTTTCCACATCTTTATAGCTCCTTATTTAAAATGAGTAGCCCCTTTTTAAAACAACAGTAACTTCTGTGCCCTCGTTGACTTCACTTTCAAGTTGAATAGAACCACTATACCGCTTCACAACCTTACTTACAAGATCAAGCCCAATACCTGAGGAACCTGTTTTAGAGGTCACCCCACGCTTTAGTACACTTTTGCACATTTCTTGAGTCATACCAGGGCCATTGTCAGAAACCTGACATACAAACTCGTCATCTATATTTTTAATATAAACTTGAATTTCACAATTCTCTAAACTAGAACGAACAATCGCTTCAATTGCGTTTTCTATTAAATTACCAATGACTGTAATTAAGTCATCATCAGAAATTCCACAATCAGATTCCAGTTCACTGTCTTCAGTAATTATGAGTATAACCCCTTCTTCTTGTGCACGATTATACTTGCCCAGTAGTAAAGCGCTCATGGTAGGATTTTTTATTTTATCAAACATTATTCTGTGTAGATTCTCAGTCGTTGTTTCAACGTCTATAATGTATTTTCTAGCTTTGCTGTGTTCACCTAATTGCAGTAAACCCAGCAGTACATGTAGTTTATTCCTAAACTCGTGGGTATTAGCCCTTAGTGCATCTAGAATAATATTTACACCTGTTACTTCCTCTGCTTTTCTCACAAATTCTGTTCTATCAAGGAATGTTGCCATTGCCCCAACAATTTTCCCATCTTCATAGATTGGTATTCTATTGGCTAGAATGTGAGTATTTTCAAAAACACGCTCTTTTCCGATTTCTTCTATTCCAGACTTCATAACTCGAATAAGACCTGTAGATGGAAAAACATCTAAAATAGGTCTGCCAGCAATAGCACTTTCACTGGAACCTAAAATATCGATTGCAGATTGATTAATCAGTGTAATCCGTTCTTCTTTATCGATTGCAATAATGCCTTCTCTAGCGGTCGATAAAATGGCCTCTTGATTACGGTACAAGCTTACAATTTCACTTGGTTCAAGATCCAGAAGACTTTTTTTGATTGATCTTGATATAAAAAAAGCACCAATACTACCTATAAGGACTGCCCAGAATGAATTAATGGCAAATTTTTTCTCCATTTGTCGCTGTTTTTCTAGAACTGAATCGTACATATGACCCGTCATAACAAAACCTATTTGTTGATTGTTGTTATATATCGGTTGAAAAGCTCTTATAGACCTACCTAAAGTTCCTGTTGCAACTGAAAAGTAAGAAGAACCATCTTCAATAACAGCTTCTTCATCTCCACCAACAAATTTTTCACCCAATCTATTTTCATTTGGATGTCCATAACGAACTGCTTCCATATCTGCAATTGTGATTATTTCAACATCCGCTAAAACACTTATAAGATTTTTTACAAAAGGTTGTATTTCACTAGAATTCTTACTTAACAACCCCTCTTTGACGAGCTGACTATGGGAAATTGTTGTTGCCACGTTAAATAAATTTCTCTCAATTGAAGCTTCACTTTGTTTAGCCTCCCAGCGTCCTATCATTAGACCACTAATAGAGATGGTGAGTGTAATTAGAAGAATTGTCATGATCGATAATTTTGTATATAACTTCATTTTTCTAATCCCTTCATATAAATGTTCACAACCAACTTCCAAGAGTGCTCAGCAAATTTTCTTGTTATAGTATATCATTTATATTCCTACCTGATCTCCCTAGACAAGTAAAAGTTTATATGAAATCTTGCAAATCACCTTAATGGTAGGATGTCTACAATTAGGGTATAAATTAGATGCACCATTAACGGATCGTGATTGATGTACTATTATGAATGGAGGCGCGAATGTGAAACTTAAAAGCAAACTGCTCATTCCGATAATAACTATTATATTACTTACAGTGGGAGTTCTGAGCTTTGTTGTGTATAATCAAGTTGAAAATGTGTTACTAATGGGTCAAATAGAGTCTCAAATGAATTCACAACTTGACAATCTAAGTGAAAATATCAAAACACGACAAGAAGTAGAACGTACGTTTTTTGCAACGCTTGACGCTAAAAATTTAGATCTGGCCAAGTCTGTTGCTGAAACGATTGCTGCAGCTCCTGAACCCATGGATACAAATGCAATGATTGCACTCGCTAAAAGTATTGGCGTAGATGAAATTCACGTTATGAATGGTGATGGCGTGCTTACACATGGGAATATTGAAGGCTTCTACGGATTCGACTTTAATACAGCAGATCAGACAAAACCATTTCTAGACTTGATTGGTCAAACTGATGGTACATTGGTACAAGAACCATCGGAACGTGGTACTGATGCAGTTTTATTCCAGTATATTGGTGTATCAAGAATTGATGAACCAGGTATAGTTCAAATAGGACTATCACCAAGCTATATTGATGACCTCAGAAATGTCATTGGTCTGCAATCATTAATCGAAACTTTAAAAGTTGGTAAAAGTGGTTACGCATATATTATTGATACAGATGGTAACACACTCTACCATAATAATCCAGAAAATGTCGGATTAGATATTAACGAAATACCTGTATTAAGCCCACTTCTACAAAGTGATAGTGGTTTTTTCAATTATGAGTTTGAAGGAAGAACAATTTTTGCATCTTATAGAAAACTTGGTGATTGGACGCTTGCAGCTACAATGCCTGAGGCAGATTTTATACAGGACTTAAAAAATCTTCAGGCAAGTATGATGACCATTGCTATAACAGCTTTAGTACTTGTGGCAGCTGTAATCTTCTTTATTACATCCAAGTTATTTAAACCTATTAAAGGTCTTTCAGAAAACATGGACTTAGCTGGTGATGGTGATTTAAGTATACGTATAGATAGTCACTCCACAGACGAACTTGGACACCTGGCTTCTACATTTAATAGCATGCTTTCAGATATTCAATCGCTATTAAAGCAAACCATGTCTCTCACTGAACTCGTTTCTGAGTCCTCACAAGAAGTTGAAAACATTATTCTTAATGTTTCTGAGAGTAACCTTGAAATCAGCAGGTCTGTAGATGAAATCGCTGATGGCGCAACCTCACAAGCTCAGTCGTCTAGCGATGCAGTCCACAATATGAATACCTTATCTGAAAGTATTGATATGGCTTCTGGAGACCTTGATAAGACGATCGAACTTATGCAGGATGTCAGAACCAGTAGCAATAAGAGTGAGGCATCATTAAAAGCGCTTAAAGATAATTTCGAAGACAATGTGAATGCAACAAAGACTGTAAACACCAGCGTTGATGAACTAGCTAAAAAATCTTCAACAATTTCAGAAATCATTGTGACAATTCAAAACATATCAGAACAAACCAATCTACTGGCATTAAATGCAGCTATTGAAGCAGCACGTGCCGGTGAACAAGGTCGAGGTTTTGCAGTTGTAGCTGAAGAAATTCGAAAGCTTGCAGAACAGTCATCAAGGTCTTCAGATGAGATTAATACCATAATCTCAGAGATCGTTGACCTGGTTAATAACACAAACGAAACCATTAGTGGCACAACCCACGCCATTGAAAAAGTTAATGATTCTGTCGATGAAACACAACTGATCTTTGCAGAAATTAATAAATCAATTTCACAGGTTATGGATTTCGTCGAGTCACTTGGAAACGAGTTCAATTCAGTGAATACCATTAAGAATGAGGTTCTGGGTAAGATTGAAAACATCTCAGAAGTGTCTGAGTTAACTGCAGCTGGCTCTGAGGAGATCAGTGCCTCTACTGCTCAGCAAACAGAAAGTATTCGTGTCATTAGTGACAAAATGTTAGACAACAAAACGCAACTGAAACAACTGCTTGACTCAATAAATGTATTTAAGTTATAGAACAATAAAATGACACCCACTCTGGGTGTCATTTTATGTTTTTCTAAGTTAATCCACGACCTTAATAGCCACGTTCCCCTTTTTATGCCCCTTTTCTACATAGGCATGGGCATCTGGGATTTCATTAAATGTATATATCCTATCAATTACAGGTTTGAGTTTGTCCTGTTTATATAAGTCAATCACAGTTTGAAGATCTGTTTCATGTTGTTTTGCATTGCCGTGTACACTTACGTATTTACCGCCACTTTTTAATCTTGCTTTGCACTCAGCTTTAGAGGCTTTATCAACCGCATCAAATACCAGGTCATAGTCTGTGTCGAGTTCTGATAGTTTTGTATTATGGTAATCCACCACAGTATCAGCACCTAAGGACTCGACCAAGTCTACATTTTTAGTACTACACACTGCAGTAACCTCAGTACCATAGGACTTTGCAATCTGAACAGCATATGTGCCGACACTTCCAGAAGCACCATAAATGAGCACCTTTTTAGCAGAATCAATGTTTGCCTTTCGTAAGAATCTTAGTGCTGTGGTTGAACCAATTGGAATCACTGCTGCTTTTTCATATGACATGTCTTCGGGTATTATAACCAGCTCATCCGTCTCCTTGAGACACCTATATTCAGCATAGGCACCGAATGCAATACCACATGAACCTAACACTTTGTCACCTGTTTTATATTTAGTGACCTCAGAACCGACTTCCATAACGATGCCAGATAATTCAAAACCCAAAGTTTGGACACGTTTTGGCTTAAATAAACCATTATAAAACCTGGCTGTAATTGGGTCAGCTTTACGCATACGCCAATCACCTGCAGAGACAGATGTAGCATAAACACGGATACATACTTCATTTTTCTTGGGAACAGGCATATCTACATCTTTCATTTTTAGAACTTCTGGCCCGCCGTAGCTTTCATATATAAATGTTTTCATATTGCCTCCTCCGCTTTGTCTGTCTAATCGTTCTTGTTATTATATCTATACCAAATTAAAGTCAGATTAAAATACGCTAATAAAATAACTAAAAAAGTGTGTAGGACCTTCTATGAGGCTCTACACACTTTTTATGTAAATCTATTTTATTTCATCAAAATACTCAGCAATTGCACTAAAGCCATTTTTCAGTCTTGCCTTAAACTTCGGAAGTTCCCAACTTGTCAATTTCAATTCTATAATGGGTATGTCCTCAAAAGTGTTATCATTAAAACTCTCATAATTATCATTATTTAAAACAGAAAAGTAGATATGATCCTGCGTTGTTGTCTTTATCTCATTTCTCAAAACAGGAATTTTCTGTATTGAATCAGAAAGTACTTGTTTTGAGGAAGGATCAGACACTCCAAGAAGTCCATAGGGAATTCGAATGGTCATGATGTTACTATTGAGCATAATGTTATTACGATTATCATCAAAATCACCAACGCCGAGATGGCTCAAGTCAACGGACTTGCTTGTAGTTACAGTACCATCTTTTGCAATGTTTTCTTTGTTTGTTAACATAACCATACTTTCATATGATGCATATGGTGCTTTGTCAGCCATGAACTTTCCTTTGGTCCAGTTATAACCTGGATTCACGAGCAACTGTGCATTTGGCATCGTATCAGGTCCGCTTGAATTTGTGGTCAATATAAACTCATTTACTGTGTCCTGCCCCCCCACTGTATTTATGGCAAGGGCTAGTCTAGGCAATAGGTCTAACGATTCACTAAAAGTTAACTGCAAATAAACAAAGGCTTCATTTTGAGCAACTGTTGCACGTTCTATTTTTGCCTCACCTAATACAACATCTGCATTGACAGCAGTTTCATATACTGGATCAGATGCTTCAATGCTAAGTAGACCGTAGTTTTGTTCTGGGTCAAGTACATTATGCCAGAACTGCTGTCTTTCATATGGAATCATGAAAGGTTCAGTAGTCCATGTCTTCTTAGCCCACTCATCCATCCATTCGAATATAAGTGCACCACTGTACCCTTCTTTTATAATGGACTCGGTCATTCTAATAATACCCTTTGCCTGATCTAGTTCACTTAATCCACCATGATTATAACCATCTGGTGTAAAGTGCGCTGTTTCAGCACTTGTAGATATTCCATACTCGGCAACTACAGCAGGATATTTTGAATGGTCTTCCATAAATTCTTCAAGATATCCCCCATATCTAAATCGGCCTTCACTGTCTTCATAAGCATCATAAGCAGCTTCGTTGTTCATGAAATCAGGGTAATTGGGATAAATATGGTAAGCACCAATAAATCCAGTGGTATTGTCTGCTCTAATTCCAATGTTATTAATATCTACAATTGTAGAGTCATTATAAATTCGACTTTTATCACCGTTTGTATTCCATTCACTGTCATGCTGTTTTGGGTCAAGTGTTGGCCAACTGACTATACCAACTATTGGTTTGTCAGAGTAAAAGCTGTCTTCAATCTGAAGTGCATAATCACACGCACTTGCAAGCCAGGCTTCAGTGGGTGACGCATTGTTTTCAGAGTATAAATAGCGACCATTAAATTCATATTTCCTATTCAAATTATCTGTAACTTGAACCTCATCTGGTTCCATTTCTCTACCGACTAAATATCCAATTAAATATTCTGAAACGTCACTGGTGTACATACCATATGCTCTATACGAACGCCTAGGTAAATTCATGTTCCCATGTATAGCGTGCACCATATACTCAATTTCTTTACGATACTCTTTATTGTAATCCTCGCCCAAGTAGTTGTGCATATAGGGGTGTTCCTCAGGCCAAATCTCCTGAAGCAAATAGATTGTTTGATCGTGTGTGTCGTTAAACTCTTTTAAAGCGTCGTAGAAAACAGGTGGAAGCAATGTATAAGTCCTAAGAGTATTCATATTTAAATCGGCCATTTGAGTTAGCCAATTCAGATACGTTTCTTTCTGCATAGGAAATTCTGTAAAGGTTTTTCCAGGCAAAGCAGCTCCTAAGTTTACACCCTTCATGAAAAATGCTTGGTCCTGTTTATTCACATCGTTTGAAGATTTATAAATGACTTTTCCATCAACTTTAAAAAGATTATTATCTACCTTGTCGTTTTCACTAAACTCTAGCAATTTTTTTCGGTCCTTAAGTGTTTGAACGAGCGTATTTTGATACCATTTCCAATAAAGTTCTTCATCAATGCTTGTATCGTATATTATTTTGTTTTTCATTAATTGAGGCATCAAATTATAATTACTGGGCACTGTTACAGGTATTTTACTAAATGCACCTGCAAAATAATGCCAGTCGTAAAGTCTATTGCTAACCTTTATCATTGCTGGCAGTGTGTTTTGTAAATTGTATTCACTGAGTTTATTATCACCTTTACCAGTGGTTTCTAACACAAACTCAGCAGCAAACTGATTGTTACTGTTACTAGATCGCTTGCTTTCTAATACTTCAAAATAACCAGTGTACTGAGCGGAAAGACCATTCACCCTAAGATGTACTCCACTTTTATAGTCAACATCTTCCTCTAAAACAATAACTGTTTGCTCATTAAAAAGAACAATGCCCTCACCATAAAAGTCCCAGTTCGTTTTCATATTTTTCTCATAAGTCAAAACAATTTGTTCAGGAATTTCATTCATATTAGAAAGGTCGTTGTATTGCTTTCCGGTGAAACCTGTATATTTCACATCAATTATTTTTTCTATATACTCTTTCATTTCTATATTATTGCCAATCCCGTCAAAAAGCATTTCCGATATTACTATATTGCCTTCTATAGATTTAATGAGATGATCATCCAACTTCTTATAGTTGTCAATCAAAATAACATCAGGATTTCCTAATTTTACATTCTCATTAATACGCATTTTCTCATTATCAATAACCCAGTTAAGCCCTTCAGATTCCTCAGTTAGGTCGACTAGATTTAAATGTGTTTCAGGCTTGTTATTGTAAGTGAATATAGGTACGATGATGAGTAAAATTATGCCCAGTGTTGTTAACCAGTAGAACGACCGAAGCATTAGAATGTACTTTTTAAACCGATTCATTCTGATACCCCCTTACGCTTGATTTGACCCCAACCACCTTTACCAAATATGACACTAAATTGCCCTCTTATCCTCCAAAAACTAAAGAGTTGCCTTGGCCCAAAATTTTCTATAACTGCATAACCAAGCAGTTTTAAAAGGTCTTTTAATGTGAAATAATGGGTTTCCTTTTCCGCGATGAGTAAGGCTGACAAGGAGACAATGATCCCCATAAAAATTGTTGAGATAAATAAGAGCAGTGCTATTTTAGAATCTAGTATCCCAAGAATAGCGGCCAGCACGACCATCAAATAGCCTTGAATCTCAATCATAGGTCCTATGGCTTCAAAGATAACAAAGTAAGGCATAGCAACAAGCCCAGTCCTACCATAATTCTTGTTAAAAAGCATTTTTTTATGGAAATACAGAATGTCTATTAAGCCTCTATGCCATCTAAATCTTTGAGAACGCATACTTTTTAAATCTTCTGGAACCTCTGTCCAACAGTTGGCATTATATGCGTAAAGGACTTTAAAGGGCAATTTAAGTTCATGCATAAGCCGGGTTATTCGAACCACCAACTCCATGTCCTCTCCTACTGTGTCCTTTTTATATTTGCCTTTTTCAGTTAAGTAACCACCAATACCCACAATCCTGTCTTTTCTGAAAAGACCAAACGCACCAGATATTATGAGTAAACTGTTTAGTTGTTGCCAACCAAGTCTACCAGCCATAAAAGCCCTAATGTATTCAATTGTTTGAAAGCGTGCAAGGTGATTGTCTGGAATGCCTATATCGGTAACCAGTCCTTTGTCCACTTTACAACCATTTATAGGAAAAATGTTGCCACCAAGTGCTGGCGTTTCAACGCTTTCATCAAGTGTTAACGACGCAATCTTTAGAAGTGCATCTGGTTCAAGTAAGGAGTCTGCATCTATACCGCAGAAATAGGTTTTATTTGAGACATTGATGCCTGCGTTAAGTGAATCTGCTTTTCCACCATTACTTTTGTCAACAACTATCATTTTAGGAAGTGAAGGGTTTCTATATATCCCACGTATAGGCGCTGTATTTAAGCTCTCTGTATATTGGTAGTCCACACGTACTAGGTTGAATGACTGGATCAATTTATGTAAGGTCTCGTCCCGACTTCCATCGTTAACTATTATAAGTTCATAGTCAGGATAATTCAGATTAAGCAAAGATTTTACACTTGCAATGATGGTTTTTTCTTCATTATAGGCTGGTGCAATGATTGATATTGAAGGGATCATTTTGTTTCTGAACATCATTGAAAGATTCTTAATACTCCAAAGTCGAGATTGTTTTTTAACATTTTTACTAGAAAATAATAGCAGACTCATATAGATCATGTTAATTGAAATAGAATAGTATGCCAGTGTATAGTTAAAATCAATGACATATTGTTTCACCAAAGTTCTGTATGCACCATCTCTAAACATGTCGAGATGTGTAGCAATGAAAATTGTTGGAAACATGAGGACTGTTATGAGTGTAAATGCTATTACTACTCGAATAAGTTTGGGATCAGACTTATGCGTTCTGCCTGACACAGCTTCAATATGTACTTGTCGTCCCATTTTTTCTACAATTCTAGGATGCAAATACATTCTAAAATCTTTATCCATACGACTCTTATTATCCACATTTAAATTTATGATTGATATAAGTCGATTTTCTATATCAACGTCATTGTTGATGTTCATAAAACCGATAAGCTCGTTGATTTTTTCGTTTTTTAGAATTGCAATTAAAATCTCTTCTGATCTTTTATCGCGTTTGGTATTGAGTTTTAAAATATAGTACTCAATTTTGTTAGAAAGCACTTGAGCGATTCTATGTTTTATCGCATCGTCTTCTTCACTTTCAAAAGCATCTTCCATCAAATATAAAAATCGTGGATTGACTTCAATCATTCTAGTCAAAACGCTCACTATCGCTTTTTCATGCATGGCGACTGACAAATATTTCATAAGTATTTTAAAATGTTCCGTTGAGTTGCTCTTTGAGAGTGCCCAAAATGCATTTCGCTGAATTATTTCATTTTCATGGGTATAGTACTCAAAAGAATCAAAATCAACATAATAGTAATCTGAAAGTATTCTGCACGCCTTCTCAAGCAATTGGTTCATATCTGAGTCTATATAGGCTACTTTATATCTTGTTTTATGTCTCTTATTTAAATCCGTGTAATAGTCCACCAATTGAACTTTTATACTATTAAAATTATCAATAAAGTTAAACAAGTATGCCTTTGTTTCTTTGCTGTAGTTTTCATTACTATAGCTTATAAGAAGTTCTATTATTTCAATATCCTTTGATCTAATCAAATCATCATAATAGATGTTTAATCCCTGACCAAACTCTAAGATGTTAGATATTGCCTTTTCTCTGTACCATTTATGTGTACCAATTAATGCCGGAATCATAAAAGCTAGTGAAGCTGTATTCTTTATATCTGTAAGTGCATTTGATACGTATATTTTTACAGAATAATCTGTTTCATTTTTGATGGCCTCTTCAAGAGCTTGTCTCGCCTTTTCTGTTGCAATTAAGCCTAAATATGAGCATGCTTCTTTACGTCTCGTTAAATTGGAAGACGTTAATTTCTTAATTTCTTTTGTTTCAATTTTATCTAAATCATTTGACTTAAAAGGGGCTTCTACTTGATCTATAATCATGTTTTCTCTTATATTTTTGATTTCCCTTATATTATCAATCGAACCCCTAAAGGTGTGATTAACCAAGGATAAAACCGTTGCCAGCCGTTTATGATTTCTGACATACATTTCGTCAAGAGAAGAAAATTTATTGGTTACTGTTCTCACCATCAAATAAAACGTTATATAAAGCAGTATTAGCACCAGTATGATAAGTACATTAACGTTTAAAGTCATTATGCTAAGCCTTTCACATTCCTTTTTACGATTCCAATCAACTCTGATAACATGTAAGGTTTTTTAAGGTAATGAAGTACACCTAATGAAATTGCTCTCTTTACTGAAGTATCATCTTTTAGATGTGATAGGAATACCACATCAATGTCTTTTGTTTTAGAATTACCAAGTAAGGCTTCGCGCAACAAGAACCCATCTAGTTTCGGAATACTGATTTCAGTTATAATGAGTTTTGGACTATACTGCTCTGCTAAATCAAATGCTTCATAACCATCATGAGCAATGTAAACTTCAACACCCAATTCTTGAATAAAGTTTCGAATGACTTCTAAATTGGTTTCGTCATGGTCAACAATAAGTATGGAGTTAATTGAACCTGCATCTTCAACCTCATCCCCTGAATGGCACAGATAGTTTTTTCCTTTTAATTTTGCGATCCTAAGCCTTGTTAAACTGAGTTCCATATAATGTTGGACAGTTTGCTCATATGTTGCTGCATCGTATTCAAGTTCTGATGCAAAAACAACTCCAATCGATATGGTCAATTGACTTAAAAAAATCTCACTTCTTGAAACCTCAATTCGGAGTGCCTCTAATTTTTCGATAAGATCGTTTTTTCCTAATCCTTTAACATATAGGCCAAAATCTGTTGAATCAAGTCTGAAAACAGCATTTTCACCAAACTTTTCTTTAAATAAGTAAGCCATATTGTTAAGTACATTGTGCTCTTCTTCCGTACCAAAGCTTAATTTATATTTAGAAAAGTTATCAATACCAATAGAAACATACGCGCCAAGTTCTCTCCAGTCCTCGTTTTCAAGTTCTTCAAGTACCAGAGTTCTAAAAAATGTCTCGTTATATAGACCCGTGATAGAACATTTTATGAGCTTCTCATTTACCGTATGAATCGTTTGTTCTAGGGATTTATTCATTTCCATAAGTCTTTTGTTTTCAAGTTCAACGGACTGCAGTAACGAATGCATCACTTCTGGGAGTTCAATGTCGTAGGTTGAACATAGATTTCTAACGTGGGGTTCAACAACAGTAATCCAGACCATACCCTTTTTAACCTTGATCTCTTCAAACAATATGTTCCAAACTGTTTCTGGATTTCCATTATACTCTGTTATAATTACATCTTCATTTAGAGTTAATTGGTCAAGACCACTAAAAACATCCATAACGTCTTCTTTTTTATAAAGAGATAACAATCGGTTGAGAACGTCATTAAATATTGCAGTGAAACCGCCAGACTCTTTGAGATTCTTCTTCACAGGTGCCAGTAGCGTTCCACATTCTAGAGTTCTAAGTGCTCGAATATAGCTTTCGACATTTGTATTTATAATTGATCCATGCTGTGGCATAATCATGTTTATATCGTAGGTTAATAGGACATCCATAACCGGTCTGAGTACGGAGTTAGACGGCATGTAATGCTCATGGAAGGTCAGCATTTTATCCATGTATGTTTCATCTGCATAAAGTGTTCGGTTAAAACTAAAAGCGCCAAATAAGTCACTTGAAAATAGTGTCCTCGTTTTAACGTCATAGGTGTTAAATGCACCTGGAAAATGTAAGTATGGTGTCTGAATAAACTCAAGCTGTCGTCCAGAATGAAGTTGCAAATTAAAATTGTTTTCTTCAAGTAAGTAATAATCTGATTTAATACCATAATACTGGACAAGTGTCATGGTACGCCAACTTGTAACAACTTTAAAATCAAGACCCATATTCTCATATAGAGGTACACTTGAACATATGTCTGCATCCTGATGATGAATTACAATGTAATTTATTTTTTCTAAATCAATAATTTCTTTCAAATTAGCTATAACTTCATCAAATTCGATCATTGAACCTGGATCAAAAAGAACTGCTTCATCTCCATCAATTAGCAAATATGGATTACAGTCTAAACCGTTTCTAGATGAAAAATCGCCCACATGATAAATACCATCTACTATTTGCTCAAAACCCAAATTAATCCACTCCTTACAATTAGATTTATTATTCAATTTTACCATTTCTAATGACTTAAATCAGGCAGATACGCAAATTTTTTTAACATGTGTAATAAATATACATAAAAACAAATATCCCCTGATACCATATTTAGTATCAGGGGATATATCAAGTTATTCAAATTCAAATGCACTTGGTTCTTTGTATCTTAAGTATGTCTTATATATAGCAATATTGAAGAAGATCCGTACCAGCCCTCCTATAAACCAGCCACCAAACACGTAGCCCAGTGGGCCTAATAACCATACAGCGTACTGACTAATCATAGTAGAAGAAATGACGAGAAGTATTATTGGTTTTAGGTGGTTTCTTGCCAATCTAAAACTTGTTCCCAGTGCATCAAGGACACCCATGTTCTCATGTACAAGTGCAATCGTCCAGCTTGCAAAATATGCGTTGATTACTGCTAATAAAAACACGATACCCCAACCTGCAGTGGGTATTCCAATAAATACAGCGTAGATTGCAAATACTATTATGAGCAGTGGAGACAAGACTAAACACAAGAAGTGGATAAGTAGCTCACCACCAATAACGCGACCGAGATAACTTTTTATACCATTCATAAAAACAGCTTTTGTTGGTCTCTCGTCCCTTAATGCTGCACCAAATAAGTTGATACTACCCACTTCTATAAGAGCCCAAAGAAGCATAAATAGTGCATATCCAATGATTAGAAATAACCCTATTGGTCCTGCAATACTTAAGAAAATATCTGATGCTTCAAAGTCATTCATGGAAGTGAACACACCTGAAAATACTGTTCCAAATATTGAAACCACTGTGAAAACACCCAGTATGAGTCCCATAATCAGTTTAAGAAATACTGGAAAGAATACACCCTGATATTTGTGAGAAACAAAGAGTGTTTCTTTTAAATCGTCCATTAAATTATCAAACCACATCTATTCCACCTCCTGAATTGCATCAGGTTCAATGTTTGACTCTATCTTATTTTTATTTTCATCCACCTCAATATTATCTCTGTTTTCAACATACATAATAAAGATTGTTAGTTGGAAGAAGATTTCAAAAACCATTTTAACAAGTGAGGAAACCACAATGGCTATATTTATCACTGGAATGAGGATATACATACCCGTTTTTATAAATGGAAGTGCTTCTTGGTACATTTGATGAAACTCAATTTCCGTATTATAGACTGTACTGCTTGAACCATGCATAACATCTGGCATGTTCTCAAGATTACCTAAGTTACCTGTTCCAGTGTTTCCAGAACTGCCCGAACCACCTGACCCTTTGTAACCAGATGCGATAAAGGCTTGTTGGATGATTACAAGTACTGTTAATGGCTTAAAGTTAGCTTTTGCAAAACGTATACTCTGTTTTAAACCTTGTATAACACCCAACTCTTCTATAACAATGGAAACCTTCCACATTGTGGTGAAGACTGTTATAAGAAGCGGGATTACGATAAACCCTGACAATAGAGTTAGTACACCTATAATGACATAAGGTATTAGGAAAAGAATCCAAAAAGCAAATGTTAAAAGATTGGCTAATAAGATTTTTACAATATACTTTCTAACCCCTTCATAAAACACAGTGCTGTTGACGTTTTCACCAATGAGGGTCATTTTGTACATGTTGAAAAGCCCAGCTTCTACAATCATACTTCCAAAGACACCTACCAATACGAGTGCAACCATCCACCATGCAAACCCTACAAAAGTTTGAATAAGTGCCTTATCCATATAGGCCATTTCATCTATATTGGTTACAAAATTGAATAGGAAGACGCCTACCCCAACAAACATTATAGCCTTTAGGACTATAAAAACCATCTGAGGCATATATAATCCCTTATTTTGCTTGTTTATATGAAATGCCTTTTTAAAATAGTCAAACAATTTTCCTATGTTATTCATCCCCATCACCTCTCGTCTACGATTTATTCTATGGTCTCATCATATTACACGCGGCTTAAAAAATAGTGTGTGAAGTATTAAGAGACTATTAAACAATTTTTCATCATTTCATCTAGGTTCTTATTTTTAGACGTGATCCATAAAAAATAGACCACGGGTCTATTAATCAGTTAATAAACCAGTGGTCTGCCAATGTAAAATATACATATTTTTAATTATTTTTGCTTATGCTAGCATTCTTTTTTATGATTTGTCTTGCAATAAATGCACCCAGTGCAAAGAAGCAAACAATATTAACCATCAGCGTATTCATGGTATAAGGTGGTTTTTCAAGGATTCCATTTATCAGTGATGCAATTGAATTAACCAGTGATGTAAATATTACAGCGTAAACAATCGTAAATTTTGTTGAACCCAAGCCATCCAGTAGCCAGTGCATTAATTTAACCATTTTATCTCTCCTATTGTATTATTCAAATGTTTATTCAGAACATTTAACTTTAATATTATGTTTGTCTAAAAAACCATTGCCCCACTTGAACATTTCCTGAATGATGGGTGTCAGTGTTACACCATATTCTGTTAAGCTGTACTCAACTTTGGGTGGAACCACAGGGTAAACTTTACGGTGAACAATACCATCGGCTTCAAGTTCTCTGAGTTGATTTGTCATCATTTTAGGGGTTGATTGTGGTACTAATTTTCTTAGCTCATTGAATCGTAAGGTTTTGTCTATTAAGTGCCAAATGATGATGGATTTATACTTACCACCAATGATTGCAATGGTTGCCTCTACAGGGCAATTGAAATCTTTTTCATAGGTTTTCATCTGTTTTTCCTTTCAAATTAAAACAAATATTGTTACATGTGCCCTCCCATGGTATCATTTTTGACACTATGTATCAATAAAGTGCATTCTTGCATAAAAAATATCTTAATATAGAATATACTTGAAAGAATAATTACATTGACATTTAGGACGCGTATTAAATAAAAGTGAGGACATTCAATGAAATTTTTAGATTTAGCAAAAAAAAGACATTCTGTACGTTCTTATACAGACCAAAAGGTTGAAGATTCAAAGTTAAAAGAAATCCTTAGCGCTGGACAAGTTGCTCCAACAGGCGCCAACAAGCAAGCCTATAAGCTTATTATTGTTCAAAGTCGTGAGGGTCATGAACGTATAAAAAAAGCTGCAAACATTTACGAGGCACCTCTGGCAATCATTGTCTGTGGTGATCGTGACGGTGCCTGGACACGCCCATTTGACGGAAAAAATCTGTCTGATATTGACTCCAGTATTGTTACAGACCATATGATGATGCAAGCAACAGATTTAGACCTTGGAACACTTTGGGTATGTTACTTTGAGCCAGATATTTTACGTTCAGAATTCTCAATTCCTGATAATTTAGAACCACTTCATATACTTGCTATTGGTTACTCTGCAAAAGAACCATTGTCTCCAGATAGACATGCAACTGCACGTAAAGCTCTAACTGAAACTGTCGTGTATGAGACATTTTAGATAGACAGTCTATAAAAATATGTTCGTAAATTTTTCTTGACAAAGACTAGGTAAATGTTTACAATAATTTCAAACCAAAGATTGGAAGAGTACTTTTAGCAAAATGTCCTAGCGAATGGGGTCTGGTGTAAGCCCATACATTAAGTTAATTGGAAAGACATCCATGAGGTGTTTGTGTGAACGTCCAGTAGCATGAACCGTATTCCCACGTTATAGGGACTTAAGAGGACTTTAACTAAAGTCAATTAGGATGGTACCGCGAACTCAGCATTCGCTCCTATTACAGGAGTGGATGCTTTTTTTATTCGGATCAAACCAGACTATAGTTATTGTTAAAAAAGGGTGGCACCGCGTAAAGTTGTATTCTGCAAACATACGCCCCTTGAACATCATCGTTCAGGGGGCTTTTTTGACCCCTGAATCTCAATGGAAACCATGGAGGTGCTCTTATGAAACGAATTATGATCAGTCAAATTAAAGCAGAATCTAAATCAGAAAACATGTTAAGTCAAATGGTTCATGTTAAAGGTTGGGTACACAGAATTCGTAAAATGAAAGCCGTTGTGTTTGTAGTCCTTCGGGACAGAACAGGACTCTTACAGCTCACCTTGTCTCCTGGACTGTTTGAACAATATGAAATTCAACTTGAAACGGTTATTTCAGCAAGCGGAAAACTTGTTGAAAGCAAAAACAAACTGAGCCATGTTGAAATACAAGTGAATCATATAGAAGTATTAAGCCGTGTCGAACATGAACTTCCAATACAAATTAATGGTAAGTCAATTAATGGTGGCATCGATACACTACTTAACAATAGAGTTATAACACTTAGGCATGAAAAGGAATCAGCAATATTCAAAATCCAAGCGGCTTTATCGGAAGCCTTTGCAAGCTTCTTGAGACAAAATGCATTTACTGAAATACACACACCGAAACTTGTAAAAGAAGGTGCAGAAGGTGGATCAAATGTGTTCAGCCTTGAGTACTTTGGTCAAACGGCTTACCTGGCACAGAGCCCACAATTTTATAAACAAATGATGGTTGCATCTGGTTACGAACGTGTATTCGAAATTGGTTCAGTTTTTAGAGCTGAAACCCACAGCACATCTCGTCATTTAAATGAATATGTTAGTCTTGACCTTGAAATGGGCTTTGTTGAGTCTGAACGTGAACTTATGACTCTCGAAACAGACTTACTTGCGTTTATGTTTACACATGTAAAACAAACTTGTACACCAGCATTAGAGCTTTTAGGAATTGAACTTCCTCTTATACACGCTACAATCCCAAGCCTTAAATTAAGTGAAGCCATTGAAATTCTAAAAATGGAATACGGAAAAGAACATCTAGAAGGTGACCTTGACCCAGAAGCTGAAAAACTGATTTCTAAACATATGTTTGAGAAAACGGGTTGTGAATTTTTATTCCTGACCCACTACCCTCAGTCAAAAAGACCTATGTATACCCTCCCTTGTGGTGAGACAGAAACCCACAGCTTTGACCTCTTGTTCAGAGGACTTGAAATAACAACAGGTGGTATGAGAATACACGATTATAAAGCATTGATTGAAAATATAAAAGCCAAAGGATTACGCCCAGAAGCTTATACAAGCTATTTAGACACTTTCAAGTATGGAATACCTCCCCATGGTGGTCTGGCAATAGGACTTGAACGACTAACAGCACAATTGCTCGGTTTTAAGAACGTAAGACGCACTTCATTATTCCCTAGAGACTGCAACCGTTTAACACCATAAATAAGTATAAAATTAAAGCATCCTCAGATTATTGAGGATGCTTTAGGCTTTAAGCTTTTTGCTATCGACTAAGTCGACGGATTTTAGACGCCAGTCAAACTTTCAACAAGTGCATCTATTTGTTCATCAATTGTTGGGTCTTCCATAGCAGGCGTTTCATTTGTATGAAGTGTAGAAACAATGCCTACCAGTTCAGTATTAATGTGTTTAAAGATAATTTCAGCTGTTACCCTTGGACGTTTAATGCCCCTGGTGTCTCCACCCAGTGAAAGGATTAATCCACCCTTTTTCTTTTTCATTTTAAATTCATGGTCTGGTATAAAGAATTTTTCAGCATAATACCTTTGGAACCTACTCACATAACTTAGAAGTGGACCCGAAAGCTCTGAAAAATACACGGGTGAAGAAATAATTACATTGTCTACTGAGTCCATTAAGTCATAACATTTAAACATGTCATCTTTAATGACACAGTCAGCAATCTTCCAGCAGTATCTACAATCTACACAGGGTGTAAACTGCTCTTGGTAGACATTAATGACAGTGACCTCTCCACCAAGTTTTTTACTTATTTCATCAATAATATATGCCGTATCACCTTTTTTTCTTGGTGATCCATTTAGTATAAGTGTTTTCATTTTTTAACCCCCAGTTCTCATTCATTCTAATCTTAACTATTAAAAAAGAATTAAAAGACCTCTATAACGATACCATATTTATACTTTTATTGTAAACTTTAAATATAACAGAAAACTGTTATTCAAAATGAAGTTCAGAGGAGTGATTAGGATGAAATCAGAAAAACATAATAGATTGAAGATTAGTTATAAAAACTTTTTACTTTGGCCCTTTTTAGTTTTAGCTTTTATTTTTACAGTCATAATTGGATTTGATGACCTCTGGAATCTGTTTTACCCAACATATAATAGAAAACTTTCTAAAGCCAATCAAGACATGAGCCATGAAGCGTTACATAAAATGACAGATTAAATGCACAAAATCAAAACAACCTACCTGAGTATCTTCTACAGGTAGGTTGTTTTATTATTAATTGCTAATAATAAGCCTCATAAGCTCTGTGTTTGGCAGACAGTAATCTTTAAGGATCTCATTGCCATATGATTTAATTCCTTCTTCTTCAGTGTCAATGGTTATAAATCCATATTTAATATAAAACTGTTTTGCCCAGATTGCTTCTTTATGTACTAGAAGTAGAATTTCTTCAAAACCGTCTTGAGTAGCCTTTGCCTTAATAATGTCCATAACAGAACTACCAATACCATTATGATGGAAATTTTTATGTAGGTAGAGCGCTGCCAAATAACAGTGTTGATCCGTTAGGTTCTTGATGCCTGTAAAACCAACATTTTCACCATTAAATTCTACCATTTCTGTCTTATAAGAAATGGACAGCCCTTGATTTTCAAACTTCTCAGCTTGTTTTTCAAATGCACCTGGCATGATTTTATCGTAAAGTTCGATATTCGACCGGCAGATTTCTGCCATATCTTCTTTGTCGTCATCTGTTGCAGTCCTAAGTTGCACTTTACTTTCCTTTTTAACTTGACCGGAACGTGCTTTGATCTGCTCAACGAAGTCTTTGACCTCTTCCATTTCAGATATGGTCAGACCACCTAGGTCCAGCACATCGTCACTTGTTGACACATATTTCTTTATCATAAAATAGATTGGAATCCAGACCAATAAAAACATTACAACTATACTGACTATATAAACAAATACGATCGGCATTAAGTCCTCCTAAATGAATTAAATTGAACTTTTACACTTACCATGATTAAGTTGCGGGAATATTCTCTGAATATTATCTCTGACACCTATTTTACCATAATTTTTGGCAAATTCAGTTTTAAATGTAAGCAAAATTATAGAAAGCTTGATTCAAATTAATGAATCAAGCTTTCAAATGAATCTTTAAGCTTTGTTTTTAGTATACCTTTAAAAAGTTATTTGCTGATCTTCTTATTTTTATTGTTTCAGATATAGTAGCCATTTTTTATTCCACCTTTATATAAGTTTATACGTTTAGAATACTTCAGCAAGATTGTCTAGTTTTTGTGCTGCACCTGTTTTAATTTGAACATCTTCAATATGTGGCATGTTCGTACCTTCTAGTAGAACGGATTCATAATCATTTACACCCATAAAAGCAAGTACTGATTGTAAATAGCTATTTCCATATTCTAAGTTTTGTGCGGGTCCTTCACTGTATACACCACCAGAAGCATGAATGTGGACTGCTTTTTTACCTGTTAGTAAACCTTGTGGTCCTTTTTCTGTATAAGTGAATGTTCTACCAGCAATCATTAAAGTGTCTAGATACACTTTTACTTTTGGTGGTAAAGATAGATTCCACATCGGAGTTACAAATACATACTTATCAGCATCAATAAATTGATCTGTGAATTCATTAATCGTAGCCACTTTAAACTTTTCATTGTCTGTTAGAGCATCAAACTCTTGACCAGCACCTAACTTGCCCCAGCCACTAAAAACGTCTTCATCAATGAATGGAATTTCTAACTTGTATAAGTTCAGTTCAGACACTTGGTGACTGGGATTGTTTGTTTTATATAATTCAATAAAATTACGTCCAGCTTCAAGACTAAAAGATTGTGCCTCTGATTTTGGGTTTGCAGTAATAAATAGTACCTTTTTCATTTGTAATTCCTCCTAGTTTGTTTTAATTGCACTAATTAGTGATAATCGTCTAAATAAAAAATCGTTTAACTATTTTGTACTAGTTAGTGATAAATGTTTAAAAAGAAGAGCACTTACACTCCGTTTAGCTTTTTTAGTAGCATAAGTAACTCATTTTTCTCTTCAAGGTCCAGTCTTGAAAATGCATCCTCGAGTTTGTCGAGGTGTTTTGGAAACACATCTGCAATTTTATCGTGACCCAACTTAGTCAATCTGACAACAAAGGCTCTACGATCTTCTGGATCTCTTTCTTTAGTAATATGACCGGACTTAACCAAGTTCTTAATAACAACCGTCATATTACCGCTTGTTGAAAGCGTCTTATCTATGATCTCACATATGCGCATTGGACCTTTATGATACAAGGTTTCTAATACTCCAAACTGCGTCATGGTTAAATCATATGTTGCAACTAGACTGTTAACACTCGACTCGTCCTTTTGCATTGTTCGATGAATTGCTATAACAAGCTTTAAATTTAAATCATTTACTTCACCGTATCTGCTCTTGTTCTTCTTCATGGCTAAATATTATCACTAACTAGTGGTATAGTCAACGCTTTTACAAAACTTTTTTATAAAAATCAATAATATCTTGCATAATTTCCTCTGTAATTTCATGTCCTACCCCTTCATAGGTGACCATTGTAGCTGGAATTTCCAGTTGCTTATAAATCTCTATGGAGTTTTTCCAACGTTCTTGCATTGAACTTCCTAAAACTCTAAGTGTCAGTTCTCTTTCGTCTTCTGTATACGCATCTCCATAGGGTAGAGTATCATTATTATCAAGGTCACCCATATAAATATACTGGTCAACTTTTTTATATAGTTCCATTTTAAAAGCATCACCAGTGCGTTCCTTTAAATCTCCAATACCTACATGAAATGGCAACATTTCATTGTTTAGAGACTTAAGCGGAATAATTGGCATTGAGTTAACCCCACCCGTACTTACAGCTTCAATGTATTCAGGATGAAGTGCAACAAATCTATTCGTGAAATTACCTGATGCTGAGTAACCATCCATAATGACCTTGTCTTTTACCTTCACTTGTTGGTCTCTTAATCGGAACTGTGCATCTTTGATCATGGCTATGAGTTGTAAATCAACTCTTTTTAGCTTACCTTCATTGAGTTTCAAAGTATCACTGTCCAGTGCATGGGTATAGGTTAATCCCATTTCAGCAGGCCTATCGAAAGTTGGCATAAGCATAGGCACACCCAAGGCATAAGATATTGATTTAGGATATGACCCGGAACTCGACTTCATATGCTTCTCTACCCTTTTCACATGTACTGAATGATCATCACTGGTTGAGCCTGTGTTGTTTGGACACACAAGCATGTTCTTAAAACCTTTTGACCCTATGGTCTTGGGTATATAAAGGTAATACTCATAATTGAATCCTGCTTCTGGATTGGCTTCAACAATAATCACATCACCATCATGCATTAACTGATTTCGTATGCCAGCAAACAATATAATAATGAACAGTGCCAGTATGATTGCTCTTAACTTACTATTTTTGAACATAGACTCTCCCTTAATTGTAAATGCAATTAAACAACTCCCAAGATTATACTTCATTTGCTTTATATTTCCAATACAATATATGGAATTGTATTTGTATTTTAATATTTTCTATCCAAGTTAAACCTGAAAAAATAAAATAACACCAGTCCTAAATTTTGGGACTGGTGTTATTGTTGTTCGTTATATTTTGTTTAACACTTCTACTGGTCATTAACGCTTCTGGTGAACAATGTAGTCCTCAATAATTTTAGTCTCCATTTTCGCCTTTAAGTAGGTTGAATAAAAATAAGTAATAATTGAAAACAAAAGAACAAAAATGAATATGAACATCATTAAGAGTCCTAACTGACCCTGCATCAACTCATTGTCTGTTAATGGTTTAATCATACTTACAAGTACAATTAATGAACTTCCCCAATTTAAGAATAGATAGAGTATCTGTTTGGGTTGTTTTGAGAAACAAGAGAAATAGAGATTTAAAAATGAATCATATTCTAAAGTTTCATCCTTAAGTTTATTACTATTCGTGTTTTTACTAAACTTTTTCCAAGTAAATGACCTGGTTCGTGTCGTTTTTTCACCTATTTTTTCAATCATTCTATTCTCAGCTAAGCTGTCACTTAGAAATACATCATACTGATTGTGTTTGTTTAATTTCATAACAAAATAAACAGAGATTGACGCAAACATGACTGATAAAACAATACAAAACAGATTTACAATAAATCTTGTATCATTGGGATCAAGCCTATTGTGTAAGGCTATAAATAGGAACTGTATAATTGGTGTAAAATAAAACACTTTTAAACGATTTTTATTATTGTCCATGACTTCACCTCTTGAGTATTAAACTTAATACCCTCCTGGAAATCATCCACTCATACCGTCTACATTTCCTAGTTTTACTCTGCCGGATTCTCCCGGTACTTTGTTGCCTGCTCGTAGGCATAAGCATAATTGAGTAGATCAGCATCCGAACCCAAGGTCCCTACAAATGTTATACCAAAAGGTTCCCCTGTGCTCTTATAACCAGAAGGTACAGTTACTGCCGGATACATTGCGGGGGCATATATTCCAGATAGGCCATTGCTAAACGATACCAAGGCATCGAGGTTATTCTCTTTAATAATTCCATCAATTAATTCTGAAGCTATCCTTTTGTTTTTATCAACTATTTGCTCATAGACGTCTTTATCAATTGAGAGCTTTAATGCCTCCTCATGTAAAAGTGCACCATACGGCATTCTACTTTCAGGGGCTTCTTTATAGAAAGTCAAAATACGCTCCAAGGAATCATAATCAGACTTTACTGACGGATGATTAAGGAATGCATGTACATCATGTACAATTCCGTAGTTTAGAACTGTCATCATGTCAATCTCAGCGGCTTTATCTTGTGGCATTTCTACAGGGACAACTTCTATGCCCATTTTCTCCAGGTCACTCAAAACTTGTTCTGACGGGTAGTTTGCATCGTTTACGAAACCTAACTTTTTACCTTTAAGTGCTTCTAAATTTAAGTCCAAGTTACTCAGTGATTCATTGACTAAGATCGCCTGATTTCCCTCAGGGTCATTTGAATCTTTTGCAACAGAAAACTTATAAACTTGGAAAACGTCTTCTACAGTACGGCCTATGATGCCGGCTGTATCTTGTGCCTCAGAAATAGGTACGATTAGGTCACGGCTTAAAGCCCCCATTGAAGGTTTAATAGCCACAACAGAATTCTGCCCCGCAGGATAAATGAGTGAGCCTGCTGTTTCAGAACCCAGCGTTACTGAACTTAGGTTCAAGGCAGAAGCCACTGATGATCCTGAACTTGAGCCACCAACATCATAGAATCCATATGGATTTTTCGTTTGTCCACCTAGAACTGAAAAACCATTACTAGATGGGGATGACATAAAGTTAGACCATTCACTCAGGTTTGCCTTAGCAAGTATAATGGCATCTTCTTCTTTTAAAGTGTTTACAAGAAAGGCATCGCGGTCTGTTGTAAGTGATTTAAGCGCATAGGTTCCTGCAGCGGTGTTCATATCAACCGAGGCGATGTTGTCTTTGATTGTTATAACCTGACCAAAGAGGTTTCCTATCACGTCGCCAGATGCTTTCTTTTGATCTAAGGCTTTTGCCTGTTCCAGTGCAAGTGGATTCAATTGAAGTATTGCATTCACTTTATTGTTATGTGTTCTTATTCTGTCTACGTAAACCAGTACAAGTTCTTCAACAGTCATATCGTCTGTTTGAATGAGCTTTTGCACATCAACAGCAGACTTTGAAAGTACCAAATTGTTTAGTTGTTCAAGTCTATCTTCACCAAGATCAATCAAAGCTTGTTCATAGGGTTCATAGTCTAGTTGTGATTTTAAAGATGATATTTTCTCATTATCGTATTGTAGATTTATCTGATCATACTCAGATGCCATTTTTTTAACCACAAAATACCCTCCTAACCCTACTGCGATGATGATAACCAGTACAATTCCAAATATTTTTTTAATCATGTATGCCCTCCAAGTTTTATTCCAACAGAAATATAATACTTCAAGAGCTTTCCTACGTGTCAAGCGATATAATCTTAATTTCATAGCAAAAGTGCGTATCTAGGTTCACGCTTATAGTTCAATGATCATTCCATCATAGGCAAATCGGATGTTTTCATATTCTGATTCAAGTGCCTTGTAATCATCGTAAGGCTTGCCCCAGTCCTCTTCAAGATGTGTCGCAATCACATTGGCAATATTATACTTCGTTTTTAATTGCACAATTTCATCCATACTGAATAAATCATCTCTTAAAAAACTGTCTTGACTGAGTACATACCCATCTTTAAGTTCTTCTCCAACAATGGTATTGCCTACTACTAATAAATCAGCTTGCTCAGATAATTCTGAATGTGGAAACGGCTTCACATCACAAGGGGCATAGATCACTTTACCTTAATATTCAGTACTATTTTTTGCGTATCGTTTTTATTAAAATATCTTTTTCATTGTTTTTGTCCATTCTATTCATGTCTTTAAAATTGAAGGTGTTTTTTACCCTGGACATCCTGTCAAAGAGGATATGTTCTTTCTTCTTTTTTGCCATGTTGAATCACTCCTAATAGCAGTCGTTTGAATACTTTCTAATATTCTAACATAATAAATCTATAAAAATCCAGATATTGTAACATTACGTCAAAAAAATTTTAACGTATCTTCCTTTACATCTCCAAAGTTGATCATTATGCTACTTTCAGGTATGATTAGGCTCGAGTGTTAAAACGGGAGGTATCATTATAATGAATCATAGCAACGAACGTACAAAACAATTATATAAAGAAATAGATTCGGCAGTTCATGAGCACTACACAAAACGTAAAAAACAGCCTCCGTGTGGTAAAGGCTGTGCGTCATGCTGCAGTCAATTCTTTGAAGTCTCAGAAGAAGAGTTCAGTCTAATATTTGAATATATAAACCAACTGGACCAGCAATCTAAAAATAAAATTCAAAAACGTGCAGATGCACTTTATACACTATTTAAAGAACATTGGCCTGAATTCTATGAATCATATTTTACGAATGAAACGATTTCCAAAAACACAGATGCTTATTACGATAGCGAGGAACGATTCTCTATAACACTTCCCTGTGTATTCCTAAGTGATGAGGGTGGTTGTGAAATCTATGATGTGCGACCTTTAATATGCAGAACTACAGGTGTTGGGTTTCAACATTTAATTAACCGAGGTCCAGTATGTAACTACATAAAACATGGACTACTAACGCCGCTTTGGCAGGCCGATCTGCGACCATTTGTTGAACGTATTGAATCCATTAGGTGGATTGAGAATGAAAATGCAGCTGAGAGTGATTACAAACGACTCTATCCACTACTCCAGTATGTTATTGATACAATTTAAAAAACCAGCCCATATAAAATCATTCAATTTAATGATTTTATATGGGCTGGTTTCAATTTTTCTATAATTCTATTCTACTTTTCCAATAATTTTGATGATATAACTTAGCGTGTAGAAATCTCGATCCGTAACTTCTACCAGTTTTTCAAAACCTTTAATAACTTTCTCTTCATCAAAGACATCCAGTAAAATCATTAAACTTAGGAAGTTAATTTTACCTTCACGGGTATCCATAACCCTAGATTTTTTCACATACTTATTCTCCATAACAGTCTCTACAGCTCTTCTAAGACCATCACTGATTTCAAATAAAGGCATTTCATCAAACACTTTGATATTTTCGTCTGTAAGATCTAAATTTTTGGCTTCATCTAGATTACATGATAAGAATATAGCATTATTGAACTCTGCACCTTTAAAGTCTGTATCTGAAAGCTTAACGGATTCAAAGACCGTGAAGTCGAACTGAGCATCTTTAAAATTACTTTCCTTTAAATTTGAACCGATGAACTCAGCACCAGTAAATGTGCTGCCTTCAAACTTACACGATTTAAAGTGTGCACCTCTAAAACTCACGTAATCAAAATTAGAACCTGAGAAATTACAGTTGTAACACTTGCTCTTGGTTAGGTTTTGGTACATGAAATTCTTATTTTTCTTTTCAATATTATTAAAGTTAAATCCTTGTACTGGTGGTTTTTTTCTTGCAGGCTTTTTGCCTTTTGAAGTTAATTGGCCTTTAGGTCCTGCAGTTTTACCTTTTGCACCAGAAGTTTTGCCTTTATATGTTTTGGATTTCGAATTAGACTTATTCGCATTTGACTTATTAGGTCTAGCTGTACTTTTCTTATTTTCTTGAGTCATAATGGCCCCCATTTACTATTTTACGCTGAAAATGATACTTATACATTCTATCACACAAAAGCATAAATAGAACTAATTAATACTTGAGTAAATTTGTGGGTTATAAATGCACTCAACCTTGGTATAAATAAGGATACTACTCGTTCTTATAATAATTGGAGGTCGTGCTTATGAATTCTGTATTTAAAAAATCTGTTGAGCTTAATATGAAAATCGAAAATTTTCTAGATGTCATCTCCAATAGTTTACTGCTTTTTGAAAAGCAGATTGATTCATACTTAAATGGTGATATGGAAACATTCGGAGCAACACTAGATAGAATCTGTGATCTAGAAAGTGAGGCAGATGATCTCGAAACAGAAATTAAAGTGAATCTGTATAAGTTTATGTTGTTACCGGACACCCGTGCAGACGTACTTTCTTTGGTTAAAAGTCTAGACAATATTATAGATGCAACTGAAGAAATTACTAAAGAGTTTAATATTCAAAAGCCAAAGTTTCCACCAGAATTACATAAAGAAATGATGGCTTTAACTGATGCCTCTATTAGAGCTGCTGAAGCTCTAATTCTTGCTGCAAGAGGTTTCTTTAACGAAGTCCATTTAGTCTCTGCTCATATTAATAAAGTGAAGTTCTATGAACATGAAGTTGATATTCTTGAAGATAAAATCGGTGATATGATCTTTAATTGCGGACTCGTAGACACATTAGCTGAAAAGTCTCAGCTCTATAGTTTTGTTGGCAAAATTGCTGGTATTTCAGATGAGGCTGAAGTTATAGGAGATAAACTGACAATATTCACGATTAAAAGAGAGATATAGGTGATTATATGGATACGACTATTCTCTATATTACATCCGGTTTGTTTTTAGGATGGTCCCTTGGAGCCAATGATGCTGCCAATTTGTTTGGAACTGCTGTTGGCACAAAGGTTATTCGTTTTAAAACAGCTGCCATTATTATGAGTATCTTTGTTATTTTAGGTTCTGTTGCCAGTGGTTCAGGCGCAAGTCATACATTGGGAAAGCTTGGTGCGGTTTCAAGCCTTGCAGGTGCTTTTGTTGTCGCACTTGCCTCAGCTGTGACTGTCTTTGTAATGACCAAGTACGGCCTACCGGTTTCTACATCACAGTCTATTGTTGGTGCAATAATAGGGTGGAACCTATTTTCACATAATCCAACCAGCATAAACACTTTGTCTAAGATTGTTTTAACCTGGGTGTTATGCCCTGTTCTTTCTGCACTATTCTCTATTCTTTTTTATAAAATCTTTAAAAACCGAACCAGAGAGATGAAGGCAAACTTGTTTCTACGCCACTACTCTATTCGGATTGGATTAATCGTAGTTGGTGCCTTTGGTGCTTATTCATTAGGTGCAAATAATATTGCCAATGTCATGGGTGTCTTCACACATTCAATTGAACTCCAACCCATCAACCTATATTTGTTCACAGCGGATAAAACCCAGATTCTATTCTTTGTAGGTTCCGTTGCCATCGCAGTTGGTGTATTTACTTACTCAAAAAATGTAATGATGACTGTTGGAAATAGTATCTATAAGTTATCACCTCCAACAGCACTGATTGTTGTACTATCAAGTTCATTTGTTTTATTCCTATTTGCCTCTGTTGCATTACAAGACCTTCTTATATCCTTAAACATTCCACCTATTCCCCTAGTGCCAGTATCAAGTTCACAGGCTGTTGTAGGTGCAATCATTGGTATTGGTCTTGCCAAAGGTGACCGTAATATAAACTACGCTCAATTACGGAAAATCTCATTTGGATGGTTATTAACACCGACTATGTCACTGATACTTTGTTACATTAGTTTGTTCTTTATGCAAAATGTATTTTTACAAAGTGTTTTCTAAAACTTGAAACCCCAACCTCTTGGACAGGCGTCCTGAAGTTGGGGTTTACTTTTGATTAGGAATTACTCAGTAGAATTATAATTGCTCCATATGTCTTGCATATGGAGTTTAATATTTAGGTTAAGCTCTTCATCTGTACCAAAAGTCAGTGCATGATCGGCTTCATAACCTTCTAAGTCCAGTTGTGAATACTTGTTATACTTAACGGGTTTTCTGTTCTCTAAATTGGCCAACACTGGGGCCACATCAACCTCTGAACCCAGTTGTTCCTTATGATAGCAATGGGTGCATACCAAATAATAAGCAGTGGAAATAGGAAAAATGGGAAATCTTAACCCCATGAATATGCGATATCTTAGCAAATAGTGTACGTGTTCTTCTCCACACTTCTTACATAATTTAGACTTTGCGTTTTGATAATACCAATATGTCGTAAACGGTTTTGAATCATATAAGGTATTCATGCTGTCCTCCTATTTATATTAATAATTAAGTCTGCACATTTTTTCTTTAGTTTAAAATATTCTATATTCTAGCTGATTCTCCTTCTTAATTTGTAATATTGAAACCGTGCATATGGGTACGTGGTTTTCTTAAATCAATTTATTATTTAATCTTGTCACGCACAAATATACACTTGATAGACTTATTATGATTAATGAATTAGCTAAAGTATAGATCACAAGAGTGACAGAGAGGTATTACATGAAAAATTATAGTAACGGATTTTCAAACAATATTGGATTGTTTAAACTGGCTGAGAACAGTCAGGTACAAAGGAATTTTGTTTGGTTCATTTTGTTGGTGGCTATTGTGGCTACTTTAGGAGCTATTCCAGCTTCCATATTGGCAATAGTTTTTACTGTTGTTGAGCCAAACGAAGTTCTTGGACACATGATCAATCTTGTGGGTGGCTTTGGATTGGTAGCACTTTTAGTGTTTGCTATAGTCAAATTTAGAGAGAAAAGACAAGTTTCAGATTTAGGTTTCACAAGAATGAATTGGATAAAAAACTATTTTAAAGGCTTCTTGTATGGTTTAGCTATGCTCGGGTTATGTTCTACAATGATGTGGGCACTCGGGGGTCTAAAAATTGTAGCTCATACGGAAAATGTAGGTCTGAACATGTTGCCTTCTATTCTGATCGTCTTGTTTGGTTGGATCGTTCAAGGGGGTACAGAAGAAATTCTATATAGAGGATGGATGTTGCCACTTCTTGGCCGCAAATATAACGTTCCATTTGCAATAGTCGTATCTTCTTTGGGCTTCATGCTGCTTCATATGGGCAATGATGGTATGACCATAATGCCAATTATTAACCTCCTGCTCTTTGGTGTGTTTGCAGCGCTTTATGTAGTAAAAGAGAAGAATCTCTGGAGCATTTGTGGATGGCACTCTGCTTGGAACTGGATGCAGGGCAATTTTATTGGCGTCGAAGTCAGTGGAAGTAATGTCCCAGGTGGATCAATCATAAAAATGACTGCTCAGGGCAACCCTTTAATATCTGGAGGGCCATTTGGTATAGAAGGATCTATCGTGTGTACAATTGTACTTACCATTTGTAGTGTCTACCTGATTCATACTCAAATGCAGAAAACAGAATCTATTGAATTGACATTAGATTATTAGAATAATAAAAGTGGCCTCCGTATAAACATATGGAGGCCACTTATATATATATACTACGTCTTAAGCTTTGACTGCCCAACGCATTTTAGTCGATTTAGCACGACCGTTGTTGAAACATTCTTCAGCAGATGGTCTTATAATATCTTTAGCAATCTCCTTGTAAACGCCTTCTCTATATAAACGTTTAAATGACTTTTTAACCAAACGGTCTTCCCCTGAGTGGAATGAAAGAATGGCAACACGTCCGCCTGGAGCAAGTACTTCTGGAAGTTTTTCTAAGAACTCATAAAGAACCTCAAACTCACTGTTCACATCAATACGCAGTGCTTGGAATGAACGCTGACATGACTTCTTTATTTCATCTTTTCTCTTGTCTTTGGGTAAGAACTGAAGCGCATCACTAATGATATGTTGAAGGTGTGATGTTGATGTAATCTTTACACCGCTATAGATCTTCTTCATGATCGCCTTAGATATAATCTCAGCATGGGGCTCATCAGCATTTTCAATAAGCATCCCTTCGAGCTCTGCTTGTGAAACTTTTGTGAGTCTTTCAGCAGCAGAGATACCTTTTTTAGGATTCAGTCTTAGATCTAAAGGTCCATCTGTTTTATATGAGAATCCTCTTTCAGGATTATCAATTTGCATAGAAGATACACCAAGATCCGCAAGAATGAAATCAAGTGGACCTGATTCCGGTAGGACTTCGTCTATTTTGGCAAAGTTCAGTTGTTTTATTGTTAATATTTCAGGTCCAAAACCATGTTCAGCCAAACGCGCTCGGGTTTTAGGCAACTCAATTGGATCAATGTCCAGTGCATATAAGTGTCCTTCTGACTTGAGGCATTTTAACATTTCCTTTGAGTGGCCACCATAACCAAGAGTGGCATCAAGTCCTGTCTGACCAGGTTGAATCTGTAGAAAATCCAGGATTTCATTGACACAAATTGAAATATGCATCCCTGCAGGTGTACTCCCCTTCTGGATTACCTTAGAGATGGTATCACCATACTTGTCCGGATTGTGCTCTTTATATTTTTCTTTATATGATTTTGGGTGTGTCCCCTTGTATCTTACACGTCTTTTGTGTTTCTTAACAGGTGCTTGTTCTGATGAAGCCTCTGTATTCACTTCAGGTGTTTCAACCAGTTTATTCGTGTTATCTTTGTTGTCCACAATATACCTCACTCATTTATACGTTTATATAAATCTTTCAACTCTAAATCTTATCATAGCAAACGGTGTATTCCATTGCAAATAGATATAGCTTTCAACTAGAACAAATGATATTATATAAGCTGATTTTTACATAAAAGAAAGGCCCTCAACCAATATTAGATTTGGAGCGCACATGAAATTATCTCTGGCACCCTTACAAGGAATGACAACTGCATATTATAGAAACACCTTCCATGACATATTCGGAGGATTTGATTCCTATTATGCTCCATTTGTGACTACAACTGTGGATGATCATTCTAGTCAATCACTTTTTAAAGATCTATTTCCAGAGAATAATAACACAAAGCTTAATGTCGTTCCCCAGCTTCTGAGCAATAATGGTGATGCGTTTATTCACTATGCTTCTTATCTCACTGACATGGGCTACAAAGAAGTCAACTGGAATATTGGATGTCCTTTTCCTGTTGTGGCCAAGAAAAAACGCGGTTCTGGACTGCTTAAACATCCAGATTTAATAGAACAGTTTTTAGATAAAGTATGTCAGAATGATAGCTTTGATCTTTCTATAAAAATGCGATTGGGTTGGGATGATTTAAGTGAAGGTCTTAAAATAATTGACCTATTAAACACCTTCCCGCTTAAAGATGTCACCATTCATGCCCGCACAGGTGTTCAAAGGTATGAAGGTTCAGTTGACTTAGACGGATTTGAACAGATGAGAAACGCTTCCAAACACTTGATTATATACAACGGAGATATCAACACAGTCGCTGATTATAATAAAGTCCATGAACGTTTCCCTGGCCTACACGCTATTATGATTGGTAGAGGTGCACTAAGAAACCCACTGCTCCCCGCTCTAATCAAAAGCCAAGGAAAACCAGTGGGTGATGGTCTTTTAAAACTTAAAAAGTTTCACGATAGGATTCTACAACATAATTCGAGTGTCCGTTCAGATGATAAGTATGTCTGTTCAAGAATGAAGGAGTTCTGGTCCTACCTGTCTTACTCTCTTGACCCTGACCATAGGTATTACAATGATATTAAAAAGTGTCAAACTATTGATGATTATACGAGCACTGTGGATTCTTTGTTCAAGAGCTTGATAATAAAAAATGCTTAACAAAATTAAAGCACACGCTTCAAATCATGAATTGAAGCGTGTGCTTTTATAATTTTCCATTACTCTTATTTTTTCAGTTTGTTTATAGATTCAATTCTTTCAATAGATGCGTCTTGCATCCCATTGTCTTTCAAAATCGACAAAATGAAATCTGTTTTCCCATCTAGATATGAGTCAATATCATGGGGGTGCTTTTGTGCAAGATCTCTCTTTAGGCTGCCATAAGCCTCCATCAATGCATTATTGGCTCTGAGTGTATCACGTAGTATCAAATGATTTACTAGATTTTCACACCCATCCATAATGACATATAGATTATGTCTCATCCACTGAATGTGATCACTCTCTTTGTCGTAGTCAAAAGCTTCTCTGCCTTCTAAGCCCATGTCACCTAAATGTCTATACCCAACTTGTGTTAGGAGTTCTATGGCTCTTTTACTATCATCATCGTTAGATACAATAATGTCTATATCTAAAATTGGTTTTGCCCAAAGGCCTTCAACAGAGGTACTGCCCACATGTTCAACTCTTATGTCTAACTCATACAGTAATCCTTCATAGAAACTTTTGGCTTTCTCAAAATCATTTTTCCAGTTTGGATCGTATTCTACTACAATTATATTTCTCATGGTGTCTCCCTAATCTAGCCTTATTCAAAATTATACATGTGTTAGTACATAGTCTAAATGTGAACAGCCTATATCGTTTGATATTGATTTACATTTGGCACGAAGCAGATAATGAATGGACTTACTTTTAATGTCACTCAGTGTTTCATAGTTTGCCTGCCCTTTACTAATGATCAAATCAGAGGCGTCAAATTCATCTCTAAAGCTTTGAGAACAATCATGCATTACTGTGCCCTGGGCAGAATGTCCGTTGTCTATAACACGCACCATGTTTGTCACACCAGTATGAACCGCATCATCCATGGTTGCGTCATTTACGATGGGACCCCCTTTTACAACATATGTAACCTTGTCTAGTGGTAATTGTTCTAACAAGAACTTATCAAAGACGATTTCACCAGAATTATCTGCAATAAACATAACTCGTTTGGCATTTGCCACTGCTTCCTTTAAGGTTTTTGAACCCGTTCCAAATAGCTCTTTTTGAATACTGTCTTCAACAGACTTAACGATATCTGAAGCTTCTAATTCTAAACCAACAGAAAAATCAATAATGTTACCTGCTATAGACAACCTGCAAGCAATATCAAATGGATCTTCTGCCTTTTCAATCCATTTTTCACTGCGAATGCGCTCAGAAATATTTTCAGCAATCTGATTGTATTGTGCTTTTAGTTGCAGATAAGGATCTTCAACGCCCGTAATGTTTTTTGCATGCTGATGCATTTTAAAAGCAATTTCTGGTGAACTTGAATCAAAATCCATAATGCTTAGCTCTGTCAAAGACTGTTTAATAATGATCTCTTGTTTTGCAGGATCTGAAGTTGCTTTTTCTGCTATTTCAACAGCTTGCCTGGCTAGACAATGTATACATTCGCGTGCTATTTTCATCTATTTAAATACCTCTCTTAATCCTCTGCTTATAGTTGCTGGAATGACTGACATATGAGATTCTCCTTGGAAGACATGTGTTACCAGACTTAAACCTTCATAGGCCCTATCATTTAAAAGCTGACTCATATCTAGAACATTGCCAACCATATTGGCAAACTTAGGTTCTTGGCTTGCTTCAAGTTCACCAACTGATAGAAATATATTGGCATGAAGTGCCTTATGTATATTCGAATACTTCTTTTCTATTTCAAAAATAACTTTGTTGTCCCAGTAAATAGAAGGGCTACCAATAACATAGTTCTTAAATGTATCTGGAGCGCTAAACAAAGTATAAAGGGCAAACAATCCACTATATGAATCTCCAACAAGTGTTAGGTTTGAACTTTTAACCTTATAGTTCTGCTGAACAAATGGTATCAGTTCCACCTTCAAAAACTCCAAAAATTCCTTTGCATGTCCTGATTTAAGGGACGCGTCATTTTGTGTAGGTAGGTAATCTCGGTTTCTTAAAAGCATGTGTTCATCATCATTGGGATAACCAATACCTACCACTACTGCATCTGGTATTTCCTGACCAAAATAAAGCAGTCTGGCTGTGTCTGAAGTAATTCCAAAGAAAACATTGGCATCCAGTACAATAATGACGGGGTAATCCCTCTTTGTTTTTGAGTAGGTCCTTGGGAGGGCAACCTTTATGGCAAATGTGTCCTTTACATGTGTTGAGAACAATTCATGATAATTTGAATCACTAATATGTACTTGGTCAGCTGACATAAATCCCCCTTATATTAACATGTTTTTCCTTTTAAAGCGTTACAATTTGTAACAATATTAACTGATCTTAACTAATTTTATCTAAATGATTTTATAGAATATGAAGCCACCTCAAAGTATATCCGAGGTGGCTCATTTTATTCATTATTGATCATGATATAGGACTGTCCAATGTCTGAGAACACTTCATACCCTTGTTGTTGGTATAGCTTAAGGGCATAGTTTTCTTTAGATACACATAAACTAATCTGAGGGACATTATGTGCTGATGCATACTTTCGCATCCATGACATCAGTTTTGATCCGATCCCTTGATGTCTAAAGGCTTTTGAAATACCAATAGCTAGAACAGGTATCTGTTCATTAATATAACCTCGGGTCGTATTGCTTTCAGACCAGTGACGCATCCAAGCAGCGCCTACAGGTATTGAATCAACTGTAGCTATGACAGCGACATCACCTTTTTGACTACCCCAGTTGTCAAAACACTTTTTTATATTAACGTCCTCAAATGCTTGATCAAAACTTGGATTGTCTTTTTTATCATTCCAATAAACGGCTTGATACAACATCTTTTTTAGGAATTCAATATCATCCTCGTTGGACTGCCTGAGTTCTATGTTCATTCAAGTTCCCCTTCAAAGTCTGTATTCTAAGTTTACATGGCGTTCAGTTTACTTAAAAGATACTTACCCCTATTCAGTGGATCAACGTAGTTTTTAGCTCTTTCCTTGTTAATTCCAACAGGTGTTTCAACATACTTATAAAAAGACTGACTAAATATACCAAGTCCACTGGTTATACTTACAAACCTCTTCTCATAATCATAACTAGTTTCAACAGGTATTACACCTTTAATAAGTATTTTATCATTCTCTTCAATGGTTTCAACATCACTTGCTTTCATGCTCAGCAAATCTGACATAATTTTACCGTAATGTTCACGTGCAATTTTAACTTTAAACTGATTCACCGGCCAAAGCAGTTTGCTTTTTGCTATGTTCAATGCTTCCATCAATACCATCGGCGTTAAATTTCTATAAGCTGAAGGTGTACTGTCTACACTATTAAATTCCCCTTCAGTTATGGTAATACGTGCATTGGTAACTTCCCACCCTTTTAATCCTTCACGTAGGGCAATATGAATGCCATCAACAATACCATTTTGGAAGGTCTGTGGTAAATGCCCAGTTGGAACTTCAGAATTTATAACAATACCATTAGCATTGGGTTCAATTCGAATCCCAACCGTTGCAGCAAATGGATGGGCATCAGTGTAGATATAAAGGGCATATTCTCCGAAACCATTTGGCATCTCTTTAAAGATGACAACGGGTTCACTAAATGATACCTCTACACCATAATTGTTTTTAATAAGTGCTTGTATGATCTCCATCTGGATCTCACCAAATAGGTTGAGATAAAGGTCTTTAGAATGTGCTTCAATTTCATATTCAAGAAATGGATCCGATTCAGCAAGCGCATCTAGTATTTGTGCCAGCTCACGTTTATTCTCAGATGAAATTCTGGTTCTTAGTGTTGGAGTTCCCAGGGATATACTCTTGTACTGTTTAGGTGAACCGATGGTGTCTCCAACCTTTAGATTATCTAAACCCATGAGTACCACAATATCATTACCGTAGGCTTCTTTAGCAAACTCGAGCTTGCCGTTTTCCATTCGTTTAATGAATGTTACCTTTTCGTCGCCTAACATTTCACGACTTCTTATAACCCCACTGTACAACCTAACGTATACTTCTCTTTTCTTTTGACTGTTACGTAAGATTTTAAATACAACACCTTCTAGACTTCCTGAAGGCTGTGCATGTAATTTTGGCAGTAGTTTTACAATTGCGTCTAATAGAGGCACAGTACCTATACTGTTGAGTGCACTCCCATAACAGATGGGGTAAACAGCATTTTGTGCAACCATAGTTTGCAAGTTCTCTATAATATCTTCTTTTCCAATGATGATGTCATTTAAATACTTTTCCATAATGTCATCGTCTAGTAAAGAGAGTTCTTCTAAGATTGAGCTTGATTCAAATAGTTCTCCGATTTCTATGTTTCCATTGTCTAAAACAGGATCATGGAGCCCTATCACTTTGCTGGTCAGTTCATTTTGAATCGTTTTGTATAATTCTTTTATATTAATACCACTTCGATCTATTTTATTTACGAAAATGATAACAGGAATCTTGAGTTTATTAAGCGACTCAAATAAAAGGGTCGTATGAGATTGTACGCCTTCCTTTGCAGAAATGACGAGAACTGCCCCATCAAGTACCCCCATTGCCCGTTCAACTTCTGCAATAAATTCAACATGACCAGGTGTATCGATCAGATTGATTTTTACATTGTTATGTTCAAATGAAATCGGTGTGGATTGTATTGTTATTCCACGCTTCTTCTCCAGCTCCATTTTGTCTGTTACTGTATTTCCTGAATCTACTCTGCCAATTTCATTTATGACACCAGCTTGATACAGTAGATTTTCTGTTATTGTAGTTTTACCCGCATCAACATGTGCAAATATTCCAATATTCATAATTTGTTTGCTCAATATAAACCTCACTTAAGTCCCAGTTAGTCACCATCATATTTGTCTTAAGTTTGTTTTTTAACATACCATTCACTCCTTAGAATATTGAAAGCCATGATTGACTCTTCATTTTCGTATACTTTAACAACCGTCAAACATAGTATAACGTTTAATTAATTTTAACGCTATGCAATTTTAAAAAAACAATTATATGTCTTTACTCAGTAAGTAAGCGTCCTGATCTTTCAAACTAAAGTCTTTGAGTCTTGCTTCAAACTCGTAACCTTGTTGAATCCAGAAACATACAGCTGTTTTGTTCTGTGGGCTTGTTTTGATATAGATCTTCCGAATGTTATTCTTCGAAACACTGTTTTCAATATGTTTGACCAGAGCCTGACCAATACCCCTTTTTCTATGGCTAAGACTGACCCCTAAAAATACTATTTCGATCACACCATTTGAACCTTCTAGTGGGTTGGTTTTGTAAGAAATGTATCCACAGACAGTCTTGTCTTCTACCATGACATCTGTGATGAAGGACTTGTTGCTATAAAAGTCACTTACGATTTCATTAGAAACAGCTTCTTTGTTTGTATCACTAATCATCATGGAGACCAGTCCGATTAGTGAATCTCTATCTGAGTCTATAATTTTTCTTATTTGCATGGTCGCTCCTTTTTTATCCTTATTTCGCCATATTTCACCATAGCCTAATGTAAACAACGCGAAAGCTTCATGCTGGCAAATTAGTAGTTGACTTCTATTTACACCCTTAACAATATATTACTATAAAGATTATAATCAAGACAACAAGCAAGACAACATCAACTCATTTGATTCTGTATAGAGAATATGGCATACTTAAGACATTGTCTGACATATATTTGAAATATGCAAAGGAGCAGTATGAATCCTTCAAAACTAACTATACGAAAAGCAAATAAAAATGATGCACAAGATATCATTGAACACATACTTCTAATTGCTGACGAGTCTGACTTTCATACGTTTGAAAGCAGTGAGTTCCGCATTTCAGGCGAAGATCAAATTAGAATTATAAACACTGTTAACGCATCTTCCAACAGTCTAATACTGCTTTCTTTCATTGATGAGGCCTTGGCAGGTGTGCTTACCCTTAATGGTGGCAAAAGGTCTAGGACCGAACATGCCGCTGTGCTCGGCATTACCATCAAACAGAAGTATTGCGGTAATGGGCTTGGTAGTCAAATGTTAGAGTGGATGGACAATTGGATTCGTGAGAATCCAGTGGTTACAAAAGTCAATTTGCTGGTTCATGAAGAGAATTTTAAAGCCATCAAATTCTATGAAACACATGGCTATCATTACGAAGGACAAAGTTCTGGTTATTTTAAATTTAATGGGAAGTACTTTGATGGAATCTACATGGGTAAAACTTTTAATGAATAGATACACTTAATAATTACATGAAACATAAAAAACGCCCTTTTCAATTTTAAAGGGCGTTTATCATGTCATGTTTATAAATATTTGCCTTTAGTCTTCATATAAAAACCAAACGCGTTTGATCAGTTGGTCTTCAACTTCATAGATTGCAACGGCCTTCTTTACAACTCCAACTTCTAAGCCGGTTACGAACTCATGATCAATTACCTTGTTTCCTATTACAATACGATTTTCCAGGGCTGCATGGATGATCTTGTCTTTAAATCGAGCTTCATATCTAAGTTCTAAAGCTTCTTTACCCTTCATGATTAGACGGTCATCGATCAAACTTAAAATTTCAATATCTTCATGATAAGTTGATGAGAAACCCTTTAAGTCATGGTTGTTATAATAATCAAGTTGCTTTTGAACGATTTCTTCTGCTTTTGACATATACTCTCCTACTATTAATTTTGACTACGATTGGCAAACCCAAATGTATCTGGTGAATTTCCTATTCACACTTTTTAAAAAGTTACATGAGTCTATAAGCTTCAACTGTATTTCTTCTAACATTCCGCTTATGTCTTCTGAAGAAATAATAATAACCCTGTCAGAAATTCTTTTCGCATTTTCTAGAATCATTTTTTGATCTTCATAAGAAGTACTGCTGTATAAGCCATAAGGCAAATCCACTATAGAACTGTCGTAGTGGTCTGTAATCTTTTGAATGTCTTGTTTTAGGGCTTTTGTATTGTAACCAAAGAACTCTAAGTTTTCTCTGGCATTTTTAGCAGTTTTCCAACTGATGTCAGAACCAACAATGGAGTAACCCGCGAAACATCCTTCCAATAACACAGTTCCGGCACCACAACAGGGGTCAATGATGCGTTTGCTTAAATCACCTTGACCAGCAATATTGATTAAAACCTTTGCCATATTAATCTTTAAGGAATTGGAGTAAGTATAAGGCCTGTTATTGTGTTTGCGCCAAAGCGATTGATTTTTGACTAGCTCTCCAAAATACCATACACCTTCAAATTGTGTGATTCCATAAACAATTGTGGGATTTTCGTAGTTTGGATTTTTATCGTTTTGATTTCTATCTTTTTTATTCTCTAAACTTGCATTTTTGCTTAGCCTTACAATGGCTTCCTTGCACAACGAATTTCTATTTGCTCCATTGGGATCACCACTGACCAGTTTTAAATACTTCACAGTAAAATCCGCTTTTAAATCTTGATAACCCTCTAAGTACGACAGAAGTTCATCGTATTCTGCGACCTGATGAATAATTCTAAATCGGTTCTTTATAAAAGCACTCCAGTTGGGATCCACTTTAACATCTGAAAAGAATATTTTTTCATCAAACTGCCTATTGAATAATGCCCGCAGTTCAATTGAACATAGTGATTTCTCATACTCTGAGTAATTTACATTGTACATATATAATTGCCTATTCAAAGTGTTCCCCTAACATTTACTGTCATTCGGGTTCGTACTACAGCGTTTGCAGCCTTCCCCTTTTCTTTTGTAATTAATAACATTTCCATAATTGTCGACCTCAAAGTCGCAACATTCAACCAGATTTTTCTTAAAAAGTTCTTTTGCTCTCATCAAACGTACCTTTGAAGTAGACAAAGATATATCCAGTGCCTCGACGATATCTTTGTGTTTCATATTCTTGTTCTCATACAAATCATAGACATTTTGATACTTCTGCGGAAGATCGAAAATCATGTGTTTCAAACATTCAGAGATCTCATCGTTCATGTTGTTCTCTTCAAAGTTCTCATCTTCAATGGTAAGCATTTTTTCAGGTGTCATGATAATATCTTTTTTCTTTTTATAATAATCAATAATGGAATTCTTTGTTATCGTAAAAATCCATGACTTAATTGCTGTTTTTTTCTCAAGTGTTTCAAGGTTTTTATAGATCTTTATGAATACCTCTTGTAAGATATCCTCAGCATCATGTTCATTATGCACTTTGCTACGTACGAACTTGCTTAAATCTAACCTGAACTCATCCCAAAGCAATTCAAATTGTTGATCGATTGTTCTCACCATCCATTTATATTAATGATTTTGTCCTATTCCAATAAATAGCCGCCAACGTTATTAGACGACTCTTAAACGAAAAGGTTACAAATGATTTCCGATCCAAGCTATAGTTAAGTCAATAACCTGATCAATTTCATTGCTACAGCCGTGTTTTGCTCCTTTAATGATCTTAAGCTCTGATTCTTTTGATAAGTACTTCATGCCCTTTTGTGAATTTGCCAGCAGTTCAATTTCCTCTTGGTCATCCGCGTTGTCACCATGGATGATTAGAACAGGACATGTGACACGACTCAGTAGTTTTTCTTGATCTATATCTGCAAAGTCATCTAACATTTCTTGACCCAATTGTCTTGTACCAAGCTCTTCGCTTCTTAGGGTTATCAGCCCTGTACTACTTAAATCATCCATCTGGTCTTTGGTAAACTCAGCATTCCAGTCATAATTCATACTGTGTGTGAGTGCGCCCATGAGAACCATTGTATGAATATCCTTATTAAAACATCTTAGACAGATTAGAGTGCCTAAACTGTTTCCAAACAAGGCAATTTGCTTAAAACCTAAGGACTTACCATATTTAATGGCAGCGTTTAGGTCATCCACTTCTTTGGCAGCGGTCATAATGTCTGGGTCGCTTTCTCCGCAACCACTAAAGTCAAATGCCAGAACATTATAATTTTGCTCATCTAAAGCCTCAGCGATTCTATCAAAACGCCCTTGTGACGATTTATTATTGGTAAATCCATGTGCAAGTATTACAAGCTTTTTAGAATCTGCCCTGTATAAATTACCTGCAAGCGTCAAATCTCTCGTGTTTTTAAATTTAATGGATTCCATTCGATACACTACTCCTTATTATAACAAAAACACCCTTCATAACTTGAAGGATGTTAGATTGTATATGTGTCTTTTTATTTAGGGTCAAGGGTCATTACATAGTCATAACTTTCATTCAAAAGCCCAATCATTTTATCCATATCTGTATAAAAGGCTTCTGGGACAACAATATAGCCTTTCATAACTGCACCATAAGATTTATAAAGTGTCGTTTCAAAAGCTTCCAGATACTTTTCTTGTACGTCCTTAGAAAAACGAATACCAATTTGACCATCCTTGCTCAATTGAGAAAACATATGACCATTTGCAGATGTGTAAGGCATTGTTTTGCCTTTTCTCTCAAACCTTGGACAATTTCCAACCAATTCATCGTATATTTTTAATACTTCATCTCTATTCAATGTAATCCTCCACAAATGCCTTAAACTGATCTATCCACTTTTGTCCTTGTTTTCTATACATTGCAGGATAAAGAATTGATATTAACTTAGGCATGACCCAGTTAATACGCAAGTAATCGTATTCGTAATCATATCGTGTACGATTGTCATCGATATTGGTAAAATAGCACTTCATGGTATTGTCCATGTGTTTGTGATGATAAAACGCTTCAAATGAGTCAGGGAGTTTGTTGGACGTCACTGTCTCTTTCAAGATCATATCCTGTTTTCCATATTTATAAAACATGGTAGACTCACAACCATCTTCACCTTCAACACCACTAATCAACTCTTTTTTCACAAAACCGTCCTGATATTCATTAAGATTGCTTGGGTCTAAAAATAACTTAGTCACTAGATCAATTGGTTTGTTAATAACAATTGAACCTACAATTTTTTTCATATCATCACCATTTTCTATATTGTCATATGAATGTTTACATTTATTATAACCGAAAATCGTCTTTTGACTCGGACAGTTTATTTAAATTAAGTAATTCTATTTTGGAAACTCAATTATACTCAGGACGCCATAATGTAAGCAGTTCCATATATGACTCCTATTCCAATTAATAAAGGTCGACACTTTTAGTCAACTTATAGTTATTTTTTAGTGAATCTTGAAGAACAAGTTCGAACAAAACCTTATTTTTATCAAAATCATCTATATGACCAAAGTCGACGTCTTCTAAAATAAACCAGTAATGGTCACCTTCATGTTCAAGCTGCCCTTTAGGTTCTTTTCGTCCTTCAATCTTGTTTACTTCTAGTATATCAATATTTTTAATCGATTTATTGTCATAATATATGTTACATTCTGCAATTAAGAGTTCAGAACTTTGCTTAGAACCTACTTGTGCAATTTGAACATCATACTTTAATTGGTTATTTTTGAGGCTATGAATATTGATATCCCTACTATACTGACTCTCAGACTTGGTATATAAATCTATGTCGGCCAGCGGTTCGTAGAACACCTTACCTTCTTTACTATATTTCAGTTTTAACTCGTAATTAGAAGAATACTCTAGTTGAATCTCTGCTGTATAGTCCCCTTTGTTACTGTTCACCCTAGACTGGTCCCACTCTTCTAATGAATAGTCATAATTTGAATCATTCTTGAAATCAAAGACCTTTCTATATAAGAGAATTATGTCATTTGTAGATTCCAGTTGATTTGACTCAAACATTACTTGTGTTTGACCTAGGAAAGCGTCGCCAGCACTCACTTGTTCAATTTTGTATTGGACATTACTTATAATCTTATTACTTTCTATCAGGGTATCAAGTTTGTATGAAACGTCTTCAAGTGTATACTCTAAATGTCTTATCTCTCTCTTAAGTGATCTGATTTGATCATTCATTGAGTTGTTATACATTAGAAAAGTCCCTGCACAAACAATTATAAGTGGTACAACCAATATACTGTTTTGATTTATTTTACGCATATATACCTCTAATTTTTTCAAGTTGAGTTAGAAGTCCATCAATATATTTTTGAGGTCCTAGACATTTTATATTCTCACCTAAACTTAATAACATACTATAACTATAGGCATCCTCCATGATCGGCATTTTTGCCCTATACCGAGAATTTCCAATACTTTCAATCTGTTTTTCACCACAACGTTCTACCATCGTTTCAAGTATAGAATGATTGAACTCTACATCGATAAAGACCAGTTGGTCATTCACCCATCCATTGGAACCATTTTTCCTCGGGGTGAATGCTCTTTTAATAAATTGACGGTTAGTAACTTCAAGCTCTAGAATTCTACTCAGTTTAAACATTCTGAAGGCATTCTTCTCAAGACAGTATCCCTCAAAGTACCATGCTGATTCCTTATGAAGGAGTCTGTAGGGTTCTACCGACCTTCTTGAGTGAATGTTGTTCTTGTTGATATAGTTAAAAGACACCTCAAAAGATCCTGAAAGCGCACTTTTAATCAGCTTAAGTTTGTCTTTTATCTCGCCATGTCCTTGCCACGATAGCAAGTCAACTGAAACCTGTCCTATCAAATCATTCAATTCATCTGAGACATCTTCAGGGACCATACTCTTAACTTTAACTAAAGCTGCTTTAAGCTCGTGGTCATCAATGGCCGATTCAATTCCTTTTAATCCTATAAGTAAATGCATTATCTCATTCACTGAAAAAAAGTTCTTATCCAGCTTGAAGGCTTCATCTATATAGACACCACCTTGGTACCCTTGAGTAGTCATAACGGGTATCCCAGCAACTAAAAGCGTATCTAAATCTCTATAAATAGTTCTTACACTTACTTCAAACTTCTCAGCAAGTAATGATGCACTTGTCTTTTCAACATTAAGTAAAACCATAAGAATCGCAATTAAACGATCAATTTTCATAAATCTCTCCTCATTCAAAAGTAACCTGACATACATGTGTCAAGTTTATCATGCTATAGTCATTTTAGACAGCAAATACATCAACTGTATTAATTAACTAGGAGGATATTATGGAAGCCATTCAACAATTTAATCAAGTTATGAAGGATCACGCAACATTAGCACTAGCAACAATTAACGGTGAAAAGCCCAATGTCAGAGTTCTCTCATTTGTAACAGATGCAAAGAATAATGGTTTACTCTACTTTGCCACATTTAAAGGAAGAGCCAAAGAAGCTGAATTTGCACTTAATGACAACGTTGCATTTACGACTATTACCAATGAGAATCCCTCATTCGTACGTGTTCAATTAGCTAAGGTAAAGAAAAGTGAACACTCGATTCACCAAATGGCAGAACGGTTTATTGAACAAGTCCCTGTTTATGAACACTTAATTGCAAATGCTGGTGATGCACTGGTCGTTTATGAAATTCACTTCTCTGAAGCTACTGTAACAGTTGATAATTCGACAGTGCTTGAGGTAAGGCTTTAAGTATTGTTTAAAACAGACCAGTGCAAAGCGCCCGTCATCCGATTAAAGGGAGTGTTAACGTGAACACACTAATATTCTCAGCCAGCGTAACTCAAATCAACGGTTGGAAAATTGTTAGAATACCAATTGATATCAGCCAAAACCTGCCTTCGCGCGGTATGGTTATGGTTGATGCCCGCTTAAATGATTTAGAGTTCAAAATACCACTTGAGCCAGATGGAAATGGTAGCCACTGGTTTCATATTGATGATTCAATGCCTTTTAACATAGATGAAGTTATTGAATGTTCCATAACGTCAACTAAAGATTGGGCAGAGCCAACTGTACCTGAAGATTTACTTGAAGCTTTGGAAACCAATAAAATACAATCACAGTGGAACTCGATTACAGTCAAAGCACGTTGGGAATGGATACGGTGGATACGCTTTACTAAAAATACAGACGCGCGTAAGAAAAGAGTTGAAACAGCCACATCAATGCTGAAATCAGGAAAAAAGAGACCTTGCTGTTTTGACCAAACCAGGTCTACAGAGACACATGTATCAACCAGTGGTAAACTTGATTTTCCTACTTAGACTAGCCATATATATAAAGCAAATATAAATTTGCATCTGTCTTAGGTCTCAGAAAACTCAGCGATTTACTTTATTCTAACATTATGAGCATACAAAAGCCCCTATTATTTTGAAATAATAGGGGCTTTTGGAATTAACATGATAGTACGTCTATTTCTCAATAATATAGTAATCTTCAACTGTGTACTTATCATCATTTACAGTTCTTACATATTCTACTCTTGCTTCACTATCTGAAACAGAAACCCTCAGAAAACCTGCAGATGGCAGAATCGTTCCAGAGTTATAACTTTGCTCTTTAGCATCTAAATGGCTATTTCCCGGTGTTCCAGGTTGAGGTACAAGTTGATACACCATTCCATCCTTGTCTTGGTGTGCATAGAAATGATCATGTCCATGAAAAACAGCATCTACTTCATATTTTTTAAGCAGGTCATGAATCGGCATAGACCACTTTTTACGATTACTTGAAAAAGTATAGGTCTGTTCATTTATAGGGTTGAGGTTCTCATATCCGCCCCATTCAAACAAATCAGCAGCTTCTGCTCCACCTCTCTGATCCTTTCCGTACCCTCCAGCAAGATGATGAATAAATACGAATTTAAATGTTTCGTCGCTATTTTGAAGTGTTTCTACTAACCAATCATATTGGTCATCTCCGAGGGTAGACGCCCAGCCACCAGCCTGTCCCACCTTTTTAGTAGAATAGGTAAATGGATCAAGGGCAATAAACAGTGCGTTCTCTTTGGTAAAGCTATAGTAATTAGCTGTCTTCACATTCCCTGTAAATGATTCACTTTCCAGTGGAAATGGAAAATACTCCAGCCGGTTCTCTAGTGCCCATCCAGCCCTTTCTTTGCTTCCATGTAAGTATCCATTTTCACCGTCATGATTACCTGTCACCAAATATAGTGGTTTATCTCCTAAAATATCTAGATAACTTTTTGCAAGTATAAATCTATCTTCTGCTTCACTCTCAGTGGTTGTCAACTTCTCAACCATTGATGTATCCCCTAAATCAATTACAAAGCTAGGATCAAGAGATTTCATATTTTGCAAAGTTGATGTATACAATTGTGTATCCGTTTTATCATCTAAGTGTGAGTCTGCCTGTATGGCAAAGGTAAAACCATCTTTAGGTTCAGGATGCACTTCTATAAATTCTTCGATTGGATTCACATTTTTATTTTGATTTTTGTTTGGAGTTTTTTCTTTAATCCCTCTTTTATCTTTTATGGTTTTTTCATTTAGAGTTTCATCATTTGTGCCATATGTGCTTAAGTCATCTTCAAAATGTTCAAGTACATTTACATTTCTATCTTGATCAATCGTAAAGCGGTACACGACGCCTATTGCCTCATCTTCTGAACTTTCAGCAACAAGAAAATGTCTTATATAATCAATTTCAATCAACTCTGCTTCTACTTTTACATTTACAATACCTGAATTCATTAATGTATCACCATTTGAATAGGCCTCGTAGTTTGACTGTATATCCGCTACACGTTCTGCTGGTTTAGGGAGTGTAAGATATGTGACTCCATCCACTAGCTCACGTGAAAACAAATGATCATGACCTTGGAAAAATACTGATACACCTTCATCTTCCATTATTTGATGAATCGGTTTCTCCCATCCTTTTCTCATTTTGTCAAAAACATAATCGCCTCTTTTATCATATCCACCCCATTCGTACAGTTTAGCAATATCTGCACCACCGCGCATGTTGCCTATTGCATGATGTGATGAGACGAACTTAAAAGTAGCATCACTTTCCTCAAGTGTTTTCTTGAACCATTCATATTGAGTCTCGCCTAATGTCCAGTCCCAACCACTTGACCTCTCTTTACCTTCACTATACGGGATAACACTTGAATATCTATATGGATCTATCGATACGAAAAGTGCATCTCCCCATTTATAGGCATAATAATTTTGAGGTGCGCCTAGTAAAGGCTCAATTTCTTCATTGCCTGAGTAAAATGTATTTGGAATAGGATTAATATAGTATTTTGTTCGGGCCAACGTACTTAGAGCAGCAATATTATCTATGGTTCCATCAAAGAAACTCCCATATTCACCTTCATGGTTGCCAATAGTAAGGAACAGTGGAGCCTCTCTACATACTTCATCGAAATATGCTCTCTGTTGAACATATGTAGACTCAACTTCTTTTATTGTGGGATCTGATCCATCTTTGGATTGATCATTTATGAATGTATCACCTAAATCTAAGAAAAAGTCTGGTTGAAGTATAGATACAGTTTCCATAGAATGCTTGTAGAGCGTATGGTCTGCCTTATTTGATAGATGTGAATCAGACTGAACAACGAAATTAAAAGATTCACCACTTGCCCTAGGCAATTGGAAACTATATTCTTTGGTATAACTAAATTCATTTTTAACATCACTGCGATAGGCCAGTCGGTAATAATGTTTCTCACCTTCTTCAAGCTCCATCATTGTTGCATTATAAGGAAGGCCCTTCAATAAAACAATGTTTGGAGATTTAGATGTATACATTTGACTTTCAGATCCCCATTCAAGATAAACTTGATAATTCGAGTGAGACAACAAACTTGCATCCATTGTATTTGTCGTAGGTCTTCCTAAAATAATGGTGCCATCAAATGAGTCATCCTGATATAAGCCTGATTTTAAAAGTTCCGCTTCAGAGCCAAAACTGATGCATCCTGTTAAGATAAAAATCATAATTAACATTAGAATAATTTTCATAAACTTCATAGATCCATCTCCCCACATAACTAAATTTTGAATATTCCTTCGTATTGGTTAACAGTATAATAAAGTTAAGTGAAATCTAAGTGAAATCTTATTTATTAAAAATCGATATGCAGGTATATAAAAAGAGCCAATTGATTGATACAACCAGCTCTTCATCATTTCTCAAATTTTTAGTCCACAGTAAATTCTAAAGTTAATGTCTGTAGTTCTTCAGCTCGTTTTGCAATATCAACACCTGCAGCACTAATCTCTTCAAGTCTTGATGTTTGTTCTTCTGATGCGGCAGCCATTTCTTCCGTGCTTGCTGCATTTGTCTGAGTCACTTCTGCAATTTCTATTAGATGATCATTTACAGTGTCAGACATGGTTCTCAAATCAGAGGATGTGTCTGCTGTTGTTTCGATATGACTACGAATGTCTTCTACTGCTGATCTAATTTTATCGAAAGCTTCAAATGTAACTTTTACGGAGTCCCCTTGTTGGTTGACTAGGTCCGTAGTAAGTTCAACATCTTTAACAGAACGTTCCACACTGACTAGGATTTCTTGAATCAAATCATTTATACCTACAGTTGCTGCAACAGTTTGTTCAGCTAATTTTCTAACTTCCTCAGCTACTACCGCAAAACCTTTACCATGTTCTCCGGCTCTTGCTGCTTCAATGGCTGCATTGAGTGCAAGTAAATTGGTCTGTTCAGAAATACTTGTTATAAGTTCAACTATTTCACTTATTTTCGCTGATTTTTCTGAAAGTGTATGAATCTCTTGGCCCACTTTTGTAGAAGCGTCTTGACTCTTTACCATGATAACTTGTTGTTTTTCCAATGTTTCCAGTCCACTTGAAACGGCCTGACTTGTCGACAACGCAAGATCCTTTGAGTCGATCAAACTTCTTTCCATGTTTTCTGTCATTTCAACAAACTGATTAACTTGTTCTTTTACTGTAGCAGTTGATTCAGACTGTTCTGTAGCACCTGCTGCAAGGTCCGACACCGTTTGTGCAATTTGGTCTGCTGCTAAAGCGGTCTCATTGGAAGCTGTCATAACTGCATCTGAGTCTTTGGCGAGAGTATCACTCAGTTTCTTAATATTTACCATTATATCGTGGAATGAGCCTCTCATACCATTTATAGTATGGGCTATATTTCCAAGTTCATCTTGCGTTACTATTGGAATGTCATTTCTCAGATCACCACTACCAATAATATCTACTGAATCTTCAATGATCTTAGTCGTATTAATAATCTTAGTGGCTAATACAAAACTTAAAAGGCTACCCACTATAAGTGCAAAAATTGTTAAAATGATCATTGTTCTTACAACGCTTTTTTCGTGTGATAAAGCAAGCTTTAAAGCTTCACCTGTAAAGTTTTCAACTTCTAATAGTATTTCTTCAACTTTATGTGCAAGCTCAAGTCCTTCTGTTTCAATGGATGACGCCAGTTGTGAGAACTGATCATACTGTTTAGAATTTAGTAAGGCAAATGATTGATGTACATGATCAGCAAAAGTGTCATGCTCTTCTTTAACATGTCCCAATGTTTCTTTCAAATGTGTGAACTCTTCTTTACTTTGCTCACTGGCAGCTTTATCAATACCTTCTTGTGATATTTTTAGAGCATGTGCAAGTTCAGCATCCACTAGATCATTTAGATGATCAAATTCCTTTTCTAACTCCATTACTGGATGGTTTGCGTTTGGGTTATAACTTAAGTCTGTGGCAATTCTATAAATCTTCTCAAATACCAAATCTTGTTCGAGTTGATACTCTGTTACCAGTGTTAATGACTTCGTTAAGGGAATATCTTCATGTGTAATTTCTTCCAGTTCTGTTGTAAGTGCATTAAGTCCAACCAATGTTGATACACCAATCACAGACATTAGTATAATAAATAAACTGACAAGACCATATAAACGATATCTAATCGATATATTATTCATGTGAACCTCCTTTGAGTATTACGTATTATACCTTTACCTCAAAGGTGGGAAATTACACATGTTAATAGAAATTGCACTCTTTTTTTCTAGAATCTAGTAAGGTTGCAACTTCATTTAAGTTGGAAACAATGTAATCCACTGTGTCATTTTTGTCTTTTCTTTCTTTGCTTAACTTGTTGTAAAGTACAGTTGTCATACCCATTTCTTTGGCAGGGGTAATGTCCGCATTCAAGCTGTCACCAACCATTACAGTTTCTTCAGCAGCTACATCAAAGTATGCTAACATTTCTTTAAATAGTCTTTTATCAGGCTTTCTAATTTGCCTACTATAACTGAATATGAACTTATCTACAAACGGAGATAATCCCTGTTCTTCAAATACTTTCATATAAATTGAGTCATATAATATACAGTTTGAAATAACGCCTATATTAGCTTTGTCGTGTAATTTGGTCAAAACTTCTACAGCACCTGGGTTTACAACCACTTCCTCCATATAGGGTCTATAAAATTGTGACATCAAATCGAGTCCATCAATCTCTAAAGCTTCAATTTTCATCTTTATTTTAAAGTCAGATATGTACTGATTAACATCAAGTTCAATCAATTGTTTTCGTTTATAGAAATCTGCATACCATTTATCTATGAGCTCTCTTTTGATTATATTTGGTTCAATACTTACATTGTACTTGTTTAGCAAGAACTCACTCATGTACACCGTTCCAATTACATCTTTCTCATCATCTGTATGTATTCCAGCATGAAAATCTAGTAAGGTATTTCCCATATCAAAAATAACGAGTTTTTGTGTCATTATCGTTCTCCTGAACTAATTTACGCCTGTGATTCCTGTATTTCCCGATGTGTATCTATTCAACTACACTCTAACTATTTTAACATTATTTTACTGTATAGCAAAAACCCCATTTTGTATAAAAACGGGTTTTTTTGGGAATTGAAATGTTATATCGTTCAATACTGTGGCATATACTAATAACTTCTCATACTTATTATTAGTTCATGCATAGATGTTCCTAGATTCTCATAAAGATCACTTAAGCTTAAATCACCATTAAAGGTCTTACTTTGTTGAACAGCATTGTTTATTCCTGATTTGAAGTTCTCAAACTTTACTTTCTTTTTATTACGCCCATAAAGACCATTCATTGATTTTTTTATCACTTCAGATACTATATGAGTTTTGTTTGCCTGACTAAACTCAAGAGTATACTTTTCATACTTTTCAAACTCAGGAAAATGCAGCAATAACCACATTTCAAAGCAGGAGTTTGTGAAACCGATATGATATCCGTTTGAGCTTGCGTAATCTAAACCAATTTTGTACTGTTCTTTGGTTATCTGATCTCGATCAAATATAATCCAGAGTTCGTCACCTTCACGAAGAAACTCTTTCTCATCAAGTTTATATTCTTCTTTTCTTAGTTCGATGAACTCAACAATTTTTACAATGTTTGACCACATCGATTTTACTTCTGGTCTTTTTTCAGTTTCAATCTTTATGATTGAAGGGATTCCAAGTTCTTTTTTGTGTGATTTCATACCTTCAAAATAGTCTATTTCGGTTACTTGTCCTTCAGCAAAGATTAATATTTTTTTGAATGTTTTCTTTGATGATGCATTAATATGCCTATCTCCAAATTTTGTTGAATCACGCATGATTCACCTCATCACTAAACAAACGATTTAATGATCCAACAGCAGGAACCCCACCGAAGCGACCATCTAGGTAATCCGTACGTAGATTTCTTCTATCACTTCGAATGTCAAATTCCTCTAGTGTGCTCAATTGACTATATCCATCTGGAGTTTTGTCGACAAACCAAATCGTGTCTTTTCGTGCAACTGACAAGTCAATGAAGTTTTCATCATGCGTAGTATAAATCAATTGTGTTGACACTAATTTATTAGAGTTCATGTAATATTTAATTATTTCGCTAACTACATTTGGATGAATGCTTCTTTCTATTTCGTCAATTAGAAGTGTTTGCCCTTTCACTTGTGCATTCGTCATGTACATAAGAATATCTATCATTCTACGAGTGCCATCGGATTCCTCATGTAGCTCCAATGCCTCAGAATTCTGTTCATCACCATGCCAGAATATCATCTTTGCAAATAGCAACTTATCTAACACCTTGTCATACTTTATATTAAATAAGTTAGTCCCGTCGTTCATTGTCATACCTATTGAATTATTCTTAGATGTCTCAATCTCTGAAATTAAATTACGTTTTATAATTGCCTGAAATTCTTCGTCACTTAATGGTTTCGGCAAATACTCAGGATCAACTGTTTTTTTGCAAATACGTTTAATACCAGTATCTAACTCACGAATCATATCTGCAATGGAATACTTATTCTCAGTAATATTATCAATATTGAAAAGCGAAGTATCAGGATATACTATTACTAAACTATCCTTGAACCATCCATAAACATCCTTGAATATTTTAAAACCCTCTAAGTCCTCACGTTTTTTTGACACAACACTTTGCAAGAACAGTTCACTATCTACATATATTGAATCCTCTAACCAATTCTCTATTTTCTTTTTAGATTTACTGTCTGTAGATTTGACTCCATACTTATAATCTTTGTTCTCAATATCTCTCGTAAATACTATTTTGTCTTCATTTGCTGTTAATTGTACTAACCATTCCGAAACAATTCTACTTTCACTTAAAACTACTTCAAAACCATACGCATATAACTTATCGTTAATTAATATTTCATAATCAAAATATGATTTTTCCAATTTCATTTCATCAAACTTAAAATAGTGAGTTTGAGTTTTACTATGTGGCAAACCTTTTAAAACAATTCTCTTTCCTGCGTCAATCGCTTTAATTATGTTAGATTTGCCTGCTGCATTTCCACCATGTATTGATGTATAATTCAATATTTTATTCTTACCAATTTTTGAGTATAAATTGCTATTTATCTTTTCGCTTCCTGCAAACATTGCAAATTGCTGTTTAGACTTAAATGATAGAAAATTCCCAATAGTAAATCTAGCAAGCATACTATCACCTCCACTATTATTTTACCATTCGCTCGTAATATAGCAACTCAAAATATTAGTTTTTATTAATTCGGTACATTCTATAACGATTTAATCGTATTTTGACAATGTTCATTCAACATAAACTAGTATTTAATGGTATATGTCGTTCCCGCCGTTCCCGATGGACGCCCACTGATTACAAAACACAGTTCCAAATTAGCTCTAGTTTTGAAACAACCTCAAACTTTGCAACCCCAAGGCGTCTTTTGGGAACGGGCGTGTTATATATAGTTCAAGTTTTACTCTACTTTAAAAACTCCCTCACTTAAAAAATCTGTCCCGAAGTCTATTGTATTCCTTATCTAATTTTGTTTCATAATCATAGTCAGAAATTATCTTAGCTTCATACTGATTATTTAGCTTTACAATATTTCTAATAAGCCTATATTCCTTATCGTCAAGCGCAACAGATTCACCACAATTACGACAGATCAGCCTAATATAGGTATCATCTTTCTGCGAAACTCGTTTTACCCTGTCTTCACAAACAGAATGCGCTGTACTTTCTCTGCAAATCTCACACTCTGGTCGAATTCTCTTAAGCAACCATTCACCGTCAATCCTCATTTGCTCACTTCTAATGAATCCTGTCTTGGTTGAGTTGTGTTTTCCACCTCGTTTAAAAAATGACAATATTTGCATTTCACTTCTCCATTTATATTACTTCGTTTGCTTAAACTTGAATTATATATATCTAAACACTTGTCGACAACTTACGATCTAAGCTCAACCACAAAGCTGGTCGAACACCACCACTATTGTCTCCTGTTGTAGAGTGTATTGTATTACTACTATAATTATAAGTACCGTTTCCTTGAATTCCAATGTTGCCGTCCCCATGTATATATACAATCTTTTATTGTCACGACCTGGAGACCTGATCCACCACCAACTGGAATGATTATCTGTAGTCAATGGAACTATAAATTAATGACTCTCTACTGCAATAACTAAGTTTCTGCCATTATTTTTAGCAGTATAGAGTGCTTTGTCCGCTGACTGGACCATATTTTCAAATGATCCGAATTTACTTTCGGACTGTACAACACCCATACTCACCGTCAAGGTTAGTTGGTCAAGATCACAAGTAGTAAAAGTTGTTTCCTCAACAGATTTTCTTATTCTCTCAGCTCGTTTTATACCGTCCGCTAAGTCTGTATCTTTGAGTAGAACTGCAAACTCCTCACCACCATAACGGGAGAAAACATCATCTTTTCTAATTTGATTTCGGATTAAGTTAACAAGTTGGATGAGTACACTATCTCCTGTTGGATGACCGTAGGTATCATTGATTCTCTTAAAATGGTCAATATCTAGAACAATTAAAACAAAGGTTTCTTTACTTACAATTGACTGATTAAACGCATCTCGTCCACTATGAAATAAGAAACGTCTATTTTTAATATGCGTTAAACCATCTGTTGTTGCCTGTTTAGACAATTCACTGTATACGTCAGATATCTCTTTTGAAAACACATGAAAGACATATGTAATTGACATAATCGATGTAAAAGCAGACGTCCAAGTGAATAGATAAATAATGTTTTCATCTGGAATATAAACAAATGGACTTTTTAAACCAAGTTCGCTCACCATATACAGAATGACTGCTAAAGCATTAAATATGTATATCCATCTACGCTCTTCTTTAACATCCCGGTCATAGACAAAGAATGTAATTGGCGCAATGATATAGTAATACAAGTTGAAATGCACTTCATGTGGGAACAAAATGAAAACAATAGAAGTTTCCTGAAGCAAGAATGTACCTATTAATACAAACTTGGCTAACCTAAATTTTCGTTGTTTAAGTAAATAAAATACGTAGATCGCGCCTAAACAATACAGGCTAATCCCAATAATTGCTGGCATAAATTTTAAAAGCACCACATAGAAGACCAAAAACAATAATCCAAGCATGGCGCAACATAGGTTGATAAAGTACATAATACGATCCCTATAATGCAAATTCTTGTCATAACCTACGAATGATAATAAAGCATCGTACATATAATAGACTCCGTCCTTTATTTGAGTATAGATTTTTACATCTAGTAAATATTATTGTCTTTTAACGTTTCAATTGCTATGCGCTTAGCATTCTCGCCACTTGCACTGTCATGATTTTTGAAATTAAGTGCAAAGTATGTAACATTTTCATCGGCAACATTGTCATTTTTAATATAACCAACGAACCAACCTAGATTGGTGCCACCACCCGTTTTGCCATATAAAGTCTTGCCACCGTTAGACTCAAGTTTTATTAATGATTTAACGTATTCTTGATGGTCAACTTTAAAAGGCAATGTATTGTTATAGAGTTTCTCAAGAAAATGAATTTGATCTATTGATGATATTTCTAATGAGGATTTCAACCAAAATGCGTCCATACCCCCTGATATATCTTTGTTGCCATAATCAAGTTTATCGATATAGGTCTGCATATTCGTTTCACCTATTTTTTCAGCAATAGACTGGAAATACCAAACAACAGAGTTTTCAATCGCAGTGTCCAAATTATGGTCTTCATTCCACGACTGAACTTGATGCATACTACCATCCCACTCAATAGTCGAACTTTCTTGTTCAACAATTCCCAACTCAAGTGCAATCAAAGCATGTGGTATTTTAAATGTAGAACATGGTGAAAGAGGTGCATAGGCATCAAATATTTTGTAACCACTATATTTATTCTCAGAAGGATCATAAATAATCATTGTTATGTCGTACCAATTAGACTTATCATTATTTATCATGTCTTCTGGTAGGGTTAACTGGATTTCTTCTTCTATGTAAACTTCTATTTTATTTTCAATGCTAACTATACTATTCTCTTCTGAATTTTTCTTATCAGCATCAGGGTTATCATTATTGTTTAAAGAACACCCTGAACTTGAAATCACAATTATTAAACATAAAGTAAAAGCAATCAACTTATGATTCATTACAGTCTCCTCTTGTTGGTATAGCACCAATTGAAGTGTTTACTTTTCTTTATTTTAGCATCAAATCAATTTGAAAACACCTGTGTTTTACAACTCAACTTACTCAGATCATGTAATTTATGAGAAATTAGCTGAGTCATCTATAGCTGAGTAAATTAAATAAAGCGGTCTTTAGAATTTCAAAGGCCGCTTTTGCATTACAGTATCTTAATTAGATCTAACCCATTATAATTCTCATAAGCTTCACAGATTGTTTTACAATAAACTTTTGAACAAACGATAACTCAATATCTGTAAAGTAATTCCTGTCTTTATAATAGACATAATCTGCCGGTAAAGTCTCTTTGTACTTCACATGATTGGCCTTAAAGGATGCAAACCACATGAGGTTTGCCAGTGGTGGTTTATGGACGTATTCTTTATCCAGTTCCTTAAATATACTTAAACTTTTTCTTAAAAATTTTGCTTCTTGTTTGACTCTCTGTTTTTCACTTAATTCAGGTGCTGTATATAGTAGCAGCTTACCGATTGTCTTTCCGCCTGACGTCAGTACAGACAAAGCCTTTAATGCTTGTTTAGTACCCATAAAATTCCCACTTGTTAGTAGTAAAACGAACCTCTTATTAAAGAATTTTGGTCTATGAAGATTATAAGACAAGCGGTCAATCAAATTCTTAGTTAACCAGTTTACGTTCATCGAATAATTTGGACATGCAAAAACAATACAATCTGCGGATTCGATCTTTTCGATTAATTGATTCAAATCGTCTTTTAGCGGACAATGTGTTTCCCCTTTTGAAATACACAAAAAACACCCATTACACTGCTGGATGTCCATATCTTTAACAAATACATACTCGTATGTACAGTCTGCACCATAACTTTTATGTGCGGTTTCAAATTTTTTAGCAGCATCATACGTATACATTTTTCTTAAGCTGCTGACAATCACAAGAATCTTCATAATAGTCTCCATCTAAGATGTATTTATAAGTATTATATCACTTAAACTCAAAATGAAAACTTAGACCTTATCTTCATTAAATGCCTTGAGTGCATATCTTTGATACTCCATTTGAAGCTCGTCCGTTGCACGATTTAAGTCCAACCAAACTAACTCATGGTCGTCTTCTATTTTGCAGTTTAGAAACGCACCAAGTTTACATTCATAGTAATTTCCTACAAGTTCATAGTACGTTGGTTTGCTCTTTCCTAGTGTGAACTGAGTGTATGTATTTATGTAATCACAAATTGTAGAGTCATAACCCGTTTCTTCTTTTAATTCTCTTTTTAATGCCTCTTCATGGTTTTCACCACTTTCAATGCCGCCACCAGGAAGAAAATAACCGAGTGGTGTTTTCACAGTTGCAACTTGACTGCTGCTATTCTGAATAATTGCATAAACACCCTCACGATATTTATAAGATCTGCCTTCTACTTTTTCACCAAATATTTTTTGAGTCATAATTTTCGTTCTCCCTTTCACTTTACCGATTACTTAAACTCCCGACCAAGTTTATTCAGAGACTCGAATAATATCTCAGTTTTTTCTGGTAGCTCCATGCCTGTATACGACTTTTTATACGCATAGTAACTTCTTATACCAGCGTTGCTATATACTCTTCTGATCTCCACTGCTTTTCTCAGTTTATTAATATCTTCTTCATTTAATCTTTCACTATTCTCTACCTTCTCTACAAGGGAACTGATGTAATCATTAAACTCAAACAAATCCAATATGAAATTTCTATTTAGTTCACCTAACTCTAAGATCGAGTAATTTGAATAACGATTTTATTATTTTTCATGATAAATCCCAATATTATTAATTTTTAAAAGTATACACAATATCATCATCACTACTCGTTTCTCCATCAAGTGATTCATACAAGGAGACGGCAGAAGTATTGGATTTGTTTGTGATAAGAAAAAGTTTCATAAAGCCCATATTTGCACATATATTTTTCATTTCACTGAGTAACATTTTTCCTATCCCTTTTCGTCTGTGATCAATATCTACATCTATTTCATGTAAATACATCATACTTTCATTGCCATCGTAACGTTGAAGTGTATAGGCTAACGCATATGCAATAATTTTGTCTTGCTTGATATAAGCTAAAAAGTAATTTGAGTCATTCTCCAAGTATGCCTTAGTATTTTCAATGTTTCGGTTCTCTTTATTGCTATTTTTAAGCATCTTAGAAACAAGGTGCATATCTGCTACAGTTAATCTCTTTATCATAATTTCTCCAATTCGTATTTAAGTCAAACGCTTTGATGATTCAACATATTCTTTTACTTCTTCTCTAGTCAGTATGAGTATGCATATTGCTCCAAATAATGATGAAAGAAGCTCATTAAGGCCTGAACTACCCGGTATATAATAATAGGCACATGCGATCATTCCTAATCCGCTTCCACCTATGAGAAATAGGCGTACACTATTGTGCTTCTTATAAATAGCATATATGATTCCCAAACAAAACAATAAGTTCATGGCCATAGTAACAAGAGCATTCTCCAAATCAATCAGAGTATAATTTTTCATATTAAGCATTACCCTTATAATTATATATGCAATATTTGCTATTGCTAATATTTTGATATATTTTTGTGCTTTTGTCATATTTTCCATTCCCTTTTTACATTACTTTTCTTAATTTGTGGTGTTTACTTATATTCTTATTTTAACTCTAAAGATTCCTCGTTTGTTCCTAAACCATCCCAACTAATGGCAAGTTTAATTTCCTTTTTATTCGCCACAGCAATAATTGGAGAATAATTTAGATTACCTCTGAAAACAAACTCTAAATCACCTGGTTTCTCCGAAGTTTTATAACCTATTGTTTTATCAAGTACATTAATTTCAATCATTCTTAACTCATCAATTTCTTCTAAAAGTCCTTTATAAGTTAAACGCATTTCATAAGTTCCATCTGAACGAATTTTTGATTGCTCATCTTCAGCATAATACTCCATAAATCCATTAATATGATACTCAACACTCCAGTGTTCACTTTCGCCATTGAGAACTTCATCAACTTTTTTAATGTCTTTATTTGAAATATTAAGTATGACAACGCCAAGTATCAGCAATAAACTTATACTAATAGCTATTATTTCTCGCTTCATTCTACCTCCAACCCACACTATTCTTATAAAATTAAACCTTCAATAAACTCAATTATTTCATTTTCAACTTTGCTGGTTTCTCTTAATCTCATGTACATTATAAATGCGAAAAAGAGTACTATCAGGCAACTGTATCCAATAAGTTTGAGCATTTCTACAAAGTCTAATCCCATCCATGCGGCAAGAATATTCATAAATATTAGTACTAGTATTTGAAATCCGACCATAATCTTAGCTGATGGACGTAGTTTGAATTCTCCTTCGATTATTGCCTGGCCATACGAATAGTATACTTTTCCTTCAAACCGTCGTAAGCTGTTGTAACCAAAACCCAGTCCTGTAAAAACAACATTGGTGTGATTAACAACCCAAAACTTTTTATCAGCTTTGTTAACAACACCAACATAGCCAACCATATACGGATTCTTGTAATCATATTCAGTTATAGAACTTTCAAGCTTTGATAGTGTTTGATCAAGGTCATAGACAGATCTGCTTTTAAACATGTTCAACCTCCGTTGTGAGGCGCAGCAATTATGCCCCATCATTTTGATTTTCTACTATATATTAACATTGCAAAGTTAAGAATAGCGCCCTTTCATAAAAAAAGGACGCATAATTTTAATATATCAAATTAATTTAAAGCGTTTTCAAATACAAACATACCTCTTTTATTGGTTTCCAATCTGTTAGTTCTCTGGCTGTTTGAAGATCACACCATTCGTAGGTCACATGTTCATGAGAGAACTTGACATCAAACATAGCATCCAGTTCAACTAAATAACATGTATCCTCCATTTGCATGGGTACATCATTCTTCGGTTCTGAATAATTAAATTTAAAAGGGAGTTTTTTAACTTCAGAAACTATATCAAAACCGGTTTCTTCTTTTACTTCTCGAATGGCAGCATCAACTTCGGACTCATTGTTTTCAATACCCCCGCATACCGGTTGCCAATAACCTGATTTTTCTGCCGTACGTTTTAGCATTAATAGTTTTTGTGAGGATTTATCTAGTAAATAAACTTGAACATTTCTTCTGTCCACATTGTTACAGCTTAAGAAGCTTACAACTTCCTTAACATAAAGATCACTTTCTTCAATGTCTGGAAAATGTCCACTGTTTTCTAATACTATCAAACTTGAATTTCTGATGTTTTGTGAATATAGCATTGGAATTTCTACGCCAACATTTTTATCATGTCTTCCAGCTATTACAAGTGTTTTCGCCATAATTTGTTTAGCAGATTCACACACAGTTTTTTCTCTAGATCGGCCTAATACTTGGTTGGCCATTTTGCCTGTATTCACTAAGCCACTCTGACGCCACTGCTCTCTATTCCATTTTGCGTGTTCTTGGTTATGAAACAATAACTTGTCTGAAGATGTTTGATCCATCAGCGACCAAACCTTATTGTATTTTTCCACTAAGTCGATTTGACTCAAATGAATTGATTCTAAATCAGGTAATTTCTCTGATGGCAAGACTGATTTTATTCCTTCATATTGAATTCTATAAATACGCTTAAAATCGGACATATCAGATGGTGTATGAAGAATAAGTTTTTCAACCATCTCAGGATAGACAAGTGTAAACTCTGCTGCGAGTTCACCTCCAAATGAATACCCTAACAAATGGACTTTTGAATATCCTAGCTGAGTTATCAACTTCTTTAAATCATCTACTAAATACTCAATAGAATACTTTTCATCTACTGGTTCTTCTGAACGACCACATCCACGCTGTTCATAGTAAATAACGCTTTGGTGTTTTTCTAGTACTTGACCTGGTACTTTTTCATATACATATGTAAAACCACCTGGCCCACCATGTAGGATTACAAGTGGTGTGTCCTCCGGATTTTTTATTCCCAGTTTCACCCAGTGTTTGATACCATTAATCTTTATATATCTTTCTGACATGAGTACACCTCTTATTTCTTATATTTGGAACCATATAACTCTCGTGCTTTATTCGTATGATGAATTACAAATTCTGATTTTGCATCTGTATATCCATCTCTATCATTTTCATACTTTTTTTGTAATTCAAGTTTCAACGCAGCGTATTCGATTGCAACCGATTTATGGTCAATCAAGTAATCTCTGAAGTAAAATTCGTTATAGTCTCCTAAGTGGCGCACATCCAAGTGATACACTTTCTCTTCAAATCCGTATTTAGTATATCCTTTATTAAATGAGTAGTTTAAATATGGCTTGATTTGAGACGACATTAATATCCAACCAGCTTCTTCTAAAAGCTTTTGAATGTCTACAATGTTTGCTTCTGCATTAACTTCCAGTAAAATATCTATAGTTGGTTTTGAGACCAATCCCTTGACAGCACTGCTTCCTATATGACTAATTCTTTCAATGATTACCGTGCTTAAAGCGTTCCTAATGTGCCCTTCTTCTTCATTAAACCAATCCTTATAATCAGAATTGTGTTCTTTTAAGATGATAGGGAACAATATCCATAGTTCTTCTAGAGTCATTTCTGATAGTTCTTTTCCCATAAGTTCCTCCTAGGTATTCTGATTGAGATCTACTTAAATTCACTTCTAAAACTTAAGGAATCAGAACTCTACTCCCCTTTTATGTAAGACTGAAAGCTTCTCTTCTCATCTAAGCTTTCAAACAAATTGAACCAGTCACATATCTCTACCGAAAAATCTACAAATGCTTCACCTACACTTGTGATGATGTTTCCATATCTAACAACAGTCTTTTAATATAAAATGCATATCCTATTTTATCATTTTGCAGCATGAAAAGCCCCTATTATATGAAATAACAGGGGTTTGTTGGTAAATTTATGTTTAATGTAGGGTAAAGCAGATTAGTACTTTATTCTCCTAGAAGTTCTAAGTGTTTTAATGATTTATACCTTAGCGCAAGAGAGATACAGTGTTTCAGAATAGTACGTGGAATCTCTTCGTCAATACTTAATACGATTGCCCTGTTGCCTTCAAAACAAAGATCATTGGCATATAGTTCTCTGAATGTTTCTACCAGCTTGGTATTGCAGTTGAAATACATATAATAGTTATTGGGTGCTCTTTCTTTCCAGTCCATACGAATTGGACTACCACCTTTGGCTAAATAACTGGGTTCTCCCCACTTCAAAGTTTCTTCAACTTCATTTATTTGCTCATCGTTTGCGACCTCCATAATAAGATCACGAAGTTCTAATATTAATGTTCTTATATTATCAGGATAACTATCAAATTTTGCCTTTACATCTGGGTTCATTTTGTGCTCCTTTACATTTAAAAATGCAATAAAAATCCCTATATTAATATGTATCCAATAAAGGAATCAATATAGGGATAATAACTATAATATTCAAGCTGGTGTGTATGATTATGCAAAGAGGTATTTGGGGACTGGGCGTGTTATGGCTAATTCTTCTCGGATAATTAATGCCAGTACTGAGTTCCCAGTAATAAATCAACGATTTTTAGTTGCTCACTCAATTTTTCCTGATCAACTTCATGATATTTCCCATCAAATCCATATCCCCATAGTTCCCAAGATATTTGGACAATTAATTTTTTTAAGAGTTGCAAAATCATCAGCATCACGCAGCAATTCAAGTAATATATCACGATTTTTTAATTCCATATTAATCTCACATATACTTATTCTGCTGATTAAATTCCTTCAATTATAACACATTATGTTGTTGTCTAAGTGCTTATCGTATTAGATGTAATGCTGAATGAGTATGGAATTATAATAAGATTCTTGAACGCGGAATAGTCTAGAGAAATATTACCCATAACTTCATTTACACATTTAACTTCATTAACTCCAATCCCGCTACTCAAAATATGTACAAAGGTCGCGAATATGCTTTTGAACTCTTCTATCTTAATAATGCAGAGTACAAATGGTTTTTATGGGGTTAAAGTTTATGGGGTTAAAATTAAAAGAGACAATGATTTTATAACAAATCATTGTCTCTTTAATTTATGTTTCAATAATGGTTTTTCTCACTATAAACTCTTTATCAAACTTGCTCTTTAGTAACGTTACAACAAGTAGTAATGAAATAACGAACCAGTACATGTTCGTGTTCAGTAATGACATATCTTTTTCAGTGACCAAGTCATAAAAGTAAGATATTGGCATACATTAAGACTTGCGTAATTTTATTTCTGCTTAAAAAAATCATCTCAAATACCTCATTTACATTTCTGCTTTAACTATGCCATAAGCCTTAAGTATAGGTCTTTCTCTATAAATCGTTCGAAGTCAAACTGTGCTATATCAAGAGTTACGTGCCTACCAATGGAAAATTTCTCATCATAAAATATCATATTTTCAAATCCAATCATTGTTTGATTTTGTCTATTTAGTCAATTATGTTTAGAGAATCTATTCTTTTTCTGATGTTTTCAATTGCTTCTAAGTCCGTACCCACAGGCGTTTGTTTGGTATTGAAGTATTCAACAACCTCTAGTACATCAGTATCTAACTCATTAAGAACTTTTTTCATAGCCTGGGTTGTATAGCCCATCGCGTCCTCATTGTTTCCTTTACAAACACCTACTACTATAGCTTTAGTCTCTTTACTGATTCTAGATTTCCAACTTGGTCCAGTGAAATCATTTAATGACAAGGTTCTGTCTAAAAGAACCTTCATTTGTGCACTCACATTATAATTATACGAAGGAGATGCTAATATAATTCCATCCACCTCTTTCATAGTCTTTAGAATTTTAGATATCTCATCATCTATGGTGCATTCTCCACTTGTAATACATACATCGCAATTTGAACAAGGAGATAACTGAGGTTTATGTAAGTAACGTTTCGTCACATTCACATCATCTTTTAGTCTTAACTGTTCTGTTATAATATCTACAAGTTTCTCTGTATTTTCTCCGCGTCGCGGACTCCCAATTACCGCAATCCACTCTTGTGTCATTATTTATCCCCTTCAATTTCTATAATTTTCTCGAGCTCTAAATCTTCATTTCATTGAAAATTATACTCAAGCACTTCTCGTGCATTTATATTCGCATTATTAGTCGTTGATTGAAATCCGAACTTCCGTTTTTCTGTAACCCTTGCGATTGCAAGAGTAAGATCCGTTTTAGGACTCAAATAGACTTTTCAATTATTGCGAAAAGCTATATAATCAATAGTGAATAGCAAAATTCGGCCATATTTATCACACGTAAATGAGACCACCGGATAGTTGTGCGAAACTAAATTCCGCTGGCCTTAAGTTTGTAGGACTAAGTTCCGTGATATCTATCCGGGTATAATTGTTTTTTCCTACGCTTTAAGAAGCGCAGGTTTTAGATGAACATCATCTGCTGGAATGAGCTGTAGTGAGCACGATTTCAACAGATAGTCATCAAGTAGCATCTGGGCCAGTCCGAACGGTGTATTATCGTTTAGGCTGGCTCTTGCTGTGCTATTGATATGATTCATCAAGAGTGTCACTTTTTCTTTTGTTAAACGATCAAAAGACTGGCCCTTCGGTAGGACATACCGTATGTATTCGTGGTTCTTTTCAATGCGTCCTTTTTGATGTGAAGCCAGTGGATCACAGTAAAAGATATGTGTTCGTCTATTGCCCTTGCCATCTCGCTCTAAAACTTCGGGGGCTTTGAATTCTGAGCCATTGTCTGTCAGTATGACCGGGAACGTCTTTCTAAAAATCTCTGCACCTAATTCATTATAGAGCTGATCAAAGACTTGCTTTACAGCGTCCTGTGTACAGGCGTCCAAGAGGAATATCAGCATCAGTGAGCTATTTCTTAAAAACATAGTGAGAAACACTTTTCCACCCTTTTTGCCCTCCACAACATCCATCTCCACAACGTGCTTTTCAGGATGATTTTCTATGAATCGATTGAAGTCTTCATAGGTTCTATCTATTTTATGCTTAGAATTTCTAGCTGAGCTTTCCTTTTTCTTTTTTCGTTGTTTGTACTTAACTTTTCTCGGAAGGTCAATGTTCCTTGCTCTGAATAGGTTTTGCTCAAAGTATGTATAAAGAGTCCGTTTTGAACACTTAATTTCATGCTTGTGATGAGCGTAAATATGTGTGATTGACTGTCCTTTTAAAATGAGCGGTGTAATCAATCCATCGAGTTCAATAAGTTCTTCTGAAGCAAGAGCAATGCCTTCGCGTGAGGACTTCAAGCTCTCTGTATAGTTGGTGTGGGCCACTTTGGCACGGTATCGGTACTTTTGTGATTTACAGCCAGCCTTTCTTGTACAGCCATTGCATACGTGCGGAAAGCGAAGCAGCTTCGTACAAGTTTTCGGGGCATACTCTGAGCAGATCCTGTAGCAGTTCTGCGTCGTACATTTCTTACATAAACGATTGCAAGTTTCTGAGCAGATTTGCTTATGTGTACATGCTGTGCGTTTCTTGCAGCTTATGCGTCCGGTATGACCCACTTTTCCAAAACTCACTCTATTTCTTTTTACTTCTTTTGAGATTGTGGTGGGGTCTTTTCCAAGGAACTTTGCAATGTCTGTAAGTGAATAGCTCTCATTTAATGCATCTTCAATATAGATTCTATTTTCTTGTGTTAGATGTTTTCCCTTTGCTGTCATTTTAATCATCTCCTGTTTTGTCAGGATAGATATCTATGACAGTATACTTCATTGTGCAAAACTAACTTCCGCTTTCAAATCCGTGCAGGACTAAATTCCGCTTAAGTCCCCTAAACGGAATTTACTTTTTCATTTAAAGCCATATAAAAAAGAGCTTTAAATTTTCAACCTATAATGGTAAAATATAACAAAGATTACATTTTGAGTAGAATTTATGTGAAAGAAGCGAGTGGGGGGATCGTATGCCTAGGAAAAACCGGGCGTTTCAAGAATCTGGTGTATACCACATTATCCAGCGAGGAAATAACAAGGCCTATGTGTTTAACGAGCATACGGATAAATCTTTTTTCCTTGAGTTAGCAGAAAAAATTATGGAGTCCGATACGTATTATATGCTGACCTATGTTCTTATGGATAATCATTATCATCTTCTTGTTGAAATGAAAGAAGCGCCTGTCAGTAAAATTATGCATAAATTGAATATGGGGTACAGCAAGTACTTTAACAAAAAGTATGGGCGAACCGGGACCATATTTGGAGAACGTTACAAATGCATTCCGGTTTATACGCAAGCTCAATTCATTTCAACGGTTGAGTATATTCTGTTTAACCCAGTTAAGGCAGCTCTTGTAAATGATCCTTCGCTTTACAGATGGAGCAGCCATTTTGAAATGGAATCAACCAGCTCCGGTGTACTGTCGAATGAAAGATTGTTCTGGCGATTATCCCATTCAAAAAAAGTTGCGGTACGTATCTATCAGGAAATTCTTCAGGGAAGGTATAATCGGGCAGAGGAGCGGCTAAACGCTTCTAAGCGGTTGAGAAAAGATTATTCGATCCAGTTTTTTTTCGAACATTGGAGTAAAAACTGTTCCCTACGACAGCAAGTTAGTAGGAAAAACCGAACGAAGCCGGTTGTTGAAAAGCGTGTTGAATTTGTTGTTACGGCGCTGGATCATGGATATGATGTCGACGAAATCGCGCGTTTTTTAAACTATTCAAACCGCGGGATCAATAAAATATTACAAAAGTCGCAACAGGCTAACGATGAATAGACGATGAGAGGTAGCGTATGGCGACAGTTATTCGAACAATAGGCATTACGGGGATTACAGGCTATCCGATAGCAGTTCAGGCCAAAACGTTGGCGGGTATGAGTACTGTGAGTATTATCGGACTGGGCGATCAGGCAGTCAAGGAGTCTAGAGATAGGATTGAATCAGCGTTTGATCAGCTGGGATGCAAGTTTCCTTGCGAAAAGGTGATCATCAATCTGGCGCCCAGTGATATCAAAAAAAGTGGAACATCTTATGACTTGGCTATGGTTATTGCGTTGCTTATTGAATCAGGAGAAGTTGAGCCGTGTGATCACATGGAGCTTGAGGACACGATATTTCTTGGAGAAATTGGTCTGACGGGGGAGCTTTGCCACTTCAGTGGCGCTCTACCCATGGTCGTACATGCCGCAAAAGAAGGTTTCAAAAGAGTCATTCTTCCAAAAGAAAGCTTGGAGGAAACATCTGTAGTGAAAGGCATCGAACTCATTGGCCTCAACCAGGTGGAAGAAGTGGTTCTTTGGCTCCAAGGCAAGCTTGTCCCGAATTCAAATGTAGTATTAAAATCAAATGCGATTCATACGGAATCCTTAGATTTCAGCGATGTTCAGGGTCATGAAGATATTCTTGAGTACATCCTTGTCGCAGCTGCAGGGAACCATAATCTCTTGATGATTGGTCCACCGGGATGTGGGAAATCTATGATTGCAAAGCGAGTAGGCGGGATTTTGCCAGAACTTTTGGAACAGGAAAAACTGGAACTGATGAGCATTCAAAGCGTAGCGGGTATGCTGAAGTCCCGGGAAGTGCCGGACATACGACCATTTCGTGCACCTCACTATAACACCTCTTCAAGTGCCATTATAGGGGGTGGTGCCCACGCAATGCCAGGTGAAATATCTTTGGCGCATCACGGCGTGCTCTTTCTAGATGAGTTGCCTGAATTTCCGCCTAAAGTGATCGATGCTCTGAGACAACCCATGGAAGACGGTGTTGTCACGGTTGCACGTGTCAAGCAAACCAACACGTTTCCTGCAAATTTTATGTTGGTGGCGGCAATGAATCCGTGCAAGTGTGGATATTATGGGACAGGAAAATGCAAGTGCAGGCCATCGGATGTTCAGAGATATCGAAATAGAATATCTGGTCCAATCTATGATCGGTTGGATATTCAGAAGTATATGAATAAGGTGGACATGTTTAGTGAAGGGCCTTCAAATATAAAATTCTCATCGAGTGAAATGAGGGAGCAAGTCAAATTGGCCAGAGCTGTTCAATCTAAGCGATTTGCTGATGAGCAAGGAATTTATGCCAATGGTCAGATGGGATCACGTCAGATAAAAGAATACTGCATCATGGAAGAGGAGGCGGTTTCAGCTTTTAGAAAGTTGAATAAGAAATATGAATTCAGCGCAAGATCCTATAATAAGATCATGTGTGTGGCAAGGACTTTCGCTGATCTTGAGCAGTCTAAAAAGGTCAGGAAAAAAGATGTTGTATCGGCTATTATGGCCAGAGATCTGGAAAGAGAAGATAAAATGTCGACAGGATGATGAGACATGTTGGAATACTGGGTTTGGTTTGAAGAAAGCTCGCAGTTGAAGAGAAAAGAAAAGTTGGCTATGTTGTATATACATAGGAATCCTCAGGCTATTTTCAAAGCAATGCATGGAAAGAGCGAGGCACGTAATGTGTTGAGTAAAGAAATTAATCGGGCCAGGCTGATTTGTGAAGACTGCTTAAAAAAGGGTATCCACATCGTTACGATGCAAGATGGAAGATATAAGCCGTGCCGGCATTTTGTCGTATATGTGAAAGGTGAATTCCTGCAAGGAAAATCTGTGGCTGTTCTTGGAACGAGAAATAATTCACTGGAAGGCGTTTGGAACACGAATGATATCTGCGAGTTGCTGGTTAAAGAAAAATATGTTTTACATGGCGGTCTGGCTGAAGGCATTGAGCGGTTGGCTCGAAACCAAGTTCATAGCTTGGGTGGGAATGCCCATGTGTTTTTAAGTTCCGGCATTGGAGCGGTCGACCATTCAAGACAAAATGAGACGCTAATATCTCCGTTTCCAGGAGAGCGAGCCTTTCCAACGTATGGTTTTCAAAAGCGGAACGCACTGCTGATCGACTGGACAGAGGCATTCGTACTCATGGAATCATCGGAAATCAGTGGCGCTTATAAGATTGCAAAGCAAGCTCTTAAAAAAAGCAAAGAGGTTTATGCTGTTCAGTCTGCGTATGATTCCATGTCATTTAGAGGCAATCATCTATTACTGAAAGAGGGCGCTTCCCCAATTGAAAGCAGTATAAAAAGACATTTTCAGAGTTTAACCGAAGACCAAAGAGCAGTTGTAAATCTGATATTGTCAGGACCTATTTCCATGGATCGGCTTATCAAGAGATTTAGAAATGTGAATGATTTACGAGCCAATTTGCTGGAACTTGAAAGTAGGGGATTGATCGCATTCAAGGGGGATGGTCTGTGGTATTAGACGTTAGGAACTTTTACTTTCTGCTAAATTCATATTCAGATTTTCTCGGAATCCTGTGGAAACAATGCATATTGTGGGACAGTTTTGAAAAATACATGTACGTTTTCTTATAATTATATTACAAAGTTCGACATTTAACGACAATTATGTAGACTTCCACGGAAGAAACTGACTAAACTCACACAAAAAAGTGACTTTAGTTATTTTTTTTACAATTTTACCCTTGTACTTTAATTCAAGACCCAATAGAATTAAAATAGAGTTTTTTCATGGAGGAAAATATGCAACGACAAATCAGACAAATATCCTTACTTTTTTTAGATGTATTCCTAATCAATCTAGCATTCATAATAGCATTTCTACTAAGGTTTGATTTCAACATATTCTCAGTAGATGTATATCCATATTTCTATATGTATTTAAACAATGCTATTGAACTCACAATTATTAAAGTTCTAATGTTTTATGTAATTGGTATTTACAATAGCCTATGGCGTTATGCAAGTATAGATGAAGTTATTAAAATTATAGTAGCCAGTTTACTTGCAACAACTGTTGCTTTCGGATACTTAGAAATATTCCATGTCGGATTGCCAAAATCTATTTATGCAACGACATGTTTATTAGATGTGGTATTTTTATCTGCGTCTAGAATAAGTTATAGAGTTATTAGACGTGTAAAAAATAACTTTTACAGAAAACATTCAACCAACACATTAATATATGGCGCAGGTCAAGCAGGAGCTCTACTAATCAAAGAATTTAAGGAACATTCAGAGATAAATAAGTCGATTGTAGGATTTATTGATGATGACCCTCATAAAAAGGGTAGAATTATAAACGGCTTTAAAGTTTTTGGTACGAGAAGCGATTTGAAAAAAATAATTGAAAAGAAAAATGTAGAGGAAATAATAATTGCAATCCCATCTGCAGGAAAAACTGAAATTAAGGAAATAGTTGACATAACAAGGTCTTTCGACATTGAGCTTAGTATTTTACCGAGTGTCTCTGAAATGCTAACAGGAGGCATTACTGTTGGAGATGTTCGAAAAGTGGAGATTGAGGATTTACTCGGACGTGACGTTGTAAAACTAGATACTAGAGAGCTAAATGACTTTATTAATGATAGGAATATTTTAGTGACTGGTGGGTGTGGTTCCATTGGTTCAGAACTTGTTAGACAAGTTTCAAAATATGGACCAAAAGAAGTTGTTTTAATTGATGTTAATGAAAATGACATGCATCATTTATCATTAGAACTTAGAAGAACATATCCCGACATCAAGTATGATTTTATGATAGCAAGTATCAGAGAAAGAGATAGACTAGAATCTATATTTAATGAAAAATCACCTGAAATTGTTTTCCACGCTGCTGCACATAAACATGTCCCTTTAATGGAAAGAAACCCATCTGAAGCAGTAAAAAATAATGTGTATGGGACTATTAATGTCATTGAGGCATCTAAGAAATATAAAGTAAAACGATTCGTTCAAATTTCTACAGACAAAGCAGTGAACCCTACCAATGTTATGGGAACAACAAAACGCATATGTGAAATGCTGGTCCAGTCTCAGCAAGGACTAAGCAAAACGGACTTTGTTGCTGTTCGATTTGGAAATGTACTGGGTTCTAATGGCAGTGTTATTCCCATATTCAAGAAGCAGATTGAAAATGGGGGACCGGTAACCCTAACACATCCCGACATTGAGCGTTACTTCATGACAATACCTGAAGCTGCAAGTCTTGTTGTTCAAGCAGGCGCTATGGCAAGTGGTGGAGAAATATTTGTGTTAGATATGGGAGAGCCTGTTAAAATAATGGATCTGGCCCTAAACTTAATCAAGTTGTCTGGCCTTGAACCTTACAAAGACATTGAAGTAAAAGTAACTGGCCTTCGCCCTGGTGAAAAAATGTATGAAGAACTTCTTTTGAGTGAAGACCAAACGTCTGCTACTAAAATAGAGAAAATATTCACAGAAACGCCAATCGATTTAGAGTACAAAGTACTCCTTAATCAGCTAAAAAAACTAGAGAAAGCATTAAATCATCATGATATTAGCAAAATTAAAGTTCTACTCCATGAAATTGTACCTACTTTTAAGATCACAAGTTGAGGTGTGTTGAATGTTAAAGAGAATTGGCATTGCGGTTGTCGGCATTGCACTTTTAATGACATATACAAATTCTAAAATGAATAGACTAGAATTTGTCATAGAACATGATGTACCCCTTCAAGCAATTGTTGATACTTATGACAGTGAAGTAGAACAAGCAAGAAGTGAAAGCAATGATACCAGTACGATTGAGTTGACTGAGTTAAATGTGGAAGATCAGACCAATGAACTAGAAATTGTCGTAGAATCTAAGTCTGTTGACACTGAAGAAAATCTTATTGCTAATTATGGTGTAACTCATGATAGTACAACGAATGTTCCATTTAATCATAATACATCTGAAAGTAAAGCAGTTGATCAACAACAGAATCAACCAAATACCAACCAGTTAGTTGGAACTGAAGTGAATGAAAATGTTAATTTTGACAATAGCCTAACTGAAGAAGAGTTGAGTACAGACCCAATATCTGATAAAGATCTACATATTGCAATTGAACCAACCTCAGAGATCAATTTAGCAGAAGAGAACCTTAAAATTGAAAATGAACCAAACAATGCACTGAGTAAATCAGAATCTGAAGAGAATGATATCAGTAGTCAAGATAAGAAAAAGAAAGATGCAAATAATTCAAGTGTAGCAAAGAGAACGAATAGTAATGAAAGCGAGCTCATTGTTGTAAATTCTTACAATGAAATTTGCAATAATTATAATAGCCAAATACAAGGTTTGGAAAATTCAGCAAATAGTGCAATTAGAGCTGTTGCTAAACAGGCTTTAGAAGAATATAGTACACTAACAACAGATGAAAAGAAGAGTTATACAAAACGTAGTGAGTTAGTCAATAAGTATTTCCTAATGGGAACTCAATTAGAGACTAAGATTGATAGCCAAATGAAAACTTTACTTATAGAGTATGAGGAAAAACTAACTTCCTCAGGATTTTCTACATCCGTTATCGAATCAGTTAAAAATACATACGAGAATAAGAAGAACGAAATGCAGGCAATCCTATTTACACAGATGATGGAAAACCTTGAATAAGAATAAATATTACAATTATATGAAAAACATGTTTGAATATACTGGTAATATTCAAAATCAGTGGTAAAATAAAGGGAAATATAAAAATCATTGTATAAGGATATGATCTAGTGAAAAAAATATTAAAAATTCTAGCTATAGTAATTGCTGTTTTAGCAATTGTTGGAGCAGCTGCACTCTATTATATTGATCAGAAAGTGGGTCGTATGATGGCGGGCATGTCAAAACCAAAAACTCAGGTAGAGACTGTAGAAGTAGTTGATGAGAATAATGAAAAAGAAAACAGTGCCGACAATACTGATGATTTAGCATCAAGTAATAATGAAAATGAAGAATTGAATGAGTCAGATGAAAGAGAATCTGATAGTAGTTCAGTGACTACAGAACCAGAGGGTTCATCAGAAGTTCAAGAAACGGATGTATCAACTGATGAAGTCGAGACGAGTGATGACAGGACTCAGCAGTCTCAAGTTAATTCAGAGTCGAATGAGAATGTGAATAATTCAGATGAACAGACGTCTGATACAAATGAAACTTCAAATGAAACTTCAAATGAAACTTCAAACAAAGCTTCAAGCGAAATTTCAAACGAAACTAATAATGAAGCTAACACTAGTGAAACAGAATTTCAAGATTCAGAAGAAAATATCATTGAAGGACAAGAAGCAAATAATAACGAAACAACGACTATTGAGGAAACACCACCAGTTGTGGACAAACCCTCAGTAGAAGACCTAGAAGCAGAAGTGACCATGGCAGACAAAGCCAAAGCTTACACAATGGTTATGGAACGCATGACGGGTGACCAAATACAACGTTTAATGGAAATTGCTCAGGGTGGGTTCACACCTGAAGAAAAACAAGAAGCTAAAGATATGTTCTATGCAAACTTTACTGAAGAAGAACAAGAGTGGATATTGAACATGTATGAGAAATATTATTAGGAGTAGTAAAATATGCTGAAAAAAACACTAAGTTTATCTCTAGCTCTAATGTTAGGCGTAACACCAATAATAAATTTTGCTGACGATAACAGCTTAGACCAGGAATATATGGATTTAATTTTTGGTAAAGTGAAGTCTATGACAGGAACAGAAAAAAAAGCGGCTCGAATTGCACTTGAAACGGCTTTTTATAGTGATTTAACACTAAATACTTTTAAGAAAAACTGGGAAAAGTCTGTAACTGATGAGCAAATGGAAAAATTGCCTGACTATGGACTAAGTGAAGCAACTGTTGAAGAGAACATTGAAAAGCTTAAAAGCTGGGACGATGCTGATAGACAAAAATTAATTGACTATGCACTTGGCGGTAATGAAAGTGCACTAGAAGGATTAAATGACTCTTATGACCAAAGCTCTTCTGGCGGTTCTTCATCTGGCGGTGGAGGCGGTGGCGGTTCTGTACAAGGTGGAACTGAAGTTGCCGTAACGGGTGTTGAATCAATCAAATCAGTTAAGGAAAAGCTTCTTGTTAAAGGTTTAAGAGCAGAAGCTATTCAGCTTGTTCCTGACAAGGCTAATAAAAAATTTGAAGACGTTCAATCACACTGGTCCAAAGACTATGTAGAGTTTTTTGTCCACAGAGGTGTTATATCGGGTAGAAGTGAGATGGATTTTGCTCCAGATGCTTCTATTACCAAAGGTGAAATTTTAACTCTTTTAACCAAGGTTATGATTACGGACTCAACTAAAGTTGATACGTCATCTGTTGAATTAAGTGATGTAAACACAAATGATTGGTATTCTGAGTTTGTGAAGCAGTCTGTAAAACTTGGAATTGTAGATAAAGATGCAGAGGGAAAAGTATATGCCAATAAAAACCCTCAAAGACAAGAAATTATTCAGATTATGATGAATGCGCTTGATGTTATGGAACTTGAAGCGAATGAGGCAAGTGTGGTTTCGCTTGAAAAAGATTACATAGATACAACAAGTATTAACCCTAGCTACAGAAACGCAATGGAACGTGCTGTAGCGCTTGGGTGGATAAAAGGTATGGGAGACGGACGTTTGGCACCTCAAGATGAAGTAACGAGAGGTCAAATTGCCGTATTACTTAAATATTTCCATGACTATGTTCTTACACAAATTGAGGAGGGCACTAAATGAGTATGCAAAGAAAAATGCTCAGCCTAGGCTTAGCTGGCGTCATGGCATTATCGGCACCGCTGTCAGTAGCCTACGCAGAGAGTACATCAGAAGCGTTATTTAATACGTTGTCTGGAAGAGTTAACACATTAATGACAAATGGATATGCACAACCAGTTGCAGATCTGTATGTTGTATTGTCTGAACTGCAAAATCTTGATTTTAAAGCACAGGCAAAAGCTAAAATGTCAGATTTGACACACACAGAACAAGAATTATTAATGTCTGCAGGGATTTACACTGAAGACGATCTTGCAAAAATCTACACAGCATTAATATCACAGTTTCCACAATCTGCTGCAGATTTACAGGCATCTGGCAGCACAAATATTTTTGCCAAAATGCTTGATGTTTATGAAACAGGTGGAGACGGTAGTCTAGGTTCAGACGACTATGCTTCATTATCAGCGGAAATGTCTAAGTTAGGAAAATCTGCTTTTAACGATTTCCCTTCAGTATTCCAAGGTATGGTAAAAACAATTACACCTTCAGGAAAAGACCCATTAGATACATTCCAAATTATGCTGAACGAAGTTCTTGCAGTTAACTTGGGTTCTGTTACAAAAGTTTCATACCTAGAAGAAACGAATAACAACCATTACAAAACACTGGATTTAGCAATTGATGGTGATTCAGTAAGTAGCATTCTAACGGCTCTTGGAAAATCAGGATCTGTTTATACCGCTACTGGTTACACACCATTTGATGATAATGCTGCTGATATTGTTAATGGTTACTACATAACAATGGAAATGTTCTTAGATATTATTGACGAAACAGTAAGTGGTGCTGTGACACCAGGAACTGAAACTATTGAAGATGCAACGTCTAGACTGTTTGAAGGTTTATCTCTTATTACTGTGGCAGGCCAAACTGTTGATGACAGTGAAGATGACGATGACAACGGCGGCGGAGGCGGCGGTGGAAACACTGGCGGCGGTGGTGGTACAACACCAGATCCAGAACCAACCGACCCAGACCCTGTTGATGAAGATGAAGATGATGAACCAGATACAACACCAGAGCAACCTGATCAACCAGGTGAATCAGATCCAGACGAAGTATTTACTTCAGATGCAACTGATGAAGCAGATGACGTTTTTGATGATCTAGATGATCAAACGGCTGAAGAAGCATTTGATTCAGTTAAGGATGTTGCTGAAGCACTTGGTAAAGAACTTGAAGAAACGGTAGTAACTGAAATTGCTATTTCTCAGATCGTTGATAAGGCTATTGATACAGTAGATAAGATTCTTGATAAAGAAGATATTACTGCTGAGCAAGCTGAAGAAATTGTTGTATCGGCTATTGAATCAACAATCACAGCAGCAGTAGAAAAAGATACAAATGGTGCCAACCTGCATGGCATGAACCAAAAGGCTCAAAACATGGCAGCACAAGCGATTAAAAAAGCAGGTAAAGTAGAATCTCAGGGTACTCAAACAGTTACTGAAACAGGTGCTGTAAAAACTGAGTTTGTACTTGCTGATATTCAAACTGTTTTAGACCAATCAGTTAAAACGACTGAAAACATTGTTGATGCAGTTCAAAGTGCTGGTTTAGCACAGGCTGTTCAAGAAATTAATCCAACAATTGCCTTTACAGCACCAGTTGCTACGCCTGGTAGTGAACTTGTTGAATCTGTAATGGCACTTGCACAAGATATAGTTGAAGCTGTTCAAGCAGCAAATGCAAATGTTGATGTAGCAATTTCTGAAGATACATCAATTTCTATTCCTGCTGAAGCTATTGGACAAGTTGAAGACGCAATTTTAGAACTGATTACTGAAACTGTAGAATTCGATTTTGACGCTGTATTCCAAACGGCTCCAGAACCGAGTACAGAACCAGGAACTGAAACAGCTCCTGAACCTGCAACAACTCTAGAACCAATTGGTGATGCTCTACAGGTTTCTGTTGAAAAGACTAAAGAAGATGGTACGCGTGAAGACGTAGAGTTTACTAAGGCAAACCCTCTCGTTATTACACTAGCGATTGACTTTGGTGCATTTGATACATTTAATCCAGCACTTGAAAACATGTTAGCTTCTGCTGGTGCAGCAATTGCGACTGGCTCAGAAGTAACAGCTGCAGATGAACATTTACTAGGTGCTTACCTTCTTAATGAAGCAACAGGCAACTGGGAATATGTAAAGTCTTGGGTAGAAGATGGCTCAATGGTTGTTGAAGCTACAAAGTCTGGTCAATATGCAGTTATGAAAACTGATGTGAACTATACTGATATTGATGGACACTGGGCTCAAAAGACAATTGAAGAAATGACTGCTAAACGTATTGTATTCGGCGAAACTGCAACAGGATACAAGCCAGATCAAGCAATTACGCGTGCTGAATTTGCTGCATTCTTAGTGAACCTTACTGAGCTTGAAGGTGAAGTACGTGGTAACTTCAAGGACATTCCTGCGGATGCATGGTACTACGATGCTGTAGGTCTTGCAGGTATTAATGGTCTTGTAAGTGGTGTTGGTAATGGTAACTTTGCTCCTGACGCAACGGTAACACGCCAAGATATGGCAGTTATGATGGCCAAAGCTTACAAGCTTGCTAATGGCGTTGCAATGACAGGTAATTCAAAAGACTTCGTCGATTCAGCTCTTATCAGCGATTATGCTGTAGATTCTGTTGAAGCGGCACGTTACCAAGCGATCATTGGTGGATTCAAAGATGGAACATTCCAACCTAAGAAGACAGCAACGAGAGCAGAAGCAGCACAAATGGTTAAGGCACTTTGGGAAAAGTAGACTTTAACAAAAGCAAGATGAATTAAATATACTAAATCAAACGCTGGAGTCCATTCGATTCCAGCGTTTTTTATTAAACATTCATTAGAATTCCATTAAACCTGTCAACTATTGTTGAGAAACCACTTGGTATTTAAGTATAATCAATATAAGTAAGGGTTTACCTGTTAGGGGTGGGTGTATGTTAAGATTTATCGTATTTACTTTATTGTTTTCTTCAACTTTCTTTCCGATGATAGAGCTTTTGAGTTTTCTTACAAACGAAAAGATTCAATTAAAAAATAAACTGTTTGCTTCTTTGGCCATGGGTTTCAGTTTTAACATTATGTTGAATGTGATGCCATTTAATTTAACGCGCATGGGCATTCAGATTGTACTGTATTTTATTGTGGCCATTGTCTTCCTTAAAAAAGATGTTAGATGGGCTATTTCTTGTGTGTCCTTAATTTCTTTTTCAAGTTACATCACAGAAACCTTGATTATGTTGGTTTTAAATAGGACATTAATCGGAATTGATCAGCTTTTACAGATTGATAGTTTTTATGCCCTGATTGTCATGTTTGATGCAACCCTACTGTCACTTGTCATGGTTACTATTAAATATGCAGTACGTTCCTTTAAAATGAAGGGAAGTCAGGACAAACCTTATGCAGAAGGTGGGTTCGATCGTTCTCAAAACGAATAAAATGTAAAAGTCATATATACAGTCTTAAACCAGATTTTTAGAAGCTTAGATACGCTTTTGGAGGTCTGGTTTTTCTATGGCTAAAGACTATTAGTAGAGAGGGTGAAAGTTTATATACTCAGACTTGAATCCCAATATCTGTTATAATGATAGGGGAATCTTAACACTTTTACAGGGCGTATTCAAAGGATGTGGTGGCAATACTAATTCAGAACGGAAAGATATGTACCATGGTAGACGAACCCTTTTTTGGAGACATAAGAATTAAGAAAGGGCAAATCAAAGAAGTTGGTGTGGGTTTAAAAATAGCACACAATGAAAAAGTAATTGATGCATCAGGGTTATGGGTGTTACCTGGCTTTATTGATCCTCATACCCATTTAGGGGTGGGAGAAGAAGGGATTGGCTTTGAAGGCAACGATGTAAACGAACACACACGTTCAATTACACCTGAAATGCGTGGTATAGATGCATATAATCCAGCAGATACTGCCATTCTAGAATCATTACAAGCAGGGGTGACTTCAGCTGCAATTGGTCCGGGCAGTGCCAATGTTCTTGGTGGGCTCTTTAGCATGGTAAAGCTAAAACATGACTGCGTAGACTACGCAGTGATAAAAGAAGATGTCGGTATGAAATGCGCATTTGGTGAAAATGCAAAACGTGTGGGGCAAGCTCTTGATAGAGCACCGGTCACACGTATGGCTATTGCAGCGCAGCTCAGGGAAATGTTGTTTAAAGCACGTGAATACCATGAAAACAAAGAAAAACCTGCTTATGATATGAAAATGGAATCACTTATTCCTGCGCTGGAAAAGCAAGTGCCGCTTAAAATACACGTTCATAGAGCTGATGATATTCTGACGGCTCTTAGAATTGTTAAAGAGTTCAATTTAAATGTTACTCTGGACCATTGTTCAGAGGGTCATCTAATAAAAGAATACATAAAAGAATCTGGAGCGTCAGCCATAGTAGGTCCAACGCTTGGTTTTAGGACAAAGTTTGAGACTAAAAACAAGACGTTTGAGACGCCGGGTATATTAAACAAGGCTGGTATTCTAACGGCAATTACCACGGACCATCCTGTGGTTCCTCTTAGGGAACTTCGTGTTTGTGCTGCTTATGCTGCACGATATGGTATGGGGCAAGAGGAAGCATTAAAGGCGATTACGATTTATCCAGCACAAATAGTGGGCTTGGATGACAAAATAGGAAGTATTGAAGTTGGAAAAGATGCAGACATTGTATTATGGTCTGGGAATCCTTTAGAGGTGTTTTCAGAAGCTAAAATGGTGCTAATTGATGGTCTTGTAATGCATGATGAACTGTAACTGATAAACGAATGGAAAAATGTAAATATAAATTTAAACATAAATTTAAACGTAAACCCAAACAATAACCTAATCAAATAGGAGGCACAAATAAATGATACTTATAAAAAATGGACTTACATATACCATGGAATCAGCACCAGAAAAATTAGATATTCTTATTAAAGAAGGCAAAATTAAAGAAATAGCTCAAGACATACAAGCAACAGACAACTGTGAAGTCATAGATGCTGAAGGCAAAATGGTCTTTCCGGGCTTTATTGATGCCCACTGTCACCTGGGCATGTGGGAAGATGCAATCGGTTTTGAAGGTGCAGACGGAAATGAAATGTCAGATCCAATCACGCCTGAACTAAGAGCCATTGATGGCATTAATCCAATGGATAGGACTTTTGAAGAATCGCGCAATGGTGGTGTGACGTGTTGCGCATCTGGGCCAGGAAGTGCCAATGTGATTGGTGGTCAATTTGCAGTGATTAAAACAGTGGGTGACCGTATAGACGACATGATCGTAAAGGCACCGATTGCTATGAAGTGTGCATTTGGTGAGAATCCAAAACGTGTGTATTCAGAAAAGAAAAAATCTCCATCAACACGTATGGCCATTGCAGCTGAGTTAAGAAATGCTCTTGCAAAAGCTAAAGAATACGCAAGTAAACTTGAACTGGCCAAAGACGATCCATCAAAGAAGCCAGCCTTTGACATGAAAATGGAAGCCATGTTGCCAGTCGTTCGCGGTGAGATGCCACTCAAAGCCCATGCCCATAGAGCTGATGACATTTTAACGTCGATTAGAATAGCAAAAGAGTTTGGTGTAAAGTTAACACTTGAGCATTGTACTGAAGGCCACTTAATTGCTGACCATATAGCCAGTGAAGGTTTAACAGCAGTTGTAGGACCGAGCTTTGGTGACAGATCGAAGTTTGAGCTCAAGAATCTTACTTTCGAAACACCTGGTGCTCTTGCAGCGGCGGGTATTAAAGTTGCGATCATGACAGACCACCCTGTTGTGCCCCTACACTACTTACCAATGTGCGCAGCACTATCGGTTAAAGCGGGCATGGAAGAGGAAGAGGCACTGAAGTCTATTTCAATCAATGCAGCTGAAATTCTTGAAATTGATGAAAGAGTGGGTTCTTTAAAAGTTGGAAAAGATGCAGATGTTGTAATCTGGGACAAACACCCCTTTGAACTGGACTCAAATGTTCTTAAAACGATTATTGATGGCAAGGTAGTATACTCTAAAATCTAATATGATAAAATTAGGACTTTAAATACCGTATTCGATGTTATAAAATGTAGCATTGAGTACGGTTTTTTTATAGGTTGAAATATATCTATAATAAGCTATATTCTGATATAATATCAGTGGTGTGAGATTGTGTTCACGTGTATGTATGTAAAATGTTACATTGGTGGTGTTCTGTGTCTAAGTAATGTGGAATTTTACATACATATTGGTGAAGTGGTTTAATATAGTTAAGTAATTATAATAGTAATGGTCTAAAATGATCAAAGAGGTGTTAAAGTGAAACCGCAATTTAAAGGAAAAAGTACGGACGGCAGTCAGTCAGACTGGGTACAAGAACTATCTTTTGAAATCATAAATGAAGACGCTATGAAATCATTTGGACTAAATCTCGGAAAAATTCTTGAACCGGGACAGATGGTTTGTCTAACAGGAGACCTGGGTGCTGGTAAAACAACATTAACAAAATCAATAGCTCTGGGACTTGAAATAGAAGACTATGTAACCAGTCCAAGTTATACCATTGTGAATGAATATGAAGGGCGTTTACCCCTGTATCATTTTGATGTGTATAGAATCAACGATGTTGAGGAAATGTACGAACTGGGTTATGAAGATTACTTCTTTGGTGAAGGGGTTTGTGTCATTGAGTGGGCAGGCATCATCGAAGAACTCTTACTTGAAGACCGAGTTTGGGTCGAAATATATCAAGGCACAGATTTTGAAAAACGCAGTATTCTAATCAAGGCAAATAAGGATATGATTCAGAAGATAGAAACCATAAACAAATTTGAAATGATCAACAAACAGGAGGCCAACATATGAGAATATTGGCAATAGACACATCTTCACTGGTTGCGTCTGCAGCAGTATTAGAAGATGAAAAATTATTAGGTGAGATGACCATCAATCATCCCAAAACACATTCACAAAAGCTTATGCCAATCATCAAGGCATTACTGGAGTCTCTGGGACTTAAAGTAGCGGACATGGATTTAATTGCTGTGGCTGGTGGACCTGGATCATTTACAGGTGTAAGAATAGGACTTTCAGCGGCTAAAGCTATGGCACAACCCTTTGACTTACCCGTGGTAATGGTTTCATCTCTTAAAGGGCTTGCGTACAACCTACCTGGTTATGATGGTATTGTTTGTCCTATTTTGGATGCAAGACGTGGTGAAGTCTATACAGCGGCTTATAGGTGGCAATCCGAGTCACTCTTAACACTGATTGATGATCAACCGATGCTCCTCGAAGAATTACTTGAACGTTTTAAAGAAGGTCATGCACAGCGTATTGTCTTCCTTGGTGATGCAGCGGAAAAGTTCAAAGAAACAATATTTAATGTACTGGGTGCCAAAGCTGTGATTGCTCCGGCTTCACATGGTATGCAAAAGGCATCGTCAATTGCTATGGCGGCCTACAGAAATCATAACAATTCAGCCGTCAAGTATGACCAAGTGAAAGCCAATTATTTACGACGCTCTGAGGCGGAAGTGACGTGGGAGAAAAAACATGGAACAAAGTCAGAGTAATATAAACATCAGACGTATGGCTCTTGAAGACATTGACGCCATCTGTGCACTTGAAATCAAATGTTTTAGTACACCTTGGAGTCGTCAAGCATTTGAGCAAGAACTAAGCTCCAATAAGTTGGCTGTTTATATGGTTCTTGAACTTGAAGGTGTCATCACCGCATATGGTGGCTTTTGGACCATCGTAGATGAAGCCCATATTACAAATATTGCTGTGGATCCAGATAAAAGAAGACGTGGACTGGGTCAAAAGCTTGTTCAAGGGATGATCGATCAAATAAGGTCAATGGACATGATGACGGCCACACTTGAAGTTAGAGATAGCAATATTGCAGCAAGAGCGCTATATTCAGGATTCGGGTTTAAAGACGCAGGTCGAAGACCGAATTACTACACCCATCCAAATGAAGATGCAATTATTATGTGGTTACAATTGTAGAAAAGCAAAATAGAGAAGATTGAATTTGAATAAAAATCTAATCAGGAGGTTTATCATGAATGAAAACGAACAGAATGAAGCGCATAATGTTGATAAAAGAACAACTGATAAAATAGATAATGAAAATAGTAATAAAGAATTGAGCTATAAAGAATCAACCTATAAAGAAGTCAGTCCAGATGAAAGACTTGCGCTCAAAAATGGTGCAATAGAGGATTCATCAGACAATCAAGAACCCATTTCCATTGTATCAAGAATTGTCGATGTAATGATCGCACCTAAAAGAGCAATGGAAAATGCAGGAGATACACCAATCGTTTTGGGTCTGCTGGTTATTTTGGCCATAGCATCTATGCTAATATACATCCCACAACGACCCATGTTTCTAAAAATGACAATGACTGCTATAGAAAATTCCAAACAAACGCTCAGCTCTGCAGAAGTGGACCTGCTTCTAAAAGGTGGGGCCAATGCAGCCATGTTTATGAGTATGTTCTACTTAATAGCAACACCGCTGTTTAAAGGGGTTGTTGCATTTGCAATATCAGTACTCCTAGGTGGTAAAGGGAAAGTTAAAAGCTGTATAAGTGTGGTCCTAAACGCTTATATGATCATGGTATTTGGTCAGGTGCTGAGAATGGTCATTGTTTTAGCAACAGGCAACCCATACTTTTCGTTTTCGCCAGCGATGTTCTTACCAATGGGTCAGGAAACGACGGCTCTATTTTCACTTTTGTCTGCACTAGACCTATTTGTAGTTTGGTATCTAGCTGTAAGTATGATGGGTATACAAAGGGTTCAAAAACTTAGTACACTAAAAGCATTTGTAGCTGTATTTGGGCCTTGGCTCATGATGTTGGCATTTGGATTTGTCGGTGTCGGTGGCATGTAATTGATTGAAATTTTGCGAGCGTCTTCATATTAAGGATGTGTTCCTATGGAAAATAAATTATTAACTTTAGCAATTGAAACAAGCTGTGATGAAACCTCAGCAGCTGTATTAGAAAATGGAAGAACTGTACTTTCGAATATAGTCTATTCTCAAATAGACATTCATAAAAAATTTGGTGGTGTTGTACCAGAAATTGCTTCACGTAATCATGTTGAGAAGATCAGTCAAGTCATTGATGAGGCATTAGAAGGTGCAAATAAAAGTTTTGACGACATGGACATGATCGCCGTTACCTATGGACCTGGACTGGTAGGGGCCTTATTGGTGGGTGTTTCAACAGCAAAGGCGCTTGCTTTTGCTTTAGACAAACCCCTAGTCCCTGTAAACCATATTGAAGGACATATTTGCGCCAACTTTATTGAGTTCCCAGACTTACAGCCGCCTTTTGTATGTCTGATCGTTTCTGGTGGACACTCACATTTGGTTCATGTTAAGAAATATGGCGAATACGAAATTCTTGGTAGAACCCGTGATGATGCAGCTGGTGAAGCCTTTGATAAAGTAGCACGTACTCTAGGTCTTGGTTATCCTGGCGGGCCAAAAATTGATCAACTTGCTAAAATAGGCAACCCTGAAGCTGTAAAGTTTCCGAGAGTATACTTAGAAAAAGACAGTCTAGATTTTAGCTTTAGTGGTCTAAAGTCAGCAGTTCTGAACCATATTAATCAGTGTAAAATGAAGGACATGGAAATTGTCCCTAAAGACATTGCTGCAAGCTTCCAAGCATCTGTTGTGGAAGTCCTAACCAGTAAGGCAATCCGTGCGGCACATAAATGCGGTGTAGACAAAATTGTACTAGCAGGTGGCGTAGCGGCCAATGAAGGTTTGAGAACTGCCCTGGGTGAAGCAGTGAAGTCTGAAGGAATTGAACTTTTCTACCCATCCCTTGCATTATGTACAGACAACGCTGCCATGATTGGTTGTGCCGGTTATTATGATTACATTAATGGTGTTAGAGGTGGCATGGCACTTAATGCTGTACCCAATTTAAAACTGGGTGTAAAACCATAATGAATGCATCATATAAAATCGGTAAAAGTCAATAACTTTAAGAAAAATATGTGTTATGTTAACCAATCGAAATAGGTGTGAATGTTCAGAATACTTGTAGATTTCTGTGTATAAACCTGTGGACAATGTGGATAACTTACGAGAAACCATAGAAAATAGCAGATTTGCCTGTGGAAAACATTGTTAAGAACATGGGATAACTCAAAATGGACTTGTTAATCATCTGTAATGATTTAAATTATGTTTTTATATCAATACACAATAAAGCATAAGAAGGTTTACATAATATAAGAAATGGTATTATGTACTATGAAAAAAAGCTTACGATTCTGATGAATCGTAAGCTTTTGCTGTTATTGATATAAATCAAACTATTTAGGCGCTTGCAAAATTAGGCATTGGTTTCAACATATGAAAGAATGTCTTTTATAGTTCTGAATGCAAGTGCAGTATCATCTGGAATTTCTATATCAAACTCTTCTTCAACTGCCATAATGATTTGAGCTGCATCTAAAGAGTCTGCTTTAAGATCATCAGCAATTGAGGATTCAATTGTGATTCTACCTTGCCCTTTAATATCAAGTTGCAGTTCAATGATTTCTTGAATTTTTTCAAACATCTTGTGACCTCCTGCGTCTAATATAACTTCTACATAATATTATATACATTCACAAAAAAGATGTCTATATCAACCAGATCATATGAGCTGCTCCCAAGTTTCGTAAAGTTCGTCCAATTTTGATCGAACTTCAGAAAGTTTTGCGTTCACAGATTGACTTTTATCAGGGTTAGAGTAGACTTCTTCTTTACAAAGTTCAGCCTCTAGTGCCTCAAGTGATTCCTCGGCATTGTGAATATCCAGTTCAAGCTGCTCTTGCGCTTGCTTCAGTTTTTTCACTTCGGCTGCGGCTTCTTTTTCTCTGCGCCTTTCATCTTTAATCTGTGTTTTGGTTTTTGCTGGTGTCGCTTCAAGTTCTGTGTCTTTTTCCTCAGCCTGTTTAATTTTCTCTTTATAGTAATCATAGTTGCCATAGTAGATTTTGATGCCATCTGCACGCATATCAAAGATCTTTGTACAAACCCTATTAAGGAAGTATCTATCATGTGAAATAGATAGGAGTGTACCATCGTAGCCTAGAACGGCATCTTCAAGGGCTTCTTTTGAACTGATATCAAGATGGTTTGTCGGTTCATCGAGAAGGAGGAAGTTTGCTCTAGAAAGCATGAGCTTTAATAATGACACCCTACCTTTTTCCCCACCACTGAGTTGACCAATCTTCTTAAAGACGTCATCCCCTTTAAATAGAAAGGCGCCCAGAAGTGTGCGGATTTCTGTTGTGTTTAAACTTGGATTGGCATCGGAGATTTCCTCAACAATGTCATTCTCAGGGTCAAGTCCTGATTGCTCCTGATCATAGTAGCCAGGCTCAACGTGATGTCCAAGCTTAAAGGTGCCTGTCACGGGGTCTATTTGGCTAAGAAGTATTCTAAACAAGGTAGTTTTGCCAATACCGTTTGGTCCTATGAGGCCAATGCGTTCTTCTTTATAAATATCAAAATTCAGATCATCAAATAAGGGGGTGTTTGGGAATGACATACCTAGGTTTTCAACATGTAAAATGTCATTGCCACTTTTAAGCTGTGTCGATAAATGGATGTGTGCGCGTTCGTCGACCCACATGGGTTTATCTAGGCGGTCAACTTGGTCAAGACGTTTTTCACGACTTTGTGCCCGTTTGGCAAGTTTTTCTGTACCATGTTGTTTGAACTTACGAATCAGGTCTTCTTGTTTTTGGATTTCTTTTTGCTGTGCTTCAAAAGCTTTTAACTGTTGTTCGTATCTTGCTCTCTTAAACTTGGCAAAATCTGAGTAAGAGCCATTGTGAGAGAGCAGGGCTGTATTTTCAATCTCAAATATTCTGTTCACAACCTGGTCTAGGAAGTAGCGGTCGTGTGAAATTACAATAAGTGTTCCCGGATAGCCGGATAAAAATCCTTCCAACCAAGAGGTAGCCTGAATGTCTAAATGGTTGGTAGGCTCATCCAAAAGCAGTATGTCTGGTTTTCTGAGGAGAAGCTTTGCTATGTTCACCCGTGATTTCTGTCCTCCACTAAGGACACGTACAGGCCGTGAGATCTCCTCGTCTGTAAAACCAAGACCTTTTAGGACACCTCTGATTTCACTTTTATAGCCGTACCCATTTTTATTGCTGAAATCTTCAAGCACATGGGAATATTCGTCCATAAGTGCTTCAGGTGCCGCTTGGTGTTTTTCACTAAGCTTGGCAATGTCATTTTCCATTGTACGGAGTTTTTGCTCCATATCTATTAAGTCCTGGAAAACGGGTAGACAGTAGTCAAATAGGTTGTCGTCAGAAATTATGTCTGGTGCTTGTTCCAAATATCCGACACTTAAATCCTTGGATTTAAAAATATCTCCAGAATCGTTCGTGATTTCGCCTGTGATAATTTTAAAAAGTGTAGATTTTCCAGCACCATTTCGACCAATAAGTCCAATTCGGTCTCCTGTTTCTATTGTAAAGCTGATGTTTTCTAAAATAACATCAATGCCGTAAGATTTTACTATATTACTACATGATAAAGCGATCATTTGTTATAGCCTCCATAAGTGGGTAAAGACAGTTCGTCCGTACCTATTTTATCGGATGTCATGCATATGATCAAATAGAAAGATTAATATTCGTGTTATGTAGAGAAAATATACAAACAATTACTGATTTTAGTGTAAAATAGTCTTTGGCGGGACAAAATAAGTCCTGATCTTTGATAAAAGTTTATCAAGAGTTTGACAGACTAAAATTACGTTTGCTATAATTTTTATAGCATCTTGACGATATGGAGGGTATTATGGCTAACAATAAAATTTCTATGGCGGTAATCAGAAGATTACCTAAGTATCACAGATACTTAAGAGATCTGCTCGATAGGGATGTAAAACGTATTTCATCTAAGGAATTAAGTGAAATTATCGGCTTTACAGCTTCTCAAATTCGTCAGGATCTTAATAACTTTGGTGGATTTGGACAACAAGGATATGGCTACAATGTAGAAGACCTATACACTGAAATTGGTAAAATTTTAGGTCTGAATAAGAAGTATAATACGGTAATTATCGGGGCTGGTAATCTTGGTCAAGCACTGGCAAACTACTCTAGTTTCAACAGGTTTGGCTTTGAACTAAAAGGTATTTTTGATGTGAATCCTAAAATTGTTGGGCTGAACATTAACAGTATTGATGTTCTTGATATGGATCAGCTTGAAAGATTTGTAATCGATGAAGAAGTGTCAATTGCTTACATATGTACCAACCAATCAGGCGCACAAGTGGTAGCAGACAAGCTTGTTAAATGTGGTGTGAAGGCAATCTGGAATTTTGCTCCGATTGACTTAAAAGTCCCTGATGACATTATTGTAGAGAACGTTCATTTAATCGATAATCTATTAACTCTGTCTTACTTCTTAAAAGGTACTAACGAAGCAGAAGTATAAGAATTGGTAGAATTGACCTTAAAACACACGAGAATACTCAAAAAAAGGTATTAATTTTTCGAATTTAGAATTCTAAAAACTGATGCTTTGTTTTGAGTGTTCTTTTTTGTTTGTATTTAACAATGTTAAGGAAAATCTCAAGGGCATGTATTCCGTTTGAAATGTTAACGATTTCATAAAATTAGGGATTGTGTCGTAATGAAAAGACTGCTATACTCATTATAATTTAAAAAACGGACCGGTTGAAGGTTTCGGAAATTTGTGTAAGATTCAAATGACCGTTGCTGGACGGACCTCTGGAGAGACTCGAAAGAGCACCGAAGGGGAAAATCCAAGATTTATGAATGAGAACAAATCATTTCTTGGACCAAACTCTCAGGTAAAAGGACAGGGGCAACAGATTTTCGTTGTTTATTAACCATGTGTTAATGCTTCATTATGATGTTGTTGTTATCTCCAGAGATCCTAAATTAGGATCTTTTTTGTTGCTATTTTTCAGTTTTTAATCAAATGTGTATAGAAAACTTAAACCAACTGGAGGAATACATATGAAGGCAATCGTAACGGTTATAGGTGGAGACAAAGTAGGTATTATTTCAGCAATTAGCGGTATATTGGCGGATGAAAGTATAAACATTGAAGATGTAAATCAAACTATTATGGGACAGAGCTTTACGATGATGATGCTGGTTGATCTTAAAGACACAAAAAAACCCTTTGATCAAATCAGGGAGCTACTAATGAATCTGGGAACCAAGCTGGATTTGAGTATTCGCATTCAACGTGAAGAGATATTTATGAGCATGCACCAACTATAGGGGGACAAAATGAATAAACAGCAGGTACTTGAAACGATTAGAATGGTTGAAGAAGAAAAACTAGATATAAGAACGGTTACCATGGGCATTAACCTTCTTGATTGCTGTGACTCAAACGACCAAGCAGCAAGGGACCGTGCATATAATAAAATTGTGTCAAAAGCAAAAGACCTGGTGGCAGTTGCAGATGAAATTGCAATGGAATATGGCATGCCTATTATCAATAAACGTATTTCGGTAACCCCTATAGCCCTTGTTGCCCAAGCGTCGGTAGACCCCGACTTCACATTATGGGCAAAAATGCTGGACCAGGCCGCAAAAGAAGTGGGCGTAAACTTTATAGGTGGGTTTTCTGCACTGGTTCAAAAGGGAATGACACCAGCAGACGTGGCTTTGATTGAAAGTTTGCCTGTAGCATTGTCAACAACGGACCGCGTTTGTTCTTCTGTGAATATTGGGGATACACGCTCAGGCATTAACATGAATGCAATTAAACGCATTGGTCAAAAAATACTGGAAATAGCCGAGTGTACAAAGGACATGGACTCCATTGGCTGTGCCAAATTTGTAGTGTTCTGTAATGCTGTGGAAGACAATCCCTTTATGGCTGGCGCCTTCCATGGCCCAGGTGAAGGGGATGTTATTCTTAACGTCGGTGTCAGTGGCCCAGGAGTTGTAAAATCAGCCCTTGAAAAAGTTAAAGGGGCGTCTTTTGAAACCGTTTGTGAGACCATTAAAAAAACAGCCTTTAAGATTACACGTGCTGGTGAGTTGATTGGAAAGACCGTTGCTGAAAGGTTAGATGTGGAGTTTGGTGTCCTTGATTTATCCCTGGCACCCACGCCAGAAATAGGGGACAGTGTGGCAAGAATACTCGAGGAAATAGGTGTTGATGTGTGTGGTGGTCATGGTACAACGGCTGCACTTGCGCTGCTTAATGACTCTGTAAAAAAGGGGGGTATTATGGCATCGTCACATGTGGGTGGACTCAGTGGCGCATTTATACCGGTAAGTGAAGACGAAGGTATGATTGAAGCGGCCATGTCAGGAGAGCTGACTTTAGACAAATTAGAGGCAATGACCTGTGTGTGTAGTGTGGGCCTAGATATGATTGCTATTCCTGGCGACACACCGGCAACAACCATTTCTGCCATGATTGCCGATGAAGCGGCTATTGGGATGATCAACCACAAAACCACAGCAGTTCGTATTATTCCTGTCATTGGAAAAACTGTGGGTGAACAAGCCCATTTTGGAGGTTTACTTGGGTATGCACCCATTATGCCTACACATAAATGTTCCAGTGAAAGATTGATTAACAGAGGGGGCAGAATTCCTGCGCCGGTTCATAGCTTTAAGAATTAATAAAGAAAGCCCCTCTGATTGTGGTCGAAGCAATCAGAGGGGCTTTTTAGGTGTTTGTGGTTTATATTTGTGGATCTAATGAAATCTTGTTTCAGGAACCTGACGGGATACCTTTAATTTAACGAATGACGTTTGTTTCGCGAGCTGCAATACCCACGGCTTCAGCTACACGTTCAACAATTCGTGAATCAAATGGATCCGGAATAATGTAATCTTCTTTGAGTTCCTCTTTAGAAATAATGTCTGCAATGGCATAAACTGAAGCCAGCTTCATTTCTTTGTTAATTTTTGTGGCTCGTGCATCAAGAGCACCCCTGAAAATACCAGGGAAAGCAATAACGTTGTTGATCTGGTTTGGGAAGTCTGAACGCCCTGTCCCCATAACACGAACGCCAGCAGCCTTTGCAATGTCAGGCATGATCTCCGGCGTTGGGTTTGCCATAGCAAATACAATGGCATCTTTATTCATTTTAGAAACCATATCTCCAGAGACACAGTTTGCAGCAGAAACACCAATAAAGATGTCCGCATGAACCAGTGCGTCAGAAAGGTCACCCTTACGGTCCGTTTTATTTGTTGCCTTTGCTAACATTTTTTTATGGTCAGCCATTTTAGGTCTATCCAGATCAAGAATACCGTTTTGGTCACAAATGATCAGATCGCCAATACCTAAATCCATAAGCATTTTAGCGATGGCAGTACCAGCAGCACCAGGGCCATTAATAACAGCAGTAACGTTCTCAATAGATTTATCAACAAGTCTTAGTCCATTGATAACACCAGCAGAAACAACAATTGCAGTTCCGTGCTGATCATCGTGGAATACCGGAATATCCAATTCGTTTATTAGACGTTCTTCGATTTCGAAACATCTAGGTGAACCAATATCTTCAAGGTTGATACCACCAAAACTAGGCTTAAGTGCTTTTACAATTTGAATGATTTCTTCTGTGTCTTGTGTATCTAAACAGATAGGGAAAGCATCTACATTGGCAAAGTTCTTAAATAGAACTGCTTTACCTTCCATAACAGGCATTGAAGCTTCAGCACCGATGTTTCCAAGTCCAAGAACAGCAGAACCATCAGAAACCACTGCTACTAAATTGCCTTTTGAGCAGTAGTCATACACAGTCTCAGGTTTATCTGCAATGACACGACAAGGTTCAGCAACTCCAGGTGTATAAGCAATACTAAGTTCTTCTCTGTTGGTTACTTTCATTTTGCTATTCACACTAATTTTACCGGCGTGCTTTTTGTGCTCTGCAAGTGATTTTTCATAAACAGTCATGATAAGCCTCCTAAGTTTAGTACACTAAGTTAAAATACGTCTGCCATTTGTTCTTTTTTCCGTACAATTATCTTATAAATAATGTATCATTATAATAGATAGTTTTAAAATATGGAATTGCTATTATGTAATAGTTTTAAGCTATCTGTGATAAGAAAACAAATCGCAAATTAGGACATAAATTAAATAGTAGATTAAAATGTGATATGGGGTGAAAAAATGGACTTTCGTAAACTGGAGTATTTTATAACCGTCTGTGAATATATGAATATGACACGTGCAGCAGATGAGCTTCATGTCGCACAGCCATCAATTTCAAACAGTATTAAACAACTTGAAGATGATCTAGGGTTTGACCTTTTTAACAGATACAAAAGACAACTGAAGCTGACGGACAAAGGTAGGGTGTTTCTAACCAAGGCAAAATCTATTCTGGAACATGTTGACGATGTGGTTCTTGAAATGAAAGACTTAAACCGTTCAGACATGGGAAGCATAAAACTGGGCATCCCCCCTATGATTGGTACTCTCCTATTTCCAAGAATATTAATTGACTATAAAGGACAAAATCCATACGTAAAATTACTCTTGTCTGAAGATGGTTCTTTAGAAACCAAACGAAAGATCGTGGAGGGTGAGATTGATCTAGGTATTATTATATTGTCCGAATCAGATGAAGGACTTCAAACACATGAAATCCTTAAAACGGAGATTGTTGCCTGTATGAACAGAGAACACCCACTGGGGCGGATCTCTAAACTATTGCCTGAACATATAGCGGGTGAGAAAATCATCATGTTAAAAGAGGGTTTTTATCACCGTGAAGTCCTTTTAAACTATTTTAAAATGAATGGCATAAGACCAGAAATTGCTGTGTCTACCAATCAACTTAAGACACTTGAAAGTCTTGTGATCCAGGGTGTAGGAATCTCCTTTCTATTTAAGGAGCTGGTCGCAGAAAACAGCAAAATGATCCATAGACCCATGCGTGAAGTCATGCCTATTCGTATAGGTTTAGCCTGGCGAAAAGACAGATACTTAACGGCTGCAGCGCGTGGTCTCATAGACTTTCTTGCCAACTAAGGTCTTATTCCATAATGAATATATAAGAAAAGGATCAACCGCTCATGGGTTGATCCTTAGTTTATTATTTTAGGTATTCTGGATCTTTATCATGATAAATACGTTCTGAAGATTCTTTAATATTTTCCATGTCTTTTTCAAAGGCTAGAATTTCATCATAGAGGCGCTGTGTCTCTTCTTCAGGTAAATTGTAATAGAGGAAGAGGTCTTCAAACTTGTGAAAGACGCTGTCCAGTTTACGCGCAATGGTAATGAACTTATCTATATTGTGGCTCTTAATGGCATTTCTAAATTGAGACAAGTCTACATTGATGATTTCAATGACATCATCCTCATTCTCAAACTCACGCAGCGGGAGTGGGTAAGGTTTTATTCTTTCTAAAAAGTATCTGCCTTTTTTATTCACATTATAAACATAAGACACTTTAAATCCAGATATATCAAATGATATGTAGCAAAGTTTGCTGTTTATCACAGTGACATCTGCTCCCATTTGTTTAAGTTTCATCGATTGTTGCATAATCTCAGCATTAATATATTTGTTACGCATACTCAAATCCTCCTATTTTAAAGATATCTTATCACAATATAGACGTATGAAATGCTTACAGATACCAGCATGAGTGGAAACCCAACTTTAAAGTATTCCATAAAGGATAACTTGCGCCCATGTTTTTCAACGATACCAGAGGCGATAACATTGGCTGAGGCACCTACAAGTGTACCATTTCCTCCAAGGCAAGCGCCAAGTGCAAGGGACCACCACAATACAGTAATATTTTGTCCAGTTTGAATACCAAAGTCTTGAAGCAGTGGAATCATAGTAGCTACAAATGGAATATTATCTAGAAATGCAGAGGCTATGGATGAACCAAATAAAATGACAACAGATGTTGTAGCAATATCACCTTTTGTAAGTTCGACCATTTTTTCTGCAAGAAATTCTATTACACCTACATCTTCAAGAGCGCCAACCAAGATAAATAGGGCGGCAAAGAAGAAGATGGTTGTCCATTCGATTTCAAGTAAAATGTCTTCTGGATCAAGATTGCTAATAAGCAAGTATAGTGAAGCACCGAAAAGAGCAACCGTAGCTGATTCATAACCGAGGGTAGCGTGGAGCATAAATCCAGCTACTGTAATGAACATAACAAGTCCACCCTTCATAAGAAGGTTTTTATCATTAATGGCAATCGATTCATCCATACTCATAACAGCCAATTTCTGTTCATCTGTTGCATGCATCCCTTGTTTAAAGACAAGTTTGAGTATGATCAGGTTCACAATAAAGATGATCACAACAATAGGTGCAAGATTCACAACAAAGTCCATAAAACTAAGACCCACCGCACTACCAATCATAATATTGGGTGGATCACCAATAAGTGTAGCTGTTCCGCCAACATTAGACATAATGGTTTCAGTAATAACAAATGGAAGTGGATTGATTTTCATGGTTTCTGTAATAACAAGCGTTACAGGGATGATTAATAAAATGGTTGTTACATTATCAAGTAGAGCTGACGAAATGGCTGTTATTGTAGAAAGCAACATCAAGATCTTCCATGGATCGCCTTGTGCGATTTTGGCTGAACGGATTGCCAGATATTCGAAAACCCCTGTGCGTTTAAGTATGCCTACAATAATCATCATTCCGATTAATAGGCCAATGGTGTTTGTATCTATATGGTGGACGGCATCTTCCTGGCCTTCAATGCTAAATACAAGCATGAGGACTGCCCCAAAGAGTGCAACCACAGTACGGTGTAGTTTTTCAGTCATAATTAACATATATGTTATTGAAAATATTGAAACTGCAATAATTAAATGATCTGACATTTTGATCCCCCCAGACTTTATTTTGAGTTGTGTGACATAACACCCCAGAAACGGTCGTGTTCGCCTTCAGTTAATTTTGTAACTTCTTCACTGTGTTGTTCAATCGAGTCAATATTGTACCCAAAAGTAGGTACACCATAAAACTGTGCTTCAGCTACGACTGAATGATCAGTATGTGTTGTTGTTAATAGACATAAGACAAAGAGTGCTGTAATAAGTGTCAGATGTATTGATCCTTTATTCATTAGTTTCACCTCATATGATAGATAGTTGTTAAGTTCATGTGATTGTTTACATATGAGTTTATGTGTCGTTTAAAAACGTGCTGTAAATTCTTATGATTTTGAACATGTTTTGTTCCCCCTAATATGAGCCTCCATCATTATACGCCTCTAATATCAAAATGCAATTGAATTACAGTCGGGACAACGTTTGCAGACATTTAGAATTTGAATGTGGGTATTTCATAACTTTATATATTAGTGAAAGACTTGGGTATTTCGCGTGTCATTTTAGTATCCAGTTTGTGGGTAATACTTTACTGAGAAAATCCACTATGCTATAATAAACGAAATTGATTATCAATTAGGAAAAATGGAGTTATGATAACTTGTATTTGGGATGGTGAGTGCCATGGCACATTTATATAATGAAATAGAACAGATGTTGGAAACCGTATTTACAAAATTACTTGCTGCTGATAGAAGAGGGATAAAGGTCAACGGTAAGAATGAGAAGTTTAGTTTTGTAGATATTATGATATTAAGAATGTTAGGTCTAAAAGAGGATATTTCCATATTTGATTTGATTTATGAACTGGATGTAGACAGAGGCATCGTCTCTACGAGCATCAGTAAATTGACTAAAGGGCGCTACATAGAAAAGAGAAGATCCCCTCAGGATGGACGGGTTTTTATGTTGAATCTAACGGCTGAAGGAAAATTGTTATTTTCCAAGTTACATGAACAGGAAAATGCACTTGTTGGATTTATAATGGAAAGCTCAACAATCAATGAGCAAAAGGCTGTGCTTAAGTTCTTAAGCCGTGTGAATCAGACCATGGTTGGGAAGTTTGATTTGAATCAGCCAAAAGACTAAAAAAGATAATTTAAATGATAAGTTAAAGCAGACTTCAATTAAGGTTAATTATTGAAGTCTGCTTTTTTTATACTTATATAGAGTTTTAGTCTTATAAAATTTAGGCTTATATAGAATTTATGTTTATATAGAGTTTTCCCGTTCTAATTTTAGCAGATACTCTTTTCGCTCAAGACCACCCCCGTATCCAACAAGGGATCCGTCTGAACCGATCACACGGTGACAAGGAATGATGATTCCAATACGGTTGTCGCCATTGGCTTTGCCTACAGCACGTATGGCTCCCGGATTACCAATGTGGTCTGCTTGTTCTTTATAGGTACGTACATCGCCATAAGGGATGGACTGCAACTCCTCCCACACTTGTTTTTGGAATTCTGTGCCTGGAAGGACAAGTGGAATATCAAAGTTTTTCCTAGTACCACTAAAATACTCGTTTAACTGGACCTGAAGGGGTTCAAAATAAGGGCTTCTCCCAGGAACAATATCTGCTTTCAAATATTTTTTTAGTCTCTTAAGCTGTGTTTCCAACATACGTCTATCCACAAACTCAAGAAGACAAATGCCCTCGGGTGTGGCCCCTGCAACCATAGGCCCAAGTGGGGTGTGGAGTCGGTTTAAGACAATGAGTTGTTTGTCAGCTATTTTAGAGGGGCTGTCTCCAAAGTTCTTTTTAACACCATCTGTAAATCCACTTAGGGACTCATAACCGGAGTCAAATGCTGAACCCGACACAGACTGGCCCAGTTTAATTTGTCCAATGGCTTCGCCCAGCCTGAGCAATCGCAAATATTCCTGGAAAGTCATACTGTAGTGTTTTTTAAACCAACGTCTGAGACGGTTTGGGTCTATATCCATCTGCCGAATTTCATAATCTTTTAGTCTAATGCCTGGTGTGTTTAAAACCCGTTCCATTATAGGCTCAAGCCAATCTGGGAAAACACCATAGCTTTCCATTGGATGACACACTTTACACGGTCTATATCCTGCCCTGAGTGCGGAACGTACATCTTCAAAGAATTCAACGTTTTCGCGTTTAGGTTTTCGAGCATGACATGTAGGGCGACAGAATATTCCTGTGGTTTTAACACCACATATAAAAATGCCTTCAAAAGTACTGTCTTTGTTTACAAGTGCTTCATAGTATTTGTCATCATTATCATGGGTAAATATCATAGTTTGCTCCTTTACTGAACACCTAAGTTAATTATGACAGATATAAGATGAAGACGACAACCGAAAAGTTATCATTTATATGTGGTTGAGGATTTATGGCAATAAAAAAGCACCTTATCTCGAAAGACAAGGTGCCTAATTTACATACATATGTACCTGTTCCGGCTTAAACCGGCTCCGACCTACTTAGGTTGTGGAGAGTCTACAGGACAAACGTTAGCGCAAGCGCCACAATCGATGCAAGAAGCTTCTTCTACAACGTAGATGCTATCGCCAGCAGTAATACAGCTAACTGGGCACTCAGGTTCGCAAGCGCCACAAGAGATACATGAATCATTAATTACGTAAGCCATAATAAAATTCCTCCTCAGGATTAAATGAAAAATTAGTTTCTTAAACGGTTATGTATAACCTCAAGCGTATTATACCCAATGAATTTTTCTCAAACAATTAGTTGAGGGAAAATTTATCAAAAAAACGCTAATGTATAATGATTTTCAATACAAGTGCTTCTAATTGAGAAAGACTTGCAATTACAAAGGTTTAGGGTTTTACATTTCAAGAGAAAGGGTAAAGAATTCACATCTTATTCATTTTTTACACTCTTTAATACTGATATAATAAAATGGAAATCTGGTAAAATACAAAGATTATAAATATAAATGAAGTTAATTAGAATGAAGTTTCGTAATACGATTTTAAGTTGAACTGATATTTGGTTTGAATCTCTTAAATAGAAGAACATGAAACAATAAGGAGTTTATGATGGACGTTTATGCACTGGTTGGAAAAGCGGGAACAGGCAAAAGCTATCGTGCGATGGGTGTTGCCCATGACAGAAATATTGAAATGATTATAGATGATGGTGTTCTTATTAAAGGGGCTAGAAAACTTGCAGGCAAATCTGCAAAAAAGGAAGCCACTAAAATATCTGCAGTCAAACGCGCTTTGTTCTTCCATGAAGATCATAAAGACGAGGCCAGAGAGGCACTGGACCGAATTAAGCCTAAAAGCATCCTCCTATTAGGCACGTCGGACCGAATGGTTGTTAGAATAGCTGAAACACTAGGTGTACCGGAAATAAAGGAAATTATTTATATAGAAGATGTTTCAACACCAGAAGAAATAGAAGAAGCCAAGTATCAGAGAATGCGCCATGGTAAACACGTTATTCCACTACCAACCTTTGAAATAAAAAAAGATTTTTCAGGGTACTTTTACGATGCAATAATTGCTTTTGTTAGAAGAAGAGATAAAGAAGTCCCTATTGGTGAAAAAACAGTGATGCGTCCTACGTTCTCGTACATGGGTAATTATACAGTATCCAATAAAACAATTATACAAATTGCTGAAAGAGCTACACAAAACATTGAAGGCTTCAATAAAATTAGTAAAATGAGAATACAAAAGACAGAGGATGAACTTGCACTTGAAATTGAGGGCAGTTTTATGTTAGGCTGTCAGTTACAGAAAGTGGCATATGATGTTCAAAGCAAGATAAAGACAGCAACAGAGCACATGACAGGATTCCATGTCAAATCTGTAAATATTGTTGTGAAAAATTTATATTTAAATAAAAACTAGACTGTTTACAAACGAAAATTCGTATGTTATACTCCACTTGAAAGCTCAAACCTAATAAAAATTTAACGAAGTATCACGGCAAGGGTTGCAAGAATATACATAGTTATGCATAAATATAAAGCGTTTTGCAACTTTGATATTACAATATTTCAGTTTTTAGGCAATATGAGCGGAAGTTGGCCAATATTTAACGAAAATTTGAAGCCAATTTTTAAAATCACTGCAGGAAAACGATTGCTGACTTGCATTTGGCATTGAAAGTCACATCGTTTTTACCCGGATTTCCGGGTTTAGAATAGTTGGAATTTGAAAAAATCAGATTTCAAAACTTAAAACACATAAGGGAGAGGTTCAAATGACGTCTTACATCCAAGAAGTATTTGATCGTGTGAAAGCTAGAAATGCTAGCGAACCAGAATTTCTACAAGCAGTTGAAGAAGTGTTCCACTCACTAGCACCAGTGCTAGAAAAGAACCCACAGTGGGTTGAAGCAAACATTCTTGAAAGAATGGCAGAACCAGAAAGACAAATTCTATTCCGTGTACCTTGGGTAGATGACTCTGGTAAGCTTCATGTAAACCGTGGTTTCCGTGTTCAATTCAACGGCGCAATTGGACCATACAAAGGTGGCCTTCGTTTCCACAAGTCTGTTTACCTTGGAATCATTAAGTTCCTAGGCTTCGAGCAGATCTTCAAGAATTCACTTACTGGTCTACCAATCGGTGGCGGTAAAGGTGGTTCTGATTTCGATCCTAACGGCAAATCAGATGCAGAAGTTATGCGTTTCTGTCAGTCGTTCATGACTGAGCTACAAAGACATATCGGACCAGACGTTGATGTACCTGCTGGTGACATCGGTGTTGGCGGTCGTGAAATTGGTTACATGTATGGCCAATATAGAAGAATCCGTGGCGCGTTTGAAAATGGCGTTCTTACAGGTAAAGGTCGTCCTTACGGCGGTTCACTGATTCGTCCAGAAGCTACTGGCTTCGGCGTTGCTTACTTCTGTGAAGAAATGCTTAAACATGAAGGTACTTCATTCGAAGGCAAAACAGTAGTAGCATCAGGTTTCGGTAACGTAACTTGGGGTCTATGTATTAAGGTTCGTGACCTTGGTGGTAAAGTAGTAACTCTATCTGGTCCAGATGGTTACGTATACGATCCAGCTGGTATCGATACTGACGAAAAAATTAACTACCTACTAGAAATGCGTGCTTCTGGCAACGATGTTGTTAAAGATTACGCTGACAAGTTTGGTGTTGAGTTCTTCGCTGGTGAAAGACCATGGGGCGTTAAAGCTGATATCATGATTCCATGTGCAACTCAAAACGAAATCCACCTAGAGCATGCTGAGCAAATTATTGCTAATGGTGTTAAGTTTGTATGTGAAGGCTCAAACATGCCTACTACAAACGACGCTCTTAAACTACTTCAAGACAAGAAAGTTATCGTTGGTCCAGCTAAGGCTGCTAACGCTGGCGGTGTTGCAACTTCAGCTCTAGAAATGTCTCAGAACTCTATGAGAATGTCTTGGACAGAAGAAGAAGTAGATGCTAAGCTACACCAAATCATGATCAACATCCACGACAATGCTGCAGCTGCTGCAAAAGAGTACGGATTTGGTTATGACCTAGTTGCAGGCGCAAACGTTGCTGGCTTCCTAAAGGTTGCTGAAGCAATGCACGCTCAAGGTAACTACTAAAAGTACGATCTAAATCTTCGATTTAGAGCATCGTACTTTACTTCGACGACCGTAGGGAGTCGCAAGTTCCCTGACTGCCCGAAGGGCATTGGCAAAAACTGACAGCTTTGACGAGCATAATATCATAACAATAAATTTTGAGCCAGGAATTCAATTGAATTCCTGGCTTTAATGGTCAGACCGAAATTTTCAATTTCGAGTGTCTGACCTTACTCCACGACCAAAGGGAGTAGAGTGTCTCCCCTCTGCCGAAGGCAAGGAAAATCTAATTTTCCAGTACTAACCTGAAAGGATTCATAAAAAACAATAAAAGTTGAACTTTCAACAATCCGAAAACCGAAATAATGTTATATAATGATTGTGGCGTATAATATTGTAGGGGGTTAATTATGAAAGTACTCGGAATTAGTGGCAGTGGAAGAAAACAAGGATATTCTGCAATGGCGGTTCAAGATGTATTAAGTGCCATTACAGTAGAACAGGAATACTTAAGTTTGTCAGGGCTACAAATTAATGGTTGTTTAGGCTGTCTAAAATGCGCATCCAGCAACGTCTGTATTCAAAAAGATGATTTTCAATTTGTACTCGATAAAGTTCTGGAATCAGATGTCTTGATATTTGCTGGGCCCAACTATTACGGGACATTGGGGGCACTGGCAGCATCCTTCTGGGAAAGAACTTTTTGCCTGAGACATCAAGAGGTATTTCCACTTGCAGGAAAAATGGGGGTAGCCATTGGATTTGACAGAAGTGAATCGGCTCCAGCTAAGAATCATATCATCCGTATGATGCAGAGCAATAAAATGGCTGTAATAGAATCATTTTCAGATCCTGGACATTATCAATGTTATGACTGTGGCTACGGGCATGAATGTGTAGTTGGAAATGTGTATCCAAGACAGGGACTATGTTCTAAAGAAACAGCTGAAGACAATAGGCCAAAGGAGTATGCACAAAAGGACGCTTCAAGAAGTCATGTTAAAGCCATTGGAAAACTTATAAATTCGATCGTCGTTTCAAGAAAGTAATGGAGAAATTCATTAATAATATTTCTTCGAAATGGTTGATTCAAACCTTATAATTTCTTATAATGACTATAGATATTATAAAAGACATAACAACTAAATTTATCTGAAGGTGCCCGAAAGGGAGAATAGGGAAGCTGGTTAAAGTCCAGCGCGGTCCCGCCACTGTAAAGAGGAGATTGATCAATATGCCACTGGAACTATTCTGGGAAGGCTGATGAATTGTTGATACTGAGCCAGGAGACCTGCCAGCAGATACAACCCAAATGGATTATGGCAACGTCCACGATTTTTTTATCATACAAAAATCGTGGATGTTTTTTATTGTCCACAATTCAGTTGTATGTAGAGGAGGAACAATAATGCTTGAACGCGTGATTCAGGACATTCAACCCTTATGCGAGGCATCTATAAATGCTTCACGGACCAGAGTAGATAAACTGATTAAACCCATGGGAAGTTTAGGAAAATTAGAATCCTACTTTGTTCAGTTGTGTGGAATTCAAAGAACATTAAAACCCAGTTTAGATAAAAAAGCTATTATTGTAATGGCATCCGATCATGGTGTCTTTGAAGAAGGTGTTGCAGTGAGCCCAAGACCGGTTACAATGGTTCAGGCTATTAATATGACGCGAGGACTGACAGGTGTTTGTGCGCTTGCAAAATCCGCAGGTGCAGAAGTGGTTGTTGTGGATGTCGGTATAGATGCAGACATGTCAGGGACAGATGTTCTTAATAGAAAAGTAATGGAAAAGGGCACTAACAATCTGGCTAAAGGGCCTGCAATGTCACGGGCTGAGGCGATTCAAGTGCTGGAAACAGGAATAGAAATTGCACACCAAAAAATAGGTGAAGGCTCTAAAATATTGGGTATCGGAGAAATGGGTATAGCCAATACAACACCCACTTCAGCAATTGTATCAGTAATAACTGAAACGGACCCAAGTATTGTTACAGGGCCAGGTGCAAACTTGCCTGCAAGCCGTGTTGAACATAAAGCCAATATCATCAGACAATCTATTCAAATCAACAAACCCAATAAGATGGATGGCGTTGATGTACTTTCTAAAGTAGGTGGTCTAGACATTGGGGGTATGGCAGGTGTTATTCTTGGCTGTGCGTCTAGACAGGTGCCGGTCATTGTAGACGGCTTTATCGCACTTGCAGCTTCATTGATTGCAGTAACTATTGAACCTAATGTGAAAGACTATTTAATTCCTTCGCACCAGTCCATGGAACCAGGTGCAAAAATTGCAGCAAGTCATTTAGGGCTTACGCCACCACTGGCCATGGATATGAGGCTAGGTGAAGGAACAGGTGCGGCTCTTATGTTTGGAATCCTAGAGGCTTCGGTTCATATGGATTCTCAGATGGTCACCTTTGATGAAGGTGGATTTAGATTACCTGATGCATAAAACAGATCATTGATTGTATTAAGCTGGAAACGCATTTGTTTCCAGCTTTTTTAATTTAGAATTGTCTTTGGGTGATAGTTACAAAAGACAAGCTGTAATTTAAAGCCTTATATAATAGAAAGAAAAATTCAGAGAATCGGATGATTTATATAAAATTTGAAAGAGCCAATAGTTTGAGTCTGTTCTAGGAAGAGGATTTCAACAAATACAAGATGTAGTTGAAAAATCTTATAAGTCCCCATATATTGGGTCTAAAGCGTCTGGTGTCAAAGCAAAAATCTTCAATTGGGAATGGTTATCATGAGACTGTTGGGTGCTTTTCTAGATTAAGACTATTTTTTTAGTATAATGTAACAAAGCAATCAGTTGAATAATTCATATTGTTATGATAACCTTATACTATATCTATAAATGATGCTCAGTTACAGCATATAAAGAAGAGGGTGAAACGGTGATCAGAGAAACAGGCGTAGCCATTCGGGATATTTTAAAAATGGACAGCATGCAAAACTGTCAGGTCATAGCAGGAGAAGAAGGACTTGGCAATATCATCACTCAAGTGAATGTTATGGCAGATCCGGATATCTTGAATTGGGTAGACCGTGGAGAGTTTCTACTGACCACGGCATATTTTTTCAAGACCTCAGATTTAACAACGCAATTGAACCTAATTAAGGAAAGTAGTAAAAAGAAACTTTCAGGGATCGGGATCAAAGTATATCCTTACCTAGAAAAGTTGCCAGACGAAGTTTTAGAAATGGCAAATGAATTGAAGTTTCCAATAATAGAATTAGATTATAATGTTCCATTTACAGATATTATGACACCTGTCTTTAAAGAAATCTTTGACAGACAGTCATCTATTATTCGTAAAGTTGAAACGCTACATAAAGACAATATGAAAGTGGTACTTAAGGGTGGCGGTATTGAAGATATTCTTGGCAATTTAGCAAAGAGTATTGAAAATCCTATTCTTGTGAAAGACCATCACTTTGAAGAGTGTATCCATGTAGGTGATCAAAACGGCCCATTATATAAAGTGTTGGTGGAGGACATTAATCAAAGCCTTCGCAAAACAAAATCTGCACTCAAAGTGAATAAATCATCTAAAGACCAGGTCATTGTTAATGGCAAAAGTATAGACCGACTTATGGTTCCGATTATTGTTCGTAACAATGTTTACGGTCACCTTATAACATATGGCGTATGGAGAGAACTCACAAACTTTGATGTCTTGAGCCTTGAATCATCTTCAAATGTTATTGCCATGGAGTTTTTGAAGCGAATTTCTGTTCAAGAAGTCGAGAACAAATACAAAGCTGAATTCTTTGAAGACTTGATTTCGCTTGATCAAAAGAGAAAAGATAAAGCGCTTGAACGCGCCAACTACTATAGATTTGATAAAGAAGGACATTACAGCATTTTAACGGTTATGTTTGAAAGTCCTGATGAGGACAAACCGGATGATGATGTCTACAATCAAGCTCTAATCAAAGCAATGTACATGATTGATTTGGCCTGCAGAGACGGCTCTAGAACCTACCTAATGGCCAATAAAGGACGAAAAATTCACATCCTATTTATGTGGAAGAATAAAGAAGAACATGCCAAAAATGTAGCCAATACAGCTGGAACAATAGACAATATCCTAAATACAAAAATGAATACACTGAGCTTTAGAGTGGGCATTGGACGTGTTTACAGAGGTCTGGATAACACTTACAAATCTTTAAGAGATGCTGAGAAAGCTGTAGAAGCTTCGGTAAACTTTGTAGAGGACAAGATTATCAACTTTGATGACCTGGGAATATATAAAATATTCTGCCAGGACCATCTAAAAGAGGAACTGATCAGTTTCTATGAAGCAACATTAAAGCCACTTGTTTTGTATGACCGCAAAAGAGACACAGAGCTCGTTAAGTCTCTTATGATCTATTTTGAAACGAATGGTAACCTTAAAAAAATGTCAGAAAAGTTGTTTACCCATTATAATACGGTATTGTATAGAATCAACCGTATCCAAGAAATCACAGGCAAAAGCCTTGATGATGAAGGAGAACGTTATGGATTACAGACGGCTCTTAAAATCATGAGAATTCTTGATTTATAGAATAATGAAATAGACAAAAATATAATCCTCAAGATATCGGTTTTATCCATAGATATCTTGAGGATTTTTTTGTAAATTCCGTGCATAAAATTAAAAAAGTATTATTGCAGTAGATCAAGTTCTGATTCAGCATCCACAAAGGCTGCTTTAATGTCTTCATAAAAGTAGGCTTGTGTAGTCATTACGTAAGGAACTAAGAAAAATTGTCCGAGTCCCATTGTGAATACAGTCAGGATTGCCCATCCAATAAAGCTCAGTTGTAAAGTGAATAACTTAAACTTTGCTCCACTCATCATATCAGAACTTTTGCGAATGGCATCAATTGCGCTTATTTCTGGATCATCCATGAGTATATAGTATGTTTGAGAATAACGATAAATCGCTATAATGCCAGGAACTATAAGCAACAAAGTCCAACCAATTGTAAATAAAGATACCAGTAAAAATGCAGCTAGAGCTCGACCGAAGTCATTCATACCATTAAAAAATTTGTTGATATCTGGTGCTTCAGATCGAATAAAGCTTACATAAAAAATAGTAAGTCCAAGTTGTAAAGGACCTGAGATGATCAGACTTGCAATACTCCCTATCAAAGGAACAATGCTTAAAAATACTTGAATTATAGTAAATATCACCGTTACACCCACGCATGGCCACCAGTTTCCTGATAGCTTCTCTCGAGCGCTATAACGTAGTTCACTATTCGGCTGAAGTGCCATTTCATCAATCATATAGAAACCTCCTTAAGTTAAGAGACATACCCAACATATCCATAGTCCGTTGTCATTTTACCATAGAATGGATACTAAATCAGTAAATTATAATGTTAGAGTTAAAAAACTAGGGGTAAGATATAAGAGGCGTGAGGAAGGAGGTCCTATGGATCGATTAATTCAGTTTGAACTGCGCTTAGCAGATTCTAGGCTCCTGGATAACCCTTATAGAGAAACGGCACTTTTCTCATGCTTGGCAGATCATTTAAGGAAGCAAACTTTTGATGGTGTTAAACCAAGACGTGTAGGTGTCAGTGGATGTGCAGGCAGTCCCAAAATGTATTTTACCTTTTGCGATGACATTATACCCCCACTCAATCCGGAGGGACTCAGCTGTGACATTCGAACATATTTCGAAAGCACTCGTGTAGAAGAGTTTAGCTTTCGATGGGATAAGAAGGAGCCAAACGTTCTCGTTGTTTACGACAAATTTAAGTAAGATGCTTAGGTAGGTAAGCTGTGAGGAAAATTCATCCGGGCTATTTAGCCCGGATTTTGTTTTGTAAAGGATTAGAAAACGTGACTATGTGTTGTCGATTCACTGTGTGAATCAACTTGACAATCAGAAACGAAGGTTGTAGAATAAGTGTAACGTTAAAATTATTTTAACGAATTGAAATTGAATTGGAGCACATTATGATTAACATGATCAAAAATTATTTTAAACCCTACCACGGGTTACCAAGGGAAATATACGTTATATTTATTGCCAGAATGATCAATGCAATAGGTGTATTTGTATTTCCATTATTAATGATACTTATGAAAACTGAACTGGATATGTCACCACAGGAATCTGGTTTTGTTATGATGCTGGGTGGATTACTTTACACATTTAGTAGTTTAATTGGTGGGAAACTGGCTGATTCAATTGGTCGTAAGAAAGTAATTGTTATTTTTGATGCCTGTGCAGCACTATGCTACATTGCCTGTGCTTTTACACCCATTTCTCAAATGACCTTGGTCTATATTCTGGGTGCCATGTTCTGCTTCGGATTGTCGGATCCGGCCCACAGTGCATTAATTGCAGATCTATCAAATAAAGAAAATCGCGAAAGAGCTTTTTCACTTGCTTACTTAGGATTTAATCTTGGATTTGCAATTGGACCATCAATTGGTGGCTTTCTGTTTTCTAAAAAACTCTTTGTTTTATTCTTTATGGGAGATGCAATAACAGCCATTTTAGCTGTAATACTTGTACTCATTTATGTTCCTGAAACACTTGGCCGTACAAAAGTTGATGAGGCATTTACAGATCTTGAGAAGCGAGTAGAAGGCAGTGTTTTCAGTGTGCTTATCCAGCGTCCTGTCCTGATTGTCTTTTCAGTTATAATGTTAGGATATAGTTTTGTTTATGAACAGTGGTCATTCCTAATGCCTTTACATGCTGCAACTGCTTATGGAGCAGACGGGGCAGCGCTTTATGGATTGTTGGCCAGCTTTAATGGTGCGGTGGTAATTGTATTTACACCTTACCTAACCTCAAAACTGGATGGACGCAGAAACACGCAGCGGATCGTTCTGGGTGGACTTTTCTATCTCTTTGGATTTGGAATTTTAGGATTTATTGCAACAAAATCGGCATTTTTCCTAACAGTATTCTTGATGACGTTGGGTGAAATAATAGTTGTAATAAGTTTTACCCCGTTTATTGTCAACCATACACCTGCCTCACATAGGGGGCGGATGAACTCAGTTTTACCGATGATCATTGGTTTGGGACATACGGTGAGTCCATACCTAATGGGAACGCTTCTTGAAACAATTAGTATTCCAAAAGCATGGAATCTAATATCGGTGATCATGATTTTTGCACTGGTGGGCATGTATGTTTTGGATAGAAGTGAAAAGAATAAAGCAGCTACAGAAGTAGCACATACCAATCTTCCAGCAGAGTCTTAAACATAAAGTTATAATACCGAATATCAATTGCCCTTACACATGTGTAGGGGTAATTTTAATTGCGCAGAAGGCATAATAGATTTCCGTTTCAGAAGGTGTATAATATGCTGGACGCTATAATGTGCGTGTATTAAAAGAGAAAATTAAGCATACCTAAATATATTTCCAAATTGTTATTAAAATATGTCATACATATTGTCAAATAAATAGGAATTTTGTCGAATTTCTGCTATTCTATTAAAAGTGGGGTATATATATCTGTGAGTACGATCACGGAGGGATTTCTTTGAATCGAAATTATAAAATACTGAGCGGTATTCTGATGGTTATATTGTTTTTTAATGTAATGATACAGTTTTCGTTCGCAGATGATGAAATTATTCGTATTGCTGGTGACAATAAATACCCGCCTTATGAATACATAGATGAAAATGGTAACTACGTCGGATTCAATATTGATTGTATTGAAGAAGTTGCAAGGGAAGCGGGCTTAAATTTTGAGCTCATTCCAATGGACTGGGAAGATGCGATTAAAGCACTTGAAGATGGGCGTGTAGATGCCATACAAGGAATGACTGTTACTGACTACAGAGATCTGGTATTTGATTTTACAGATCCAATTGTCGTGAATGCGCAGTCCATATTTGTGCGCTCAGAAATGACATACATAAGTGGTTTAGAGGATTTAAGCGGAAGCAAAGTCGCATATCAGTCTGGTGATGTTAATTTCGAATCTTTGAGTCGTATAGAGAACGTAGAATTAATTCCTGTAGACAATCAGCCTGAAGCCATGAACGCACTCATAACTGGGCGGGTAGATGCATTTGTAGGGAATAGATTAACAGGGCTCTACTTGATTCAAAAAGATAGATTATCAGACCAAATCAAACTTGTGGGTACACCAATGCGTGAGACAAGTTATGCAATAGCAGTTGCTCAAGGGAATACAGACTTGCTTCGTAAACTGAATAATGGATTGGCTTCTATCAAAAGTTCTGGCGCTTATGACCGCATAGCAAATCGGTGGTTTGGAGAGGTGTTCAGAGACCAAACCAAATACATTAACCAGCTACTCATTGTTCTTGGATTGGTATTTGGTGCAAGTATGGTTGGGATTCTTCTTGTTGTTTGGCTAAATCAAAGACTTCAAAAAGAGGTTGAAAAAAGAACGGAAGAATTGCATATCAATCAAATGTTACTTGAGAAGAACAACCGACAAAAGGATAACATCCTTGAAAGCATAACCAGTGGTGTGGTGGTCATCGATAATCAAGAACGTATTGTCTTAGCCAATACAGCTGCTAGAGAAATGCTTAAAGAACGTATTAAAATCGGCCAGGACTGGACCAAATTGAAAATTTCAGGAAAACTAAAACCTGTAGGTTACCAAGAAGCTTTATCTGGAAAACAGTTTAGCGATTCTGTAACGATTATAAATGAGGGTGGCGACAAGTTCCACTTACAATATGGATTTATTCCAATTCAAGGACCAGAGGGTGCTGAAGGCATTATTCTTCATTTGAATGATTTTACAAATGAAAAGAACTTGATTGATTTACTCAGTCAGAACGATAAATTGAATTCGCTTAGTAGACTGTCAGCGGGTATTGCACATGAGCTTAAAAACCCATTAAACTCTATTGATGCATATGTGAAGAAGTTACCAGAAAAATGGAATGACAAAGAGTTTAAAGAGTATTTCTTAAGTGTGGTTCCAGATGAAATTAAAAGACTTAATATACTATTGTTGAATATTTTGGATTATACAAAACCCAATAGCTCTGAACCTGATTATATTGAGTTAGACGATTTGTTTGAAGAAGTTGATCGTTTGTTTAAACAAAAGGTTGTAGAAAAACGTGTAATATTTAATGCTGATGCAGGTGGATTAATCTGTTGGGCTGATGTGAACCACGTTAAACAGGTCATTATTAACTTAGTTATGAACAGTTATGAAGCGCTTCCGGAACGTGGTCAAATAAGTTTGATCGCATCACCTGAGAAAGAACGGGTTGTGATTAAAGTGAGTGATAGCGGTGAGGGTATGTCTAAGAGTGCACTTGCCAAAGCTTTTGAGCCTTTCTATACATCCAAAAGCGATGGTACAGGAATTGGCCTAGCAATTTCAAGACAATTGATTGTAGAGAATCGTGGGGATATATCAATAGATAGTGAAGAAGGCAGAGGAACTACAGTAACCATTAAAATACCAAAATTTGCTTCAAATTAAGTGAATAGAAATCTAATGAATCACATAAAAAACCTCCAACGGTCTATCTGTTGGAGGTTTTGTGGTCTAATCAGGTCAATGCATATGCATTTAAGAATCATATGAAAGTGGAATGGTCTTTCTGCTTTCATTATAAGTGGGTGGATTTAAATGGAGTCGTTGAATTGAATGTGTTAAGTCGTTATAAGAGTTCGGCATAAACGCGTGGTCCATTGATGTTAATACCTCAGAAGAAGAGGTGAAACATACAATTATATTGTGTATATGTACAAAATCTAGACCTTCGTAATGACTATAATCAGTGTTCTCAAAAGGTATTACAGGCACATACTTAAGCCAAACGGTATAGTCAATGCCATAGTTGCTTTTGTCATACTCGTAATTTTCGAATAAACTACGGATTTTAAGCTCAGGATTTGGCAATGTTGTACTATGTAAATCATGAATCTGACGAAATTGATTTACAACTGGAGCAATGCTGTCTGCCAAACTGTCAATAAGTACAGTCTGCTCTTCTTTAAGAGCTCCATTCATACGTAGAACAACAATACATCCTAGGGGTTGGCTATTCCATCCAGACGTACGAATAGGTGCGATAACCAGACAATTGCTTTCAGGCAATTTGCTTACAAGGCTGTCGCACATATAGGATTCAAGATCTGGTTTAACATATGAAACAATAAGCTCCTGGTTGATTTGGAAATTCAGCTGTTCTTGGCAAATAGGGTCAAGCGTATTTTTTTCAAATCCGATAGGGGCCTTGAGTTCGATCATACCATCTGCTAATGTTGCAATAAAACCAACTTCAACACCAAAAGCATACTGGAGTGTGTCCATAGAGATTTGACACAGTTCGTCCAGTGTTTCTGCGGAGTTGATTGTCTTAACCGAACGGTTTATTTTTTTGAGCAACTGAGTTTGTTTTTGCATAAACTGTTTTTGTTCTAAGGTTTGCTCAAATAACCGAGCATTGGTAAGCGCAAGCTGAACTAGGCCAGCAACGTTTACTATTTGGTTGAGTAATTGAGGTTCATATTCAAGTGCACCCACGGGTTTTCCAACGGTGAAAAATCCTTGTATTCTGTCTTTTATGAGTAGGAATATATATTGAGCATTAATTTGTTTAAGTGCTTCAGGATTCTTGAATAAAGACTGCAACTTTAAAGCATCTTCCTCAATATGATAAATGTGTTGGCTTGGAATAAAGTCATGATCAATCGGTTCAAGATGGACCACTTTTTTCTCAAACGTAACAATGTCTTGATATGCTTTTGTTATAAATTTTTTAGAATGAACACAATAGGTAGAGAAGCTTGTAAAAGAACTAGAGGTTAATTCACGGATCACATCGATGGACAATTGGTATATTTTATCGACTTCCAGTTCGGACATAAGCAGTTTTGTCGTTTGTGACAATGAAGCCAGATTGAATAAACGTTTGTCTATTTCAGCTTTCATTGCACTTGTTTCTTCAAAGCGACAGGCTTTTTCGAGTGAAAGGTTAAGCATATGATTAAATCGTGTCATAAAGGCTATATCAGGCTGAGGCAACATATCAGAGCCTTCAAAGAAAATGAAGCCCATGAGTTTGTTCCCTGAAATGAGTGGCATAACATATTCAACGTTCAAGTTTTCCAGTAGTTCAGCATCAAAATACCGTTGTTGGGTACTCTGTTGTTCAAGTATAAAACCGTTTCGCATTGCAAAGTCATCATGGGATTGGGTAAAGTCTATATTTGGAAGTGTGTTTGTATATCCTGATGTGAATAAAGGTGTATAAATGCCTGCTTTGAGCAAGTATAGAACAGCGCACTTGGGTAATACAAGATCATTAAAGAGTTTAAATCCATACTGTGTAATCTGATCGACATGCAAATTTTGGGAAAAGAAGTCAATGGATCTCAGCAATGCTTCGTAAGGTCGATGTATTTTATGTGTCATGGATCTGACTCCTTCCTTTATTTAAGAACATGTTGTTTATTCTGAAATTCTAATCAACAGCAGTGTGTAATTCGCGATCTTTTACATAAAAGGAACAGTTCATCATTGTTTTTACGTACTTCTGCAAGGACTTGATTTCTAAGATTGTACGTGGAAAAACACTGTTCAGAATTTTGACTTCCCCATCGCCGCGGGTTTTGAGCATGTTTTCAAGCTTTACGACCTGGCTGTTCAGTCGATTGATATCATCGATAATATTCTCGTAATTGACCATCATACCTTTGTAAGTGGTTTTCGCCTTTTGATCAATGACATCCATGTTCGTTTCAAATATTTCAAGTTGTCTTCGTAGCTTGTTAGCTTTTGATATGATTTCTTGAAATTGTATTTTAGTTGCATCAAGTTGAGCTTTGATTTGGCCTCGCTCGAAACCTTCAACATTAATTTTAGTTTTGCGTTCTTGAATGTTTCCAATAGAGCTGGTACTTATTTTGTGGGTTGCGTGGATTTCGCCTCCAATAATACGCCCTTTTTTAGGATCAAGATGAATTTCATCTGCTTTAAGGGTGCTATCTATGGCATAAAGACCAATATGGATTGAGCCTCCTGCAAGGAGAATACATTCGTTGGAGAACTTTGCAAAGATGTTTTCTTTGGCAATGACCATGGCTTCATTTTTTCCGTTAATTCCACCGCGGATATAAATGCTCCCTTGTAGGGATTCGATACGTCCAACAGCACCAATGCCAGTGTCGCCTTTAATTTCAATATCTTTGGTGGCTTCAACAACAAACTTGTCTTTAACAGTGCCTTCGATGGTGACGAAACCATCAAACCGTATGTTGCCGGTATTATAGTCGACATCTCCGCCAATATGGAGGTGGTTGTCAACGGTAATTTTTCCATCTTTAAATCGAACGGCACCATCATGTTTGGCACGTAGGACTTCAATTTCATCTTCTATATCTAATGAAACAGCACCAAGATCGTACTTTAGTGTATAGTCACGGCCAGCCTTAGGAGGAAGAATACGTCCTAAAACCGTATAACCTGATGTTCCAGGTTGCACGGGTGTTTTTTCTCCAAGCCAGTCATTTTCTTTGACATTATTAATAAGGTGTAGCTCGTAATGGTCAGCTTTCCCCGTGTTATTTAGTTCTGGTTTGTTTTCGTTAAGTTCAAAATATTTATATTTAGCATCTTTGCCTGGTCGAGGGGATTGACCACGTGCGACCATTATTTTCTTTCCGGGTTCAAAGTCAGCTTCTAGTGCGTTTGGAATTATGCCATCCGTTATTGCGTTTTCCTCAAGAAGCGTAATGATTTTTGTGGAGATCTCTTGACGTTTTTCTGTGCAAGTAGAAGCAGGAAGATTAACGCGGACGTAAACAAGCATTTCATCAGTTGATACTTCAAGTTCTATTTCAGGTTTGAGTACACCAATTTTACAAGGCTTACCACTGGCTTCTTGTAAAGCCAATTGTAATTTGGTAAATGAACTTAACTTTATTTGTGGATATTCTCTAAGTATCTGATTAAATTCTTTTGCCTCAAGACCGGTTTGAGAGACAGATAATAGGACTTCATTGTCTTGTTCAGAGAGCTTAATCATTTCGTTTTCGAATAAAATCATGGGACCACCTCAAAATGTTTATTCTGTGTATTAAGTAAAATAGAGACTCGGTATACATATGTTTGTTAAATATAAACAAACGATAAATGAGATTTTTTTACGAAGTGATATGAGTAAAAAGAGAGTTCTCCAACTTAAATATAATACAATGGGATTAGAACGTACTAGAGTCTTAAGTCCTCAATTTTAATTCTTAAGTCTTGAATGGTAGGTATAGCCTTAATAGAAGGTATAAAAAGGGAAGTGCAAGTAAGTTTCTTACGTCTTCTTACTACTTAGCATATGCTTTTCATGTGATGAACATGTGTCGAAATCAAAAAAAATAAGGAAAAAGACCCAGGTCTTTTTCCTTATGCATGTGATAATGTAATTTAACTTTGGTAAAACTACTCGTCTAGAAGAGCAACCGCACGAATAGGTGAACCAGAACCATCTCTAATCTTTAGAGGTAAGCCAAAATAGAGGAATCTCTTATTTACGACTTGATCAAGACAGCATAGGTTCTCTGTATTTGTAATGTCGTACTCACCGCAGATGATGTGGCCAGAAAAGTCTGGATCGCTTGGGTGGTCGATTGCAGGCGCATCAACACCAATGTTCACCACGCCTTGCTCCGCAAGCCATTTGGCTGCATTATATGTAAGCCCAGTGTATTCAGTCTGCCATTTGTCCGTACCAAAATTACGGTCATAATGTGCTGTGTACATTAAAAAGATGTCTCCACGTCTAATTTCTTGACCAGATTTACGAACAGCTTGTTCTAAATCTCGAGGTTCAATAGAACGTGTTGCCGGAATATGTGTTAAATCTACACATATGGCGCTCCCCCAAAAATATTCCATCGGCATTTTGTCAATGGTTTGCCCTGAAGGTTTGTATTCCCAAACGCCATCGCTGTGTGTTCCACCATGTTCACTAATGAGTAAATTTCTCGCTGAGAAGCCAAGCTTCTTGGAACCAGTTTGTTTCATGTTTTCTTCGTGAGTCATGTTGGTCATGATAAATGTTGGTTGATGCATAGGGAAAACCGACATGCCTTGGAAAATTTCTTGTGAAAGATCAATAAGTCTCAAGAGAAAACCCCCTTTCTGAACTGTGAACGCCATTAAATAAATCAAACGCGTTAGTAAAATGTTACGCTTTTATACATATTTTAACCATTTTATTAAGAATACTTCAAAAAAACTTTTGAGAAAACGTTATCTTTGTTGAAATTATACATTATCGAAATTTATTAATCACTATATCATGTACACAGAAGTAATTCGCTATAACCATTTTCTCAGAAAACATAGATTTAGCCCTTATCAAATAAAAACAAAATTTTTCCCCTGAATATTCAAAATCTTTCAATGGTTCATAAGAATTTGACAAAGGGAGAGGGAAACTTCGTGTAGAATGGATAGTCGTATAAGAGTTTAGTACAACGGTTAAACGGGTATGCGGGATCGTAGGAGACTTATTTGGTGAAACTGCATAAAAAGATGGTAAAATAAAGGGAGGTCAAACAATGTCAGGTGGTAAGAAGTACATATTAGCGGTTCCTAACTTTAGTGATGGACGCCGTGAAGATGTTATCGAAGCGATTGTTAATGAAGTAAGAAAAGTAGATGGTGTCAAGTTGATCAGTTTTGAACCGGAGCATGATTTTAATAGAACGGTTATTACCTGTCTTGGTGAACCAGGTCCATTAAAAGAAGCAATGATGAATATGGCTGCTAAGTCATACGAATTGATCGATATGCAAGAACAAGAAGGTTCTCATCCACGTATTGGTGGCCAAGATACAATTCCACTGTTCCCATTCAAGAACATTGAAATTGATGAAGTAAAAGAATTGGCTGAAGAGATTGGTAAAGACCTTTATGAAAAGCATGGTGTTCCAGTATTCTTCTCTGGCGTTAATGCTAGATCAGAAGAAAGAACAGCACTTGGCAAAATCCGTAAGGGACAATACGAAGGTCTTAAAGCACTTCTAGATGATGAAAATCATCCAGATCGTGACCTAAGAAAGCCTGATCTTTCTAAAGATGGCAAATTAGACGCGAAGATGGGTGCTACGATTGTAAGTGCGGATGTGGAAGGTCTGACTGCTTATAACGTATTCCTAGCTACAGAAGATCTATCGATTGCTAAGAAAATTGGTAAGGCTGTTCGAGGTCCATCTGGTGGATTCTCAACAATCCGTGCCGTTGGACTTAAATTCCCAGATCACTCTGGTGTGGTTGTGTCAATGAACATGTTCGATTGTGGCAAGACACCTCTATACAGAGCATTCAACTTTGTTAAATCAGAAGCTGCACGTTACGGTGTTGCTGTAACAGGCTCTGAAATCGTTGGTCCAGTAAAACTTGAGTACCTATTAAACTCATTAGAGTATTTCCTAGGACTTGAAAACTTCGAAACATCGTCAATTATGGAAACACACCTGATGGAAGACTAGACCTACCCAATTCATTATAAAGGAATTCGGGTTAGAAACGGGTTCTGGCGGTTAGACGTTACGTAGTCGATTGATCTATATAATGTAAGCTGTCAATAAAGGCCCGAATTTTGAAGGAAGTAATACGGGTTAAATTTTAGGAGAATTGAAGTTTAAAGGAGGAACTACTGCTATGAAAACAGATGTACAAATCGCTCAGGAAGCTCAAATGCTGCCAATCAAGGAAGTTGCTAGCAAGTTAGGTCTTAAGGAAACGGATCTAGAACTGTACGGAAACTATAAAGCTAAAATCCATCTTGACGTTATGGATCGTCTAAAGGACGCACCAGACGCAAAACTAATTCTTGTAACAGCAATCAACCCTACAGCAGCAGGCGAAGGTAAAACAACAACGAATGTTGGTCTATCTATGGGTCTTAACAAAATTGGTAAAAAGACATTTACAACACTTCGTGAGCCTTCATTAGGTCCATGTTTCGGTGTTAAGGGCGGCGCAGCAGGCGGCGGTCACGCACAAGTTGTACCAATGGATGACATCAACCTTCACTTTACTGGCGATATTCACGCAGTAACAACTGCAAACAACCTGCTTGCAGCACTGCTTGATAACCACCTACACCAAGGCAACAAGCTAAACATGGATCCAAAGAGAATCATGTGGAGACGTGCGATCGATATGAACGATCGTTCACTTCGTGAAATTACAATCGGTCTTGGTAGCAAGGGTAACGGTGTTGCTCGTGTTGACGGATTCGATATCGCAGTTGCTTCAGAAATCATGGCAATCCTTTGCCTTGCAACAGACATGAAAGATCTTAAGGAAAGACTAAGCAAGATGGTTATTGCATATACATACGACAAGAAGCCAGTTACTGCTGGACAACTTGACGCAGTTGGCGCAATGTCACTTCTTCTTAAAGATGCTCTAATGCCTAACCTTGTACAAACACTAGAAAACACACCAGCACTTATCCACGGTGGTCCATTTGCAAACATCGCTCACGGTTGTAACTCTGTTGTTGCAACAAAAATGGCAATGAAGCTTGCAGACTACGTAGTAACAGAAGCTGGTTTCGGTGCTGACCTTGGTGCTGAAAAGTTCTTTAACATTAAATGTCGTTACGCTGATCTTAAGCCATCTGCAGTAGTAATCGTTGCTACAGTACGTGCACTTAAGAATCACGGTGGCGTTAAGAAAGACAAACTAGGCGAAGTAAACATGGAAGCTCTTGCAGCTGGTTTCGAAAACCTAGAAAAGCAAATCGAAAACGTTCAAAAGTTTGGCGTTCCTGCAGTTGTAGCAATCAACGCGTTCCCAACAGATACAAAAGAAGAACTTACATTTGTTGAAGATCGTTGTCGTGAGCTGGGTGCTGACGCTGTACTTTCAGAAGTATGGGCAAACGGTGGCGAAGGCGGCGCTAAGCTAGCTGAGAAGGTTGTTGAAGTTGCTGAATCTGGCAAAGCTGACTTCTCTCCACTTTATGACCTAGATCTTCCTGCAAAGGAAAAGATCGAAAAGATTGCAAAAGAAATCTACGGTGCTGACGGCGTTGAATTCTCAAGTAAAGCTCTTAAAGATATCAAGAAGATGGAAGAAGATAACCTAGGTCATTTACCAATCTGTATGGCGAAGACTCAGTACTCTTTATCTGATAACCCAGCACTTCTTGGTCGTCCTTCAGGCTTCATGGTTTCAATCAGCGAAGTTAAAGTATCTGCAGGCGCAGGTTTCCTAATCTGTATGACTGGCGATATTATGCGTATGCCTGGCCTTCCTAAGGTTCCAGCTGCGAACAAGATCGACATTCTAGAAGATGGCGAAATCGTAGGCTTATTCTAATAACTATCCCAATTAAGGGATCAATTTAATATGGCGCGGCACTATGCCGCGCCTCAGATTGATGAGTTGTTCACAGAATATTCTGTGAATATCGATCAAAGTTTAGCGACTGCCTAAAATGGATATCATCATACTAGTGTGAAAAGTTTTAAAATGATGATATGCAGCTTCAAGGTAGGTGTTCAAATATAGACGCCTAGAGAATTGATTGAATATTCTGAATAGATTTTGATCAAATGGTTGTTTACATGGACACAAAGCAAACGAGACGGAATACAGCGATGAAATGATACTGTGTAAGGAATGTGTAAGCGCCGCACAAGGAGTGTACGAAGGTACATGACTGAAGCGAAGCGCACACAGCAACGCAGAGCTGTGCAATTCTCGTGAATCTGAGGTGCTGGCATACTTGTCTGATGTCCAGTTGTAGATTTAAGGAGGCGAATGGAAATGAAGTATGACGTAATCGTGAAAAATGCTCTGATCCCACAGGGAGACGACACAATGCTGACAAACATTCTAGTTAAGGATGAGAAAATCGCAGGTTTTCTAACGGATATTGACGGCATCGAGAGCGTAGAAGTTATAGATGCAGAAGGTCACTTAACACTGCCAGGCTGTATTGATCCACATGTACACTTTATGTTCCAAGGTTTTGATCACCGTGAAACTGCACTAACAGGTTCGGCTGCAGCAGTATCGGGTGGTATTACAACTATCGTAGATATGCCTTGTTGTTCAGTACCTTCTGTAAGAAGTGTAAAAGAACTTCATGATAAAGTTGACCACTGGCAACCACAAGCACTTTGTGATTTTGGTATGTGGGGTGGCGTAACGGGCGAAGACGTTCGTAAAGGCTGGTTAAACGTTGTTCAAGAACAAGCTGACGAAGGTGTTCTTGCATTCAAAGTTTATATGACGCCATCAGTTCCAACTTACCCAAGAGTAACAGATCCTGAGATGCTTGAGTGTTTCGACGCGGTATCAAAAACAGGTCTTTCAGTAGGTATCCACGCTGAGAACTTTGCAATGTGTGATTTCTACGTTAATAAGTTCAGAGCTGAAGGCCGTATGGATGGTCCAGCATGGGCTGAAGCAAGAAGTGAACTGGCTGAAAAAGCTGCAATCCAATTGGGTATTAGTTTTGCAGAGCACACAGGTGCTAGACTACATATCGTACACATGTCAACAGGCATTGGTGCACAACTTGTAGGCGACGCTAAGAAGCGTGGTATCGACGTTACTTCAGAAACGTGTCCACACTACTTAACTCTAAACTACCAAGAAGCGATGACAGAGCATGGCGCTTACGCTAAAATTGCTCCACCGCTAAGAACTAAAAAAGATAATGAACTACACTGGGAAGGTCTTAACAACGGAAGCATCGACTTCGTTGCAACGGATCATGCACCTTACGAAATCGAATCAGAAAAAGCTGGTCGCGATATCTGGACTGCATTCCCTGGCATCCCTGGTGTTGAAACAATGGTTCCAATCGTTATCTCTGAAGGTTACAACAAAGGCCGTCTAAGCCTAAGCAAGCTTGTTGAAGTTCTTTCTACAAATGCTGCTAAGCATATGGGTCTTTATCCTAAAAAGGGTGCAATGTTTATTGGCTCTGACGCTGACTTCTCGATCATCGATCTTGAAAAAGAGTGGACGATTGACCAGAAGGCTCAAGTTACAATGGCCAAATACAACCCGCTACACGGTATGAAAATTAAGGGTAAGCCTTATAAGACAGTTGTTCGTGGTAACCTGGTTTATCATGATGGTCAAGAAGGTACATTACCATCATTTGATAAGTGGGAAGACGTATTCAATACGACTAAGGAAAACTGGTCAGAAGAATATGAAATCAGCCACCGCAAGCAAAATCCTGACAAAGTTAAAGGTGAAATTAATGGTATCAAAGGTATCATGGTACAGCCTGGCTTCGGTCAATGGGTTAAGCGTCAAAGCGTACAGAAACTAGATCATAAATTCACTTATCCAAGCATGAACGACTAATCATAAGTAAGAGTCATATCCCAGGTTATTCTAACAAATTACATTTTATTTCCATTTACACTAAAGAAATTGAATAAATTTGACTGAATAATCTGGGTTTTTTAAAGTCTTTGTTAGACTTTTATAATGTGTATTTTGAAGATATACATTAAACTATCAGAAAAGAGTCAATATATCATCTATTTTATAGAGTTCAGGAATGTGCATAATACTAAATAGTGAACGAAAAATGTATTTATGCAACTTCCTCAGTTAGTATTCGTATAAGGAGTGTTTAACATGGCAAGATATGGTATTGTAGTAATTGATATGCTTAACGATTTTATCGGTGAAAAAGCACCTCTACGTTGTCCAGGCGGCGATGACATTGTTCCAAACCTACAAGAACTTTTCAAATGGGTTCGTGCAAGAAACGCTGAAGGTAAAGATGACGTTCAACTGATCCACATCCAAGAAGCGCATAGAAAAAATGATGCAGATTTCCGCGTTCGTCCAGTTCACGCAGTTGCTGGTACTTGGGGTTCTGACTTTATTCCTGCACTTTACCCTGAAGGTGAAGAATACAAGATTCCTAAGCGTCGTCACTCGGCATTCGCTCATACTGATCTAGATCTTTACCTACGTGAAGAAAACCTAGACACAGTGGTTGTGACTGGCGTATGGACTAACGTTTGTGTTCGTTCTACTGCTTCAGATGCTCTATATGCTGCTTACAGAGTAATCACTCTTGCAGATTGTTGTGCTTCTAAAACTGAAGAAATGCATGAGTATGGCCTAAATGACCTTTCTATCTTTACGAAAGTTCAAAACATGGGTGACTTCATGTCAGCAATCGATAGAGGCGAGGACCCATGGTTAGGCGGCGGGGACCAAGCTAACAAAGTAGAGTAATATTTAATGAAAAAAATTGTGGTCGGTATAACAGGAGGCAGCTGTACATTATATGCAGTTGCACTCCTAACGGCCTTAAAAGAGCTTGGAGTCGAAACCCATGTAGCTGTATCCAGAATGGGTGCTTATGTTCTAGAACATGAATGTGAATTCAATATGGACGAAGTAAGGGCCTTGTCATCTGTTGTTTATGAAAACGATAACTTAGCTGCTGCAATTGCCAGTGGCTCGTTTAAGACAGACGGTATGGTCATTATTCCATGTTCAATGAATACACTAGGCGCAGTCGCAAATGGACTGAGCATGAATCTTGTTCAAAGAGCCGCTGATGTAACTCTTAAAGAAAAGAGACCACTCGTTGTTGTACCTAGAGAGACGCCGCTAACGAATGTTCATCTGGAGAATATGCTTACGTTATCAAGAGCTGGCGCAATTATGATGCCGGCATCACCAGGTTTTTATCACCTTCCAGAAACAATTGATGACCTTGTGCTCATCATGATCGGAAGAATATTAGATCAACTGGGACTTGATGGTGGACTTTTTAAGCGATGGAAGTAGTATATCGAAAGTTATAACTCAACTGAGTATGAATAAGGAGGTGACAGCTTGGCAGAACAGATGCTTCGTGCGTGTCTTCCTAAATTGAAAGAAAAGTACGGAATGCTTGAATGCTCAAAAGAGGTTGACCTCAAATTTGAGATGGGTGGCATCCTGGAAAAGCTAGGCCACACCACACCTGTACTCTTTAATAATGTCAAGGGTCATAAAATGCCCGTGATTGGAGCTATGTTTGGCGATCGTGAAATGTTCTATGACTTTACTGGAACAACACGTGAAGATCGACTGGTCAAATATATGAGTGCCATCACTAGACCAATGCAACCTGAAATTGTTTCTTCAGGACCGGTACAGGAAAATATCATAAGAAATAACATCGATGTTGGTCGAATTTTACCTCTACCAACATTCCATGAAGACGATTCATCAAGCTTTATTACTGCTGGTGTACTCGTTGTGAAGGACCCGGAAACGGGAGATACATTTACATCAATCAGAAGATTGCAGTTTAATGGTCGAAACAATCTAAGCGTTCTTATTACGTCGCAACCGCTAACTGGCATGATTCAAAAAATGCAGGCAGCAGGTAAAGACTTAGAAGTTGCAGTTGTACTGGGGTATGACTACAATTACTGTCTGGCTTCGCAGTATGGAACCGATATGTATGGTGTTGACAAACACTGGGTTGACAGTGCTTTAAGAGGGGAACCTCTAAGACTTGTAAAATGTGAGTCCGTTGATCTTGAAGTACCTGCAGACGCAGAAATCGTTCTTGAGGGTGTTATACCTGCAAGAGAGTCTGCTGTTGAAGGTCCTTTTGGTGAACTGATGGGCTACTATGGTCAAGTTAAGTCTCACCCGGTTATGAAAGTTAAAACCATCATGCATAGAAATGACGCGATCATGCAAATTTCAGCACCTTGTAAGGAAGAGCACTTATCAAACGGTTTAGTAAGAGACGTAGAACTGTATGCGCATGTAAATCGATTTGCTGAAGTTAAAGATGTTAACGTAACAATCGGAGCGGGATGTCGCTTCCATGGTATCGTTTCTATCAAGAAAAAACTTCCTGGTGACGCAAGGACTGCAATTATTACTGCACTGAGCAGCACCAAAGACATGAAACACGTCGTTATTGTAGATGATGACATTGATATATTTGACCCAGGTGATGTGGAAGGTGCAATTGCATCTAGAGTGCAAGCAGCAACAGATGTGGTAATCATCCCAGGTGCACAAGGCACAGGGCTTGATCCATCACACTTACTCAATAACACATCAGACAAAATGGGGATTGATGCAACAAAACCACTTGGAGAAGACGCTAAAATCTTCGAAAAGGCTTTAATACCAGGGTATGATGATATCAAGCTTGATAAATTCTTCCCGGGACTAGAATTGGAGGGACGTAAGCGATGAGAAAAGCACTCGGATTCTTTGAAATCAGAAGCTATGTCGCAGCGTGCTATGCAGCGGACATCATGGTGAAAGCCGCAGATGTAACTGTAAAAGACTTTAATGTTGTTGGATCGGGCGTTATTAGCGTCGTGATCGAAGGCGAAGTTGCAGCTGTACAGTCGGCTGTTGCGGCAGCACAGGATGGCGCTTCCCATATGGCTGATGTAATCGGTATTAATGTGATCCCGCGTCCTGAAAGTGATATGGATATCCTTTTCGGATAATGGGGGTGAACTGAAATGGCGAGTGAACTGACATTACGTATTATGAAAAGAATCGTTGATAAAAAGCTAGGGCCAGATGCAAATCCCAAGCAAGCTGTCAGAACTGCTTCCATGTCATCTTCAAGTCAAGGTATGCATTTATCAACGACAGAAGAAAGCACTCTGAAGCAACTGATTAATCCAGCGAAGTCTGTTCAAATGTCGAGTACGAAATCGACTTCGAAGTCAAATGTAAGAACGACTCAGAAATCTAAGTCGATTGAGGAATTTGCAGCGTCGTATAATAAAGGAAAATCTGCACCTGCTAAAAAGGTTCAGAAAAGTACTATAGCAAACACGCAGCGAATGAATCTTAATGATTTGATTCAGACAAAGAAAAAATAGATTGGGGGGTGTTCTAAGTGAATGGTGAAGCCCTAGGCTTGATTGAAACGATCGGTTTAGCAACCGCAGCTGCGGCACTTGATGCGGCAATTAAAACTGCTGATGTAAAGTGTGTTGCAGTCGAAAAAGTGATCGGTGTTGGTAAGGTTGTCAGTGTGACAGTGAACATTACCGGTCAAGTAGCAGCTGTACAAGCCGCTGTTGAAAGTGGTGTTGAAGCTGCAAGCGCAGTTGGCACAGTTATAGGATCTCATGTACTTCCACGACCTCATGGAGATGTGGATAAACTTGTTGGACTATTTGGCGGTGCTAAAAAAGCTAAAGGTAATACAGAGTCAAACGAAGAAGTAATAGAAGAACCTGTAAAAGCAGAGCCGAAAGCGAAAGCGACTAAAGCAAAAGCTAAAACAGAAGAATAAATGGTAAACACAAAAGTCTAATATTATATGTACATACGTCGAGGAGGATTATTATGAGTCAAGCACTCGGTCTAGTGGAAACTAAAGGTCTAGTTGGCGCTGTAGAAGCGGCAGATGCAATGGTAAAGGCAGCAAACGTAACACTTGTTGGTTACGAAAAAATTGGTTTTGGTCTTGTTACAGTAATGGTACGTGGTGATGTAGGCGCTGTTAAAGCTGCTACAGATGCTGGTGCAGACGCTGCTGCAAGAGTTGGCGAACTGTACTCAGTTCACGTTATTCCAAGACCACACTCAGAAGTTGAACGCGTTATACTTGCTGATCTATAATCTGAAATTAAATGATCCAAAATTATAATTTTAACGAAGAGAATTTGACACGTTAAAGTAGGAGGCATGATATGGCAGATAAAGATCGTATCATTCGTGCCTTTGGAAAACTCAATATGCGGGTTACAGGGGGACAAGAGCATAAAGGCTCAACTCAAAGTAGCAACAAATCTTTGAAACCCCAAAAGCATGCAGTTGTTCTATTTTGCGGGAGTGACATAAGCCTTTCAAAGGCATATGAAGGCCTAAGAGAACTTAGAAATGACAACTGGAGACTGACAGCTATATTTAGTAAAAGTGCAGAGCGACTCATTAGTGAAGACAGTGTTTGCTCAGCAATTCAACCAGATAAGGTGTTGAAAGAGTCTGAAGGTGTAAGTGTTCAAATGGTAAGAGACATTGATGCACTTATAGTTCCCAATATGACTCAGAATACACTGGCCAAACTCTCTGTTGGCATTCAAGATGAACTTACAGCTCTAATCACTTGGCAAGCACTGGTTTCAAATAAGCCTGTTGTGGTAAGTACAGACTCAATTTTTAAAGGTTGGTTTGATATTGATCAGAACAAGGCCATGAAACGAGTCATGCAAAATCATGTAAATGCACTGAAAGGCTTTGGTGCAAAACTTGCTGACCAGCATGAATATGTATCCTTACTTTCTAGTAAAGAAGCAAGAAAACCGGTAAGTAATGGTCATGGACGTGCTCAAATTGGGACAAAATCTGACATCAAGTCAGGTGTTCGAGTGCCAAATAAACCAAATAACAGATCCGTTAGAGAATCACTCAGCGTGACTGATGCACAAAACAAAAAACTCCTTACGGAGAAGGACATCAAAATGCTGAACGATGTGACAGAACTCACACTTGGAAAAGGGCAGATTTTAACACCACTTGGTAGAGATGCAGCAATTTCCAAAGGGATTCGAATCATCTACCAGCGCCAGTAAGTGTGTCCAGACAATACGTATATTCTTCAGTGAAGACTCTACGAACACTCTGAACCACGGCGATAAGGGAGAGATTTCATGAAAACAGCAATTATAATCGGCACAGTAGTTGCCACTAGAAAAGACGAACGACTTGTTGGAAAAAAGCTTATGCTGATCCAACCTGTTAATCTAGATAAAGAACCAGTTGGTGAGCCATTTGTTGGTGTTGACACTGTGGGTGCAGGTAATGGAGAGTTTGTACTCTTTGCTACAGGCACAGCGGCCAGAAAAGCATGTAATGCACCTGACGCACCGATCGATGGAGCCGTTGTTGGCATCATTGATCAAGTGGATATTGCATCAAAACTTGAATGGGATAAAGGGAGTGAATAACTTTGGATCCGAGTGTCATTAAAAAGGCCATAGACTATCGCCGCATGATCGATGCGTTGATGGGTGAGCATGATTTTGCTGATCTCGTTCTTCAAGGTGGTCACGTCGTTAATACAATTACAAGAGAGTTGGTAAGAACAGATCTGGCTGTTAAAGGCAAATATGTCCTTGGTATGTCAGAATGTGAATCACTTATTGGCCCTAAAACACTCGTAATTGACGTGACTGGCAAGTACCTTTCACCAGGTTTCATGGATTCGCACATGCACTTTGAAAGTTCTATGCTTACAGTTTCTGAATTTGCTAGACTGTCAATTCCTTCTGGAACGACAACGCTAGTCGCTGACCCCCACGAAATTGGGAACGCACTTGGACCTGTAGGGATGAAAGCTATGGCTGATGAAGCCAGTGTTGTACCGAATCATGTTCACTTGGTGGTACCAGCCCTCACGCCAGACTGTCCTAAATTAGAGACAGCCGGTGTTGATGTATCTTCGAAGGACATGGAGGACCTGCTTAACTACCAAAACATTATTGGTATTGGTGAGTTACAGGGCTTCTCTAATGCACAACATGTATATAATCATACACCAGAAATTATAGATGATTTGATTGCATCTACTTCTTATGCCAGAAGCCTTGGTCAAGTTGTAGACGGCAACGCGCCAGAACTATTTGGTAAAGATCTAGCAGCACATATTATAGCAACGGGCGGAACATGTTCTTGTCACGAGACGACTACTAAAGAAGAATGTATGGAAAAGCTGAGAAACGGCGTCTATGTATTCATGCGTGAAGGGTCAACTCAAAGAAACATGGCAGAATGTGTACGTGCAATCACTGAAGAAGGAATGGATTCTAGAAGAGCTGTTCTTGCTACAGATGACATGGTTGCTGAAGACCTTGAAAAATTAGGTCATATGAATGAGATTGTTAAAAGAACAATTGCTGAAGGTGTTGACCCACTTGAAGCCATTCAAATGTGTACAATCAATCCAGCTACATACTTTGGTCTTAAAGATCGTGGTGCACTTCTGCCGGGTAACTTAGCAGATATTGCTATCATCAGTGATCTTCAGAATATGGTTGTAGACGCAGTATTCATCGAAGGTGAGCTTGTGGCTGCCGGTGGTGAAATGCTAATCGAGATTCCAGTTTACACATATCCTAAGACTGTTAAAAACTCTGTTAAAAGAGCATTAACATCAGCATCAGAATTATCTGTTGAAGCAACGGGTTCACAAGCAAACTGTAATGTTATTGGTGTAATTCCTGACCAAAACTTATCAGACGCTCTTGAAGCAGTTCTTCCAGTTAAAAACGGTGTGGTTATGCCAGATACAAGCCAAGACGTTCTACCAATGCATTGTCTAGAGCGTTACGGTCGCAACGGTAATATTGGTAAAGGCTTCGTAAAAGGTTTTGGTATTGAAACGGGTGCAATCGCAGAATCAATTGCACACGATACACACAATATCATGGTAACTGGTGCAAGCTATGAAGATATGGCAGTTGCAGTAAACCGCGTTATTGAAATGGGTGGCGGGATTGCCCTTTCAAAGAACGGTCGAGTAATCGACGAGCTTAGACTACCTGTTGGCGGTCTAATTACAGATGAACTGACAGGTTCCGAAGTGAGCCATAAGATCAGTGATCTGGAAAGAAAAGCGAAAGAAGATTTAGGTTGTAAAGTCCATGCTCCTTTCATGCACTTGTCGTTCCTGGCACTCTCGACAAGCCCTAAATGGAAGATCACAGATAAAGGCATCGTTGATGTAGAAAACTTTGAAATCTTACCTCCAGTGAAGTAGCGTATTTCTACTTCCGTGGTGAAGTAGCTAAAAGTTATTACTGGAGATAACAAATTATATTGTTTCATTGTATGACAGCAATAAGCCGCAGGAGGGTGACATTGTTGTCATACGGTAAAACATTAATAAAGTTTTCGTAAAATGTGATTCATTCATTTACAACAGTGTAATGAAGGCGATACAATGGATTGATATACTTCCGTCAATATACATAAAAAGGAGGGGTGGTCTCGGACGCAGGGGGACGGAGACTAAATAAATACAGGGGGTCATTCAATGACTAATCAGGCAGGATTTCTTGAAAAGTATTTTAAGTTAAAAGAACACGGTACTACGGTAAGTGTAGAATTGATTGCAGGACTGACTTCATTTATGACAATGGGTTATATACTTGCAGTAAATCCAGGTATGCTTTCTGCTACAGGTATGGATTTTGGTGGAGTATTTACAGCAACAGCACTGGCATCAGCAATCGCGACGCTTGTAATGGGTCTATATGCAAATCTTCCATTTGCACTGGCACCAGGCATGGGTCTTAATGCATTCTTCGCATTTACAGTTGTACTTGGAATGGGTTATTCATGGCAATTTGCTTTAACAGCAGTATTTGCAGAAGGTATCATATTCTTGATTTTGACATTCTTAAACGTTCGTGAAGCCATAATTAACTGTATTCCTATGAACTTGAAAAAAGCAATATCGGTAGGTATTGGTCTGTTTATCGCATTTATTGGACTTTACAATGCAGGGATTGTAGTTCAAGGTGGCGGTGTACCTCTAGAGCTTGGTGAAATCACAAGCGGTGCTCCACTTGTTGCGATTATCGGTATCTTACTGACTGGTACTCTGTTAGCAATGAACGTCAAAGGCGCTCTATTCATCGGTATAGTTGCAACAACACTAATTGGTGTTCCATTTGGTATTGTTCAATTTCCAGAGTCATTAGTTTCAGCACCACCAGCTCCAATCTGGTTTGCATTTGAGTGGACTAATGTTGCGTCATTTGATTTTATTTTCATCCTATTTACATTCCTATTTGTAGATATGTTTGATACAGTTGGTACACTTATTGGTGTATCTACTAAAGCAGGTATGCTTGATGAAGAAGGTAAACTACCTGGCGCTAAAAAAGCACTTCTTGCAGATGCAATCGGTACAACAGTTGGTGCTTGTATGGGTACATCAACAATTACAACTTTCGTTGAGTCTGCTTCAGGTGTTGCAGAAGGTGGCCGTACAGGTCTTACTGCTGTAACTACGGCAGTGTGTTTCCTACTAGCATTGTTCTTCGCACCACTATTTGGTGTAATTCCAGCTGCTGCAACGGCTCCGGCACTGATCCTAGTTGGTCTATTCATGATGTCGCCTATTAAAGAAATCGATCTTGATGACTTTACAGAAGCGATTCCAGCATTCTTCGGAATCATCATGATGCCTCTTACTTACTCAATTTCAGAAGGTATTATGTGGGGCATCATGTCTTACATCCTACTGAAAGTGTTTACGGGTCGTGGCAAGGAAGTTCCAAAGATGACATTTGTAATTGCATTCTTATTTGCACTTAAATTGATTCTTCCAGCTATTCTTTAATAGTTGTAGATCGTAATTAGATTAAATTTATTTTAATTGAATAATTGAGCCTCTACACCACCCTGTAGAGGCTCAAATTGTATAAAAATCCATCGAATGTTATCAGAAAATATGAAATATTCGTTCGATATTTCCTAAATGGTGTTTAATTGCCAGAAATTCAGTTTCAAATTTTGGGGTATAAATAAGAACGATTAGCCCAATTTTCAAAGCTTAATACGTCATACAAAACTATTTCATAAAAGCCTAAGCAGGCAATAACAGCACAGATTTGTATGAGGCATTAGGGTTTAATTGCCTCAACATATAAAGAAATGGGGAGAATAATAAATGAGCGTAAAGAGTATATATCGTGCAGATACAGTTGCATCAGCTGTCAAACTGCTTCAAGAACATCATCCTGAAGCTCAAGTTTTAGCTGGCGGGACAGATTTGCTGGTACAGATTAGAGAGAAACATAATCGTGGATCGATCATGATCGATGTAACGGATGTCAATGAAATGAGTCATATAGAAATCAAACCTGACGCCATTCACATTGGAGGTATGGTTAGATTCACAGATGTCATAGAACATGCAGAAATGAAGCGCCTTGTTATTGGTTTATGGGATGCCTGTAAAAGTGTAGGCTCACCACAGATTAGAAACCTTGGTACTTTAGGTGGAAACATAGCCAATGGATCACCGGCTGCCGATTCAGCACCACCACTGCTTGCGCTGGGTGCAGAGATTAAACTTGCATCAGTAAGGGGCGAAAGAATTGTACCATTAAAAGATTTTTACCTAGGCAAAGGTAAAACAGTAATGGAACTGGACGAGCTGCTTGTATCTATCATAATTCCCATAAGTACAGAGGCACCTGCACTTGTGGAGTTTGAGAAGTTAGGCCTTCGAAACGCACTTGCCATTTCAAGAATCAGCACATCTGTCTTTGTTAAGTTGGATGAAAACGCTAAGATTCTAGAGTGTGGTATTGCATCAGGGTCCTTGGGGCTTAATCCTATACGTGAAACGGAACTTGAAACATGGTTATTAGGCCGTGTTTTAGACGAATTTTGCATAAAAGAAGCTGCAAAACAATTTGGAGATATCGTAGAAAAACGTCTTGAAGGCAGAAGTTCTATGCCATATAAAAGAGAAGCTGTACAGGGTGTCATTAAACCTGCACTAAAACGTATTTTTAAATGTTACCAGGATATGAGGTGAGCCAATGTTTAATCTTAAAATAAATGTAAACAATGAATGGATTGAAAAAGAGATTCCAGATGGATTAAGACTGCTGGATTTCCTGAGAAATGACTTAGGTCTAACGGGAACCAAAGAGGGCTGCGGTGAAGGTGAATGTGGTGCTTGTACAGTTATTGTAGAAGGACGTGCGGTAGATTCATGTCTCATGTTGGCGGCTCAATGCCATGAAAAAACAATCATTACCATAGAAGGACTTGAAACTGAAGACGGACTTGACCCGGTACAGCAGGCCTTCCTTGATAATGGTGCTGTTCAGTGTGGCTTCTGTATACCAGGCATGGTTTTATCATCAAAGGCCTTGCTGGATGCTAACCCAAAGCCAACTGAAGATGAGATCAAAGATGCCGTTTCAGGCAACCTATGCCGTTGTACTGGATACGACAAAATTCTATCATCTGTTCAAATGGCATCAGAAGTGATCACTTCAAAAGAAGATAAAAAAGACCAGAAGGCAGGTGAATAACATGCCGGAGTTTAAAACCGTTGGTAAAAGATACAACAGAAAAGATGGTCATGACAAGTTAACTGGCCGTGCACTTTATCCTCAAGATATGCAAGTTGAAGGTATGGCATTTGGTCATACAGTAAGGTCAGAAAACCCACATGCCTACTTTACTTGTGATACGTCAGTGGCAGAAAAAATGCCAGGTGTTTTGATTGTACTAACTGCTAAAGATGTTACAGCGATGAACCACCATGGTGTTCTATTTAAGGACCATGAGGTTTTATGTGAGAAAAAAGTAAGACGTGTTGGTGATCCTATTGCCTTTGTTGTTGCTGAAACAGAAGAGCAAGCGGAAGCGGCTGCAAAAGCAGTTGTAATTGAATATGACGCCTTGCCACCATTGTTTGATCCTGTAGAAGCTATGAAAGATGAAGTGAAGGTGCACGAGGGTAAGTCGAACATTATTTATCATTATAAGTGTAGACGTGGTGATGTAGACAAAGCCTTTGAAGAAGCAGATGTGGTAGTAGAAAACACATATTACTCACCATTTGTAGACCATGTATTTTTACAGCTAGAAAGTGGTCTTTCATATATGGAAGAAGGACGTCTTGTGCTGGTTGCTTCATCTCAGTATCCACATTTTGATCGTCTTGAAATTGCAGAAGCTCTTGGTCTTGAAGAAGACCAGGTTATTATAAGAAATCCAGCTGTTGGTGGTGCCTTTGGTGGTCGTGAGGATATTACGATGCAAATACATCTTGGACTGGCAACGCTTTTAACAGGCCGACCTGTAAAAATCACTTATACCCGTGAAGAGTCATTCTATGCCCATTCAAAAAGACACCCTATGTCTATGTGGATGAAAACCGGTGCAACAAAAGAAGGTAAGTTGATTGCAGCGCAAGCATACATTGTAGGTGACACAGGGGCATATGCTTCTTGGGCTATTAATGTTCTAAGAAAAGCGGGTGTTCATGTTCCAGGGCCTTATGAAATCGAAAATGTAAAAGTGGACAGTATTGCAGTGTATACCAACAACCCATTCTGTGGAGCCATGCGTGGCTTTGGTGCGACTCAGGTGCCAATCGCATATGAGCAACAGATTGACATGGTTGCCCGTGAACTGAATATGGATCCATTTGAAATTAGATATAAGAACTGCTTTAAAAAAGGATCAATGACTCCAAACGGTCAAATCCTTACAGAAAGTGTTCCGATGAAAGAGTGTATAGATGCACTCAAAGACCTAATGGAAGGGGCTGATGCAAATGATTAAACACGGAAAGGGCATCGCTCTCAGCTGGTATGGTACAGGCTATGGTAATGGTTTCCCAGATGTTTCGATTGCAACGGTTGATCTAACGCCAGAAGGCAAAGTTCTTCTACGGGTTGGTGCAACAGAAGTTGGACAGGGTGCAAAAACAATCATGCCACAGATCTGTGCTGAAACTTTAGGTCTAGAACCATCTGAAGTTACTATGATATGTGAAGATACAGATACCTTTAAAGATTCTGGTACGGCTGCAGCAAGTCGCCAGACATACAATACAGGAAATGCAGTGCTACTGGCTGCTAAGAGTTTTAGAAAAGCTATTTTTGTTGAAGCATCTAAAGCCATGGGCCTAAACTCTTCAGTGGGACTAAACATGGAAGATGGTTTAATTTGGCTTGAAATATTGCCAGAAAAACAAATTAAATTGTCTGAACTCGCAAAGATTGTTGAGAGTGAAGAAAGACTTTTAACCGTTACAGAAACCTTTACCGCACAGACAACAACCATGGACCCAGAAACGGGTATGGGTGCGCCGTACTGGCCTTATACCTTTAATGCATACGGTGTTGAAGTTGATGTGGACACAGACACAGGCCGTGTCCATGTGACCAAAGCCTATTGTGTACAAGATGTTGGGCGTGCTATTAACCCAGAGCTTGTTGAAGGTCAAATTGATGGTGGATTTGTAATGGGTCTGGGTTATGCACTGTACGAAGACTTGGGTGTTAAAAATGGTGTGATCAAAAACAACCGTTTTGCCAAGTACATCATCCCAACAGCGATGGATATACCTGAAATTCAAAAGGTAATTGTAGAAGATCCAGAAAACACGGCGCCATATGGTGCTAAAGGTATTGGTGAACCTGTAATGGTTCCCGTAGCTCCAGCAATATTGAATGCCATATACGATGCCATTGGTGTGCGTATATTAGAGGTTCCAGCAACACCTGAAAAAGTATTGTCTGCTATAAAAAATGCAGGGATTGAATTTGATTAATCGGAATTCTAGTGCAGGGGGGACGTATGAATAAAATCATTCAAAAACGGATTGGTGTCGCGGCAGGGCGAGAAAAAGCCGATCTAGTTCTTAAAGGTGGAAGGGTAATTAACGTTTTCACCGAAGAAATAATTGATGGTGATGTTGCAATTGTCGATGGTCGTATTGCAGGAATCGGTGGTTCCTACGAAGGTAATGAGGTTATAGACTTAGAAGGCAGATACATTGCCCCAGGTCTAATTGATGGTCATGTTCACATTGAATCATCACTTGCAACACCAGAGCAGTTTGCCAGAGCCATCGTGCCAAGAGGTACAACAACAATCATTGCAGATCCACACGAAGTTGCAAATGTTAGCGGGATGGAAGGCATTGAATATATATTAAATGCCAGTGAATCCGTTCCTTTAGATGTATTTGTGATGTTGCCTTCGTGTGTTCCAGCGACAGATTTTGAAAATTCTGGTGCGGTCCTTGAAGCAGAAGATTTGTCTAAGCTCATTAATCATCCAAGGGTTTTAGGATTAGGCGAGCTTATGGATTACCCATCTGTTATTGGTGGTGCAGAACGTGTGGTTGACAAAATTGCACTGGCGCACAAGAATAATAAAATAATTGATGGACATGGGCCACTGATCAGTGATCAGGAACTCAATGCGTATGTAACGGCTGGTGTAAGTACAGAACACGAATGTGAATCTGTTGAAGAAATGCTCAATAGACTGCGTCTGGGTATGTATATTCTTATCCGTGAAGGTTCAGCAGCTCGTAATCTTACAACCTTGGTTCAAGGGGTTTCAAAAGAGAATCTAAGAAGATGTTTATTCTGTACAGATGACAGACACCCTGGAGATATCCTCAAGGATGGCCATATAGATAACAACGTTAGACTTGCTATGGAATGTGGATTACCTGCACTGTCTGCCATTAGAATGGCGACTCTCAATGCTGCAGAGTGTTATAGACTACATGACAGAGGTGCTGTAGCACCTGGCTACCTTGCTGACCTGATAATCATCGATAATTTAAGAACATTCAAAATCGAAAAAGTCTTCAAAGAAGGTAAACTTGTTGCAGATGACAGTCTACCATTATTTGAAGTGGATAGCCTGGTTGATGACCGTGTCAGAGACACCGTTAACATTGGAGATCTTGATATTGAAAAGCTTAAACTGAAAATGGAATCGGATATAGCCCGTGTAATTAAGATTGCACCGGGGTCACTGGTAACTGAACATGTAACACGTAAAGTGGGACTTAAAGATGGCGCCTTTGACTATGTAAGAGAATTAGATATTCTTAAGCTGGCTGTTATTGAACGACACAAAGCAACGGGAAATGTTGGTTTAGGTTTAGTAGAAGGATTTGAGCTGAAAGATGGGGCCATTGCTTCAACTGTGGCACATGATTCACATAATCTGATTATTATTGGAGATACAGACGCAAACATAATGGTTGCTGCAAAGGAAATCGAAAAAATTGGTGGCGGTTTGGTGGTCGTTAAATCAGGTGAGGTTATTGGTACATTGCCACTGCCTATCGCTGGTATTATGTCGGACCAGACACTGGGAGAAATGGATTCTAAACATGAGAAGTTAATGGAGCTTGCATACAGTGTAGGCGTAAATAAAGATATTGATCCATTCATGTTGCTTGCATTTTTAGCACTTCCAGTTATACCAGAGTTAAAGTTAACAGATGTTGGACTCTTTGATGTTGTTAACTTCAAGTTTGTCGATTTATGTATTCATGACCACCCGCATAAAGATTAAATTGTAAACACTATATATAGTTGTGATATTTTTAAAACAACTATATATAGTGTTTTTCTTCATATGCTATTGACAGAGACCGGTGTTAAAGTTACAATAATTAGGAAGTCCATAATATGTGTTTACAGGTGTCACGAAAGTGACTTAATAGGGAAGTCGGTTAAACTCCGACGCGGTCCCGCCACTGTAATGGGGAGTTTCACTCGACATACCACTGAGAAATCGGGAAGGTGAGTGTAACGTTGAACCAGAGCCAGGAGACCTGCCTGAGAACAAAGTACTTTTACCTACGTGGATGGGTGTATTGTGAACACTACTTTTAGAATACACATTCAACCTTTCCTGACATATGGGACGGTTTTTTTTGTGCTCTTTATTGATTGCAATTCAATAAAATTTCAATCAGCTCCTCCGCTGATTGATTAATACTCTCACCCAGAATTGTAGATCAATGAGATAAAGCATTTGCGAATTCGTGATTTAATTCGATTGACCATCGATAAAATCATGGAGTCGCTATTTTTTTTGCCCTAAATATGTACAAAATGATAGAATAGAAGTGTAGTTTCAAAGGGGTGATGAGATGGAGATTATCTTAAAAGAAGATGGCGTTATGATTGAATCTGTGAAGGACTTTAATGTAGCCCAGATCTTTAATTGTGGTCAAGCATTCAGATTTAAACAAATAGACGAAAATGTTTTTGAAGGCATTGCTTTTGGCAAATACTTAAGAGTTGAATACACAGACGATACCTTACGTTTGTCCCCTTGTAGCTTATACGAATACGAGAATATTTGGAGCCGCTTCTTTGATTTAAGTACCGACTACTCAGTACTTAAAAGGTCAATATCTGACATGTCACCTGTACTCAAAAGTGCAACAGAGTTTGGTGGGGGCATCAGAATATTGAAACAAGATCCTTGGGAAATCATCATTTCATTTATCATTTCTGCAAACAATAATATTCCTAGGATTCAAGGTGCGATTGAAAAATTATCAAAAAAATATGGCCATTTAATAATGACGCCGGACGGTAGAGAGTACTATAGTTTTCCAACACCAGAGAAATTAGCTCAGGCATCACTTGAAGATCTACGGGCATGTGGTGTAGGATATAGAGATAAATATATAAAACGGTCAGCAGAGATGTTTGTTCAAGGGGCTATTGATATCAATGAAATCAAGCAAATGAACAGGGCTGATGCAGAAAAAGAGTTATTAAAACTAATGGGTGTTGGCAAAAAAGTTGCTGACTGTATTTTGTTGTTCGGTTTTAGCCATATGGACGCATTTCCTGTTGATACTTGGGTAAAAAAAGTGATAACCAAGTACTTCCTAGATGAGAAAGCCAGCACAAATGAAATTCAGAACTTTGTAGATACAACATTTGGAGACATTGCAGGATATGTTCAACAGTACTTGTTCTATTATATTCGAGAACTTGACTAGAAAGCATATAAAATTCTAGATCGTATATAAAAAGTTAATATAAAAAAGTAAATGCATAAAAATTAGTAAGGGGAATTAATATGAGAATCGTCCCAATAAAACTGATACCTGAAGGAAGTCAATTGGCTAAAACGCTATATAGCTCAGATGGCCGTGTTCTTCTTCGTGCAGGGATGGCTCTTGATAATCAAAAGTTAACGAGAGCTGGACAACTTGGATTCAAATCATTGTATATAAATGATGCGTTTAGTACAAATACAATAGATGATTTAATTGATACGCGCACAAGAGTTTCATCCATAACACATATAAAAGAAAGTTATGATGCCTTTGAAAACTACGCTGAAGCTGAAGAAGCTGGTAGAGTGAATCAATGGAAACTATCAGAAATGAGATCAGAGTACTTATCAGGTGTAAAAAACACGGCTTCTGATATTGTGGATGTTTTGATTCATAAAAAGAATTTATTTATTAATATTCAGGATGTAAAGCAAATGGAAGACTATCTATACCAGCATACTGTTAATGTGGCAGTTTTGTCAGTGCTACTTGGAATGGATAGAGGACTACCAGAAATGGAATTAGAAAATCTAGCCATTGGAGCTTTATTCCACGATATTGGCTATAATTTTATATCTAAATCAATCCTCAATAAACCGGGGCCTCTTACCAAAAAAGAGTATGAAGAGGTTAAGACCCACTCAACTCAGGGCTACCAACATCTTAAAAATGATGTAGATATTAATAGCCACATAAGGATGATTGTACTGCAACATCATGAATGGGTAAATGGTTCTGGGTATCCACACGGATTAACGGGTATGAATATCCATGAGCTAAGTAAAATTGTTGCTATTGCAGATGTTTATGATGCACTAACGTCTGATAGACCCCATAGACAAGCACTCCCACCTAATGAAGCGATAGAGTTTCTATTGGGGCATGCCAATCAACAACTGGATCAAGAGTTGGTAAAAAGCTTTATTAAGCTTATAATTCCCTATCCCGTTGGAACACTTGTAAAATTATCAAATGGAGACATTGGCATAGTTGAAAGGCTCTATGAAAACTTCCCACTCCGACCAGTTGTGAAAGTAATAAAACAGTTGGCAACACGTGTGGATATGGTAGAATTAGATTTAATGCAAGAACAGAATATAGTAATCGAAGGTGTTCAGTACGAACTGCCAAACTATTCAGTAGGGCGTTATGTCCGTGAGTAGAATTACTGCGGATTAGCCTGGAGGTGACTGCATGGAAATATTCATAGCAAGACAACCCATATTTGATTTAAAGAAAAAAGTTTATGCATATGAACTGCTTTATAGAGCGGGCGAACAAAACCAGTCGAATGTCATTGATGGGGACCAAGCAACGTCGAGTGTCATTGCAAACACACTCATGTTAATTGGGCTGGATTCATTAACACAGGGACGTCTTGCATTTATCAATTTTACAAGACAGTTAATCGAAAATGAAATTCCTACAGTGTTTTCAAACGAGCTACTGGTAGTGGAAATTCTTGAAGATATTATTCCAGACAAAGAATTTATAAAAGCCTGTCGCCGCTTAAAAGAAGGCGGTTATATTCTTGCCCTTGATGATTTTGTTTTAGATTATCCTTATGAAGAAATTGTAGACCTGGTAGATATTATAAAAGTAGACTTCCTGCTAACAAGTCCGGATGAAAGACGTGAAATTATTCGTAAATATTCTGGAAGAAATATTAGATTCTTAGCAGAAAAGGTTGAAACCCTTGAACAATTTGAAGAGGCTGTTCAGGCCGGATATACATATTTCCAAGGGTATTTCTTCTCAAAACCAGTTATAATGAAACATAAAGATATTAAGCCATCAACATTCAATTATATAAAAATTCTTCAGGAGCTTGATGGTCCTGAACCGGAATACGAAAAAATTGCAAGTATTATAGAGTATGACGTCTCTCTATCGTATAAACTGCTTAGAATCATTAATAGTGCTGCATTTTATACCAATAGCCGGGTCACGTCCATTAAACATGCACTTGTTATGTTAGGCTTTAAGGAAATAAGGAAGTGGATCTCAATCATAATGCTGAGAGAACTCAGTGAAGATAAACCCGATGAAATCATAAGAACCTGTCTGCTCAGAGGGAAAATGGGTGAGACACTGGCTAAACATTTTGGTCTTAGACCGCGTAAAACAGAAGTGTTCCTCATGGGTATGTTCTCTATGATTGATACTTTAATGAACCAGGAAATGAAAGATGCACTCAAAGAACTCCCACTTGAAGATGATGTAAAAGCGGGCATACTTGGTGAGTCCAATCAGTTTTCAGACTTGTTAAAACTCGTAACAGCATATGAAAAAGGGAACTGGGATTACTTGTTCTTGAAAGCTAAAAAATCAGGACTGGGTATGAATGTGTTCCCAGACGCATATATTGAAGCAGTTCAGTGGGCATCAACTGTATATGATGCTTAGAATATTCATGGAGGCACTTAGTAATGGCAGATGATTTAAAAACGTATAAATGTGATTGTAATGTTATTCATCAAGAAGTTGTAGATGCAGTTAAAGGTCGCCTTGAGAATGTTGAAGAACTTAGTGATTTAGCAAGTTTGTTTAAAGTATTAGGAGATTTAACAAGAATTAAAATTATTACTGTGCTTATGGGTAATGAAATGTGTGTATGTGATTTGGCTGTATCACTTGATATGACACAGTCTGCAATCTCTCACCAGTTAAGGGTTCTTAAACAAGCCAGACTTGTACGGGCACGTCGTGACGGGAAAATAATGTACTATTCACTTGATGACGAGCATATTGATGGAATTCTAGATTTAGGATTTGACCATTTACGTCATGACTAATTGTAAATTTATTATTAACGTCTTTTAATAATAAGATGATAAAACTTGAAACCCGTTGATACCAGCGGGTTTTAATTGTAAAAAGAATTTGTTAGCACTCGTAACTGTCGAGTGCTAAAAGGCTTGATTTGCTAGCGCAACTGTATTATTATTAGATCAGAGTATAAAACCATAGGTTTTATACAGCTGAATGATGAAAGATATTAAGGCGTATAAAGCGCATTAAATACACATATTTGTTTAAGGAGGAATAGAAAGTGGCAATTAAACCATTAGGAAAACGCGTTGTTATCAAAAAGGTAGAAGCAGAAGAAAAAACGGCAAGTGGTATTGTACTTCCTACACAAGCACAAGAGCAACCTCAAGTAGCAGAAGTTGTGGCAATAGGAACAGATGAAGAGATATATGTAAAAATTGGTGACAGAGTTATATTCCCTAAATTTGCTGGTACTGAAATCAAGCATGCGGGTCAAAACTTAATCATCATTGAAGATGAAAAACTGTTGGCAATCGTAGAGTAACCATTAACTTATAAATAGGGTAATACATATAGAGGAGGAACCGAAAATGGCAAAGCTGATCAAATTCGGAGAAGAAGCACGTCGTGGTCTCGAGTCTGGTGTAAACCAACTTGCAGACACCGTAAAAGTAACACTTGGACCTAAAGGTAGAAATGTAATTCTTGATAAAAAGTTTGGTTCACCACTCATCACAAATGACGGTGTAACAATTGCACGCGAAATTGAACTAGAAGACCCGTTTGAAAACATGGGTGCTCAACTGGTTAAAGAAGTTGCAACGAAAACAAACGATGTTGCTGGTGATGGTACAACAACTGCAACGGTTCTTGCACAATCGATCGTCACAGAAGGTTTAAAAAATGTTGCAGCAGGAGCCAACCCAATGATCCTTAAACAAGGTATTGAAAAGGCAGTAGCAGTTGCAATTGACCACATTAAAGAAGTTTCTAAACCTGTTGAAACAAGAGAAGAAATTGCTGATGTTGCTTCAATTTCTGCTGCTGATGAAGTCATCGGAAACTTAATCGCAGACGCAATGGAAAAAGTGGGCAAAGACGGGGTTATTACTGTTGAAGAATCACGTTCAATGGCAACGGAGCTAGAAGTTGTTGAAGGGATGCAATTCGACCGTGGTTATGTTTCACCTTACATGGTAACAGACACAGAAAAAATGGAAGCGGTTCAACATGACCCCTACATCCTTATTACAGATAAGAAAATTGCAAACATTCAAGAAATCCTACCTGTACTAGAGCAAATTGTACAGCAGGGTAAAAAAATGTTGATCATCGCTGAAGATATTGAAGGTGAAGCACTTGCAACACTTGTTATGAACAAGCTACGTGGTGTATTCGATTGTATCGCAGTTAAAGCACCTGGCTTTGGTGATAGAAGAAAAGCAATGCTTCAAGATATTGCGATTGTAACGGGCGGTACTGTAATTTCTGAAGAGCTTGGTTTCGAACTGAAAAATGCTACAGTAGAAATGTTAGGCCGTGCTAAATCGGTTAAAATCGATAAAGACAACACAACGATCATTGATGGTATGGGCAACAGCCAAATGATTGAAGCACGTGTAAAGGAAATTAAAGCTCAAATTGAAGTCACAACTTCAGAGTTTGATAGAGAAAAACTACAGGAAAGACTTGCTAAACTTTCTGGTGGTGTTGCAGTTATACAAGTTGGTGCAGCGACAGAAGTTGAAATGAAAGAAAAGAAGCTTCGTATTGAAGATGCACTAAACGCAACTAGAGCAGCTGTTGAAGAAGGTATTGTGCCAGGTGGCGGAACGTCACTGGTTACAGCGATTCCAGTTGTAGAAGGTATTCTTGATGGTCTTGAAGGTGATGTTAAGACAGGTGCTAAAATTATTGCACGTGCGCTTGAAGCACCGGTTCGTCAAATTGCTGTGAATGCAGGTGTTGAAGGCTCAATCGTTGTAGACAAGATTAAACACTCAAAGCCTGGAACTGGCTTTAATGCTTTAACTGGCGAATACATCAATATGATTGAAAAAGGTATCGTTGATCCAACGAAGGTTGAAAGAAGCGCACTTCAAAATGCTGCATCTATTTCAGCGATGTTCTTAACAACAGAAGCTGCTGTTGTAGACGATCAAGAAGATGTACCACCAATGCCTCCAATGGGCGGCGGAATGCCAGGTATGATGTAATTACAAGTTTACAAGGCAATTAATTCATGTTAGACTCTTAGGTGCAGTTGGGAAATTCCAATCTGCACCTATTTTATTTTTTTACTAACTTAATATTTGCACTAGGGGAGCTTAAGCTGAGAGTGATACGTCACGACCCTTCGAACCTGATCCGGATGATACCGGCGTAGGAAAGTGTTTGGTTTTTAATTTTAATTTTATTAGCCCTTATACTTTCAAGTATAGGGGCTTTTTTATTGTATTTGTGTTAAAACCAACTAGTGCAGCAGAAAAGGAGTGTCGCAAAATGGCGAACAATAATTCTAATGTAAGAATGCTCGTAGAGGCGGGTGTACTTATTGGTCTAGCATACATCATGGATATGATTAGACTTTTCGAAATGCCACAAGGTGGTTCAATTACTCTAGGATCAATGATTCCGATCTTAATATTTGCAATCAGATGGGGTGCAAAACCGGGTATCATGGCTGGCCTTGTTTTTGGAACAATGCAGTTTCTATTAGGCCCAAAATGGTCTTTCCATCCGGTTTCAATTCTATTTGATTATGTTATTGCATGGGGTGTTCTTGGACTTGCAGGTGCCTTTAAAGGATCAATGCCTAAACTAATGACAGGAATTGCAATTGCAATATTTGGACGTTTTGCATGTCATGTAATTTCAGGCGTTACAATCTGGTCTTCATATGCACCAGAGGGTACTAGCCCACTTGCATATTCAATAGGCTATAATGGTGCATACTTAGGTGTGGAAGCCCTTATTGCTATGGTAGTCTTTGCTGGTTTATTTAACCCACTTAGAGCTTATATTGTAAGACAAGCATAGGTTTGACTGGCAATATTGATCAAGACTTAAATAAGATTTAAACATTGAAAACTCTCTGAATTTCAGAGAGTTTTTTTGCTTTTGTAGAGGTACCACTGAACCCCATAAATGTTTTTTAAAGATTAAAATATTTGATAATTCTAATAATTCTATTGACGAACGAATACAATGGTGATTATTCTAGATGCAGAGGTGGGATGATATGGGAGTACAAAATAAAGATAAAAATTCTAAAATGACACTTGATATCAAACTTTTAGGGCAACCCAGAATACTTGTAAACAACAAAAATATTAGGTTTCCTTACAAAAAAGCTGAAGCACTATTATATTATGTCCTAATCAAAAAAAGGCTTTCTAAAGATCAAATTGGGGATGTTCTTTGGCCGAACGAAGGCGAAATTGAACTGGTTAAAAAGAATATCAGAAATGCAATTTATACAATTAGAAAACTAATGGGGAAAGATTTTCTAATTAAATTGGGAACAGATATGGTTGGCGTTAATCCTGCAACCGAGATTAAACTGGACATTGCCATGTTCCACATGAATGAGGAAGATGCAAATTTAGACTTGTATCAAGGAGACTTTTTAGAAGGATTTTTCTTAAAAGACAACATTGAATTTGAAGAATGGATTGAATTCAAAAGACAAGAATATAGAGATGTCTTCACGGACTGGTCTATCAATGCAGTGCGTCGAATGATAGAGGAAAGTGATATTCATAAAGCTAAGAAGTATTGTAAACGACTCATAAAGTTAGACGAGTTTGATGAAAGATCCTATAGACTGCTCATTGAAGCTTATAAAAGTGAGGGTGCATATAATAAGTGTCTTAATGTATACAATAAGCTGGCCAAACTCTTAAGTGAGGAAATACTGGTATCACCAGAAATGGTGACAAAAGACCTAATTGATGGCGTTAAAGATTTAAGGATACAAGAGCAACTTAAGATTAAGCAGGCCCTATTAACTGAAATATCAGATCAGGGCACTAAAAATTTACATCATAAAATTAAGTATGCTTTTTACGGTCGAGCAAGTGAAGTTGAAATGATTAATGATCAAATGAACAGGTTCGCAAAAGGTTTGAGTGCTAAATCAATTATGTTGTCCGGTGAAGAAGGTATTGGCAAAAGTGCCACCATACAACATGCCATGAATAATATTCCGAGTTATGATGGGCATATCATTTCAACACAGTGTTACAGAGCTGAGGAAAAATATATTCTAAAACCATGGAATGCAATTTTTTCTGTACTTTCAGACATTATTGAAGAATTAGACATTCAAATACCCAAATCAATATTACAGATGATCGAAACTGTGTTTCCTGGGTTTAGCTCAGAGAAATCAAATACGTTGGTGGACTACGAAGAAGAGCTTAGTTTAATAAACTATCACTCAGCTGAAAAGGCCATTGTTGAGCTCATTCGTTTGGTGGGGAGCCGTCAGAAGCTGATCTTTAATTTTGATGACATCCAGTGGGCTGATGAGCTGAGTCTTTCTATAATTAGAACGATATTAACTACAGATTGCAACAAGACTGTGTTATTTATTTTTACAAGCAGATTAAACTGCAAAAGAACGAATGAGTCTTTTGTCTTAGATATGACATCGTATGAGCTTATGGAAAATGTGTATTTGAAAAGATTCACGGAGTCAGAAGTCTTGGCATTTGCAAAAGATAATTTGCCACTCGAACATAGCAAAAACAGTATTCTCAAACAGGTTTATAAGGAGTCTGAAGGAAATCTCTTTTTCTTAGTTGAACTGCTTAATGGAATTAATGAAGACAAAAATTTTGTTGGAATAACACCCAAAATTCAAGATGTTTTAAAAAATAGAGTACATCAGATTTCAGATAAAGGTAAAAAAGTATTAGATATACTTGCCATTTATTTTGATAAATTGGATTTCGAAACCCTGGAAAAAATTTCGCTGATTAATGGATTTGAGTTGGTAGACATTGCAGACGAGTTGGTGCGCAAAAATATTATTGTAGAAAAAGGAGACCTTCAAGAAGTCTCTTATGTATTTACCCATCAGAAAATAAGAGAGTACGTCTACTCTGTTATGTCTCTTTCGAAAAAGAGGTTACTCCATAATAGGGCTGGTGAAATCATTGAAACCAAGTTGTCTGGGGTTAAGAGTGACATCCTGTACTATCATCAACTAATTTACCACTACGAAAGGTGTGGTAAAAAGCTAAAAGTATTTAAATATAAACTGAGATATTTATACGAATGCCTACAGTTTTCACATGAAATTTTTCCTTTAGTTGATGTGAAAAAACCCTCTGTTCGTACCCATATGAACCAAATTGTGAGCCCAGACCAAATATCTGAATTTGTAAGTGGAATGGAAGATGTGGTAGAGCTACTCATGACAGACATGAGTACCAAAGAAAATAGAGATCTAATTTCTCAATATCTACATATGGTTGGAAGGTCTTATATAAGACAAGGCAATTATAGCCGTGGGCTTGATTATATCAATAAACTCATTGAGTTAAGCCTTAATAACGGCAATACCACCTATCTTGTAAAAGCTTATAGACAACAGATGTGTTACTATATCAACACCTATCAGCTAGACAATATGAAAAAGACAATAAAAGAGGCATACAGTGTTGTTGAGTCTCAAAGCAATGTTGATGAAATGAAGACAGGCAGCAAAGAAGATTTGGCAGTTTGGTGGCGACTTGATGGCCTTATGAACATTATGAATGGGCAATATAGTAAAGGGCAATCACTTCTTAGAAATGCTATTGAAGTATTTGAAAATTCTAGTGAACGTGGCAAGTACATCTCTAACTTAGCGGTTGCCTATAACTGGATTGGAGAGAGTAAAAGATACGAAGGGGCATATACTGAAGCCATTGAGCTATATGATAAAGCCATTGAACTGAACAATGAACAAGGACTGAGTGAAGCGTTATCGGTGTTTAATACCAATGCAGGACAAGCGGCATTTGATATGAAAAACTATGATTTGGCAAGGAAATATCTTACTGTTGCAATTTCTAATTATGAACAAATGGATGCCTTGTGGTGTCGTTCACTTGCACACAGTTATAACGGCAGAGTTCTGTTTGAGTTAAAAGACTATACAGAAGCTGTTGACCAACTGAAAAAGGCGTATGGATATGCTAAGAAAATTAAGAGTCCCTATGAGTGTGGTGTTTACTACCGTGTTGTTGCTGAGCTCAAGTGTACAATTTTGAAAATGAACATTGACGATCAAACACTCAATACTTATTTAGATCAACCTCTAGAGTATTACTGTAACCATGCACTGGCGCATTTAAACCAGACACACAACACCTATGATATTCAAATTGTTAAAAACATACTGGAAAATAAATAGATCGTAAAATATGTTTTATGAATTTTTGACGTCTCACTTCTGAGGCGTCTTTTTTATAGATATAGACATGAAAAAGATCTCCAAAACGTGTTAGAAAGTTGAACATAGGCCTTTTGACAAACTCTTGATATTCATATGATAGATTGTAAAAAACAGTTGAACATCTGAGAACTTAACATATGGAGGAGAAAATATGAAAGCAGTTATATTAAACGGGGCCGACCTAACCATTGAAGAAGTAGTAAACGTATCAAGACACAATCAGCAAGTTGAGATTTCCAGTGAAAGTAGAGCAGAAATTATTAAGGTAAGAAGCTATATAGAAGAAAACTGGATTAGAAGTGACGCACCGCCAGTTTATGGATTTAATACCGGTGTTGGTAAATTAAAAGATTACAACATCAGCATGGAGGACAATGATTTATTCCAAAATAATATTGTAATGACGCACTGTGGCGGTGTTGGTGACCCAGCATCAGAGGAACTGGTTAGAGCAACTATGCTTGTTCGTATCAACGCATTCTGTCAAGGCGTGTCTGGTCTAAGAATGGAAGTCATTGATAGACTGCTTGAAATGTTGAACAAGGGTGTACACCCTGTCATTCCAGTACAAGGTTCAGTCGGCGCCTGTGGTGATTTAGCCCCTCTAGCACATATGACATCGGTACTTATTGGTTATGAAAAAGCAGAAGCATACTACAAAGGTGAAATGATGTCAGCTCCAGAAGCGCTGGAAAAAGCAGGCATAACACCAATCAAGTTCCAGCTTAAAGCAAAAGACTGTTTGGCCCTCATTAATGGTACAACAATGTTTGCAGCAATGGCAGCACTGAACTATTATGACGCTGAAAGACTGATGAAAGAAGCTGAAATTTCGGGTGCCCTTAGCCTTGAAGCCATGCGTGGTGAACTTGCTGCATTTGACGCAAGAATTCATAAAGTTAGAAGACAAAAAGGACAAATGGACTGTGCTGAAAACGTGCGACGTCTTGTAAAAGACAGTGAACGTACAACAGAAGACTCTAGAAAAGTACACCTAAAACATGATGTACTACATCCAGCGTATCAGCCGAGAGTTCAAGACCTATACTCACTAAGGTGTATGGCGCAGGTTCAAGGCTCATGTCGTGACAATATGGCATATATTAAAGGGCTTCTAGAAAACGAAATTAATGCAGCTACAGATAACCCGCTTGTATTCTGGGGTGAAGATGGTGACCTAGAGTTCCTAAGTGGTGGCAACTTCCACGGAGAACCGATTGCTTTTGCAATGGATATTCTAGCAATGTCATTAGCCGAACTCGGTAATATTTCTGAACGTCGTGTGTTTAGTTTATGTGACTCAACGCTTAACTATGGTTTACCGCCAATGCTGGTAGGCGAACCTGTTGGACTAAACTGTGGATACCCAGTCATTTCATGTGCTGCAGCTGCTGTTGCATCGGAAAATAAAACACTGTGTTTCCCAGCGAGTGTGGACACCATTCCAACAAAAAGTAACCAGGAAGACCACGTGAGTATGGCACCGTGGGCGTGTCGCAAAGCAAAACAGATCATAGACAATCTTCCTAAAATTCTAGGCATTGAATACTTACTGGCTTCACGTGCAATCTATGTGACAAATGAAGTATTAGGTCAGTTTAAACTGGGTGAAGGTACAGCCTTGGCATACGACGTATTAAGTAAAGCCATTCCATTTGAAATGAATGACAGCTACATGCCAGCGCAATCAGCACCTGCAATTGAAATTGCTAAAAGTGGTCAAATTTTAGATTTGGTTGAAAAGAAAATAGGTCCTCTACTATAGTCAAAAGGGAGGTGATGACAATAAGAGGTGCATGGATGGAGATTGATATAGAAGCGCTTAAATACAATCAATCATGTTTAGAAAAGTGGATATCAAATGACAGGTGTAAAAAACTATATGTGATTAAGGCAAATGCCTACTCGGCGGGTGCTTTAGAAATTGCAAAACAACTGGAGCAAAGTGGTGTGGACTATTTTGCAGTTGCAACTCTGAGAGAAGCCATAGAACTAAGACATTCTGGTGTTGACACACCCATTTTAGTGTTGGGTTATACACCTGAGAGTGACTTTGAAATGCTTATCACAAATAATGTAACACAAACAATTTACGATTTGAATCAAGCCATTCAACTAGATTCAGTTGCACAACTACATATGACCACAGCTAAAATTCATTTGAAAATAGATACAGGTTTGAGTCGACTGGGATTTGATTGTAATTCGAAAGCAGTGTCTGATATAAGAAAAATAAATCAATTGAATCATCTGGACCTTGAAGGTGTATACACCCATTTTGCTTCAGCAGATGATCCGCAAAGTCAGTTCACAGAAATACAGTTTAATCGTTTTAGAGCTTTTATACATGAGCTAGAAAAAGAAAACATAATGGTGCCACTGAAACATTGTGCAAACAGCGGGGCCGTTTTACATGGTCGTCGTGAAATGCAAATGGATATGGTAAGGCTAGGGGTTGTGTTGTACGGTTTGTCGCCAAGTCGACCAGAACTGAAATTGCATCTACAACTAAAACCCATTTACTCTATTAGAGGTCAGGTCGCTATGACGAGAACCATCGGGCCAGGCACAACCGTAGGATATGGTAGGACATTCACTGCTGAGCAAACAAGAACCATTGCTGTGTTGCCTCTTGGTTATGTGGACGGCATACCTAAAAGATACGAGAAAAAGGGACAAGTGTTGATAGGTGGTAAAAGATGTGCAATCATCGGAAATATTTGTATGGATCAAATGTTTGTTGACGTTACTCATCTGGATCAAATAAACATGGGGGATGAATTTGTACTCCTTGGTAAACAAGGCACTGAACATGTTGGGATTGAAGAAATTGCCAAGCGTTGCGAAACAAATGTTTATGATATTGTAGCTGGTTTGGATCGTAGACTAAAAAAATATTACACTGAAGAAGATTTTGACCAGACTTAATAATTAGGCTATTCAAATGTTGAAGATCAACAAGGGGGAAAAAGCTTATGCAAAGTAAGACCAGTCGCAAAATTAACTTAACAGAAGCAGTATTTGTGTTCTCATTCTTAATTCTATCTTTACTCGTAACCATCACTGTACTTGGCGGATCACCTCACATTCCCATCCTTTTATCTGCAGTAGTTGCAGGTATTGTTGCAGTACGTGCAGGATACAAATGGGATGATTTGCAAGAGGGCATCGCTGAAACCATTAAAATGTCCACACCATCCATTCTAATTATGTTGGTCATTGGTGCAATTATTGGTACATGGATTCTTGCTGGGATTGTTCCAACCATGATCTACTACGGTTTACAGGTTTTATCACCTGGAATCTTCCTGATTGCCACATGTTTTATCTGTTCAGTTATTTCTGTTGCCACAGGAAGCTCGTGGTCAACGGTGGGTACCATTGGTGTTGCTCTTTTAGGAGTCGGTATTGGTCTTGGTGTTCCACTACCTATGGTAGCTGGTGCAATTATTTCTGGGTCATACTTTGGAGACAAGATGTCGCCACTGTCTGATACAACAAACCTGGCACCTGCAATGGCTGGAGCAGATTTGTTTGATCACATCAAACACATGATATTTACCACTGGACCAAGTTATATTATTGCACTCATCGTTTACGGCATACTGGGTGTTCAATTTGCTGATAAAAGTATCGATGCTGCTTCAATTCAAGTTTTACTGGATACACTCGGTGGTGAATTTGTGATTTCACCTTGGTTGCTGATTCCTCCAGTACTGGTTATTGCAATGGTCATTAAGAAGGTACCTGCACTTCCTGGACTCATTGGTGGTGTCTTAATAGGAGCGGTGTTTGCCATCGTTGTTCAAGGGGCAGGACTGCCTCAGATTATTGCCTCAGCACATTATGGATACTCAACATCTACTGGTGTAGAAATTATTGATAAACTTCTGAACCGTGGTGGTATTCAAAGTATGATGTGGACGATTTCACTTATACTAATTGCACTGTCCTTTGCTGGTATTGTTGAGAGGTCAGGCATGGTCCGAACGGTAGTTGAAAAATTGATTACCTATGCAAAAACAGATGGCTCTTTAATTACTACAACCATTCTCACGTGTATATTCACCAACTTTACAACTGGTGTTCAGTATGTTGCTCTTGTACTGCCTGGACGTATGTATAAAGACATCTATAGAGAAAGAGGATTACATCCTAAGAATCTCTCACGCGCATTAGAGGATTCTGGCACACTTGTAGCTCCGCTTGTACCATGGAGTACCGATGCCGCCTTTATCTTTGGGGCACTTAGTGTCGCACCCCTTGCGTACATTCCGTTTGCAATCCTAAACTGGATCAACCCGATCGTGTCAATACTTGTTGCACACTCTGGTTGGACCATTGAGAAATTGCCACCTGAAGAAATGCGTGAAGATGTTACTGCATAGGTTCAGCAAACCAAAGTATTAGAGTAAATACTAAAAATAGCCCCTATGAAAATTCTTAAATGATTTTCATAGGGGCTATTTATTTAAGCTATTGAATTAAGCAATCTTAACTAAGCGATTTCAATACGGTCTCGACCATTTTTCTTAGCTGCATAAAGAGCTTGATCGGCCTTGTCTATTAAGTGGCGCAGGTCTGCTTTACAGTTGTCTTGGTTGATTTCTAAAATACCGGTACTAAATGTGAGTTTGAAGTTTTCTTGATCCCAGTCATGATATTGAACAGCATACCTCAATCGTTCGATACCCTCTTTCGCATTATAGAGCTGTGTCTCAGGCATGATGATCAAAAACTCTTCACCACCATAACGTGAAACGACATCAACGGTTCTAAGTTCTTTTATACAAATATCAGCAAAGGTTTTTAATACAGAATCGCCATAAATGTGACCGTGTGAATCATTAACCACCTTAAAATGATCAATATCTATAATGGCTATACAAGCTATATTCTTATAACGCTCAATGCGTGAGCATTCAAGTTGAAGTTTCTCAAGTATAGAGCGAGTATTGTGGAGTCCTGTAAGTGTATCTGTATAGGACAGTTTATGTAATTTAGCATTGGACTCTTTAAGTTCGGATTCAAAATCATTGGCAACCAATAAGATGATGAAAACCATTCTAAAGAAGGTGATGACAATACTCCAAAACTGAATAAGAGCATAATGTGGGTCGTTCATGATAAATACATGTGGCCCCACTTTAAATGCGTTCAGAATCCTAAATATAAGGACTGGAATATAGATTGTATGTATCAGTGAAACAAGAATATTAAACATGTTGGGACGTCTGATGTGGTCGATAAAAAAGAGAAGTCCAACATAAGCTGTAAGAACAATGGTTTCAAGACTCATCCAAACGACACGCATTGGCATGTTTGGAGAATAATACGTTAAGTATAAAAACACGATAAAGTGAATGGATGTGACACATAATATAAATTTTGATGGAATGCGCCGACCAATGATCAACAATAAGCCATGTCCGATAAGGTAAGCCCCAGTGATGACAAGTGTATTGGATATAATTATACTCAGAAAAGGGTTGATTTGACCCTGCAAAGCTAGGAGTACAAAGCCTGTGATGCTCATTGTGTAGCCAAGTGCTAATGGCTTTAAATATGCCTTACGATAAACAAAAAGCATCAGCAATGAAACGAATGTAACAGATACATGCAGAAGCATAAATATTAAGTTGAGTGTCCAAATATCTAAGGTGTATATAAAATCCATAATGCCTCCCTAAGTTCCCATTAATTGTATCATGTCTCTTAGGTAGAACCAATATATTCTAAAAAATTCTGATATTGGTGTTCTGTTAATTTGAAGCTTTATGTATCATTGTGATGACTGGAATTTCTGGTTGATTTAAAATTCGAATAGGAATAATGCTGTTTCCTAGACCTCGGCTCACAATCAACTGTGTGTTGCCATCTTTGTAAATGCCACCATCAAACTCTGGAAAAACCCCCTGATTGGGTGAAAACAACCCTCCAACAAAAGGAAGCTGAAACTGTCCTCCATGGCTATGGCCAGCAAAAACAAGATCGTACGCACTATTTGCATATGCTTTAAGTTGCTCTGGCCGGTGGCTAAGCAATAGAGAATAAAGATGATCGTTTTGGTTATTTAATTCGGTTAAGTAACTTTCATAATCATTTTGGCCCATAAATTCAGCGCGGTCTGCAATACCACTTATTTTAAAGCTGGCATCATTTTTAGTCATTGTCATTGAACGGTTGTCGAGGACAAGAACCCCCAATTGCTCCAGTTGGGATTTTAATGTGTTGCTGGTTCCGTGCCAAATTTCGTGGTTGCCAGTAACGTAAGTGGTCGGTGCAATGTTAGTTAACCCCTCCATAAGTTTTATTGCAGGATCAAGGGCGTAATGTCTTCTATCAATCAAGTCTCCTGTAAAAACAATCAGATCAGGATTTAAAGCTTTGACCTTGTTGAGAAGGGGGGATTGGTCTTTGCCATAGGATTTACTTTGTAGATCGGACAAGTGGACAATTTTATAGCCATTTAATGCACTGGGCCACTTATTGTTCTCTAAAGTATACGCAGTTACTTCAATGGCGTTGTTTCCATAGTAGATTAGACCACCTACTATAATGAGTGTTGTGAGTAAGTATATTATTTTGTGCATAGTTTTCACCTCATGTTTAAGTTATCAACAGATTTTTCAAGTGTTCAGACAATTTTGTTAGTTAAAGTTTATCAGCTCAAAGTAAATAAAGGGTGAATGAACGGTTGCAAAAGAATGACTAAATGGTGTCAAAAAACATGCGTAGATTGGTTTATCTACGCATGTTCTAGGTTGATATTAAATTGCTTCTTACTTATTTTATTGACTTGTTTTGCTATGCTTACTTATATTGAAGTTTGTAAAGACTATGATAGATCCCGTCATTTTCAAGTAGTTCCTCATGACTGCCTATTTCCCTGATTTCACCTTTATGGAGCACAATAATTTTGTCTGCATTTTGTATGGTCGAAAGACGGTGGGCAACAATGATGGTGGTTCTGTTCTGTACAATTCTATCTATGGCCTCTTGAATGAGGTGTTCGGTTTCGGTATCAATATTGGCTGTGGCTTCATCCAGTATAAGAACATCAGGGCTAAATGCGAGTGCTCTTGCAAAGGATAAGAGCTGTCTTTGTCCTGCCGAAAGTGTGGAGCCTCTTTCTTGAACAGGTTCATCATAGCCTCCAGGAAGTTTTTTAATAAATGGATCAGCATTCACATGTCGAGCCACAGATTCCAGTGCTTCCATGGACATATCCTTGTTATTCAGACGTATATTTCCTTTAATATCTCCAGCAAATAAAAAAACATCTTGAAGCACCATTCCAAGTTTGCTTCGCAGGTCATTACGATTAATGGATTTTATATCGTGTCCATCAATCAAAATTTGTCCTTTTTGAATATCGTAAAAACGATTGAGCAGAGAAATGATGGTTGTCTTGCCTGATCCTGTGGCACCAACAAAAGCGATGGTATCTCCAGGTTTGACTTTAAAGCTAACGTTTTTAAGTATCCAGTTGTCCGCTTCATAAGAAAACCAAACGTCTTTAAACTCAATTTCACCCCTAAAAGGCTCTAACTTAACAGGTGCGTCTGTTTCTTCTATAACCTCGTCCGTATCAAAGAGCATAAATATTCTTTCGGCAGAGGCCATGGCACTTTGTAGAATGTTGAACTTCTCACTTAAATCAAATATAGGGCGGTAAAATTGTTCAGTGTAATTAATAAATGCGAACAATACACCAAGCTCCAGTGCGCCTTGTATTGCCCGTCCGCCACCATACCAAATGAGTATGGCTAGGGTAAGGGAGTAGATTAAGTTCATGGTAGGTCTGAATATGGCAAAGACCTTAATTTCCTCCAAAGAAGAATGGAGGTGGCTGTTGTTGACTTTTTCAAACTCTTCTTTAATGGATTTCTGTTGGGCAAATATTTGAATGATCTTCATTCCAGCAATATTTTCTGCCAGTGAAGAGTTGATCCGGGCCAGTTTAACCTTAACACTACGGTGGGCTTCACGTGCTTTCATTCTAAAACGCCAAGCGGCAAGTCCAATTAGTGGGAAGGTAATTAGGCTGACCATGGCCAGTTTTGTATTAAGAGCAAACATAACGAATATGGTGCCAGCCAGGAGTAAAATGTCTTTGATGGCATTGATCAGAACGTTTGTGTACATCTCGCTGATGTTTTTCATGTCGTTGGTAACTCTCGTCACAAGTCGACCCACAGGGTTTTGGTCAAAGAATTTGAGATTCTGATGCATCAGATGATCAAAAAGAGCCTGACGCATATGATAGATCTGCCTTTGTGCTGCATAGTTCAGGAGCAAGGCTTGGGCATAGTTCAAAATGAATCCAGCAAAGAGGATCACGAAAAAGGCTGCAATAACTTTCATAACACCACTTATATCCGCTTGTCTAAAGGCCGAGTAATCGTCTTGAGAAAGATGTTCAGCGTCTATAGTGGTTTGCCCTGCGGTAACATAACCTTCATCTATGGTTGAAAAATCAGGTTTTAACCCTTCTTGGATTTTACCGGATAAGAGGTACTGGCCATTTTCATTAATATACAGCTGGTATAGATTGTTTGTATCGATCGATCCAGCCCAAAGAATGCCACGATCAGATAAGTAATTTAGTTTATCTTTTAATCCGATAAAGCTTATTGGATTAACAAGATTTGCCTGTGTGTTTATGATGAGATCATCTACGTAGCCTTCTAAATCTTTGGTACGTACATAGTAGTCAGTTTTGTACAGTGTAGATTCTAGACCATCCAGCTCCTCGTCCAACTGAAGCAGAGGTTCTTCCCAGGCGTTAATATAATCATCAATTACAACTTTGATCAGGTAGGGCCGAACCAGGTCAACTGCTGTGATGAAGAAGAGTAGGACAACACATATTAAAAGAACAGGTATATAGGGTTTTGTATATTTGAAGAGGCGTTTGAACAGATATAGATCAAATGATTTTTCTATTTGTTGTTCTTCGTGAAAATCATGATTCATATTATGCCTCCTCTCTAATGCGTTTTTCTAACATTTGTTTGTTGTGCATATCCGCATAAATTTTGTCATTCAGAAGCAAGGTCTCATGGGTGCCTGACTCAACAATTTTGCCCTCGTCAATGACCACAATATGGTCTGCGTGCCTTACAGTAGAAATTCTATGGGCAATGATAATTGTGGTTTTTCCCTGGGTTTGTTGTTTCAGACCTTCTAAGAGTTTGTCTTCTGTTTTGGTATCTACAGCTGAAAGGGCATCATCAAAGACCAAGATGTCTGGGTTCTTAATGAGAGCTCTGGCAATGGAAAGTCGTTGTTTTTGACCACCAGATAAGTTTACACCACGTTCACCCAACATGGTTTCATAGCCGTCACTGAAATCCTCCACTTCCTTATGGAGCTGTGCAAGCTTGGCAAAGTCTATAACCTTGTCTCTTGTTGCATCCGTTCCGGAAAAAAGGATGTTTTTATCTACACTCTTTGAAAATAGGAAGTTGTCCTGAGGTACAAATCCAATGGTCTTCCTAATTTGTGCAACAGGGTAATCTTTTAAGTCATGTTCACCAATATGAATAACTCCTTCGTAGCCGTCAAAGAGTCTGAGAAGTAGGTTGGTTATGGTCGTTTTTCCTGCACCAGTCCGGCCAACGATTGCCAGTGTTTGACCACTTTCAATTTCAAAGCTAACATTGTCAAGCGCGGGGAAGGTTGCACCTGGGTAAGTGTAAGTAACATTCTTAAAGGATATGGTATGATTCCCCATTGGACGGTTAAGAGGGACGTCGTAGTCTTCATCAAGATATTTTCGGTCTTCATCGTATGCGGGCTGTTCGTCGAGAATCTCACTGATTCTACCGAGTGAAACAAAACCACGTTGCATCATGTTGACCAACCAGCCTATAGCCATCATGGGCCATGTGAGTTTTCCTAAGTAGGTTATAAAAGAAACGAATTCTCCAAGGGTCATAGAACCACTCATAACAAGCCTTGAACCAAAGGTTAAGGCAAGGATTAAACTAAGTGCTGATATAAAGGACACAAGGGGGAACATGATACTCCAAATACGAATGAGGGACATATTGGCTTTATAGTTGTCTTCATTAAAGAAACGGAAGCTTTCAAGTTCGCTTTCTTCTTGAACAAAGGACTTTACTATTCGAATGCCTGAGAAGGTTTCTTGTGTTTTGTCGGTCAGTTTGCCAAAGGCCTCTTGAACACGTTTAAAACGTTTGCGGATTCTGAATCCTAAAAGTGTAACGGCAATGGCGATAATAGGCATAGGTAAAACAGCAAGTAGGGTTAGCTTAAGATCAAGATTGGTGATCATAATAATAAGGGTCATAATGGTCAGGAAAATTGCATCTGTAACCATAACAATGCCTATTCCAAAGGCCATACGAACAGAGTTAATATCGTTTGTAGCCAGTGCCATTAAGTCACCGGTTTTATGGGTGTTAAAAAATGAAGTTGGTAAAGTTTCTAAGTGAATAAAAAGTCTTTCTCTTAACCAAGCTTCCATTCTTCGGCTTGATCCTATGATTAGTGTTCTCCACAAATAACGGCCCACTGCAACAAGGGCTGCGATGCCAAGAATGACTGCCATATAAATGTATAACCTATTTGCCGTTGCGCGTCCGGTTAATAGATCATCTGTCAAATAACCAATAACACGTGGGGTTATGAGTTGAAGTCCATCTATTATAATAAGGATAATAATACCTATAATATATTTCCATTTGTTTCTTTTAAGGAAGGGAAGAATGTGCCGGATACTTTTCATAGGACCTCCTGATATGTATGTTGCTCACATAACAATATTTTCAAAAAATGTGAGTATTCATTAATTATACCCGAATTTATTTCGTGGGGCTCAGAAATTAAAAAAACCTTCACATATTGTATTGTAAGACTGAAAAGCTTGGGAATTCAGACCTAAGGGATAAATATTTTGTAATAGGTAAAAAAAACGAACAATTTTTGTTGACAGGGCAAATAAGATTTGTTATTGTGTTTAAAACCAAAACGATAGCTTAAAGAAATCACTCGTATAATCCCGGTAATATGGACTGGGAGTTTCTACTGGATGACCATTAATCATCCTCTCTATGGGCGGATATTTAAAGTGTGCAATTCTTAGAGATAATTTTCTAGAGCCTGCAGACTCCATTTCCCCTATAGACGTTAATATTATTAACGATTTATTAGAAATGGAGTGCAGGCTTTTTTGATTTTTTGATCGTTCCAGATATAGACCCGTGCACAGGTGTATATCTATCTAAGGAACCGACCTGAGCTCAGACGTATCGATTGAACTGTGGAATTGAGAGACCCAGTTCAGAGTGAAAAATTATAACGAATATAACACCTATGCATTTGAGGAGGAGATCGATATGGAAGGCAAAATTATCAAAGAGGGACTGACGTACGATGATGTACTTCTAGTGCCACAAAAATCTGAGGTACTACCGAACGAAGTAAATCTTAAAACTAAACTAACAAAAACAATTGACCTGAACATTCCAATCATCAGTGCAGGCATGGACACAGTTACAGAATCACAACTGGCAATCGCAATGGCGCGTGAGGGTGGTATTGGAATTATTCATAAAAATATGTCTATTGAAAAGCAAGCGCTTGAAGTAGACCGCGTTAAAAGATGTGAACACGGTGTTATCGTAAATCCATTTTATCTTCAACCGGACGATAAAGTAGCAGATGCACTTGAAATTATGAAGCGTTATAGAATATCTGGTGTCCCAATTGTGGATTCAGAAGATACTCTAGTGGGCATCATCACAAATCGTGACATTCGTTTTGAAGGTGACCCTGAGAAATATATTCATGAAGTTATGACAAGCGATGATCTTGTTACAGGCCATGAAGGTATTTCTTTATCAGATGCTGAGAAAGTCCTAAAAACGAGAAAAATTGAGAAACTTCCTCTTGTTGATAAAAACAATAAGTTAAAGGGTCTCATTACTATAAAAGATATTGAGAAAGTTATCATTTACCCGAACCGTGCTACAGACTCACAAGGTCGACTTCTAGCAGGCGCAGCAGTTGGGATTGGCAATGACATGATGGAGCGTGTAACGGCTCTTGAATCGGCGGGTGTAGATGTTATAGCACTAGATTCAGCACATGGTCATAGCCAGAACATTATTAATGCAGTTTCAGTTATAAAAGAAGCATTCCCTAAGTTACAGCTTATTGCAGGAAACGTTGCAACGGCAGCGGCTACAGAAGATCTTATCAAAGCGGGTGCAGATTGTGTGAAGGTCGGTATTGGTCCTGGATCAATTTGTACAACACGTGTAGTTGCAGGTGTTGGTGTTCCTCAGCTTACAGCAGTTATGGATTGTGCTGAAGTTGGAAGAAAATACGGGATTCCAGTTATTGCAGACGGCGGCATTAAGTTCTCTGGTGATCTACCAAAGGCTATTGCAGCAGGTGCTGATACAGTTATGTTAGGTTCATTATTTGCAGGAACTGAAGAAAGTCCTGGCGAGCTTGTAATGTACCAAGGAAGAAGCTTTAAAGTATACCGTGGCATGGGCTCTGAAGGCGCAATGTCAGCAGGTAGTAAAGATAGATACTTCCAAAATGATACGAAAAAATTCGTACCTGAGGGTGTTGAAGGCCGAGTGCCTTATAGAGGTAAAATCAAGGAGATGATTTATCAACTCGTGGGCGGACTGAAGTCTGGTATGGGTTACTGTGGAACACCAGATATTCCTTCTTTAAAAGAAGACGGTACATTCATTAGAATTACTGGCGCTGGTTTAAAAGAATCACATCCACATGACGTTCAAATCACGAAAGAGCCACCTAACTACTCAATTAAGTAGTTCGTGGTTACAATCAATTTATTTACAATCGCGCCATCTTGACCGAGAGTGCCCTGTTCGACCTCCCCGTTTGAACAGACTGGGGCTTGATGACACGATTAACTTAATAAGAACGGCTAAATAAATGTCTCGTCCAAAGACTCGTCCAAAAATTTATTTAGCCTTCTTTGTTTTTAATTAAACGACTTGCAAAACTACAGCTTCAAGCATGTAGTTTTGGGCAAAGGTTCATGTAATTAACGAGAATTCAGAATGAAGCTTATTATACAAAAATACTTTAAAGCTTCAAGATTAAAATATATAGTGAGTGTAAGGATAGAATTTTAGAAATTCTATATGTGTGTAACTTATTTGGAGGCTAATATGCAGGGTAGAGAAACCGTAATGATCGTTGACTTTGGTGGTCAATATAATCAGCTTATTGCACGTCGTGTTCGTGAAGCTGGCGTTTACAGTGAAGTTGTATCATGGAAAAAGGCACTTGAAAAAGCAAAAGAACTTCAACCAAAAGGTATCATTTTTACAGGTGGTCCAAACTCTGTGTACGCAGATGGTGCACCAACATTAAGCAAAGAAATCTTCGAAATGAATGTTCCGATTCTAGGTATTTGCTACGGTATGCAGCTTATGAGTCATGTTCTTGGTGGCAAAGTTGCTAGAGCAACTGAAAGAGAATACGGAAAGATTCAATTAAACGTTAAAAAGGATGACACTCTATTTAAGGGTATCGAATCATCACAGTGTTGGATGAGCCACAACGATTACGTTGAAGTAGCTCCAACAGGATTTGAAATAATCGCAGATACAGACAGCTGTCCAGTTGCTGCTATTGAAAATAAAGAGAGTAACCTATACGGTGTTCAGTTCCACGCTGAAGTGGAGCATACACCATTTGGTCGTCAAATGATTACCAACTTCCTATACGAAGTTTGTGGTTGTGCAGGCGACTGGGATATGGGCGATTTTGCTAAAACTGAAATCGAACGTATTCGCAAGCAAGTAGGCGACAAAAACGTACTTTGTGGTCTCAGTGGTGGTGTTGATTCTTCTGTTGCAGCAGTAATGGTACACGAAGCAATTGGCGATCAATTAACATGTATTTTCGTTGACCACGGTCTACTTCGTAAAAACGAAGGTGACGAGGTAGAAGCGGTATTTAAGAACGAGTTTAACATGAACTTCATCCGTGTAGATGCTAAAGAACGTTTCATGAACCGTCTTAAAGGTGTTTCTGACCCTGAAACAAAGCGTAAAATTATTGGTGAAGAATTTATACGTGTATTTGAAGAAGAGTCAAATAAGATTGAAAATATCGAGTACCTAGTTCAAGGTACTGTTTACCCAGATGTAATTGAGTCTGGTACAGATACAGCAGAAGTTATTAAGAGTCACCACAACGTTGGTGGTCTTCCAGACGACATGAAGCTAAGCCTAATCGAGCCCCTACGTGACCTATTTAAAGATGAGGTACGTAAGGTTGGTCTAGAAGTTGGTCTTCAAGAAAAAATCGTTTGGAGACAACCTTTCCCAGGACCAGGTCTAGCGATCCGTATTATGGGTGAAATTACTGAAGAAGCACTACACCTTGTGAGTGAATCTGACCATATTCTTAGAGAAGAAGTTAGACTTGCTGGACTTGAAAGAGAAATCTGGCAGTACTTCACAGTGTTACCTAACGTAAGATCTGTTGGTGTTATGGGTGATGAAAGAACATACTCACACACAATCGGTATTCGTGCAGTAACATCTGTAGACGGCATGACTTCAGACTGGGCACGTATCCCTTACGAAGTCCTAGACAAGATTTCTTCTAGAATTGTTAACGAAGTTGATAACGTAAATAGAATTGTTTATGATGTAACGTCTAAGCCGCCGTCGACGATTGAGTGGGAGTAGGTCAGAAGTTATCATAGATGTTTTGTAGTGTTTCTTCATAGCATCTAGTGTCGCATATTATCCTGTTTTACTTCTATTCTCAAAATAAAGTGGAGTCAACAAGGACTCAGGATATTTAGTCATAGAGATCAACTGTTTAATTTGTTGATACTCTATGACTTTTTATTTTGCTGAAAAGCACGAAAAGTTTACTTTCGTGCTTATATAATGTATGATATAAGCATGAAAGTAAACGGAGGTTAATCATATGGATTATCGAAAATGCCTAGAAACTTTGCTTGATAAAAATGAAGGGGTATTATTAACCAAAGACATAGTTGAAGCTGGAATTTCAAATCAGTTATTAAGCAAATACGTGAAAAAGGGATATATAGAAAGAGTTGCTCAAGGTGTATATTTATCAATAGATGCATTTGAAGATGAGATGTATGTTTTGCAAGCACGAAGTAGAAAAGCTGTTTTTTCGCACGAGACTGCTCTATACTTACATGATTTGACGGATAGAGATCCTTTGCAATATACAATCACCTTGCCATCAGGGTACAATGCAACAAAGTTTAAAGAGAATGGTGCGTACGTATATTTCATTAAGAAAGATCTACTAGATTTGGGTATCGAAACTGGACAAACTCCATTTGGGAGAACAGTCCGAGTTTATAATAAAGAACGTACTATCTGCGATATTGTAAGAAGTCGAAATGCAATAGATCCAGCTATTGTTAATGAAGGCATTAGAAGATATTTATCTATGAAAGGAAAGAACATTCCCAAACTACTACAGTATGCTGAGCAACTCAGGGTAGATAAAATAATTAGACAGTATGTGGAGGTATTAGTGTGAAAACTTTGAGGCAAATAAAAGATTTAATCAATAATATGGCTAAGAAGAATAGTATTAATCCTCAAATACTTTTAAGAAATTATATGATGGAAAGACTTCTTGAAAGAATAGCTCTATCGTCATATAAAGATAACTTTATTTTAAAAGGCGGAATGCTTATTAGTTCATTAATTGGTGTGGAAAGTCGCTCTACTGTTGATATGGATACGACAATTAAACGAAAGGCGGTGACGCTGGAATCAATTAAGACAACTTTTGAGGATATTATCACTATTGATCTTGATGATGGTGTGATATTTGATGTGAAGAAGGTTGACGAGATAAGAGACGAAGCAGACTATTCAGGTTTTAGAGTATCAATTGATGCAAAACTTGAGAACGCCAGGATCCCCATTAAAGTTGATATTACAGCAGGTGACGCAATAACCCCAAAGGAAGTTATACATGTGTATCGATTGTTGTTAGAAGAACGGTCAATTGAGATACTAAGTTATAATATAGAAACAGTACTTGCAGAGAAACTCGAAACAATTCTTACTCGTAGTACTGCTAATACAAGAATGAGAGATTTTTATGATGTCCATATTTTGCATCAGCTTCAAAGTACAAAGATTGATTTAGGTGTTTTAAAAGAGGCGCTTACTGGGACTGCAAATAGGCGTGGAACATCACATGTTCTTCCAAACGCGGATCAAATTATTGAAGACGTGTTGGCTAGCGATATCATGTCTGTGAGTTGGACTAGGTATCAAAGGAAGTATTCATACGCATTAAACATTAGCTGGGAGCAAATTAGTGATTCTATTAAAGCTTTATGGAAATCGATTCACTGAGATAAGTCATGATTTATTATGAAGATGGTGAAAATATGGAATATGAAATGCTTTTAAGAAAATACGAAGAAGCAATTAGCTATATTAAAATTCTAGAAAAAGAGAATGCGAGATTAAGAAGTAAAAGTAATGAGCAAGAGTCTTTTTCAAATACTGACGAGAAAGAAAGCAAATCATTGGATAATGGACTAATTGGAGATGAATCAACAGAGTCTAATACTGTAAATGATAATAGTAGCAATAAAGAAAAAGTCAAAATGTATCTTAAGTTATTCAGAGGACGCGAAGAAGTAAGTGCAAAAAGATGGACAAGCAAAAAGACGGGTAAATCAGGGTATGCTCCATATTGTTTTAATGACTGGGTGGAAGGTGTATGTGGTAAGTATAATAAGATTAAATGTTCAAAATGTAAAAATCAGAAATTGCAACTGTTAAGGAAGTATGCAATGATTTTAAGATTCCATCCTATATAGAAAGATCGAGATCCGGTAATGGTGGACACCTTTGGATGTTCTTCGAGGATAAAGTGAAGGCATCAAGAGCAAGAAAATTTGCATTAATTATTTTGGATAAAGCAATGGAAAAAGATTCGAGTATTTCATTTAAAGCATACGATAGGCTAATCCCGAGTCAAGATTTTTTACAGAAAGACGGTTTCGGCAATCTAATATCACTTCCGTTACAAAAAGTAGCAAGAAAGAGTGAGAATAGTGTTTTTGTAGATGCAGATTTTAAAATAATAGAAGACCAATGGGAGCATTTATCAAAGATAAAAAGGATTCCAGAACTTGAAGTAAATGAATTCCTTTCATCAAACGATAAAAGGATTGTGAATGATAAAGTATTGCTGAAAGCTGGATCAATTAATGTTGCAAAATCAGATTTCCCCACTGAACTGGAAATTACATTGCAAAATGGAATATTGATTTCTAAAGAGAATATGTCATCTAAAGGTGTTGTTTTCTTAAGAAGAATGGCATCGTATTTGAATCCTGAGTTTTATTCTAAACAAGCAATGAGAATGTCAACATATAATACACCTAGAATGACGGTTGTATACGATGAAAACGATTCTTACATTGCTTTGCCTATCGGTTTATTGACTAATTTGCTAGACAATATGCAAGACCTAGGTATCATAATTAAAGTAACAGATATGAGAAATGTGGGTAGGGCAATTGATGTAGAGTTTAATGGAGAGTTAAGATCAGAACAGGAAACAGCATTTGAAAGAATGAATATGTATGAGAATGGTGTGTTGTCTGCAACAACTGGATTTGGTAAAACTGTTTTAGGAGCGAGATTAATAGCTGAAAAGAAGACTTCAACACTTATATTGGTTCATACAAAGGAATTAGCCTTACAATGGATAGAGAGGTTGGAGCAATTTTTAGATATTAATTATAATGTAGATGAATGTCACCATGTATCGGCTTCGAACTTCAGTAGAATTCTGAGTCAAATAAAGAGTAAGTTTATTTATGGACTAACAGCAACGCCTATTCGTAAGGACGGACATCATCACATTATTTTTATGTACTGTGGACCAGTTAGACACAAGATAGATGCTAAAAAGCAGGCAGAAAAGCGTACTTTTGATCATTATATTATTCCTAGGTTTACATCTTGTAGAAAGCCATTATATCAAAATGAAGAAGATTGGCATATTAGTGATGTAATGAAGCATTTATGTGAAAGTATAATCTGAAATGAATTGCTTATTTCAGATGTTGATAGTGTGATTGATCAAGGGCGAAATCCAATTATATTAACAGAAAGGTCTAGTCATATTGAGATTCTAAAGAACATGATGGTAAATAAGCCATATGATATAGTTGAGTTATCGGGAAGATTGAAGGCTAAGGAGCGAAGAGAAGCTCTAGAATTAATCCGATCTAGATCATCTATGCATAAAATGGTTATTATTGCTACTGGGAAATTGGTAGGCGAAGGGTTTGATGTTCCTTGGTTAGATACTCTGTTTCTTGCAATGCCAATAGCTTGGAAAGGAACTATTGCACAATATGCTGGGAGATTGCACCGTGAGTTTGAAGGAAAGAAAGAAGTACGTGTTTATGATTACATAGATGTTCATATTACAAAAATGGCTAAGATGTATTCAAAGAGATTGACTGCTTATAAAAGTGTTGGATATAAAGTAAAGTCTACTGGAGTAAATGCAAGTACAAGTGATGAGATATTTTCAGGTGATAGCTTCTTTAAAGAGTTTGGTGTTGATATTGAACAGAGTAGTAAAGTGATTCTAATTTGCTCACCATTTATTCAGAAGAGAAAGTTTGATTCGATTAAAGAGATTTTATACAGGAAATTTAATGAAGGAGTTCGCGTTGTTATTGTTATTAAAGAGATTGAAGAATATAATGACCGAACAAAAATTAATATGCATAGGATATATTCAGAATTAATGAATAATGGTATAGATGTGAAGCATATTCATGGTTTGAAATATAAATTTGCAATATTTGATGATGAAATAGTTTGGTATGGAGGTGTCGATTTGCTTGGTGGAAATCGAGCATTTGATTCTGTTATACGAGTTGTTAGTGGCGTGTTGAGCAATGAATTGTATGGTGTGCTGGAATGATTAAGTAATTCAATTTCTGACTCCGTTTTGACTCCAATTATTTTTGGAGTCAAGAATTTATGGTGCAAAAGAGATGATATAAACACCTCAAACAACCAAATACTAATCAAAAACACCACATGTCATATTACATTTATTGAGTGGGAATAAAATTTTGTAGTATTTTCAACGGTTGTAGCTACTAAAAAACTAAAGCAAATCATAAGTGATAGGTGCTGAAACCCGCCAATTGTGGCAATCAGAACCTGTCACTTTTTTATATAGAAACGGTAATGAAAGAAGGAGATGTAGGAAGATAACTATAGAATTATTAGATATATTATAATGCTATAGTTGTCTTTCAGTTGTGAATAATCTTCATTATAGCTTGTACCTAATTACCCAAAGTCGTTGTTTTTATAATATATGTAGAATAAAATGGACTGGATGAGACTGGATGAGACTGGATGAGACTGGATGAGACTGGATGGGTTGATGGATAGGTGGGGGCTCTGTGAATATTGAAATAGTAATATATACCTTGAGTATAATAGCAGCAGTAAATTTTTTATATGTAGGTGTCATTGCACACAGAAGTTTTCATACTGAAGACAGTAATATGAATACTTCCGTTATCAGCAATGTTTTTTTAGCTCTGGCTTTTATAGGGTTTTGGTATTCAATATCACTTGCAATTATGGAGTCGAGTTTGGTTAAAATAAACCATAATTTCGCTGGAATATCCCTGTTAGTAAGTGGCTATTTAGGACCCTTGTTTTTTATTTTCACTACTATTTTAGCTAGTCCAGACAAGCCTTTTTCTATAAAAAGGTTTTGGTTGTTAATCTTTGGAATTCCCGGCACACTTTATTCTCTTATGTACCTTTTCTTGCCACCTCAACAAGCAACAATCTATTATCTTGCTTTTAAAAGTGGCAATGCTGTAAATATGGGTGTCTTAAGTAGCTTGTTTTTTATTCATACAGGACAGCAGGCTATGTTCTTCGTTTTAAGTCTAATTATTGCGGTAACAGCTGTGTTCGGAAAAAATAGAAGCAAATCAAATCAATCGGTAAATGTCTTTTTGGTAGCAATTCTAGCTGCAATATTAACACTTATTGTTTCAAATCTTCTGCCCATTATTATGAACAATACCTCGTTTTCTCGACTGGGTCCAGTATTAACATTGCCTTCATTCCTAATAGTTATGAAAGCTCTAAATATGTATAAAAGTAAAATATATCATACAGGTTTACAGAGAAAGTCCCTTAGTAAGTACCTATCGCCTCAAGTAGTCGATGCTATTTTTAGCAGTAATGACGATCTTGTTTTAGGTGGCGAAATTGCAGAGGCTTCGATTTTGTTTATTGACATAAGAGGGTTCACGAAAATGAGTGAGCAGAGATCACCGAACGAGGTTGTTAACTACTTAAATGCCTACTTAGAAAAGATGAATAGCGTAATATTTAATAATTATGGAATGATAGACAAATTTATTGGGGATGCCATTTTAGTTGTTTTTGGCGTTCCTAATATTGATAGAAATCACCGTCTCGATGCACTGACTTGTGCATCTGAAATGCTTCAGCAGGTCGAGATCTTCAATACTGAAAATGTGTTAGAGGGTTATGATTTGAAAGTCGGTATTGGCATACATACTGGAGATCTACTACACGGAAATATTGGAAGTGGATTAAGAATGGACTATACCGTAATTGGTGATGTGGTGAACACCGCCTCAAGGTTAGAATATCTTACTAAAGAATATAACACACCTCTTATATTTTCAGATAATACCTTAGATCAATCTGATTTTGATCAAACGTATGTAGAATGTTTAGGCCAATGTAAAATAAGAGGAAAAGAGGAAGACGTTAAGATTTATTCTCTAAGATCAAGTTAATCATGCCAATAAAAAAGTGGGTATTGTATGCTGAAATTAATCGCTGATATTGTATGGTCAAGGCCTTAGTTGAGTTGAAATTTTTAGTAATAGAATCGTTCTAGATACAATTTAAGTTGTGTATTAATACAAGATTAATCAGGTATAATATAGGGGTATGACATACAAGAGTCGTATCTTTTATTATGAAAGGATGATTATAGTGTTAGAAAAGTTGACAGCAGAGGCTTGGCATAAAAAGCAAGCCATTGAGTGTTTTAATGGAACTTGGGATTTAATAGATAATAAAGAAAGAACCGAAGCAGATAATCTTAAAATGGTTCGTATGGCACACACTTCAAGACACCACTGGGATGAAATCGGGTCAGAAGAGCAGTGGGCAACGGGTGAGTGGCAAATTTCACGTGTATATATTCTTGTAGGTAATGGAAACAGTGCACTGTTACACGGGCTTGCAGCCCTGAATTATTGTGAAGCGGGAAAGCTTGAACCATTTAGTTATGCATTTGCGTATGAAGCAATTGCTAGAGCTTATAAGCTTCTGGGTGACACAGCTCAGAAGAAAGAATATACTCAAAAAGCAAAAGAAATTGCTGAAACAATCGAAGACAAAGAAGATAAAGAATACTTCCTTGGCGAACTGAATAATATTTAGACATTATGGCGATCAAAACTTTAAGTTTTGGTCGCTTTTAATTTGGGTTATTGATTTAGGTTTTAATTTAGGGGTTTGAATTAGATTGGATATCAGATGGATACATACACATGTCATAATTGAGTAACGAAATTAACGAGGTAAACAATGTTCTATTTTGAGTTAAAAGAATAAGCTCAAAAAATAAACTCAATGAATGTACCCATAACGGAGGAAAAAATGTTAAAAAAAATCGGTTCAGTTTTGATAGTACTATTTGTACTATGTGCGGTCGTGGTAATATTCCAAATGACAAGAACTCTAGATAGTGTATATGCGAAGTCGGATTCAGTGTTTGGTGTGAAAATATATGCAACGAAAAATGTACCAGATGAAAAATTCAACCATGCAAAAGCGGTTCTTGCAGAATACCTTGATAACGATGAAGATGGTGTGGCTGACAACCCGGAAGTTGTGGAGGCAATGGTTAATGCCAAGGCTAAAATGATTATTTCAAAAGATGACAAAGAGTCTCAAACAGTGATGCTGCTAAATATGATCACAGTTTTAAGATCAGGAAAAGTTCAAGACCTTTATGCGTCTGAAATCCATATAGATGGTGCAAGTAAAGGAAAATTTGATGCTTCTTACGAAGAGATTCTTCATTTAATCACTCAACACGGATACGCAACAGTCTATCCAGAAGTGTTTGGTGAAAAAGCAGGGACAGAAATCGCAAACAGCATGGACGTTGCACGCGGTGGTTATTTTGAAACAATTCCTAAAAAATATCCTGAGAATGCATGGTACTCATATTATGATGCCACTGCGGACTACCCTACCATGATCACAGAGTATATGTACTGGTCACTAACATCAATTTTAGGTGCACAAGATTTTGAAGGAAGACTGGACCAAATCGAGGGTGAATGGAAGCTGAACACACCTGAGAAAGTGATTGAAAAAGATATGACAGTCTACAAGCTACTCACAGACAGTAAATATAAATTTCCGAGTAAACTTCCAGATGGAAACTATGCATATGAGTTAAAGTAAATATAAAAGCCCCTAGTAGAAGCTCTTGAATCAGTCAAGATTGTTTATACCAGGGGCTTTATAAATGTTATCCTTTTGAAAAAAGATTGTCAAAATGGCTGATAGAGAATTTATTCAACCTCAAATACCAACACAGTTTTTAACTTGTCACTGCTTACTTTTCTAAAATCACTTAGGTAAATTTCATTATGATTTTTAGATTTTCTTTTATGCCCATTTTCATTTGTGTATGACTCCATTTGATCAAAACTTTTACCTTCACTATCAAATGACCCTAAATGCATCATAATACAACATTTTTTTGATGCTTTCACAATCAAGTTAACATCATTAATTTTGTCATTATCTTTTTTAGAAGAGGCAATGGTCTTAGCTTTTTCAACATGTTCGGTTTTAACAAAATTAGGCATCAGTATTCTGAGCTCCCACGCAAACACACTTTTATCTAGGCCATCATAAGGGACGTCATCAATGGTAGTCCAGTGACCTTCTAGGGGTGGGCACACAAAGGGTACGAAATTTGGAATACTCAGAGCGTCATTTTTTGCACTCATCGAAAGGGTATAGGCAACACCGTAAAGTGATTGAAGCGACTGGTTGAATAAGTCGCCCTCAGGTGCCCCTTTGCCTTTAATGGCAATATACTGAAGCTGTGGGTAGTCGAGAATAACTGGCTTTTTGGAAGAAACTTTATAAATTTCTTTGTGTACCTTCTTATAATCGAGTTTAGACATTATGTTCATCCTTTCATTATTCAGGTTCATTATTTCGGCTCAATGCGAGCTTTTCCGATTTATTTCTCTTCTTACTTTCTATCTACATACATTATAAGCTGTCCAGTAAGGGGGAGAGTCAAGCGTAAATTCAAATTAACTGCTCTTAAGATAAAGAGTGTGTTTTCACTTGAAACAGTGTATAATTATGACTGGAAACATAAAATTGAAATGGGAGCTGTAAAAAGCTGAGAGGAAGTTTGTGACTTCGACCATGTGACCTGATCTAGATAATGCTAGCGTAGGAGAAAATAGTGAAAACTGTTACCTAGCCGTGACAGTATTTTTTTGTGCATATTTCAGATTTAGAAATGTAAAAGGAGTGAATAAAGTGGCTGATGTAAACGTAAGTCTACAAATTATCCCGGTGGTTCCGGAAGAAAGAATATATCCTGTCGTGGATAAAGTAATTGAGTTAATCCAAAATAGCGGTGTTAAATATGAAGTAGGTCCAATGGAAACGACTATGGAAGGCGAGCTTGATGAATTACTAGAAATTGTTAAGAAAGCGCAGTTCATTTGTGTAGAAGAAGGTGCAAGTCGAGTTGTATCAATGGTAAAAATTGATTACAAACATGAGGGTGTGACGATGAATGAAAAGATTGGTAAATACAGAAAATAATATTTTGCCTGGTGCTTTTATCATCTTTTTGCTGAGTCTTTGGGAAATAGTCATTAGAAGCTTCGACATTCCAAAGTACATCTTGCCCAGTCCAAGTGCAATTGTAAAAGCACTCTATGTGAACAGAGCAATATTACTTGAACACACGAAAATAACCGTCATTGAAGCGGGTGTCGGATTTATTTTTGCAATACTATTTGCAGTTATTCTGGCGGCTATCATGAACAAAAGCAAGCTTTTAAAGGACATGATTTACCCCATACTGGTTATATCTCAGACAGTCCCAATTATTGCACTTGCACCTTTATTTATGATATGGCTTGGGTTTGGCATACTGCCTAAAATTGTTATTGTTGTTCTGGTTTGTTTTTTCCCAATTACAATTAGTGTGACAGAAGGTCTGGAAACTGTTGACCAAGATATGATCAACCTGATGAAGGTTATGAAAGCGAGTCCAAGGGAAATATTTTTTAAAGTTCAACTCCCTGCGACACTACCAACATTCTTCTCTGGACTAAAAATTGCTGCCACATATAGCATTATGGGGGCGGTTATTGGAGAGTGGGTTGGCGCTAAAAGCGGGCTTGGTGTTTATATGACCCGTGCAATGTCGTCTTTTAAAACAGATGCACTGTTTGCAGATATATTGATCATTGTTGTACTGAGTATTTTGGTATTTAAAGTCATAGAGTATATAGGCAAAGTGATTATGCCTTGGAATACAAAAGCTTAAAGATAAGTTATTTTAGTGTAGTTAAAAGTTATAAAAGGAGAGCTATAAAATGGTTAAGAATCGTAGTCTATTAATGGTACTGATGTTTACATTGATTGTAGGAATGTTAAGCGGTTGTACATCACCGGCAGAAGTTAATACAGAAGAAGCAACAACTGAAGCAGTAACAGAAGAAACAGCAGAAGCAACAACAGAAGAAACAACAGAGGAAGCCAACAAAGAATTGGAAAAAATTACAGTAACACTAGACTGGACACCAAACACAAATCATACAGGTCTATATGTAGCAAAAGACAAAGGTTTTTATGAAGAAATGGGCCTAGAAGTTGAAATTGTTCAGCCAGCAGGTGGTACGGCAGAACAATTGGTTGCTACTGATAAAGCTCAGTTTGGCATCAGTTATCAAGAAGCTGTAACACTGGCAAGAGTTGAAGAAGTGCCTGTTGTTTCAATAGCAGCAGTGATCCAGCACAATACATCAGGTTTTGCATCTCTAAAGTCTAAGGGGATAGAAACACCTGCAGATTTTGAAGGTATGAGCTATGGCGGTTGGGGTTCACCAATTGAGGTGGCAACAATCAAAGCATTGATGGACAATGTTGGTGCTGATATGGACAAGGTAGAAATTCTAACAAGTGGATCAGCAGACTTCTTTGCTGCAAGTGAGAGCGATGTTGATTTTTCATGGGTATTTGAAGGATGGACAGGTATTGAAGCTAAAATTAAAGGTGTTGAATTAAACTATATCGATCTTGGCAAGCAAGATACCGCTCTTGATTACTACACACCGGTTATTATTACAAGTGAAAAGAACATTGAAAAAAATAGTGAACTTGTAGAAAAGTTTATGGCAGCAACAGCAAAAGGGTATGAGTTTGCAATTGAAAGCCCAAGTGAAGCAGGCGCAATTCTTATGGCAAATGCACCTGAATTAAATGAAGAACTTGTTATGGCGTCACAAGAATTTTTAAGTGACAAGTACCAAGCAGAGGCCACTCAGTGGGGCGTTCAGAAAACAGAAGTGTGGGAAAACTACACAAACTGGTTGTTTGATAGAGAGTTAATTACAACTAAAATAGATACTTCAAGTGCTTTTACAAACACATTTTTACCTGAAAAATAAGATATAGAATAAGGTATAAATAAGAAGCAAATAGGAGTTTCATAGAAGGTGTGAAAATGAATAATGCTAAAATCGAGTTTAAGAATGTTCACAAGGATTTTGTTTCAAAATCTGACGTTCTTAAGGTCTTAGATGACATCAACCTAAGCGTCGAGTCCGGAGAATTTGTATCGATTATAGGACCGAGTGGTTGTGGCAAAAGTACTATTTTAGACGTATTAACAGGTATTGTAGCAGACTATGATGGAAGCGTCAAAGTAGATGGCATTCCACTGGAAAAGTCAGATAAAAGAATGGCTTATATGCAACAAAAGGACTTACTTATGCCCTGGAGAACTTTACTGGACAATGTAATATTGCCACTAGAGCTTCAAGGTGAAAATAAGGAAACGTCTAAAAAAAGGATTGTAGAAATGCTCCCTATATTTGGTCTTGATGGATTCGAGAATGCCTATCCCAATGAACTTTCGGGTGGGATGCGCCAAAGAGCTGCACTCCTGCGAACAATACTGGTTGACAGTGACATCATGCTTTTAGATGAGCCCTTTGGGGCACTGGATGCAATCAATCGTTCTAAAATGCAGGCCTGGTTACTTAAAATATGGAATGAATATAAACATACAGTTGTATTTATCACCCATGATATTGAAGAGGCCATATACCTGTCAGACAAAGTTTTTATACTCGGAAATAGACCTGCAAAAGTTTTAAAAGAGCTAAAAATTAACTTTGAAAGGCCTAGAAGCAAAGACATATTATTAAACGCAGAGTTTTTAAAGTATAAAAAAATTATGACCGATGCACTGGTGTATTAATACAGATTGATCAAAATGAGTTGCCATAGATATGGCAGCTCATTTTTAATATTCAAATATAGGGGTAAGAGTGAAGTAAGGGGAGTTTTGTACATAAGGTAAGGCCGTAATAAGCTAGGGGGGAGTCAAATGTTTAATCACCAAATCGATAAATATCAATTATGTAAATACAATAAAAAACTTGTAATGGTATTCATAGTCGTCTTGTTGGTAACGATTCCAATTATTGCGTTTTCAAACTCCATGGAACCCCCGTCTGTGGTTGTACTTGTTGAATCACCACCGGAAAGCTTAACAATAACGTTGATTGAAGAGGGGTTAGAATCACAGGCCATTGTACGAGAGTTGGCTTGGGAGAAATACTATCTGTTTTATAGTGTGGGTAGGAAAACGGATAGACATTTTAAGTTCAAAGTGACCTATGATGACATAGAATTTGAGTATATAACTAAAGAGCCTCTTACTTTATATAATGAAATCCTAACACTTGACTTAGAGAGCCAAACAATGATCCCCGGCAAACATCCACTGCGCACCTTTAAGTTGTTGTCTTTGCGTGTGGGACTGACCCTTATTATTGAAGGCATTCTGTTTTGGAGTTTTGGATTTAGAAGGAGAAGAAGCTGGTACTTATTCTTAGCAGTGAACTTAATCACTCAGGTTGGACTTAACCTTTGGTTAAATGGTGCACTAAACTCAGTGTCAGGATACTTAATATTTGCATTAATCATAGGAGAGTTTTTCGTATTTTTAATCGAAATGATCAGCTTACCTCTATTAATCAATGAGAAAACGAAACGGAGAATAATTTTATATGCCTTTGTAGCCAACTTGGTTAGTTTGATTGTAGGAAGTATTTTAATTACATCACTACCGCTATAAAGGACTTAACAAGTGTTTATGTATTGATTTGAAGACCCTATTTGTTGTTCAACAACAAATAGGGTCTTCAAACTTTGTTACTAGAATAATAGAAGCAAATATAGAAATCTTATAAAGTAGAGGTATTAGAATAGGGTATAAAGGCACTAGCAAGCAAAAAACCTGATAAGGAGTGGTAAAATGTCAAATTACAGTGTTTGTGAACTGACAATAAAGACGTTCCATAAGGACTTAGAAAAAGGAAATGTGACTTGTGTTGACTTGATTCAGGCGTATTTGAACCGTATAAATGCATTTGATCAAAACGGCCCATCGCTGAACTCTATTATTCATATAAATAAAAACGCATTAAAAGAAGCCAAAGAATTAGATGACTATTATGAGAAAAATGGTCTGAAAGGGGCACTTCATGGTGTTCCGGTACTTCTTAAAGATAATGTGGACACATGTGATATGCCCACAACAGCAGGGAGTTTATCCCTGAAAGGATTTGTACCTGAAAAAAATGCTTTTATAGTTGAGCAAATGAAACAAGCAGGAGCGATTATAATAGCAAAAACAAATCTTCATGAGTTTGCCATTTGGGGTGAGACGATCAGTTCAATCTTAGGTCAAACTAAAAATCCTTATGACTTAACAAGAACACCGGGTGGATCAAGTGGCGGTACGGGTGCTTCTGTGGCAGCCAACCTAGGACTTATAGGTATTGGAACAGACACCATCAACTCTATACGGTCACCAGCTTCTGCAAACAATTTGGTCGGCATAAGACCCACAATAGGTTTGGTTAGCAAAGCGGGTGTGGTGCCATACTCCTTTACTCAGGACGCCATCGGGCCAATATGTAGAACCGTGGAAGATGCAGTTCGATTTTTAGAGGTTCTTCGTGGCATAGATTCAAATGATGAAAAAACAAAACTGTCTCAAGGGCAAATTAATGAAAACTTATGTGATCATCTAAAAATGGATGGTTTAGAAGGCAAACGGATAGGGGTACTAAAAACGTTCTTCGGTAATAAAGGAGAACATATTCAAACCAATAACGCCATGACAGGTGCTTTAGAAAGTTTAAGTACAAATGGTGCAGAAATTATTATGATAGATGAAAACATACAAGCCGGAGCCTTGGTGGGAGATGTTAGTGTACATTTACATGATTTCCAAGACCACCTAAATGCATATTTGTCTCAACTGCCAGACCGTGCGCCTGTACATTCGGTCAAAGAAATCATTGAAAGTGGTCTTCATCATGAGGGTATAAAAGAGAACCTTATTAAAGCAAGCAAGTTGTCTACGAAAACTGAGGCGTATGAAAGTCGTCTGGAAAAACGTAAAGCAACCCAAAAACAAGTCCTAAATATGATGGACACATATAAACTGGACGCCGTTCTTTATCCACACCAAAAACAGTTGGTGTGTGAAATTGGTGGGTCACAAAATGAACGTAATGGTGTACTGGGGTCTGTAACAGGCTTCCCTGCCATTTGTATTCCAGCAGGATTTTCGGCTGTAACTGAGACAGCACCTAGAGGTGTTCCAGTAGGCATGGAGATGCTGGGTCGTCCTTTTAGCGAAGGCATATTGATCGAAATAGCCTACGCTTATGAACAACTAACAAATGTTAGAAGAGAACCACCAACAACACCCGAACTATAAAATTATCAAACATATATGCAGTGTACATGAATAAACGGATACTGGTCTTTAGAAAACGAGGGGGAGAACAATGAAATCAAGAATTGTAGTAGCACTCGGTGGCAATGCATTAGGAAAAAATCCTGTAGAACAGCTTCAGCTTGTGAAACATACGGCTCAACCTATTGTGGATCTTATCTCAGAAGGTCATGAAGTTATTCTTGCCCATGGCAATGGTCCACAGGTTGGAATGATCAACCTGGCTATGGAAACCTCATCTCAGTCTGATCATGGAACACCTGAAATGCCTTTCCCAGAGTGTGGTGCTATGAGCCAAGGCTATATTGGTTACCACCTTCAAAATGCCATTCGTGAAGAGCTTAAGAGCCGAGGAATGAATAAACCGGTCGCTACCATCGTAACTCAAGTTATTGTAGACAAAAACGATCAAGCCTTTGTTCACCCATCAAAACCTGTGGGTAGCTTCTATTCTGAGGAAGATGCAAAGAAGCTTGAATCCCTTAAAGGCTGGACCATGGTTGAAGATGCAGGACGTGGATACAGACGTGTTGTGCCATCACCAAAACCCATAGATGTTGTAGAAAAAGAAACCGTACTGATGTTGGTAGACCATGGTCAAATAGTAATCACTGTTGGCGGTGGAGGTATACCAGTGGTTGAAGAGGGCAACGAACTTCATGGTGTCCCAGCTGTTATTGATAAAGATTTTGCCAGTTCAAAACTAGCAGAAATTGTTGATGCTGATTATCTTATTATATTAACGGCTGTTGAACAGGTTGCTTTAAACTTTGGCAAGCCAGATGAAAAGTGGTTGGCAACAATAACGGTTGATGAAGCGCAAGCCTATATTAACGAAGAACACTTTGCAAAAGGATCTATGCTCCCTAAGGTGGAAGCAGCTGTGGCATTTGCAGCTTCAAAAAGTGGTAGGAAGGCTCTTATAACATCCCTAGAAAAAGCGAAAGAAGGGATACAAGGTCTTACTGGAACGCTTATAACACAAAAATAGGGTATAATAAGCATAGCTTTTGATATTAAAAGCTATGCTTTTTTTATAACCCTATGTGAGGTGGAAATGATGAAAAAAATTTATCCGGTAATTGTTGTAGGAGGTGGGCCAAGCGGAATCAGCGCTTCCTATCACCTGAAAAACAATGGCATTGAACATATAGTAATTGAAAAAAAAGAGATGTTACAAACTTGGAAAAATGAAAGGTGGGACTCCTTCTATTTGGTAACCCCAAATTGGATGACCAACCTACCCGGGATTGATGGAGATCTACCCTATGACAATGCCTATATGACAAAAAACGAGATTTACGCATGGCTAAAAAAATTCTTAGACCATGTGAATCCAGACTATAGAGAACATACTGTTATTGAGCGTCTAAAAAAGATTGATGGTATTTATGAACTAAAAACAGACAAAGGGACATACCATGCTGAAAAAATTGTCATAGCGACAGGCATGTTTAACCAGCCCTTTATACCAAAGGTGGCTGAAAGTATTCCAGAAGAGGTAAATCAGATCCATTCGATTGACTACTTTAATCCTCAACAATTAAAAGAAGGCAATACCATTGTTGTGGGCAGCGGAAGATCAGGTGTGCAAATTGCGCTTGAGATCAAACTGGAAACAGACACGGATGTATACTTATCTGTAGGGAGTATGACACCTCTTCCTACAATCTACCGCAATGTGAATGGTGTATATTGGCTGAATCGACTCTCTGGATTCAGTGAAGGTAAAGAGATTTTACCTTACCAAGAAAAAGACTTAGACAATGAAAATATTCGCCATAAAATTAGTCAGAATCTATTTAATTGTGAGGCTGTAGGTGTTGAACTTACAGGTCGATTGGTGAATGCGGGTAAGAATTATATCGAGTTCTCAGATGACCTCTGTAAGGTTCTAGATGAAGGAGCGGTCTACTTAAAAAAGGTAGAAAAGCAAATTGATGAAGAAATTAAAAATTCGGGACTAGAACTGGATGACCTTCAAATAGACTTTAATCTAAAATCTTTGGACTGCCACGCTTTAAAACCAATCATGTTTTTAGATGTAGTAGACAAAAAAATTAGCAATATTATATGGTGCACAGGCTTTAGACCTGATTATAACTGGATCGAACTGGATATATTCAATGATACGGGCATGCCAGAATTAATCGATGGCTTTGCAACGAAAGAAGACGTATATTTTTGTGGTATGGGACTACAACCTGACAAAAATACGAAATCATCATTTGGTGTGGGTCTATATGCATTTAATGAGTCCGCAAGACGCGCTGTGGAGGCTTTAATAAGGAGGTAAGCAATTGCCGAAAAAACGAGTTGTTGGGAAATCAGTATTTCGTAAGGAAAGTTTAGAAAAAGTCAGTGGTCAGGTACTATATGGGAACGATGAAATATCACCTAGAATGTTGCATGGTGCAGTGAAATCGAGTCCACATGCACATGCTAAAATTTTAAAGGTGGACATTTCTGAAGCTGAAAAAATGATAGGTGTAAAAGCTGTCCTGGTTGGCTCAGATTTTGATAATAATTTTGGACTATACCTAGGAGACAAGTCACCAATTGCCAGAGATATTGTGAGACACCATGGTGAAGTCGTTGCTGTTGCTGTTGCAGATACACTGGAACAAGCCCTGCGTGCAGTCGACAAAGTACATATTACATATGAAAGTTTAGAGCCAATTTTAACGCCCAAACAAGCCCTACTTGATGGTGCCAACTTAATACATCCTGAAATGGAAACCTACTCACATATTGACCCGATTCATCCTGAACCGGGGAGTAATGTTGCAAATAGAACCAAAATTAGAAAAGGTGACGTTAAAAAAGCCTTTGAAAGTGCCAAAGAGGTTGTTGAAAATTCGGTAACCATTCCATGTGGTGACCATGTGGCCATGGAACCTCGCGTAGCAATTGCAGAGATTAAAAATACGGGTGAAGTGATCATTACCTCATCAACACAAGCGCCATTTGTCGTTAAAGGACTGATGGGTGTATTCTTTGATCTCGACCCAGGTAAAATCGTAGTCAAAGCACCCCTTTTGGGTGGTGGATTTGGTGGGAAAGCTGGGATTCAGCTTGAGGGTTTGGCATACTTACTATCCTTAAAAGTGGGTGGAAAACCTGTTAAGTTGGTCAATACAAGAGAGAATGATTTACTTGCATCACCAGGACATATAGGACTTGAGGCAAGAGTAAAGCTTTCTGTAGATGAAGACCATAAGTTTACTGCAATGGATATGGACTACTATTTTAATAGTGGCGCTTATGCAGATTATGCAGTAAATATCTCTAGAGCTGCGGCTATATCTTGTACGGGACCGTATGCAGTTCCAAATCTGAGATGTGATTCCCTTTGTGTTTATACCAATCTTCCATTTGCCACAGCTTATAGAGGATTTGGGCATATAGAACTTGGTTTTGCTGTGGAACGGGCTATAGACGTTATGGCTAAAAAGTTGGATATAGATCCATACGTCCTAAGAAAAATAAATGGTATTAAAGCTGGTGACACCACACCTGTCCAGAGTCAATTGGACAAAAGTACAGGGGACATTGAAACGTGTTTTGATGAAGTAAACCAAATGTTGGGTGGCAATATTAATGCGCTTCAACATATTGATAAAAACACGGTTCGTGTGAAAGGTATTACTGGACTTTGGAAAGCGCCTGCTATGCCAACCAATACAGATGCTGGAGCAATTCTAACCTTTAATGGTGATGGAAGCTGTAATATTCATACAGGTATTATTGAGATTGGACAAGGCACCAAAACGGGCTTAGCTCAGATTGCTTCTGAGGTCTTATCTATACCCCTTGATAAAATACATGTTGAAATGCCAGTCAATACAAAAATTGCCCCAAGCGATTGGGCAACAGCAGCGAGTCGTGGCCTTATGATGGCTGGAAACGCAGTCTATGAAGCTTGCCTTGATGCTGTGGACCAGATCAAGGAAGTGTCGTCCCAAGTGCTTCGAGTACCAGCTACAGACCTGGTGGTTCGCAATGAAAAAATTTATGACCTGGAAAACCCAAACCATAGTTTGAACATTTCAGAAGTGGCTCTGGGCTATATCTATCCCAATGGCAATGCCGTCTATGGACAGATTATAGGTAAAGGTAGATACATTGCTAAAAACCTTACGGACATTGATAAAGAAACGGGTGCAGGACACCCAGATCTAGAATGGACACTGGGTGCTGAGGGTGTTGAAATTGAAGTGAATACTAAAACTGGACAGTTTAAAATACTGAAAGCAGTTTGTTGTATAGATGTTGGAAAAGTCATTAATCCCAATATGGCACGTGGCCAGATCGTAGGTGGCATGGCAATGGGAATAGGCTACACGGTTATGGAGGGTTTTAAACTCAATAGCCGAGGTCAAATTTTAAATGACACCCTTAGAGATTTCAAAATAATGCGCTATAGCGATGCGCCTGAATATGAGGTTAAGTTTATTGAAACCCCTCAACTGGATGGTCCATTTGGTGCAAGAGGACTGGGGGAGCAATCTGTTATTGGAATGCCGGGTGCTGTTAGTAACGCACTATCTAGAGCTGTGAATAATGAGCTCAACTCTATTCCTGTGACAGCTGAAAAAGTGTGGGAGAAGCTAATGGAGGGTCATCATGATACAATTTGATTTTGAGTATTACCGTCCTTCATCAATAGGTGAGGCCACTGAACTTATGAGAAGCTGTTTGGATTCTGGACAAAAAGCGGTCTATTATTCCGGTGGTACGGAACTGATGACCAACTTCAGAAAAGGCAAAGCAAAAGCTGATGTGGTCATAGACTTAAAAGCCATTGAAGATTTAAAGGTTATTGACATTGTAGAAGACAAAATGGATGAAACATCAATAAAAAAATCCTACCGACTTGGAGCGGCCTTAAGTCTAAATGCCCTTATTGAAGCGGATATACCTGAGCCTTTGATTAATGTTTTGGATCATATTGCAGACCACACCACTAGAAATGCATTAACCCTTGGTGGGAATATTTGTGGACGTCTTCCATATAAAGAAGCTGTATTACCGCTTTTAGCACTGGACGCAGTGGCAGTAATTGCAACTGAAAACGGACTTGTTGAGAGAAAACTGAGAGAGGTATTCGATAAACGACTAAAGCTAGATCCGGTAGAATTCTTGGCGCAAATTAAACTGGATTATCAAAAACAGTGGTATCATTGTTACCGAGAAACAGAGGGAACCAAAGTTGATTATCCTGTCATTCATGTGTTTGCAACCTGTGAGAATCATATACTCAACATAGGATTATCAGGCTATGGAAGTTTGCCACAGTTTGAGAGTATCAGCCTTAAAGAGAGTGCCTATAGCACCTTAAGCAAGGCTCAAAAGTCTAAATTTTATTTAAAGCTTTTGTCGCTGTTTGAAGGCACTGCTAAAAAATGTCATAGGGCATCTGCTGAGTATAGAGAACATCTTCTTAAGTGTGCTATTGAAGATATGTTCGAGAGTTTAGAAGGTGGTGAAATCTATGAAGTATAAAGGTTTTAAAGCCAGTGGTTATACTGAGCTTGTGCTCAATGTAAATGGGGACAAACATCAAGTCCTTATTAAACCTAGTGCAGTCTTGTTACATACACTTAGAGAACAGGTAGGACTCACTGGAGCAAAAGGTGGTTGTGAAAATGGTGATTGTGGTGCATGTACGGTGCTCATAGACGGCAATCCCATGAAATCGTGTATGATGTTGGCCATTGAGGTTGGTGAAAAAGAAATCACAACCATAGAAGGTCTAAAAGATACAGAAATTCAAGAAGCCTTTGTAAATTTCAGTGGATTCCAGTGTGGATACTGTACTTCAGGATTCCTATTAAATGCACATGCACTACTTCAAACCCATCCAAATGCAAGTGAAGAGGAAAAGAAAGATTGGCTAGATGCCAACCTTTGCAGATGTACAGGTTATGAAGGTATTCGAGATGCAGTTAATCATGCACAGGAAATGACATTGGAAAAGAATAAGGATTGAGTTAAATCTACTTGTACTTGTTAAAAACCTTAGACCCGTATTAGATCTCAATATGTGATGATCTAATAGGGACTAAGGTTTTTTTACGTTTAGGTAAGGGCTTCGCGCTCCGTCATGAGCCTTTTGAAGGTTAAATCAATTTCTTGATTAACGGACATTATGGATGGATATTTGTCCAGTTTCGGATATGAAAGTACAATGCGCTCACCAAGCTTTATGATGTCACTGAGGGCTTGTTCATAGAGTTCGTCAATATCAAAGTTATCAAAATCCCTTTGGTTATCAATATTCCTGTCCAGTTCTTCCAAAATAGATTCAAGAATTTCCTCATATTTTTTTGCATCGTGTTGGGGCTGATTCATTACATCGTAGATAGAGTCCAGTGCTTTAAGAATGTCTTCTTCTTTTTGCCAGAAGCTATATTGTAGTGCAATTAAATCATCAGGCAAACAGATGAGACGTCCTTCCAATAAGGCATGTGCCCGTATTAAATTTCGGCTGAGCTTTAAACGGCGTGGTGAAATGAAAATATGATGTTTTTCTTGTAAGGTGGTTGCAATTTGAACCATCATAGCAGCAATGTCTGGTCCCAACTCAACGAAATTCAGTTGGTCTTGAATAAATACTAAATCCTTTAGTGGCAGCTGAATGTCTGTTGTACTCTTATCGTCCATCAAAATCATTTGGATTTTATTCTGTTTATCAGAGATGGGTTTGACTAAAACACGTGACAGAAACCTATCATGGAGTGCTTGAAGTTTGAGGTCATTTTCTTCAACGTCAAGGTCGTCCGATTGTTTTGGGAAAAAGTTGGTGTCAGCCATAAAAAATCGAAGTTTTGTTTGAACCGTGTCGACCCCATTTTTAAACTCTCCTTCATTTAAAATTGTAAGTAGACCTGAATTTGCAACCTGATCATTAACCCGATAAAACTCAGAGCAAAAGGCTATAATGGCATCAGGTAAAAATCCCTCATAATGTCGTTTAATAATACCGTTTTTCTTAAAATACTCAATGTCTGGAGCGCCAAAAACATGATTTGGAGATACGTCCGACCCCATTTGAATATGGAAGTAAGGTGTGCCGTCAAAGCCATCGAACTCAATAAGATCAACAACCTCTCTGAGGATGGCTGATTTTGCAATGCCTGGCTGTCCAAGTGCAATCATATTTGTTCTAGAGATCATTGAAAGCAGAATACACAAACTGAATTCTTCAACTTCAAAGTATTTTGTGGTGATATAGGTATGTATATCTTGAAGTGTGTGGCTAATTTCTAGGAGTTGGCTTTTATCAGCTTGACTGATTGCAGGTTTTGTCATGGTATGCACCTCTTTCAATATCCTAAATGAGCGTGTATAGTTTTTCATTCGTTTCATTATTCCAGTGACCAGAATCCTGTCTTCTTATATCAAGAATTTCATCTGAGATCTCACCAATATCACCATAATCCTGATAGGTGTGTGAGTGCATAATAATGGTGTAAAGTTTGAATTTTCTTTGCTTCTTGAGTTGCATAAAGGACAGCTTAAACTTTTCACTGATTTCACATTGTCCGTCCGTTATAAATAAAACATCACTTTTTTTTCTTGGATCTGATTTAATATACTCGGTAGCTTTGGACAGTGGTTTTTCAAAATCTGTCCCACCACAAATAAAGGTATCAAGCACATCGAGGACATCACTTGCTTTTGCAAATAGGGGATTGATTTCTTTTATATAAAGGGCCTCTGTTTTGGATGCAAACTGAATGAGGACCAGGTGTCGTTTCTGTATTCGAGCAACCTCCATAATGGAAATGATATGTGTTTGTGTTTCCTCAATTTTCTGCCCTTCCATGGAACCAGAGCCATCGTAACAAAGGATGATGGGTCCTTTTCGTCTGTCTTTTTCTGAGATTAGTTCAAATGTCAGAAGGCTATCTTGAAGATAACGATCATAAAAATCATTGTCAAAAGCTTCAATATCTAGGGCGAGTTCAATCAGTTCATCGTCTATTAAGAGGTCTAAGTGGTGGCTGGTTGTAACCTTCTCAATTGGGATGGAGCGTTCATGCCTTTTTTTGTACTGTAATTTTTGTGCATAAAGTTTATGTCTGCCGACTTTGTTAATGAACTGAACGAATTTTGGTTTTTTAAATCGGCGTTGCATAGAGATCACATCATCAAAACTTAAGGTCGAAAGGCTATCCGAATGTATGCCAAGTGTGGCAGTGGATTCAGTAAAGTTGTCGATGGCCTCAGAGCTTTCTTCTATGATTTTGCCGAGATCCAGTTGTTTCAATAGGTCTTTGACAATATGTTCATAGGTATTGATGTCATCCCTGAGCTGATTTATATGTTGTTCCATATTATGATTTTTTTGATAGTTCTTATTTTGAGTGTCCATGTTTGGGGTTGATCTGGAACGTAGGTTGTCTTCAATGGTCTTTGGTATGGTATGGATACTGGACTGAATGGGAGTTTTACGGTCATGCGCATCCATTGAATCGTTCTTTGCCTCATTCATTTTTTGATGATTGCTGTTTTTAATAATCATTTGGTCAACTTGCGCATTCGCGTCCAGTTCAGATGTAAAGGACTGAGCGTTATCTGCATCTGTTTTTTTCTGCCCCTCAGTAATATATTGCTCTTTTACATAACTTGCGAAGTTATCCTCAAATTCTGTTTTTAGTGCCTCTCGCCATAATTCCCTATTGTCTGCTGAATCAATGTCTTGGGGATCACTATTCTTCATAGAATCGGTAGATTCCCTAGTATCTGCTTCAAACTCAGTACTGTTTTCAATAACATTCCCTTCTTGAGCGTCCAATTCATTTTCTATATCAGAGTTTGATTCCAATCCTGATTGTGATTCTGAGTTGCAGGGGGTGTTTAGAATATCCTCTTTTTTGCTTTGAGCCTGGTCGATCAGTTCAGAAAGTGTGTCATGATCTTGACCAGCTTGTGACTTAGAAAAAGTTGGTGATTCAGAAATTGGTTGCGATTCAGAAAATGGTTGTGATTCAGACAAAATTGAATCGAGTATAGGGCTACCCAGTATGGAGTCAGAATCTGGCTCAGACTTAGAATCAGACTCAGGTCTTGACTCAGACTCAGGTCTTGACTCAGACTCAGCAAAATCAAAAAGGTCTTTGAACAAATCAAGTGGCTGAAGCAAACCTTCACTTTCAAGCAGTGAACTTAGATCATCCATGTGTTTTTTATATTGATCATAAGATTCTGGCGTGAGATATTTCTGAAGATCAGAAAAGGTATCCATATTTTGAATCAAATGGTTGAGATCTTGAAGTGCGTGTTCTCTTCTAATACGATCAATTTCAGCTAGGTTTTCAATCTGAGCGAGCTCAGCACGTTTGTCTTCAATTTGACGTAGGTGTTGTGAAAGCTCATGCATGTTAACCCGACCTCTGGCTTGGTTCATAAGACCATCAAGGAGGTATTTAAGGGCAATATATGAGGAAGCCACAGACGCTTTTGTTCGTCCGCGGAGTTTGCCCACACGTGGTGTCGACTTTAATTCTTTGATAAGTATGTAGTTGGTTGAAGATCCATCAAGGGTGTCGTCTAGAATGAGTGTCATTTTATAGAGCATGAGAAAAACATCCTTCATAAGGACGTCAAAATGATTAAAAAGGGGTTCCCCTTGATCCAAATAACGCTTAAGGATGACGGAGTCAACAACCATTTCATGAAATTGTAGATCGTCCAGTTGGTTATGTACTACAAATGATGCCTTCAAAATATCACCTCACTATGCATTCCATACCCATTTTCTTGACCAATGTGGCATAAATGGATTTAAACGCCATAAGATTGGTAAGTATACAACAATGATAATAAGTAATTCATATTAATTGATTGTTATCAGATACTAAATATGTCGTCAGAATTATCAGAAAATTTAGTCTACCACAATAAAACCTAAAGAGCTAGAAACATTTATAATTAATGATAGGTGGGAATGTATTTAACTATGAGACATTTCGATCTTTCACATCAAAACATTTCAATCAAATTCTATCAATTATTTTCATAATTATTTTATCTACAAAACCACTATCAAACTATAAAACTATTATTATCAACAAAAATAGAGGGGGAGCATATGAAAGCATTTGAATATTATAATCCAACATCTCTTAAAGAAGCGGTTGGTATTTTGAAAGAACACAGTGAAGGTATTTCGATTTTAAATGGGGGTACCGACTTAATCGTTCAGATGAGAGATGGTCACATAGAACCCAAATCCATTCTGGATATTAAAGGCATCAAAGAACTACACCAATTGGTATTTGAAGATGGTCGTGTATTTATAGGTGCATGTGTACTCTTGAATGATATTGGTATGCATGATGTCATTCTAAAAAGATACCCTTATCTTGCACAAGCTGCATTGTCGGTTGGTTCAAAACAAGTGAGAAACAGAGCAACATGTATCGGAAACATATGTAACGCATCCCCCCTTGCAGATACAGCAACACCACTCCTTGCACTCGACGCAGATATTCATATCTACAGCGACAGTGGTATAAAGACTGTTCCTCTCAAGGAATTTTTTGTATTCGTTAGGAAAACGATTTTACAGCCGGGCGAAATTGTTACAGGCATCTCTTTTAAAGACAATCCGAGTACGCTGGGAATCTTCTATAAAATGTCTCGTAGAAAAGAAGTAGACCTGTCAACCGTATGCAGTACAGTTGTTAAAGCAGACAATACATATACCATAAGTTTTGGTGCTGTTGCTCCGACGCCTATTCGTCTGTACAAAACAGAAGCTTATTTAAATGAAAATGCATTAAGCGAAGAAACGATTAAAGAGGCATGTAAACTTGCTGAGTCCGAAGTTACTCCAATCTCTGATATTCGTGCATCAGAAGAGTACCGAAGAGAAATGGTAGAGGTTATGCTTCGAAATTCATTATCTGAGTGGCTATAGGAGGGCAATATGAAAAAGATCATAAAATTCACTTTAAATGGAGAAGTTGTTGAACATGCAGTTGATGTTCAAAAAACACTGCTTAAAATGATTAGAGAAGATTTTGATTTAACTGGTGCCAAAGAAGGATGTGGCGCAGGAGAATGTGGTGCCTGTACTGTGATTATGGATGGTAGAGCGCTCAACGCCTGTCTTGTGTTTGCAGTTGAAGCTGACGGACATGATATTTTAACGATTGAAGGACTTGCTGTGGATGGTGTTCTTGATCCACTTCAAATCTCATTTATAGAAAATGCAGCCCTACAATGTGGCTACTGTACACCGGGTATGATTATGACCGCAAAGGCGCTGTTAAATGAAAATCCTAAACCAACTACAGAGGAAATAAAAGAAGGCATTAGCGGAAACTTATGTAGATGTACAGGCTACAAAAAAATAATTGAAGCCATTCAGTTCGTTGTAGATGAACAACAAGTATAGGGGGTGAAGTCGTGAAATTTGTAGGAAAAAGTGTTAAACGCGTAGACGGGATAAAAAAAGTAACGGGTTCATTAAAGTATGTTGACGACATCAAACTCTCACGCATGTTGTATGCAGCAGTGAAGAGAAGTCCACATGCCCACGCTAATATTGTAAACATCAACACTGAAAAAGCTCAAGCACTTCGGGGTGTAAAGTCGGTTATCACTGGTGACGAGTTCACAAAAAGGGGTGGCCTTTACTTAGAAGATAAAAACTTCCTAGCTGTGGGTAAAGCTCGGTATAGAGGTGAAGCAGTTGTAGCGGTCTGTGCAGAGTCAGAGGAAATTGCAAAAGAAGCTGCAGACCTGGTTGAGGTGGAGTATGAGGTCCTTCCAGCAGTGACCAACGCAGTAGAAGGCATGAAGCCTGAATCACCACTGGTCCACCCTGAACTGGGTGAATACCACTGGGCACCTGTATTTTTCCCTAAACCAGGTACAAACATTTCCAACCATTATACACTTCGAAAAGGCAATGCACCAGACGCTTTTGAGAATGCAGAATACGTTGTTGAGAATGACTTCTTTGTACCCCACGTACAACACGTTCCAATTGAGCCGCACACGGCAATTGCACAAATGGACGTAGACGGATTCTTAACAGTATGGGCAGCGTGTCAATCGCCTTATGCAGTTAGGCAGGCACTCTCTGTAGCATTTGACGTGCCCCTAAATAAACTAAGGGTTTTATCGCCAGCGGTTGGTGGTGGCTTTGGTTCTAAAGCGGGTACAACACTGGAAGGTATCCTAGTTCCGCTTGCAAAAATGAATGCAGGACGTCCTATAAAATTGACTTATTCCAGAGAAGACGAGTTTGAAAATGCATATGTACGCCAAGGGCTCCACGCATCAATTAAAACGGCAGTAAATAAGGATGGTAAAATAACCGCTGTTCAAAACAACTTTGTTTGGGATGGTGGCGCATATACTGAATACGGTGTAAACATTGCAAAAGCAGCGGGTTATGCTTCTGCTGGGCCGTATGATATCGACAATGTTTGGACAGATTCCTATTGTGTTTATACAAACCACCCTGTGGGCGGGCCTTACCGTGGCTTTGGTATGTGTGAAATACACTTTGGTATTGAACAGAATTTAGACATTATTGCTGAAAAATTGGGCATTACACCGGTAGAGATCCGCCAAATTAATGGCATGAAGCCAGGGGGGATGACAGGAACAGGTGAGGTGGTATCCACTTCTGGTCTGATGCAGTGTTTAGACCAGGTTGTCAGTGACATTAAACTTCACGAAAGATCAAAACCATCATCTCCTAAAAAGGTACGTGGTAAAGGGATTGCATGTGGCTGGAAAGCACCATCAATGCCTAACAATGCAGCCTCGTCAGCTATAATTAAGTTAAATGAAGATGGTTCTGCACACCTACTGGTCAGCGCTCAAGATATCGGTCAAGGCTCTGACACCGTCATGACACAAATTGCAGCTGAAGTTTTATCAATCTCACCAGAGAAGATAACGATTAGAACAGGTGACACAGACCATACGCCATACGAATGGCAAACCGTGGCTTCTAGAATTACCTATTCTGCAGGCCGTGCAGTTTTTGAAGCGGCAAAAGATGCCATGGATCAACTTTTAGAGTTGTCACAGATAAAACTTGGTATATATAAACGAGACTTAGAACTTAGAGACGGTTATGTGGTTTCTAAAATATATCCAGACAAGAAAGTCGCAATTGCTGATCTGGCTCTTGGGCTGAACTTTGACGATGGATCAGCGATTCATGGGCCGATTATTGGACGTGGATCATTTATACCACCTAATATCAGAAATGCAGATAAGAAAACAGGTCTTGGAGACCACCCAGTAGCATTCTGGACGTACGGTGTTCAAGGCGTTGAAGTTGAGGTAGATCTTGAAACAGGTCAAACAAAGGTATTAACAGTAGCATCGTGTTTTGATGTTGGTAATGTTATGAATCCTCAACTACTAGAAGGTCAGATTGAAGGCGCAATTGTTCAGGGTATGGGAACTGCATTATTTGAAGAACTCATGCTTAAAGATGGTAAAGTCATGAATCCATCCTTTGTGGATTACAAAATACCAACGTCTGACGATATGCCAGAAATGATCATTAAGTTTATTGAAAATCCTGAAGAAACTGGACCATTTGGTGCAAGGGGTGTTGCAGAACCTGCAATGGTGCCATCTGCTCCAGCTATCGCGAATGCCATTTATGATGCAACAGGCATTCGTCTAAATACAATGCCAATGACAGCTGAAAAAGTACTTAAAGCAATCAAGGCAAAAAACAATTTGGATTAGCGGGTAGGACAGGAACAAATTGAGGAGGGTTTGAATGGAACAGCAGAAGAATACAAATGCAATAACGGACGTGTCTGCACTGGGAATGCCTAAAATGATAACGTTAGGTGTTCAGCATGCTTTCACAATGTTTGGCGCTACTGTACTTGTACCAATCATTACAGGACTCGACATTTCAGTATCTCTATTTTTAGCAGGGGTAGGCACATTATTATTTCACCTTATTACTAAAGGAAAAGTGCCTGCATTCCTAGGATCTTCATTCGCATTTATAGCACCTATGCTTGCAGTTGCTGGAACACACGGTCTAGCATATGCACGTGGTGGTATTGTGGTCGCAGGGTTTATTTATTTAATTCTTGCCGGTCTCATGAAAGTTTTTGGTACAGAAAAAGTAATTCGTTACTTCCCACCAGTGGTTACAGGTCCAATTATCATTGTTATTGGTCTTAAACTGGCACCGGTAGCAATAGATATGGCTTCAGGTGACTGGCTGCTGGCATTTGTTGCATTTGCAATCGTAACAGCAGTAAGTGTATATGCAAAAGGTTTCCTAAAGGTTATTCCAGTTATTTTAGGTTTAATCGGAGCATATATTGTAGCAATGCTTCTTGGCAGAGTAGATTTCTCCCCAATAGCAGCTGCTCCTGTATTTGGTATTCCTGCATTTGAATTTGCAAAGTTTAACGTTGATGCTGTTTTAACGGTAGCACCTATTGCACTGGCTACTATGGTTGAACACGTTGGTGATGTAATTGCAATTGGTGCAACAGTAGACAAGGACTTCTTAGAGGAACCGGGTCTATCTAGAACACTTACAGGTGATGGTATTGCAACGGCTCTGTCTGCATTCCTTGGTGGACCAGCAAATACTACATACTCAGAAAACACAGGTGTTTTGGCACTGACTAAAGCTTGGGATCCTAAAATTATGCGTATTGCAGCAGTATTTGCAATCATCTTAGGTCTCATTCCAAAGCTGGGTTCTGTTATTTCTACAATTCCAACTGCAATAATTGGTGGTATTTCAATTATCCTGTTTGGTATGATCGCTTCTATTGGAGCCAGAACACTAGTAGAAAATAGCGTAGATTTTAATAAATCAAGAAACCTAATCATTACTGCAGTTATTGTGGTTCTTGGTCTAGGTGGCGCAACACTTCCAATTACAATTGGTGCAATGGCTGTCAATATTGAAGGTATGGCACTTGCTGCAATCGCAGGTATCGTTCTTAATATTATCTTGCCAGATTAGAAGGTTGTTTACTCGTTAATCTTAAAACCGGTAAAAGACTCCTTCTTTTACCGGTTTATTTAATGGAAAGAAAAGTACATGAACAAGTTTTACTGGATTTAATTGTAGTCAAGATACATAAAATGTGCTGAATTATACATTTTCTTTGTTATGTGATACCATAAAATCACCTGATAAATAATCAGAATATTTAGTATAATTATGGTAGAGGTGAGCATCCGTGCAGAGAAATATTGGCGTCAAACTTGTTGAGATCGTGGAAATGCCTTTTTTAAAAGAAGCACAGGTTTTATGTGGTCAAGCTGGGCTTGAGAATTATATTACGACTGTCAACGTTATGGAAGTGCCTGACATCGTGAACTGGGTAAAACCCGGCGAGTTCTTACTTACAACTGCATATTCAATCAAAGATGACATACACAAACTGAATGAATTGATTCCGCTCATGAAAGAGATCGGTGTTTCAGGTATTGGGATCAAAACCAAACGTTACATTGAAAACTTACCTGAAAGTGTTATACAAACTGCAAACGATTTAGATTTTCCAATTGTTTCAATACCACTCGATGTTTCTTTTGGTGATGTAATAACAGCTGTACTCACCACTGTGGTCAATAAGCAAACCAATTTGCTTATTCAAATTGACCAGTTTAATACCCAGCTTAAAGAGATCATGTTACGTGGTGGGGATTTGAAGGAAATTGCAAAAATGATTCATAACGTCGTGAAAGCTCCCATTGCAATAACAGAGGAAATATTTAAGGATTATGTTGTTGTTGCTCAGCCACAAGTTGAAACAGAAATAAAACAATTGGTTGAGGGTTTATTCTTAAAAAAGAATCAAAAGAGTAAAAGAAAAATGCGTGACAATGGCATTGAAACCTCGACAGATACCATACTGGATCAGCAGGTGAAACGGATGATGATCCCTATCTTCTCAGATGAAGTTGCGTATGGGTATGTTGTGATCTGGGATTTAGACAATACCGTTGCTGAATCAACACTTTTTATGATAGAAGCGGCAACATCGCTTATTGCTCTGAATTCATCAAAAAAATTGTCTGTATACGAAAATGAAAACAAACATAAAATTGAATTTATTGAAGAACTCTTGTCTAGAAACGAAAATCAGCAGTTTAGGGCAATCGAAAAAGCTTCATATTTTGATTTTAATAAAGAAAATAAATACGGTGTCATTGTGGCTTCTCTCAAAGAGAACTCAAAAGACGTTAAGTTTACCCCCAACAACTCAAAAATGTTAAAACAACTCAATGCCAAACTCATAACCGTTGTGGAGCGGCTACAGCGGAATTATAAAGGTGAAATGATTTGTGGTAATAAGAGTGATCGGGTTATTTTCCTTATAGGTTTTGAAAACAATACACCAGAAGATGACATGAAAAAAGTAATGCTTAACTTTTCAAAAGAACTGCGTACATTTGCAAAGTTTGAAAATATTCACAAACAGATTTCGATTGGAATCGGACGGGTCTATGGCAACTATAAAGAACTTTATAAGAGTTATAGGGAAGCACAAAGAGTACTGCAAAATCTAGCGCTTCATAATGATGGTTCGTGTATTCTTCACTTTGATGATTTGGGGATCTACAGAATACTGTCCCATGAAGAAATACAGCCTGAGCTCTATCAGTTTTTCATGGAAACCCTAGGGCCAATCGTTGAATATGACAGAGAAAAAGATGCTGAGTTATTGGATACTTTAAAAATGTATTACCAGTGTGGCTGTAACCTTAAAAGGGTCTCAGAGGAAATGTATACACATTACAACACGGTTATTTACAGAATGCAGCGTATTAAAGAAATAGGAAATATTGACTTTAATGATTCAAACACAACATTGAATGTTCATATTGCTCTCAAAATCCTCAATGTACTCAAACCCGAACTTTTGTTAGAGGGGTAAAAGATTCCAGTAAGAGAGTAATGTCAGGAAAGAGGTCAGTATGAAGGGACTTCAAATATCTAAAGACTTAATGGTCTATTTAAGAAAACACAATTTAGAGACGCTAAAAGTCCATTCTATTTTCAGAGAATCACTCAACCTTATAAATGATTCAAATGAGTTGATTACACTGTTTATTACAAATAAAAATATAGGCCCAATGTGTGCCATTGTTCCAATTGATCCACGTGTGATGCAATCGCTTATGGTTGATGATGTGGTTGAAATCAGAGATGAATCCTTGCTCTTTATGCGTGAATCAATTGATATTGATTTTACAGGGTCTGATGTATGGAAGCCTGGCATTCAAGTAAAAAAGAAGAAGTTAGGCTATCAGAATTTAAAAGAAAATGTTGAAACACTTAAGAACATTATAGACCAGGACGGCGAGACGTCAGGCATAGTAGCACTCATTGGTGTCGTAGACTTCACTAGTGACGCGGTAGAACGGGTCAGTCAAGAGCCCCTCAACCAATATGCTGATTTTATTGAACCTAGGTTGATCCAACTCTTAAATGCAGTTGGGCAAAGAAATATACATGAAAATAAACATCTCAATGAAGAAAAAATATTAGAAATAATACCAAAGTTCATTGGATTTGGTCCTGGACTAACCCCTTCAACAGACGATTTTTTATTAGGCATTATTGCATCAATGATCTATGAGGCAAAAGTAAGTGAAGACGATCTTGAAGACGTTTTTAAGTTTACGGATCAAGTGTTTTCATTATCCAAAGGAAAAACCACCAAAGTCAGTGAAGAAATGTTAAGACATGGTGCCAAAGGTAAACTGCCTCAGCATTACAGGGCGGTGGTGCAGGCCATGTTTTACGATGTGAAAACACCTCTTCGCAGGCTCTGCCAAGGCGTACTATCATCAGGATCTACATCGGGAACGGATTTTTTATTCGGCGTTTACTGTTATGCACAGTTGCGTCTGAAATGGAATAGAGAGGGAGGCACCATACATGATAAAAGTAGATGTTCGAAAGAATACTTACTATGACTCAGTAACACTCATGTTGATTTCAAAAGAAATCAAGAATATAGAGGGTGTCACTGAGGTATTGGTAGGGATGGGAACAGAGTTAAATATTGAGCTAACCGAAAATCTGGGGCTTAAAGATCCTGTTCTGAACGACGTCTCACCTAATGACTTTTTCATAGCAGCAGATATTACATCTGGCGAAGTTATGGTCCAAGTTATAGAACAAGTTGACCATTTGTTAAACCAAAAGAAAGTAGAATCAGGTAGTGATTACAGACCTGTATCAATTGCTGCGGCAGTTGAACAATTGCCAGACGCAAATCTAGCAATCGTTTCAATACCAGGTCAATATGCAGAAGCTGAAGTGAGTAAACTTCTTGATAAGGATCTGCATGTTATGCTGTTTTCTGACAATGTTACTGTTGAGTCTGAGTTAAAACTCAAGCAAAAAGCGGTAGAAAAAGGACTTCTTATGATGGGTCCAGACTGTGGAACAGCCATTATCAATGGTGTCCCACTGGCCTTTGCAAATAAGGTGAAAAAAGGTCCAATTGGCATCGTAGGCGCTTCTGGTACTGGAACACAGGAAGTTTCTGCATTAATCGACACCTTTGGTTCCGGTGTTTCTCAGGTTATTGGGACAGGTGGTAGAGATCTTAAGTCTGAAATTGGTGGCCTTATGATGATTCAAGGGATGCAGGCATTAATGGCAGATGAAGAGACAGAAGTTATTGTTTTAATTTCTAAACCACCCGCACCTGAGGTGGCTCAAAAAATACTCAACTTAACAAAAGAAACGCAAAAACCTGTGGTTGTTGACTTTATTGGTGGCGATGCTGAAATGATTAAAAATGCTGGCGCATATCCATGTACAACCCTTGAAGATGCAGCACTTATTGCTGTGGCTCTTGCTAAAAAAGAAGAAGCAAAAGAGTCTGTTGGATTCACTGCACCAGATAATGAAATAGAAGAATTAGTATCAAAAGTTATGGTGGGCTTAAAACCAGACCAAGTGAACCTAAGAGGGCTTTATACAGGTGGAACACTGGCTGATGAAGCAATGAAAATGTTAGGCAAGAGTATTGGGGGAATATACTCAAATATTCCACTAGAACCCGAGTATGAGCTTAAGGATCTGGAAAACCTAAAAGGGCATGTATGTCTTGATCTTGGTGAAGACCAGTTTACGGTTGGTAGACCCCATCCAATGATTGACCCTTCAACACGGTCTGACAGGTTTATAACAGACATAGACGGAACAGTAGCCGTTTGCCTGATTGATGTTGTAATTGGTTATGGTTCACATGAAGACCCAGCTGGTGTCGTTGCTGAGTCCATTAAAGAAGTTAGACAGAAGCTGAGCTCAGAAGGTAAGTCACTGGTTGTGGTTGCATCGATCACAGGGACAGATGATGACCCTCAAGGATTGGAAGCTTCTAAAGATAAACTAGAAAAAGAAGGTATTGTCGTGATGCCATCGAACGCGCAAGCGGTACGTTTTGTTAAAAAAGTCATGTCAAAGTTGAATAGATAACGAGAAAGGAGTTCCTAACTTGAATAAGATCAATTCACTGTTTAAAAAAGACTTGAAAGTGATCAACATGGGGCTTGAATCCTTTCAAAAAGATTTGGCAAGCCAAGAAGTTGAGTCATTACAAATGAACTGGCGACCTGTTGCGGGAGGCAATCCTAAAATGATCGCTTTACTGAACCGATTAAAGACGACCAAGTAAAGGAGATGGAACATTGCAAGATTTAATTAATAAAGCCAATAAACAGGCACTGGAAAATCTTCAAAAGGCACAACCCACAATCGTAGGAATTGGTGTGGCACTAACAGATATACCAGGAATGGATAAGAAAACAATCCTACATGCGGGTCCGCCGATCTCGTGGGACAGAATGAGTGGTCCTTTAAAAGGCGCGATTATAGGTGGCCTCATCTATGAAGGGCTGGCAACAAACGAAGAGGATGCAAGAAAGCTTGCAGCTTCTGGAGAAATCAAATTTGATCCATGTCACCACCATAGCACAGTTGGACCAATGGCTGGTGTTGTAACTGCTTCAATGCCTGTATGGATAGTAAAGAACTTGGCCTTCGGCAACTTAGCATATTGTACCCTCAACGAAGGGCTGGGTAAGGTTTTAAGATACGGAGCATTCAGCGAAGAGGTTATTGACCGTCTAAAGTGGATGGAAAATGTCTTGGCCCCTGTAGTCAAAGCTGCTTTAGCACTTAGAGGAGATATTGACCTTAAAACAATGATCGCTCAGGTTGTACAAATGGGTGATGAAGGTCACAACAGAAATAAAGCTGGAACATCACTCTTTATTAGAGAGATTGCACCTTATATTGTTATGACAGATTTCTCAAATGAAGATAAGTCTGCGGTGCTGAAATTTATGCACTCTAATGATCATTTCTTCTTGAATCTGACAATGCCAGCGTGTAAATGTGCACTGGACCCTGCTTCTAACATTGAGTATTCCACTGTGGTAACGACCATGGCACGTAATGGTACAGACTTTGGTATTCGAATTTCTGGATTGGGTGACCAGTGGTTTACTGCACCTGCAGCCATCATTGATGGACTCTTTTTCCCAGGCTACACAAAAGATGATGCCAACCCAGACATTGGCGATTCAGTTATAACAGAAACAAGTGGTATTGGTGGATTTGCCATGGCAACAGCACCAGCAATTGTACAGTTTGTCGGTGGTACACCACAAGATGCCATTCACTATACAACAAGCATGTATGAAATCACTGAAGAGGAAAATGGAACTTACAAAATGCCAACGATGAACTTTAGAGGAACACCTACGGGTATTGATCTTCGAAAGGTTATTGAAACGCAAATACTACCTATAATCAACACGGGTATTGCACATAAAGACCCGGGTGTAGGTCAAGTAGGTGCAGGTCTTGTAAGACCACCAATGAAGTGTTTTGAAGATGCACTAGAAACATTTGTTAATACCATGGAATCTAAGGGTATGCTAGATAAGTAAGCAAACTTAAAATTAAGAACCATTTTGATGTCAGTTGCTAAGTTATTTAAACTAACTTTGTAATAAATGAACACAAATCTTAGGAGGAATATTATGAATTTCTGGAATAATGTTAAAATGTATGACCTTTCACAAAATACGAGTCATCTAACACCACCTTGGCCTACATATGAACCCCTTCAAGTTAAATTCTTTAAAAGACTTTCACCTAATGGCGCAAACGGTCAATTGATCACTACATCCAATCATATTGGTACACATTTAGATGGCCCCCTACACTTTGATACTTCTGGTCGCGATATTGCTTCTTTAGAGTTAGAAAAACTGTGTGGTCCTGGCGTAGTTGTTGATTTGTCTGACATCGGTGAAGACTACGGTATTTATACACCTCAAGATATTATGGATAGAGTTGAAGTTAAAAAAGGCGATATTCTGATCATTAACACGGGCTACCATAAGTATGGTTGGGATCAACCTGAAGCAGACGAACGTCGTTATATGTTGCGTCACCCTGGCCCATCTATGGACTTCCCACAATGGTGCAAGGACATGGAAATCAAGTGGATTGGCGTAGATTGTGGTTCTGCAGATCACCCTATGAACACAAAGATTCGTGACTGGGAACCAGGTGAAGCAGAATTATGTGACAAGTATATGCAAGAGAAATTTGGTAAGCCGTTAAATGAAATTTACGAATGGCCACAGACATACCAAGCCATGCATGTACATGTATTCCCTAAGCCACACGAAATTATTCACGCTGAAAACTTGGGTGGACAAATTGATGAAGTGCTTAATCAAAGACTTATTATTGGTTGTTTCCCTTGGAAATTTGAAGGTGGAGAATCAGCATTCTGTCGTATTGTAGCTTTCAAAGAAGAAGCGTAAATAAGAAGTTAAATAGGCATATAAAACTAAGAGCTCACTCTATGAATGGGCTCTTTTTTTCTAATAAAACAGTGTAGAGGAGGGTGAAAATGGGACCACTAAAGGGACTAAAAATACTTGACTTAACAAGGGTTCTAGCCGGACCGTACTGTACAATGCTCCTAGCAGATCTAGGCGCCAATGTCATAAAGGTTGAAATGCCGGGAACTGGTGACGATTCAAGACATTTCGGACCTTATCAGAATGGTGAAAGTGCATATTTCATGAGCCTGAACCGCAATAAAAGATCAATGACCTTAAACCTAAAACATGAAGATGGAAAGAAACTGCTCAAGGAACTCGTGAAACAGGTTGATGTGATTGTTGAAAATTTCCGACCAGGCACCATGGAAAAATTGGGTTTAGGATATGATGTGTTAAAGGAAATTAACCCTCAACTTGTTTATGCTGCATCTTCGGGATTTGGGCATTCTGGACCGTATAGTAAAAAACCAGCCTATGATGGGGTTGTTCAAGCCATGGGTGGTATTATGAGTATAACAGGTGCCAAAGATGGTGAGCCAACACGGGTTGGACCTTCAATTGGTGACATTGCAGCGGGTCTATTCACTACCATTGGTATACTTGCAGCACTGAGTCATAAAAATGAATCAGGTAAAGGACAGAAAGTTGATGTTGCCATGTTAGACTGCCAAGTGGCCATGCTTGAAAATGCCATTGCCAGATATGTTGTAACCAACGAAGTTCCTAAGCCTATGGGCAACAGACATACATCCATTGTTCCCTTTGAGCCTTTTGATTCTAAAGACTCAAAAATCGTAGTTGCTGTGGGGAATGATGGGATCTGGAAACGCTTCTGTAAAGTGGCGGACCTAGACCATATTGTAGATGACCCCAAGTTCTCTACCAACCCTGAAAGAAACAATAATTATGATGCCTTAAGACCGATACTGGCAGAAAAACTACTTCTAAAAACAACGGAAGAATGGTCAGCATTGTTTGATGACGCTGGTGTCCCTAATGGTCCAATTAATTATGTAGACAAGGTACTTGAAAATGAGCAAGTGAATGCTAGAGAAATGATTGTAGAAGTAGACCACCCTAAAGCTGGCAAACTGAAGATGCCTGGTGTTGCAATAAAGTTGAGTGATACACCTGGTGAAATTCGAACACCAGCCCCTCTTTTAGGTGAACATAATAGGGAGCTCTTAAAGGAGTTCTTTGATTATGAAGACGCTGATATAGACAAGCTGATTGAAGACGGCGTATTATAATCAAATCAATAAAAAACAGAGTCAAACATAAAAAACGAAGGCGATCCTCACGGGATCGCCTTTTTGATTTGCATTGCTTATGCATTGCTTATGCATTGTTTTTACATGGCTTAAACGAATACAGTTTGGCTTGTTTTCAATGACCAGCGCTATGCTCTACTGCGTCTAATGGAATGCCAATATCTACGGCCAGTCCACCTTCGTCAAGGTTGTATAAGTTGAGTTTGCCGTTAAAATGACGCACAACCACATTATAGATAATACTGAGTCCAAGACCCAAGTGTGAACTTCCGCGTTTTGAAGTAAATAGGGGTTCAATCACACCTGGGAGTATTTTAGGATCAACACCTATACCATTGTCTTCAAAATGGATATGGAGGTTGTTCTGGCGCAGGGCACACCTGATCAAAATCGTGTGAGGCTGCTTATAAGCAACAAATCCATGGTCGAGAGCATTTTTGAAAAGGTGTAGGAACATGGAGTTCATAGCAGATTCTGAGACTGTCAGGTTTATAGTGTCATCACACTCTAGATGTAGCTGAATATTTGAGTTTTCAAAGTTATCTTTATAGATCTGTCGAATGACCTTTTCCAAGTTCACCTGTTCTTTGCCGTCTCCCCAGTTGTCTGTTGTAATATTACTTAAAGTTCCTGTAATGAGTAAAATTCTTTCAATACTGGTTTGAACAAGTCTTAATGATTCGTCCAGTCGATCTATCGGTTGTATAGTTGTTTTGGTAAAAGGCAGCTTTTCTTTTAAGTCTTGATGAAGGTCTGTGATGACACTCAAACCGTAACTCGAAGCTGAAATACCAACGCCTAGTGGGGTGTTCATTTCATGGGCAACGCCGCTGGCAGCACGACCAAGAGCAGCAAATTTTTCAACCTCAATGAGCTTGCTCTCTGTATTGTTCAGGACCTCAACAGAAAGATTCAGCTCATCATTTAACTGTGTTAAAATAGACTCACTTTCTCTTAATTGGGCAAGTGATTTATTAAGTTCACTGTTTTTGAGTTTCGATTCATTGATTCGTATTTCCACAATATCCTCAAGGTGGTCATTGAGTTCCATGAGCTTGATCTGTGAATCGTACTGCTCAGAAATATCAAAGGAAAAGCTGAGTATACCAAAAGGTTCACCCTCTCGAATGCTAAAAGGTAACTTTGTGATTTCATAAACTTTTTCTTGTCCATTTAAAAGTAAAGTCTGGGCAGGTGTTTTGAACATCTTATTTTGCTCCAGTACGACATCATCTCCCGTGGACAGAAAGACCTTTAGTTCTTCATGATCAAGTAGGGGGAGAGATGTATCGGTGTTGCTAATCATAAATTCTAACTCTAATCCAACGAGGTCTGCATAAGCCTTGTTTACATAGACATATTCCCCAAATGAATTTTTCATTGAAACGGGGTAAGGGATTGCATGGATCACAGCCTTTAATTGAGTTTGAACTGTTTCTCTTTTGATGAGCTCTTTTTTCATGTCATCTGTTCGAATATGTACCTGCGCGTTGAGGGTACGGTGCCATAAGCTTACCAGAATACCCGATATAAGTATGAGAAGACCAAGGCCAGTAAGAACCCACAAGAGCTCTTGATTAATTCCTGGTTGATAGGCAGGTGTCATCCACCACTCTCGAATTTCTGCATGAATATCATCAGGGATAGAAACAATCATTTTACTTAAAATATTTCTAAGCTCTGGCTTAGCTTTTGTAACACCAATGTTTAGGTTAAGGTCAAAACCAAGCTGGATATTGTCATTCATGGTCAGGTTATTCACACCTACTTTAGGAATGTAATAACTGGCTTGAGCACTATCTGTAACGAAGGCGTCTACCCGACCGAAGGACAAGGCACGGAGGCCATCTTCAATGTCGACGGCTTTATAGAGCTGAATGCCAGGGAAATGAAGTTCAAGTAAATCCTGAGCAAAATACCCTTCAATGACTGCCACATGCATAGAGGACAGGTCGACCTCGGTAAAGTCTTTGGAAAAATCATTTCTAATAAGTACCACATTCTGAATGGTTGTATATGGCTCTGTAAAAAGCATCAACGCATCTCTTTGAGGAGTCTGTGCAACGGCACTAAGAATATCTATTTCTCCATTTTTAAAAGCGTCATATGATTCAAGCCAAGATGAATCCTGTACAATTTCAAAGGTAACATTATATTCAGCCTCAAGATAAGAGAGATAATCCATGGTAAGCCCTTTGTGTCGTTCGTTTTCAATGTACTCATAAGGGGCAAATATGGGGTCGATTGCAACCGTAATGATGGGTTTAGAATCCAGCCAAGCTTGCTCAGTTTCAGTAAATTGTACTGAATTGAATTGAGACTTTTCATCGATAAAATCTAAGATCCATAAGGAGCTCACGATAACGATGACCAGCATGATAAGGACGAATATTTTCTGGAATCTACTCATGTTCATCCCTCCCAGTGTCGCTAATTTTGTTTTCTATGAAGAGACTTGGAATAACCAACCGTGTGACAATTTTGTCTTCTTCAATGCGGTTTTCTAGTTGTCCATTAAAATAATGTTCAATTATACTTTTTATAATTTGCAAACCAAGATCCTTAGAATGGATCATGTGTTGAATGATCTTTGAATCCAAGTCGGTTTTATTTCTAACGAATTCTATATGCAAGTCATCTTTATAAATGTGTGTATCTATGACAAATTCAGCCTTATTAGGGGCTGTGTATCGTATCAGGTGACTTAGAATCTGATGGAATGCATTTGGAGATGCTTTCAGGATTAATGAATCCGAGCAAATGATGGCTGTATATTCTGTTTCTATTAGAAGCTGTGACATACAGGTTTCCAACATGAGTTTTAGATTTATTTTGGTTGGCTGTAGGCCATGGTCTACAAGGGAAATCAATTTGAAGGTTTCAACAATTCGAGAGGATTCCTGTAACCAAAGAAGAATTTCTTCTAAATTTGTTTTCATTGTCTCTGAAACTTCAAGCATATTATCTGGAAGTCTATGCTCATCTTCAATAAACACCTTAACCTGCTCTAAGGTGTTAATCAGGTCTTTGGTAAGGTCCATAGATCGTTTGATGGGTATGGAAATTTCATGTGAAACTTGACCCAGATTTTGACCTTGGGCCCCCATTGTGGTTGTTTCTATGAGGTCAAGCTGTGTTTTACGAAGTGTTTCGAGTAGCTTTGTTAACTCATCATTGGTAACCTGTAACTCATGTTCATTCACAGTAATTCTTTCAAGTGCGTGTGTCAGGTTGTTATTCAAGGTCTCGATTTCCAGTGTTCTTTCTTTAACCTTTAATTCAAGTTTATCATTTAAGTCCTCAAGCTCTTGTCTGGCTTTAATACGCTCAGTAATATCCACGTCAATACTAAGAACACCTTTGTTTTCCTCATCGATAAGAACAAATGGAATGAGAGATGTATCATAGTATTTAACATCGCCATTTCTAAATACAACTTTATTATTGGGATTATAAATGGGTTTATGAGAGGTGAGTACACGGTCCTCATTCTCTGAGAGTTCTCCAAGATCACGTGATTGTAAGACATCTAAGTTTAAGTTGGATTTATTCTCAATGGCAGCAGGAGAACCGATACGAACATGATCACAAAACGTTTGGTTTACATGTGTAAACAAACCTTCTGAGTTTTTAACGTAGACGAGAGAAGGCAGGGCGTTGATCATGTTTTTAAGTTGGTCTTCAAGGATGCGCCTTTCATGGAGTTCTGCAATGATCTCATCTGTTTTAAGGGTCACTTGTTTTTTGAGTAACTGATTCCAAAGAAGTATGAAAAGTACCCCTAGGGTAAATGCCAGAAGAATGTAAAGTAATACCCTAAAGGATTCAAAAGTAATAGTCTGGGCAAAGTCAATATGCATCCACTCATCATAAATTGATTCATGCACTTCCTGCGGGATTGAGTTTAATATTTTAATGAGAATAGATTGCAGCTCCGGGTTACCAAAATGCGTTCCCATAGATAAAGGCACTGATGTTAAGACTTCAATGTTCTCATTAATCTTAACGGTAGTAATATTATTATCACTGATTGTTTTTAGGGCTTGCCCACTGCCTACGAAAAAGATATCAACCTCACCAGAAAGGAGTTTACTGAATCCTTCTTGGCTGTTTTCTACAACAATTAACTCAATATCAGGGTGGCGGGTCATTAGAACATCATAGGTGTAATAGCCTTTGATCACAGCTGTTTTTTTATGGATAAGGTCATATTCATAAAAATCTGAATCATAAGTAGATCGTACAAAAGCTAGGTTGTCCATACTGATATATGAGCCTGTAAATAATATATAGGCCTCCCTTTGAGGTGAGCGCGCTGTAGAGGTAACGAGATCGATGTCTTTGTTTTCTAGAGCTGTTAAAATATCTTCCCAATCTGTATAATGATTGATATTGAATTGGAGTGGGTAATTTGATTCGATCCAATGGATATAGTCAATGGAAAGACCTTCGTAATGGTCTTGCTCATAATACTCATAGGGATAAAAGGCGTAGTCGGGAGCATACTCAATAACCGGATGCATTTCTAACCATTCTAGTTCATCAGATGTAAACATGCTTAAATCAGCCTCAAATTTCGGGGCTGTAATCAGATTAAAGACCAAAATGGTGGTCAGTAGAATTGAAGCTGTAATAAGTATGTACATCATTCTTTTTATTGACATAGGCATCACCCTTAATCCTTATATACCCAACTCATAGCCGATAATATTATGAAGCTGTTAAACTTTTTGTGAATAATAGTGTGATAGAGTTGATTTAGAACTTTGTTTGCAATATGATAGTTTATAGGTGTGAATGTGTACTTAATAGGGATGAGATCAGAGAAAGTATTGGAGGGACTGTCATGTTCGAGTGGAATAATGACTATTCGGTTGGTATTGAAGAAATTGATAAACAGCACAAACATTTAATTGGTATTGGTGCAGAGTTAATGGGAATGGTGAAACATCATTCAAACGATGACCTTTATGATGATGTAATCGATGCAGTTGAAAGACTAAAAGATTACACAGTTTATCATTTTGCTACGGAAGAGCGTATGCTTGAAGATGTAGGATTTGATGGATTGGATGAGCATAAGATTGAGCATCAGCGTTTTATTGACCAGCTTAATGAAGTCGATTTAACAGACCTAGATGTAAACCAAACTGAGTTTATTATGGATATACTTAAGTTTATTTCAACATGGATATTCAAACATATTATTGGATCTGATTTTGAGTATAGAGAAATATTAGCAGCTTCTTTAAAAGAGATGTCTAATTAGAAGTTGTAAAAGACAATAATGAAATATGTCATTTTGTATTTTGAAAAAAAAAACTTTTAATGAGCCTATAGCCCTAAAGGCTTGAAATAAAAGGGCTGCAAAAGATGAAAAAAATGAATATTTGTATTTTGACTGCACCCCGTAGGTAGAGGGGGTCAAAGTTCACAAAAAGTTCATTGTCACAAAGGCAATATGATAGTATACTAATAAAGTACTTCAATGGAACATCAAATTCGTATTGATTTATTTTATACCCGAGTGGTATGGTAAGAATAAGAACTGTAAGGAGGGACTCAAATGAAAATTGTAACGACTCAAGATACAATTAATGAAGTAAAAAAAATCGTCGAGTCTCAGCCAGAGCAACCAGGTAACGTAAGAATTTTCCTGGCAGGCATGGGCTGAGCCGGTCCTACTCTTGGACTTTCTCTGGATGAGAAAAAAGACTCAGATTTAACAGATGATACAAACGATATCACATTCGTAATGGACAAAGACCTTCATGAGCAAATGGGCGACATCAAGGTTGAATTCATGGGCAACGGCTACATGGTTGTTCCTGTGAACCAAGGCGATTCAGATTGTAGCTCTTGCGGCGGCAGCTGTGGTTAATCAAAACTAACTCTAAAAAGACTATCGATTATTCGATAGTCTTTTTTTTATTTGGTATTTCAATGGTAAAGGTCGTTCCATGTTCAATAAGACTTTCTACTTTGATTTGTCCTGACAAGGCACTTGTGATAAATGACCGTGCTTGACTAAGCCCAAGCCCGGCACCTTGACCTATGGGTTTGGTCGTGAAGAAGGGGTCAAATATTTGTGATAAGTTCTCAGCAGTTATTCCAGGGCCATTGTCTGTAATACTACATATAATTTTATCATTTGATGTTTGTGTCCGAATGTGAATAGACTTCATTCTTTCTAATGAAGGTTTATCATGTGCCTGCCTCTCTAGAGCTTCTAAGGCATTCATCAATATGTTCATAAGTGCTTGTTGAAACTTTCCAGCGTCTCCGGTAATGGTGGGTGTAAAACCTAAGTCCTCTTGAATTTCACAGGTATGTGAAGCAATGCTCCTGAACATGGTCAAAGAGGTTTCTACGGCTTCATTAAGAGAAAACTCACCTGAATCAGACATGTTATCAATATTGGAGTAGGCGCGCATGGCTTCAACAATTTTATGAACACGAACGAGGCCATCGCTAGTTTCTTCAAGGAGCTCAGCCAGGTCAGACCGTATGAACTCAATATCACTTTCATTCTGAATTTTGTTCATTTTAAGCCTAAATTCAGTGGGGGCTTTATCAGACTCTGTATTAACCAGGTCAATTGTTTCTATAAGTGATTTCGAATAATCGCCTAAGGTATCTAAATTACTGGTTATGAACCCAAGTGGGTTATTAATTTCGTGAGCCATACCAGCTGCCAACTGACCAATGGCGACCATTTTTTCATTTTGAACAAGGACCGACTGTGCTTGTTTGAGGTTACGCACAGCTTCAGTAAGCTTTGAATTGGCTTCTTTTAATGCACTGATGTCTTCTCTGGTGTTTACAAAATATTTAATACGTCCATCATCATCTTTGATGGACGAAACAGAGGATTTCTCCCAGTAGAGCTCCCCATTTTTCTTCAGATTAAGAAACTCTCCGTGCCAGTCATCGCCAGCAAGTAAAGTCTCCCAAAATGTTTTATATACGGCCAGTGGTGTCTGTCCAGACTTCAGGATTGAAGGGCGTTTGCCGATCAGGTCTTCGGTTGTATAACCTGTCAACTCCGTGAATTGATCATTGTTATAAAGAATCAGACCTTCTGAATCGGTTATCAATAAAGCGCTAGGATTTTTTTCTATCAAACCGCTAAATTTTAGAAGTTCACTTTCTTGAAGACCTTCTTCAAAATTCTTATCATGTATAATACGTTCATAATCCTCAACAAGGGACTGCATCTCCACATAGAGATGGCTGTTTTCAAAGGCAATGGCTGCGTATCCAGATAAAAACTCCATCATAAGTTCATCTCTGGCATTAAAAGTATCTATTTGGTGATTGTGTTTTTTGTTAATGAGTTGAATGGCACCCAACACTCTACCCTTTTGATCCCGCATGGGGATCGTATACATGGACTTACAACTGTAGCCTGTTTTCTTTTCAACGCTTGCGTCATACTGGTAAGTGGTCCCCTTTGGAATGTTATGAACATCATCTATTAAAATAGACTTATTTCCAATGACAGAACTTCCAACAATGGTTGAATCAGAGATGGACAGGGTCATGGCTTCAATCTCTAATGACAATTTTCTATTTTTGGCTATCTCAAATCTTAGAGACTTGTGTTTTCGAAGCTCATGTTGATAAGTTGACCACTTTCCAGAGCGATTATCAATGACTGAATAAAAACTGCTGGCTTCAGCACCTGATATATTCATACTGACTTCCAGTATGTTATTGATAAGTTTATTTAGGTTTTTTTCAGTACCCAAATTACGGCCAATTTCATAGAGGCGGTCGACTTCCTTGTTGAAGGACCTTCTTTCAAGTATGGAAAGTATATTTTTATAAATTCGGTGAAGCTGAGACTCCAATTTAGGGTATCCATTTAAGTAGAGGAAATCACGAATGTCTTCATGATCTATGGTCTCTATATAAGAGTTTGCAATTCCAACGACATATGACATGTCACCATTTAGGTGAATAGCCTGTTCGATCAGAGCCGTGTCTGTAAAAAGAATAATGTTTGGAGAAATGTCATGTTGCTTCAACACTGTGCTAAGCTCGTGTATAGAATTTATATAAAGGACATGTTTAAATAGAGCAGACACAATATACTTAAAATTGTCGTTCAGATCGTATTGTCCTTGGCAGATGACAAGTGGCCTTGTTACCATAAGCATTCACTCCTAATTTTAGATCTTTGGTGTATTCTACCCTTATAGAGCCATCTAATAACGATTTAAGGTTGTTTTAAGGTAAGAATAAGAGAGTCTTAAGTGAGGACAGGTATGCTTAATTTAACAGTTGATCATCAATCTATCAATAAATAATTCACTAGGAGGAAAACATGTTAATGAATAAAAAATGGACAGCTATAGCACTGGGACTGGTACTCGTAGTAAGTGGAAGTGTTTTTGGCTTCTCTCATGTAGAAAGTAATGAAAATACAGCTATAAATAATACGCCTATGCAAACTGTAAGAGCCTTAAGTTCTGAAGCACTTATTTCTGAAGGGCTTGTAAAAGAATGGCAGCAACTAAAAATTGATTTCCAGGAAATTATAGATCTTGATTCGTCAGGTGATGTTGAATCAGCAATGGAAAAATGGGAAACTCTGATTCCAGAGGTAGATAAAAAACTGGGGATTGTATTTGACACTACACCCATGTCGCAATCAGAACCTATTGAAGAAGTATCTCAGGATGGATGGACAGGATACATTAATACATTTGTAGGATTAATAGAAAACCAAGATACCTTTGATCAACTGATCGACTTTGCTGGGGATATTGATGCGCTTTCAAGCCAATCACCAATGATGGAAAAACTAGAAGCAGAGATTGCCTTGTTATTAGAAGAAGCACTGGACTCGGTGGACTTAACAGAGGTTGAAGGTGTATTCTTAGAGCCATCAGAATTAGAAGGCGTTTTGACTGAAGAAGAACTGGGATCTTATACACAGTTGTTAGATGCATATGTGCAGGACGAAAATGAAAGTGACTTTAAATCAGCACAGGACAATTATGACGCAATTATTGAACTGCTAAATGACTATCCAGAGCTTACTCAAGAGAACCAAGGAGAGTTATATGCACAGTTTAAGGTCATCAATGAAAAACTGAGTTTAGTTGAAAAACCTGTAGATGAAGAAGGTATGGCTTTAGAGATAAAAGACAATACAAAAGAAGACTTAAAGAAGTATGAGTTGTTATGGCAATACGTTATTAAATTGATGCCAGACACAGCAACAGACTATGTCGAAAAATTTGAAGTTGGAACAGACGGACGCGATGGAACAATGGCCTTTGTTTACCCAGTGACTGAAGCGGGGAAAAAATTTGTTCTTAACTTAGACATCAAAGATATGATTGGCGAAGACGGGAAATACATGAAGAAGGATATGAATGAAACCATCGTTCATGAGTTTGCACATATTCTTTCCCTGAATCATACACAGCTTTCAAGTAATGCGGTGGGGACTTACCAGACACAAGAAGGTATCTTAACAAAAAACAGTTATTTGAATAACTTCTACAGTGACTTCTGGGCCAATAAAACCGATGCATATTTACTTTCTAATGAAGATGGATACAGACAATATGACGTAGACAAGCTCTATGGTGACCATGCCTCTTGGTTTGTTTCAGACTATGCAGCAACCAATGTGGAAGAAGATATAGCTGAGAGCTTTAGAATTTTTGTTTTAGAAGACAAAGCATCAGGAAATTCAGTAAAAGATCAGAAAATAAACTTCTTCTACCAATATCCTGAGCTTGTAAAAATGCGTGATGACATTCGTGGCAACACAAAATAAATTTTTAATGCTGGTGTTTAGACCAGAGATATTTGCTCAGAAATTAAAGAAATAAGCGTCTCAGAAAATGCTTTTGCAGCAAGGTTCATGGGAACTTTAGGATTCGAAACAAGGCCGATCTCCACTGTGGGGATCGGTTCTTTTATGTCTAAGACAAAAACCTCTTCATTTAATAGTGCAGATTTAGCCGCTTCCTCAGCTACAAATCCGATGCCCATGCCAATACGTGTCATTTCCACAATTAAGTCCATGGAACCGAATTCAAATTCTGGTGTGAGATCAATATTATTTGCCTTTAAAAATCCATCAAATATTCTACGGGTTGTCGATTTCTCTTCTAATGAAATTAGAGCGTAGTCTCCAAGTGTGTTGGCTGACCGAATACCTGAAAGCTCGGTTTTTAATGAGATAGGTGCAATAAAGACATTCTTAAAACTGCTTAATGTCTGAACGTCTAAATTGGAATAGTTTTTTTCTGGGTCAAGGTTTATGACACCAAGGTCAATTTCGCCGTCTTCAACAAGCCTAAGAGAAACTGGTGAGGGCCTATTGTTAATCTGTATACGTATATTGGGGTAAGTGTCGTGAAAGCTTTTTAGTGGGTTTAGCAAAAAGTATTTGCTAATTGTGTCACTGGCACCAATACGTACAAGACCGCTGCTTAATGAACGAATACTGTCCAAGTATTGTTCTCCAGATTTTAATAAATTGTAAGCTTTGGCAACATGGAGGTAGAGTGCTTCACCTTCTGTGGTTAGTTTGACCCCTTTGCCTGCCCTGACAAAGAGCTGAATGTCCAACTGTTGTTCAAGTTGTTTTATACTTTGACTGACTGCAGACTGGCTTATAAACAGACTTTCGGCAGCTTTCGTATAGCTCAGCTTTTGTGCAGCATAGTAAAAAACTTTATAGAGTTCAAAATTCACTTCCATACATTAGCGCTCCTTATATCTTAGATTAGTATTATTAATTATCATTATAACACTCTGCATGTTACACTTTCAATGAATAGATGACGAACAAGTAGGGTTTGATTTGGAGGCTATTATGAGCGCAGTTAAAAGAATTTACGTTGAGAAGAAGCATGGATTTGATGTAGAAGCCGCAGGCACTTTAAATGATATTAAAGAAAGTCTGCATATTGATGGTATTGAGTCACTACGTGTAATGCATGTTTATGATATAGAAGGACTAGCAGAAGACAAAGTACAAGCGGTTAAGAGTGAAGTACTTTCAGAACCAAACGTGGACAATGTATATGATACATTACCAGAAATAAGTGGCACACAGAAAGCTTTTAGAGTACGTCTGCTGACAGGACAGTTTGACCAAAGAGCAGATTCTGCTGAACAATGTATTGAACTGCTTACAATGAAAGAACGTCCTGTGGTTCAGGCCTCAACACTTTTCATATTAGATGGAAAAATGAGTGATGAAGCATTTGTCAAAATTAAAAAGTACTTGATCAACCCAGTAGAAGCATGTGAAGTGGCACTAGAAAAACCTGAAAAGCTAGCTGAAGCAGCTCCAGTTCCAGGCGCTGTTGAAATCCTTGATGGCTTTAACACACTTTCACAAGATGAACTGAGTGCCTTTAGGGCAGAACAAGGTTTTGCAATGACGCTAAATGACTTGGCACACTGTCAGAATCATTTTGCGAATAAAGAAGACCGTAACCCAACAATTACAGAACTAAAGGTGATTGACACCTACTGGTCAGACCACTGCCGTCATACAACATTTATGACGGAAATTAAAGATGTAAGTATTGAAGCTGATGTGTTTACGAAACCGGTAGAATTGGCTTTTGACAAATATAAAGAAATGCGTTCAGAACTTGGTCGACTAGAAAAACCAATGTGTTTAATGGAGCTGGCTACAATTGAAATGAAGCAACAGCTTGCAGACGGTCGTCTAAGTGACATGGAAGTAACTGAAGAAATTAATGCGTGTAGCATTGAAGCAAATGTAGATATTAATGGTGAAGATGTTCCATACCTGATTATGTTTAAAAACGAAACTCACAACCACCCAACAGAAATTGAGCCATATGGTGGTGCTTCGACATGTTTAGGTGGAGCAATTCGAGACCCACTGTCAGGTCGTTCTTATGTTTACCATTCAATGCGTCTTACAGGTGCAGCAGACCCAAGAACATCGATAGAAGAGACACTGGCAGGAAAACTGCCTCAAAAGAAAATCACTAAAGAAGCAGCGCTTGGTTTTAGTGGTTACGGCAACCAAATCGGACTTGCAACAGGTCAAGTTGCTGAAGTCTACGATCCAAACTTTGTAGCCAAGAGAATGGAAGTTGGCGCAGTGGTTGGAGCAGCACCTAAGTCAAATGTGGTAAGACTTTCACCTGAAGCGGGCGATATTATTGTTATGGTGGGTGGTCGTACTGGTCGTGACGGCATTGGCGGTGCAACGGGTTCAAGTAAAGTTCAAACCGAAGAAAGTATCCATACAGCAGGTGCCGAGGTTCAAAAAGGCAATCCACCCGAAGAAAGAAAAATTCAGAGACTTTTTAGAAACCCTCAAGCGAGTCAACTGATTAAAAAGAGCAACGATTTTGGTGCGGGTGGCGTTTCAGTTGCCATTGGTGAGCTGGCAGACAGTATTGATATTAACCTGGACGCAGTTCCAGTTAAATATAAAGGTTTAGACGGAACAGAGCTGGCAATTTCAGAATCACAAGAAAGAATGGCAGTTGTTCTTAGAAAAGAAGACGTTGAAGCCTTCATAGCGCTTGCAGAAGAAGAAAATCTGGAAGCTGTTGTAGCTGCAACAGTAACAGACTCAGGACGCCTGAGAATGTACTGGAAGGGCACAGCAATCTTTGACCTGGACAGAGCCTTCTTAGACACAAACGGTGTTAGAAATGAAACAGAAATTAAAATTGATAAGCCTCAAGTTGAAACAAGCTACTTTGAGGCAAATAATAAATTTGAAGGAAACACTTTCAGTGAGAAACTTGAGACTGTGTTAACAGACCTCAATGTAGCAAGTCAAAAAGGTCTTGTAGAACACTTTGACTCAACGATTGGTGGCGGAACAGTTCTGATGCCTTTCGGTGGTCGGTACCAAGCAACACCATCACAAGGCATGGCAGCAAAGGTGCCTGTATTTGGAAACGAAACAAACACAGGAACGGTTATGACCTTCGGATACGATCCTAAAGTTGGTAAGTGGAGTCCTTTCCACGGGGGCTATTACAGTGTCGTTCAAGCGGTCGCTAAATCCGTTGCTCTTGGTGCCGGATATGACGGACTACGCTTATCCATGCAAGAGTATTTTGAAAGACTTGGTGAGAACCCGTCAAAGTGGGGTAAACCATTTAGTGCACTCTTAGGAGCGCTTGAAGCACAATCTGGATTTGGAATTCCAGCAATCGGTGGGAAAGATTCCATGTCTGGAACCTTTAAAGAAATTGATGTACCCCCAACTGCTATTGCTTTTGCACTTAAGGTGGTTGACACACGTACTGTAATTTCACAAGATTTAAAATCAGCGGATTCTAAACTGGTTGCTTTTATGCCAACTAGAAACGAATCAGAAACATATAATATTGAAGAATTAAAAGCGGGTTATGACAGAGTACTAGAAGCAATGGGCAAAGACCAAGTGCGTTCAGCTATGGCCATCGAATATGGTGGTATTGCATCTGCTCTAAGCAAGATGTCATTTGGAAATAGAATTGGTGTTCACATTAACAGTGATATCGATGAAAACATTCTATTCTCACCTTCACTGGGTGGATTGGTACTTGAAGTATCTAAAGAAGCCAATTTAAACTCAAATGGTTTTATAGACCTGGGTGAAACAAACTTTGATGGTGCACTAATCTACAAATACGAAAAAAATGAAGTGGAAGACCTGCATAAGTTATGGTCTGCACCATTATCTAAGATCTTCCCAGAGCATGTTGAAGGTTCTGGAAAAGCAGAAATAATCACATATGACAAGGGATGCTTTAGCATTGCTAAGAATAAAATCGCTAAACCTAAGGTTTTCGTTCCAGTATTCCCAGGAACAAACTGTGAATATGACACTGCAAGAGCTTTTGAAAAAGCAGGTGCTGAGGTTGAAAGTATTGTCCTTAGAAACCTATCACCTCAAGCCATTGCAGAATCAATTGATGCTTTTGAAAAGGCAATCTTAAACAGTCAAATTATAGCACTTCCTGGTGGTTTTAGTGCTGGTGATGAGCCGGCGGGGTCAGGTAAGTTCATTGCATCGGTATTTAGAAATCCACGACTTGCTGAAGCAATTATGAAACACCTTAATGAAAATGATGGACTAATGTTGGGAATCTGTAATGGCTTCCAGGCACTTGTAAAGTTAGGTCTCTTACCTTATGGCGATATAAGAACATTAAAAGAAGACAGTCCAACCTTAACACTAAATAAAATTGGACGTCACGTCAGCCGTATGGCAGACGTACGTGTGGCATCTAATATTTCGCCATGGTTGCAGTTAACAGACATAGATTCTGTATACTCAACAGCATTTTCTCATGGAGAAGGTCGATTCGTTTGCAACGATGAAGTCTTTGAATCACTTAAGAAAAATGGACAGATTGCAACACAGTACGTTACACCAGAAGGGCTTCCTTCAATGGATGGCAGATACAATATTAATGGCTCTGTACATGCAATAGAAGGGATTACAAGTGCTGATGGACGTATACTCGGTAAAATGGGCCACGTTGAACGTATAGGAAATGGTCTATACCGTAATGTTCCAGGTGTAAAAGACATGATGTTGTTTGAATCAGGTGTGCGTTATTTCAAAGGCTAATTCTTAAAGAAAAGTCAATATGACAATATATAGCGAAATATAAACGAAAGTTAAGTTTTAAATGTTCGTTATATATACCGTACTTTAAAATATAATATTTTGTAATAATTCGCTATTTAGGTTGACACGTCTTCTGTCCCTTGCTAAGATGTTCTTGAACAGGACGGTAATTTCTCGGGACAGTACTGGAGGCTAAAGTCATGAAAATCTCATCGATTCTCAGACAAATGAATCCAAGTAACATAGACAATATTTCACGCTCTCTTTGCGCCTAGCGAAGAGGGCGTTATTTTTTGAACAAGTACAGCAAGGCATATGCTGCATCAATGGGTCATATGACTTTGTTTGAAGCTTTACGACGGGGATCAGGCATGACGTATCCGCAGGGGGATAACGTCTAATACAGTTCTTATAAGTTGGAGGATACAAAAATGAAGGTTGGCATCTTAATGGGTAGTGATTCAGATCTAGCAGTGGTTCAAAAAGGTCTGGGCGTATTTAAAAAGTTTGGCGTTGAATATGAAGTTAGAGTTATGTCAGCACACAGAACACCGGATCTAGCAGTGGCATATGCTGAAAGTGCAGAAGAACGTGGTATCGAAGTTATGATTGGTGCAGCAGGAAAAGCAGCACATCTACCTGGCGTTATCGCTGCACTAACAACACTACCAGTTATTGGACTTCCTATTAAATCATCAACAATGGATGGCCTTGATTCTTTACTATCAATCGTACAAATGCCATCAGGTATTCCGGTTGCAACTGTAGCCATCAATGGCGCAGAAAACGCAGCACTTCTTGCAGTTCAAGTACTAAGTGTTAAATATCCTGAACTAAGAACAAAACTAAAAGAGTACAGAGTAGAAATGAAAGAAGCAGTAATTGCAAAAGACTTAAAGATTCAGTCAGAAATTTAAGGATGGAAATTTAAGGATGGGAATTTAAGCATTTGTTTCACTACAACTACAATTTGGTGATGATCTAATTTAGGAGGATCAAAATGGATAAGCTAGAAATGTTATACGAAGGTAAGGCGAAAAAAGTATTTAAAACAGACAATACTTCTGAATATATAGTCCAGTACAAAGATGACGCAACAGCATTTAATGGAGAGAAAAAAGGTTCAATTTCTGAAAAAGGTCTAGTAAACAACCAAATGTCTGCAATTATGTTTGAAGCACTAGAAGAAGAAGGCGTACCAACACACTTCGTTAAACTGTTAAGTGATAGAGAGATGCTTGTTAAAGCCGTTACAATTCTTCCACTGGAAGTTATTATTAGAAATGTAGCAGCAGGTTCATTCTCAAAGCGTCTTGGTGTTGAAGAAGGTACACCTCTCGCTAAAACGGTTCTTGAGTTTTGTCTTAAGGATGATGATCTAGGCGACCCACTGATCAATGACGATCATGCCCTTGCACTGGAGCTTGCATCACAAGAACAAATTGATACGATTAAAAAATATACACACCAAGTGAATGACATGATGAAGAAGTTCTTTGATGAAAGAGGGATTAAACTAATCGATTTCAAGCTTGAGTTTGGTGTATTTGAAAATGAAGTAATTTTAGCAGACGAGATTTCACCAGATACATGCCGTTTCTGGGACAAGGAAACAAATAAGAAGTTAGATAAAGATAGATTCCGTCGTGATCTAGGTGACGTAGAATCAAGCTACTGGGAAGTTCTTAGCCGTGTAAAGAACAAATAATGATGGAGGACAAAATGATGTCGACTCATGATATTTTAGACGATCACCTACACGAAGAGTGTGGTGTGATTGGGATCTATGCACCAGAGCTTGATACAGTTTCACAAATGTTATGTTACGGATTAATAGCACTACAACATAGAGGACAAGAAAGTGCTGGCATCGCGGTTCAAAATGGCGCTGGCATGAAATACTATAAAGAAATGGGTCTTGTACAGGAAGTATTCAGTGACGAGATCGTGAACAAATTAAATGGTGGTATTGGTATCGGCCACGTTCGTTACTCAACAACAGGTGAAAGTTATGTAAGCAATGCACAGCCTTTGGTTGTTCAGTATAAGGGGGGGAGTATTGCCCTTGCACACAACGGAAACCTTGTTAATGCAATGGAGATCAGAGACGAACTTGAAGACCAGGGTACAATCTTCCAGACATCAATTGATAGTGAAGTAATTGCAAACTTAATCGCACGTAACTACAAAATGGGTTATAAAGAAGCGGTTATTCAAGCCTTACGTCTTGTTCAAGGTTCCTTTGCACTTACAATCGTATGTGACGAAAAGCTCATTGGTGTTCGTGATCCTTACGGACTGCGTCCACTGATTCTTGGCCGTACGGAAGATGGCTATGTACTGGCATCTGAGAGCTGTGCACTTGACGTTGTTGGTGCAGAAGTTATAAGAGACATTGAACCAGGTGAAATGGTTGTTATAGATGAAAATGGTGTTGAGTCAACCAAATATACTGAAGCATGTACAAAAGCCCTTTGCTCATTTGAGTATGTATACTTTGCTAGACCTGACAGTGACATTGAAGGGGTAAATGTATACTCTTCACGTCATAAAGCAGGACAGATTTTAGCAGACGACCACCCAGTAGATGCGGACCTCGTTATTGCTGTTCCAGATTCAGGTACTGCAGCGGCTATTGGATATGCAGAACGTTCGGGCATTCCATTTGGCATTGGCATGATCAAAAATAAGTATCTGGGTAGAACATTCATTCAACCAGATCAAAAGGCAAGAGAGCTTGCTGTTCGTTTAAAGCTAAATGTACTAAAAGACAATGTAAGAGGAAAAAGACTTGTTTTAGTAGATGATTCAATTGTAAGAGGCACAACAATGAGCCGTATTGTGGATATGCTTAAGGGTGCAGGTGCTACAGAGGTTCACGTTCGTGTAAGTTCACCACCTGTAAAACACTCTTGTTACTTTGGAATTGACACACCAACAAGAAAACAACTTGCTGGTGCTGATAAATCAGTTGATGAAATTTGTGAAATGATTGGTGCAGATAGCCTAGGATATATTGATATTCCAGGTCTAATCAATTCAATAGGAATGCCTGGTGAGTTGTGTTCAGCTTGCTTTAGTGGTAGATACCCAATGGCAGTTCCAAAAATTGATTCTAAATTCGTCTTTGAAAAACACTAGGAGAGAATAAAATGGATAATCGTCAAGCATACGCCGAGGCAGGCGTGAATGTTGAAGAAGGCTATAAAGCAGTTCAGCTCATGAAAGAGCACGTGCGCAGTACATTTAGTGACCGAGTAATCGGTGACCTTGGAAGCTTTGGCGGTTTGTTCAGATTAGGGTCATACAATGACCCTGTTCTCGTTTCCGGCACAGACGGTGTAGGAACGAAACTTAAAATAGCATTTTTAACAGATAAACATGACACAGTGGGTGTTGACCTGGTTGCAATGTGTGTGAATGACATACTGTGCCAAGGTGCTGAACCCCTGTTTTTCTTAGATTATATTGCAACAGGCCAGCTTGAAGCTGAAAAAGCAGCCCACCTTGTGAGTGGTGTCGCAAATGGCTGTCGCCAATCTGGAATGGCTTTACTTGGTGGAGAAACAGCAGAGATGCCGGGCTTCTACGGAACAGGTGAGTATGACATGGCAGGGTTTGCAGTGGGTGTTGTTGAAAAAGACAACATCATTGATGGCTCAAAAATTAAAGCAGGCGATGTACTTATAGGTTTACCATCAAGTGGCGTTCACTCAAACGGTTTTTCATTGGTGAGAAAAATCTTTTTAGACCAAGAAAAAATGACAATGGATGACACCCTAGGACCTTCTGGTAAAACCTTAGGGGAATACCTTATTGAGCCAACTAAAATATATGTTAAGGCTGTTCAAGCCCTTATGAATACGGTTGATGTTCATGGTATGAGTCACATTACGGGTGGTGGCTTCCATGAAAATATTCCAAGAATGCTTCCAGAAGGACTTCAAGTGTGTGTGAACGAAGGTAGCTGGACAAAACCTGAAATATTTGACCTAATTCAGTCCTATGGTAAGTTAGAAACCCTTGAAATGTTCCATACCTTCAATATGGGTATTGGTTTTGTGGCGGCAGTGGATGCTGAAAATGCGCAGGCTGCAATCAAAGCAATTGAAGAAACGGGTGAGAAGGCAGTCATTATTGGGACTGTTGAATCAGGAACCGAGGGGGTAGTCCTTTGTCCTTAAAGTTTGCAGTTTTAATTTCAGGCGGGGGTACAAACTTACAAGCACTAATTAATGCTGTTGAACGTGGAACCATTAAAGCTGAAATCGCTCTTGTTATTTCTGACAGAGAAAATGCGTATGGTCTTGAACGTGCAAAAAAGCATAATATACCGAATTGTGTCATAGCAAGATCAGCATTTAACAATGCTTTGGAACGGGATGAAAAACTACTGAAAACATTAGAAGAACACGATGTTGACTTCATTATGCTAGCGGGTTATTTAAGTATTTTGACTGAAACTATTGTGAAAAAATATGAGAAAAGTATAATAAACATACACCCTGCCCTAATCCCTAATTACTCTGGGAAAGGTTTTTATGGTGATGTGATACATGAAGCAGTTCTTAAAAATAAGGACAGACAAACGGGTGTCACGCTTCATTTTGTAGATGCAGGGGTAGACTCAGGACCGATTATTTGCCAAGAACGCATACCGGTACTTGAAATAGATACGCTAGATTCACTTAAAGCAAGAATTCATGGCGTAGAACACAGATTAATAGTCGAAACGGTGAAGAACTTTTGTGAAGGCCATATAGATGGCGGAGGGCTTTAAAATGATACAACGTGCACTTATCAGCGTGTCAGATAAAACAGGTATTGTAGAATTCGCATCATCTCTGGTAGAGCTTGGTGTTGAGATTATTTCAACTGGTGGGACTGAGAAGCTTCTGAAAAGTTCTGGACTAGACGTTAAAAACATTAGTGAAGTGACAAATTTTCCTGAGTGTTTAGACGGAAGAGTAAAAACGCTGCATCCTAAAGTGCATGGTGGCATTCTAGCCATTCGAGATAATGAAAACCATAAAAAACAAATGGATGAGCTTGAAATTGAACCGATTGATATGGTTGTTGTAAATCTTTATCCATTTAAAGAAACACTATTAAAGCCTGGCTCATCACATGAAGATATTGTAGAAAATATTGATATTGGTGGCCCAACAATGTTGAGATCAGCAGCAAAGAACTACCGTGACGTTGCTGTTGTAACAGACCCAACAGATTATGAAAGAATTGTTGCTTCAATGAAAAAAGGAGCAATTGAAGATGAATTTAAAATGGAGCTGGCGTGGAAGGTCTTCGAACATACCGCACATTATGACGCACTTATTGCAAGCTATTTTAGAGAAAAAACGGCTAAAGAGCCTGCAAATACACTAACGATGACATGGGAAAAGGTTCAAGACCTAAGATACGGTGAAAACCCGCATCAATCAGCCAAATTCTATAAAGAAATTGTTGGTGTTACAGGGACACTTGCCGAAGCAAAACAGCTTCATGGTAAGGAACTCTCTTTTAACAATATTAATGATACAAATGGCGCAATAGAAGCCCTTAAAGAATATGACGCTCCAACAGTTGTTGCAGTAAAACATACAAACCCTTGTGGCATTGGTACAGGTAGAGACATTTTAGATGCTTATGACAAAGCTTACGCCTGTGATCCAACGTCTATTTTCGGTGGCATTGTTGCTGCAAATAGAACCATTGATGCTGAAACGGCTGAGAAGATCAATGAGATCTTCATCGAAATCGTAATCGCTCCGGCTTATGATGAAAAGGCCCTTGAAATTTTGACAGGTAAGAAGAACATTCGTGTGCTTCAACTTGAGAGTATTGGTACACGTGTTGAAAAAGCTGTTGACCTTAAAAAAGTTGGGGGTGGTCTCTTGGTACAAGAAATGAATGACCAACTGATGCAGGGTGAGTTTGAAGTTGTTACTGAAAGAATCCCAACTAAAAAAGAGATGGAAGACTTACTGTTTGCTTGGAAGGCTGTTAAACATATTAAATCAAATGGTATTGTATTGGCACGTGAGAATCAAACTGTAAGCTTAAGCCCAGGTCAGGTAAGTAGAATTTGGGCCGTTGAACATGCAATTTCACAGGCGAACTTAGAGGTGAAGGGCAGTGTTCTTGCATCCGATGCATTCTTCCCATTCGGAGATTGTATTGAAGCAGCAGCAAAAGCAGGCGTAACAGCAATTGTTCAGCCTGGGGGTTCAATGCGAGATCAGGAATCTATTGATATGGCAAACAATTATGGCATAACAATGGTCTTTACGGGTATGAGACACTTTAAACACTAATAAGGAGGCGTATCATGAAGGTACTAATCGTAGGCGGTGGCGGGCGTGAACATGCACTGGCATGGAAGTTTGCACAAAGTGAACGTGTTAATCAAGTATTTGTTGCACCCGGTAATGGTGGGACTGCAATTATGAATAAAGGCAGCAATGTAAATATTGCTGTAGAAGATATTGAAGGCCTTAAAGCTTTTGCCAAAGCTGAGAAGATTGATATGACTGTAGTGGGACCAGAAATTCCACTGGTTGCAGGTATTGTAGATGCATTTAGAGCCGATGGACTAAAAGTATTTGGACCGGATGCAAGTGCTTCACGTCTTGAAGGAAGCAAAAGTTTTTCTAAGAGATTTATGGAGAAGTATGGTATTCCAACAGCTAACTTTAAGGTCTTTACTGACTTTGAAGAAGCAAAAAAGAATGTTGGTGTCTTTGGATATCCTATGGTTATTAAGGCAGACGGTCTTGCAGCAGGCAAGGGTGTTGTTATTGCCAAAACTGAAGAAGAAGCCATTGAAGCTATGGATGATATGATGGTTAAAAAAATCTTTGGTGAAGCCGGAGAAACGATTTTAATTGAAGAGTTCTTGGGTGGTCTTGAAGCATCTCTACTCTGTTTTGTAGATGGAAAAACCATTACACCAATGGAAAGCGTTCAGGATTACAAACGTATTTTCGACAACAATGATGGACCCAACACAGGTGGAATGGGAACCTATTCGCCCAACCTAATTTACACAGATTCCCTCGAAGAAAAAGTAAAAGAAACGGTTATAGAGCCTGTTAGAAAAGGTCTTGAAGCTGAAAACATGGACTATAGAGGTGTTATCTTTATTGGACTCATGATAGATGGCAAAGACATCCGTGTGCTTGAATTTAACGTTCGATTTGGTGATCCAGAAACACAAGTGGTGATGCCAAAGCTTGAAAACGACATTTTGGATGTAACAGAAGCAATTTTAGAACAAAGACTAAACCAAGTGAAGCTCAAGTGGAGTGCGGACACATTTATTTGTGTAGTACTTGCATCTGAAGGTTATCCTGGTTCTTATCCAAAAGGTAGAGAAATTAAAGGCATCAACGATTGCAACCTAGTTTTCCATAGCGGCACAAAGCTTGAAAATGACACACTTAAAACAAGTGGAGGCCGTGTGCTTGGTGTGATTGGAAGTGGAGAAAACATCAAAGAGGCAAGATCTTCTGTTTACGGACAGCTTGAAAAGGTTAACTTTGATGGGATGCAGTTTAGAACAGATATTGGTAAGCTGATTAGAAACGCTTAAGCAGTGGGTAACAACAATAAATTTTGCTCCAATACTTATAGAATTAGTCTATGGGTATTGGAGCTTTTTTAGTTTGAAATGTGGTAAATAATATAAGTAAAAGTCTTGAAATTACTCTATCATAGAACTATAATGACTAAGGAATAATTATATTACTAGACAATAGAATTACATAGGGAGCGTTATATGAAAAAACATAAAGACTTAATAATGATAGGCGTTGTACTTATCGGATTATCTGTAATACTTCATTTTGGTCATTACTTAATGTTCCATGATTCTCACCACCTGTTTATTTTCTTGGTTGCAGACATTGCATTTATACCCCTTGAGGTATTCTTCGTGACTGTGGTTCTGGATAGGATTCTTGAGAAAAGAGAGAAAAGCCATCTTATAGACAAACTCAATATGTTAGTAGGACTGTTCTTTGGTGAGTTGGGCTCGGGAATGTTAAGAGCCTGTGCTGATGCTGACTCAAAGTTAACCAAAATTAAAGGCAAATGTGAGCTAACAATGAACTGGACAGAAGCTGACTTTAATGGTTTAACAAAAAAACTTGAAAAGCATACCCACAGTTTAGATGCCAGCAAGATGGATATTGGTGCCTTGAAAACGAGTTTAGATGCCAACAAAGACTTGCTGGTGACACTCATTTCAAATCCTGCACTCCTTGAGCATGATTCATTTAGTGAACTGCTTATGGCTGTAATGCATTTACAAGAGGAACTGGCAATACGTTATGACAACGGGCTTTCTGAATTTGACCTTGAACATATTCAGTTCGACATTGAACGTGTTTACAAACATCTGGGTGTTGAGTGGATTATGTATATGAAACACTTAAAGAACAACTTCCCGTATCAATATCTAACTGCTTTGATCAACAATCCATACATGGATAAAGACCGTGTTGTTTGTGAAAAGGAACTGAGAGAGCAAATGGCGTAAATAGCAATAATCTTCATTTAAATAAACTATGCAAAAACGTGATGGAGGCCCTAGTGGGGTCTCCATTTTTCTTACCATTGTCAATGTATTCCTGCGTCAAAATTATGAATAACGGGTATATACTCTCAAAGAGTGGAGGTGTAATTATGGCATTTAAAATACTCGTTGTTGATGACGATCATGCAGCACTACAAATTGTCTCAGATATATTGTCAAAGTATGAAGTCGTAACTGCAGACAGTGGCGGCAAGGCATTAGCAATTCTAAGTAAAAGTGATTTTGATCTTATTTTATTGGATATCATGTTGCCGGAGTATTCCGGGTATGAACTGTTTGGAAAATTAAGAGAGTTTGAAAACCATACAGATACCCCAGTTATTTTTGTGTCTGCAAAAAATGAGGGGCATGAAATTAGAGAAGGACTTGAATATGGTGCCAATGATTATATAACCAAACCACTCAATGCAGATGTGATCATAAGCCGTGTGGAAGCTGTTATTAAAAGAACTGTTTATGAAAGAAATCTACTCTTTCAGGCTATGAACGATCCCCTAACGGGCATTTATAATAGGAACTTTTTCTTCAAGAGGGCTCAAGAAGAAATCTCAAGAGCAATCCGAACGCAAAGCAATATAACCGTAGCTATGCTGGATATAGATCGGTTCAAGGATGTGAATGATCGATTTGGTCACCAAGCTGGGGATTTTATACTAAAAGCCTTCACAGATGAAATACAAGAGCATATTCGGACCTATGATCTACTTGCCAGATACGGTGGAGAGGAGTTTGTAATCCTCTTTATTGATTGTTCTAAATGGACAGCGCTGGATATATTAACAAGGCTCAGAAAAGCTGTTGCAGAGAAATTCTATAAGTTTCATAGCTTCCATATCAATTTTACTTTTAGTGGAGGTATATCAGATTTGAAAGATTTTAGTGAAGGTTCAAAATCAGTACATGAGCTTATTCGTGTTGCAGATGAAAGACTTTTCGAAGCCAAAACGGCTGGCCGGAACAGACTGTTTGAAAAGGACACGGAATGAGGAACGTTACAATATGACAACAAATTATATATAGATGAATTATTGCTCCAATCTATGGCATAATAGAGGAGAAATTAATTATCAGGAGATGAGGATCAATGAGAGAAAAGATTGACGTAATAATTCAGAATCTTTCGAATAGGAATATCAATGGTCATTACTTTGAAACATCGGAAGAAGCTAAAGACGCTATTCTTACTTGGATTCCTAAGGATGCAACAATAGGCATAGGGAATTCAAGAACAGTGAAAGATATGGATCTATCTGCAACACTATCAAGCAATGGACATATTGTTTATGATAAAACAACCGTGCAAACAGAGCTTGGTAAAAAACTATTAAAGAAAAAAGCACTTATGACAGATTGGTATATTACTGGAACCAATGCACTTGCAAAATCTGGACACTTGGTCAATATTGATCACAGTGGTAGCCGCGTTGCAGCCTTGCTTTATGGTCCAGACAATGTCATTGTGGTTGTCGGTGTGAATAAGATTGAAGACAGCTTAGAACATGCACTAAATCGCGCAAGAAATGAAGCAGCACCTAGGAATGCCCTCCGTGCTGGATCACTAGCACCCTGTATTGATGCAGGAAAATGTGTTGAATGTGAAGGGGTACACCGTATATGTAATGCCTTTGTTACACTGAGTGGTCAGTCAGATGCCGATAGAATGCATGTTGTAATAATTAATGAAGAATTAGGATTTTAATATAGACAATTGTGGTAATAAGACTGATGGAAGTATTCATCAGTCTTTTTTGTTAACTGATATATATAGCGTCATAGGAGGTGCCTATGAATCATCAAATAAAAAAATGGATTGAAACTTTAACGCTTGAGGAAAAAGCAGGATTGTGTTCAGGTCTAGATTTATGGCATACCAAACCTGTGGATCGACTGGGTATTCGTTCACTGACCATGACAGATGGCCCCCATGGTGTTAGGCTCGCTGAAACAGGTATACTGAGCCAAATGCGCATTATGGCCATGGGAGGCAAAGACACCATAGAACAATCCACAAGAGAAGCAACGTGTTTTCCTACAGCGACCGCAATGGCTGCCACTTTTAATAAAGAGCTTATTGAACATGTTGGGGAAGCCATGGGAAGAGAAGCAAAAAATCTGAATGTGGATTTGCTATTAGCACCGGGCATCAACATTATAAGAACCCCCTTAGGAGGCAGAAACTTTGAGTTTTTCTCAGAAGATCCTCTCTTAAGCAGCTCTTTTGGAATAGCCATAACCAAAGGTATACAGTCTCAGGGCGTTGGTGCCGTTGTAAAACATTTTGCATGTAACAACTCTGAGTTTAGACGTATGACCGTAGATGTCATCGTAGATGATAGAAGCTTGAACGAGTTATATTTAAGGGCTTTTTACCGATTGATAAAACACGTGGAGCCCATGGCAATCATGAGTGCATATAATAAAATTAATGGCGTTTATTGTAGCCAGTCTAAAGCGCTTTTAACCACCATTTTGAGAGAACGATGGGGTTATGAAGGATTGGTCATTTCTGATTGGGCGGCTGTATATAACCGAATAGATGCATTAAAAGCTGGGCTGGACATCGAAATGCCGGGATTTGCTATGCATGATGAAGAAATTGTTCAAGCGGTCAAAAAAGGTTTGATTGATGAATCAACACTGGACTCGACAGTAGAACGTATTCTGAAAGCCATTGCAAAACTGGATGTTTCACCACCCTCAAGCATACAGACTTCTGAACATCATGGACTTGCAAGTCACGTTGCGGCAGAAAGTTTTGTACTTTTAAAAAACGACAATCAAAGCCTCCCTTTACCTGTCCACAAACCCTTAAAAATAGTTTTACTTGGAGAGGGCTGGAAATCCCCAATTATTCAGGGGGAAGGGAGTTCTAAGGTGCGTCCAATTAAAGTGGATGACCCAGAAGAAGAGCTTAGAAAACGACTACATGAAGACACTGAAATTGTTCATGTGAATGAATCGAATCAGGAATGTATGTCAGAACTTATAAACGCTGACTTTGCCTTCATTATGTGCTCTCAGTTTTATGATGGAGAATATACTGAATCACCAGAAAACAGTGATGGTGAAGGGGGAGACAAGAAAGACTTGAGCCTACCAGACTACTATACTAAGTTGATACAAATGGCTTCAGAATTGAGTGAGAAAACCATTGTGTGTATTGCCAGTGGCGGACCCGTAATGGTGGATGACTGGTTGGAGGATGTAGATGGTCTTATGATGGTGTGGCTATCTGGAGAAGGACTGGGAGGTGCCCTTGCAGATGTGTTAACAGGTGTTGTGAACCCTTCTGGAAAACTGCCAGTGAGTTGGCCAAGGCATATTGAAAATACATCATCATATTTGTACTTTCCAGGCGAAAACGACAAACTTTATTATAATGACAGGATTTTTGTAGGATACCGCTATAGCCAAACCACCCAAAATGTAGATCAGTTTCCATTTGGTTTTGGTCTCAGCTTTACACAGTTTTCGATCCGTAAAGCATCTGTTCATTTAAAAGAGGGCGGACCAGAAGAATTGGAAGTCATAAATTCCAGTACAGGTGCGATTAAAGTAAGGGTGAATGTTTTAAATGCTGGCTTAGTGGCAGGAAAAGCAGTGGTCCAGATTTACAGTAGAAGAGAAGTTTCAACTATCAAATATCCTTTTAGACAATTGGTCGCCTTTGAAAAAATAGCACTACAGCCTGGTGAAAGCAAAATAGTAGAACTCTATATAGATCTTGAGGACCTGTCTTATTATAATACAGTTTTAAATGCGTATGTTTTGGAAGCCGGTGAAATACATTTAGATATAGGAGAGTCCTCTGAGAGTATAAGTGAAACCTTATCGATAAGAGCAAAAAGTGACCAGGTTCACAGACCCTATTTGTCTAAATATGCCTATCTAAGTGATTGGTTAAGTGATCCAGATGGAAAACATGTGATTCTGGAGGCCATCAGACCCTTTGTTCCCTTTGAAGAAATCCCCATGGAGCATCCTGTTGTTAAGATGTTTCTTGAAATGCCTCTCATTAAGATTGTTAACTTTTCAGGTGGGTTAATCAGTGAAGACTTTCTTGATCATTTAGAATTGGCTTTGATTCAGCGTAAAGAAAAAGGTTAATGAGTAGAGTATAAAAGTAGAACCTGTTTGTGATCAGTCACAAACAGGTTCTTTAGAGTGGTCTTCAATTGTTTTTGCGTGCCATTTACCACCAAAGTACATAAAAGCGCCAACGATACAGATCAAGAAGTTGGAAGTGATCATAGAGTACCAAACGGTGTTTGAACCAAGATCTGCTACACGTCCTAAGATTATAATAAGGGGAAGTCTAAAGAACCAGAGCCTTCCGAGCATCATAATCATGGCATAAACGGTGTGTCCGGAACCTTGGAAGGTACCAATAAGAATTTGGTAGATGCCCATCAAAGGTAAGGAAGCCGTGATAAGTCGTAAATAATAGGTGCCCTGTTCAATAACCAGGGGATCTGTTGAGAATATACGGACTATATTTTCCGCAAGTATAAGTATAATAATACCGCCAATAACAAGGAGTGCTGTTGTCACATACACACTGGTTTTTACGGCTTCTTTTGCCCGTTTAAGATTGTCGGCACCAATATTCTGTCCAACAATCGAAGCAAGTGCACTTCCGACACCCATGGCAGGCATGAGAATAAGTCCTGAAATACGGTTGCCAATGGCAAAGGATGTTAGGGTTGCTTGCCCATAACCAACAATAAATATGTTCATAATCATAAATCCGAGAGAGGTCATGGACTGACCCACACTAGATGGAAGACCAATTTTTACAATTTTTTTTAGTGCTGGGAAATCAGGCTTAAGATCGTTTACTGATATATGAAAATCTGCTGTTTTATCAAACAGGGTGATAACCGCATAAATGCCAAAGACTGCACGTGCTAGAACAGTAGCATAGGCTGCACCTTTAAGACCAAAAGCAAAGGTAAACATAAAGAGTGGATCTAAAAACATATTTGTTACGGCACTCATGGCACTAATTTTCATGGGTGTGTAGGTGTCGCCCAAACCTGTTTTAATGGCTGAGTAGGAGAACATTAAAAACATACTTGGCATACCTAAAAATAAGATTTCTAAAAAGTCTTTAGAATTGGAATAAAGCCCACCGCTGGCTTGCATAAAGCGGAGTAATGAGCCTGTGCCAAAGTATCCCAGGATGCCTATAACGGTTGAAAGTGATACTGATAACATTAAGATCTGCCCAGCAATAAGACGGGCCTTTTCATGAGAATGTGCACCTGTGTATTGAGAAATCAAACTGGTGCTGGCAATTGAGAGACCCATTCCAATAGACATCATTAAAAAGACAACTGGAAAAATAAACTGCACGGCTGCAATTTCAGTTGTTCCAAGCCAGCCAACAAAGTAAGTGTCAACAAGGTTATAAAGTGTTTGAATGAAATTGGTTAGCATTACAGGTCCTGAAAGACTCATAATAACTTTTAACATGGGACCGTGTAAGATCAGTTCTCTTTTTTTAAGATAATCCATGGTACACCTCTTTTGGTCAAATTTTGACAATTCCAACATTAAGTATATCATAGATATTTCGGCAGTCAAATAATTCGGGAGTCGAAATATTATGATGCTTTAAGAGTATTTATACGTGGTATAATAAATAAAACTGTAAAAATAGAAAGGATGATCCTTATGCCATTAGGTCATGAAAATAACGTTATGGGTTCTGTAGTGAACCATCCAGAAGTAAAAGATGCTGTTATGAAAGTATTGGTATCACCTGAAGAAGGTTGGGAAGATCATGTAATGAGAGTCTTCGAGCTAGAGCCCGGTGGACACACACCAAAACATACACACGACTGGCCACATATAAATTACATTATCGAAGGACAAGGCACACTGTTTTTAAATGGTGAAGTTAATCCGATTAAAGCAGGTTCATATGCCTATGTTCCATCAAATGAGCTACACCAGTTTAGAAATGTAGGTGACACCAAACTAAGATTTATTTGTATTGTACCAACGGAGGGACATAAGTAGTGAGTAAATTTAATTATAATGACATTGAACTATATTGGAATGCCGTGTTTGAAGGTGTACCTAAATATACAGTAGACACAAAAATTCCTTATCCTGAAATTGTAGACGGTATCAAGTGGCTGGGTGAAAATGCCGACCACGTCTTAGATTTTGGTTGTGGTAATGGAAAAGCGCTGGTTGTTTCAGCAAAACTGGGTGTGAAATCGGGTCTAGGATTAGATGTATCTGAAACAGGCATCAATAAAGCCAAGGCTGTTGTTTCAGGCACACAAATTGAAGACACATTTAAGTTCGAGCAAGGTGGACTCGAGGCACTTTCTAAGCTTGAAGATGAATCCTTTGATGGAGCGATCCTCTTTAATATCATAGACAATCTGCTTCCTGAAGACGGTAAACTTCTGATTGCTGAGTTGTCTCGTGTACTTAAAAAAGGTGCTGCAGTTATCCTAAAACTCAATCCTGTATACGAGGAAGAAGTATTTGAGGACGATGAGTTCAAGAAAGTTGCAGACAATTGTTATGAAGAAGAGTCTGGCCTACTATTCTGGAACATGGACGAAGACGTCATCAATGAACTCCTAGATGGCAAATTCGAATATGTGAATGGTTTTGATATTGAAATGAAAGATTTTGATACTGTAAACAGAATGTATTGGTTAAAGAAAATATAAAAATTACACAACAGTTTTAAGCTGTAGCTGTATTTATTTGTAGGATTGGAGAATGCGATGGAAAGATACGCCATTATCGATTTAGGGTCAAACTCCGTACGAATGAACATCGTACATGTAAATGCAGATGGATCATATGCACTACTGGATCAGGCAAAAGAAATGGTGCGTCTTTCAGAAAATATGGGAGAGGAAAAAACACTAAAACCTGAACCTATGCGGAGAACGATTGAAGCCCTCAAGTTATTGAAAAAATTATCAGTGGCCTATGGTGTAGATCATGTATTTGCTCTTGCAACGGCAGCTGTCCGTATGGCCAACAATCAAGAAGCCTTTCTTGAACTTGTTCAGTCAGAGGTTGGATTTGAGTTCACGGTTTTAACTGGTTCAGAAGAAGCGTATTATGATTATATAGGTGTAATCAATACGGTAGACATAGACAATTGCCTGATCATTGACATTGGCGGTGGTTCAACTGAACTCATCTGGGTTGAAAACCGAGAACATAGAGCTTCTGTAAGTTTGCCAGTGGGGTCAGTTGTACTGACTGAGAACTACGTTCGAACAGGTAAAAAAGGGATTGAGTTGGCAGTAGAAACGTTAAAATCATATTTTAAAGAAATTCCTTGGTTAAAAAACTTGAAGGGTATCCCTGTGGTTGGTTTAGGTGGTGTCATAAGAACCCTTGCCAAAGTGGACCGGTACCAAAATAATTTACAGGCCCTCTACTTGCATAATTATCGAATGAAACGCCAAATCTGTGACAGCATGTTCAATACTATACTAACAACACCACCGGGTGACCTTAGTAAAATAAGTGGAATAAATAAAAAAAGAGCAGACATTATGGCTGGTGGCATACTCCCTATCAAAATGATTATGGAGATGCTTGAAGCAGATGAGCTTATTATAAGTGGTAATGGGTTGAGGGATGGATGGTTTTTCAAACAGTATCACGAAGTGAGAAAGCTACCTATTCAAATATCAGACGTTCTTGATCACAGCTTGGAAAATATTGCTAAGCGATATGACATCAACCTTATGCACAGTATGCAGGTGCGAAGACTGTCATTAATACTGTTTGACAACCTTAAGGTATTTCATGGTTTCACTGACGAGTACCGTAAGCTGGTGTATGCCTCATCTTTGCTTCATGATATAGGCATGCACATTGAGTATTATAACCACCATTATCATGGCTTCTATTTGGCAATGAATTCAAGATTAAATGGACTGACAAATACTCAAATTATTTCGTGCGCCTTTTTAATAGGTATGCATAGAAATGAGAAGCTGAAAGCGGATTTGTCCCCTTATGAAGTTGTAGTTTCTAAAAGGGAGTTTAAAAGACTTACTGACCTGGCATTACTCTTAGGTTTAAGTGAGAAATTAGATAGAAGTGAGTCTGGTACAATCCAGGACATTGATATTGAAATCGCTGGAAATGAAGTTGTCCTGCTCCTATATGCTGAAGTCTTACCTGAACTTGAAATGGTAGCTGCAGAAGAATATATTGATAAGTTCAATAGCAGCTTTGGTATTCAACTTAAGCTGAAATATGCTGGTTGCAAAAATTAGATCTTAAGTCGGATCTTAAACCCATAATTAAAACGAAAGCTATAATCCTTGTCTGGGATTATAGCTTTTATTTTCTAAGTTACTTCTAAATTACTTCTCAATTTTCTTTTCATTCTTCTTTTCATTTTTCTTATTAGGCCATTCTAGAACCAAATCGTCCATGTCCTTAATTTCGCATGCAAAACGATAACCTTCTTTTAGTTTTTTCTCACTTAAAAACTTCAATTCATTTTTAGTAGGAGGATTGGTTTTCCCAGAGATGACTTTAACAAGGCATTTCCCACATTTGCCTTTGCCTTTACAAGGTGCTTTTATTTTAATATTTTCTTTCTTAGCTATGTCAAGAAGTGTTTTTCCGTCTTTTACTTCAACTGTTTTCTCAAACGTTACTTTAGCCATGTTACCCCTCCTAATTGATATTCGTTTTCATTATAGTACATTATTTGATTTGAATCAATACAAAATGATAACGATTACAAATTATATCTATATATTATATTTACCCAGAATTTAGATAGAATTGACACATTGACAACAACCTTTTAATGTGATAATTTTGATTCTGTTCATTTATTTATAGATAAACAGAAATATCAAATCAATTTAGACTGTAATTATATTTAAAATATTTATGTATAGAATGTTAGGAGAATAAGATGCGATCAGATGCTGTAAGAAATTTAGTGTTTAGCGCAATAGTTGCCGCAGTTTATGCTGCTGTAACCATCGGACTGGCTCCCTTGAGCTATGGACCGATCCAATTTAGACTGTCAGAAATATTAGTATTGCTTGCTTTTATAAATCGCAAGTATATACCTGGACTTGTATTAGGGTGTCTTCTGGCCAATATGTATTCACAGCTGGGGGTTATGGACATAATTTTCGGAACCCTAGCGACATATATCAGCGTAGAGCTTATATCTCGAACTAAAAATTTATTTGCTGCATCCCTATGGCCTGTCCTTGTAAACGGTGTTGTTATCGGTATTCTATTAAATGTATTATTTAAATTGCCACTATTTTTAACGATGGCACAGGTTGCATTTGGAGAGTTTGTGGTGGTTTCTATAGCAGGTGTTATCTTATTTAAAACTGCTATTTTAAACAATAAGAAACTGATGGAATTGCTAAATCAAGAATAAGACAAATTTAAGTATAAGAGCCCTCACTAATTTGCGACACAAATTAGTGAGTTTTTTTTATACCTACATAGAGGTATGTGAATATTGAACGAAACACCCATTTTGTTCAATATTCATTGAATTTGCTTACTGAATTGATATATAATCAAAATATAATAATTTTCGACATTTTTTGCGCTTTTATGGGGTTAAGCGTTTAAGTTTGGGGTATGTGTGTGATGTTGTAAAAATGGAAGAGTGGGGAAGGTTTGAGACACATGCGGGGGAAGTACAAGTTTTCTACAATTATGATGGGAGTCGTCATAGTCACCTTATCAGTATTTTTTGCACTGATAATGGTCATTATTTCTTATGCGACTAAATCTGCTTATCAGCTTGAGAAAAATGCAATCTATGAAGAAGTTGTGAGGTATGAAAAACTTCAACTGGAAGCAGAAGTTGGAGAGATTATTGAGTATATAAAACTATCAGAGTCAAAAGCAGCAGAAAAGATGCGTTCAGAACTGCTTAGAAGAGTCAATGAAGCTTATGCCATTGCTGAGCAGATTCACAATGACAATATTGGAACGTTAGACCAGTCACAAATAGAACAGAAAATAGTTAATGCATTAAGAAACAAACGATTTGGAACAGACAAGGGTTACATATTCATGGACCGTTTTGATGGTACTGTTATGTTGTATCCTGTTCGGTCAGAACTTGAGGGTGAAAATGTTATTGACTTGAAGGATGACTACGGAAATTTTGTTATTCGAGACGAAATAAATATAGCCAGAAATTATAATTCTGGATACGCCGAAGGACATTGGATAAAACCAAATCAAGTGAATGGTGAAAGTGGGACACTAAAAGTTTCATATATAAGACGATTTGAGAATTCAGATTTTTATTTAGGTACAGGTATTTATGAAGATCAATACATCAGTGGAGTTAAAGAAGAAGTTCTACAGGATCTTGGTCAATTTAAGAAGCTGAACTCAAAAGCCTACAACTATTACGTGAGTGATATTGATGGAAGTCTTCTATTTAAGAACGGAAAAATCAGTGATTCGGTCCAGCAAATAGGTGGCGCCGAATTGATAGTAGCCAACAATGTGCCAGGTGGTGACTTTGTTCAAGAGCAGGTTGTCGCTGATGGTGAGGAAACTGTGTCTTTAACCTATATCAAGAAGTTTGAAAATTGGGGTTGGATCATTGGCGCTGAATCAAGTTTTACTGAACATGTCAGTGAAAGCAAAGCGTATTATTTGGACAATGTCATTAAAAGTGTAAATAGACTATCCGCAGTGGTAGCCTTAGGTATGTTGCTTATAATTGTTACGGGTATAAGTTTTTTAAATCAAAAAATGGGACAATGCTTTAGACGCTTAGAGAATGTTGTTTTAACAGGTGTCCAGAAAGATGTTCAGGGTAAGTTTTGTTTTAGGGAATTTGAAGCTCTCATTGAAAAAGTACAAAGTAAAAAGAATGCTCAAGTTCAAAGTGCCTTAATCATGGATGACCAGCAATACGATAAGAAAAGTGTAGGAACCATAGTTGAAGGTGAAGCAGTCACAACAGGACTTATTCAAAACTTAAATACCATTATTCAAAATGACCAAATAGATAATATGACGGCATATAAACTTAAAGACGTGGGTCAAGGATTAACCTCTGTTAGAAAACTCTTAATGAAATTAAGCTATGATGACGAAACAAGTGAAACGTCAGAGTCGACTCTTAATTTCGAGGATTTTTACTTAAAAGAACATGTGATAGATACCATGGACCTCATATTAAATGAGTATAGTGATCAGGATATAGAAGCAAGGGTCTTGTGTGATAAAGACCTGCTGGTCTATACAGACCCCTTGGTGATTTCTTCAATCCTTACACATTTAACAACCAATGCTATTCATCACGGTTTTTCAGATGTTGATAAAGGTGAACTCACTATTGAAATAATCTATGATGATGACCATCTAAGAATATACTTTAGTGACAATGGCAGTGGTATGCCAAATCATATTCAGGAAAGGGTCTTTGAGCCTTACTTTACAACCACAGCAATGAAGGGTGATAGTGGCCTAGGACTAGCAGATGTATATAATCTGGTGAATAACAAACTGGAAGGTGCAATAAACTGTTCCAGTCGCGTTAATTATGGCACAGATTTCTCCATTGATATTCCAGGAGCTGGACCTGGACTATGGTTAAGCATAGACAAGACCAGTTAAGTAAATCAAATCAAAATAAAAGTAAAAGCATTGGAACGTCAACTTGATTGAACGTTTCCAATGCTTTTTTGTTGGGATTAAGTTTTATTTCTTTCTTAGAATTTCAAAGGCAAGCCCCACGTCCTCACTGTTTGCAATCAGAAAAACTTGGTTACCACTGAGAATTTTTGTATGCCCTCGAGGAATAATAAGTTCATCCCTGTCTTGATCAAAAATACCCGCGATCAGGCAGTTTTCAGGAAAGGCATCGCCTGAAGCAATTTCACTGACTGTTTTGCCTGATATACGACTTTTTTCAGGAATGGTCACAATACTAACCTCTGCTTTACCCCCTCGAAGTGAGGCCACACGCCGGACTTCTGGATTATCAATATCCCAGACAAATTTCTTGACCATCATTTGAACAGTAGCGCCTATATTCGTTGCGCCTGCAAGCTTATAGGCTTCTTCATAGTCTGGATCACGCATTCTAACAAAGATGTGTTTTACACCAAAGTTCTTAGCGAGAAGTGCAAAGAGTAAATTGTCTTCATCACGGGGCATAACTGCTAGGGCATAGTCACAGGATTCAATACCTGAATCTTTAAGAACATTAATATTTGTTGCACTACCATGAATACTGACTGCACCGTATTTAGAATAGATATGCTCACATGCAGCTTTATCACTATCAATTACGACAATATCATGAGACTTATTCAAGTTAGCTGTTATATTCCTACCAACAATGCCACCACCTGCTATTACTATATACATAGGCACCTCCATTAATATATTATCCTCTCTTTAATGATTTCCATGCCAGTCGTTGGAAGATGACAAACATAGGAAGCATTTCTAATCGTCCTGCGAGCATTCCAAAAATATAGGTGTATTTAATGACAGGGTGTAAAGTCCCCATCTTAGAAACACTAAAGTAGAATGGGCCCATATTGCCAACTGCACTTGCCATACCAGATATGGATGCAAAGGCATCTAAGTCAGAAAACAGAGCAGTGATACCGGAACCGACGGCTATAAGCATGACCCAAATATAAAGCAGTCCAGCTATTTTTAAAACCTCATTATTTTCCAGTGTACTCCCATTGAGTAAGATAGGGGCAATCGCACGACGTGGCAAGTAAATTCGTTTCATTTCACGTTTGTATAATTTAGAAATAACCAGAGTTCTCACGACTTTTATACCGCCGGCAGTTGAACCCACACAACCGCCAACAACCATTAAAACAACAAACAATTGTTTTGCAAGAGGCGGGAAATATGAGCTTCCTATGTCTATGGTTCCATAACCCGTAGACGTTATAAGTGAGACCACTTGGAATAGAGTTCCTCGAACATGTGACTCGAAACTTGCAATATCGTTCTGAGCTATATAAATAGAAAGCACAATTAGAGAAGTAAAAAGTGCAATGATTTTAAAGTAGCCTTGTGTTTCTTCATCTGTCAGCACTGTGTTGAACTGCCGAGTTATCCAGTAGTAGTGCATCAGAAAATTCATCCCACCCAGTGCCATAAAGAATGTGATTGCATATTCAATATAGGCTGCATTTACATGACCAGATTGTGCGTAGAAGCCAATACTTGAATCATGATTTGAGAAACCACCTGTTGAGAGTGTTGTTAAAGAGTGGATAACAGCATCGAAAACAGGCATTTGTAATGCAAGCAAGCTTATAAATTGAAGGACACTGAAGAGCCCATAAACACCCCAGAAAATTTTTATGGTACGAAATACATTGGGGACTGGCCGTGACGTGTTGATTTTGTGACTTTCTGCAGCGAAGAGCTGCCATATATCACCTTCATTCTGGAATGTAACAAATAAGAAGAAGGTCAGTATACCCAGTCCACCGACCCATTGGATCAAGCCACGCCATAAGAGGATGGGTAAAGGCATGGTGTCAAGTCCTGTAAAAACTGTGATACCCGTTGTGGTGAATCCTGAGACAGATTCGAAAAATGCATCAACAAAGGACGCATCTATGCCAAAGATGAAAGGTAAACCACCAATGATAGAAATTCCAATCCACGCAAAAGCACAGAGGATCATGCTCCCAGACAACTTTAGTGATGAAGGTACGGGAGGTTTAAAGCCGAGACAAATGAGCGCAATAAGTAAAGAGATCAATGACGAATAAATAAAGGCTTGTGTTATTTTGTTTGAATCATTAAGGATTAGGCTATAAAACATGGGGACCATTAAGAGTCCAGCAAGTATGAGGAAGAGCCATCCAAGTTGATATATGATTTGTCTTAATCTATTGTGCATAGAATACCTCCTTTTTATATTGATACGATAAATGCACTGTCTTCAAGCATTGAATGTGGTTTCTTACACAGTAAAATAAAAATACACTAAAAAAGTGTTGAATTCCATTGACGGATTAAAAAGGATTTGTTATATTTATTGTAACGGATACAAAAATGAAACAAATACAAACAATAATATTTTTATAAATATTGAACCGAATAATTAAGGAATAAACGGATAAACTAACTTAGAAATTTACTTAAGACGGAGGAAATTAAAATGAGAACAGGTGAAATTACATTTGCAGGCAACCCAATGACATTACGTGGACAAGCTATTAAAAGTGGACAACAAGCTCCAAACTTTACAGCACTTAATCAAGATCTATCACCATTTGATTTCTATAAAGACACAGAAAACAGAGTCAAAGTGATTTCAATTGCACCGTCAATCGACACAGGTGTTTGCTCATTACAAACACTTCGTTTTAATGAAGAAGCGGGTAAACTTAAGGATGACGTACAGATTGTTACTATAACAGTAGATCTACCATTTGCACAAAAACGTTATTGTGCTGCAGAGGGGATTGAGAATATCAACGTTGTTTCTGACCATAAGGATTTAGATTTTGGAGACAAGTACGGATTCGTAATTTCTGAACTGAGACTTTTAACAAGAGGTATTGTGGTTGTTGATAAAGACAACAAGGTACAACACGTTGAATATGTTGGTGAAGTGACTGAACATCCAAACTACGACAAGGCACTTGATGTGATTGGTCAACTCTTATAATCAAGAATGAATACAATGCGTATACTTGACGAAAAGGGTAGGATATGCTACTCTTAAGTCGAAAACATGATACATTCTTCAGGGCAGGGTGAAATTCCCGACCGGCGGTTATAGTCCGCGAGCCGAAAGGTTGATCTGGTGAGATTCCAGAACCGACAGTAAAGTCTGGATGGAAGAAGATGTGTATTGTCAGCGTATTTTACGCAGTAATTCGACAAAACCGTCCCTGAAGCTTCAAATCTTCAGGGACTTTTTTTGTGCCCTGAGTGTTATTATCTATCTACTTATTACTTAGGAGGCATTATAATGAATCGTCAATCATCAGTGAATCTAATGGTTAAAATTGCATTGCTTAGTGTAATTTCATTTGTAATTATGTTTATTGAGTTTCCACTCCCCCTCTTCCCACCGTTTCTTCAAATTGATTTAAGTGATATCGGTGCACTTGTGGGTACTTTTGCATTTGGACCAATTGCTGGTATTACAATTGAACTGCTTAAAAACGTCCTACACCTTATGCGCACATCTACTGGTGGTGTTGGTGAACTTGCTAACTTTTTAGTAGGTGCCGCACTGGTTGCACCAGCTGGATTTATATATGCGAAGAATAAATCAATGAAATCTGCACTGATCGGACTGGCAGTAGGTACTGTAACGATGGGTATCGTGGGTGCATTTGCAAACTACTATATTTTAATTCCATTTTATGCCAACTTTATGCCAATCGACCAAATCATTGATATGGCCAAAGCAGCAAACGCGCTGATTGTGGATCTTAAGTCATATATTCTATATGCAGTTATCCCATTCAATGTTCTAAAGGGTATTATTGTGAGTGTGCTTACACTTGTTATTTATAAGAGAATTTCACCACTGCTTCATTCAGGCAACCAATAAGTTGGAAATGAATCTAAATTAAATTATTAGCCAGAATCAGCCCTTGTGCTGATTTAGACTGTAGACAAACTACGAAATACTGCGTTGCAGGCTTCGTTTCGCTTAAGTCACGTATTATGAATACGCTCCTCAAGCGGCTCTCAGCCGCGCCTTGTCTTTCGAAGTTTTCTACAGTCTGCATTCCGTCGACTTTGTCGACGAACTGAATCAGCCCTTGTGCTGATTCTTTTTTTATAAAAAATATTAACTGCATGCTACAATAGATATAATAAGTGAGGTGATCAAGTGTTTAAATATTTGCTAAAAAAGTACAGAGTGGTAGAAGTGTTTATGGTCGCCATTTTATTAGGTGCAACCCTTCTTTATGAATCTATCCACGTCCCACGGGCGTATGCATTTGCCTCTGGGTATTTTTCCTTTGCAGTGCTCATACTCTATAGAATGAAATCGAAGAAAAATCTGAAATCCTTAATGTCATACTTGGTGAGTATTGCCTTAGTTATGTTCTTAGAATACAACTCTAGGTATATTATCAATTATTTTATTCATATACTTTACATCCTCCTCTTGTTAGAGTTGACGGTAACCCTTACGGATTTGAAACAGCTGTGGTTAGGTGCCGCAATTGTAATTGCAGGCATGTATAAGTATATAATTCTCATCAATTACAAGCCGGCAATTAGTACTTATGCCGAAGCTATTTTCTTTTTACTTCTGAATTTAATGAGTCTTTTTGTCATAACCCTCATGCATGGATTAAGAGAAGAACAGGAAAAGCTTATAGAGGCCAATAAAAAACTGGAAGCCTATTCGCTAGAAGTGGAGTCTTTAACGGAGATTAAAACCAGAGCAGAAATAGCTGGAAAAATACATGATGGTATTGGACATAATTTAACAGCGCTAATCATGCAGCTTGAAATGACCAGCCATATGCTAAAAAGTGATTCAGAAAGTGCCACTAAATTGCTTGAAGACGCAAAAGCTACTGCTAGACAGAATCTAGTTGAGGTTAGAAAAGCTGTGAAGACTATGGACATGACCACTGAACAAGAAGATATTGAGCAACTGATTCGGAAATTTTCTATACAGACAGGTGTTAAGATTTCCTGGGAAATAGGAGACATTTTCCTTCAACAGGATGTTCAAGCGTGTGTGTTTAGTATTGTCCAAGAAGGATTAACCAATGCAGTACGTCATGGGCATGCAACGGCTATTGAGGTTGTCGTAGCAGATTATCAAGAACCAGGTAATCTTATAGTGACCATAAAAGACAATGGTCAACCACCAGTACAGATAGAGACTGGATATGGTTTAACTAAAATGAAAGAAAGAATAGAAGCGCTGGGGGGGACACTTGAGCTTGTTTCAGCAGACGGGTTTACAATTCAAGCCATTCTACCCAATATGGGATAAAAGACATTAAACCAATAGTACATGGAGGGATAACGTTGATAAAGATAGCTATAATTGATGATCAAAAAATATTGACGGAAGGGCTTAAAATGATTTTGTCAGCCGACCCTGAGATAGAAGTTGTTTCGACTGGAGAAAATGGCCAGGATGCAATCCAGATTTGTAAAAAGTATTTACCAGATGTTATTTTGATGGATATTCAAATGCCCATTATGAATGGTGTGGAAAGTACAAGACTTATCAAAAGAGACTATCCGTCAGTAAAAATATTGGTTCTCACAACCTTTGATGATGATAAATATATATTTGATGCTATCAAATATGGGGCTTATGGTTACCTATTAAAAGACACACCACCTGGTGAAATAGGAGAGGCCATAAAAACAATTCACTCAGGAGGGGCCCTCATCCAGCCAGACCTAGCCATGAAAGTCTTGGATCAGTTTTCTAAAATGGCAAATGAGGAAAACGACAAGACAAAAAATATTGAAGATGACTTCAAAAGCCTCACAAAAAGAGAAAAAGAGATAAGCCAACTTGTTGGAAAAGGATATAACAACGCAGAAATTGCTGAGGAACTTTTTTTAAGTGAAGGGACCATCAAGAACAATTTAACCAAAATATTGGACAAGCTTGAACTCCGGGACAGAACGCAACTTGCTATACTTGCGGTAAAAAACAACTTGTAAATTGTTTCTCGCACAAGTAGAATGACAGTAATGTGTTAACTTGGAAGGCGGGAGACAAAATGAAAAATAGCAGAATGTTAGGTGTAGCAGCCATAATGACAGCCGTTGTCTTATGGGGCATATCCTTCGTAAACATCAGGGTGGCTGTTCAAGTCATACCAGCAATGACACTTGGAGCACTCAGATTTATTATAGCAAGTATCCTTTTAACAGGGGTTATGCTCATAAAAAAAGAAAGTTTTCTACTACATAAAGAAGATGTACTTAATGTAATTATTGCAGGTGCTATTGGTATTACAGTTTATTTCTACTTTGAGAACAACGGAATTAAGTATACCTCTGCATCAGCGGCTTCGCTTATTATTGCAAGTATTCCAGTATTCTCAGTAATTTTTGACAGTATTATTTATAAAAAGCCAATTACAAAACGTGCAGTGGCCTGTCTAAGTTTATCTGTGTTAGGTGTCTGTATGGTTGTAGGTGTGGATATTCAAGCGCTTGTAGGCTCTGGCTATATGAAAGGTTACCTCATGATGGGTGGCGCAGTTGTGGCATGGGTTGCATACTCAGTATCTTCGACACCCCTATTTAAGAAGTACAGTCAACTTCAGGTATTATTCTGGCAATCGGTGGTGGGACTTGCATGTTTTATACCCTTTACCTTCCTAGAGAATACAGTGTGGAGTCAAGTAACACCTACAATTTGGACACATGTGGCCATATTAGGCGTCTTTGCATCAGCTATTGGATTTTATGTTTACTTATATGCACTCGATGTGCTTGGCATTGGGGAGTCATCATATTACCTAAACATTATCCCGGTTGTAACCATTATAGTAGGCTACTTCTACTTGGGTGAGACCCTGGGGAGGGTCCAACTGTTAGGTGGCCTTGTTATCATTGCATCGGTTCTACTGGTATCAGCTGGTCCAGCTACAGAACTTAAAAATGAAGAAAAGCATGAACGCGAAGTGCATTCTGAAGTTGTATAATAAGAAGATGATTAATAGTAATCAAGTATGTATAATGAGCCTAGGTAACCACCTAGGCTTCAGACTGTAGAAAACTACGAAATACTGCGTTGCAGGCTTCGTTTCGCATGAGTCACGTATAATGAATACGCTCCTCAAGCGGCTCTCAGCCGCGCCTTGTCTTTCGAAGTTTTCTACAGTCTGCATTCCGTCGACTTTGTCGACGACCTGGAGTCTAGGTATCTACCTAGGCTTTTTTAGTGCAAAAAGTCACATGTTATTTTGGTCATGATGCAATAAGTGTGCAGAAATTGGGAAAATATAAACGTATAATGAATTTAAGATAACCAAAGGAGGTTCATTATGAGAAAACTTATTGTAACTATAACTGCTTTGTTGGTGTTAATGGTAACTTTGACCGGATGCTCTGGGAACAAACATGAGGATTACAAAGAAGCACTTATTAAAACAGAGAACATTCAGAGTGGGAAGTCAGATACCAGACTTGAGCTGGAAATGAATTTTGAAACTGAAGGCCTAGAAGAAGAGGTTGTTAAGGGATTAAAAACTTTCGAACATGTTGTATATGAAGGTCATAATACATTTAATCTTAAAAACGAGAATCTAAAAATCGAATCAAGGAATTTCGTCAGTGTTGGCGGTTTAGGCATTAACCTTGACTATCATCAAGATGGAGACCAAATTGCTATCTATGTACCTATGTTAGGCAAGTACCTAAATATAAGTGCAGATGAGGTTAAAGAAATAAGTACTGAAAATGAGAAGTTTAATACATTTACACAGGTGAAGCTTTCAAAAAACACAATAATGGCGCTTGAAGAATCATGGAGAAATGCTTTTGAAGCTGAGGATATTGTCAAAGGTGAGAAATCTACCATGGAAACCCCTGAAGGGGATGTGCGTGTTGTAAAATTCACAGTTACACCTACTGAAGAGAAAATCAAAGATTTTGTTGTATCTGCTGTTCAAATACTCTTACACGATGAAAGTGTAAGCGAACTTGTAGAAGAGTTAAGCGGAACAGAAGAATTGCTTGTTAATGGTGAGCCAGTAACTGAAGAGAAAATTGAAGAGCAGGTAAAAGAATCACTTGAGTTCTGGTCAGTTGAGGAATTTGTTGTGACAGATTTTATAGATGTCGATGGTTACATTGTTCAGAGTAATACAAGTTTCGCAATTCGAACACAAGGACAAGAACCAGGTTCAATGAAATACATGAAAATGGAGATTATAACGGATAATTATGACATTGAAAAAGATCAAACAATTGATTTCCCAGTGCTAACAGAAACAAATTCTGTTTCTTTTGAGGGATTACAGGAGGGACTTCCTTCTACTTACGAGAATTTACTAGAATAGGATAAATTAATTGGTTCCGGAAAATAAAGGACGTGTGAATATGACATTATTAGAAGTCAAAAATCTTTATAAATCATATGGAGATCTAAAAGCAGTTGACGGAATTAGTTTCAAAGTAGAAAAGGGTGAAATAATTGGACTGCTTGGGCCCAATGGGGCAGGGAAATCTACAACCATTTCTATGATTTCAACATTGCTTAAACCAGACAAGGGAGAAATACTATATAGTGGTGCTGATATTGTTAAAAATCCAAAAGCCATTCAAAAGGAACTTGGTATTGTGCCTCAAGAAATAGCACTTTATCCAACACTATCAGGATATGATAACTTAAAATTTTGGGGACAGGCATATGGTCTTTCAAGGGATAAACTTAAAGCACGTATAAAAGATGTAGCTGAAATTATTGGTATTGATGAGCGTTTAAAAGACAAGGTAGAGAACTATTCGGGTGGTATGAAAAGACGACTTAATATTGGTGCTGCACTTCTTCATGAACCAGAAATTCTAATCATGGATGAACCAACAGTGGGTATTGATCCACAATCGAGAAATCATATTCTTGATACGGTATTAAAACTGAATAAGTCTGGTATGACCATCATATATACGAGCCACTACATGGAAGAGGTTGAATACCTCTGTAGAAGAATTCATATTATGGATAGCGGAAATGTTATCGCATCAGGCACTCAAGACGAACTTGTAGATATCATTGAAGGACAAAGACAGATCATCATTCAATTTGATTCAGTAACGGATACATTGCTTGAACGTTTAGGGACTTTAGACGCGGTTGAAAAAGTTGATCGTAACGACGAAATGGTAACACTACACACGAAAAACGGAAAGTCACTCATCAGAGATGCACTGGATATATCGATCAAAGAAAATGTGTCTGTAGAATCGGTTGAGGTTATAAAACCAAACCTTGAATCGGTGTTCTTGCATTTAACAGGCAAGGATTTACGCGATTAATTTGGAGGTTCATATGAAGATTCGAAATATCCTGCTTCGGGACCTAAAAATCCTTTTAAGCGATAAAAAAACATTGGCAGTAATCTTGCTGATGCCGATCATATTAACCACTATTCTGAGCGCAGCGCTTGCAGGCACCTTTGATGGCGCTTCAGAAATTCCACAATTCGAAGTTGCGGTGGTTAAAGAATATGAGTACGAAAAACCTGATCAAGTACTGACTTCAATTTTTGAAAACAATTTGTTAGGTTCATTTATGCCAGAGTCAATAAAAAAGGACTTGGTAAAAAACGCAGATACAGATATGGAAGAGGTTTTCTTTAACGAATTTTTAGGACATGAAGAGATCTCAAAAATAATGTCTTACCAAGTTGAAAGCCTTGAAAATGCATACAATCGTCTGGACAACAACGAAATTTCTGCAATTATTATTTTGCCTGACAACTTCTTAGAAGCGGTATACACCAATATGTATACAAGCTACAACAGTGAAATGAATATAGAAATTGTGCGAAACCCAGAAAGAAACCTAACACCGGGTATTGCAAGTTCTATTGTTGAAAGTTTTACCAACCGCATGGCACTATCCAGCATTCAAAAGAATGCAGCGATTGAGGCCATGTTAAGTACAAACATAGATAGCGATATATCTTCAGATTCTAAAACACTGACTGCATTAATAGAAGCTACTTTTACTGAGAATGTAGAAATTGAGTATTTAGAGGAAACAACATCTGGGAATACCGCAATTAGCAGTAAAAGTTATTATTCTGCAGGGATGTTAACACTATTTTTACTATTCAGTGCAGGCCGTGGTAGTTATATGTTGCTCCAAGAAAAAAGAGAGTTTACCTATCAAAGAATGTTGACGGCAGGTTTGTCTAAGTGGCAAATACTATCGGGTAAGTTCTTTGTTATCTATGGTATTTCTGTGATCCAATTGATTGCCCTAATGCTCTACTCAACATTTGTACTAGGCGTATATTGGGGACAACCAGTGAACCTCTTGATTACAAGTATATTTACAGCCTTTGCAGTTGCTGGCTTGGGATCTTTACTAGCTGTTATAACCTTCGTTTCTGGGAAAACAAGGATCGCAGGCTTGTTTGAATCCGTGATATTCCAGGTGATGGGACTCCTTGGTGGCGCTTACATTCCTATTGAAGTCCTACCAAAAGAAGTTCAAGTACTGAGTAAAATACCACTCAACGGTGTGGCCCTAAAAGCTTTTTTAGAATTAATGAGTGGGAGTCATTTGGTTGATATACAAGAGCAGTTGCTGCTATTACTTTTAAATGGACTTATATTTACAGGCTTTGCTGTATACCTAATGGGAAGAAAGGAGGCAGTTGCAAATGTTAGCAGTGATCAAGCTCAGGCTGTTCGGGCTTAAAGAAGACTACAAAATAATGTTGGTAATGGCCCTTCTGGCATTGGGAATGGTCTATGCATTTAGTTCGTCTGGTTCTGGATCATACGACCGAACGCTTTTCGTTACAGATCTGGAGCAGTCCGAATTAACCGAAATGGTTATCAAAGGCTTAGATCAACAAGAGGGCTACCAGGTTAAAGTTGTAGATCTTGACCTAGGTAGGTCTGCAATTTCAAACAATGATGGTCTTGCACAACTGGTCTTTGATACAGATTTTACGTCGGCCTTGGATGCTGGTGAATTGAGTATTCGTTTTATAAGCTCTAAAAACGATGTGGACACAATGAACGTAAAAAATGTTGTCAGTGGTGTTGTATCCAAACTCTATGCCAACAAGTCCTTTTCTGATCAAACAGCAAAAGTGCTAAGTGGGATGGACGCTTCATTAAATGTAGAGGAAGTTTCAAATTCAATTTATAATAAAGTGAACTACAGATATAGTAAACAGAATCCATATGAGATTATTGAAACGACACCAAAAGGCGATTGGAACAAACAAACAGCTAGGCTACATAACTTTTTCGGATTTGCATTACTGTTTTCTGCGTATACAATTGTGTTTGGTGTTGGTGAAATATTGAATGATAAAGCCAACCATACATGGGACAGACTTATACAATCCCCAGTTTCCACAGGTGCAATATTGTTTGCAAACATGAGTACCACAGTCCTTATCGGTCTCATACAAATGGGTATCATTTTTATCGGAGGACAACTCTTATTCGGTATTGAGTTTGGAGCCAGTATGATCGTTATTCTCTTGATCTGTACAGCTTACATCTTCTCACTTACGGGCATGGGTTTGTTGCTTGCAAGTGTGTTAAAAAATCATGGACAGCTGTCAGCGATTACCCCCATCCTTCTTACATCGTTTGCCATGTTGGGTGGATGCATGTGGCCGCTTGAAATTGTTACATCTAAAATTCTTCTGGGTCTAAGTTTTATAACACCTCACAGATGGGCACTTGAAGCATTAGAGAATGTGACCCTTAAGGGGTTGGATCTAAGCGCATCATTTATGGGCATCGGCGTACTTCTACTAATGGGGACAGCATACGCAACAGTGGGTGGCATCTTTATTAATAGACGTCAAACGAATTAAGATATTGATTCTGGAGTGTATAGAAAAAACTATACACTCTTTTTTATTGCATAAACCGTCAGACTTAGCCGATACTCTTAGTAGAGCGTTCTTGTCATAAACGACAAGTCCAGGCGAAGGAATCCTACTGGAGTGAGTAAATTGAAAATAATTGATCAACTGTTTAAGTCAAATGTTTTTTCAAACAACAATCAAATAGATAATAACCGTCAGACAGCTCAAAATGCTATTCAGACTGGCAATAGTAAACTTAATAATTCGAAAGTTCCTGGAATGGATAAAGTGGCATCCATGCTTAGGAGTATTAATAGACCTGTGTCAGATTCAGAGGTATCATCCATAGAAAAATTCATGGAATCTTCTTCTGGAAACATGAAATCAAAAATTGAGACAGTTGAATGGGCGGCTGAAAAAGGCGTTGAAATGACAGATAAGAACCTAAATGCTATCCATGAAAGTCTAAATGGTCAAATGAATGAAGCAGAGATAATAGAAACCCTTTCTGGTACAAAAGACTTTGATAAGATGACAACAAAAGAGATCCTTCAAAAGATTAAAGAGGATCCAAGCATTCCAAAATCTTTTAAGGACTCAGTTGAGAAGGCTGTCAAAGAAGGTGTTCCTCTTGAAAAAGCCATTGTTTCGGCTGTAAAGGAATTGGTGAAAGCCAATGTTGAACTAAAAGGCAAAACAGTTTTTATTGAAAAGTCACCAGGGCAAGATCCCTGTGTTTGCATGAAACAGAGCGATTTACTTAAAGCTGTTGAGCTTGCACTCAAAGGTGTTTCGGAAGGCAAAGGTACATTTAAGGACCTTCTGAAGAGTGCTTTAAAAGATGTGGTGGGCGAGGATCAGCTCAAGGCAATGTCAGAGATTTTCTTTGACGGTGAATCAGATGAGAGCTTGAATACAGATCAAGTTATCGACGAAAATAATGAAGATCTAAGTCAATTTGAAGATGAAATGATAGAACGTCTAGAAAACTCAATAGATGAAGTCATGAGTGAAATGATGCGTGACATGGATCAAAGTGCTGGTGCAGAATTAATGGAGACTGCATCTGACACAAGATTTAAATCCTTCATTGTAACTAAAATTACAGCTCAAGCCATTGAAGCTAAAGAAACCTTTAACGAAGTTAAAAAAGAAATTGTTCAGTCTCTAAGAGATGTTGAAGTGCCCAAAACACCACAAGAGAAGTTGGATGTTAAAGAGGTGCTCAGCAAAGCAATTGAAAAATTAGATAACATTCTAATGAAAAGTGATGTTACACTATTTACAGGCATGAAAATGGAACGTGACTTATTAAACATGAGCTCTACTTTACAGGAAGCCAAAAAGCTTCTAGGCAAAGGTAACGTGGACGCCGCTATTGATATTACTAAAAACGTTCAATCTAAATTAGATAAAATGATCTTTAAACCTGCTGAGAAAAATATTCAACTGATGGCTTTTAAAAATGCTGAAGACCTTCTGGGTATGAAAAATACATCAATGCCATCGATTAACTGGCAAGATGCTTCACCTAGAGGTGTACTGGAACTTTTTAGAGACCTTGGTCTCAACCATGAACCTGAACTGGCAGAAAAAGTTTTAAGCCAGGAAAAAAGTTTGGATAAAAACGGAGATTATAAAATAAAAGACAATTTAAAAGCTGTTCTAATGAAAATGATGGAAAACGATGAACCTGATAATAGACGAGCCGTTGCAGGTGCTGAAAAAACACTGAATAACCTTACAGGTCAACAGCTTATGAATAAACTTGAAACCAAACAAGACACGCAAACCTTGTTTTTCCATGTGCCTGTTGAAGCAGCGGGTGAAGTGAATGACATGAAACTGTTTGTGAATGCCAGAAAAAATGGGGACACCATTGACTGGGAAAACAGCTCTTTGTATTTCTCTATAGACCTTAAAAAGTTTGGTGAAACGGGTATTCATCTACAATCTAAAGATAAGCTGCTTAGCATTTCGGTTAAAAATGATAACGAGAAGTTCGAAAATGTGATGAAACCTCTAGTAACAGCTCTTCAAAAAGAGTTTGTGGATGTTGGATTTAAATTAGGACCTGTCAAGTTCACGAAACTAGATGCGACCAAGTCTGCCAAAGACATTGTAAAGCCAAGTACAATTGATAATATAAACAAGCCAGTAAATAAAAATAGTAATGCAATTCAAGACAAAGCAAAAAATGCTAAGAAGGGATTTGATTTTTCCATATGAAAAAAGGAATAGGTATATACGATGATCAGATTGAATCCTATGCTAAATCAGATGTGAACAATTTAGATAGTTTTAGCCAAGTTATTAAAGATGAAGCTGAAAAACAATCTATACCGGTTGAAAGCGATATTCAAACCTTAAAAAATCAAGTGGGCAATGATCTTAGAAAAAACATTCCACCACAGTTGTTTGCTGTTGTAAGTGGCATTGTTGAAGTCATTGGCCAACTAGAGGAGGCCGAAGAAGGTGAAAGTTAAAAAGGTTGGCCGAACGTCTAACAATAAGGTTGGATCAGGTAAAAAAGTAGAAAGACCCAAAATTACATTTACAGAAATTTTAAGCACTCTAGATGACAATCGTGACAGGTCCAAAGAGCTCCTAGATGAACTCCTGAAAGACATTGAGAGTAAAGGGAAAGAACTTATTGAACATAGAACGGTTGAAACTCTTGTTGAATATAGAAATATGATCAAAGGTTTTGTTGAAGAAGCTGTTGAAGAAGGATACAAAATTGAAGAAAGACGTGGATTCAGTCGTTCGGGCAGAACCCGTGTTATGAGAACCGTTAAAGAAGTAGACAAACAACTTGTGAACCTTACAAACATGATTCTAGGACAAGAAAAGAAGCAAATTAAACTCCTAGAAAAAATTGGTCAGATACAAGGTTTGTTGGTCAATTTAACCATTTAATACATTTTGAAAGAAAACGCCTATACCAAATGACTTTTGTCTGTGGTATAGGCGTTTATTTTAATCGTTTGCATCAGGTGTTGTATTCTTAGCTGGGACAACATTAAAAGAGGTATCCGTTATATCTGACTCTTCCAATAGAATTTCAGCAGTTTCCCATTTAAATGTAGTACTTCTAAGGCGTCTAATTAGTCCTAGAAAGGCGGGTACACCGACAAATATAGTAACATAACCAATATACTCATGTGTAGAAGTAGGCAAATTTCTAACAAGAACAGCATAGAGATTATTAAGAGCATGCACAATGAATACCAATGCAAAGCTGCCTGTCTTGTAATATAAAAATGCAAGGTAAAGTCCTAGAATAAACGTATAGGCACCTTGAACAATATTCATATGAAAAACAGCGAAGAATACTGCTGAAGTTAAAATGCTAACCAGGGGTCCGTTGGATTTCAGTAATCCATCCATTAGGAGTTTCCTAATAAAAAATTCTTCAAATAAAGGAGCCACTAGAACCACAGCAATGACAGTCAAAAGTGTTTCGAAAGTAAAGAATCCAGAGACATTCATGAGCGCTTCAATATGTTCAGGTGTTTCTGCACTAAATAGTGAAGAAATTGTGTTTGTAACAAGCCCACCAGCCAGTGCGACGGCTAAAATACCAAAGATGGATAAAAGGATTGTTTTAGACTCCGGTAGGAATTTTAAGGATTGTCTAAAATGTATAGGTTCTACACGTCGCTTTTTAGTAAAACTGATCAGAATAGAAATGAGAAGTAAGTCAGCAATGGTCACAGCAACAAGATTAAGTATATTTGTTGAGTTCAACAGGATTTCATCAAAGTTCCCACCGGTAAACGCGGCAAATATGCTTATATAGACACCGCTTGCAATCCCAACACTAATTTCGATTATTGTTTTAACTAAGGTTACGAAAAGTAAGAACAGAAATGCTTTCCATATACTCGAGGGAAAGCTTTCGAGTTTGGGTTGATGGATCATGATGTCACCTCATTGTCAGGTTTTCCTAAGGATGCGAACGCCTACTTAAATATGGATTATATTATAGGATGCATTCATTATACAAAATAAAAGTGTACATAAGGTGAGCAGAATAATAATTTGTTGTAAATATCATGGTTTCTTTATAGGATATTAGGGCGTAATATGATAAAATAAAGCTATTGATGCCCGAATGTACGTTCGCAAAAGAGAGGTTAAAATAAATGGATTTAGCAATGTTAAATGAGAGACAACGTGAAGCTGTTGTTACAACGGATGGCCCACTTCTTGTCCTAGCAGGCGCCGGTTCTGGTAAAACAAGAGTTCTAACGAATAGAATTGCTTATATGATTGAAGAAAAAGGTGTATACCCAAGCCAAATACTGGCGATTACCTTTACCAATAAAGCTGCAGGTGAAATGAAAGACAGGATTGAGAGTTTGATTGGACCAGGCTCATCCACAATGTGGGTTGGAACCTTCCATGCGACCTGTGTAAAAATTCTACGCAGAGATATTGACCGTATTGGATACAATAGAGACTTTGTTATTTATGACACAACAGACCAAAAGACACTTATTAAATCATGTCTGAAGGAATTAGATATTGACGATAAAACAGTGACACCTAAGTTTGTGAGTTCAAAAATATCAGATGCGAAAAATGATCTTTTAACTCCAGAACAATATGAAGAACAAAATTATAGCGATTATCAGTTAAAACACGTATGTCGAATCTACTCTCTTTATCAGAAAAAATTGAAGCAAAACAATGCAATGGACTTTGATGACCTTATCTTAAAAGCGATCGAACTCTTGTCTGGAAATGATGAAGTCTTGTCATACTACCAGAGCAAGTTTAGATATGTATTGGTAGATGAGTATCAAGATACCAACAAAGCACAATATAAATTGGTTAACATGATTGCTGCAGGATATGGAAACCTATGTGTTGTAGGAGATATTGACCAGAGTATTTACGGATGGCGTGGTGCTGATATTCGTAATATTCGTGATTTTGAAAAGGATTATAACAATGCAAAAGTTATCAAACTTGAGCAAAACTATAGATCATCCAAAGTAATTCTAGATGCTGCCAATGCAGTTATAAAGAATAATACAGGTAGAAAACCTAAAGACCTTTGGACAGCACAAGAAGACGGGGCACTCATAAAATATTATATGGGTCAAAACGAATATGACGAAGGACGCCATGTTGCCGATCAAATTAGAAGTTTAAAGAGCAGAGAGGTTAGAGAGTACTCTGAGTTCTCAATACTATATAGAACCAATGCACAATCCCGTGTATTTGAGGAATGTCTCATGCGCGAAGGGATTCCTTACAGAATTGTCGGAGGTCATAAGTTCTACGACCGTAGAGAAATTAAGGATGCCATTTGTTACTTGAGATTGATACAGAATACAAGAGACAATATCAGCTTAATGCGTGTGATCAATACACCTAAACGTGGTATTGGTGCAAAGACAATTGAAAATATTGTTCTTCATGCTGCTGGCTCAGATATTTCAATGTACGAAGCAATTGAAGAAATGATGGAAGCGGGTATTTTACCTAAAAGAGCTGTATCAGGGTTAACTGACTTTATCACTGCCATTCGTCCTTATGTAAAAAGTAAGGCAGAAATGACTGTAAGTGAAGTTCTAGAAGGTGTGTTAAGAGACAGTGGTTATGAGGCTGAACTTGTGCTTGATCAAACCATTGAGTCTAAAAGTAGACTTGAAAACTTAAACGAGCTGTTGAATGTAACCAAGGAATTTGAAAATAGAGCAGAATCAAAACGTTTAGAAGATTTTTTAGCTGAAGTATCTCTCATGGCAGATATTGATGGATTAAAAGAAGAAGAAGACGGCGTGCTCCTTATGACCCTTCACTCGGCAAAAGGTTTAGAGTTCCCAGTCGTATTTTTGGTAGGGATGGAAGAAGGTATTTTCCCAACAGGAAGAGCACTGGATGATGACAACAGCCTTGAGGAAGAAAGACGGTTAGCATACGTTGGTATTACAAGAGCTGAGGAGCAATTGTTTATATCTCATGCTTATTTACGCAATCAATACGGTAAAACCAACGTGAACCTTGTGTCGCGTTTTATAGAAGAAATTCCAGCGGGACTGATAGACAGTGGCTCAGCGGATATTGCCAAACGAAAAACTTCAGACCTGAAATTTAAAGAGAAAATGGTCAAAGGTTTCCATTTGCCTAAAGCACGTGAAACCAAATCTGTGGCTGATGGCAGTTTAATCCCCGGAACAAAGGTCCTTCATAAGTCATTTGGTGAAGGGACTGTGATTACTAAAACCGGTTCAGGAGACAAAGCTGTAGTTACCATTGCTTTTAATAAAAAAGGTATAAAAAAACTTCAGGTTGGCATGGCTCCGCTTGAAATCATTAGTTAATTGAAGTCTTGATTTTAACTTGATTTGATGCAAATTTTTTATTAAAGTAATGGATGTAGATAAATACAAAAAATGCAGTAATTATACCATTAAACCAATATTCGTGAGCCGAAACTCGGCTTACGAATATTTTTCTTACATAATAAGTAGTGCTTTTTTGTACATTCATAGATTTGATTTTAATTTCTATGGTATATGAATAGTGAACTATAAAATACAAGTCAGTAAACTTTGAATGAAGGAAAGTAATATACAGTAAATATAAATAAATAAGAATGGATATAGCTAAAGTAGATTAACATACATAATAGTGAGGAGATAAATTATGTCTAATTTTTCACCTATGGAATACACAGATTTAATTAAATTAGAATCAAGTGCAATCAATGCAGACAATTTTTTAGCAAAAGAGACAATCGATAGATTATGTGAAACACTAAACTATCATAGTGACCAGTACTATAAATTTGACAATCCCAAAATAACGGATGCAGATTATGACAAGCTCATGAATAAGTTGATTGAGATAGAGACAGTCTATCCAGAGTTAAAAACTCCGGATTCACCAACACAAAGAGTCGGTGGGGTTGCGCTTTCATCATTTGAGCAAGTACGACATACTGTAAAACTTCTAAGTCTTGGTAATGCATATAATGGCAGTGAGCTCTTGGACTTCGATGGACGTGTTGTAAAAGAGATTACAGAACCCGTTAAATATACAGTAGAGTACAAAATTGACGGACTAAGTGTGGCATTACGTTATGAAAACGGTATATTTGTTGAAGGTGCAACACGTGGTGATGGTGATGTAGGCGAAAACATTACAGAAAACCTTAAAACAGTTCGAAGTATACCACTTAAATTGAAGGAACCCGTTTCTTTAACCGTCCGTGGTGAAGTGTATTTCCCCAAAAAGAATTTTGAAGCACTGAATAAAAGACAAGAAGAACAAGGTCTACAAGCCTTTGCAAACCCAAGAAACGCAGCAGCTGGATCACTACGTCAATTGGATTCCAAGATAACGGCATCTAGGCCACTAGATATATTCGTATTTGATGTTCTGTCAGGCAGCCTACCAAATGACAGCCATGCAGAGAATTTTGAGTACTTAAAAGAACTTGGTTTCACAGTTTCCAATTATAAAACCTTTGAGCATATGCAAGAAGCAGCAGATTACTGTGACAGTATGATCGTTAAACGCCATGAGCTGGAATATGAAATTGACGGTATGGTTGTTAAGGTGGATAGTGTTCCACAACGTGAAATCCTGGGTGTACGCGCAAAAAGTCCGAGATGGGCTATTGCTTATAAGTTCCCAGCTGAGGAACAAGAAACAATTATTAAAGATATTATTGTTCAAGTCGGGCGTACTGGTGTACTTACGCCTAAGGCTCAACTGGAACCTGTGGAAGTTGCAGGTTCAACGGTATCTTTTGCAACCCTCCACAACCAAGACTATATTGATGAAAAAGACATTCGAATTGGTGACCATGTCATCATTCAAAAGGCTGGAGATGTTATACCGGCAGTGGTAAGGGTTGTTACAGAAAAAAGAAGTGGTTCAGAAGAGGCATTTAAACTGCCTGAAAGCTGCCCTGAGTGTGATGAACATACAGTTAGAGCACAAGGGGAAGTTGCTCTAAGATGTGTAAACCCAAACTGTCCAGCTAAAATGAGAAGGGGTATTATACATTTTGTGTCTAGAACTGCCATGGATATTGACGGTATGGGTGAAAGACAAGTAGAACAGCTGCTTAAGAGTGGCATGATCCTGGATTATTCTGATCTATACTATTTAAAAGAGAAACGTGAGCGCATCACAATGCTTGAACGTATGGGCGAAAAGTCAGTAGACAATCTTTTAGCTTCCATAGAAAAGTCTAAAGAGAATGATTTATCTAAACTTTTGTCTGGTTTCGGTATCTCATTGGTAGGAGAAAGAGCAGCTTCGACCTTATCCAAGCGTTTTAAAAGTCTGGATGCAATTGTTGAAGCCGATCATATAGCTCTAACGTCAGTAGATGAGATAGGCGAGAAAATGGCTGAGTCAATACATGAATTCTTTTTAGATGAAGTGAATGTTAACAGAATTGCAAAATTGAAAGAAGCAGGCGTTAACATGACTTCATTAGAAGAAGACATCGTAGACCTTGATGCTTTCTTCGGTGGTAAAACTTTTGTTTTGACTGGAACACTGACTACTTTTAAACGTTCAGAAGCTAAGAAAATCATTGAGTTAAGGGGCGGAAAAGTTTCAGGGAGTGTCAGTAAAAAAACCGATTTCGTAATATATGGCGAAAATGCAGGCTCAAAACTTACAAAAGCTGGAGAACTTGGTGTAGAAACTATGACAGAAGATGAATTTGTTGAAATGGTGCAAGGGTAATAATGGTAAAGTAATCATGTTTTACGACAAAAACTGATTAAAAAGGACCAAGTGTTACAATTGGAGTCGAACATAAAAGATGTGTTTTCATTAGACTTAAATTAATAATAGTATAAGTAAAAAAAGCCAAACCCCTTCTAATCACACTGTTGTAGGAGGGGTTTTCTTTGTGTGATATCAGAAAAAACAACAAATAGTCAGAAAATTCAAACTGAAAAAGTGTAAATTCCATAATATCTGTTCGAACGAGATTGAACAAATATGAAGAAATATGCTTTGAATGACAAATGCATGATACAATTCGAAAACTTGCAAAAAAACGATTTCCTAAGATATGCGTATGAAATAAACTGAAAATTCCCGTATATCAAGTGATTCAGGCGATTATAACTTAGAAATACAGAAAATGTTGCTATTCAAGGATTCTGGCCTTATTACACATTCTGGAAATGTGAATTTTCTGTAATGAGACGTTAAAAAGGGTGGTAGCAAGCTTTACAGAGAATGTTACAATCTTTTAAAAGTTGTACAACGCTAGAAACGTTGAAAAATAGCCAAATTCACGGTATATTAAGTATATGTAAAACGCATTGCACTCTATTAAAGGTTTAATTTCTTGAATGTTAAAATATCATTAACAATTCAACTAAGGAAATGCGAGAGTTTATTACAACTTAGAAATCAATTTGAATTACACAAATTATTCAAGTTCGTTTTCAAGAATTGCATTTCTAAAAAAGATTTATACGAAATGATTCCTTATCAAGAATTACCTTATTAATAGGAGAGCGGGCAAAACAACTGAAAGGGGTGTAGCGATTTGGCAAGATATACTCTGCGTCGAGTAGTATCAATGCTGATTACGCTGTGGTTCGTCGTTACTATTACATTCTTCTTAATGCATTCAATTCCGGGAGGTCCTTTTGATTTAAATGAAAAGGCGCTTCCACCTCAGGTTCTTGAAGCACTTAACGAGAAGTATCATCTAAACGATCCACTGTACAAACAGTATTTTGATTACTTAAAAGGTGTAGCAACATTTGAACTTGGTCCATCATTCTCAAGACCAGGCATTACTGTAAATCAATTAATTGAGCAAGGCTTCCCAGTTTCAGCGAGACTTGGTGGACTTGCAGCTCTAGTGGTAATATCGGTGGGGATTCCTATTGGTATCATCTCAGCACTAAAACAGAACAAGTGGCAGGATTACGTTGTAACAATCTTCGCAACACTCGGGGTTGCGGTACCAGGGTTCGTACTCGGTACTCTCATCGTTTATGTATTTAGTGCAAAGCTCGACGTTCTTCCAGCGTACGGACTTGACACTTGGAAGCACTACATTGGCCCAGTAATCACACTAAGTGGTTTCTCACTAGCCTTTGTATCGAGACTTACGCGTTCTTCTTTATTAGAAGTAATGCAACAAGATTACATTCGTACAGCACGTGCGAAGGGTCTTCCTGAATTAACAGTTATTTTCAAACATGCTCTTAAAAACTCACTAATCCCAGTAATCACTTACATGGGCCCAATGATTGCGGCAATTATGACAGGTTCATTCGTAACGGAAAAGATCTTCGCTGTACCTGGCATGGGTCGTCACTTCGTTGAATCAGTAGGTAACCGTGATTACACTGTACTGCTTGGTACAACAATCTTCTACGCAGCATTCGCGATCTTTATGATCTTCCTTGTTGATATTGCGTACGGAATGATTGATCCAAGAATCAAATTAGGAGATTAGGAGGTTGACCATGAGCACTGAAAATATCGTTTCAAAAGATATGTGGGAGAAGGTCGATACTTCTCTACTTCAAGGTGACATTATTGCTAGACCAAGTATGACTTACTGGCAAGATGCGTGGAGAAGACTTAAGCAAAACAAATTATCAATGATTGGTCTTGTCGTAGTTATTCTACTGACATCACTGGCTGTACTAGGCCCACTGATGTCAAGCTATGAATACTCAGATCAGGATTTATCAATGTCAGGTCTACCACCTAGATACGAATACTACGAGGTAGGCGATACACAAATTTACCTTCATAAAGAATACAGAATTTATGAAGTTAAAGACGGCGAGTTCATTGAATCTTTACCAAAAGTAAAAGAAGACATGATGAAGCGTCAAAGAGTTTATAATGTAAACGGTACTGATGTTACTGTAGATTATAGCTTTGCTGCTAAGGCAAAAAAATCGGGTGATCCAAATGCTAAAAAGTTCGAGCTTCGCGTAGGCGATGAAGTGCTTCAGGTTGCTGGTAAATCTCAAAACAAAACGTACTGGTTCGGTACTGATGCACTGGGTCGTGACCTTTATGTACGTGTACTATTTGGTGCTAGAATTTCATTAACAGTTGCACTTGTTGCTACGGTTGTTCAATTCTTCATCGGAGTACTTTATGGTGGTCTGTCAGGTTATGTTGGCGGTCGCTTGGATGAACTAATGATGCGTATCGTTGATATCATCGCTACGATTCCACTACTACTTTATGTAATACTTCTAATGGTTGTATTCGGTTCCGGCCTTAAAACAATCATTATTGCAATCGGCTCCGTATATTGGGTTCGTATGGCGCGTCTTGTACGTGGTCAGGTCCTTTCTATCAAGGAGCAAGAATATGTTATGGCAGCTAAAACGCTTGGTGCTTCTACATGGAGAATCATGGTACGTCACCTGATTCCAAATGCTATGGGTCCAATCATCGTTTCTCTAGCTATGACAATCCCGAATGCGATCTTTACAGAGTCATTCCTTTCATTCATCGGTCTTGGTGTATCTGCACCGATGGCATCATGGGGTACTCTAGCGTCGGATTCACTTGGTGGTCTTAGAACATATGCTTACCAGCTATTCTACCCATCACTATTCATCTCATTAACTGTACTGGCGTTCAACTTCCTAGGCGATGGCCTACGTGATGCTCTGGATCCAAGACTTCGTAAATAGAAAGGAGTTATTATAATGAGTGACAAGATTTTAGATGTAAAAAATATGAAAACTTCTTTCTACACACATGTCGGTGAAGTCCAAGCTGTTCGTGGTGTTAGCTTTAGCCTTAAAAAAGGTGAAGCACTTGGTATCGTAGGAGAGTCTGGTTCTGGTAAATCGGTTACATCGATGTCAGTAATGCAGCTACTTCAATACCCAGGTAAAGTTAAAGAAGGCGAAATCATGTTTAAGGGTGATGACATCCTTAAAAAATCAAAAAAAGATATGATGAACATCCGCGGTGATGAAATCGCGATGATTTTCCAGGATCCAATGACTTCATTGAACCCTGTATATAAAATTGGCGACCAGATCATGGAAGCTATTATCCGTCACCAAGGTTTAAGCAAGCAAGAAGCCCGTGAAAAAGCGATCGAAATGCTTCGTATAGTTGGTATTCCATCACCTGACGAACGTATCGATAACTATCCTCACGAATTCTCAGGTGGTATGCGCCAGCGTGCAATGATCGCGATCGCATTATCATGTGAGCCAGATCTTCTAATTGCTGATGAACCAACAACTGCACTTGATGTTACAATTCAAGCACAGATCCTTGAGCTTCTTAAGGAACTAAGTGTTAAGATTGATACTTCAATTATTCTAATCACACATGACCTTGGCGTTGTTGCTGATGTCTGTGACAGAATTTGTGTTATGTATGGTGGTCTAATCATGGAAGAAGGAACGGCAGAAGAAATCTTCTACGAGCCTATGCATCCTTATACTATGGGTCTACTTAAGTCGATCCCACGTATGGATGAGGAAAGTGAAGACCAAAGACTGATTCCTATCCCTGGTTCTCCTCCGGATATGATCAAGCCTCCAGTAGGCTGTCCATTTGCTGCGCGTTGCCCATACACAATGAACATTTGTATGGAAAAAATGCCTGAGTACACGACGACTGAAACTGGTCACCGTGCAGTATGCTGGTTAAATCATAAAGATGCTCCAGAGACTGTTGTAGACACAGGTGTAAAGCGAGGTGTTAAGTAATGGCGAAGAAAAATGATGTTTTATTAGAGGTTAAAAACCTAAAAAAATACTTCCCAATTACGCACGGACTTCTAGGAAATAAAAAGAAGTACGTAAAAGCTGTTGATGATATTACTTTCAGTATTAACCGTGGCGAGACGCTTGGTCTTGTTGGTGAATCTGGTTGTGGTAAGTCTACAACGGGTCGTACACTTATTCGTTTATACGAAGTAACAGGTGGAGAAGTCATCTACGATGGCACAAACATTTCTCACTTAACAGAAAATGAAATGCGTCCTTTCCGTAAGAAGATTCAAATGATCTTCCAGGATCCGTACGCATCTCTAAATACACGTATGACTGTTGGCGATATCATTGGTGAGCCGCTAGATATTCACGGTATTGCTGAAGGTGATGAACGTCAAAATATTATTTGGGATCTTCTAGAACGTGTTGGTCTTAACAAAGATCACGCCAATAGATACCCACACGAATTCTCAGGCGGTCAGCGTCAGCGTATCGGTATTGCCCGTGCACTGGCTGTAAACCCAGAATTCATCATCTGTGATGAGCCAATCTCTGCACTGGATGTATCTATCCAAGCACAGGTTGTAAACATGCTTCAAGATCTTCAGGAAGAACTGGGACTGACGTACCTATTCATCGCCCATGACCTTTCGATGGTTAAGTACATTTCAGACCGTATTGGCGTTATGTACCTTGGCAAACTTGTAGAAGTTGCTGATGCAAACAAGCTATATGATGATCCTGAGCACCCTTACTCTCAAGCACTTCTGTCTGCTATTCCGATTCCGGATCCAGATATTATGAAGAACTCTGAGCGTATTATCCTTGAAGGCGATGTACCATCTCCACTGAACCCACCAAGTGGTTGTCGATTCAGAACACGTTGTCGTTATGCTTACGACCGTTGTGCATCTGAAGAGCCACAGCTTCGTGACATCGGTGAAGGACACATGGTTGCATGTCACCTTATGGATGACAAATACAAGTAAATCTTCAACATAGTATTGCAAATATGGTGTTTGCAGTCAAAATTATGGTATATGCGCGGGTGGGTTCGCCCACCTGTGTTTATGTATATACACTTACAGGCGTAAGTTTTTAAAAATGGAGGGGATTAATTTGGTTAAAAAGAGCTTATCACTACTGCTCGTGCTAATGATGGTTATCGGTTCTCTAGCGGGTTGTTCAGCACCTGCAGAAGAGCCAGCAGCAACTACTGAAGCACCAGCTGGTGAAACTACTGAAGCACCTGCAGAAGAACCAGCATCTACTGTAGAGCAAGTACTTAACTGGAACATTGGTTCTGAACCTAAAACGATTGACCCGGGCTTAAACGGTGCAAACGATGGTGGTCACGTAATCAACAACACATTTGAAGGTCTAATGCGTGAAGTTGATGGTCAAATCATGCCAGCTGTAGCTGAAAGCTACACTATGAGTGATGACCAACTGGTTTACACATTTACAATCCGTGATGCTAAATGGTCTGATGGTCAAGCAATCACTGCTCAAGATTTCGAATACTCATGGAATCGTGTTCTAGATCCTGAAACTGCATCTGAGTATGCTTGGATCTTTGACGAAGCAAACGTAGATTCTTTCAAAGCTATCGACGAAAAGACATTTGAAGTTACTCTAAAGGCTCCAACACCTTACTTCTTAGGTCTTACTGCTTTCTACACATTCTTCCCAGTACGTCAAGACGCTGTTGAAGCTGGCGCTGATGGTGCATGGGCTGTAGATCCTGCTAAGTCTATTGTAAACGGTCCTTTCATGCTAGAAGACTACCGTAATGGTGACCGTCTAGTTCTTGTTAAGAACCCTAACTACTGGAGAGCTGATCAAGTAACTCTTGATAGAATCGAAGGTCTTATGATCGTTGATGAAGCTACAGCGCTTACTGGTTACGAGTCAGGTCAATTACACATTATTGACACTATGCCAAATGCTGAAATTCCAAGACTTCTTGCTGAAGATCCTACATTCATGATCATGCCTCAAGATGGTGTTTACTACTACGCACTTAACACGCAAGTAGCACCAATGGATAACGAAAAAGTTCGTCGTGCTCTTATGATTTCTATCGACCGTACTGCGATCGTTGAAACTGTAACTAAGGGTGGTCAAATTCCTGCAACTACAATGGTTTCTCAAGCATCACGTGATGACCAAGGTAACGTATTTGCAATCGAAGCTGGCGATTATGGTATTCCTGTAGATGGTTCTGGTGCTGCTGAAGCACAAGCACTACTTGCAGAAGCTGGATACCCGAATGGCGAAGGTTTCCCTGAGCTAGAAATTATGTACAACACATCTGAAGGTCACAAGGCTATTGCTGAAGCGATCCAAGAAATGTGGAAACAAAACCTAAACATTAACGTTACACTTACTAACCAAGAGTGGGCTGTATTCCAGGACACTCGTAAGCAAGGTAACTTCCAAATCGCACGTTCTGGTTGGATTGGTGATTACTCAGATCCTATGACTTACCTAGGTATGTTCGTATCTGCGTCTCCAAATAACTACTCAAGCTGGGACAATGCTGAGTACGATGGGCTTCTAGAAGCTGCTAAGACTCAAACTCCTGCTGAGCGTTTCGCGACTCTATACAACGCACACGACATGGTTATGGAAGGGTCTGCTTACATGCCTATCTACTACTACACTGATCCAATCATGGTATCAGAAGCAGTAGCTAGCTGGGAAAAGACTACACGTAACACATGGTTCTTCGGTTTTGCTGAAATCGTAGAATAATAAAAGCTTAATACTCAACATATTAAGAAAATAGAAGAGCTCAAAGACCGCTATGACTGACGTCATGGCGGTTTTTTTAATGCAAACACCCAAATCTCCGATTTGGTGTGTTTGCATTACTCCACGGCGAACTCCTGTGGAGTGTCCTAACTGCCCGAAGGGCCCCACCCAAATCTATGATTTGGTGTATTTGCATTACTCCACGGCGATTTCCTGTGGAGTGTCCTAACTGCCCGAAGGGCTCTAAGCCCCAAATCTCCGATTTGGTGTGTTTGCATTACTCCACGGCGAACTCCTGTGGAGTGTCCTAACTGCCCGAAGGGCCCCACCCAAATCTCCGATTTGGTGTGTTTGCATTACTCCACGGCGATTTCCTGTGGAGTGTCCTATATACAGCACGAAGGGCTCTAAGCCCCAAATCTATGATTTGGTGTGCCCAGCATTACTCCACAGCGAACTAGTTTAAGCAGTCCTTTCTAATTTAGCCTATAATCTACGAATCAATCCACCAGAGAGTATCTACTCATATTAATCTAAAACTTCCATTCAAGGCGATTTTAGGCGTGAAAACCATGTCTAAACTATGTGGATGAACCCGATATCGAATTAAGAAGATTACAGTGTTCTATATATAATAATTCGTTTACTTGCACTAAAATGTAATAAAATACACTTCTGAATTGCTAAAATTCACCTATATTCCCAATGTTGAGCTCTAAAACTTTATGAGTTTATTAGCAAAATATATGTTTTAGTCTCTAAAATAAGGGAATAAAGTAATTTGTATGATAAATATCCAAAAGTCACTGTTTCTTTTTGGAAACATATGTATTGTAATAGGGCTTAAATATTAACAATTTTTAATATTCCTAAAATTCTAGCAAGGAAATTGATTTTCTGTGAAGAATATATTATAATACCATTAAGATTCCCTAATAATTAGATTCAAACTTACATATTTTATTAATGGGAATTAACAAATGATATATCCGTGATGCAGAGACCCGCATCTCTCTCATCGTGTATATATATTTTTATGTCCAACTGGACAGAAACAAGTTAAAGACAATGGAGGGGATTTATTTGTTTAAAAAAAGCTTGGCTATGATGCTAATGCTAATGATGGTAATTGGTTCATTAGCAGGTTGTTCGGCACCAGCGGAAGAACCAGCACCAGCAGCAGAAACTACTGAAGCACCAGCAGAAGAAACAACAGAAGCTCCAGCAGAAGAACCTATGGCTGTAGAGCAAGTACTTAACTGGAACATTGGCTCTGAGCCAAAAACTATTGACCCAGGCCTAAACGCAGCATCAGATGGCGGGGACGTAATTAACAACATGTTCGAAGGTCTTGTGCGTGAGTGGAATGGCAAAATTGAGCCAGCAATCGCTGAGAGCTACACTGTAAGTGATGACCAAACGGTTTACACATTTACAATCCGTGATACTAAATGGTCTGATGGCCAGCCTATCACAGCTTTCGATTTCGAATATGCTTGGAATCGTGTTCTAGATCCTGAAACTGCTTCAGAATACTCTTGGATCTTTGACGAAGCAAACGTTGATTCTTTCAAAGCTATCGACGAAAAGACATTTGAAGTTACTCTAAAGGCTCCAACACCTTACTTCTTAGGTCTTACTGCTTTCTACACATTCTTCCCAGTACGTCAAGACGCTGTTGAAGCTGGCGCTGATGGTGCATGGGCTGTAGATCCTGCTAAGTCTATTGTAAACGGTCCTTTCATGCTAGAAGACTACCGTAATGGTGACCGTCTAGTTCTTGTAAAGAACCCTAACTACTGGAGAGCTGACATGGTTAAGCTTGAAAGAATCGAAGGTCTTATGATCGTTGATGAAGCTACAGCTTTAACTGGATACGAGTCGGGTCAAATCCACGCAATTGATGAAATGCCGAATGCAGAGATTCCAAGACTTCTTGCTGAAGATCCTACATTCATGATTATGCCTATGGATGGCGTTTACTACTACGCTCTAAATACAAAAGTTGAGCCTATGGATGATGCAAATATCCGTCGTGCTTTAACAATCGCAATTGACCGTACTGCAATCGTTGAAACTGTAACTAAGGGTGGTCAAATCCCTGCAACTAACATGGTTTCACAAGCTTCTCGTGATGACGCAGGTAATGTGTTCTCAATGCAAGCTGGCGACTACGACATTCCTGTTGATGGTTCTGGCGTAGAAGAAGCTAAGCAACTTCTAGCTGACGCAGGCTTCCCGAATGGCGAAGGCTTCCCAGAGCTAGAAATTATGTACAACACTTCTGAAGGCCACAAGGCTATTGCAGAAGCTATCCAAGAAATGTGGAAACAAAACCTTAACATCGACGTTACTCTAACTAACCAAGAGTGGGCTGTATTCCAGGACACTCGTAAGCAAGGTAACTTCCAAATCGCACGTTCTGGTTGGATTGGTGATTACTCGGATCCTATGACTTACCTAGGTATGTTCGTACAGGGTTCTCCTATGAACTACTCACAATGGGAAACTCCAGAGTATGACGCTCTTCTAGAAGCTGCTAAGACGCAAGCTCCTGCTGATCGTTTCGAATCTCTATACGGCGCACTTGATATGGTAATGGAAGGTTCTGCATACATGCCTATTTACTACTACACAGATCCAATCATGGTTTCTGAAAAAGTAGCTAACTGGGAAAAGAACACGCGTAACACTTGGTTCTTCGGTTTTGCTGAAATCGTAGAATAATTAAGTTACACTCAACAAAAACAGATAAAGGGCTTGTCAGATATATTCTGACAAGCCCTTTTTATTGGGGTTCTAAGTTAATAGTGGGGTGCGGTCTTAATGGATCGTGCTCCAATTCTATTTTTTGGAGTGAAAAGAGAAATAAAATAGTTACAATATTAAGGAAAAAATAATTTGATGTTTTGCAGATAGTGTAAATCCGCTATAATAGTTGTGGAGACTATTTGGAAGGAGTCGCAATATGGAAACGGGAAAATTAAGCTCTGAAAATTTACAAGAGATGATAATAGATCAAATTAAACCAATTCATGATGATATTTTAATTCGACCAGGTGTTGGTGAGGATTGCTCAGCAATTGCGTTTGGGGAATTTGCATGTGTCTTATCCACTGATCCTATTACGGGTGCAGCAAGCGAAATTGGGCGCCTAGCAGTACATATTAACTGTAACGACATAGCATCATCAGGTGTAAGACCGATGGCGCTTATGTTAACAATATTGGTACCACCAGAAACGACACAAGAAGAACTGTCCCAAATAATGATTCAAGCCTCAGAAGAAGCAGCAAAACTGGGTGTGGACATTATTGGAGGACATACAGAAATAACCACAGCGGTTAACCGACCACTTGTTTCTGCCACAGCAATAGGTAAACAGCTCAAAGAAAAGCTGGTGACTACAAGCGGTTCAAGTGTTGGTGACGTGGTGATTTTAACAAAAAATGTGGCACTAGAAGGCACTGGCATCCTTGCTTTTGACAAAGAAGAGGAACTTTCAAAGGTTTTAACCGTTGCTGAACTACAGACGGCCAAAAATATGTTAGACAATATTTCAGTAATTCCAGAAGGTGTGTTAGCGGGTTCAATGAATGTTAGCGCTATGCATGATGTAACAGAAGGTGGCGTATTAGGCGGGGTCTGGGAAATATGTGAAGCCAGCTCTCTTGGTTGTGTAATAGATCAGAATCAACTGCCTCTTGAGAATGAAACACTTAAAATATGTGATCATTTTAAGATTGACCCACTAAAACTTATTTCTAGCGGATGTATGCTGATGACAGCAACTGAAAAAGATTCGGTTGAATTACTAGAGGCCTTAAAGGCTGAAAATATTCAGGCTGCAGTTATTGGGAAAATGACAGAAGCTAAAGAGGTTCTACTTAAAAATGGGAAAAATTCTATAGAAGTAGATCCCCCTGAAGCGGATGAACTCTATAAAGTCATAGACTAGAGGCATCATTTTTCATTACACAATATAACACGTAGGTTACATCTCCTTGACAATAAATGCAGTCAATTGACCTACCAACCAAGTACGTTATATAACTAAACTATAATCAAATTTAAAATTATATTTAAAACAATTTGGAGGCGTGGCTATGAAGCGAATATTATCTTTCGCACTTATTTTTATCATATTGTTTGGCATGATACAGCCACCATCATATGCAGAAGACTTTCTAGAATATGGATCTGTTGAACTTATTGATGGTATTACTTGGGAAGCAGGAACCTATACAACGGTAGGACTTATGTTTGCAGGTGACAGTGTTGTTACGGACGTGCCCAGTGTTTTATATAATCTAGATGGCAAAACAAGAACACTTATTCCAGTGGGTGTAATAGCTGAGTTAATAGGTGCTGAAATAGGTTGGAAGCAAGAAACGCAAGAAGTGTCCATGAATTTTAATGGAAAAACAATTGTACTCAAAATAAATAGTGACACGGCATACATTAATGGTAAACCTTATGCACTTCCAAATAAAGTACCAGCAAAGTTACTGAGCTACAATGGAATTACGAGAACCATGGTTCCGGTCAATATTTTAGATCAGTTTGGCCTTGAGTTCGCATGGAATGGCGAGTCCAGAACTGTTGAAATCAACTACCCTTATCAGGAAATTAATGATGTAGAGTACGATGATACAGGAAGATTCCAAGAGATTCACATCAATACAACCGGTCAGGTTTTAACAACGTCATATTTTTTAGACGGTTCAAAGCTAGATTCAAAAGATAAAATTATCATTGATTTTGAAAATACAGGATTTGATCTACCAAGTTATAAAGTAAGAGATGGAAAAAGAACGATCGATTTAATTTATGGAAGTATTGATCAAATCATAACGTATCCTGTTGAAAATGAAAAAAAGACTCGAATGGAAATTGAGTTAAAAACAAGAAAAGGTTATGACATTTTTTATGATGAATCCAACAGTCGTGTTGTAGTTCGATTTATAAACAGCGTACGAGACATTAGAACAGAACAAATATATGCTGCAGAAACTGTTGTAATCAATACGGGTGAAATGCCTGCATACAACGTAACGCGACTAAAAGACAGAGTCGTGGTTGACGTTATGAATGCACTTATGAAATATAGAGATGGTGCCTACGAGGTTGCAGAAATTAATGAGGGTGGTGTGAAAAACATTGCATACTCACAGTACGACACCATCGGTGATCCCATTTATGAAGATGAAGATATAGTGTCTCGTATAGTCGTTAGCTTAGACAAAGAGACGTCTGTAGACGATGTTTATATTGAGAACATTGACAATGAGATCTTTATTTATGTATCGGGTAATCCGCTTGATGGATTTGAGTATGTAAAAAATGCTCTTGAAACCGCTCGACTCAACATGAACTTCACAAATATGGGTCAGGTCGGATCTTCTTTTAACAAGAATACTCAGAATGTAGTTTTAGAAGTGCCAAAGGATAGTGTAGATCTGAAAAACATGAACGTTGATATTGATGATTCAATCATCGATAACATCAGTATTTTAGATAATCCGAACAGTGATTCGTATTCTGTTACGATTAAACTTTCAAAAGGAACACGTGTGGTTGCATTGCCTGGTGAAGCATATGCCAATGGTATTGAGTTAATCTTTATTAACGAGGACCTACAGAATTCCATTTGGAGAAACAAACTTATCGTAGTTGATGCAGGACATGGCGGATCTGATTCCGGCGCTGTAGGGACAAAAATTGTAGAAAGTAAACTGACGCTACAAGCAGCCAAGGAACTAAAGAAGAAGCTTGAAAGTGTTGGTTTTAAAACCTACATGATTCGTGATGCAGACGTTAAAATTGCTCCATCTTACAGAATGCGTGTTGCAAATGACATCGGTGCAGATCTGGTTATTAGTCTTCACATTAATGCTGCTGAAAATAAAGATGCACGTGGTGTTGAGGTTTTATATGCAGATGAAGCAACGGGTAGGAAGAAAAATCTTGCACAAACACTTCAGGACAAATTAATTTCTGCACTGGGTTCTGTGAATAGAGGGATTGTGCATAGACCTAATCTGTATATGTGTCGTGTACCAACAATGCCTTCAGCACTGGTTGAGTTAGGATTTATTTCTAATGCAGCAGAACAAGATAGAATGATGAATCCGTCATTTATGAAAACTGCAGCAGAGGCAATGTTAGAAGCGGTCCTAGATTTCCTAGATTAGCAATGTTTTACAGCCTTCCTCGTTGGGTATATTCCCAGCAAGGAAGGCTTATTTTATTGTGCGAATGATTCACTGGCATGGGTCGGGTGAGGAGCTGTCTATGATTCTATATCGAAACGAAATTGAATCCACATTTGAAGCTGTTCATGACACTGTTGGCGAAATCATGGACCAGTTAAAACTGGTAGATTCCATAAATAAAACATATCTTCTATTTAGAATTAACTTTATGCTCCGTGAGGTGTTAAATAATGCCGTTGAACACGGGAATAAGTTTCATGAAAACAAAGTGATCTTTATTGAAATTGTATTAGATAAAAATCTCTTAATTACAAAAGTAAAGGACGAAGGAGAAGGGATAGTTCTAAATCCTTCACATGAACACAACATGGAATATATTCTTAGAGAGAGAAACCGCGGAATTACACTTGTAAGGCAGTATCAATTCCAATTAGAGGCAGATAACACAGAACTTTGCGTGACATTAGACTTGGATTCTGTGGTTGAGGAGGTTACACATGATTAAGACACTTGACGCGAGCATCTTAACTTTAACACTACAAGAAGACTTGGTTGCATCTAATGTTAGAGACTATAAGTCACAGGTTGAAGACTATTTGTTAGATGAAATGGGAAATGTAGATGAAGTCATACTGGATTTATCTGCTTGTGAAAACATTGATTCTGTAGGTGTAACATTTGTAGTAGGTGTGTATAAACAAGTAACAAATGAGGCCATGGGTTTTAGAATTGTAGGCAGCAGCGATGAGATAAAACAGCTGTTTAAACTTATGAAGTTAGACGAGTTTTTCGATTTATAAAATATAAGATTGTAAATTAGGGGTGAGCGTTTTGGAATATAACATACTCATAGCAGACGATGTAGAAATGAATAGAAGACTCATCACTGATATTTTAAAAGGCAAACTGGATAAAGTTAGCTTTTTACAAGCTGCAAATGGGCAAGAGGTATTTACGATCCTAGAAAAGATTGATATCGACCTAATCGTACTTGATCTCATCATGCCTGTTATGGATGGTTTTGAGGTCTTAAGCCAATTGAAAAGTGATGAAAAATATAGTGATATACCAGTCATAGTCAGTTCTGCAATCACTGAAATATCAAGTATTGAAATGACATTAGAGATGGGTGCAATTGATTATTTCACCAAACCCTTGTCTCCTGAAGACATGGAAATAATCCTGCCACTCAAGGCCAAAAATGCACTTCAATTCTACGATCAACAAAAAACAATTGCTTCACTCAATAAAGAAATTCAAGTTGAGTTAAAAAATGCACATGACTTTCAAAGTATTATGCTGCCCAAATCAAGAGACTTTGAAAAGGTGGATTTATTTATCAAATACCAGCCTTCACTTGGTATTGGTGGTGATTGTTTTGATTGTTTCGAGGTTGATGGAAAGCTTTGGTTCATTATCGCTGATGTTACTGGACATGGAATTGCAGCAGGGATGGCATCATCAATGGTGAAGATCATGTTTAGATGTAGTGTTAAAGGCAAAGATATGACCCCTGTATCTGTTCTAGACAAGGTGAACAAAAGCATCTTTGATATCTTTGATTTTGGAAATAGTTTTAACTATCTTGTATTCACTGCTTTTGTCGGGTGTATAGAGAACAACGATTTCCACTATGCGAATGCTGGTCAACCTTATCCACTTATCTATCATCAAAAAACAAGAAGTATAGAAATAATAGAAGAAGGTGGCATGCCGGTTGGTGTGTTTGAAGAGGCATCTTATCAAAATTTCTCAAGGAAATTGGGTGAAGGAGATTCGATTTTCCTTTATACGGATGGACTCTTCAGTTCTGGACAAAAAACAGATTTTGTTAACTGGAAATTGGTTCATGAGTTCGCCCAAAATCATAAAAATGAGATTTCTGACGAACCCAATATTTTCTTAGATGAACTATTTTGGTATTTCCACGTTATTCATAAATCAGATAATAGCAAGTCGGAACATGACTTTACAGATGACGTTGCCATGATGCTCCTTAAAATAAAATAAAGCCAAAATAAAGAAAAATAGAAATATTGTTTTAAAAAAATCACCCCAAATCTGAGTTGCACACATAGATTTGGGGTGTATTATTTTTGAGTTTACTTTAAATCATGAATAATATTTGGAATGAGTATCTTGAACGAAAGACTATAGCCCTCTAAATCTACAATATCCACGCGTCCTTGAAGGGCAGTAGAAATTATATTGTAGAGAAGGTGTAGTCCCAGACCACTGCCACCACTACCAAATTTAGTAGTGTAAAAGGGTTCAAATACCCTGTTCACTTGATCTTCTTCAAGTCCGACCCCATTATCTGAAAAGAGGATAAGTAAATCATTATTTTGCGCTTTTAAATCAATGCAGATGTGGGGGTCTTCCCCTAAACTATCGCTGAAGCCGTGTAAATAAGCATTGTCAATAAGGGTTTCAAAGATCTCTTGAATGAGTCCTCTTGGGGCCTTTATTTGAATCTCATGGCTATAATGTATATTGAAGTGAACCTGGGAATTACGTTCCCGGTATACCGCAATAATACTGCTAAGTCGCTCATTAAGCGAGAAGACATTAACATCCTTTTCAGCCTGTAGAATGGATATTTCTTTAAATCTGTTCAAAATACCGATGGTTTTATGAAGGGTATCTATAATTAACCGTGTCATATCATTGGAATCGGTTATGAATCCATGTAGGTCCTTACGACTGAGCCTTTTGTCTTCATACAATTGGTGAAGTTCTCTTTGCATAGACTCAAGATAGGTTACAGTTGTAAGAGCAGTCCCGAGCGGTGTATTAATTTCATGTGAAATACCCGCAAGCAGTTGCCCAAGAGCAGCATTTTTCTCTGTTTGAATAAGTTTGTCTTGTGTTTCTTTTAACTCCTCAAGGGAATCTTCAAGTTCACTTTTTGTAACAATAAGCTCCGCCTGTGTTTCTTGATTTTTTGCAAGAGATACTTCTAAATACTCGTTCATTTGTGACAGTGCTCGAGTTCTATCCTCAACTCTTAATTCCAGTTCCTGATTAAATGTATTAAGTTCGGCTTTACTAATTTCCAGATCGTTAGAGTAGTTTGTAATGGTCTCCATTTGTACATTAATACGGGTGAAATCATCATTAATACGATCAGCCATATTATTAAAATTTTCCCTGAGTATTTCAAATTCATACTTGTAGGAGTCGTGAATACGCGCTGTGTAGTCTCCAGACTCGTAGACCTTCATTGTGTTCGATAAGTGCAGTATAGGTTTGAAAAGCCAGTGTGAAAACCGTATAGATATGAAAAAAGAAGCCAATATAGCAAAACCAATAATGATGATCATATACTGAATAAGGCGTGTTGTCCCTTTTGTAAATGCAGAGGTCTCGATAATTGCAATTGAAAACCACTGCGTTTGTTCTAGCTGGCTGTAGCTAATAAAGTAATTACGTCCGTTGTAAAGGGTTTCAAAGTTGCTTAGCTCAGTTATTCTGTTCTCTGGAAGCTTTATGCTCTCTTTCAGTGTGTCACCAATGACGTGGTTTAATAATCCCTCTGGCAGTTCTAGATCATCTGGACTAGGTTGGGCTATTACAGCGCCACTTTTATCTGCTATAAACATAAAACCAGATTCATCAAATCTAAGATGATCAATGGCTTCGTTAAAAATGTCGGGATCTAAATTGATCACAAGCACACCTGAGTTTTCCAGTGTAATAAAATTCTGAAAGGATTTTAAAACTGCTATGACTGGTTCATCCGGAGAATAAATAGGATGTGATTGTGGGGGCAACCAAATGTAACTGGACTTATTTTCCCACGCAAGATCTATAAAGGAAGGGTCTGTAAATTCTTTTTCCTTCACATCAAGAAATTTGTTTACTGGAGCACCTATACTAAATCCGTCATCCCCAATAAAAACAAGGCTTTCAATATGGTCAAAAGCTTGCTGTTGAGGTTCGAGAATTTTAACAGCCTCAGTCCGAGCTTCATACCTAGGCATTTCTGCTGTAAACTCAGTTGTGATTAATCGGTTAAACTTTTGATTTCTGAATACCTGTCTGGAAAGATTAACAACAGTATCTGAAATATACTCAATGAGAAGTCTGTTTTGTTCAATACTCGTTTGCGTACTTTTAATAAATGCTTCTTTTGTCTGTGATTGATAATAAGATGTAAAAAGAGTGCCAACCATAGTGAAAGACACAATTAAAATGAGTACGTTAATGATGTTAAGTACTCGGAAAAAACTAGGTTTTTTAGTTGGTGTATTGTCGTCTATAGCAACATCTTGCCTCTTTGTCATAGTCTCAATCCTTATTTTTAGTCTATCAAGTATATTCTACCCGAAAAATTCAATGATTATCGGGATTTATGGCTAAGAACGGGTATTTTCATTAATAACCATTGGAGGGATACACATGAAGAAGAATCTGTCGAACCTACTTGCATTCATTTTATTTATCACCATACTCACTTCGCTATTTCAAATAGTGAATCAACCAACGACGCAAAACAGTATAACTGGAAAAGACCCTATTAATGTGGAAAAAGAAGCAGAACGTATTTATGGAGGTTATATTAACCTTGTTGCCAATCAAATTGAGTCTAAAATAGACAGCATATTTAACGAACTGGCCATATTAAGAGATATAAACCAGTCCTATATAGACAATGGTGTATTGCTGGAACCTGTAACAGACGCAATGAAAGGGAACCCGTATACCACAGATAAACTGACCTATAACGGCAAATGGTATCAGAACACCCCTGACGAACCCAATGTTGTAATGGTCCACCGTCATCTTTTAGAAAACAATGGAGAGATAAAAGAAGAAGTAAGGTTTGATTTAGACAACACACTGATCTTGGATTTTGTACTCCCTTCATTCCAACGTAATGGCGTGAACAAACAACTGGCATATGCACAAGGTGGACTAAATAAATCATTTACAAGGATGTCACCGTGGGTGGATTTAGGAACACTATTTTATGAAGTTTATCCTGCATTTATTGACACAAATATTTGGGAAGCCTTTAACCCAGGTCTTGTAGCTGCCTTCGAAAAAAGAATGCAAGAGGAACCAGGGGTAAAAGAAGACCCAAACAAGCTCGCTCGGGTTCTACTTCCTGTTCAAGACGGTGTTACAGGCGAAATAGTGATGACCTTTACATCACCCGTATTTGATCCTGATAGAGAAAAATTTAGGGGAACCGTAGCCTTTGATGTAACCATGAAGGATCTGACAGATCTTGTAGAAGGGATACATTTATTTGAGAATAGTTTCTCCTTTTTATCCCAGTCTTCAGGGAATGTCTTTGCCATTAATGATGAGGGTGCAAAACAACTTGGATTTGAAGAAGCACTGGATAGCCTAGAAGTCACTGGAAAAGGAGTCGGCTTTAATAAACTTGAAAGAATGCTGGATAAAAGCATTTATGATGATGTAAAGTCTTTAAAACTACCACTGGACAATGAAGCAACTTACAAACAAGTGAATCTAAATGGTATTAATTATGTGGTTGTAATGCAAAAGCTTAAACCCTTCCAGATTTGGATTGCCAACGACTGGTTTAAGAATGAGAGCTGGGTTGTGGGACTACTTATACCTGAGTCAGAGTTGATTCAGGAAGCTTTAATAAACAGTTCAGAAGAGAATGTTAAGGGAAATACGAATATGATTCAGATTTATCTAATGGGAATCTCCGCGTTTGGATTGCTCCTAATTTCATTGTTTAATACCAATAAACCAAACTCTGCCAAGAAGGACTAATATGATACAATAGATAGGAAAATATTGATATGTAAAATAGGAGGCAAACAAATGGAGCGTATAGACAACCGCATGGTTGATGAAATAAGACCTGTGAAAATTACACCAAATTACTTGTTACATCCACATGGTTCTGTTCTAATTGAAATGGGACTTACAAAAGTAATTTGTACAGCAATGGTAGAAGAAAGAGTGCCTCCCTTCCTTAAAGGAAAAGGTTCTGGGTGGGTTACGGCAGAATATGGTATGATGCCTGGCTCAACACAACAAAGAAAAATTAGAGCTGCCGCAAAGGGTAAAATAGATGGCCGTTCACAGGAAATCCAACGTCTTATAGGTCGTTCATTACGATCTATAGTCGAGTTAGATAAACTGGGAGAGCGTACTGTATGGATCGATTGTGATGTTATTCAAGCGGATGGAGGCACACGTACAGCGTCTATTACAGGTGCCTATGTTGCACTGATGTTGGCACTTGAAAAAATCAAAGCAGATAACCTAATTGATGAAATTCCTGTTAAAGACGCTGTTGCAGCAATCAGTGTTGGCATAGTAAAAGAGACACCTGTTCTTGATCTTTGTTACGTTGAAGATTCAGGCGCTAAAGTTGATATGAACCTTATTATGACAGGCGATGGTAGATTTATTGAACTTCAAGGCACAGGAGAAGAAGCACCATTTACCAAAGACGAACTGACTGCCATGATGGAATACGGTGAAAAAGGAATTCGTGAATTGATTGAGATTCAAAACGAAGTCCTAACATCTGCAAAAAAATAATTTAAGTATACTTCAGCATAGGTTGAGATCCATTCGACTTATGCTGTTTTATAATAATAGAATAAACACACGATCAAGACAGGAGGCATAGTGATGCAGAAAGTAATATTAGCATCGGGCAATAAACACAAACTTGAGGAAATCCAAGAAATATTGAAGGATTACCGATTAGAGTTAGAGACAATGCATGATGCAGGTCTGGTAGATTACGAAATTATAGAAGATGGCGATACATTTGAAGCCAATTCACTTATAAAAGCAAAAGCGGTTATGAAGGAACTTGGTATTGTTACTATAGCAGATGACAGTGGGCTTGAAGTTGATGCTCTTGATGGGGCGCCAGGTGTTTATTCAGCAAGATATGCTGGTGAGCATGCAGATTATATTGCGAATAATGTAAAACTTGTAGAAGAAATGGCAGATATACCAGATGACAAAAGAACTGCACGTTTTGTTACAGTGCTCACAATGCTATTTGAAAACGGACACACAATTGTTGTACGTGGTGAGGTTGAAGGCAAAATTGGGTATGAGCCAAAAGGAGATAATGGATTCGGATATGATCCGCTATTTATTGTGCCAGAACTTAATAAAACTTTTGCAGAATTAGAAGCGGGTGAAAAAAATGCTCTAAGTCATAGAGCAAATGCGTTAAAACTATTAAAAGTGGAGTTGGATAAATACTTGGAGGCGTAAATATGCGTATCGGAGTGATTAGTGATACCCATGGTGATATTGATTTAGCACTAGAGGCAATAAAGCAGATGGGGGAAGTCGATGTAATTCTACATGCGGGTGATACCTATTCTGATTTAATTGAGATATCGAAAAAAGTGAAAATCGAAATGATTGGTGTACGCGGAAATATTGGAAAAGAAGATGAGGGACCAAGAGAATTGGTTTTGGAGCTTGGTGGATTTCGGATATTTTTAGTTCACGGTCATTATTATGATGTGAAACATAGCCTGATGAGATTATTTTATAGAGCCAAAGAACTTGAAACTGATATAGTTGTATATGGACATACACATTTGGCACTTAGTGCAGTCGAAGATAATATACTTTTTTTGAATCCTGGAAGTATAGGTTATCCGAGAGGAAAATATAAAAATAGCTATGCAATACTGGATTTAAGCGGTAAAAAGGCCACTGTTGAAATATTGGAAATTGTCTAACTTTAACAAGTCTTGAAGCTTAAAGTGGTTCTAAGCAAGTGGTATCAACGTTTAGGACCACTTTTGTAAGTTTGAAAAAAACTTTGCAAAAAGTGTTGACGGTATCCCGTAGGACATGTATAATAAATCTTGTCAGTCGGACGAGCACTTGTTTGACGGGGTGTAGCGCAGTTTGGTAGCGCATCTGGTTTGGGACCAGAGGGTCGCGGGTTCAAATCCTGCCACCCCGACCATTTAACTAATCAAGTCACATTGATTGGTTGTACATTGCTCGAAAGATTGAAATAAATACGCGTCATTAGCTCAGCTGGATAGAGCAACGGCCTTCTAAGCCGTAGGTCTGGGGTTCGAATCCCTAATGACGCGCCATTTACCTGGCGGTTGTAGTCAAGTGGTTAAGACACAGGATTGTGACTCCTGCATTCGGGGGTTCGAATCCCCTCAGCCGCCCCATTTTTACAAAAAAATATTGGGGATTAGCCAAGTCGGTAAGGCAGTGGACTTTGACTCCATCATGCACAGGTTCGAGTCCTGTATCCCCAGCCAATTGTGACCCATTAGCTCAGTCGGTAGAGCACCTGACTTTTAATCAGGGTGTCCTGCGTTCGAGTCGCAGATGGGTCACCATTATTTTTTTGGCATAAATTATCAGAAAATTCAGGCGATTTGAATTAAAATTATAAATTTCTAGACTTACATATCTGTAAGTCTTTTTTTGTGGGTAACAATAAACTAATAGGATCATAAAAAAAATCAACTTGTAACAGGCTACTAAGTAAATGTTTGACGTGGCTGATTATTTTGTAAAGGCAAAATAAAGGAATAATTGAATACTTCGAGAATGGTAGAAGAATTACTTGTTTTGTGAATGAAAGGGGAATTAATGTGCAGACAATTGCTTTCATCACCATCATAGTCATTTATACCGCTTATATTTTAGTTTCTAGGCTGCTTTTGAAAAGAGATTTAGATGCAATCAGGTCTATCCTTAAAAGCTATGCTGAAGGGGATATTCTGGCACAGATGGACAGAAATCTAAAGAGTAGAACCATCGGTAGTATCAGCAAAGAGCTTCAAGATCTACAAAAAACACTTAAGGAATGGGTTTACGAAATTATTAGGTCAGAAGTCCAGTTAAATCAGTTTGCTTTAAGTATGGAGGAAAATGCAAAGGGTTCATTAGATCAGATGCAAGATATTTCATCAGGTGTTGACTTAATACTAAAGAATTCCTCTGAGATTGCCAGTGGTTCTGAGGACAATGCCGCTATATCAGAAGAACTTCTTGGAACAGGTATGGAAGTATCTGAGTATGCTGCGAATATTAAAATAACAACGGCTTCATCGGTTGAAGACATTCAAAGTGGCTCAAGTACCATCGAAGAAGCTTTAGACGGCATATCCCGTGTGGGTGACCAAATGAAGAGAGCTGAGAAATCAATCAAAGTTCTTGTTAACCAGATCGGCAAAATATCTGACATGGCAGATGGTATCTCAAACATATCAGACCAGACCAACCTGCTGGCTTTAAATGCCTCTATTGAAGCAGCAAGGGCTGGAGATGCCGGCCGTGGTTTTGCTGTCGTTGCAGGGGAAGTCACAAAGCTTGCTGATGAAAGCTCCAGTACAGCGAGTAGAATAAATGAGCAAATTGAAGAGATTCAAAAAAGTATAAATACAGTGACCTCAGATATTGGTGAAAGTGTTCAAGAAACAGAAAAAATTCAGGTTGCCAATAAATCAGCTGTAGAAAGCTTACAGGAGATCGTGCGTAAAATAGAGGATATGCATCAACACATTGAAACCATAGCAAGCAATGTAGATGAACAAGCAAAAGCATCTGAAACACTTGCAAAAAATGTAGAGGAAGTTGCGGATTTATCCTCGTCTTCGTCAGATCAAACAAAGAATATGTCTGCTTCAATAGAACACCAAGTAGATGCAGCCAAAAAAACTGTTGAAATATCTGAAGGAATCCATGGAATGTCAGATCAGTTCCAAGCATTCACTAAAGGGTTTGAGCAACAAATTGATCACCACATGCTAATCGTTGGAGAGCAATTGGCAGATGAAATGAAAAAAACGAAAGTCGATAATCAATTCTTAGTTGAGTATGCAAAACTAACGGGTGTATCTGAGATGTACATCACAGATGAAAATGGCGTGACAACACTCTCGAATAACCCAGAAGGCATTGGTTTTACTTTTACAGATGATCCAGGTACACAGGCTTATGAGTTCTGGAGAATACTCGGAAATTCGAGTTTGAAGGTGACGCAGAAAATGGCGATACGAGATATTGATGGTCGGATTTTTAAATTCTGTGGTGTATCACGTAAAGATCAAAGTGGTATTGTACAAGTTGGACTGGCGGTTGAAGACATATTTACCTATAGAATAGGTAAAGGATAAGAGAATTTAAGCGAAAGATAGATATTCCAGAGCCTTCGCTAACACTGAAGGCTCACTTATGTACCTGAGTCGTATGAGAATCCCTTAAGGCGTAAGTTTGCCGGGCAAATGAGACTATAGTTGTTTTGAGAAGCGAATGATGCACAAGTTAATCTGAGGATACGCTTGATATAAGTCACACGTATAGATTTAAGCTGCTCTTATCAAAAAAATATATAATTTGATAAAAGGACTTGGAATTCATGGATGTAACTGCTATAATATTCTATGTTCCAAGGAAAACGGTGGAACAATTAAATAAGCGGGATTGGCTCAATCGGATAGAGTAGTTGGCTTCGAACCAATTGGTTGGGGGTTCGAGTCCCTCATCCCGCACCACTGCTTAAGGCAGTAAGCCCAAGGTCTTCGGACTTTGGGCTTTTTTCTGTTTTTGTGTAAAAATCGCTTCTGGTGTCAAATCTGGTGTCAAAAAACTGTCACAAAAGTTGGAACTGAACTTATTATGATTTGTCCCCCCAAGGGTGTACAGCGGATCCTTTTCTTCTACTTCTTACATCAGTATGTATGTCTATTAGGTGGTTTATTATTAGTGGTACAGATATAGTAAAGAGTGTTTGGACTGGACTTGTACAAGGTGCGAAGATTGCCATGGTCGCAGTTTTTTTCTTGAACCTTTAGTAAAATGCAGTTGATAAGAGAAATTATTAAACTAAGACCTACGAATTTAGAACATTAAAAACCAAATATGTCATTTTAAGGTCCAAACAAGAGTGATATGATTAGAAATTATGCGAATGGTAATTGATTATAAAGGGACTTTCAATCGTGTGAGCCTCATTGATTACTTTTAGGAGGGTAAATATATGCAATATACTAATGAAGATGTGAAAAAAATTATGGCGTCAACTCAAGAGATTCTAATTAATGAGATGAATGTAGGCACAGTAATTGATCAAGGTGAATTAGGTAAGGGTTTTTTCGAATGTACTTCCTGTAAAATTGGACTAAATGCTACTATTGGTGGGGTCTTGGCAGCTTGTGCAGTTTTAGCTGCACCTGAAGAAGGAATGATAGTTGCAGTTATGGCTGCTACTGGGTTAGGAGAAGTTGTTGTAGCTGGAATTTTAGCAGCACTTTGTGCGGGAGGTGCAATTGCTGTTGAGGAAGCAATTGCTGAGCTTTGTAAGGCTATGGGAGCTTGTTAAGTCATGGGGAGTATAATTACATATAGTTTTTTCTTGATAAGTAATAATGTATAGTATTACGTGGAATGTCATTCTATTTTGAGTGTCAAATTCGGTGTCAAAAACACAGAATATAACCTAAAAATAACTAAGTATTCAAGGATGAGTAAGATGAAAAAAAAGTGTTCATTGGCTTCGAACCAATTGGTTGGGGGTTCGAGTCCCTCATCCCGCACCACTGCTTAAGGCAGTAAGCCCAAGGTCTTCGGACTTTGGGCTTTTTCTGTTTTTGAACCTAAGAATAGTTCAAAGAGTCATTGTGAGATTTAGCTCATATTAGAAAATAATTGTGACAGTCTCTAATTATCTGTAGCAGAAACTATCTCCTCTGATAACCTCTCTTGAGGTATAACCACATCTTGAACAAGATTCAGTGCGAACATGAACAGTTCTTTTGTAGAAATGTTTCATATCTCTATATCCACAGCTACCATGTTCATCAGGTTCAATCATAGAGTAATGAGAAGTTGAATCAAGTGTATCTGTAATTTCTCCATCGCATAGACTACAAACAGAGTTTGCATATGTTGATACAGATGTAGCGATCAGTGCAACGGCTATGAGTAGTAAAATGAAAACTCTTTTCATAAAGAAATCCCCCTAGTTAGGTATTGTTACTATAAAGTGAATATTAAAATCACTATCACTATTAAGCTTTATAGAAGAAACCTTCCCGCAAAATCGGGAAGGCAGTTCAGCTATTAATATGGACAAGCTCCATCATGAATAGTTGAGTATTTTTCAGTAATTTTTACTTCATCACAACTGACACATGTGTAGTGGTACTCTGTTGTCACCTGCATAATTGCACATCCATCAGTAACGTGACAATGGTCTAAGTATGCAGCTCCACCGTATTCGCTCTTTAAATATCTCCAAGTGTGATTACAGCTACCAGCATATGATGCTGACATCGATCCAAGCAACAGAAGTGAAATAGCTAGAAGTGCAATAAATCTCTTTTTCATAGTTTTTCCCCTTAATAAATGATACGTATGTAAAGTGCACAGTTATTACGTCCTAAAAGTATCATGTTTTATAGAAAAAATTGCAAAAAATGCAAGATTGATCCTTCAAATGACATAGAAAGATTATAACTACAATAGTCATTATTAACTTTGTATTATTTAGATTAATGGGTGTGAGATATCGTATTAAGACAGTTTGAAAATGGATAGAAATACTATGAATCAAGAAGTTTAAGTCGGTTGATATGGTGATACAAGTTTAGTAATTGATGCATACTTATGTTTAGATGAACGTAAAAATCCCGACTGGACGTGAATACAATAGCCAGTCGGGATTATTTTTTGTTGCGTTTAAGCATTTCAATCATATTCTTAACTGCATCAATTTCATCTTCATCGAGTCCGTCAAGGTAATCAGCAGGAGACTCTGCCACAACTGAATTTTGATATTTCGTAGAAGAAAGACCAAGTAAGTAATCAGAGGAGACATTAAAATAGTCTGCTAAAAACCGTATTGTATCAGTGTCAGGGTCACGCTGGTTGCGTTCATACATGCCGATTGTGCTTGGTGAAACCTTCAAAAGGTCTGCAAGCTCTTTCTGTATTAAGCTCTTTTCTATTCTAAGTGATTTTAATCGATTTCCAAACATAGGTAACCTCCACATCAATATTAGCACAATATGTGTTAATGTCTAAAAGTATAACACAAAAAGTGTAAAAAGTGTTGACGTCGCACGTTACGTGCGATAGTATAAAAATGGAAATTGAATTTGAATACACGGAGGTCATAATGTCATTATCTGAATTTAGGAAATCTAACAAATTAACACAGGTTGAGATGGCAGACCGGATAGGCGTCTCGTATTCCTTATATACTAAAATAGAAATTGGAATAAGAAATCCCAGTTATAATTTTATTGTCTTACTCAGGAAGACATTTCCTGAGTTGAATATTGAAGAAATGTTTTTTAGTTCAAAGTGAAGTCGTATTGAGAATTACCAGATTCCTTAATATAAAGAAAGATAAGCTACATAAATAGAGAGTGATATTTTGGCACTCAAAAGATCAAATAAAAGGATGTAGGGAGAACATTCTTTTATATTGTTCTTTATATTTAAGACTTTTCTAATCTATGGCTGATACAATAACAAAGTATACAGTTATAGATAGAGAGGTGACAAATGACGGAAAACAAAAATAAGTATATACAAGTTGCGGTTTTTACAATAGCATTTTTTATAATTGTGGTTGTATTAAATAATGTTATTGGCATTGGACAGAGACTAGGACATATTCATATAAGTTTAGAAATCTTGTTCTATTTAACATCAGTTGGATTATTTTTATATTTGATCATTGTTCCAATTGCTAAAATACTAATGATACCTAAAGCTCAAATATCTGATTTTATGTCAGATCATCAAGAGATTGATGAAAAAACGATGACCAAGTTTACAGATAGAATGATGAAAAGTAAGTTTATCGACACGATAGATAAAGAACATTTAGTTACAGCCAAGCAAAATGGAAATACACATGAAGCCATACGCGATATTTACATCGAAAAGGCAGCGAAGATAGAAGTAGAAATTGAGGATACAGCATCACTTGTTCTTCTCACAACGGCTATTTCACAGAATGGTATGTTGGATGCTATTTCAATTCTTTACTATAATATTCGAATGATCAAACGCATTATTCAGATTGCTGGTTTTAGACCAGGGATTTCACAGATCTTTAAGATGGTTCGCGACATTTTTATAACAGCATTTATTTTTAACACAATAGAGGAAATAAATCCTGAAGAAATGTTAGAAGATGTGCTGGATGCGTCTGGTGAAAAGTTGTTTGGAAAGCTTATTAGTAAAATATCAAGTTCATTTATACAGGGATGTTTTAGTTCGTATGTAACACTTAAATTGGGATATGTAACAAAGTATTGGCTCTATATGTCAGAAACAGATTTTAAGGAAAAGAATATTAAGAAACAATCTAGAACGGAAGCGCGTAAAATTCTTGTGACAAAAGTTCTAAAAAATACTGTAGGTGTTGTACCTAAACAAGCAGTAGATTTGGCGGGAAAAGTCTTTAATCGAAAAAACGATAAATCCGAAACACGTTAGAAAAGTTCAATATATAAGCATAATAAATGACCACCTTCGGGTGGTCATTTCCTTTTGTGTAATAAGTTAGTACAGAATTTAAAGTTTTTAAAATTAATTACAAATAACATTGATTTAAGTATTTCAAATAGACACAATTGCGTATAAACTAAATATGTAGTAGTACGCACTTATTGTGATAACAACAATTATAGGTCGTTTGTACCATTGTCTTCAATATATTGTGATATAATTTCGTATTTGTATGTCAGCAGTATAAAGACTAAGATGGTATAAATGATAAATAATGTGATTGCATTGTTTATGATGATTGTTAAAATGAACCATGCAAGTAAAGTGATAGAAAATAGAATTTCGAACATACTATATGTTTTCCTAAAATGTTTGGTCTGAATTATTTTTCCAGCATATCTTTTTGGAAGTGGATATCTTTCAAAACGGAGAGCAATACCATGTACCACTAAGGTAATGCATAGACCTACAAATAATACACCCATAATTTTAAACTCCAGTGACAGGAAACCAATAACACCGAATAATGCAGCTTGTTTATATTTATTCATGAAAATCCTCCAAGGATTAAAGAAAATAAGTTACAATTTATTAATATATATACACAAACCTGCTTTTTAAACATATAAACGAATATAAATACCAGTATGATAGATTTATAATGAAACCAGTGTAGCTGAGGGGAGTGTAAAAATTGAGAATTGCAATATGTGATGATGAAAAACACCAAATAGAGATTATTAAAGAGTACTTATCTGAAGCTCTTGGTAATCTTCCATATACGATAGTGGAAGCAAATAGTGGGGAAGAACTTATAGAAAAATGTCAAAATGAAAATCTCGATTTGATTTTCCTTGATATAGAAATGAAAGAGCTTAATGGGATTGAAACAGGTAAACATATGAGAGAGCTCAACAAAGACGCTGTAATAGTTTTTGTGACAGGATTCAAAGACTATGCGCTTAAAGCATTTGAAATAAGGGCGTTTGATTACATTATTAAGCCGCTTACAAAAAAGAAATTTAATATATTCTTTAATGATGTTAAGAAAAGGATGAAAGAGATCCAGTTTAGACATGAAAAAGACCAGCGTTTACTTGTTAAGTCTAAGAGCTTAATGGTTGAATTAGAATATGATGATATCGTATTCTTTGAAAAGTCAGGACACCAAATTGTGGTACATGTGAATGAGAAAGAACCAGTGTCTTATTATAGTTCGTTCAAAGAATTAAAAGAAGTACTTGGTGAAGGTATGTTTGTACAATGTCATCAAGGTTATATAATCAATATGGACTTTGTTGCTTCTTACAGAGATAAAGTACTAACACTTAAAGGAGAGTATGGACAACTCCCTGTAAGTAAATCTTTTGTTAAGATAGTCAAGTCAGCGATCGAAAGGCGATTGTTCAAGTAGTGGGAGGGAATGAATTGCTGGATTTTTCGAGTTATATGGAAATAGCACTTTACTTATTTGAGTATATGGTGCTGTATTATATTTTTTCACAAGTTTTTGAACAAAGAAATAAAATTCATTACTTAAACTATGTTTACATTGCAGTTTTGATTAGTGTAAACCTGTTTATTGATAATTTTGCTGGTTTAATAAGTGGACCCGCAATGTTTATAAAAATGATGTTAGTTTTCTTGACGTTTGTAGCTATTTATAAAGGGAAAATATTACATTTGGCTTTGATGTCAATTATTTGCTTTATTGCAATGGGTTTATCAGATTACATTGCTATTATAGGAATTACATCATTGTTAGGATTGGATAATTTTGATTTTATTCTTGAAAGTCATAATAGACTCGTTTTTGCAATTACTTCGAAGCTGCTATTTTTAATATCCTCACATATTGTGATGTCTAGATTTAAAGATGTTAAGGTGATGGATCCAAGAAAACTATATAGGATAATATTTGTTCTAATGATAAATATTGCATTTATAGTTTTAGCTGGGGATATCTACTTTCAAAGAAAAAGTGTTCTAACTAGTGATATATATTTTATGATTGGCATCTTAATAGGTATAACTGCTATAACCGTTATAGTTGTAAAAATGACAGAGAGTATGATTAATTACTCAATCAAAGAACGGGACTGGCAATTACAAGAGGATGAATATCGAAGACAAATTTTCTATCTGAACCACTTAGAAGGTATCAATCACCAAATGAAATCTATAAGACATGATTTCAATCATCATATTAGCTGTTTACATGGAATGCTTGAGCAAGGAAAACATGAATCTGCTAAAGTCTATGCTAATGAGTTAGTATATGACGCTGAACAGTTCAACGTTGCATTTAGCTCAGAGTATCCTGGGATATCTGGATTGCTTAGTTCAAAGTATCAAACTATGCGATCACAAAATATAGAGTTTGTTTGGTCTGTAGACTTGCCTACGAATATGAGTATTAAATTAATAGACTTATCAATAGTATTAGGTAATTCAATTGATAATGCTATTGAGGCAGTCTCGAAATTGAACGACAATGAGAGACTAATAGAGTTAGGCATTTACAGTGAAATAGAATATTTAGTAATTAAAATTAAGAACAAATATTTAGCAGATTCGATCTCTAGTCGTTTATTAACGACCAAGGAAGATGAAGAGAATCATGGTTATGGTCTAAATAATATAAAATTCATAGTTAATAAATATGATGGAATAATTAAAATAAACACTGATGAAAATGTGTTTAGTGTTAACATTGCTTTACCATATGAAGAATTAAAATAGAATATGCTTCACAATAAGATAATTTATAGAAATGCTAGAGGAATTCTGATCAAGAATATCCCTAGCATTTCTTTTTTGTCCAATCATGTTAATTCAAAGTCGAATCATGACGAAACCGTTTTTTTTCTACGAAATTAGTCATATTATGAATTTACAGAAAGAAAGAGAGGATGGTGTTCTAAATGGTTCACCAAATGTCGAGACAGATTACACGTGCTCTTGTTGACAACGATATTATTGAGTTTGATGAGGTAAGTGTTTATCAATATGGATTAGAAGTTATGCTGATTACAATCCTTGAGCTGTTAGGCTTATTAGTTATAGCTTTTGTGACGGGTTACATATACGAAGCACTTGTTTTTATATTAGCTTTCAGTTCAGTGCGTCTCTATGCTGGAGGATATCATGCTAGTTCAGTTTTTAAGTGCTTTTCATTGATCGTATTATTGGTTTTCATAGATATAAACATATGTAGATTGTTAGTAATAGAAAGTGCACCATGGCTTAGCGTAGTTATTTCTGCTATAGCGTTTGGAATAATTTATAAAAATGCGCCAGTCGCAGTTGTGAATAGACCGATCACTGAGAATGAACGCGTAAAGTTTCGTAAAATATCAATCAATTTGTCATTATCTTACTTTATAGGTGTAATAGCCATAGCAATTACAAATCAATATACATGGTACTTAGGAATATTTTCTGTCGGATTTTTATTGGAAGCAATTACGCTTCTGGTTGAGAGATATAGGAAGGAGACTGTAAAATGAAGAATACAATGATGAAAATGGTGGCAAAAGCAGCACTGAAAACAGCTCATGCGGATAAGGTTAAGCACAGCACATTGTTCTCTTACCAACCCAAAATGCCTGATCAACTAAAGAAAACAGACAAATAATCAGTCATTAAGAACTAATTTAATCAAGTTAATTGGATCACCCCTTTGGCCTATTGTCGAAGGGGTATTTAATTGTCTCGAAATCGTCATAACAATGACGAAAACATATTACATTTGAAAAGAAATTGTAATCAGTAATTGGCTTGTATAAATCTCTCAATCTGGTATGATTATTCTGATTAAAAAAACAGGGGAGGATTTACAGATGCGTAAAAAATTAGCCATAGGCATACTGTTAATGGCACTTGCTATTTCAGTAACGGCTTGTACTCAAGATAAAGTAACAGAAGCTCCAGAGGTGTCAGCAGAACCAGTAGAAGAAGTTATCACTGTAGAAAACATTACAAAAATGGAGACACTAACGGTATTAGGAGACTTGGTAGAAATGGAAATTTCTTACCCTGCTTTGAAGGGCATGAACGATACCATTTTAATGGAAAGAATCAATAAAACGATTCGCCAAGCTTTCCGTTCTGAGAATGCACTACTTGCTGGAGAAGCAAATGTGATTGAGCAAAGTTACCTTGTTACACATCAATCAGATGATATGTTATCTATTCGATTTGACTTTACAACAGACCCAACAGGTGAAGGAAAACAGATTTATCCACTATTTACAAGCTTTACTGTGGATATGACAACTGGAGAACCTATACTTTTCCACAGCCTATGGAGCGAATTGTCAGAAGAAGATCAATCAGCATTCCAAGGTCTGGTAAACAGCTCACTAGCAGAAGGGGAAGAGAGTCCAATTAAAGGTCCTGAATCATTCCCAGAAGCATATGTGAAGAATGAAAAATTTGTGCTTTACTACTACAATAACGAAATGAAGGAAGTTCAAATTCCGCTTGAAAACGCACTTTCACTTCTTATGCCAGTCGAGTAAGTTAATCAAGCAATTTAACAAATCAACCTAATAAATTGAGGGCCCCACAGTCTAAACTGTGAGGCCCTTTTTATGCTACCAATTAACTTGGCTATGTTATGATTCGTAGTTATATGCCTTGCTTAAATAATTTCTGGTAATATGGTTTTTAATATCTTTTCCATAATACGCGGTGTTCTTGTTTGATAGCTTTCAGCTTGGTCTTCCATACTAGCACCCTTATAACCAGGAATGTCAGAAACCCCTCTAACAACAATGAGTGGGACACTGTTGAGTGAACAAACATGTGAGACGGCTGCCGACTCCCAGTCAGCCGCAAGTACACCCAGTGGTTCTAGGGAATTACGCACAAGCAGATCTATATCTTGATCACCCGTTGCAATTCTACCAATATGAATGCCTTTACTTTTTAAAAACACTTCTCTTTCGACATTAAGCTGTGTATCAAGGTATGGAAAAAAGGGCGCATGTGAAACAGTAAAGCGATCATAACAATCATGGAAAACCGTCTCGTTTGCAATAATTATATCCTCAAGGTGCAGGTGTTCACTCACACCGCCACAAGTACCACAAACAATAATTTTGTCTGGTGCCCATGTGCTAATGGCGTATTGGGCTGCTCCTGCGGCTTTTGTTTTAGAATATCCTGAAAAATACAATCTGCAATCTTGTGAATCTATTTTCGTATCAAAGTATGGCCCGTATGGGGTAGAGTATGTGGTCTGTATATCATATAAGTCACAAATACTTCTCCACTCTGTATTGCTAGCAATTTGAATGGCTATCATAGCTGTCACATCCTTTTTATTTAGAAGAATTGTATGTTCATTATTGATCTCACAATCTATTTTATAAGATTTTCAGAACATTAATAGCTTAAAATTTCCAATTTGTTATTAATACCATGGAAATCAGGGTATCTTTTGAGTAGTATGAATTAGAAGGAAGTGATTTTATGCAGACTAAAGAAGCAACCAATAGATTATTAAAAGAAGCGAGTCCATATTTGCAACAACATGCTCACAATCCTGTGCAGTGGTACCCTTGGGGAGAAGAGGCACTGAATCTAGCCAAAGAAGAAAACAAACCAATCTTTTTAAGCATTGGCTATAGTACGTGTCACTGGTGTCATGTAATGGCTCATGAGTCATTCGAAGACGAAGAGGTCGCAGAGGTTTTGAATGATTATTTTATATCTATTAAAGTAGACCGTGAAGAACGACCAGATATTGATCATGTTTACATGACATACGCACAAGAAATGACTGGCAGTGGTGGATGGCCTTTAAATCTAATATTGAGGTCTGATGGTGTCCCATTCTTTGCTGGAACGTATTTGCCCAAACATGCAAAAGGCGGACTCAAAGGCCTCGTTCAACTGTTGAGTGAAGCACAATTGTTATTTACAAATGAACGTAAAAAGATAGATGACTTCTGTGAAAAAGTGCATGAGGGTGCATCAAGATTACAAAGTGCAGATGAAGGTCCTGTAATTTCAAGGAGTGCTTCATTTAACAGTATTCTTGAAGCGCTTATGGACAACTACGACACAGAGTATGGCGGATTTTCAAAAGCGCCTAAGTTTCCAATGCCACACTTTGTTATGACAGCACTATACGCAAGCGAAGCCTTTGATGTACCAAGAATACGAAATGCAGCAGAAAACACCTTGATGATGATGCGCCAGGGTGGAATCTATGATCAAATTGGTTTTGGATTTATGCGGTATGCAACAGATGAAAAATGGATTGTACCTCATTTTGAAAAAATGCTTTATGATAACGCATTACTGATTTTTACTTACACAGAAGCCTACCGACTCACAGGCCGCATTGGTTATGCTGAAACAGCCCATGAGATTATTGAATTCCTAAATGCTGAAATGGATTCAACAGATGGTGGGTACTATGCAGCTCAAGATGCTGATACAGGTGGGCAAGAAGGAAAGTATTACTTGTGGACACCAGAAGAGGTACAAAGTGTCGTTGGTGACGCGCTGTCTGGAGCTGTGTCTGGTATGATCGGTGTTTGTAATGAACCTAATTTCGAAGGTAAATGGGTTCCTAACAGAATCGATAGCAATGGGAAGATGGATGAAGAACTTTGGAAAACTGTCCGTCAGGACATGTATGATTATAGAATCAGAAGAGAACGTCCCAATATTGATAAAAAGGTGTTAACCGGATGGAATGGCATGGCTATTGCCGCACTGGCGCGGTCTGGTGCCATCTTAAAAGAGGATGCCTATATTAGAAAGGCAATGAAAATCCTCGGACGTATTGGCGGCAATGATGACCCGGATGATCTTCTTAGGGGATTCATAGGTGATAGACACTTAGGGCCAGCTTACTTTGAAGATTATGCATTTGTAATCTGGGGTTTGATCGAATTATTTAAGGCAACAAAAATGCCGGTTTTCTCATTACAAGCAAAATCCATGGCGCGCTACTGTGAGCGTACATTTAAACTGCCTGGTGGTGGTTATGCTATGACTGGAAATAGACACGAAGAATTGGTATTACGTCCAATCCAATTAAATGATCAGGCAATGCCAAGTGGCAATGGAATCCATTTGTGGAATCTACTCAGACTCTCAAACATGGGTGAAGATGAAATGTTAACAAAAGCAGCCAAACTCCATGAAGAATTTATGAGAATGGAATCAGCCATTCGTCCTCTTGGAACGGCATCGTGTGCTATTGGACTTCTTAGAACAGGAAGACTTCAATAATAAAAAGGCAATAGATGACTCACATCTATTGCCTTAATTTATGTAATCATTATGTCTATTTAAATAACACTTTAATATAAGCCTTCATATAGTCAGGAAGGTCAGGTGGACGCCTACTTGAAACAATATGTTCATCCACAACAACGGGTTCATCGAACCACTTGGCACCGGCATGGATCAAATCATCTTTAATACCGGGTGTGCTTGTCACGTTTCTCCCTTTAACAATATCAGCAGAAGTTAAAACCCAGCCAGCGTGACAAATATGTCCAATAGGCTTTTTAAGTTTATCCATTTCCTTTACGATTTCAAGAACTTTATCGTAGCGTCGAAGTCTGTCTGGAGCCCATCCGCCAGGAACAAGCAAACCGTCATAGTTGCTCGTAACTACATCCTTTAAAGCTATTGTAGCTTCGGCTGGAACACCATACTTGCCGTAGTAGACTTTATCTTTTTCAGGCGCCGCCAGATCAACAGAGACACCAGCTTCACGAAGGCGATAAATTGGATACCATAATTCTAGATCCTCAAAGTCTTTCTCAAGTAAACAAAGAACACGTAATTCTGTACTCATAAATTTGCTCCTTTCAATATATAGTCAATTCATATATGCCCAACAAATGATCATAGAAACCAATGAATCAACAAAAACATCATGTAACGATTACAAATGTGAAGTATCTATAACATGTTCCAATTCAGACGTTAAAAATGTTATAATGTATAAATAAAATAATATAGGAGGCGTGTTATGAAATTATTTGAAAAAAATGAGTCAGGTGCAAGTGCAAACAAAGTATATCTACAGTTTAAAGGTGAAGGATTGACTGGAAAGTTATCTGAAAACCTGAGTACTGCTTTTGAATCATTCAAAACTTCGGAAAGATTTGAATCAAAAGCAGGTAGCCTGTTCGTAAATGAGTGGGTTGAAGATGGAAAACTTGTAACTGGTGCAGTTGTTCAGGCGGGGAGTGCATCTTTAAAGGATGTTCAAAAAGCGGCTAAAGCTGTTGGTCAACTTCTATCATCACACAAGCTAACGCATGTAGAAGTCATTTTATCAGACCTAACAAGCCTTGACGAAATTGAGGATAAAAACTTAGTGGTTAGAGTATTTACTGAGTCTTTGTCACTTACAGCATATAAATTTGACACGTATAAAACAGCTGATAAAAAAGAATCAGAACTAGATGTTCACATTGTTTTAAGCGGTGAACTTTCAGCAAGTTTTGCTGAAGGTAACAGTTTAGCAGCGGGTACAAAAATAGCTAAAATGATGGTGAACGAACCTGCAAACGTGATGCTTCCTGAAGCTATGGCAGACGAGGCTGTTCTTGCAGGTAAAACTTACGGATTTGAAGTTAAAGTTCTTGAAGAAGAGGCTATTGATGAACTATACATGCCTGCTTACATGAATGTTGCTAAGGCAAGTGAAAACAAACCAAGATTGATCATAATGGAGTATAAAGGCAACACAGCTGAACCGGATGAAATATTAGGTTTAGTTGGTAAAGGTCTATCGTTTGATACTGGTGGTTATTCACTGAAGCCCCCTACAGGCATGATTAACATGAAATCTGACATGGGTGGAGCTGCAGCAGTCGTAGGAGCAATGGCTTCAATAGCAAACCAAAAGTTAAAGGTTAATGTCACAGCAGTTATTGCTGCTTGTGAAAATATGGTTTCTGGTGGCGCATACCGTCCTGGAGATATTATAGACTCAAGAGGTGGAAAAACAATTTTCATCAAGAGTACAGATGCTGAAGGGCGTTTAACTCTAATCGATGCGATCGACTACATTATTAAGGATTTGAAAGTTAAGCGTGTTGTAGATATTGCAACACTAACAGGAGCACAAGTCATTGCACTTGGAGGCACAGTAACAGGTGCTGTTTCTAACAATGACGATTTCTGGGCTATGATGGAGTCAGCATCCAAACATTCTGGTGAGAATGTTTGGAGAATGCCGTTGTTTGAAGAGATTGTAGATTCAATTAAACATAAAGAAGCTGACCTGTGCAATGCGGTTCGTGAAGCGGGGATGATAACAGCAGGAGCATTCATAGGTGCGTTTGTTGGTGATACACCTTGGATTCACTTAGATATTGCTGGACCTAGCTTTACAGAAAAACCACTTGGATTAACAAGCTATGGTGCTACAGGTGTTGGTGTTAAAAGTTTATACTTCTTAGCCAAAGCTTTTGAAGCATAAGCACATAATTAAATAGATGAATCAAAAGGTTGGACATTTGCTAAAGGCAATTGCCCAACCTTTTTTAATATGAAATATTCTGATAGGAGTGGGTATAGAATAATTGAAGGACTGGCAAAAAGAGGGTGATTAAATGAGAGTATTCGTAGGAATTGAACTAAGTGAAGAAGCGATAGGAGAGCTAATATCCGTTCAGAATCAAATTAAACCATATATTGATCGTGGTAGTTTAACTGAACAGAGAAATTTCCATTTAACACTTAGATTTATTGGTGAAATTAATAGGGACTTATTAAAACTATTGATTGATGCAGTTAGTGATACGGCCCATCTCTTTAGTGGTTTTGATCTTGACCTTGGGGAACTTGGGTGTTTTCAAAAGAAGAATAGGAAAATAATATGGGCTGGTGTAGGAGATGGTATCAATAAATTGAATGAACTTCATGATCTTTTGAATAAAGAGTTGAAGCTTGTCGGTATTCATCCAGATGAACAAGCTTTCCATCCACATATTACACTGGGTCGACAAATAAAGCTGTTAGACACTGTGCAAGATCTGAAAGGTAGATACCCAATAAACTCCAAACGATCTACAATAAACTATTTAACAGTATTTGAGAGCAAAAGAGTGAATGATGAGCTCACATACGTTCCAATTAAAAGATTGGAACTCCAAAGTAAAAGGGGATGAAGGAATGCATGAAGCTAAATATTACGAACAACTTTCAGATGGTCGTGTTCATTGCGAATTGTGTCCACATCAATGTATCATTCCAAAGGGCAAAAGAGGGATCTGTGGGGTGCGTGTGAATGACGATGGCCAGTTAAATGCAGAAGCCTATGCTTTTATTACTTCAGCAAGCTTTGATCCTATTGAGAAAAAACCACTCTATCATTTTAAACCTGGGAAAAGTATATTCTCCATTGGTGGTAAAGGATGTAGTTTCAAATGTGGCTTCTGCCAGAATGCACACATAGCCATGGGTGATCCTGCAGGTGAAATCACCACAGAAGAGAAACTATTAGAAGTGATGCGTACAAAGGATGATAATGCCGGTATTGCTTTTACCTATAATGAGCCTATGGTTGGATTTGAATTTATGTTTGATATGGCAAAAGCAGCTAAGACAAATGGATATAGTACGGTGTGTGTAAGCAATGGTTTTATTATGCCTGATCCACTGGCAGAACTATTACCCTTCATAGACGCCTTCAATATTGATGTAAAGGCATTTAATGATAGATTCTACCATCAGGTTTGTCGTGGAGAAAGAGCGCCTGTAATGGAATCTGTAAGGCGTATAGCCAAACTAGCACATATTGAACTGACTTTGCTTTTGATTGAGGGAGAGAATGACGATCCAGAAGAGTTAGAAGCTATGTTTGCATGGATTAAAGATATCGACCCAAATATTCCACTTCATATTAATAGGTATTATCCACACAATGATTATATTAAAGAGGCAACACCTATATCGGTCTTACTTAAAGCTGAAACACTAGCTAAAAAATACCTGAATTATGTTTATCTAGGCAATGTGCCTGATGTGGATAGAAACACATATTGTCATAAGTGTGGTGTAAAAGTTATTGAAAGAAGTTATGAATATACTAAAGTGATGATAAAAGGGCATGTTTGTCATGCATGTGGTGAACAGCTACCAATTAAACTATAATAAATGGAGTATTGATAGTATGAAATTAGAGGAGGATATTGATGAAAGATATTATTGTTTTTACAACACCTACGTGACCATATTGTTCCACAGCCAAAGAGTTTCTTCGGCAAAAAGGCTACAAGTTTATTGAAAAAGATGTAACTGTAGACCAGGAAGCAAGTGCATTTTTAAGAAGTAGTGGAATTACGGGTGTTCCTGCCTTTAACATTGGTGGGGAAATGGTTGTTGGTTTCGATAAAGAACGTATTGAAGAGTTGGTAGATTACTCTGTTATAGAATGTGAAAAATGCTATGCGAAAATGCGTTTACCAAAAGGTGCGGGAAAAGTTAGAGTTACGTGTAAGAAATGTGGGCATCAGTTTGAAACCAGCAATTAGTTAAAAGTGATTTAATAGAATATACAGAAATAATAAAGCCAAGGGAAATGATTTCCCTTGGCTTATTGTATTGCTAGATTCATGCACTGCGTACAGTTTAATCTTATAATTTTTGCTTAAAGCTTTTTAGAAATTAAAGCGAAGAATCCGATGATCGCGATACCAAGAATCATGATAGGACCAGCGCCACCTTCGAAACCACTTGCAATACCACCGTAAGCTACGAAAGCGATTGTTACAGGGATTACGTACTTAACCATAGCATACCAGAATTCGAATAGACCGAATGCGATTTTGCCATTGTTAGTGATTTCTTCTTTAAGTTCTTCTTTGTTAAGTCTCCAGCCAGCGAAGATACACAGTAGCATACCGCCGATTGCTAGGAAGATCTTATCTGTTAATAAGTCAAAGACGTCAAATGCACCTTTGCCGAATAGTACAGGACCTAGACCACCAAGAGATAGTGAAGCTAGAACACAAAGTAGAGCCATTACTGCTGAAGTGCTGTAAACAGCTTTCTTTCTTGCAAAGCCTTTTTCGTCCATTAGGTAAGCAACGACAACTTCAAGTAGAGAAACTGAAGAAGTAAGAGCCGCAACTGTTAATGCTACGAAGAATAGAACGGCGAACATGACACCAGCGCCACCCATTTCAGCAAAGATCGTTGGTACAACTACGAATACAAGACCAGGACCAGCAGCAGGTTCCATACCGAATGCGAACATTGCAGGGAACATTGCGATACCAGCTAGAAGTGCAACAGCTGTATCCATTGCAGTTACGATTGCTGCGTTACTTACAAGGTTTTCTTCTTTGTTTAGGTAAGATCCGTATGTGATCATACAACCCATACCAAGTGAAAGAGAGAAGAACGCTTGTCCAAGTGCTGCAAGGATTACACTACCATTGATTTTCGAGAAATCAGGAGTGAATAGGAATTCCATACCTTCCCATGCGCCAGGAAGCATTAAGCCTCGACCTGCGATGATAAGTAGGATGACGAATAGTAGTGGCATAAGAACTTTACCAGCTTTTTCAATACCAGAAGATACGCCTTTTGCAACGATAGCGATGTTCATAGCAAGGAAAACTACCATCCAGATGAGTGGCTCGAAACCACTTGTAATAAATGCGCCAAATGTGTCGCCAATACCAGCAGGATTACTAAGTAGACCTGTGGACGACTTAACTACGTACGCGATTGCCCAACCACCAACTACTGGGTAGAAGCCCATGATCAAGAAACCAGATAGTACACCGATAACCCCTGTGAAAGTCCATCTCTTATCAACAGACTTAAACGCGCCTACAGCTGCAAGTTGTCTTCTTCGACCAACAGCAAATTCTGTAAGCATTACACTGAAACCGATTAATGCAACAAATGCTAAGTAAACAATTACAAATGCTCCACCACCATTGGTTCCTGCAGTGAATGGAAAACGCCAGATGTTACCTAGACCAACAGCTGAACCAGCAGCTGCCATGATGAAACCTAACCGAGATCCCCAATTTTCTCTTTTCTGCATAATTATTGCCCTCCTACAAAATTGTGATATATAAAACCGAAGAAAAGTATAGCACAAATATTACACGAATGTAACATGTTTTGCAATGATAATTTGTGTATTTGGAAGGAATAGAGCAAATATGTAATGATTAGTTCGGTTTGTTGACCCCATAAAAATTTTAGGGATTCAACTTCCTTCGAATACATGAATTATTATACAGAATATGTAACCCGTATTTATTTGTGTGGATACTATTCACAGTTCATACCCACTTACATTATAACAAAACTTTAATAATTAAAAAAAGGTAATAATCAAAAATTCTGAATTTTTTTGAAATTTAATAGAGTTTTTACTAAAAAAGTTGCAAAAACCACGATTGTACCCAATAATATACATAAAAAAGTAAATGAAAAACACAAAAATGCAAGACTTTCCTTCCCAAAAAACCATTTTATCACTTTTGATTGGGTTGCCTTGGACTACATTTGAGCTGCTTAAGTAACAAATATATGACAAATGGGTGGACATTAACCTTAATGGGTATAAGTTTGTTATACTAATTTAGAGTTATTGTAAGCAATTATGGAGGTGGAGCAAATTTTTGAATCGGACAATTTAACGACAAGTAGCGCCAGGACTGGTTAATTTCAGTTGACGAGGACAGGGTTTATCGAAATATTCGGCGGGTACCCTGCGGTAACTCATTACCGTTAACGTCTTGCAAAAGCACGGAGTGATCTGTGTCACAAATCAAGACAGATGAGAATTAAAAATGGGCTTTTTGTGTGCATTTCTAGGAATGTGCATTAATGTAAACTTAAACCAGAGGCCAGAAGGGTCTCTTTTTGTGTTTTTGAATAAGAATTCTTACAAATAACTCGAGCAGTTCACTTATAAATCAGACAATCAAAATGTAGACTCGAAGGGAGAACGTCATATGTGCGGAATCGTAGGTTATATAGGAAACAATCAAGCAGTACCAGTATTAATTAACGGATTATCAAGACTAGAATATAGAGGGTATGACTCAGCAGGTGTTGCTGTTTACAACGGTTTAACTGAGTCTTTAGAAGTTAGAAAGTGTAAAGGACGCCTTAAAAATCTTGAAGCGAACTTAGAAGAGTCACCACTAACGGCACAGGTTGGGATTGGTCATACACGTTGGGCAACGCACGGGGAACCATCTGTTTTAAATGCACATCCACATTTAAACCAGTCAGGTGATATTGCCGTGATCCATAACGGTATTATTGAGAATTATATGAAGCTAAAAGACTGGTTAATAGAAGAACATAATGTTGAGTTTAAATCTGAAACAGACACAGAAGTTATAGCCCATCTCGTAGCTACTTTCTATGAAGGTGACCTACTCGATGCAGTTAATAAGTCAGTTGAAAAAATGGAAGGCGCCTATGCAATTGGTGTAATTTGCAAGGACGAACCGGATAAAATTATTGCAGTTAGAAAAGACAGTCCTTTAATCGTTGGCGTTGGAGAACATGAAAACTTCTTAGCATCAGACGTACCTGCAATTCTTAAGTACACTAAGAATGTTTACTTTATTGAAAATGATGAGACTGTTGTTTTAACAACAGAGGATATAACTATATTTGATGCACTTGGCAAAAAAGTTGAACGAGAAGTATTTGAGGTAACTTGGAGTGCGGATGCAGCTGAAAAAGAAGGTTATGAACACTTTACAATCAAGGAAATTAACGAACAACCAACTGGAATTAATGCAACACTACACCGTCGTTTAGATGAAAATGACAACTTTGTTTTAGATGGTATTAAACTGACAAAAGAGGATTTAGAGAACTATAATAAAATCTATATTGTGGCGTGTGGTACAGCTTATAATGCAGGTCTTATTGGCAAGTATGCAATTGAAAAACTAGCAGGGATTCCTGTTGAAGTTGATATTGCATCTGAATTTAGATACAGAGATCCATTCATCGATGATAAAACACTATTTATTGCTGTATCTCAATCAGGAGAGACACTAGACACACTTCAGTCGCTTCGTGAAGCCAAAAGACGTGGTGCAAGAGTATTAAGTATTGTAAATGTTGTTGGTTCATCAGTTGCACGTGATTCTCACGACGTATTTTATACTTGGGCAGGACCTGAAATTGGTGTTGCATCAACAAAAGCGTATACAACACAACTAACAGCTTTCTACCTAATTGCAATGCATATGGCCAGACTAAAAGGTACACTAGATGATACTGCTTATGCACAATTACTGGGTCAGTTAAAAACAATGCCAGAAGAAGTTCAAGCCATTTTAGACAATTGTGAAAATGTACAGCAATTAGCAGACGAGCAGTTTAACAATGAAAGTGTATTCTTCATGGGCCGTGGTGTTGACGTTGACACAGCTTATGAGTCTTCATTGAAGCTTAAAGAGATTTCATACATTAATTCATTTGCCATTGCAGCAGGTGAGCTAAAGCATGGCACAATTGCTCTAATTGAAGAAGGAACACTTGTAGTTGCTTTCGCAACACAAGAAAAAATATTCGATAAAATGCTTTCTAATATTAAAGAAGTTAAAGCAAGAGGCGCTTATGTTGTTGCCATTGCACAAGAAGGTCATGAAGAAATTGCTAAAGTTGCAGACCGTGTACTTTGGATTCCAAGATCTCTTGATATCCTAGCACCACTGCTAAGTATTGTTCCAATGCAACTCTTTGCTTATTATGTATCGCTTGCTAGAGGTAACGATGTTGATAAACCACGTAACCTTGCTAAGTCGGTTACTGTAGAGTAGTTTTAAGGCAAAATGCACAACAAACCTAATCGTTATATGTACAACTACAATTAAAAAATGGTCCTGTTGGTATTTCAAAACCAACAGGACCATTTCTATAAAGAAAACTATTCATGTGATTAATCTTTAATTTTTATCGGTAGCAACACTTCGCCTATAAACTCATCTGATACAGATTCCCAATAATCTAGCAAAGGCACAAAATATGCATCACCATTGACCAAATAATTATTTTCATTGGCGTGGGACAACAGCTTAGCTATAGTTTTTTCAACAGTGGTGTATTTACCCCTATGCAAACATCGAAGGAATTTGCTGGGAGGAATCTTTGTCAGTTTTAGAGAGTTTTCTTTAGTGTTGGCATAATCAAAGGTATTCAAATAATCAAAAACATATTTCATTCTATATTTTTCTGAGTTGTTTGGTGGGCTAATGTCAAAGCAGATTCCAAACTTACTGGAGAGTTGGCCTTCTTGCCCAAGTTTTTTTCTTAATCGGTTCACAGCTGAGTCGTAATTCATAAGTGGACCAAAACCTATAGGTTCAGTGGTAATGGTCACCTCAGGATATTCATCCAGTAAGACGCCTTCATAGATGTCAATACTATGGAATTTTCTTAAGTGTTCTATTCTTTTATCAATCACATAACTTTGTATTTTCAGTTCTTTAATCTTCTTGTCTATTTCTATTTTTTGCTGACTTAACAATTCAATACTCGTTTTTTTACTTTCGTAAGAGAGATAAGACTGGATTTCCTTGAGTGTTAATCCACTTTCTTTAAGGGCCAAAATAATTTCAAGCTTTTGTATGTCGTCTAAAGTGTAGTAGCGGTAATTTTTCTCGTTTCGAAATGATGGAGAAAGCAGACCGCAATTGTCGTAGTGTATTAAAGTGGTTCGGGTAATATCAAATTTTTTTGCAACTTCACTAATTTTATATTTGTCAGTAGAATTCATAAAAAGCTCCTTGACTGTAATGTTACATTATAGTTTATATTTAGATTATACAGCACTTTTTAAAAAGCATAAAGTTGTAGAGGAGATGGGAATGATTAGCCAATATATTCATGTTGTAGGAGCATATGAACACAACCTTACTTAAAAGCGTTTATTGGAGGAGAATAACTATGAGAAAAATAATACTAAACCTAGCAATCAGTTTAGATGGTTACATTTGTGACGAAAACGGTGGTTTTGACTGGATCGTTGGTCATGGAGACACAAGCAATGATACTGAAAAAGTCTTCGATTTTGAGACATTTACAAATAGTGTAGATACTGTGGTTATGGGATCCGTGGCATATGAGGATTGTGTCCTGTCTGGGCTGGATACCTATGAAGGCAAACAGCTTGTAATAGCAACATCAAGAACTTTTGAACCAGCAAAGAACACAAGATTTATAAATGGAAATATAACAGATTATATTTTAGACTTAAGAAATGAAGAGGGCAAAGATATCTGGTTATTTGGTGGTGCGTGTTCAACAGATGCATTTATTAAAGAAGATATCATTGATCAATATATTATTGGCGTTATTCCAACAATACTCGGCAAGGGAAGACGACTTTTCAAAGAAAATAATCCGAAGATTGATCTTCATTTAGATGACTGCATCATAACAGATGGTATTACACTTTTGTTTTACACGAAAAGAGCATAATTCAATTTTTTACGTTTTATCTGGGTATTAATATTATCTACGAAGTAAGTTTGATATCGAGGTGAACGATGAAATCAAAAATTTCTTTAGCACATAGAAATGTCATAATACTTATATTATCTATTCTTCCGTTTTTTGTTGGGATCGGTCTGTCTGTGTATCAAAGTTCAGATACAGAGTATTTAAGTGCCGCAATAAACATGTCAGGCTCACAGCGTATGAGAACGATGTTGATTTCAAACTACTCTAGAGCGTATGTGGAAGCTATGAATCGACAGGAGCTGGAAGAAGCGACGAAGTACAAACAGATCTTAGTGAATGAACTCAAGACATATATAACGTTTTATGATGCTCTCTTAATAGGAAATGAGGATTATGGACTAAAAAAGAATGAGATAATAGAAATTGAGCATAAGCTCATTGCATTTAAAAGCGAATTTAATGATTTTGTCGCACATGCATATAGTATTTTTGAAGGTCCGACGGGTGATCAAAGTCTTATCTATGTCGCAGAAAATACAATGAAGGTGAAAGATGAATTTCATGATATAACTGCATTGTTCCAAAAACATAATGATATTTATATTAAAAATCAGCGGTCAATAGATATACTCATGATCAGTTTCGGAGCCGTTGTTACTATCGTTGGTATTGTATTGTCTATGAAGATCAGACAAAAGGAATACCACGCCACCTTTGATTATTTGACTGGACTTAAAAACAGACACAGTCTGTTTGAAGATGCGGATGAACTTAATATAAACGCATGTTCAATGTTCTTTATTGATCTAAACAAATTCAAATCAATTAATGATACCTTTGGACATACCATAGGAGATGAGATTTTAATAGCAGTGAGCCTAAGACTGGGTGAAGTTTTTGGGCCGGAGTATCTATATAGGTATGGTGGAGATGAGTTTATAGCGATCCTCGAAGATGATGAAAAATATGACACGAAAGAGCTTATTAATGCAAAGATTAGGGAGATTAAAAGAAGGCTATCTGAACCGATTAAGGACACCAAGAACAGAGAACATTTTGTGGGTCTTTCTATGGGAATTGTTTTTAGTGACGTTAATATGGAGAACTGGAAGGAACTCATTAATCTGACAGATGACTTAATGTATGACAGTAAAACAGTGTCTGGAAATGTGATCATGTGTACAAGCAAAAAAGATTTAGAAGAAAGAAAAATTTTTTCTCGGATTGTAGACAAAGTTTTTTCACGTGGCTCAATAAGTTTAAACTATCAACCGATTCATTCCATTTGCAATGATGAAGTTTGTTTGTATAATGTGACAAGTGTCTGGGAGAATGGCAATGAGTCACTGAGTGCATCAGAATTTATTCCCATCTTAAAAAGAAAAGGATACCTAATTGAAGTAGACAAAAACACAATTCTTGAAGTGAATAAAAAGTATTTTGACGATTTAGAAAGTCCTAAATCGGTAAAAGGCAGAATCAAATATATAATAAACATGTCTGAAGATACTTTGAGAAATTATAAGCTAAATGGTATTTTAAGTGTGTTAGACCAGGTAAAAATGCCAAGGGATTTAATGGTCATCAAAATAAAAGAAGAATCACTCAACTACCCTGAAGTGTTAGAACTGTTGAGTAAAATAAAAAAACTGGGATTTGTACTGTCAGTTGACCATATAGTCTTGGATGTTTCTTTACAAGACAAAGGGAAATATGATGATATAGAAGTTTTAAAAATTGGTTATGCACTATCAAGGGCCTTACTCGAAAAAGTTGAAACAAAAAGGATTATGATTGAGTTTATTAGAATGTTCAAAGCACATGGAAAGACAATTATCATTGAGGGTGTTGAGAGAAAAGAACTCGAAGAAGTGATCGATGAAAACTGTTTGGAGTATGATGCAGATCATATCCTATATAGTCAAAGATTTATTGAATATTAATAGTATTTTTAAAAAAGGGTCTTGCATATACCGTAATGGTATACACAAGACCCTTTGAATTATTTTGCAGACAAATACTGATGGTTTACATTTTTAACATCAAATTTAACGATCTTAAAGGTATATTGTACGATGGGTCCTATGAGTATTGCCATGATGGGTGTTCCAATGCCAAATTGACCACCGAGTAATACACCAATAATGAGTGCACCCAGTTCAATAACCCCTCTTGCGAAGCCGATGGGTTTTCCTGTGAGTCTTGCGAAAGTAACCATAAGCCCATCTCTTGGTCCTGCGCCAAGTTCTGAACCAATATACAACCATGAAGCAAGTGCTATAACAACCATACCAATGAAAATAAGGACAAGACCAAATATCAATGAATTTGCTTGGGGAACCAGGTTCCACTTAATAATGAGATCAACAAACATACCGATGAATAGCATGTTGGAAATGGTACCAATGCCCACTTTTTCTTTAGCAATGACGTTTAAAACAACTATAATTACACCGGTTATAATAATTGCCTGACCCAGTGTAATTCCTGTATTCAGAGAGAGTCCTTGGTGAAAAGTATTCCAGGGTGTAACACCTAAATTGGCTTTAACTGTAATAACAAGCCCCAGTGCATATAAAAATAATCCAAACATGAGTCTAGTAAGGTTTTTAATAGTCATAGTGATTTCCTCCTTGTGAATATGAGCTATAAATGACCAAATAAATGACTTATTTGACTTGAGTATACCCACATATTATTAGAACAGTCTAATCAAGTGTATAACAGTTTAAAAAATGATTACCATAACACTATAACAGTTGAGTCTGGCATGATATACTTTTAAAAAATGAGGAGGGTCTATGAAGATATATGTAAATAAAAACAGCAAAGTATCTGTGTTTGAACAGCTATATATGACCTTTGAAAATCGTATATCTAGCGGTGTGCTTGAGGCTGAGTCTAAACTCCCTTCGATTCGGCATATATGTAAGGACACAGGTGTGAGTCATATGACAGTTGTGAAGGTCTATGAAAAACTAGAAGAGAATGGACTTATTGAGAAAATTCATGGCAAAGGCAGTTTTGTTAGATCCCAGTATAGAAATGTAGATCATTTTCATGCTGAACGCCTTTTAGACTTAGAACATAAAGACTCAAAACAAGACAGTGAATCATGGCAATCTACAATGAAAGACTATGTTGCAGTTGCTGGTTTTAGGCAAAACAAAAACTTGAAATATACAGTTTCAGGGACCAATTTATCACTGGCGTGTTTAGGCAAACACCTATTGCCAACAAAGGACATTCTTAACAACTTCAATTCGAACGCAGAAATGTTGGGCAGAATTAATGACACCTATCCTTCAATAGAGGGGACGCAGTTTATGAGAGAGTCTGTAGTTGAGTTTCTGGCTCAAAGAAGTGTGAATGCCACGCCTGAGGATTTACTCATAACCATGGGGTCCCAGCAGGCCATTCAGCTCATTGCTACAACCTATATTGGTCCAGGAGACGTTGTTGTAATCGATGCCCCTACATATCCGGGTGCAATAGATATTTTTAGGACCAAAGGTGCAACGATCATTGAAGTTACCGTAGACCGAGACGGAATGGATATGAATGAACTCCTTTCTGTATGTGAGTCTTATGATGTAAAACTCGTATATACCATGACAAGTTTTCAAAATCCTACAGGTGCAGTGTTTTCACTTGAAAGAAAAAAAGACTTGCTTGAGTTGGCTGAATATCACAATTTTATGATTCTAGAAGATGATGTTTGTGGTCAGCTTTCCTATGAAGGAAGTGTATTTCCGCTCAAAGCACTAGACACCACAGGTCGGGTTTTGTACGTTTTAGGTTTTAGCAAAATATACGGTCATGCACTGAGGTTATCTGTCATTATGTGTCCAGACATTATTAGGGCCAAACTGCTCTCATCTAAAGCAGGTTCAGATGGGGGTGCACCACTTATGAATCAACTTATGATGGCATCTTATTTAAATTCAGTGGATCAAAAACATTACCTAACAGATTTGACGGCACACTTAAAAGAAGTGCGAGATGAAGTCTATGACTTGTTAAAAACACTCTTGCCTCAAGCGGTTCAAGTTGAAAAACCCAGGGGAGGCATGTTAGTATGGCTAACTTTTCCTGCTTATTTCAACTGCAACATTTTACATTACAAAAGTATAGAGAAATTTAAAGTTACTTTTTTACCAGGAGAGTTCTGTTACAATTCTAAACTGGGGCGTAATCAACTTAGGATTTGTTTCACCAGTGTTGAGAAAACGGTTTTGATGGATTCTATTAGAAAAGTATGTAGCCTAATTGAAGAAGTAGATGCACTGAGTCAGATGTTTTAAATAAAAAACTAGAAATATAAAAAACTGTGTCGCAAATGGAAACCTTCAAGAGTGAATGGAGGGTTCGTTTGCGGCTTTTTTTATTATGATGAATCACATAAACGATGTGAACTAGGGTATATAGAGTATAGGTTGTGTTGTGAAATGTTTCGAAATACGGATTATATGTATTTAAAGTAAAGTTGGTGAGATGTTTGAAGAATCATAAAAAAATAATTCTTTTAACCATATTAGGCCCCCTTATAATTGGATTTTATTTAACTAGCAGCTCTGAAACAGATCTGTATAATGCCGTTTATCACTATTACTATGTAATGTTTAGTTCATTAATCGCTCTTGTCGTTATGTATTTTTCATTTGTTGAGTATAAGAAAAATAATTTACCCAGATTGTTCTTAGTAGCGATGGGTTTTCTTGGAGTAACAATATTTTATGGCATCCATGCGCTTATAACGCCGGGTCAATCTGTCATTGTTTTTGATAATGTCATTGATCAAATTAATGCCTTTGTTTTCTTTGGTGATATGAGTCGATTGTGGTTTGCTTATATGCTATATTCACCTAAGCTTTTAATAAGACTGGTTGAAAGAAAATATGGGAATGTGAAAACCTTAATCGTAACAGGCGTTATTTGTGTTCTGATATCGTATATTGCTTTAATGAATCCTGAATTTATCCCGAGATTAAAAGACGCTTCAGGTATGGATACACAGCTATCTGTGCTCATGAAGGTTGCATCATTGGTCTTACTAGGCATCTCACTTATTAGATATTCAGATTCGTATAGTATTAAGGCAAACTTTCAAGTACTGACGTTAATCGTAGGGATTATTCTCATAGTGGAAACCGTCATTGTTTTTATGATTACAACACCATGGAGCCGTCTATGGTGGATGGCCCATAATCTATTTTTGTTTAGTTACATGGCCATAGGTTTAGGGGTATATGTGAGCTACTACAACAACCAAACATTCGAATATTTTGATGTGAATACAAGCATGAAAAACATAATTGATGAACTCACACACGCCAATACAAAACTTGAAACACTTGCAAATACAGATTTATTAACCAATTTGTCCAGCCGTGGATATTTCATTAAATATCTTGAGCAACATATTATATTGTCCGCTGGAGAGAGTTCATTCGGGGTAATATTTGTTGACCTAGATGGCTTTAAAATGGTCAATGACCAGTTTGGCCATGATGTGGGGGACGAGGTGCTTATATCCGCAGGCGATCGATTAAAGCGAGCTGTAAAAGAGAAAGATATTGTCTCTAGATTTGGTGGAGATGAGTTTATTATATTGTGTAAAAACATTAGACATGAGGCACTCGAAGGTGTTGCCAAAAGAATACTTGAAGCCTTTAATACACCCATAATTATTGATGGAAAAACATGTAACGTAGGTGCAAGTATAGGTATTGCCATGTATCCAGATCACGGCGATTCAGTAGAATCCCTTCTTTTAAACAGTGATAAGGCCATGTACCATGTGAAAAATAACTTTAAGAACAACTTTGCTTTTTACGAATCCACCATGAACGGAATAAGACGAAATCGGTAGCAAATTAGTATAGTGATATTCAAGAATCCACCACATTATGATGTTGGATTCTTTTTTTATGTTAGAATGATACCAATTATACATATGAAGGAGCACATGCAATGCGAAAACATTTATTTTATGCTTTACTCACCCTTACACTTTTGGCATTTTTACTTACAAATGAATATATGAAACTTGAATATGACATAAATTTAGGGCAGTACTTTGAAAATTCAGATGCACTCTCAAAAGAAGAGTTAGATTGGTTAAAAGACCATGGCGATTTGACCTTTGGCTCCGACCAAAGCTCACCTCCACTGCGTTATATAGATTCACGCAGCAATCAATACCGCGGGCTTATTGTTGACTATATTCGCGCCTTATCCATAGAAATTAAACATGACATTGCCTTTGAACCCGTTGAAGTATGGAATGATACCTTTGATAGCTTAAAGAGCAATGAAAAAGATTTCTTTGATATGATCCCATCTGATGAAAGAGCCAAACAATTTGCTTTTACCGATCCCATTTATACACTTCATGGTGTTATGCTCAAACCTATAACAGATAAAGATGTTAAAAGGGTACATGATCTAATAGGAAAGAAAGTGGCGATTCCATCAGGCGATTATGCCATTGAATTTATTAATAGCAAAGTCTCTGGAGTTACAATAATTGAAACAGACAATATGGAAAATGCAATGAAACTTCTTAGAGCTGGTAATGTTGATGTGGCTGTAGGAGATGAACCAGTTGTTGTGTACTTATTAAATGACCTGGACATGAAAGATACCTTTGAAACCTCAGAACCCATGTATAAAGAGCTTACATCTCTGGCGGTTCGAAAATCTGAAACCACCCTCTTATCCATACTCAATAAAGGTATATTTAGTCTTAAAAAGAAGCGGGTTATGCAAGACCTTCAACAAAAGTGGTTTGGTATATCAGAATCCTTCTCAAATCAAGACAACTCTGGAAAACTTGGACTGGTCAGTTTTGGATTTATTTGTTTGGTAAGTGTTTTGGTGTATGTTGCATACTCATGGAATGCTGCATTAAAAATAGAAGTAGATAAAAGAACAGAAGAACTTTATTTGAGCAGGCAGAAACTCAAAGTAATTATAGATGGTATGACCCACCTTATGGTTGTTATCGATGAAAATGGGTGTATTGTAAATGTAAATAAGGCATTCTGCGAATATATTCAGTGTAATCGTGCGTCACTTTATGGAAAACCACTGAAGGGGCAAGGGGAACTCTTTGATCATGAAAATGTGGTGCGTCTTATGGACGTGACTTTTTCTAAGCTGCTTCAACAAAGGGAAGACATGAAGTTCAAAGGCAGGCACTACGCTGTTTCGACCTTCCCTCTAACAGATAAAAAAATGAGTGGCAACAACATATTGGTAGTTTTTGATGACGTCACCCGTCTCAAAGTGTCTGAACAGCGTATGCTACAAGACAACAAAATGCAGGCAATGGGTGTTCTTGCAGCAGGGGTAGCCCATGAAATTAGAAATCCTTTGGGGTTGATTGGTCACTACAGTTATTTGATTAAATCCAATAAATCGTTTGATATGAGTAGGCAAGAGAAGGCCATTACTGGTATTGAAAATGCAGTTGAGCGGGCAAGCACGATCATTGACAACCTACTTAACTTTTCAAGATTAACCAACGATGATGTACGTGAAGTAAACATAAGTAATGCGGTTGAAAGCATCATTGAACTGGAAAAGAAAGCACTTCGGTCAAGTAACATAGAGGTATACTTAAAGTGTTCAGAGAACTTAGTCTGTCGTATTGCACAAGAGCCACTCAAACACATCTTAATGAACTTAATATCCAATGCAATTGATGCAATTCCAGCCAAGGGGCGCATAGATATTGAATGTGTTTATAACAACAATACATTGTCTATAAATGTTGCAGACACCGGTGTAGGTATACCCGTTGAAAGACTTGATGAGATCTTCACACCTTTTTATACAACAAAACATCCAGGCCAAGGCACTGGACTTGGATTATATATTGTGTATAATGAAGTCACCAAATGTGGTGGAAGCATAAGTGTTGATAGCGAGCTGAATCTTGGTACAACATTCAGTATAGAATTACCAGTTTCTGAAGGGGTGTCACATGAACATACGACCTAATTATATTGAAATACTCATCGTAGATGATGAACTAGAATATAGAGATGTCATTGGTATGATCCTTGAGGATCATGGATACAAAACAAGCACAGCTTCAAGCGCAGAAGAAGCCATTCGCGTGCTAGCAACAAAACAATTTCACATCGTTTTAACAGACTTGAAAATGGGTCAGCTGGATGGCATTGATCTTCTTAAACATGTTAAAGAAAACCACTCAGAAATTGAAGTGATACTGATTACGGGGAACGGAACGATTGAAAACGCTGTAGATGCTATGAAGATTGGTGCAGCAACTTATATAGTTAAAACTCAGCGTTCCGAACAACTCATACTTGAAATAGATAAAGTAAAAGAAAAAATATTAGAAAAAGAATTTAAAAACAACCTGCTCAGAACGAAAGAAGCTGGGGCTTACAAAGAATCAAAGAATCAGACCTTTGCATTTGTAACAGAAAGCAAAAGTGAAAAATTTAAACAGGTACTATGGATGGCAGAGAAAGCAGCGAAGAGTGATGCCAATATACTCATATTAGGTGAATCCGGTGTTGGAAAAGAGATGATAGCCAGTTTCATTCATGCTCATAGCAATCGTTCTGAAAAGCCATTTATCCCTGTAAATTGTAGCTCAATGGCCGAAAACCTGCTTGAGTCAGAATTGTTTGGCCATGAAAAGGGTGCTTTTACAGGGGCTCTTAACGCACGTACGGGGATGTTTGAAGCTTCAAGTGGTGGGACATTATTCTTAGACGAGATTGGTGATATTTCTCATAGCACTCAGGTCAAACTCCTGAGATCATTGGAATCAAGAATGATTCAAAAAATCGGCAGCAACAAATTGGTAGAAGTTGATTTTAGGTTGATCTGCGCCACCAATAAATCCCTTATAAAAGAAGTAGAACAAAAGAATTTTAGGGAAGATTTTTATTATAGAATTAACACCATAACCATAGAAGTACCACCACTCAGAGAGCGTAAAGAAGATTTGAATATGTTTATTGACTACTTTATTTCGAATTTTTCTGAGAAGATGAACAAGTCAATTGAGGGCATAGACGCAGAGGTTCGAAACTACCTGTGGTCACATAAGTATGATGGAAATATTCGTGAACTAAAAAACATCATCGAAAGGCTGGTTGTTCTTTCTGAAAACGGAGCAATTTCTGCAAGACACCTTCCAAAATCAGTGTCAGAATCAGTTACAGAAACGGATTTAGATCCAGAACAGGGTTCTTCCACAGTAGGTTTAGGGTCAATTAATGACATTAAGTCCTTGAAGGATGTAAGAAAAGAATTGGAAGCAGAATATATTAGACAGGCGATTGTACTCTGTAAGTACAATATTTCTGAAGCGGCACGGAAGTTAAACTTAAGCAGAAGACAGCTTTACAATAAAATGAACGAGTACAACATAGAGGTATAAAGTATATAAATACTGACTTGTGTAAAAAGTTGTACAAGCTATGCGCAAAAAAATACATACTGTGTAAAGTAAATTTCACAGGTTAAAAAGTGCTAATTTTCTTAAATGAAAAGGCGCTTTTTTTATTTTTTGATTGAAACACATGCTGGGACTTGATTACAGAAAATTGGTTGTGAAAAATATCACATGAGATGAGAAGTTGGCATCCTACTTGCTCTATATAGTGGCAGTGTTAATCATACTGTATTTTGCAAGCTGCAAATTGCAGTCATATTTTTAAGGGGTGATGATGTGTCGAATATAGTACTGATAACTAATAATGATGTCGTAGAAGAAAATTACAGCAAAGATATGTGTGTCGAACATTTACAGGATTCGAGTTTTATTGAAACCTTAGAGGCGGTAAGAGACAAGATCCATGCAGGTCATAAACTGCTGACCCATCCTCTATCAGGAAGTGTTAAACCCAATGATACCCCTTACAAGACAGTTGTAATTAGTAAAGCAAAAGGCGCCCTTGATTACAGCGGTCTGCAAATCATTGAAGACAGTTTGGCATCTGCTAAAAAGTTCATATGTGGTCGTTCAACACCTAACTGGACGGACAAAGTGAAAGCAGACTTCAAACTCATTGACTACACAATTATTACCACTGCAATTGAATCTATGAATGGAAAGTTCGTCGGCTAGAAGACGTAATGAATCTATGGAGGTGTCTGTGTGCGTTTAGAACTTGGGAAAATTAAGATTACAGATGTTCAACCAGGTCAAGAGACGAAGGTTGAAAATGGAACACTATTTATTAACAAGCAGGAACTCATCGACTTAGCACTTCAAGATGACAGAATCAAAGAAGTAAAAATTGAGTTTGCAAGACCAGGTGAGTCAGTACGAATTGCGCCTGTTAAAGATGTGATCGAGCCCCGTGTTAAAGTCAGTGGATCAGGTGCGATGTTCCCTGGCATGATTAACAAGGTTAAGACGGTTGGCTCTGGTAGAACACATGCACTTGTAGGTGCAAATGTTATTACATGCGGTAAAATTGTAGGGTTCCAGGAAGGTATTATTGACATGTCTGGTCCCACTGCAAAATACACACCATTTTCTGAAACTGTAAATGTGTGTGTTGTTATTGAACCTGAAGACAATCTAGAAACACATGACTATGAGCAAGCTGCTAGACTCGCAGGTCTTAAAATTGGCGCTCTTGTTGGTGAAGCAGGACGTAATGTTGAACCGGACGAAGTTGTCGTTTACGAAACAAAGCCAATTGCTGAGCAAACAGCTCAGTACCCTAACCTGCCAAAGGTTGGTTATATTCATATGCTTCAATCTCAGGGACTACTTCATGACACCTTCTACTATGGTGTTGATGCAAAACAAATGGTACCAACATTTATGTACCCAACTGAGATCATGGACGGCGCAATTACAAGCGGTAACTGTGTTGCACCATGTGACAAGGTTACAACATTCCACCACTTAAACAATCCTGTTATTGAGGATCTATATAAGCGTCATGGCAAAGACTTAAACTTTATAGGTGTTATTCTAACCAATGAAAATGTGTTCCTTGCTGATAAAGAAAGATCGTCAGATATGGTAGGCAAGTTCGTAGAGTTCCTTGGCCTTGACGGTGTAATAATCACTGAAGAAGGTTACGGAAACCCAGATACAGACCTTATGATGAACTGTAAAAAATCAACGGATGCAGGTGCAAAAGTTGTTCTAATTACAGATGAATTCCCTGGTCGAGATGGTAAATCACAATCGCTTGCAGATGCAGTTCCTGAAGCAGATACACTGGTTTCTTGTGGTAATGGTAATGTCATCGTAGAGTTCCCACCTATGGATAAAATAATTGGTACACTTGATTATGTAGAAACAATGATTGGTGGTTATGAAGGCAGTCTTCGTGAAGATGGCAGTATTGAAGCTGAGATTCAGATCATTATTGCATCTACAATTGCGAATGGCTATAACACGTTATCAGCTAGAATGTACTAAAGAGGGGGATATCAATGAGTAAATTAAGAGTTGTTCATTATATAAATAACTTCTTCGCAGGTATTGGTGGCGAAGATAAAGCAGACATTCCACCAGAGATGCGTGATGGTGTTGTAGGCCCAGGTATGGCGCTTAACAAGGCGTTCGGTGACCAAGCAGAAGTTGTTGCAACTGTTATTTGTGGGGATTCACACTTTGGTGAAAACACAGAAGCAGACAAAGCAAAACTAATGGAAATGATTAAATCACACAAGCCTGATATTTTCGTAGCGGGTCCAGCCTTTAACGCAGGTCGTTATGGATTTGCATGTGGTGAGATTGCTAAATCAGTAGAAGAAGAATTAGAAATTCCAGTGGTATCTGCAATGTACAAGGAAAACCCTGGCGTTGACATGTATAAAAGAGACGTTCATATTATTGAAACAGAAATCTCTGCGGCAGACATGAAAAATACAGTTCCAAAGATGGCGGCACTCGTTTTAAAAATGGCTAAAGGTGAAGAAGTTGGATCACCAAAAGAAGAGGGCTATCACGAAAGAGGCATACGTGTAAACTACTTCCATGAAAAACGTGGATCAGAGCGTGGGGTTGACCTTCTTGTTAAGAAAATGAATGGTCTTGAATGTGAAACAGAATACCCTATGCCAGTCTTTGACCGTGTGGATCCAAATCCTGCAATCAAAGATATTTCAAAAGTTAAGGTGGCAATCGTTACTTCAGGTGGTATTGTACCTCAAGGCAACCCAGACAGAATCGAATCTTCAAGTGCTACGAAATATGGAATCTATGACATTTCAGGTATGGGTTCACTTTCAGCAGACAACTTTATGACAATCCACGGTGGTTATGACCGTGCCTTTGTAACTGAAAATCCAAACCTAGTTGTTCCACTGGATGTTATGCGTGAAATGGAATCTGAGGGTGTTATTGGAGAGCTTGCAAACTACTTTGTAACAACAACAGGTACAGGTACTTCTGTTGGCAATGCAAAAGGATTTGGTGAAGACTTTGCACAGAAACTGGTTGCTGATGGTGTAGGCGCAGTTATTTTAACATCTACATGAGGCACTTGTACACGTTGCGGTGCAACGATGGTTAAAGAAGTAGAACGTGCTGGTATCCCTGTAGTTCATATGGCAACAGTTGTTCCAATTTCACTTACAATAGGAGCCAATAGAATTATTCCTGGTGTAGGTATTCCTTATCCGTTAGGAGATCCAACTTTAGGCGAAGTGAAGAGTAAAAAACTGCGTCGTGGTCTGGTTGAACGTGCATTAACTGCGTTACAAACAGAAGTTGATGGTCAAACAGTATTTGAATAATATAATGTAAGAAGTGCAGAGACATAATATTTTGTGTCTCTGCATGAATACGTGACCCATCAATTGGTTTCTCGGTACAATTACACTCAGGGGGACAATGTTAAATGAATGAATCTAGTATAAAAAGTAAAAATGTAATAAACATAGCTGGTGCTTTTATCGCTTTTCTAATTGGTTCCGGGTTTGCTACTGGCCAAGAAGTATTACAGTATTTCACTTCTTATGGCTACATGGGCATTATGGGTGCTGTAGTGACCTTATTTTTATTGCTTTATGTTGGGGTTAGTTTTATTACTGTCGGTCAAGAGAAAAAGTTTGAAAAAGGCAGTGATATTTTTAAATACTACTGCGGTGAGAAGTTGGGTACCTTTTTTGATTACTTCTCAGTACTATTCATCTACCTGTCATTTACAGTAATGATTGCAGGCGCAGGAGCAACTTTTAATCAGCACTTTGGTCTACCAGTGTATATTGGTGGTATTCTAATGGCTGTACTTGCAACATCAACGGTACTTTTTGGTCTGAATAACATCGTAGAAATTATAGGTAAAATTGGACCAGTTATTGTTGTCATTTCAATATCATTAGGACTTATCTCCATATTCCAGAATTTTGATGGACTCATTAACGCAAACAAAATTCTTCCAACACTTGATCTTACGAGGGCATCGACAAACTGGTTCTTTGCTGCTTGTTCCTATGTTGGATTCTGTATGCTTTGGTTGGCAGGATTTCTGGCTTCTATCGGGGCAACATCAAACAGTAAGAAAGAGGCGTCTTACGGGGCAACCCTAGGTGCAATTGGATTCTCGGTAGCGGTTATTATTGTTGCACTAGGTCTACTTGCATGTGTTGAGGATGTTGCAGGAAGTCAGATTCCGTCTTTACATTTAGCAAGCAATATTCATCCAACTCTGGCTCTAATCTTCTCATTTATAATTGTTGCTGGTATATACACCACTGCTGTTCCTCTGCTATGGTCGGTTTCAGCAAGATTTACAGAGGATAAAAGTCCAAGGTTTAGAAATTTAACTATAGTTCTTGCACTTATTGGACTCGTTGTGGGTATATGGCTACCATTCGATAAATTGGTTAATATCGTGTATGTAATAAACGGTTATGTGGGTATTGGACTGCTATTACTCATGTTTGTAAAAAGTGCTAAAAATAAAATGAGAATAAATGAATCAGATAATGTAAAAAATGACATTGCATCATAATAAATAAAGTTTATATGCCTCACTCTCCCTAAGTTGAGGAAAATATATTAGATGGATCTCTCTATACATGTGTGAACCCAGAGAGGTCCATTGTGTTTTATATGAAACAACAGGGATAAATTAAAATTGACAGCAAAGCCACCGGCTTTTAAATAAAGTTTATTGCTGTGTCACAGTGAGAGTTTCGCACACTTAAGCTGTGGTTGAAATTCTAGTGTAAAGCCTCTATGGAGACACCAAGCTTCATGTAAGGCTATCTTTGTAAAACACTAGTTCTAATCGCAGGGGGAGAGGATCAAATAGCTGGTCCTCTAACTTCCTTAAGTTAGATGATAGCAATGGCAACAGTCTCAAATATTATAAAGAGTTTGTCTTGAATAATTACAATGTTTTTACCTTATTTTCACCATATTTTTACCTTCTAATTAGGCTAAAGTGCTATAATGGTTTTTAAATTGATTTATAACTATTATCTGCTACCGAGGAGGTTTATATATGTTTGATTCACACGTACATACAAGTACATCCTGTGACTGCGATATGCCAGTACAAGATGGTATTAATAAATGTAGAGAACTTGGTGTTGGAATTGTAATAACAGATCACATGGATATAAATGAGCTTAGAGGTCCTGATTTTACATTTGATGTGGATACATTCTTTGAAAAATATTTGCCCCTAAGAGCAGATGACGTCTTGCTTGGAATTGAACTTGGTTTTAGGGTTGAAGCAGCAAAACCCAATGCAGATATCGTTGATAAATATGATTTTGATTTTATACTGGGCTCAACACATGCGCCATACGATATGGTGACAGACCTAGAATATTATGATGGTCCTTATTATGATGGAAAAAGCAAACAAGAAGCTTATAATGAATACTTTGAGTCAATGCTAAAGGGAATTAAGGCAAATACATACTTTGATTCGCTTGCTCATATTGATTACATTGCTCGGTACAGTCCCTTTGAAGACCAAGAGTTATACTATGATGAACATGCTAAAGCTATAGATGCAGTTTTAGCTGAACTTGTTAAACAGGATAAATCCATGGAGATCAGCACAAGACGTATAGACAGTGAAAGTGCCCGTGTTGAACTTCAGAAAATATACAATCGATTTGCAGACTTAGGTGGAAAAACGGTTACACTGGGTTCAGACAGTCATGGAACCTCTACCATTGCAAAGAATTTTGACATTGCATTCAAAATTGCAAAAGAAGCTGGACTCAAAGCTGTTTACTACAGAAAAAGAGAGCGTGTATATATTTAGTATGCAAAACGTGTATTATGCTGAATTTGAAAATACTTAATTTAACTTATGAATTGAGTGTCTAAGCCATCCTTCGGGCTGGCTTTATTTATTTCCAAGATGTTATCACTTTTACCTGAATGTGTAAGTCATAACTTAAACCAGTGAGGTCAAGGGGAACAGCGGATTGTTGTCAAGAGAAAAATTCCTTGTATACATAGCAAAAAGTTATTGATTTTTTGTCTGAAACCTATTATATTCAATTACATAAAGTATTAATTATATTATAAAATCTTCAAGTAAGATCTACGAGTGGGGTGTAATAAATTAGGAAATAATATGGTACAAGTCATAAATCAGAACAATTCCGAAGATATAAATCAGAATATTCGGATAATATAAAATTAATTGGAGTAAATTAGGAGGAAGTTATGGCACTAAATTTTATTAAAGAGATCATCGCAGAACATGTAGGGTATGAAGAAGCTGAAGAAGTAGCATCTGACTTATCAATAACGGATGATTTAAATCTTGAAGAAGATGCACTAATGGAGATTGTATCAGCAATATCAGACGAATACGGAATTGAAATTCCTGAAGAAGATATAGAAACATTTGAATTTATTCACGACATTGAATCGTATGTTGAACAAGCAATCTAGGCACTTCAAACCACCCTATATGCAATTGGGGTGGTTTTTTTGTGCTTTCATGACCATTTCAGCTAGAGTGAAATTGGGTAGTGATATAATAAATTGAGAGAAGTCTATCTAAAATTCAATTTAGATATTAAACTTAAATACTAAATTATGGGGAGACGAATATGATTGGAACCTTATTTTTAAGCTTAATTGAAAGGCTTGGATTAATCGTAACATTTGCATTTTTCATATCAAAAACAGTGCTCTTTAAAAACTATGTCACAAATGATCGGTCATCATTGAGTGAGAGTGTATTTTTTGCCTGTATGTGGGGTATACTTGGCATTGTTATGACTGTCCTAGGTACACCGGTAGCTGGGGGTATCGCCAATTCAAGGACTATTCCAGTTGTTCTAGCAGGTTTACTTGGTGGACCGGTGGTTGGGGCGCTGAGTGGTCTCATAGCAGGTTTTCACAGGGCTTTTTTAACCCATGGTGGAGAGTTAACAGCCATTTCATGTGGTATTTCTACATTTTTAGGTGGTCTAGTGGGCGGTTTAGCCAAACAAAGACTAGAGCGCAGTAATAACAAATGGTTTGTTGGTTTTGTTTTAGGATTGTTTGTAGAAGTTCTTCAAATGTTGATTATTTTAATCATAGCCAAACCTTTTGACCAGGCTTTTGAGCTGGTTAAACTTATATTCTTGCCAATGACATTCTTAAATGCAATTGGAATTGGCATGTTCTTATTAATAGTTCAACAGATCTATAATGAAAATGATACAGCGGCAGCAATTAAAGCCCAAATGTCCCTTGATATAGCCAGTCAGACCCTTCCATATTTAAAGAAGGGGTTAAATGTAAACACAGCTCAGGCGGCATGTAAAATCATTTGTGACATAACTGGATTTAAGGGCGTTGCCATAACAGATGAAACCAAGGTTCTTGCACTGGTTGGTGAGGGGATAGATCCCTCACGAGCAGGAGCAGAAATCGGTACTGAAATTACCAGAAAGTGTTTGCTAACGGGCCAAATGCAGGTGGGTCAAAAAGGCATGCACATTGATTGCTCAGGTCCTGGGCATACACTTAAATCAGTGGTTGTTGCACCACTCATCATGAATGATAAAGTTGTGGGGTGTTTAAAGGTGTATAGAGAACAGGAAAATGCCATCTCTAAGTCAGATCAAGAGTTGACCAAAGGTTTAGCGACCCTATTCACAACACAATTAGAGCTTAGCAGTGTAGAACAACAAAAATCTCTAAGAGAAGAAGCGGAACTCAAAGCCCTTCGAGCACAAATCAAACCACACTTTCTATTCAATTCACTGAACACAATTATGTCCCTCATAAGAACAGATGCTGATGAAGCAAGACAATTGTTACAAGAGTTAAGTGTTATTCTTAGAAGTGGATTTAAAGACAGTGCAACACGTATTACTTTAAAAGAAGAACTTAGAGTGGTCGAGGCCTTTTTACGTATAGAAAAGGCACGGTTCCCAGATAAGTTGAGTATTGAATACGATGTGGATGACGACATTGAGTTGGAAGTTCCACCACTTATTCTCCAGCCCATCGTTGAAAATGCAGTCCGCCATGGTATTCGAAATAAACAGGGTGTTGGCACTGTTAAAATAAGCATTCATAAAGAAGAAGATAAAATTCATTTTGATGTTGCAGACGACGGTATAGGTATGACGGAAGAAAAGGTTGAAAATCTAAAATTTGCGACTGGCATAGGTCTCAATAATGTTAGGGACAGGTTGCAGAGCATTTATGAAGTTAACCTCCATATAGATAGTGAACCAGGTGTAGGGACACATATCTTCTTCTCAATACCCATGTCAGGGGGGATATAATGTTAAGTGTTGTACTTATAGATGATGAGATGCCGGCACTAAACGAATTGGCATTTATAATTGATAATTCTAATTTAGCAAAGGTTGAAAGCACCTTTACAGATTCAGTAGAGGGTCTTTTATACATCCAGAACAACCAGCCAGATGTGGTGTTTCTAGACATAAACATGCCTCAAATGAACGGTCTTAAACTGGCTGAAGCAATTAAAGGGCTTAATATTAAATCAGAAATTGTATTTGCAACAGCCTATGACGAACATGCACTGGAAGCGTTTGAAAAGGACGCACTAGACTATATTTTAAAACCTTACGAAGAAAACAGGATCGTAAAGGTACTCCAAAAGGCCATCAAGTCTAAAGAAAAAATGTACAGTAATGATAGGGCTATAGAATCTGAACAAGACACTGCTGTAACAAAACTGCCGATTTCATTAGAAGATAGGATCATATTTGTGAATGTGTCAGATGTACTCTTTTGTAAGGTAGAAGAGAGTACGGTTTATATTTATACAAGTGAAAAATCATATAAGATGACTGAGAGTTTATCAAAGATTGAAGAAAAACTGCCGAAGCAAAGCTTCTTTAAAACCCACCGTGCATATATTGTCAATCTAGATAAAGTAAAGGAAGTGAGTCCATACTTTAACCATACCCTTATGGTGCAGCTGGATGGACACAGTGAAGAAATTCCTGTTAGCAGAAGTAAGGTTAAGAGTTTTAAAAAACGTCTGAATATATAGTGTATTTAATCAATAAAATAGTGCATTTCGTCTTAGGATTACGATAATTCGGAGCCAATCGCACTTATAGGAAAACGTTTCTTGATATCATGATCTCACCAAAAGGGAGGGAGTTACAACATGATATCATTTCTTTTATCAATCGTTGCACTTATTTTAGGTTATGCCATCTACGGCAAATTTGTCGAAAAGGTATTTGGAGCAGACGAGAATCGTAAGACACCTGCAGTTGAACAAGCAGACGGTGTAGATTTCGTCGAAATGGACTGGAAGCGGGTATTCTTAATTCAGTTTCTAAACATTGCTGGTCTGGGTCCAATATTTGGAGCCATCGCTGGTGCATTATGGGGTCCGATCGCATTTTTATGGATCGTACTGGGGTCGATCTTTGCAGGCGCAACACATGACTATTTTGCAGGTATGTTATCCATCAGACATGGTGGGGCTACAATCGCAGAAATAGTGGGCGAATACTTAGGTTTAACAGCAAAAAATGTAATGCGTCTATTCTCAGTAGTGCTATTACTACTTGTAGGTGTTGTATTCATCAATGGTCCAGCAGGACTGCTACAAAATATGACAGGCGTTAATAAATTCGTATTCCTTGGAATCATCATTGTTTACTACCTGATTGCGACAATTATGCCAGTAGATAAAGTTATTGGTAAGGTGTACCCAATCTTTGGGGCAGCGCTACTCATCATGGGCGTTGGCATCATGTGGGGAATCATGACTCAAGGGTATACAATTCCAGAAATCAATATGACAAATATGCATCCGAGTGCGAAGTCAGTCTTCCCATTCCTATTTATCACAATAGCCTGTGGTGCAATTAGTGGTTTCCACGCAACACAATCACCAATCATGGCAAGATGTATTAGTAATGAAACACAAGGTCGTAAAATATTCTACGGTTCAATGATCGCAGAAGGTGTAATCGCACTTATCTGGGCAGCTGCAGCAATGAGCTTCTATGGTGGACCAGAAGGTTTATCAGGTGCGGGTTCAGCAGCAGTGGTTGTTAATGATATTTCTACAACTTTAATGGGTACAGTGGGTGGTATTCTTGCAGTACTCGGTGTAGTTGCAGCACCAATCACATCTGGTGATACAGCGTTTAGAAGTGCGCGTCTAGCGATTGCAGATGCCTTTAAAATGAAACAAGAATCAATCAGTTCAAGATTTATGATTGCTATTCCACTATTTACATTAGGTTTAGCACTATGTTTCATCGATTTCACCATCATCTGGCGTTACTTTGCTTGGTCAAACCAAACACTGGCAACAATCGTACTTTGGACAAGTGCAGTATACCTTGTACGTGAAGGGCGTATGCACTGGATCGCAACCGTTCCAGCTACCTTCATGACAGCGGTAATCACATCGTATATTGTGGTTGCACCAGAAGGTCTGGGCCTTGGTGAGAGTATTGGTATTCCAGTAGGACTGTTTGCAGCAGTGGCAGCATTTGCATGGTTTATGACTAAAGCAAAAGCACTGGATTCAATCGATATTAAAAAGGCAGCATAATCAATCTATGATCCCCTATTAGATTAGATAATTATATAAACTCCAAAACAAGTGATAAAGGAACCGTCTGATATTCTCAGGCGGTTCTTTTGCGTTTGAAGTTCTAGAAATTACACAATCAAACATATGGCTTGAATATTGCATGATATTATATAGATAAGATAAATGAAAAAACGGGAGGCACTATGAATAAAATACTTGTTGTGACCATTGGATCAACAACTGAAAAATCTTTGTATAATCAATTGCAATCGACAATTGGAAGTTTTGTTGATGTTCAGTCCATAAGAGGAAACGAGTTTAAAAACAACGAAGAATATGAACTCCTTGTATTCAGTAGTCCAGACAGTTTTAAGTATGTTCAAAGTCGTACACAAGTGACTGTCCCTTATATCATTGCGGAACGTGTTGTTAATCATAAGAAACTAATTAAACTTGTTGCTTTACCCAAAGAAAGTAGAGTTTTGGTTGTGAACGATTCAGCAGAAACGGCAAGAGAGGCGATCAACCAGCTAAAAATACTTGGTATTGATCATCTGCGCTTCACACCCTATTATCCAGGAATAGAAATGCAAGATTTCTCAAAATATGATGTTGCAATCACATTAGGTGAACCTCAACTTGTGCCAAACTCATTTTCAACGTGTATCGATCTTGGAACACGTATTATTGCCATCAAATCTATTCATGAAATAGTTGAAAAAATTGGTCTGGCAAATCAGTTTAATCAGCGGCTTACAGAACAGTACATTAAAGACATTGTTGATGTCATGAAAACAATAGAAGAAAGTCGCAAGGAACTCATAAAATCAGAAACTTTGCTGGAAAGTATCATTAATAATGTTGAACAGGGGATTGTCTGTATGGATCAAGACTGTGTAATCAACCGTGTTAATGAGAAAATGGAAACTATATTAGGAAGGCATTCCAAAGACATCTTAGGTCGTACAATCAATCAAGTGCTTGGAATTAGTGATATTGAAGAACTCTTAAAAGAGTCTAGAATACTTGAAATAAATGAACACCGATATTTATGTGTTACTTCTGAAGTGAATGATGACAATGAAAAAAGATATGTCATAACATTTGAGAACATTAACAGGCTTAGAAACAAAGACATTAAATTAAAGCAGTATTACTTAAATCAAAAGCACGTTCACATGCATACCTTTGTAGATTATATGACTAAAAACCAGGCCAACTTGGTTATGCTGGAGAAAGCAAAAAGGTTTGCACTTACTGAGTCCAACATATTGGTTCAGGGTGAAAATGGAACGGGTAAGGAAATACTGGCTCAGGCCATTCATAGACATTCTAAAAGGCGTGAGAAACCCTTTTTACCCATCAATATTACCGCAATATCAGACAATCTTCTTGAAAGTGAGCTGTTTGGTTATGAACCCGGTGCATTTACCGGTGCAGACAAGAACGGTAAAGTTGGTATCTTCGAAAAAGCTGAAGGCGGCACCGTATTTATTGACGAAATTGGGGATGCCCCTTTATCATTCCAAGCAAGGCTTTTGAGGGTTATTCAGGAAAAGAGAATTAGACGTGTTGGTGGACATGAGGAAATACCTATAGATGTACGTATAGTATCTGCAACCAATAAAGATCTACTCAAAATGGTTGAAGATAAAAGTTTTAGAGAGGATTTATATTTCAGACTCAACGTACTACCTCTTAAAACAATTCCATTAAGAGAACGTAGAGAAGACATTGTCTATTTGTTGGATGTATTCCTAAGAGCTTTTAAAGAAAAATTCGATCTAACCCTAGACGAGATCTTTGAAGCTGAGGTGCTGGAACGGTTAAAGAGCCATAACTGGAGAGGCAATGTACGTGAGCTCCTTAATTTTACGGAATTTATAGGCGCAATATATTCCAGTACACCTATAAAACTTTTGGAACTGCCAGAGTATTTACAGGCTGAAATCACCAAAGAAAGCATTATTAAAATTGATTATTTAGAGTATCGTGTTTTGGGATTGCTATCACTGGACCGATATACAGGAAGACGGAAAATCACTGAAGAACTGACCAATCAAAATGTTGAGGTGACAGAAGGTCAGGTACGTGGTATCTATTCTAAACTGGAATCAAAGGGTTTACTTGATTTGTTTGAACGCAAAGGTGCAAGAATGACGCTTAGGGGTGCTGAAATTCAAAGGTATTACTCAAAAAACAATATATGGTCATAAGTTTACAGAGTTCTGGGTTCTTATTAACCCAAGTTGGGCAAAAAAGAACCCAGATTGTGGCTTGTATGCGAGAAATCCTGATTCAATATTCATTAAGATAGGCTCAAATAGACTCAAATACCTAAAAAAAGATGTTTTTTCACGATATTCAAAGTTGGCACGACACTTGCAATAATATATACCATCAAACGATGGGAGGCTATTATGAAAAAGGAATTTAGAAAACCGAACTTATTAATGTCATCAATACCAGTCTTGGCTATGGTACTGCTACTCGCAATCGGGTACGGTAAGTTTAAGTTAAGAACAGAACCAATCCTAATTTTATCTGCGTTTATTGCTGGGGGCATTGCGTGGGGACACGGATTATCATGGAAGGAAATGCAAGAAGCCATTATTGAGAAAATTGCCAGCGCACTTCCGGCAACACTAATTTTATGGAGTGTAGGATTCTTAATTGGGTCATGGATGTTCAGTGGAACAGTCCCAATGATCATTTACTATGGTGTTCAAATTGTAAACCCAAAATTCTTACTTGTTACAGCATTTGTTATTACAGCAATTGTATCCACTGTTACGGGTACCTCTTGGGGTTCGGCAGGTACAGTTGGCGTAGCGCTTATGGGTATCGCTGGTGGGCTGGGTGTGTCATTACCGGCAACGGCTGGTGCAGTTGTAGCTGGCGCATACTTTGGTGATAAAATCTCACCTCTATCAGATACAACAAACCTTGCACCGATTGCAGCGGGCAGTGAGTTATACGAACATATAAAACACATGCTTTATACAACGATCCCTGCCATGATCGTGTCTATGATTGTTTACTTGGTTATGGGATTCGGTTCTTCAGGTGCAATGTCTACACCAGAAAATGTTCAAACACTGTTAACACAACTGAACGGTATGTTTAATTGGAATATTATTTTACTACTTCCTGTACTATTTATCATCCTTGGTTCAGTGTTAAAGGTGCCTACATTGCCAGTTATGCTGGGTACAAGTCTGTTCTCAGTTGTACTGGGTGTAATCGTTCAAGGCTTTACCTTTAAAAACGGTTTTACTGCTTTAGTTAAGGGTTTTAACGTTACTATGACAGGCTTTGAAGGTGAAGTTATTTGGGATGTTACACGTCTAATCAATAGAGGTGGCGTGGTTTCAGTGACTGGAACAACAGTATTAATATTCTGTGCAATGGGTTTTGCAGGAATCATGAGCCGTTCAGGTATGCTTGAAACTGTTCTAAATTCAATGATGAAGCGTGTTAAAACAACATCAGGAATTATAATCTCTACTATAGCATCATGTGCTACGGTAGCCTTTGTTACAGGTAGTTCTTACCTTTCAATCATTCTTCCGGGTGAAATGTTTAAAGATGTTTATCAAAAAAGAGGTCTACATGCTAAGAACCTTTCTAGAACACTAGAGGATTCAGGTACTGTACTTGTACCATTAATTCCGTGGTCTGCGGCTGGGGCATACATGGCATCAACATTAGGTGTTTCTACACTAGAATACCTACCTTATGCGGTTCTTAACTATACGGGTATTGTTTTCGCAGTTATTTTAGCGGTTACTGGATTCGGAATCACATATACAGATAAAAGTAAGACCATTGAAAATGAAAAGAGCGCATAATATCGACTTATCATCATAAGAAAAAAGAGGTCCATATGATTCTAATAAAAAATATTGAAGTTTATGCTCCACAAGCATTAGGCGTAAAAGACGTTCTAATCTGTGGAGACAAGATCGAATGCATCGAAGACAAGATTGAAATAGATCTAGAGGTTGTTACAACCATAAATGGGGCTGGAAAAGTATTAATCCCAGGTATCATTGACCAACATGTTCACATTACCGGTGGTGGTGGAGAAGGTGGCGTTACAACACGTGTTCCAGAAATCCATATTAAAGAATTTATTAATAGTGGAATTACCACTGTGGTAGGTTTACTGGGGACTGACGGAACAACACGCTCAGTTGAAGCCTTGGTTGCCAAGGCAAGATCTCTTAATGAACTGGGGATGACAGCATACGCCTTAACGGGTTCTTATGAGTATCCTACAATTACATTAACAGGTTCAGTTAAACGTGACTTGGTTTATATTCATGAGATCATTGGCTGTAAGATTGCAATCTCAGACCACAGGTCGTCTCATGTTTCCAATCATGAACTTATGCGAGTTGCTTCAGATACAAAAGTTGCTGGTATGCTTTCTGGTAAAGCGGGTGTTCTAACCATCCATATGGGTGATGGAAAAAAAGGATTATTACCGATTATAGAAATCCTTGAAGAAAGTGATCTTCCGATTCTTGCATTTAGACCAACACACTTAAACAGAAATGATAGCTTGTTGGAACAGTCCTTTGACTTTGCAAGTCGTGGCGGTTACGTAGACTACACATGTGGTATTACGGGCTACCATAGACCAGCCAATGTTGTGAAGATGATGGAAGAAAAAGGAGTGCCTCTTGATAGATTAACAATTTCTTCTGATGGATATGGAAGTTATTCTTCATATGATTCAGATGGACGTTTACTTAAGATTGGTAAGTCACCAGTAAATTCACTTATGAATGAGTTGAAGTATATGGTTCAAGAGAATGAAATGGCGTTAAATGAAGCCCTGCCGTATTTTACGACCAACGTTGCGACAGCAATTGGTCAATCTAATAAAAAAGGAAAAATCAAAACAGGGTATGATGCAGATATGCTCATTCTGAATAAAAACTTAGATTTAGAATCATACGTTTCAAAAGGTCAACTGCTCTTATGTGAAGGTGAAATTCAAAAGAAGTTCCCTTATGAAGATGAGTTGTAAACAATAAAAGAAGCAATAAAAGAAGCAATAAAAGAAACCACAAGGATGAGGGACAAATAGTCTCCCATTTCTTGTGGTTTTATTGTAGTTTAATTTAAGTGTTCGCTGTCCACATTGTTTCAAGCTGCTTTAAATTCGGTTCATAGTGGAAGGTTAACTTCTGCATTCTATGTGTGTCTGGGTGCTGAAACTTAACAACGTACTGACCCCTGTACTTTGACGTTTCCATATAACTGTAATCGTCATTCATAAGTTTCATTATTTCTGTTTTATGATGGGTGAGTTCATGCTCCATCTCCTTTTTTTCACCCATGAAGCGTTCGCGAGCTTTTTCACGAACCATTCCACTGCTCTTGTCATGCATATGGCAAGTATCATGTTTACGAGTACTCATTAAACCGCCTCCTCTTCATTTATGTATTACCCATTCAACAATTAATTCAACGCATTAGTAAAGTTTTTAACCAAGTCTACCGGGTGTGTTTACATAAAGAATGCAGAATTAGCAACCTGTGTGCGGTTTTTACCTAAATTAATATTTAGAAATGAATGTTCCATTTTTCGATTGTCTGTAAAAGTAGTGCTTTTTCTTTAGCGTGCAGAATACAAACTTCCTTATATATATATGACGTATTGTTTGTGGACTTCAAGTAGGATTTAAGAACAGAAATATCCTGAAATTTTCCCAATTGATCCTGATAGACTTTCAAATTTTTCAGCTTTTTAGATGCGTCTATAGAGAGGATGTTTGAAAGCTCTAAGCTATACCGGTACTTCTTAAGAGCAATTCTGAATCTATGAATGTCTTTTGAACTTTTCATATTTGAATGATAGGTGTCACGTGCATTAGTTTTTGTCTTTTTAAGAAGCTTTTTAGCCTGTTTTTTTAGAGGCAAATGCATTATGGATGTATCAAACAATGAAAGGATTAAATCATCGGTAGTGGCTTGTATAGGCCATGATTTTATAACATGTAAAAGTCTAATACGTGATTGCAGTAACACATTTTCCAGAGCATGAAGCTCCTTAAGGCTTGAGGGTTGTAATGCCGTTAATGTTTTTATCATTACCTGTTGGTCTCGTATGGGACCCAGTGTCTTAAAATAGTGAATATAGGTGTTCAAAATCTTGTTTATGTGTGTTTTCAATTTTTTATTAGAACATGAGTTGGAGTATATTTGAAGTAAAGGAATTAATCTACGTATAGATACACGTAAATCATGAATGCTTTCATCGTTTTCATCATACTTAAGTTCCAAATAGTAAAACTCAACATTTCGAAGTGCTTGATACAAAGATGACTTATACTGTATGGTTGGATTCATCGCTTCTTCCTCCTTTGTGTTTTTATAATACCCTTAGAGAATTGATCACATCAAAAATCGAATAAACCCATCTTCTTTGGGTATTATTTATTTGTTAACAAAGATTGAGTCATTACACAATTCAGGAGGTTACATATGAAGCGTATAATTATGGGGATTCAAATTGGTGATCGTGAAGCTGAAGCAAGTAAAGTACAGGAGCTTTTAACCAAACATGGATGTATTATTAAAACAAGATTAGGTCTACATGAGGCTGGAAACCTATGTAGTTCCAAAGGTCTCGTAATCTTAGAGTTTATTGCAGGTAAAGACGAAGAAGTAGAGGCTCTTAAAAAAGAATTGAAAGTTTTTGAAGACATTAAAGTAGATATGATGACATTCTAAACTGAATAACAAATAAGACAAACCGTAGGTGATTATCTTCCTACGGTTTTTTTATTCAAATGTTATTTATGTTATCTGAGGGTATATATGTCATAGAAGAATGGATGTGAGCGTATGAAGTGGATAGGGCCTATAATAGCAGGTGTGCTGCTGTTGATCATAGCCGTGCTGGTTCTTAGGGGACAATCGCCTTTGAAAAACATTTCAAATTATAGAATTTACTACGGTCGTATGGATGACAATACATTAGAGGAAATGAAACAGTATGACATGATCGTTGTTGAAGCTTTGCGTTTTGACAAAAGTATGGTTGAGAACTTGCAATCTGCGGGTGTTAAGGTCATTGGCTATATGAGTGTCTCAGAGGTTGGACACTGGGACGAGCTTATTGTTGAGGCAATGGGAGAACACGACTGGCTTTATGAGAATGGCAAAATTGTAAAACGTACAAAAAATCAGCTTGGAGATTTACAATCTATGCATTTTAGAACCCTGATTCTTGAAACCATAGAAAAAAGAATCCGTGACCTTGGAATGGACGGTGTATTTTTCGACACCCTAGATAGTCTAGACGTTCTTGAAAATGATGAAATAAGAACAGTGCAAGCAAAGGGATACATAGAACTTGTGGATGACCTTAGACTCGAGTGGGAAGATGCCATACTCATCCAAAACAGAGGAATAAAACATACATATCTACTGGATAGAGGTATGATAGATGGACTCCTTTGGGAAAACTTTAGTGATGACATTATGCATGAGAAGGTATATAAGGAATGGGCAAAACAAATGGATCAACTGAGACGGTTCAAGAACATCAGACCCATGGTCCTTGCATATCGTAATGAAAGTTCATCAGAGCATTATGCGAAATCAAAGAATTGGTTGTTTAGTTATTTACCAGGGCAAGAAGGATTAATGGATTGGAATCTTGAATAGGCTTGAGCAGGCTTTTAGAGGCTTGAAGAGGAGGGGACAAATATGTCACGTAACTATAACTTTTTCAATAATGGGGATAATCTAGCTAAAATAATTCAACGATTGTTGGGATCTGAGTTTATTCAAAATGAAATTGATGAGGGCATTGAATTCTTCCATAAGAAAGGTCCTAGAATTTTAATGCTGGTAGACTCAGACACAGAACTTAAGGTTATATTTGATGTTCCAATCCCAGATATTCATAAGCTTACACATACTATGAGACATATAAGTGCGGATCAAGACGGTGTTCATAGCCACTGGATCTATGAAGGTTCGTCAATCGATGATGTTGTGACACTTACTGAAATTGCAATTAATAATTTTAAAAGTCATCAAAAGTAGGAAGGTTTACAAAATATTACACAATGTGAATTGATTGCTTTTGCATACCCCCTATGCTATAATTATTCCGTTCATAACGATATATTAGGGGGATGCCCCCAGACAGTTCGTAAACCTCCTGTCTCTAAACAAAACTAGGCCAATACAATCCAATTTTGGATTAAACTACCTTTAATTAGGTGGTTTTTTTGCGTGGGCTTATGATTGATTAGGAATGGTTTAAATACCATTCCTTTTATTTTTTTGAGGCAGGCACCGGGGAGGGTGCCATGAAAAAAATAGGAATTACCACCACAGTGCCATCGGAAATACTGTTTGCAGCAAATGCGATTCCGGTTGACATGAATAACCTGTTTATAACAGCAGACAAATATGACACTTATATAGAAAGAGCAGAGAGGGACGGCTTTCCTAAGAGTATGTGTGCATGGATCAAAGGGATCTATGGTGCAGTGCTTGACCATAAAATTGATACCTTGATTGGTGTCATAGAAGGCGACTGTTCAAATACCAAAGTTCTATTAGAAGTATTAGAACGCAAAGGTGTTAAAATGATCCCATTTGGATTTCCACACAGCAAAGAATTGGATGCTATGCAAAATCAAATTCAAGGACTTATGCAGACATTAGAAGTGGATGAAAGCCAAGTGGAATTGTGGAGACAAAAGTTAGGTGAAATTCGAAACTTAGGCATTGAACTGGACGCCTTGACCTATGTGGAGAACAAAGTATCTGGCTTTGAAAATCATTTGTTTTTAGTTAGCTTTAGTGACCTCATGAATGATCCTGATGACTACAAAAATACACTGGAACTTAAAATCAAAGAGTTTAAATTACGTGAACCGTTTAAAGAAAAAATCCGCTTAGGCTATATTGGTGTTCCACCTATGCAAAGCGATTTATATGATTATGTAGAATCTCAAAATGGGCGTATTGTCTATAATGAGGTGCAAAGAGAGTTCATGTTTCCTAGATGGGAAAAAGCAAGTGGATTGGTAGAACAGTATTTGGACTATACTTATCCTTATGATTTAACCATGCGATTGTCAGACATTAGACAGCAAATTGACCTTAGAGAGCTTGATGCCATTATCCACTACACACAAGCCTTCTGCCATAAAGCGGCTGAGGACATTATTATAAAATCTGAGTTGTCAGTGCCAGTCCTTCAAATTGAAGGCGATAAACTGAATGTTCTAGATGCACGGACAAAATTAAGGGTTGAAGCATTTATTGACATGCTTGTGGACCAAAAGGAGTTGGCTATATGAGAATTCTAGGAATAGATATGGGCAGCCGAGAAGTTAAAATTATTTTGCTGGATTCGGGTGAAATTGTACTAAGAAAGAAGATAAGCACCATGCAGTTTTACCGTGACCATTGCATTAAAAAAGATAAATTAATAGTAAATACTCATAGTTTTGGTATTGGAGAATTCGACCTTGGTATTTCAACCGGATATGGCAGGAACAATACCGACTTAGACAAATTTACACAGATAAATGAAGTAAAAGCACACGTGTATGGTGCCTTGAAACAAACCGGTGAAGAGAATTTTATATTACTGGATGTGGGTGGACAAGACGTGAAACTGGCTAAAGTTGAAAAATCAATCATGACCGACTTAGAGTTAAATGAAAAATGTGCAGCCTCTTGTGGGCGTTATTTAGAGAATATGGCAAGTGTACTTGAAGTTGATTTAGATGAATTGGGAAGCCATTACAAAGATCCTGTGGACTTGAATGCGACCTGTGCAATCTTCACGGAGTCTGAACTTATAGGCCATATTGCCGATGGAGATTCAACAGCGTCTCTTTGTTCGGGCGTCAACTATGCTCTCTATAAAAGAATAAAACCAATGCTTCTAAGGTTTGGTGGAAAACAAGTGGTCATTGGCGGTGGGGTAGCACACAATAATGCGCTTCATCACTATTTGCAAGCTGACTATGACCAAGTAACTGCTTTAGATGATCCACAGTTTAATGGAGCCATTGGCTGTTGTTATTACGGAATGTCCGTACTCAGTAGAAAACAATAACTAAGTAAAGAGTATAAGTGAGGTTGAGAATGTATAGATTAAGATCGGAAGCCAGCTTTGATAGCGCGCACTTTTTAAAAGGATACGACGGAAAGTGTGCAAATATGCATGGACACCGGTGGCGTGTTGTCGCAGAAATTGGTGCTGAAACATTAATTGAGTCAGGGCATTTAGAAGGTATGATTGTTGATTTTGGTGATCTGAAAAGTGATCTAAAACTACTGGCCGACCAACTTGACCATAAAGTGATTTATCAAAAAGGTACTTTAAAAGATTCAACACTGGCATGTTTTGCAGATGAAGGATTTGAAGTTTTTGAAGTTGAAGGTAGACCAACGGCTGAATATATGTCAAAATTTTTCTATGATGCATTAAAAATTAAGGGATACCAAGTTATTCGTGTAGAGGTATTTGAAACACCAACGAATAGTGCAGTATACGAAGAGGTGATCGGTCGTGTTTAAAGTTGTAGAGAAGTTTGTGAGTATCAACGGTGAAGGAATGAGAAGTGGAGAACTGGCTGTGTTTATAAGATTCCAGAAATGTAATCTTAAGTGTAGCTATTGTGACACTGCTTGGGCCTGTACCGAGGATGCTGTATATGAGGATATGGCTATTGAAGCCATAACATCTTATATCGCATCCACAGGTGTTAAAAATGTAACCCTAACGGGTGGAGAACCCCTTCTTCAAGAAAACTTGTCCATACTCATCACTGAGATTGCCAAACTGGGCAATATGTACGTTGAAATTGAAACCAATGGAAGTAAGTCCTTAACATATTTGAGTAGAATGATCGCGAGACCTTCATTCACCATGGATTACAAGCTGCCATCATCAGGCATGGAAAAATCTATGGACCTAGATAATTTTGATGTTCTGACCAAGTCAGATACATTAAAGTTTGTCTGTGGAAGTATTGAAGATTTGGACAAAGCGCGTGAACTGATTAAAACCTACGGACTCTTAACCAACACAAATGTGTATCTGAGCCCAGTTCATGGGTCTTTGTCTGCAGAAAAAATTGTCGAGTATATGGTTAAACACAACCTAAATGGAATTCGACTTCAATTACAGCTACACAAGTTTATTTGGAATCCAGAAATGAGAGGTGTTTAATATGGAAAACGCAGTAAATCATAATAAAGCCATTGTGGTATTCAGTGGGGGTCAGGACAGCACAACATGTTTATACTGGGCTAAAGAAAAGTTTGGTGAAGTGATTGCAGTAACTTTTGACTACAATCAAAGACATGTAGAGGAACTGGATTGCGCTAAGGCGATTTGTAAAAAAGAAAACATTGAACATCACATACTGGACATGAGTTTACTAAATCAATTGGCTCCGAACTCACTGACAAGAGTTGATATAGAAGTTGAGAAAGAGTCACCAGAGGAAGGACTACCAAACTCATTTGTGGATGGTCGAAATCTTTTGTTCATGTCATTTGCTGCAGTGCTCGCTAAACAAAAGGGTGCAAATCATATCGTAACAGGTGTTTCACAATCTGATTTCAGCGGATACCCAGATTGCCGAGATGAGTTTATAAAGTCACTAAATGTGACCTTAAACCTATCCATGGACTACCCCTTTGTAATTCATACACCACTTATGTGGATTGATAAAGCGGACACATGGAAGTTATCAGACGACCTAGGTATTTTAGAGATGGTAAAAAATGAAACCCTGACCTGCTACAATGGTGTAATTGGTGATGGCTGTGGTGAATGTCCAGCATGTACACTGAGAAATAATGGCTACAAAACCTTTATTGAAAGATATAAATAATCAGAAATTAAATAAATGACCAAAGCCTTTTGAAGATTGTGAGCATGGCAAACATGATTTACACTTCGAAAGGCTTTTTTTGATGATATAATTTGTTTGGAGGTGTAAAATGTCAACTAAACTATTTAAAGAGTGGATTGAAGAAAGCGAAACAATTGTATTTTTTGGAGGTGCAGGCACCTCAACAGAGAGTGATATTCCTGATTTTAGAACGGCTGGCGGGCTCTATGATCAGAAAACTAGCAAATACCCACATCCACCAGAGAAAATGTTGGGTCATACATTTTATAGAAAACATCCGGACATCTTTTTTGATTATTATAAGGAAAATTTGATATACCCAGAAGCAAAACCCAACAAGGCACACCGTGCCCTAGTTGAGCTAGAAAAACAGGGGAAACTGAAAACTGTAATTACTCAAAACATAGATGGACTCCACCAAATGGCTGGACAAAAAGAAGTGATCGAACTGCATGGCAGTATCAATAAAAATTATTGTGAGCAGTGTAAAAGTAAATATAATTTGAATGAGTTTCTTGCCCTAGCTGGGAAGGTGCCAACCTGTACCCTTTGTGGAGGCACAGTACGTCCAGACGTTGTTCTCTATGAAGAAGGACTAAAAAACAGCGTTTTGGAAAAAGCTGTCCAAGCCATTGCCAAGGCAGACATGATCATAATTGGTGGAACATCCTTGGTTGTATATCCTGCAGCGGGCCTAATTCGTTATTTTACTGGGAAACGATTGATACTCATAAATAGGGATGCAACAAAAATGGATTCAAAAGCCGATTTAGTTTTTAGAGAATCTATAGGAGAGGTTTTAAATGAGGTTGTCTTCGGAAACTAAAAAGATAGAGCAGCTCCCTTATTCGACTGTAATATACCCACGCGGTGCATTCATAGTGTTCCAGAATGATATACATGGATTTGCACTTTGTGAATGTATGAAAGGTGCGGTTGAGAATTACTTAAAACTGCGAAGCACTACGCATAAAGACGAAACACATTTAGACCTATGGAATTTTCCAGAGTCTTTTGTGGATTATATGAATAAAAAACTGAAGTCAGATGGATCAATAGCGATCAAGAGCATTATGGACTGGGGCCCCGTTTTACCTTATGTGCCAAAGCTTTGTCATAGGTGTAACAAACAAAAGCCTACAGTCAAATACTGTCCTGAATCAGAAGGAACACTCTTTCGACAAAACTATGGCTGGTATCTTAATATGAAACACTATGAGTTTGGCGTTGTGCCTAGACTCATCAGGTATCTGCCAACCATGGAGAGTCAGTCTTTGAAAGAGCTGATCGATTTTACCTATGTCAGTTTGGGGGAGGATATATTATATGATCCAGCCATTGATGGCTTTGATAAAGAAGTTATAGAATCGTGGTTAACAGCCCATGATAATATTTGGAACCATGGTAACCCCAGGATATGGGACCCGCAGTTTCCCTATAATTTTACCCAGAGTTTAGAACGAGAACTTAGAAGGCGGAAAACAGCAGTAAGGCGTTATATAGAAGATGCGATTCGTGCTGACTTTGAATATCAGCCACTTGTTGGTAAGTGGAAATCTGAACAAGCCTTGTTTGAGTTTGTAAAGAAATTGCTTCCCAAAATTAAAATAAAGAGAAATTTTAGACCTAGAATGTTGGACCATCTGGAAATGGATATCTATTTACCTGAACTTAAAATCGGTATTGAGTATCAAGGCATCCAACACTATGAACCCGTAGCGCATTGGGGCGGAAAAAAAGCCCTTGAACGTGTTCAGTTAAGGGATGCAAGGAAGAAAGAACTGTGTGACGAGAATGAAATAGAACTTATTTATTTCCACCACTATGAAGTATTAACACTTGAACTTGTTTATAAAAAATTGGTCAAGTTTATTCCAAACATAAAACTAAAGCCCAATAGAAAATTAGAAGATTAATGTAGGAAACCATATAAAATACAAAAGCTCTGAGCAAATCTACCCTTTAGGATAGAATTTTGCTCAGAGTTTTTAAGTATATACGCCATCTTGGGGTATGAAATATCACGGAGGTGTTACTTATGAATATTGGACTTGTAGGACTCGGAAAAATGGGATACCAGTTGGCACTCAATATGAGAGATCAACAGATCAACCTGGTTGCCTTTAATAGAAGCCCTCAGAAGGTAGATGAAATTCGAAAAGAGGGTGTGCGTGTTGCCTATAGCTTAGAAGAGTTGGTGCAGTCATTAATTGCACCAAGAGTGATCTGGTTAATGGTTCCATCAGGGGACACGGTGGATCAAGTTATAGCCCAACTGATGCCGCTTCTAGACGCGGGAGACATGGTAATAGATGGTGGTAATAGCAATTATAAGAAAACGCTTCAGAGGAAAGAACGCATTTATGCACAAGGCATTAGATTTATGGATGTTGGCACCAGTGGCGGAACGGAAGGTGCAAGAAATGGTGCATGTATGATGATTGGTGCAGATCCAGAAGACTTTAAGTTGTTAGAACCTGTCTTTGCAAAAATATGTGTAAAAGACGGTTACGCCCATATGGGGCCAGTAGGCGCTGGACACTATGTGAAAATGGTCCACAATGGTGTCGAGTATGCCATGATGCAGGCCATAGGTGAAGGTTTTGAAATCCTCGAGAGTAGTTCATTTGATTTTGATCACGAGGCTATTGCAAAGGTGTGGAATAACGGTTCCATTATAGAAAGCTTCTTAATGGGATTGACTCAAAATGCCTTTAGTAAAGATGCAAAACTGGAAGAAATACTGGGAAAAGTGAACTCATCAGGTGAAGGTTTGTGGACCCTTGAAGAGGCTCTTGAGCTTAAAGTACCAGTACCAGTAATAGCCGATTCTATATTTGCCCGGTATAGGTCCTTCCAGGACAATACATTTTCAAACAGGCTTTTAGCGGCACTCCGAAATGAGTTTGGAGGTCATGCTGTTGAAAAGGCAAAGTAACCAGTCTACAGTGGTTCTCTTTGGTGCTACAGGTGACCTGGCCATGCGCAAGTTGATACCTGCACTTTACAACATTGAATACAACCGTATAAAAAATGATGATCAAAATCATAAACAGCATTTTCAATTGAATATTGTTGCCATAGGAAGGCAAGATTTCTCTACAGAGTCATATTTAGAAAAATCTAAAAAGAGCATTCAAAATTATTCAAGAACGCCCTTTGAAGATAAAGTGTTTGATGTACTAAAAAAGAAGATGACTTATTATAAAATGAACTTTGCTCAAGGAGATGATTATGGCGGTCTAAGAAATAAATTAGACACGTTAGATGGCAACGCCAGTAGACTATATTATTTGGCGACCTCGGCACGTTTTTTTGAAACCATTACGGGTTTTTTAGCAGAGCATTCAATGCATAAATCAGAACTTGGCTACAGACGAGTTGTCATAGAAAAGCCGTTTGGGTCTGATCTTGAAACGGCTAAAGGGTTAAACAAATCTATAAAAACCCATTTTGATGAATCACAGATCTATCGAATTGATCACTATTTGGGTAAGGAAATGACCCAAAACATACTTATGATGCGTGGGAAAAATGCAGTTTTTAATGCAGTTTGGAATAATGCGTATATTGACCATATTCAAATAACGGTCACTGAAGACATGGGGGTAGAAAATAGGGCAAAGTATTATGATCAGTCAGGAGCACTGCGTGATATGATCCAAAATCATTTGCTACAAATAGTAGCCTTAACAACCATGCGATTTTGTGATGTGAATGATACAGAAGCCGTTCGAAACGCAAAAGTTAATATATTTGAGGCTTTGAAATCATATTCACATGAAGAACTACATGAGAATATAGTATTGGGGCAATACAAGAATTATAGGGGTATTGAAGGCGTTTCAAATGATTCCTTAGCAGAAACTTTTGTTGCTATGAAGTTGGAGCTAGACCTTCATGAATGGGTAGGTGTCCCTATCTATTTAAGGACAGGTAAAAAGCTCAAAAGAAAAGAAGCCTTCGTAATGATAGAGTTTAAAAAAGGTAGATTTTGCAGACCTGAAGGGGACGAGAAACCCAATAGATTGGTTATAAAAATTCAACCGGACGAAGGCGTGAGTTTCTTTTTTAATGTTAAAGAACCTGGTAATACAATGGATGTAAATGAAGTTGAAATGGATTTTTGTCAAACCTGTCAATTGTCCTACAATTCACCAGAAGCCTATGAAAGCCTTCTACTCGACGCCCTTGAAGGGGATCAGTCTCGTTTCACACGGTGGGATGAGGTGGAGTATGCATGGGCCTTTATAGATCAAGTGGTTAAACATTGTGAAGACCGTGAGAGCTGGATTGATTTCTATGAAAAAGGCAGCTGGGGACCCGAAGCCTCAGACAAATTAATGGAAAAAGATGGTCGGAAATGGTGGTATTCTCAATGAAAATAATAGATATATCCATGCCTATCAATGAAAACATGCAGGTCTATAAAAACAAAGAAAACAAAAGACCTGAAATTATAGAAGAGAGCAACCACGTGAGTAATAAGGTTCATGAATCAAAGTTGAGCATGAACTTACACACAGGCTCACATGTGGATGCACCCCTACATATGCTTGAAAATGGTGCAACTATGGATGCCTATGACCTAGAACAGTTTATTGGTAAAGCTGTGGTTATTGACTTGAGTCAAATAGAAGGACGGGTCATAGAAAAACACCATTTGATAAACCAGCCCATTTTAGAGGGGGATGTCGTCCTTATGAAAACAGCCAACTCTAACGCCAATGAGTTTGAGTTTGATTTTGTCTACTTATCAGGATCAGGGGCACATTACTTATCTGAATTAGGTGTGAAAGCTGTTGGAATAGATGCACTCGGCATAGAAAGAAATGCTCCAGGACACCCTGCCCATCAAGCCTTGTTGTCAAAAAACATCCCTATTATTGAAGGTCTTGTTCTCGGACATGTTAAGGCAGGAACTTATGGATTTATGGCTCTACCTATAAAAATTGAGGGTGTTGAAGCTTCACCTGTTCGAGCGGTGTTGACAGAAAACACAGAAGGATAGTTATTTCCAATTGATATGCATGCATTAAGTAGATTATAATAGTCATATTAATCTATGGAGGATAATTATGGACATAAATATATTGCAAAAAATTGCTAGGATACTAAGGGTGAATGATATCAGTTGGGGACTTGGCGCATCAAGTATGCTTCATTTCCATGGATTAATCGAAACACCAAGGGACATTGATCTCATGGTCGATGAAGAAGATGCTGAAAAAGCAATTGCCTTGTTATCGGGCATAGCTACATCTGTACATACAGATGACGGTCTAGGAAAATATGCAACAAAATATTTTTATGAAATGGTGATTGAAGGACAAGCCGTTGACCTGATTGGTGGCTACAAGATCATGCGTAATGATTGGATCTATGATTTTCCAATCCTTAAAAATATGGAACTTGAGCAGGTAAATGTGAATGAAGAAACCATTCCATTAACACGAATTGAAGACTGGTATATCGCCTACATAATAATGGGTGATCCCAAGTCTAGGGTACCTAAAATTGAAAACTATGTTTCTCAAAAGGGTGGATTCAAATTTGTTGAACAGATTCAAATTGCCATTGCTCAAATTCAAGAAAAAGCCCCCCAGGAATCAGAGTTAATTGAAAAACTACAAAGATCTTTAAATAATCAGTGAGTAAGTGATCAAAATCAAAAGAAAAAAGGCTCCCGACATGAGGTAACATTTTTAGGAGCCTTTGATTATAGAGTAAGGGGAAAAATTTACCTATAATCTACATAATGAGCAAAGGATATAAGATCCATACTCTGGGAAACAATCAAGGGGTGGATTTTTTTCTTGTGTAAAGCATAACAAACGAAAATAAAATTCTGATGAATCAGAGGTTAAAATCATGTTAAGGAAGACATATACGTTCATGATTTTCAGAATTACTCATAAAAGTATTAAATCAATTACCAAGTCAGCCGATAATACTATCAGGAGGGGAACAATGGACCTACAGTTTGAGACTGAAAGACTCTTTTTAAAGACATTAACTAAATCTGATGCCCCAGGTTTAAAAGCGTATTTTTATAGAAATGCTGCTTTTTTAGAGCCTTGGGAGGTAAAGAGGGACGCATCCTTTTATACGATAGAAAACATGCAGTCTCTTATCGCTGATGACAAAGCAAGTTTGGAAGCAGGACACACGCTACGGTTGTGGATAGTTAAGAAAGACCAACCCGATGTATTGATTGGGAGTGTCGCCCTTTCAAATATTATAAGAGGTGCATTCCAGTCGTCATTTATTGGATACAGACTGGATGAAAAAGAGATAAATCAAGGATATATGGCAGAAGCAATTAGAGAGATGGTGAATATTGCTTTTGAAAAATTAAAACTTCATAGAATTGAAGCCAATATTATTCCAAGGAACAAAGCGTCAATTCGAACCGTGGAAAAAGCAGGTTTCGAGTATGAAGGTATAAGCAAAAAATATCTTAGAATTAATGGAGTGTGGGAAGATCATATTCATATGGTTATTCTAAACAGTGCTGTAGAGTAAGAGGTGTTATATGCGTAAAATTACAATAATTATATTAATGACAGCCCTATTCGTAATTATGTTGTCGGGATGTAGTGGTTTGAGAGGCAATTCAAGATCCTTTAGAATGGAGAACGAAACAAATTACTTGGTTGACATGAGTATGCCTATTGAGCCAGATAAGGCCAGTTCAGCCACTGCAATTTTTCAGAAGCAACTCAAATCTCAGAATATCATTCTGGCTGGAGAGGTTCCTGGTGTGAGTGGGAATGCAGATTTAGAAAAGTACTTTTTTGAGGCCTTTAATAATTATAATAAAGTAGACTATATTATAGCTGAGATACCGTATTCAGCAGGTGAGTTGTTAAATGACTACTTTGAAGAATCTAGTGAGGACAGTCTTAACAAAGCATTTTCAATTCTGACAGGACGTCCTTATGCAACAGAAGAAAACAGGTCTCTTTATAGGCAGTTAAAATTGTATTTAAAGAGTCGAAATGAAACTGTGAAGATCGTTGGAATCGATTTAGAATATGAACCAGAGATGACCCTGGAGTATTTGGCAAGACAGATTCAATTCAAAAATCTTGAAGAGTATCCGGTGGCGAAAGAGCTGGTTGATGCTAGAAATCAAGGGTTTTTACAGGCGGACTATTTAGAAATTACATTGATGAAGCTTTTAAATGAATTAAGAGAGGATCCTGTACGTGGAGCAAATGTATTTGGTGGAGATCTTAAAGCAATCATCCATGTGCTTGAAAACCTTGAAATGACATATAACCGTGAGAAGACAAACACGAACGAGCAATTTAATCACGAAAGAAGTGACCAATTGGTTCGTAACTTTTTAGCCGTGTATGACTTAGCTCCAGATGCGTTCTATTTTGGACAGCTGGCCAATCCGGCTGTTATGCAGGCTGAGCATATGGACTATAACTGGTTTGCAAGTGAAATTCAGAATCAAAGAAAAGAAATTAAAGGGAAAGTTATTAGTCTTCTTTATACCTATGAGGATTGTCAGAGAATGATCCAACTTGCTGGCAAAGATGAAAAAGAGAATTTGGACTTATTTAAATTTGACGATAGAAAAATGAACAATGCAGTAAATCAACCCTTTACTCTAATCAGTTTAATAGACAAAGAATCCATGTTTAATGAAGAATCAGTTATATTTGAAAAAGACTTCACAGGTGCTGTAACAGAGTATTTCCAATATCTTGTGGTATTGAATGAATCTCCTGCATCAAAGGCACTTAAAGTATCCGAAAATGAGTAGGAAAATTTTAGATGCGCGACTTGCAAATGATATTGTGCAAGCGCCTAAGATAGGTGATTTAATGGAATTAACAAATGAATTTAGCTGGGTATGTGTTCAGACCCTAGAAGACAAAGAAAAAGCATATGAACTTGAGCAGATATTCTATTATAATAAACTGCCGCTTCAAATAAGGACAATTGAATCAGATTTTGCACTCTGGGTTCCACTTAAGTTTAAAGAACTGTCGGCAGATATTATTGAAAATTTTATGATAGACAACCTATCGCGTGGCTTTGTAAAATTTAATGATGACGAAAGTCCTGAAGACAAAATTTATATTGGTAGAGAGTATGAAAGAAGGGCGCCACCTAAGTTCTATTTCTTTTTAATGCTCATGGCATTGTTCTTAGTGTTTATGAGATTCATTTATGGGATTGACTTTTTATAAAGAGATATGATATCATATGCAAAATTGAATGTACGCTTATCAAGAACAGGGGAGAGAATTCGCTCTTTGATCCTGTACCAACCTGCTGTATTGGCGTGGTGGTCCAACGAATGTGGATAAGAGATGATCGACTATAACCTTATCCTTATGGATAAGGTTTTTTTATGCATAATTATGATGTTTTGCAAGTCGTTCAGATAAGAAGGTGTCCTCAATGAATATGAATAAACTGAAAAATCAAATAATAAGTGAAATTACAGGGGACAAGAATCTCGTCTTGAATGAAATGTGGGAGAAGGACATTGAGCAACTTATTGTTGAAGTAGACACTTTATCAACATTCAACCCCATCTCAAGAAGGTCAAGCTGTAGAGTGACAACAGAAACAGAACGTGTTGTTATGGATGCCTTAAGTGTAACCAGTAAAAGTTTGAGCCAGTTCTTAGAAGGCTCTGAAGAATGTGTCATCATGACAGCAACTCTTGGACCAAGAATTGACAGTAAAATGAGTATTCTGCAACTGACAGACATGTCAAAAGCCTATCTATTTGATTTGATCTGTTTGCATTATTTTGAAATGAAGTTAGACGCGTGGGAAAAAACTTTTAGAGGCACCATCCTGGGTGAGGGGAAACATTTAACACAGCGTTTCAGCCCAGGTTATGGAGACCTGTCTTTAGACATACAAGGAGACGTTTTATCCTATATGGACGCTCAAAAGCGTGTTGGAATTGAACTGACAACAAATAATCTGATGATTCCTCAGAAGTCGGTAACAGCAATACTTGGAATATCGAATGAACCATATAAAAACAGTTATAGTCGGTGTGATGCATGTCTTAGAAGAGACAGATGTAGTGTAAAAGGGGGCGGTCGTTGTGAGTTTCTTTAAACAACTAGAAAAAGAACATTTATATTTTGATGGATCAATGGGCAGTTTGTTAATACAAAAAGGTGTAAAAAGTGAAGGAGATCCATCATTACTCAACATTACAAATCCAGAGGTCATTCAGGATATACATAAAGCATATGCTCAAGCGGGTGCGGACTTTATAACCTCTAATACATTTGGTGCAAATAAATACAAATTAGAAGACAGTCCATATTCTGTTGAGGAAGTGGTTACAGCAGGGATTAAAATTGCCAAAGAAGCGACACCTAACAAAATGATTGCACTTGATTTAGGGCCTACAGGCAGACTTTTGAAACCAATGGGGCAAATGACATTCGACGAGGCCTATGACGTGTTTAAGGAACAGGTCATTGCCGGAGCGCGTGCAGGTGCGGATTTAATAATCATAGAAACCATGTCTGACCTTTTAGAAGCAAAGGTTGCACTTCTTGCTTCAAAAGAAAATTCAGAGCTCCCAGTTGTGGTGACCATGACATTCCAAGAGAATGGAAGAACGCTTAGTGGTTCACCGGCTGAAGTAGTAGCACTGACACTAGAAGGTAATGGTGCAGATGTCGTTGGTATTAACTGTTCAACAGGTCCAGACAAAATGGTCGCCTTGGTAGAGAAAATGAGTGAAATATTAACGGTGCCTGTTCTGGTTCAGCCCAATGCTGGTCTTCCGCGACATGTTGAAGGAAACGTTGCTTATGACCTAAGTGTTGAAGATTATGTTGAGCAAATGACAGTACTGGCAAATGCAGGCGCACAAGTATTAGGCGGATGTTGTGGAACAACACCTGCATATATTCGTGCACTTAAGTCAGCTCTATTAGATACGCTACCTAAAGAAACTAAGAAGCTTAAAACTGCTGCTGTGTGTTCATCAACGGAGGTGGTTTGGTTTGACAAGTTCCCACTTGTGATTGGTGAGCGTATTAATCCAGCGGGGAAAGCACTGCTTAAAAAATCCTTCCAAGAAGGAAGAATAGATATTGCTGTAAAAGAAGCTTTTGACCAAGTGGAAGCTGGGGCAGATATTATAGATGTAAATGTGAGTGGACGTGGCGTCGATGAAACGTTGATCTATGAAAGCTTGATTACTACATTAAATGGAACACTTTCAGCACCACTTCAAATTGACAATACCAAGTCTGCTGTGGTTGAACGTGCATGTAGAATTTATGCAGGTGTCCCTCTAATTAACTCAGTCAATGGTAAACAAAGCTCAATGGATAACATTTTTCCAATCGCTCAAAAGTATGGGGCGATGTTGATAGGTCTTGCTCTAGATGGAGACGGAATCCCTGAGACAGTTAAGTCAAGAATTGAAGTTGTTGAACGTATCGTTAATGAGGCAAAACAATATAAAATCGATAAATCAAGGTTTTTAGTAGATTGTTTAACGCTTTCTGCAGCCAGCAACAGAGAAGGATACAAAGTTACGCTTGATGCCATGGATCATGTAAAGAATGTTATGGGTATTAAAACAACCTTGGGTGCAAGCAATGTTTCATATGGTCTACCCAATAGAGACCTGATCAACGGTGCCTTTTTAAATATGGCTTTTGCAAAAGGCCTTGATGCACCGATTACGGACCCATTACAGCCTGAAGTTAAAAGAGCCATCGATATTTTCGCATTCCTAGAAGGCAACGAGAAAGCTGGTAAAACATATCTGGAAACCTACGGTAATGCCCAGAGCACAACGGTGATTTCTGCAAGTTATGAAGGTGACCTTAAGGGAGCGATTCAAAAAGGATTCCGTTCGGACGCAATGGCAAAGACGGAGCTGCTTTTAGAAACTGAAAAACCTCAGACGGTTGTAGATGAGTACCTCATTCCAGCACTTGAAATTGTTGGTGAAGACTATGACAAAGGTAGAATATATTTGCCACAGCTATTAAGCTCTGCTGAAGCGGCAAAAGGTGCTTTTGAGGTGGTAAAAATAGCTATTGAAAAAGATGCTGTAGAGCTTGAAGAGAAGCTTCCAATTGTTCTCGCAACAGTTGAAGGTGATGTCCATGATATCGGCAAAAACATAGTTGCTGTTATGCTTGAGAACTTTGGTTATGATGTAATTGACCTGGGAAAGAATGTTCCAACACAAGCCATACTCGATGCCGTTGAAAAGCACGATGTAAAACTGGTGGGCCTTTCCGCTCTAATGACAACGACTGTGGAATCCATGGAAAAGTCCATAACAGCTCTTAGAGAGCAATACCCACATGTTAAAGTTATGGTGGGTGGTGCTGTGCTCAGTCAAGATTATGCAGATGAAATTAAGGCACATAAGTATGGACGTGACGCGCGTGAAGCGGTTCGAATTGCTGATGAAATTCTAAAAGGTCAGCAACAATAGAGTGTAGAACAAACGAGATAATTGACGACCAGCAACACAATTTTTTCACAGTATTTCGTAGTTTGTCTACAGTCTGAGACTTAGCCTTTTGGCTAAGTCTTTTTTATTATGACCACAAACACAATACTTTAGTATAATAGAGTGTGAACACGTTTAAAGAAAAGTTTGGAGGACACATGACAGCTGTTTATATATATGGACTTATTATTGTAATTAACCTTTTAGCATTTATTTTTATGGCACTGGACAAGTGGTTTGCTGTGAAAAACAAATGGCGCATAAGCGAAGCAACGCTTTTGGCTATTTCTGCACTGGGCGGAAGCCTAGGCGCCCTTGTTGGTATGACAATTTGGAGACATAAAATCAATAAACCGAAATTCAGGTTTGGTGTTCCAGCCATAGTATGTGTACACAGCGGGATTCTCTTTTGGTTAACTTATATTGGACGAATCAAGCTGAATGTATAGGAGGATGTCATGAATGATCAAAATGATTTAGATAAAACTAAAATGAATCTGAATGATTCTGAGTCTTACAATATGGACGTCCTTGACGGAATAGAAGTGCGTGAACCCAAGTCACAGAAAAGAAAACGTAAGGGATGCGCATTCTTACTGGCTTTTTTAGTGATGTTATTCATAGCCCTTACTGCGATTGGTCTGTATTTAAATGAAGTATATGTCGAGTCTGAAATAGAATCAAACGAAGTCGTATATGCACACGACCTAAGAATGGATTTAAGCAAAATATTTGAAAGCGATGAAGCCTGGTACGATGGCCTAAGTAGGCTTGAGAATATTGTAAAAGATATTGAAAATACAAGAGACGAATTGGGGGTTAATACGAGCGTACTAAGCACACTCTTAAGATCAAAAAACAATTTGTACAAACTTTTAGACCGACTTGAAGTGTATGCAAATCTTAAAAATGATACCGATTTGAACAATGATTCAGGACGAGATATGGTCGCTAAATTCTTGAATGCAAATGCAGATGTGCAAAAGAGATTGTCCTTCATTGATGCTGAAGTTACAAAGCTACCCTTGGAATCAATCAAAACACTCAGTGGACAATCTGAGTTTCAGCCTTATATTGAAGACCTAAATTATTGGATTGAGTTTTATGAATATGGATTTGATGAAAATCGGGACCAACTTATTGCCAGCAGCCAAAGACTGAGTGAAGTCCCAGAGGAAATCTATGAATCCTACCAGTACTTAACTGAAATACCGGAGATAGACCTGTATTATGATGATTTTATCAGTGATGATTCTAACATCAGAAAACAAGCTTATTTAGACCTTTACAGTAAAAATATTATTGGAACAGAGCTTCTTGCTTCAGCCCTAGAAGGTGAAGTCATTGCCAATAACTATTTAGCGGAATTATACGGCTATAGTGATGCTTTTCAAATGTCGTTAGAGGCTGATGATATTGAAATTTCAGAGTTTGATGTTTTTAAAGACGAAACTAAAAAGGGTCTTGTTTTATTACACAGACTTAAATCAATGGAAGCACAGTTAAAAGGCATTGTTTTACCAGATAAACTGCATATGTATGATACTTATTTGCCTTATGAAAACTTTAAGTTTGATCTTGCCAGCGGGATTGAGTTTGAGGTTGGACTCGAGTTGTTGAAAGAATCAGTGACAGTTCTTGGCGATGCATATAAAGAATCGCTAGAAAGTATCATACAAGCCCAAGTGATAGATGTCCTTCCTAGAGCGAATAAAGTCGAAGGTGCCTACACATGGGGAACCTATGAGTCAGAGCCTTATGTCCTTCTTAATTACTATGGTAATTTCCAAGATGTATTAACGATGGGTCACGAACTGGGCCATGCAGTGCACCATGAGTTCTCACGGAATAATCAACCCTATAACAGCTATGACACATCTATTCTTATTGCTGAGATGGTTGCAACAACCAATGAAGCCCTTATGTTTGAAACGATGTTAGGAACAATGTTAGAAAATGATAGCCTTGGAATCAGTCAAAACCGTGAAGCTATCTTATGGGCATATGCAAAGTCTATTGAGGAAACCATCTACGATCAACTTCTGGCTTCAGAGTTTCAAAGAAGCATTCATGAAGATGTGAAAAATGGAGTGAACTTAGATGCTGACAGGCTTAATAAGATTTGGTCAGACCTTGTTGGGGAGTATTACGGTCCTTCTTACGAAGTTAGCCAGACAGATGGATTCGGATGGACAGACCTACCACATCTTTACTGGGGCTTTTATGTACAAAAATATGCAATCGGATACTCAGCGGGAATATCCAATGCCCATAACATTATTCATAATCCTGATTTTAAAAGGAAATATATCGAAATGCTGGAGTCCGGTGGTTCTAAATCTGCAAGTGAACAATTGGTGTCCTTTGGTTATGGTCCATCAGGTGAGCTTGCGGTTCATGGTATGTTAGATAAGTTTGAGTGGATCTTAGACGAGTTAGAAGAATTGATAAAATAGTAGACGAATAAGCGAAACCGCCAAGAAAAATTTTGGCGGTTTTTTTATTATGGATTTAATTTAGATTGTGAACCAACTTAAATTGTGAACTTACTAATGATGTCTATAAAGCCGTCGTCAGAGATGACCACTGCAACACAATCGCTATAATCATCTGATTTACTAATGGTTTCAACATAACGAATTGCTGAATTGTAACGTGCGCCTCTTGAAGCGTCACCACGCGCTGTTGCCATACCATCTAAAATAGCTCCAATACCATGACAAACACCTCCTAAATCCATCATTATGGCGCCATCAATGTTAATAACAGATCGTATAACATCATTGGTCATAACAATAGGTTCAACCTGAAAACATTGATTTTTAAGTCGCCTGGATTCGGATGCAGCATTGGTACTAAAAACAAGAAGAGTGCCTGTGTTATATTTTATCGCTTCCATAACAAGTAAATAGAGTGCGCGTATATTTGAGTTATCTATATCATTGAAGACTTGTTTCACCTTATAGAAAAAGGATTCATATGCAACTTTTGCTTTGGGTAAAGAAATATGTTCATGGGAGACCCGCATCAACTTTTTGTCATCATGAGAAAGTTCCCAAGTATAGTAGTTGGTAAATTCTATTTCAAATAAGTCCTCACGTTCCATTTGGTAGTTGCCACGTTTACGACCAAGACCATAGATGGTTTCAGAATCAGAGATTAGACTCACGTCACCTTTTGACAGTTCAAGGAGTTTTCTGACGTGTCTAAAGTTTGAAATAGGTGTCCTTGTAGCAAAGGTCATGAGTATGTCTAAATTGGGGTGGCCACCTTCTTTGTTAAGAATGTCTTTACGTGTAAAAAGAATCTTACCTTTAATGGCTTTTCCTTCATAATTCAAGGATGAAATTTTATTCAGCTTGTCATAGGTTGTGTCCCAGAGTCCAGCATATCCCAAGATCTTCAATAATTTTTTACTGCCTTTTTGAATGGTGTTTTGAAAATCCAGAGTTTTGGCATAGTCCTCACGACCAAATTGGTGTAAGAACTTATTAATGTCTCTGGCAAACTCCATGCTGACTGCAGCAAGGAGAGATCTTGGAGCAGATACGGTTTTGTCACTGAGTCTATAATAGCTGTTGTAAACTTTACGTTCAATGTCTACAAACGCCATGGTAACCCACTCGTTCATAACAACGAGATCTGTCACATAAAAAATACGATCATTAAAATCGGGATTGTTCAAAATAGTTGAAGCGAGGTCAGCATCAATGCGTTCAAAAGAATCGTCTTCACCACTTGAAAGTGCAGCGACAAGTTGCTTTTCGACAGTAAGAACATAATCTTTTATTGAGGGTGCAATCGTGCTGTCACTAGGCTGAACATCTAGAAGTAATGAAGTGTCTTCAACCTTCATACGTAAGACTGTCACATAAGGGTTTAAGTTTTTATCAAACGTGTTAAAAACAGCCTTAGAATACAGACGAAGAAGCCTTAAGTATTGTTTAAATACGGGTATAGTTATGGGTGTGTTGTTTGAATTCATAGAGGCCTCCAAAATTATGACATATATATTATAACATTATACCCACTTAAAATTCAGACCCACAGGTTGATTGGTTGAGGAGATGAAATAAAAAAGAACTGTTCCTTATCGAGATTAAGCTCAAGTAGGAACAGTTCTTTTTAAATGCGGTACTTCAGAAACTTGCAAATCCATTTCTCTAGATTTGAGAGAGTAAGAGAAATGAAAACCAATTATAGTAGGACTTGCAAGTTCCTATATGATTAAGTTTGCATTTGAGGGCGAGTTAAAGTTCAAAGTGTTGTGCAATTGCTTCAACAGCTTTGTCTCTGTCATTGGCATCGATGGTATATGAAATGCTAATTTCAGAAGTTGTAACCTGGTAAAAATCAATATCATTGTCTGAGAACAGTTTAAAGAGATCAGCAGCAACACCTGATTGGCTTACCATACCAATCCCAACTACAGATAGCTTAATAACACTTGCGTCAATCAAATAGTCAAGCGTTGGATAATCTGCTTTTAGATTTTCAATAATTTCTTTTACATTGTGTTTTGCAGACTCATATGATGAGAAAGACACATTCACAAAACTGTTATAAGGAGCGGTTTGACTGATCATATCAACAAAGACTTTATTGTCAGCCAAACGTGCAAAGATTTCAGTGATATTCTTAGACGCAAATGGTATACGGTTTAGAGATACCATTAAACAATCTTCTTCTATTGTAAGTCCTGTTACGACACGTTTTTCCATTTCAGAATCTCTCTCCTTTATAAGTGTTCCTGGATACTCTCCTGTGCTCAGTGCAACTGTCAAAGGTACAGCAAATTTACTTGCGAGTTCAACAGCTCTGGTTTCGAGTACTTTTGCACCTAGACTTGCCATTTCAATCATTTCATCATAGCAAAGTGTGTCTAGTTTTTTAGCTTGAGGATAGAGACGGGGATCAATTGCATAAACGCCATCTACATCTGTGTATATTTCGCATGGGCAGTTAAGACTAGCCGCAAGACATACTGCAGTTGTGTCTGAACCACCACGCCCTAATGTTGTAATTTCACCATCAGCAGTGACACCTTGGAAACCAGCTATAATTACAATCTTACCAGCTTCTAATGCACCTGAAATCTTATCATTATCCACTTCGCTGATTCTTGCGCGTGTATGTGAGTTATCTGTTATAATCCCAGCTTGAGGCCCAGTATATGAAACTGATTCAAGACCAAGAGATTTAATAGCCATACTAAGCAGTGCGATAGAAACTTGTTCACCAGTAGAAAGAAGCATGTCCATGTCTCTGTGACAGGGTTCAGGCGAAACTGATTTAGCCATATCTACAAGTGCATTGGTGGTATTGCCCATTGCTGAGACAACAACAACAAGGCTATCTCCTTTTGCACGTCGCTCTGCAAGTTTTTCTGCTACAACTTTAATTTTCTCTATACTACCGACGGATGTGCCGCCGTATTTAACGACATAAAGATTGTTCATTGTGGACCTCCCTTAAATGTCATTTCTAAGAATGTCTTCGTATGTCTCTCGCTTTACAACAAGCTGTGAGTTGCCGTCTTTAACAAATACAACAGCTGGTTTTCTTAAGCGGTTATAGTTGCTTGCCATAGAATAGTTATAGGCGCCTGTGCTTGCTATAGCAAGAATATCATCACGTTCTGCTGGAGGAAGTAAAATATCTTTAATTAGAATATCCCCGGACTCACAACATTTACCTGCAACCGTATATTTTACTGAAGGTTCTAGTGGCATTTTGTTTGCAAGTGCTGCCTCATATATTGAATCGTAAAGAGCTGTTCTTGGGTTGTCAGCCATTCCACCATCGACAAATACGAATACGCGTCCACCATAGGTTTCTTTAATGCCACCGACCTTGTAGAGGGTTGTACCTGCATTACCTACAATGGCTCTGCCTGGTTCGATAAGAAGCTTGGGAACAGGGAACTTAATTTCTTTTGATTTTGTAAGTACTGTTTTGAATATTTGCTTCATTGTGCCACCAACATCGAGTGGTGTGTCACTTTCAGAGTAGTAGATACCAAAGCCGCCACCTAAGTTTAACTCAAGTGCTGTATACCCACATTCTGACCGTGTTCTATCAAGAAAATCCATCATTGTGTCAATAGCTCTTGTAAATGACTCAGCTTCAAGAATTTGTGAACCTATGTGGTAGTGGAATCCCTTTAGGTCAATATAGTATGAATCTGTAAGTCTAGATACAACTGAACAAATATGCTCTGAGTGTATAGAAATACCAAATTTAGAATCATTGTTTGCAGTTTGAATATATTCATGTGTATGTGCTTCAATGCCAGGATTAAGGCGAATGAGGACTTCTACTGACTTGTCCAGTTCGGAACATAAATACTCTAACATTTCAATTTCAGTTTCATTATCTATCACAATACGGCGAACACCATAGTTCAGTGCCATAATCATTTCATCAACTGTTTTGTTGTTGCCATGAAAGTATATTTTTTCAGCTGGATACTCAGCTTGCATTGCTGTGTACAGCTCTCCGCCAGATACAACATCCAGTGAAAGGCCTTCAGCTTTTATCAGCCTACACATTGCTTTTGTTAAAAAAGCTTTAGATGCATAAATGACCTCTGTTTGGATTTTAGGGTGACTGAATGTCGTCATATAATCTCTACAGCTGTCTTCAATTGTTGTTTGATCCATAACATAAAGTGGTGTTCCGTACTTTCTGGCAAGGTTCACTGCATCGCAGCCGCCAATTTCCAGATTCCCCATGTCATTGACGCGCATTGTTCCTAGTCGTCTCATAGTTTTGCCTCCATATTTGTCGGTTTAGAACGGAATATCGTTCTATGTGTGCGTTGGGGACGGTCTTTTGCAATTGAAAATTTTCATAAAAATTACCAAAAATGACTAAAATTATGAAAAAACCCAATAAAAAAAGCAGACAGGCGTAAAAGGGCCAGTCTGCCATAGCGGCATGCAAATAAAAAACCTTTTACCCCGTGTGAGACAGCACCCCTAGTATTCGCTGGGTACGCGAATATTAGACAGTACCATACCTGTTAAGCATAGTCCCAACGTATCTATACGTTTCGGCGATAGTCCCTTTCCCTTGTTAGGTACTCATGACGACCGCGACCTCTGTGTCACACTACATGTAGCTCGAAGGATCGAGCAAATCGTTATAAATTTAGTTCATTATACACATGATTACTGTAAGTGTAAAGACAAGTTTCGTAATAATATGAAAAATACTTAATAAACATGAGTTAGGCCGACTCTAAACTGACTTTAAATCAAAGAATCTATTGACCAACAAGAGGAGTAGAGCAAGGCATAAAAACATCGTTTGAATAGAAAAAGTGTCAGCTATAAAACCTAGCGTTGGTGCAAGTATGACCATGAGGAGGGCTCTTATTTGACTCTCAATTGAAAGAACGGTGGCTCTCTGGTTCTTCGACATATGGTCGCTACAGACATCCACAAAAACAGGGCGTCTGGCATCCTTCATGATGTAAATGATAAAGAATATAAATATAGCTACAAATACAAATGTATTCTGAATTGCAAATGACAGAAATAATAATGAAATTCCTAAAAGATCAAAAGAATAATGGAAGACTTTTGAGCCACTAAATCTATTCGAAAGCTTATACACATTTTTGGAAGCCACTGAACTAAAAATGTAGAAGATACCGTAGATGACACCTAGGTAAATTTTTAGGCTGTCATCAGCTGTGAGTCCAAATAATCGACCGCTTCCTACAGTGAGAAGCAGTGCACTCAATATAGGTTGAATGTAGTCTTTAATGGCTTTAAAAGAACCGTCATAGCTTGCTGAACTTAATAGCACCTTTTTTAATATTTTATTGTCTTTTACAGACTTCAGTTGTTTGATGCTTTCCCTATAAAAGGCGCTTAATGTCTGCTCAGTATCCCGTTTTTCGTCTAAGTAAGCCGGGTAACTTGCTATCAATATGAAATCGAGAATATAGGGGATAATACAGACTAAAAATAGCCATCTTAAAGCGGGTAAATTGAGTACTAAAAGTATGGATACAAAGGCTGAAACGGAAGAACCCAGTAGGGAAAATGAACGCGTTCTACCATATACATAACCCTTGTGTTCAAACCAATTTTTGTGGTCCAGATAGCCGAGAATCATTGCTTTATGTGTACCAGATCTAAAGGCTTCCCCAAGTCCAAAAAACACCATGCCAACGCCCAATATGAAGAAACTGTTTCCAATAAAAAAGAATACGAATGAAACAATATAAAAGGCAAAACACATGAGGAGTTCTTTCTTTTTACCATAATGGTCAGCTATAATACCGCTTGGAACCTCAAACATATAGGTAATTGATTCTCTTATGGCGTATAGCAGTCCGACTTGAAACAAGCTCAGTCCCATTCCTATTAAATAGATTAGAAGATAAGGTTCGAAAAACTTGAGGTTCTTAAAAAATCCATAAAATCTAAATTTCCATATTTGCCTGTCTTGATTTATTTCCTCATAAATAGTCATGGTGTCTCCTTAGCTTAATATAAAGTCTCCTATACCATAATAACAATAAAAGAACAGATCATAAATATTTAAAATATGATCTGCTCTTTTAACTTACATTTAAGGTCTTATTTTGGGTTGGTGTATAGGTAAGGCAATGGTGAATTTGCTACCAACACCAGGTTCACTATCAACACGGATGTCACCATGATGAATATCAACTACAATTTCTTTTGAAATACTAAGACCAAGGCCTGTTCCAACCCCTTCAGGTTTGGTAGTAAAGAAAGCATCAAATATTTTTTCAGAAACTTCTTTGCTCATACCAATACCATTGTCCTGTATAGTACAGTAAATATAATTGTCATCTGAACCTGTACTGATTTGAATTTCTCCCATGTCATTGGATTCTCTTTTTTCAATGGCGTGTGATGCGTTGATGATTAAGTTAAGTAGGACTTGACTTATTTTGCTACCAATAGCCTCAATGACGGGTAGTTCAGCTAAATCCACAGCTACAGTTGCATTGTACTTGATTTCATTATGAGCAATGGTGAGTATTTTCTCAATGCTTTGATTCAGATCAAAAGGCATCAATTCTTCAGAATGTCCAGCCCATGAGTATGTTCTTAGACCCGTGACAATGGTTTTTATGCGTTCGAGACCTTCATCAAATTCCTCAAGAATTTCATGAATATCCGTCTTTAAATATTTAAAATCATCCGCATTGTTGGTTTCTACAATTTTGTAAAGTGATTCAAGCTCGTCTTTAAGTACACCTGAGCTCGAAATCATGTAACTGAGTGGATTGTTAATTTCATGTGCAATGCCTGCAGAGAGATGGCCTAGCTCTGCTAAACGTTCTTGGTCAATAAGCACTGTTTTCAGGTGAGAAATTGACTGAACCTGTTCATATTCCTTGGTGAAGTCCATGAAAATATATGCGAAGGTTTCAGTTGATATATCCGAAGCTTCTTCCTTCAAAATCGTAATTCGTACGCGTTTTGAAACATCCTCATTTAATGAAATACTTCCTGTTGAGGTCCATAAATCAATTTTTTCTCGATCTGGTGGTACAACCTCATTGTCGCTGTGGTCATAATAGACAACGTTTAAATCATCAATATTGGAGGCTGTTTTCAATAGTTCGATCTCAAAACAGGCTTTACTCCTATAAATGATTTCGCCTGATCTATTGCTCATGAAAATAAGCGCAGGTCCATTGTCAATTATAGACATCATATTGGTGGAATGGGCCTTTACCTTTTCGGTTTCAGTTATATCATTCATAAAGGTAACCACAAAATCAATTTCGCCAGAGCTGTTTTTAACAATGTCATTGAAACATTCACAGTGGTGTATGCGGCCAGAGGTATCAATCAGTTTGAGACTTATATTCTCAATTTTGCCTGATAGGGCATTGTCCGTGAAAGTCTTCCATTTTTTAGTTTCACTGTCAGGGACAATGGATTCAAAGATACTTTGCTGCTTAACATCTTCAACAGTTAGTCCCATCAAGTCAACTGCTGTGGAGTTCCATTCCTGAATTTTATAGTCCTTGTCCCAGGTCATGATCATGACAGGCGCATTGTTGAAAATTTTCTCATAACCTTGACGAATCCGTAGGATTTTTAACTCATTGTCCATGTTCTCCGAAATGTCTTGAATAAAGAATCGAACAAGCTTTTGACCTGTATGACTTAACTTTTCTAAGAAGATACTAAATACGACGTATCTGGAGGTTCCATCAATTCTATGAATAATGCCTGGTGACTCAGTCAAGTCCTTTTCAAATTTTCCATCATAAATAAGGTCCAAACTTTCAGATTTAACAAAATTATTGATACTCTCTCCAATTAATTCTGTCTTCCTTTCGCCAACGATGGAACTGAAGTTTCGATTACACTCTATAATAATACCCTCAAGGTCCAGAGTACAGGTACCAATACGCTCTTCTGACTGAACATTGAATTGATTAAACGCATCAATTTCAGTGAGTTGATTTTTATAGTTGCCCGTTTTAATTTTGGAAGGATCATAATTTTTTATATAGGACTCTGTATCCTTAATGTTTAGTGGCCTAGAAAATAAATATCCTTGAACATATCTACAGTTTCTATTTCTTAGAATCTGAAGCTGCTCATAATTTTCAACACCCTCAGCGATGACATTAAGACCAATTTTGTGAGACAGAGATATCATTCCTGTAATTACAGAGGTATCATCAAAGTTCTCATCAATGTTTGATACAAATCCATGGTCAATTTTTACAAGCGTTATTGGCATATCTTTAAGACGCTGAATAGAAGAAAAGCCTGTTCCAAAATCATCTAGTGCCAAATGAATACCTAACGCATTGAGAGCTATAAGCGATTCTGTAACGGTATTGCTGTTTTGAGAAGAAATACTTTCTGTTATTTCAATGATCAAGTCCGATGGACTGAAATTTGTTTTTATCAATATGTCTTTTACAGACTGAACAAAATTTGCATCCTCAAGCTGTAAAAGAGAGACATTAACATTAAGTTTGAGCTTAGGTTGGATGGACTTCCACTCTTTAACGCTAAAACAGGAAAGCTCTAATATTTGTAGTCCTAACCCAGAAATGTTATTGCTACTTTCAGCCTCTGGAATGAATAATGATGGCGCAATAAATTCTCCATCAACATACCAGCGCGCGAGTGCTTCTAAAGAGAATAAGGCCCCAGAGTAAATGTCGATGATTGGCTGGAAATGGACAGTGAATTCCTGGAATTTAACGGCTTGTGCAACAGCATTTCTGAAATCATAAGAAGCACGCATATTATCTTCTATGTAATTAGAAAAATGAACAACGTTGCTATAAGCATGGCGCTCACTACTATGTAAAGCAGATTCTGCTTCAAACATAGCTTTAGATAAACTCTCTTTGCCTTGGGTTTCGAAGCTTGAAACACCAATTGAGATGACAGGGTTAATAAGAATATTGTCTATTTCAATTGGCGTATTACAGCGTTCGAAAAGTAGCTTTGAAAAATCAGACAAGTATTCAGCAGTTATATGATCAAGAACAAAGGTAAAGGTCTTTGTATCGTAACGATATAACTCAAAGGGCATATTGATGTCATCAATAATGGATAAAATACTTTTAAGCATTTTGTCTGCTATAGACTCCCCAAAGCGTAAATGAATATTATTGTAATTCTTGAATTTTAGTAGAATAATACTGATTTGTTTTGCCTGAGCTCTAAACTCGTAAAGCGAGTTCCTGTTTTTAAGTTTTGTTTCTGGGTCAATATAAGCAAGTTCATACATTCTTTGGTCAAGAAGTTTGCTTTCAGTTAAGTCAATAGAAATAGAAGCATATTGATAGTTGTCACCGTTTAAACTGATTTTAATAACACTTTGATGTACAGGAAGTAATGCCCCGTCTTTTGTTTTATTCCAAATTTCTCCGACCCATGATCCTGTACTTTCAATGAGTGTCCACATATCTGAGTAAAATTCTTTGTCATGAATACCTGAACTGAGAACCCGAGTAGACCGGCCTATGATTTCGTTTTTCTCATAACCATAAATTCGTGTAAAGGCATCATTGGTCCATTGTATAATGCCGTGTTTATCTGTTATGAACATAGACTCATTTGAATTGGTAAAGATAATATCAAAGATATTCAATTGTTTTTCGAAGGACCTTATTTGTGTAATGTCTCTTGAAACCAACAAATGTAAATGAATCCCCATCATTTCAAAGGTGTGGAAGCTTGCCTCTGATAAAAATGACTCACCGTTTTTTTTCATGAATTCAATCTCATAGACAATTGGAGAGTTGAAGTCTATTTCATTCATCTTGTCACTGTTCTTGAACAATAAAGATAAGGGTTCACCATTTAAGTCTTCTGGAGTGGAGTCAAATTGAATAGCAATTGTTTTATTCGCAAAGTAAATAGTAGGTATGTTTTCATCAATTGAAAAAAGTAAGAGTGGGTCTGTAGCATTCCTAAACATATCTAAGAAAGAGTACTTTTGTTCTTTAATGTTTCGAATGGGTTCTATCACATTTTGCTTGAATGAAGTTGTAAAAATAAACACGAACGCAGACACAAGCAATAAATCACCTATGAAGACATGATCTATAAATTTTATGTCATGAAGGTGATGGATGGTATCTGAAAAATAAAGGACAAGTAATAAGAGCGCTGTCTTTTCTTTATTAGGAATCATATTTTTTTTCTTAATGAACATAATCCAAAAGATGAGCAGAATAATCAAGAAATTCACACTGGATGTGATCATAAAATATTCTGTTATAACATAGTCATCATGCAAGAATGGTATATTCTGACTAATAAATAAAATATTGATTGAAACAAGGGTGAGCACAAAGCTAATCCCCATAACATAAGGTAAGCTTTTCTTGTGATTTTGTGACCATAGGCCTATCAGGGTTGATAGTAAAATCAAAAATATTGCGAGATATCTAAATTGTATAGACACATAGTCCATATGAGACAATGCTTCACCGCTAGCAATTTTACTGATAAACTCGGAAAAAATTATGACACCAGAAAAGAAGGAAGCAATTTGATAGTGTGTTGCGTAGTTTTCTTTGTTTAAAATAATACTACTTATTGATAAAATACCTGCCAAAATAGCACAAATAACAGTTGTGCTAAGTGCAAATACATAAAATAAAGCGTAATTTAAAAAATAGAATAAAGCAGATAATACAAGAATAATTAAAGGTATTAGGTAATTTGTTTTAGTGTTCATAATCAGAACCTCCGGAAATTATTGATAATTATTCACCTTATACCCAAATGTAAATATTGTGACAATATATTTATGATTACATAAACTTTTCCAAAAAATTAGTATTGGATTAATTCAAGTTTATTGGGTAAGTATAGTACAAATTATGTAAAGAGCTTGGCATTGCCGCCATACAGGTGACGGTGTTTTTATAAATCCAGATTGCTATCCTAACGGGGGACTTTATAATGAAAAAAATATTATTCGTAGATGATGAAAAGCAAATTTTGAGAGCACTGAAAAGACTGTTTGTTAACAGCACTTATGATGTTTATTTTGCTGAAAGTGGGGACGCCGCTCTTAAGCTTTTAAAGGATAACACCTTTGATTTACTTGTAACAGATATTAGAATGCCTGAGATGGATGGCATTGAGTTGCTAAGACAGGTGAAGGAAACTTCGCCACTTACACTCCGTGTTGCACTAAGTGGTTACACTGACAATAAAAAAATCTACAGTGCATTAGAAGACAATCTGGCAAAATTATACCTATTTAAGCCTTGGGACAATAAAGAATTAACGTCTTTAATTGACAGGTTGTTTGACCTTGAAGATGTTCTTAAAGATAAAAAACTTCTTAATTTGATTAATAACCTAGATGAACTGCCAACAGTACCAGATCTCTACTCTGAACTTTGCAAAATGGTTGAGGACAATGTTGATATTGAAACCATTTCAAGAAAGCTTGAAGAGGACCAGTCTATTGCAAGTAAATTGTTAAGGGTTGCTAACTCAGCCTTTTACGGTGCTAAAACAGGCTCTATTTCTCAAGCAATTATGTACATTGGCCTTATAAATGTAAAAAATATAGTTTTGTCTAATGGTATTTTTACAAGCCTAGGAATAGACCGTGACCTTCAGAGATCGCTTTGGGACCATGTTAACCTAACCAATAGGCTCATGAATGCAATCTATCAAAAGTGTTTGTTTAAGAAAGTACCGAATATGTTTGCTTCAGCAGGTTTGTTACATGACATTGGTCGGGTGATCATCTATCAATTCTTTATGGATGAGTTTAAACAAGTATTAGAAGTTGTGAAAGAACATCCAGAAAGATCAATAACAGAAATTGAACGTGAGATCATTGGTGTGGATCATCAAAAAATTGGTGGCTATCTACTTAACTGGTGGGAAATACCTGTACCCATTGTTGAATCAGCAGTATTCCACCATGACCCAATGCATGAATCTGTCATCAATAAAGAGCTGGTATCTGTGGTTCATATTGCAAACTATTATTCTTGGAAACTGCTTAAAGATGAAACCACAACTCAGATATTAGATTTGCAGGTATACGACTACCTAGGTATTAAAGAAGAAAATGTAATGAAGGTCATACAAGAGTTTCAAAATGAAATGAATGGGTCTGAAGCAACATCATAACAACTGGGGGTGGAAGTATGGACAAAACATATGAAAAAAATACAGTCCTGTTTGTAGATGATGAAGATAATATTTTGAAATCTTTAAAAAGAGGATTGATGAGAGAATCTTATAAAAAAATATTTGCACACAGTGGAGCAGAGGCTTTAGAAATCATGGAAACCAAGGCTATTGATGTCATAGTGACAGACATGAGAATGCCAGGCATGACTGGACTTGAACTTTTACGTATTGTTAAGGATAAATATCCTGATACAGTTAAACTCGTTCTTTCAGGCTATACGCAATTGCCTCAAGTGTTGGCAACGGTGAATCAAGTAGATATCTATAAATTTATAACAAAACCATGGGACCTGGAAAACGAGTTTAAACAAGTGATTAGAGATTCGATCGACTACTACAATGTGAAGTTCGAAAATGAGCTTCTCAGAAAATCAGTTTCTAAAAAAAATGAACTCTATCAAAAACTTTTAAAGTCTAATGATGAAAAACTCATGAACATTAAACAAGATTTTAGAGAAATTTTCCGAATGCAAAAAGACATGCAATTTTATATGAATGAGCTGTGCATTAAACACAGCCAAGGTAAGTTAGAAGATACAGAGTTCATTGATGTATCTAAGCAAGTCTCTGAACTGTTCGGATTGATGGAATCTCATTTTCCTTCTGAATATTGCGACATAAAAGTTGGAGACCTAATAGAAGACGTCAACCGAATAGTATTCAACCTTCAGCATCCAGATGTGAAATACGAAGCCGGTGTATCTGCAAAATATGTGGGTTTTATCGGGATCGAGAACATCAAAAATTCTTCATACAGAGGCAACTATAAACTTTTGTTATTGGTCTTTAAGATTGTTTTCAAAAACATTCATAAATCCAGTGGCGGAAATATATTTAATATAATAGTCAAACCAGGAGCACTTCAAAGTGTGAACGGTAGTTCAATGAGTAAAGTGACATTTCTAATAAACGAAACCATGTTAATGCATGAGGAAAACAAACAAATAATTGAAGCAAACGAAATATTCTTAAATCATCTATTGAAGTGTATTGGTGGGGCAATACAGCTTACAGAGCGTGAAGGCAAACTGCTCACAATAATTGAAGTGGAGTTACAGATTATGTTTGAAGAGGTACGTGCGAGTATTGACAATTGAAAGGGGTTCTATAGATGATTATGGAACATGAATTTATTGACTTTATACCCTTACCAGTTCTGATATGTGATACGTCAAAAATATATGACAGCAATAAAGCTTGCCTTAAAATTAATAAAAGTGGAACCAGTGATATTGATGAATTTATGAAGATTTTTAAGGGGAAAGATTACCAAGTCATTATGAGTACGCTTGAGCATACCATGGAGAGTGGAAAATCCAGTATTATTAAACATGCTCAAATGGGGCTGGAAAATTCTACATATGATGTGAGTGTACATTTCGATTGTGTTATGAAAGATATGAATGAACGCATCATGATTGTTCTAAAAGATGAGGAAACAGACATCAAAGAAGATGCCTATGCAATTGAAACAAGGCACAAGTTAATCAACCAAGAAAAGTTGGCAGGTATCGGTCATTTAGCAGCGGGGGTCGCACATGAAATATTTAATCCGCTAGGATATATCAAAAGCAATTTTGAAACCATGCAGCAATACTTCAAAGATTTAACACAGGTCATTAATGAGTATAAAACAATCATTGAAAACGACTGTAGTGACTTGTCCAAAAACAAGTTACAGGCAATAAATAAAGAACACGATTTAGAATTTATATTAGAAGATATTGGTGAGTTAATATCAGATGTAGATGAAGGAATGCACCGGGTACTCAATATTGTGAATGGTTTAAAAAGGTTTGCACATGAAAGTGATGATGTAATTGAGTTCGACTTAAACGAAGGCATAAAAAGTACATTAATGATTTCAAAAAATGAGTTTAAGTACTCAGCGGAGTTAGAGGTGGACTATGGCGACATTCCCCTTGTTTCAGCACATAGTAGCAAAATTAATCAGGTGATTCTGGGAATGATAGTCAATGCAGTATATGCCATTAAAGAGAAACATGAAAATAATATGGGGACGTTAAAGATTAGAACCTATTATAAAGAAGCATTTGTATGTTGTGAGATATGTGATGATGGTATTGGAATAGATGCAGAAAAAATTGATGAAATATACAATCCATTTTATACAACAAAACCAGAAGGTGTTGGTACGGGACTCGGACTAAGTATTGCAAGGGATATTGTAGTTGAACAGCATGGTGGTCAACTAACAGTAAACTCAACGGTGGGCTACGGAACCTGTTTTACTATTAAACTTCCTGTAAATATGAATCACTAATATAAAGATGTGAAAGTGAACAAGTGATGGGGTGAAAACATGAATGTACTGATTGTTGATGATTCAAAAGTCATTAGACATATGGCACATGATGTTATTGCAAACAACAAAATAGATGTAGACATTCTAATGGCTGAAACGGGAGAGAAGGCATTGGAAGTTCTAGAGAAATGTGAAATCGATCTTATGATTTTGGACATCATCATGCCTGGATTATCAGGGATTGATGTCTTAATTGAGTTGAAAAAAAGGGGAAGTCTTAATCATATGAAAGTGATTATGTTTACATCCTTTTCAGATAAATCAGCCATGCGTGACTGTTTTAGATTGGGTGCTTCAGATTACATTGGTAAGCCAATTGATGAAGATGAGTTTATCGCAAGGCTTCAAAATGCAATTGATCAAAGAAATCTTGAAAAAGAACTTTCTAATACCATTGGAAAAATGCAAGAGCAGAATAAAGAGTTAAAAAATTTGAATCATCGTATTCAAGAAACACAGGTTCAACTGGTTCAAAAGGAACAGATGGCGAGCATGGGGCATCTGGCAGCAGGTGTTGCACATGAGATAAATAATCCACTTGGGTTTATTATCAGTAATTTTAATGTGATTAAAGATTATTTCAACATGTATGAGACCTATATTGAAACCTTGGAAGAGGTCTATGAGGAAGTTAAAGATTATGTACCTGATTCTAGTCAAATCGTAGAAAAAATGAATAACTTGAAACTAGAGACAGATTTATCATTTATAAGAGAGGATCTGGTGGATTTATATACAGATACAGACGATGGGCTCGACCGTGTTAGAAAAATCGTTGAAGGTTTAAGGCTTTTTTCTAGAATAGATCAGCTCGAAGCCTATGAAGAATACGACCTCAATGATGGTATTGAAAATCTGATTGTGCTCACAAAAAATGAAATGAAGTTTGTTGCTGACCTTGAACTACACTTGGGAGAATCGATACCTACAGTCAGGGCAATCGGGTATCAAATCAACCAAACCTTATTAAATATACTGCTCAATGCACTGGACTCAATTAAACAATCAGATAAGGACAGAAGAGGGCAAATCGTTATAAGTACATTTAAGGACGATGCGTTTGTTGGATGTACAATTAAAGACAATGGCACAGGTATTGCTAAAGATGTGATAAAAAACATTTTTAAGCCATTTTATACATCAAAGCCGATCGGTGAATCCGTAGGTTTGGGACTGAGCATTTCATACGATATTGTGGTCAATAAACATGGTGGTTCACTTGAAGTGGTGAGTGAAATTGATGAATATGCAGAGTTCAAGTTGAAACTACCAATTAAATAAACATATTGGTAAATAGAAATATGTTTATTATTTTCTATTGATTGTAAGATAAACCTTATATATGAATAGTGGAAATTCAATTGGGTATATGGTTTAAGGAAAATATATTAGCAAGGTGATGAGATGAAAAAAATACTTGTAGTTGATGATGCAGAATTTATGAGGCATTCTTTAAAGCTTATTCTTGAAACAGAAAAGTATGAAGTAATAGAAGCGGAAGATGGGTATGAAGCTGTGGCACTTTATAAGAAGCATGAACCTGCCGCGGTTACCATGGACATCAATATGCCAGGAAAAACTGGACTGGACGCAATCAAAGAAATTAAAGAACTCGATCCAGATGCTAAAATTGTGGTTGTAACTGCAATGGGTACAGAATATATCATTCGTGATGCGATTCAATTTGGTGCTGCAAATTTTATCATAAAGCCTTTTGAAGAGGATCAGATAAAAGAAGTGATAAAAAAATTGGTATAGAGTTAAGGCAAACGAGAGAGGTGAGATTATGACGGATACTCCAAAACTTGAGCCCATGCTCGAGATGTATATCTACGAAACGATTCAATTAATTGATCGACTAGAGCAATTGATTATGGATAGTGAAGTTTCTGGAGATTTATCTCAAGGAATGGAAGAAATTTTTAGGATTATGCACACCATTAAAGGCAATTCAATGATGATGATGTTTGAAGGGATTGCTGGACTTGCGCATATAACAGAAGATTTGTTTGATTATCTTCGTAAATCAGAGAATGTCGAACCCGATTATGAAAAGATAACCGATTTAGTATTAGATGGTATCGATCATATTAAAACAAGCGTACAACAGCTTGAAAGTGGTGGGGAACCCCTTGAGAAACCAGAGGGGCTGATTGAAGAAATTAAAGAATATTTGGATTCTCTAACCTTTATGAACTCAGACGCCGCAGAAACTACTCAAGAAGACCTGAAAACAACACCGCAAGAAACGCAGAATTATTATATAGCTCCAGTTAAAGGAGATGAGAAGACGACACCTAAGCCGCCAAGTGATGAGCGTGCCTATGAAGTCGTCTTTCGTTTTTCTGAAGGCAGTGAAATGGAAAACATTCGTGCTTTTTCAGTGGTCCATGGTTTCAAAGACCAAGTCATAGACATGTTACATATACCAAAAGAAATTGTTGAAGACGAAAATGCCATAAATTTGATCAAAGAACATGGTTTCAAAATGTTGTTTAGAACGGTTGAAGAAGAAGCTGTTGTTCATGAGTATTTTAATAGTGTTGCATTTTCTGAGGGCATGCAGGTTGTTAAACTTACGAATGCGGAGTATGACAAGCAACTTAGGGTGTATTTGAATCTTGATGAAGCTGTAGCAAATACGGATGACCAGGAGGACATTTCGGTGGAAAATCAGACAACTGGTATCCCACCAGTTGAAACTAATGTCAGTCAAGACTCTGAAGTCATTGAAACAGACCTTATTATTGAGGAGGTTATCGAGGATTCAATTGAAAGTACACCTCAAGTGGCAGCGTCTGTTGCTGATGAGGAACTTGTAGCACAGAAAACTGAAGTGAAGTCTAAGGGTGTCCAAAAGAAGTCCAATAATAATTCAGGATCACAGAGTTATATTAGTGTGGGTATTCCTAAAGTAGATAAACTCATGGATCTTGTGGGTGAACTTGTTGTGTCTGAATCCATGGTTACACGTAACCCAGATTTGGTTGATATTCAACTGGAGAACTTTGACAAAGCCGTACGTCAACACCGGATCATTATAAATGAACTTCAAGATATTGTGATGTCTATTCGCATGATGCCTCTTGCAATGACCTTCCAAAAGATGAATCGACTCGTTCGAGATATGAAGAAAAAAGTAGGAAAAGACATTGATTTTGAGTTAAGAGGACACGAAACAGAAGTGGATAAAAATGTGATTGAGCAAATCGGTGATCCACTCATGCATATTATTAGAAATTCGATTGATCATGGCATAGAAGCCAATGACATTAGAGAGCAAAAAGGTAAAAAAGAACGTGCAAAGATTGTTCTGGAAGCAAAACATTCAGGCGGAGATGTTTGGATTACAGTTAAAGACAATGGTCAGGGTATTGACCCAGATAAAATATTAGGCAAAGCTGAGTCCAAAGGTTTACTCATGAAGCAAAAAGAAGAGTATACCGATAGAGAAGTCTATAACTTCTTATTCCATTCAGGTTTCTCAACAAAAGAAAAGGTCACTGAGTTCTCTGGTAGAGGTGTGGGTTTAGATGTTGTTGCCCGTAATGTTGAAGCTCTTGGTGGAACGATTGTTGTGGATAGTGAAATCGGAAAAGGATCGGAATTCGCCATTAGAATACCACTTACACTTGCAATTATTGATGGCATGATGATGTCTGTAAATAAGTCTATATTTGTACTTCCAATTACAGCGATTAAAGAGTCCTTTAGTGCAAAAGAGCATGATGTCATTGTAGATCCGGAGGGTCATGAAATGTGTATGATCCGTGGAGAGTGTTATCCGATACTGAGATTGCATGACCGGTTTAGCATCAACACAAACAGCACCGATATTAACGATGGCATACTGATCATGACGGAATATGATGGGAATGTGTCACTTTTGTTTGCTGATGCAATTTTAGGGGAACAACAAGTTGTAGTTAAAAATCTTTCAAGTTTCTTACAAAAAGTTGAAGGCATTTCAGGGTGTGCGCTGCTTGGCGACGGTAGAATCTCTTTGATTCTAGACCCAGCAGGACTCGTAAATATGTAAGGAGGGATATTATGTCCGAAGCTATTGATACACAAAAAGGAAAATATTTGACCTTTGAAATAGATGGTGATGCATATGGATTAGAGATTCAACACGTTGATGACATTATTGGAATTCAAGAAATTACTGAAGTTCCATTACAGCCTGAATGTGTACAAGGTGTTATCAATTTAAGAGGAAAAATAGTTCCCACGATGGATGTGAGACTAAGGTTTGGAAAATCATATAGAGAATACGATGACAGGACTTGTATTGTTGTTCTTGATATGAAAGGCACGCCTGTTGGAATTGTTGTAGACAGGGTGTTAGAAGTGACCCAAATTCCAAAAGAAAATATATCTGAACCCCCAGTGTTTGATGTTGAAGATGAGAATAAATTTATATCAGCTATTGGGAAATATGAAGATGCGCCTGTCATTCTTTTGGATTGTTTAAGACTGCTGAGTCATTCGGATTCAGAGTTGTTTGTTTCAACCGAATAAGGAGGCAATAGAGTGCTTAAAAATATGAGAATTGGACGTAAAATTGCGAGTGGTATTGGCATCATGTTAATCATAATTTTAGCTGTGCTGCTATTTACCTATAACAATCTTAATAAAATTGCTGAAACAAGCAACGAGCTTGATCAAGCAGTTATCCCTGAAATTGATGAAACGGGACAGCTTGAACTACATATGTTAGAGACCATGTATGCAATGCGTGGTTATGGTTTGACTGGTAGAGAAGATTTGTTAATACAAGCAAAAGACTATTTTAAAGAAGCGAAAGAACATATAGACAGTTCAATTAGTCTAACACAGGAACATTCTGAGCTAACAGGTCTTGCAGCGAGTATGCAAATTATTAGCGCAGATTATACCAAGTACGAAGCTCTGATTAAAGATACAGAAGCAGTTTTCGTTGAGATTCAAGAAGCACGTATTTCTCTTGACGAAAATGCTGCAATATTCATTGGAAATGCAGAAGCTTATGAAGAGAATATGTTTACAAAATTAGAATCACAGGTTTCTTCTAGGGACACAGTGGATAGAATCCAGTCTAGAATTTTAAAAGCTAAAATGATTACAGATGTTGTTGATCTTGGTAATCAGACGAGAATTATGAACTTTAAAGCCCAAGCTCTGAACGACACAACAATATTTAACGAAGCCTATTCACTGTTTGATGAAATGTTTGTTATTACATCTCAACTGAAAAATGCTTCAACAGACCAGTTAAATGTAGATCAAATGGTGAATATTGAAAACTCAGTAACACAGTATAGAAATGCAATGCAAGTTATGGAATCAAGTATTATCAAACTTAATGAACTTGCTGCTGAAAGAGATGTAGTAGGTCAAGAGTTAATAACAGTTTCAGCTGAAACATTCCAAACAGGGCTAACACATGGAAAAGAAATGTCTACAGAAATGATAGGAAGAACAAAATCGAGTACGAACTCATTACTCATTGGATTTGCACTGGCTCTAATTATTGGTGTTATTGTGAACACAATTATTATTAGAGGGATTACTTCTAGACTAAGCAGACTGGCGAGTGCTGCTGACAAACTTGCTGAAGGTGATGTAGACGTTCAACTTGAGTTTGACTCTAAAGATGAAGTTGGTCAATTAGGACAATCTTTTACACGTATGACTGAGAACATTCAGAACCAATCAATTATTGCAAAAGAGATTGCCAATGGAAACTTGGATGTTGAAGTAGAGGTACGTTCAGAGGCCGATGTACTTAGTGTTAATTTCAAACTGATGTTAGAAACTTTGAAACGCCTAACAACAGACATGGAAGAACTTATAGATTCAGCTAAATCCGGTGACTTAGCAGTTCGTATCAATGCAAATGCATATAGTGGGGGTTGGAGTGCGTTTGTTAACCATTTAAACACATTTGTAGAAGTGGTTGAAGAACCAGTGAACTATGTTTCAGAGTATATTACAGACCTAGCAGAAGGGAATTCACTTCAAAAGATTGCTGGAAACGGAGAACGTTCATCTGAGTACAAAGACCAGTTGTCAGGTGAAATGCGCAAGACCTACAGCAATAAGTTTGAGGGTGACTTTGGTACTTTAATTAATAACTTGTCTAAAGTACAAGTTGCTGTATATGCAATGTTGAGTGAAGCGGACCAATTAACAGTTAAAGCCAAGTCTGGTGACCTGTCACATAGAGCAGATTTGAGTAAATTAAACGGTGGATGGAAAGCAATTATGGATGGATTTAATACGGCCATCGATACAATCGTTCTACCTATAGAGGAATCAGCAGAAGTCTTAGGACGCATGAGTTCAGGTGACCTCAACGCACGTGTTATGGGCGATTATGCTGGGGATCATGCAAAAATCAAAAATGCGGCCAACAGTATGATTGAAACACTTACCAGCTATATTGAAGAAATTGACTTTATCTTAAGCGAAATGGGTGACGGCAACTTAAACGTATCTGTAAATCAGGATTATGTGGGTGATTTCCAACAAATTAAAGCTTCACTGCTGAACATCATATCGTCCTTTAATGAAACATTTAGTGAAATAAATTCAGCAGCAGACCAAGTTTCTGATGGTTCACAAGAGGTGTCGAAGTCGGCTCAAGCCTTGTCACAAGGTGCAACGGAGCAAGCAGGTTCAATTCAGGAAATTACTGCTGCAATGACTGAGTTGGGTGAGAAAACGAAGAACAATGCAGATAGCGCCGGACGTGCACGGGACCTTTCTTTATCAGCTAAGACAGATGCTGAAATGGGTAATGATCACATGAAACAAATGATCGGTGCCATGGGTGATATCAACGAGTCTTCATCAAACATTTCAAAGATCATTTCTGTTATTGATGAGATTGCATTCCAAACCAATATTCTAGCATTAAATGCAGCCGTAGAAGCAGCAAGGGCAGGGGAACATGGAAAAGGATTTGCAGTTGTAGCTGAAGAAGTGCGAAACTTAGCGGCTAGAAGTGCCAATGCAGCTAAAGAAACTACCGCACTTATTGAAAACTCAATCTCTCAAGTGAATGAAGGAACTAAAATTGCAAATAGCACTGCTGAGGCCTTAAATCAGATCGTGGACGGCGTTACAAGTGCAGCAGACCTGGTTAATGCAATTGCAGATGCTTCAACAGAACAAGCGGTAAGTATTTCACAGATTAATCAAGGCATTGATGAGGTCTCTATGGTGACACAAACAAATTCGGCGACTGCCCAACAAAGTGCAGCTGCCAGCCAGCAAATGTCATCTCAAGCTATGATGCTGAAGGACATGGTAGACAGGTTCAAATTGAAGGGTTCAAGTGGAAGAACAAGTATGTCATATAAAAAGAGCAAGTCTTATACGGATCATAGCAATGATGCAGTTGAGGAAATGCATATTTCACTGGATGACCGTGAGTTTGGCAAATACTAGTCATGATTTTTCAAGATGGAAGTGACACAATGAAAAACATCTCAAATGATGAGTTTGAAAATCTAAGTGAATTTATATACTCCAATTACGGAATCAACCTGACTGAAAAAAAGAGGACCCTGGTCATGTCAAGACTGAATAAGGTCTTGACCGAGTTAGAGTTTAACAGTTATGAAGACTATATTGGTTATGTAAAATCTGATAAATCTGGCCATGCGGTCAACGAGTTACTGAACAGAATTACAACGAACCATACATTTTTCTTCAGAGAAAATAAACATTTCGATTTTTTTAAGAACAATATACTACCAGAACTAGAAAAGAACAATCGGCACTCCAAAGACCTTAGGGTCTGGAGTGCCGGGTGTTCAACTGGAGATGAACCTTATACACTTTCAATTCTAATGATGGATTACTTCAAATTAGAAAATTCAAAGTGGGATATTAAAGTATTGGGGACAGATATATCTAGACAGGTACTCGAACATGCCAAGTATGGAGAATATGAAAAGGATGCGATAAAAGAAATGCCAGATCCATGGGTAAAAAAATATTTTCATCCACCCAAAGAAGATCTTATAAAAATTCGAGATGAAATCAGAAATAATGTTGTGTTTCGGAGATTTAATTTGATGAATCCGTTTCCATTCAAAAAACCATTTCATGTTATTTTTTGTAGGAATGTCATGATCTATTTTGATCAGAAGACAAAACTCAAGTTAACTAGGAAATTTTATGATGCACTTGAACCTGGGGGGTACTTACTTATTGGTCATTCTGAATCTATTGATTTGAAAAATACTGGATTCGAGTATGTACAACCTGCAGTATACAGAAAGGGATGACTATGAATAGTAGAGAACTGAAAAAAATTAGAGTTTTGGTTGTGGATGATTCACGGTTGTTTAGAAATACGTTGAAGAAGGCACTGGAAGGTGATCCTGCAATTGAAGTTGTTGGAATGGCCTCAGACCCTTATGAAGCGAGAGATAAAATATTAGAACTAAGACCGGATGTTATGACATTAGACGTTCAAATGCCAAAAATGAATGGGCTGGAGTTTTTAAAAAAGTTAATGCCACAATATCCTATGCCAGTGGTTGTGGTGAGTTCTGCAAATGGAATTGTGTTTGATGCTCTAAAAGCGGGTGCAGTAGATTTTGTGGAAAAACCTTCAAAGGCAGAAGCGCATGTTGTTGAAGCCATGATCGCTGAATTGATCGAAAAGGTTAAGGTTGCATCGGGTTCAAATGTGCAAAAAAAATCCCGGACGAAAAATAGGCGTCAAAGACGTACACAAACAACACCTAAACGAGGGATTACAAATAAAGACAATAAAAAAATGATAGCTATAGGTGCATCAACAGGTGGAACAGAAGCTATTTTTGAAGTTATAAAACAATTCCCAGCAGACTGTCCTCCGACAATCATTGTTCAACATATGCCACCGGTATTTACAAAACTTTATGCAGAAAGAATGGATCAATCTTGTGCTGTGAACGTTCTTGAAGCAAAAGACGGAGATTGGTTAATGCAGGGGACTGTTTTGATCGCGCCAGGTGAATACCATATGAGACTAGAAAAACATGGCAAACGCTTTAAGGTAAGATTGTCTAGTGAAGAGAAGGTAAACGGGCATAGACCTTCAGTAGACGTCATGTTCAGCTCTGTAGCAAAGTTAGCTGCTGAATGTGCAGTAGGCGTTATATTAACCGGAATGGGGAAAGATGGTGCCAAAGGACTGCTTGAAATGCGTAAATGTGGTTCGCGGACCATTGGGCAAGATTCAGACTCAAGTATTGTGTATGGAATGCCTAAAGTTGCTTTTGATCTTGGTGCAGTAGAATATCAAATGCCATTAGCTGAGATATCAAGTCAAATTCTGAAGCTATTGATAGAATGAGCGACTTAGGAAATACTATGGGTGTCAAGAGCTACTAGAGTCTTAGATCAGAAGTGGGGTTAAATATGACATTAACCGATATGGGAAAAGAGAATATTCAGGAATTTATTGAATACTTTGATGAACCTGTCCTAATACATAATAAGAAGACCATATTATTCTCCAATTCGAAATCGCTGGAGTTTTTTAGGTTGCATAAATCTGAAGAAATCAACGGAATGCCTATAGCGGCTTTTATTGATATGAAATCGGTATCCAATGGCTTATGTTATTTAAAGCCAGTCGGTCGCCGTAGTATATTGGTCAAAATTGTCGAATCAGTAATGAAGATAGAAGAAGATAATTTAACCATGTTAAGTATTAAGTCCGTTTCAGAATCGGATTATTTGGAGCGTATGGAATCAAAGGGAGATGGTGTTGTTCTCACAACAATTGAAGGTTTGATCACATATATCAATGATCATGCACTGGACATACTTGAAATTGATTCTGCTGATAGTGTGAAATGTAAAAACATCCAAAATTATATTAAGTTCGAGGTTTCAGATTCCGGGAGTGAACTACAGTTCAATCTCGATTTATTGAATGGTAAGTCATCTTACAACTATGATGGCAGCAAACCGCTCCTATTAAACAATGGCAAGTCAAAATATGTAAAGATTGATCTATCTGTGGTCGGTTCCATTCATGAACCTTCTGGGAAACTAATTGTTATTAAAGACATCACAAATATTGAAGAATCGGACCATCAACTGGGAGAATTCTCTAGGTCTGTTCGTCAAGAACGCGAAAATCTAGAAACCATTTTTATGGTCGCTCCCCTAGGTTTAATGACCGTGGATAAAAAGGCGGTCATCCAGAAAGCCAACCATGCTGCAGCGGAGATGTTTTATAGAAAACGTGAAGAATTAGTTGGAGAACGTATTGGAAGCGGAACCCGTTGTATGAAAAAGGGTGGCGCCCTTTGTACAGAAGGTTTGTATTGCGATGATTGCTTCTTTAGAAGAACCATTGAAGAGGTTATAGAAAAGCAAAGAGAAATACGCGGCATAGAATTTAAGCAAAATATTGTGACGCCAAATGGTGAAGAGGAAGATGTTTGGCTAAGAATAAGTGCTGTTCCTATAGAAATACACGACGAATATCAAGCTGTCATTGTGGTTGAAGATGTGACAGTGACCAAGGAAATGGCTAAATCCCTTATAAAAAATGAGAAAAGATTAAGACTAATCACAGATAACATGATAGATGCTATTACGCAAGTAGACAGTAGGGGGGTCGTTTTGTACACCAGCCCTTCAATATGGCATCTGCTGGGTTATAATCCAGATGATTTGGTGGGGGACAAATTTTTAGAGTATGTACATCCAGATGATATAGAAATTGCCTCGAGCTCTTTTAAACATAGGATGAAAACGTGGGAAAATTTCACCACTGAAATTCGACTAAGAAGAAATGATGGCAGTTACATTTGGGTAGAGGCATCAGGGAATGTGATCTTAGACGAGAAACATCAGTTGAGTGTGGTGTATGTCAGTAGGGATGTGACGGTTAAAAGAACCGCTCAACTGGAAATCGTAAAATCGAAAGAAGCGGCAGTAGCAGCAAATAGTGCTAAAAGTGAGTTTCTTGCCAATATGTCACATGAAATAAGAACACCGATGAACGGAATTATTGGTATGACCAATTTAACTTTGATGTCAGAACTTGATGAAGAGCAAAAAGAAAACCTCACTATGGTAAAAAACAGTGGTGAATCCTTGCTTAAAATCATAAATAGTGTTCTTGATTTTTCTAAAATTGAAGCTGGAAAGGTATCACTTGAAGTAATTAAGTTTGATTTAAGTATGCTTTTAAAGAGAATATGTAGTCCTTTTATTGTCCAAGCCTTTAATAAAAATGTTGATTTCTCAATCGATTTTGATGATAGAATTCCTGAATATATAATTGGCGATCCCAACAGAATTGGGCAGATTCTCAATAATTTGATTGGGAATGCACTGAAGTTCACTTCAAAGGGGACGATAAAAGTCAGCGCAGAGGTCACAGCGCGCAACATGGGGAACCTAAGTATAAAGTTTAGTGTCATTGATACGGGCATTGGTATCGCTGAAAAGGATCGAAATAAGATATTCCAGTCATTCTCTCAGGTGGATGGTTCGATAACCAGACGGTATGGTGGAACAGGCTTAGGTCTAAGTATAAGTCGACAGCTTGTTGGAATGATGAAGGGTTCAATAGATTTTAGCAGTAAAAAGAATATGGGAAGCACCTTCTATTTTGTTGTTCCGTTTAAAGAAACCCACGCATCCAGTGATTTTGGAATCGAGGAAAGAAGTATCAAAATACCTGAAATGGAACGTAAACTACGTGTGCTTCTAGTCGAAGACGACAAAATAAACCAAACCTTTGCCATAAATCTATTAAAGAAACAAGGGCATAATGTCACCCTGGCAGAAAATGGAGTCCAGGCCATTAATGCGCTAATTGATGAAGAGTTTGATGTGATTTTTATGGACATTCAAATGCCTGAACTGGATGGTGTGCAATCAACTAAAATTATTAGACAGAGATTAAAACTAGTACAAATTCCTATTATAGCCTTAACGGCACATGCTATTCGAGGAGACAGGGAAAGATTTCTTGCAGCAGGGATGAATGGATATGTGTCAAAACCTATAAGGGTTGATAATTTCTTTGAAACTTTTGAAACTGTTCTAAAAGAACATGAGGAACAAAAAGAACAGGATACACAGATTAAAAAGTTGATTGATGGTATTGAGAGTACAAGAGAGGAATCGATTCAGTCGCAGGAAGAGTTAAAACAAGCATTCTATGAGATAATGGGTTACTCAGATATGTTGAAAGACTACCTTGACCAGAGAGATTTTTCAAATATTGAAAGAACAGCACATTTTATAAAAAATATGAGTCAGACTTGTGGTTTTAATGAGTTAAAAAGAGGTGCCTTACGTATTGAGTTAAGTGCAAGAAAAGAAGATGCAGCTCAGGTAAAAACAAGCTTTGATAGATTTATGAAGCGGATTGAGTTTTTAAAAGATCAACACGGAACAACAGGATTGCTAAGCTAAAAGTAATTATAGGAGGAGAGTATAATGAAAATACTTATTGCAGAAGATGATTTTGTCAGTCGTAAATTTATATTTAAGTTTATGTCACAATTTGGTGATTGCGACGTAACCGTTGATGGTATGGAAGCTATTGAAGTATTCTTAATGTCATTAGAAGAAGGGCAATATTATGACCTTGTATGTCTCGATATTATGATGCCTGAGGTAGATGGTCTAAAGGCATTAAAAACCATGAGAAAACTTGAAGAAGAAAGAAATATACCTGATTCTAAGCGTGCAAAAGTAATCATGACTACAGCATTAAATTCAACTGACGAAGTATTTGACTCATTTGGCTCAGGTTCTGAAGCTTATGCAGTAAAACCTATTGATACTGATAAATTAACTGAAGTTATGCGCAAGCTAGGGCTGTTGAGTGCGTAGCGACTAGGCGTTTACATCCATTAAGTGAAGTGGTATGATATACAAGAATATGGCGCGTTACCACACTAATCTGGCGCCAACAATTTAAAGGAGCGAAAGCATGGATAACAAAGTATTGGCTGTTGTAAATGGCCGCGAAATCACTCAAATGGATGTTCAAAGAACTCTTCAAGGTCTTGGTCAAGCAGCAATGAACTACGCTGGTCCAGAAGGCGAAAAGAAGCTTCTAGACGAACTGATCAATCAAGAACTTTTCTACGCAGAAGCACTAGCTAATGAACTAGAAAAGAATGAAGAATTTGTTAAAGAAATGGAAGATGTACGTATGAATATGCTAAAGCAATTCTACGTTCGTCAGCTTCTAGCAGATATTGATGTTCCAGAAGAAGAAGTTGAAGCATACTTCAACGATCACAAAGCTGATTTTTCTAAGCCAGCTCAAGCAAAAGCGAGCCACATTTTAGTTGATACAGAAGAAAAAGCTGTAGAAATTAAAGCTGAAATCGAAGGCGGTCTTTCGTTTGAAGATGCAGCTGCAAAGTACTCTTCTTGCCCTTCAAATGCTAAAGGTGGAGATCTAGGATTCTTTGGTCAAGGCCAAATGGTTCCTGAGTTCGAAACTGCAGTATTTGGTATGGAAGTTGGAGAAATGAGCGCACCTGTTCAAACACAATTCGGTTTCCACCTTATTAAGAAAACTGAAGTTCAAGAAGCTGGAGAAGCTGCTTTTGCTGAAGTACGTCAAGATATTGTACAACAAATTTCTGTTAAGAAGCAAAACGAAACTTACTACGGTAAGGCTGATGCGCTTAAAGAAAAGTACAGTGTTGAAGTAAAGTAATTCAATTTAACGTTTAAAATGAGCCAGTATCTGAAGCGATAGCTTAGGATACTGGCTTTTTTATTTGCACCATATTTTATTTGGTGGGTATGTATGTTACACTTAAAGACGAATAAAAACTGGTGGTGGATGATATGAATAATAAACAAATTGCTGAATTTAAAGCAGGAGATGAAATTCAAAGTTTTTTCATTTTGAGAGCTTTAAATATAAAAACTTCTAGCAATAATAAGAAATACTTGGATATGACCCTTGCTGATAAGACAGGGGAGATTAACGCAAAACTTTGGAATATTGAAAATGGTGAAGAAAATACTTTTCAAACAGGTCAACTTGTTAAAGTACGTGGTACAGTTACACTTTGGCAAAATTCTCTGCAGTTTAAAATCACAAAATTAAGATTGACTGAAGAAGAAGATCAAGTTGATGTTGTGGACTACGTTCCTTCTGCACCTTATTCAGCAGAGGAAATGTATGAAGAGGTTATGAGCTTTGTAAATCGTATTGTTAACAATGATGTGAAAAATATTGTTGCTAAAATATATGATATGTACAAAGAACCGCTTATGACAGCACCCGCTGCAAAATCTAATCATCATGCTGTTCGTTCTGGCCTGCTTTACCATATGTTACGTATGCTACGCAGTGCTGAGGTATTATGTGGTGTGTACCAGAATCTGAACCCTGATTTAGTTTATGCAGGTGTACTCCTACATGATATTGAGAAAATTAATGAAATGAACTCTGATGACCTAGGAATCGTTTCGGAATATACTTTTGATGGTCAAATGTTAGGTCATATTATTATGGGTGTAAAAACCATTGAGCGTGTTGCACTTGAAGTCGGAGCGGATCATGAAACTTCGATGCTTCTACAACACATGGTATTAACACATCATTATGAACCTGAGTATGGAAGTCCTAAAAAACCAATGATTCCAGAAGCTGAAATGCTTCATTACTTGGATATGATAGATGCGCGTATGTACGATATGTGCAGGGTTTATGATCAAATGGACGAAGGTGATTTTTCAGATCCAGTATTTGTACTTGATCGTCGTCGCCTGTATAAGTCAAGTATGCATAAAGAATAATGGTATTAAAAAAGCTGTCGAGTTATCGACAGCTTTTATTTTGCTTATTTACTTCAAACTTTTAAACTTAAGCGTTTAAACAACACTTCTTGTATTTCTTACCGCTACCACATGGACAAGGATCATTACGACCAACTTTAGTTTCTTTAACTACAGTTTTAGTCTTGTTGAATTCCTTTTTAATTTCCTTGCGCTTATCAGCTTCAATAATACCGTCCCACTGATCTAGGTTGTATAACCATTCAGCTTTACAATCTAACATGTTCCAGTATAATTTTTCGAACTCAATTGTCGCATCAATTGCTGATTCCTCAGTAAGCTCGTCAAGTTCTAGTTCTTCTGTAAGACTTGTGTTAATACCGTCTAAGAAGCCCATGAAGATTTTTGGCTCTAAACTGAATTTCGCAGCTAATTCTTTGAAAGTTCCCTTAAGTGCAGTTTCTTTTTCACCAAGGATAACTTCGTAAACGCCTTGCTCTGTAGCTAAGTAGCTTTTCCAGAAATCATTGTATGTTTGCTGGTCCATTTCACTAGAAGCCAGTGATTCCCATTCTTGATAAAGTGACATAGGTTTTCATCCTTTCGATTCACAAATTTAACGGACACATTATATCATAAAGAATAGAAGAATGGTACAAGAATCGGTACAAGCGTACTCAAGATCAGTCCATTCAGGAACGCAACCATTGCAATATCTGGTGTTGTCGCTCTCGATATAATTGGTAGTGTTGTATCCATTGAAGTCGCACCTGGAGGTGCTAAACTGGTTAGGTGGTTAACGCGCAGTGCTAAAAATGGTATTAGAACAAAAGCCATCATTTCACGGAATACATTACTCATAAATGCGATGGCACCAATTTCAGCAGAAGCCATATTTTTGAGAATTATACCCGATAAACTGTACCACCCATATCCTGCAGATATTGCAAGTGATGTGTTGGCTGGAAGATGGAAGATCCACCCTGTAAGTAGTCCACCAACTGCGCTGCCAACAATAACTGCTGTGGTAAGGCCACCTAACATTTTACTTTTACTTTTGATATTTTTAAGAGCACCCTTGTTGCCACCAATATCTATTCCAACTGAAAAAATGAGAAGTCCCAGTAGGAGTGTAGAGATTTGATCCATCATTGGCATCCATTCAGGTGGTAACATCAAATATCCGAAGGCGATACCGGCCAGGACGGAACCGAAAATTATAATCGTCATTACGATACCTCCCGAATTAATAATTTACTGACTGCATAAACGAACACGATGCTGCCCAGTGTTGTGAGTGCAGCAAATAAGAATGCTTTTAGTCCAATTGAGTTCATGTTATTAACAACTTCTTGATTGGCACCAATGGAAATCCCCATTGAAAACAGAAGCAGAACTAAGCCTATTTGTTGAATTTTTCCGTTGTTTTCTTTTCCTTTTTCACTGAGGTTTAGTCGATTTCCAACAACAATACCAACAATGAGAAAAATGATGATTGACCACACTTTTAATGTCCCCCTTATCCTTACCAAATAAAGAATATCATGCCCATTTGTAACCGTCAATTTAGTAAAATTTTGATATAATAGATTGATTGATCATTTAGATATACATTAAAAACTCTTTCATTTGATAGATTCAAAAAATAATTATTCGGTATATAAAGAACATGAATATATGGAGGCGACTATGACGTATCAAGAAGTAAAACAAAAAGCTAAAGAAAATATAGGTCCATTCTGTAAGGTCTGTCCAGTCTGTAACGGTCTAGCATGTCGAGGTGTTATCCCTGGACCTGGCGGAAAAGGAAGTGGAAACGTATTTGTACGCAATTATAATGCTTTCCAAAATATTAAAGTGAATATGAATACACTCTATGAAAAAGGAAATGTTGACACATCTTTCGACTTCTTTGGAAATAGTGTGGACCTGCCTTTATTCGCAGCACCTGTTGGTGCCGTAAAAATGCATTATAGTGACTTGTATGATGATTTAACGTACTCTGAAGCCTTAATAGAAGGGTGTAAACAAGCAAATATTATTGGATTTACTGGTGATGGTGCCAACGATGATGTCTTTGCTGGTACAATCGATGCCATTCGTAACGCTTCTGGTTGGGGTGTGTCTACCATTAAACCTTGGGAGATGCCACTCGTTCAAAAGAAGCTTAAGATGGCAGAGTCGGCTGGTGTGAAGGCCATAGCGATGGATATTGACGCAGCTGGTCTGGCGTTTTTAGCATTACAGGGCAAACCAGTGGGGCCACTTTCTTTAGAAATGTTAAAAGAAATTACATCGTCAACTCAAGTACCTTTCATTATTAAGGGGATTATGACACCTCAAGCAGCACGCCTTGCTGTTGAAGGGGGTGCTTCTGGTATTGTTGTGTCCAACCATGGTGGGCGTGTTTTAGACGAAACACCAGCAACAGCAGAAGTACTAGAAGACATCGTAAAAGCTGTAGATGGTCAGTTAAAAATATTCGTTGATGGTGGCATTCGTTCAGGACTGGATATATTTAAAGCACTGGCACTTGGAGCAGACGGTGTATTGATCGCCCGTCCGTTTACAATTGCTGTGTACGGTGGTGGTGCAAAGGGTGTTAAAGCGTATGTCGACCAGTTAAAGGCTGAACTTGAAAACGTAATGCTTATGACTGGGGCACGTAACTTAAAGGAAATCACTAGAGATAAAATATGGAGTAAGTAAAACGTATAACTGAATCTGGAGGTGCAGTATGGAATTAATGGCTGTAAAAAATAGCTTTATGGACAGACTAAGCCAAATAAAAGGATTAGAATATGCAGGAAATATTGTTTACTGGGATCTAGCAACAGGAGCAGGCTCTAGAGGTATAGATGCAAGATCACGGTCTTTTGGTGTACTATCATCTCAAGCTCAAATTATGATGACATCAGAAGACAGCATAAAAGATTTGGTATTTTTAGAAAGTCATATGGACCAACTGGATGAAAAAGATGTGCTGATCATAAAAGAAGCAAGATACCAGTTAGATAGAATTTCGAAAATCCCTGTTGATGAATACAGAGCTTATACTGAGCTTACTTCTAAATCAACAGTTGTATGGGAAGAAGCAAAAGAAAAATCTGATTTTGAAATGTTTGCACCCTATTTGGAGAAAATAGTTGCATACAAACGAAAGTTCTCAGATTATTTTGGTTACCAAGACCATCCCTATAATGCACATCTGGAAGATTTCGAAAGAGGCATGACAGTTAAAACGCTTGATGTATTCTTTAGTGAACTTAAAGAAACCATTGTTGCAATTGTTAAAGCAATTGGTGAGAAAAACCAACAGCCAATGGATGATTTTTTATTCCTAAGTTATCCGGTAGAAAATCAAAAACTTGTGGCAGAGAATATTCTTTATTCTATGGGATTTGACAAAACAGCTGGTGAACTAAAAGAAAGTGAACACCCCTTCACAATGGGACTTGATGTGGATGATGTAAGACTGACAACACATTACTATCAAAATCATCTGACGTCTGCATTGTTCTCAACCATTCATGAAGGGGGGCACGGCATTTATGAGCAAAACTTTGCTGAAGATATTGCGGGTACAATCCTTGCAGATGGAACCTCTGCAGGCATCCATGAATCACAATCTAGATTATACGAAAACAACCTAGGTAGAAGTGAAGCATTCTGGAGTTATTTCTATCCAGATCTACAAACAAAGTTTAAGAAACAGCTGGACAGGGTGAGCTTGCCTTTGTTTATAAGCGCAATTAATAAAGCTGAGCCATCTTTTATTAGGGTAGAAGCTGACGAATTGACTTATTCACTACATATTATGGTGCGTTATGAACTAGAAAAAGCACTTATAGAGGGGAGTCTTGAAGTAAAAGATTTAAAACAAGCCTGGAATGACAAAATGAAAGACTACCTAGGTATTGTTCCTGAAACCGATGCAAAAGGAGTGCTTCAAGACGTACATTGGTCAGATGGTTTGTTTGGTTATTTCCCATCGTATGCCCTTGGAAATGCATATGCAGCACAAATAGAAATTGCACTTAAAAAGGCTGTAGATGTGGATGTTTGTTTGGCATCCGGTCAGTTTGATCCAATAAAAGAATGGCTTACAGAGCACGTTCATAAGTATGGCATGACTAAAACTGCGGATGAAGTTATTGAGATCGCATGTGGAGAAACATTTAATGCCAAGTACTATGCAGAATACTTAAAGAATAAGTTCACAAAGCTGTATAACTTATAAATCAATAATAGTATTTTGAGTCCCTTGAGATTAGACTGATTTTATTTGTCTATTAATCCAAGGGACTTTTTATGTCCCGTGAACAAATTGAAAATACTAGGTTTGTTCTTATTTTGGAAAGGGTATTAGACATTTATGTTGAATTATCAGAATAGATAAAAAATATAAAAAAGACTTAGAGGAGGTCATATTTTGAAATTAACAGGTAAAGTACTCGTGGCACAAGGTGGCGGGCCTACGGCTGTAATCAATCAGTCTCTTGTCGGAGCTGTATTGGAAGCCAGAAAGTTTCAACAAGTAACAAAAGTATATGGCGCATTAAATGGTGTTGAAGGCATCCTCAATGAAGAGTTTATAGATCTAACACAAGAAACGACACATAACTTAGAGGTGGTTGCTGAAACACCGAGTTCTGCACTTTTATCAACAAGAGTGAAACCAACAGAAGAACAATGTAAAGAAATGTTCAAAGTTATGAAAGCACATGATATCAGATACTTCTTTTATATAGGTGGCAATGACTCGTCTGATACCCTTAGAATCGTTAACAATGCCGCAGACGAAGCCAACTATGAATTGAGATGTATACATATACCGAAGACCATTGACAATGATTTGGTGCATAATGATCATACGCCAGGGTTCGGATCTGCAGCAAGATTTGTGGCCCAAGCCTTTACAGGTGTAAACTTGGACAATAGAGCACTAAAGGGCGTCTATATAGGCGTCGTTATGGGGCGTCATGCTGGATTTTTAACAGCGGCTTCTATCATTGGTCAAAAATATCCTGACGATGGTCCACACTTGGTTTATTTACCGGAGAGAGCATTTAATATTGAGAAGTTTTTAAGTGATGTGAATTCCGTGTATAATAAGCTTGGCAGATGTATAGTTGCGGTATCTGAAGGTATTAGAGATGAAAAAGGTGTTTCAATACTTCAGAGTCTTCAAGAAAATATTGAAACGGACCAACATGGAAATATTCAACTCTCAGGAACAGGTGCATTAGGTGATTTACTGGTTAAAGAAGTAAAGGAAAAACTTAATATACCACGTGTTCGGTCAGACACTTTTGGCTATCTGCAACGCTCATTTATGGGGTGTGTATCCGATGTGGATCAACACGAGGCCAGAGAAGTAGGGGAGAAAGCCGCTCAGTTTGCCATCTGGAACAATGTAGATGGATCTATTGTTATTAAAAGAACCGGTCACTATTCTGTAAATTATGAACTGGTAGATTTAACTGAAATTGCAGGTAAAACAAAATACATGCCTGATCATTTTATTAATCCAGCAGGAAATCATGTGACAGACGCATTCAGATATTATGTCCAACCTCTTATAGGTACGGACTTCCCAGTAGCACGTAGATTAAAGGCGCCTATGGCACCGAAAATATTAAATAAGTAAGGTGGAAACAAGATGTTCGAATTTCTATTTGGCAGCAAACCTCAGCTAGAGGATTTAGAAAAGATAGAGTGTGATGCAAGTGCTGATTATAAGTCTTTTCAGTCGCACTATATCTTAGAAATACAAGCAATCGGTGATGAAATCATACAGTGGTATGACTCAAAAACTGAAGGGAAAACGTTGGTATTGTTTCCAGGAACAACTGGAATGGCTGATGTATGGTTCTCCTATTTTGTAGAACTGTCAAAGTCATTTAGAGTGCTTGTACCTAATTTACCTGAAGTCGAGAGTTTAGAACACCTAAATGAACTATTCTTTAATTGGCTAGACCAGTTAGAGATTGAAACGACAACTATTTTAGGTCAATCCTTTGGTGGTGTTATTGCACAAACCTTTGCTGACAAGTATCCCAATAGAGTTGAACAAATTGTTTTGCTTACAAGCTTTGCCAATACAGCTTCTGTGAAAGATAAAACCAGAAAGAACTATCTCAGAAGTATAAGCAGGTTTACAAAAGCCGTTAATGATTTGAAGTTTGAAAGTTTGCAAAAATCTATCTACAAACAGGTGGTTAAAGGTGTTGATGTTGCTTTCGTTGAAGATAAACCTTTTTGGAAGGCCTTTTACGGAAATATGTTCTTGAACTCGAGTAAAGAACTGCTGACATCGATGCACCAGATTCAACTGGATTACTGGAAAAATGTCCGAGTTGAACCCGCACTGTACACGGGTCGGGTCTTGTTAATAGAAACCACCACTGATGCAAGCTACGACAGGGAAGAGAAGAAGGCATTAATGAACCGTTACCCTGGTGCGGACTTGTTCGAAATAGAGGGCAGTAGCAATATGTCTCACGTACGGGAATCTGTAAAAATAATTAAAAAAATAGTTCAGACCCTGTCATAAAAGTAAATTATTACGCAAAAAAACCCGCAATTTTGCGGGTTTTTTATATTTTTGTTAAAGCGATCTTCTAGTACAATTTAAGAGTAAATGTCTTTATTTTTTGAGAAAACAGTAGCATCAAAATTATCTAAAATAGGAATGCGTATATGGAAGTGAACGCCTTCATTGGGAGAACTTTCAACTTCAATGGTACCACTAAGGGTTCTGGTAATTAGATTGTAGACAATATTAAGACCTAAACCTACCCCTCCTTGTCCGCGTTTGGTCGTGAAGAAAGGTTCAAATATTTTTTCAACGTGTTCAGACAAAATACCAAGACCATCATCGGTATAATGTATGTTAAGCATGTTGTCCTGAATAGGTTCAACAGTAAGCTTCATAGAACCATGGTCTCTCTCATCAAATCCATGAATGAGTGAGTTCATGACAAGGTTTGTAATGATCTGTGTAAGAATACTCGGATAGCTTAGAATCGAAATGTCCTCTGGACATTCAAGTGAAACACTGTATTTTGTGTGTTTCAGTTGAGGGCTCAAACTTTGTATAATACTGTCCAAGTACTCATGCAAATTAAAGCGTCTGAGCTCTTCAGTGGATTGGTCAACTGCTATTTGTTTAAACTTATTTACTAAGTTGGCAGCATTTTTTAAGTTTGTTAGAACCAATTTGGTTGTGTTTTTTAGTCCCGATAGAAAATTGTTTAGGTCACTTCGAGTTAAAGTATTGTTTGAGAGTTCTTTTTCCAAATCACTACACTCTTTTCCAATATAGGAAATGGAAGTAATACCTATGCCAAGAGGTGTGTTTATTTCGTGAGAAACACCAGCGACCAGTCGACCTAAAGCAGCAAGTTTTTCGGATTCTACCAGCTGGTTCTGTGTATCACGTAACGAGATTAATGAGTCTTCAAGCAATAAATTAGACTCTTCAAGTTGAGATTGATTCATCTGTAATTTATACATTGAAAGCTCAAGCTCACGGTTGGTTTCATTGAGTAGGTATGCCCGGCGCTCAACCTTGGCTTCAAGTTTTTCATTGAGTTCTTCAAGTTTAGATTCTGCTTTTTTTAGGTCTGTAATATCAATGGAGACCCCTAACATGCCCCACTCATTAGATTTCCAAATGAAATATGGAATCTTCTTGAGATACATGATGCGTGTTGTGCCAGTATAATCAGGGATTTCAATTTCATCAATTTCTACAGACTTATGCTGATCATATACTTCGTCCTGACCCTCTCTGAAAGCTTTTAGGAATTCTTCTGTATAGCCAGTAAAGACCTCATGGTCTTGACGTCCAATGACACCTGGTGCAGCCATACCAAAGAAATCCAAGAAAGACTGGTTTACAAGGACATAACGTCCATTTCTATCTTTTGCAAATAAATGATATGGAACTAGATCTATAAGGTTACTAAGTTCCCGTTGTGTCATTTCGAGCTCATTGTTGACAGAGGTTATTAGCTGATTTTTTTCAAGGAGCTCATTTTGGACACTCATTCTAAGATTGAGTTCTTTTTGTAGCTTCTCGGTTTGAAGTGAAACCTGTCTTCTTAGCAACCTATTCCATAATAGGAAGGTGCCTAAGATGATACATATAATTAACATACCGACCAGAGCTATTACGACTAAATTATTATCAAACATATTTTCAAGTCGGTAAGAGATCCAAGTGGTTTTTATGCGTGATTTTTCTTCCTCGGGCATGGAGGCTATAGCTTTATCAAGAATATGCACAAGGGGTTCATAGTCAAGCCGTGAAGCAAAAGTCATTTGGTAAACCAAATTTATGTCTCCTGCGGATTTTAAATTTGTAATGCCGAAATTTGAAGTATAATAACTGCCCTGACCAATATCTACAACCAAAGCATCTATGGTGCCAAAAGATAACTTTTTAAGCGCTTCTTCAATAGAATCAAATTTAACAAGCTCAATACTAGGGTATTTAATTTCAAGATAGTCCTGAACAGCATAAGCTTTCATGACACCTGTTTTTAGGTCGAGTAGGTCATCTTCAGTTAAATTTCCAACAAAATCTTCACGAACCAAAATGGTGTTGTTTAAAGATACGTATGGTTTAGAAAAGTGCATATACTTTGCACGGATTGGATTTTTAGTGGCAGTAATAAGGTCTATTTCTTTATTTTCTACACCCTCGAGAATATCAGTCCAAGTTTTGTATTGAACCAGTTCAAACTGAATATTGTAATTTTGGCTGATCCAATTTAAATAATCAGGCGCAATACCTTTAGGTTCTCCATTTTCATCAAAGTATTCGATGGGCGCAAAAACAGGATCGGGAGCATAATAAATAACCGGATGATTTTCTAGCCACTTCACTTCTTCTTCAGAAAGATTAAGTGATCGGTCTATGTTAGAAAATGATACCTGGCTTGTCATAGCAAGTATAATTAAGAGAATTAAACTGAGTCGTTTATACATAGCTGCCTCCACTAAAGTTTTCTTTCTTATACCCTAATATATCTTGTCTCACTTACATTATAATAGACATCTTCACATTTTTTTGAATCAATTATAAATAAATGAAGCTTTAATTTGTGAATGTTTATAGAATTAGAATAAAGCACACCCAATTGTGGTAATATAACTGATAGTTCGGTGCGTAGCACCATGGAAAAACGTTGAAAACATCATTGATCATGAGAATGAACAAGGAGTGAAAAATATGGCACAAATTAAAGTGGATTATTCGAAAACAGGTTTAAAATCAGAACAAATTAGGGAGCTTCAAGGAAAACTTACAAGTGCACATGAAATGCTACACAATGGCACGGGTAAAGGAAATGACTTTGTTGGTTGGGTAGATTTACCTGTTCAGTACGACAAAGAAGAGTTTGATAGAGTGAAAGCCGCTGCCAAGAAAATCCAAGAGACTGCTGATGTCCTTATTGTTGTTGGCATAGGTGGCTCATACCTTGGTGCACGTGCTGCAATTGAAGCACTAACCCATTCGTTTTACAACACAATGAGCCAAGAAGACAGAAAAACACCTCAAGTATTTTTTGCAGGGAATAGCATCAGTGGTAAATATTTAGCAGATCTAATGGACGTTATTAAAGACAAAAGTGTTTGTGTAAATGTTATATCTAAGTCAGGTACAACGACAGAACCTGCTATTGCATTTAGAATTCTTAAGAGCTTTATTGAAGAAAAGTATGGAAAAGAAGAAGCAAAAAATAGAATTTTCGCAACAACAGATAAAGCCAAAGGTGCTCTCAGAACTTTGGCAGACAGAGAAGGCTATGAAACATTTGTTATTCCTGATGATGTAGGTGGCAGATACTCGATTCTAACACCTGTGGGTCTATTACCAATCGCTGTTGCTGGTATCGATATTGATGCCATGATGCACGGCGCGCTTGATGGTCACAAAGAATACAGCAACACAAACGTGGACGAGAATCCATGTTATCAGTATGCTGCAGCTAGAAATTTGCTTTACACTGGTGGAAAAAAGATCGAAATTATGGTTAATTATGAACCTGCACTGGCATATATTTCTGAGTGGTGGAAACAACTATTCGGTGAGAGTGATGGTAAAGAAGGTAAAGGTTTATTCCCAGCAGCGGTAAACTTCTCTGCTGATCTACACTCCATGGGACAATATATTCAAGATGGTGAAAGAAACCTCTTTGAAACAGTACTAAACATTGGAAAACCTGAAAGAGATGTCCAAGTACCATTTGATGAAGCCAACCTGGATAACCTAAATTATTTAAACGAAGAAACAATGGATTTTGTAAATAAAAAGGCCTTTGAGGGAACCATTCTTGCCCATGTTGATGGAGATGTTCCGAATATCGTTTTAAACATTCCAGAAATGAATGCCTTCTATTACGGCAAACTGATGTACTTCTTTGAAAAAGCTTGCGGCATAGGCGGATACATGATGGATATCAATCCATTTGACCAACCAGGTGTTGAAGCATATAAAAAGAATATGTTTGCCCTGCTTGGAAAACCTGGATTTGAGGACTTAAGAGCAGAGCTGCTAAAGCGTCTGTAATGTTTAGAAGGAGTCGTTAAGATGTTTATTGGTATTGATCTCGGGGGCACAAATATTGCCGGTGGTCTTGTTCATAAAGATGGTGCTGTTCATAAACTTAAATCAGTCCCAACACTAAAAGAACGAGGGTATGAAGCTGTTACAGGCGATATACTGGCTCTCATTCGCGAGTTGATGGCTCAAGCACCAGAAGCCGTGAGTGGGGTTGGCATAGGTGTTCCAGGCGTAGTAGACAAAAATTTATCCATGATTTATTATTGTACAAATCTAGGTTGGAATGATAAAAATCTTGGTAAGGAACTTTCAGACGAACTAGGAATTCCAGTACTCATAGACAATGACGCCAATTTAGCAGCACTTGCTGAGGTTGAGGTAGGTGCACTGTCTTCAGTTACCAATGCCGTTATGTTAACTCTGGGTACAGGGATTGGTGGCGGTGTTGCAGTAAACGGTCAAATCCTGAGAGGATCACATGGTCTGGGATCTGAAATCGGACATATGATTATTGGTGACAATTTTTATGACTGTAATTGTGGAAACAATGGTTGCTTCGAAACATTTTCATCGGCGACAGCTGTCATTAAATATGCAGAAAAGTTAGTTGATGATGGGGCGTTTCCAGACTCTCCACTAAATCAGATTAAGAAAACGTCTGGTTTATCAGCAAAAATAATTATAGATGCTGCAAAAGAAGGTGACCAACTGGGGCTTGTGGTATTCGATAGATTAATTAAGTATTTGGCCATTGGTGTCACAAACATCATTAACATTTTTGACCCTGATCGAATAGCCATTGGTGGTGGCGTTGCACATACAGGAAGTTTTCTAATGGAAAAGTTGGAGGCTAAAGTTCAGTCAATGTCATTTATTAAGAACTTTCCAAGTGCAAAACTGGTATTTGCAGAGTTGGGCAATGATGCTGGCATCATCGGTGCAGCTATGTTGGCAAAAACGGAAATATAATGGGTTTAAATCCTAATCATAAAATAAGAGCTGTCCATGCGGGCAGCTCTTATTTTATATTAAGGATAAATAGATAATGTATAATCACTTGAGCATAGGGTATAGGAATAAGTGGGAGGTGACTGATTTGAAAAAAGGCGAACTGAAGATTTTTTACGGCAGCTCTGGAGACCAATTTGCAAGGCGGATGTGCAGGTATATGCATGTTGATACGGGCATGACAAGTGTGTTCAGGTTTACGGAAGGGAATACCTTTGTAAAAGTTAATGAACCCATAAGAGAGCAAGATTTTTTCTTAGTTCATCCTATTGGACTTGATCCAAACAATGAGTTTATGGAGTTAATATTCTGGATAGATGCAGCAAAAAGGGCAAGCGCAAGATCGGTTACAGTAATTATGCCCTACTTCTCTTATGCCAAGGCAGATAAGAAAGACGAACCGCGTGTTTCAATAAGAGGTCGGGTCTGTGCTGATATGCTTGAAAAAGTGGGTGCAGACCGTATTATTACTATGGATTTACATAGCCCCCAGGTACAAGGTTTTTTTACGAAACCAGTGGATCATTTATATGCAATGCCACTCTTAGCTCAAAGAATAGAACAGTTTGAACTTGAGAATCTAGTGGTGGTGTCACCTGATGCAGGATTTGTTGCAGACGCAAGAAGATATGCCAACCGACTTGGTACAGGCTTGGTCATTGGTAACAAGTTTAGGTCTGGTCATGATGAAAACGCTGAGATCATGGAGATTATTGGAGAGGTAAAAGGTAAAAATTGTTTGCTTGTTGATGATTTTTCAGTGTCTGGAGGAACCCTGTGCCATCTTGCTGAACGGTTAAAAGAAGAAGGTGCAAACAGAATTTTTGCTTCTCTTTCACATATCCTTCTCAATGAGAAAGGGGTTCAGAGAATTGATGACAGTCTCATCGAAAAACTGATTTCAACAGATTCTGTCTATAACCAGGCAGTTTTCAAAAGTAAGAAAATAGAGCTCATATCAGTGGCACCATTATTTGCAGAAGCAGTTATGAGGATCGTCAATAGAGAATCGCTAGGGAATCTTTTTGACCAAATACCTGAGACTGTTTTTGAACAGTCACTACTGCTCAGTAAGATTGAATAGGAGGTTCAGATGTATCAAGACTTAATTCGTGATGGAAATAAAAGATGGCAACGCGCCTTTGAAAACAGTGATCCCGTAGCCTTTGCAGAAATATTTGACGAGGATGGTGGCCTCTTAAGTTCTAATGGAAATATAGTTAGAGGGCGTGCAGCTATTCGGGAACGTATGACCCAATTTATGGAATCTCAAGGTCCAATGGATGTTGATATTAACACCAAAGAAATATGGGAGTGTGATGGGCTGGTCTATGAATCAGGAATATATGCATATAGAGAGCTAGGAGAAAGAAAAGTAATCTCAGAAGGTACTTATGTTGTGATTTGGAAACCTCAAAAAGGTGGCGGATTAAAAATATGGAAAGATATTGGGATTGAGTGGAATAAATAAGATCGATAATAAGAGTGAAAATAGCAGTAAAAATGGGTGTGATGCTCCTTAAAGGAGTGTCACATTTTTGATTTGAAACGATATTAAGAGTAATTCGAAATTTCCTTTAAAAACAAATGTACTTTCTTCAGATGAGTTAATATAAAGCATGTACACTTGAAATACACAGTGTTACAATTGTGCTTGAAAAGATGAACAATTTAACTATTGTCGTATGGAGGATGAGCTCATGAGATCATTATCAGAAAAACATTCAGCAGTACAACCATCTGTAACACTTGCCATTACAGCAAAAGCAAAAAAAATGAAAGCTGATGGTGTTGATGTATTAAGTTTCGCAGCAGGGGAACCTGATTTTAAAACACCTCAACATATCCGCAAAGCAGCAATCGAAGTTATTGAATCTGGAAATACAGGCTATACTGCTGCAAGTGGTATTCCTACACTTAAGCAAGCGATCTGTAAAAAGCTTGAAGATGATAACAACGTTAAGTACAAAGCAGAAAACATTGTTGTTTCTAGTGGTGCAAAACATTCATTGTTTAACGCACTTCAAGTTCTTTTAAACCCAGGCGATTCAGTTCTGTTTGCTACACCATTCTGGGTGAGCTACCCTGAACTAATCAAAATGGCTGGTGGTGTTCCAGTAGAAGTAATGACATCTGAAATGGATGGATTTAAAGTAACACCAGAACTTCTTGAAGCATCACGCACAGAGTCTACAAAAGCTATTATCATTAATAGCCCAAATAACCCAACAGGTACAGTTTACACAGAAGCAGAGCTAAAGGCGATTGCAGAGTGGGCAGTAGAAAACAAACTATACATTATTTCAGACGAAATTTATGAAAAGCTTGTCTATGGTGCATCACATACTTCGATGGCATCATTTGGTGAAGCGGTTAAGAAAAGAACGATTATTGTAAACGGCATGTCTAAAGCTTATGCAATGACAGGTTGGAGAATTGGATACACTGCATCAAATCTTGAAATTGCAAAGATGATGAGCAACGTTCAATCACATGCAACTTCAAATCCGAATACCGTTGCTCAATATGCAGCACTTGAAGCTATTCAAGGCGACCAAGAACCACTAGACGCTATGGTAACAGAGTTTGGTGCACGTCGTGACTTTATGGTTGACCGTGTAAACAATATTGATAAACTAAGCTGTCGTAAACCAGAAGGTGCATTTTATGTTATGGTCAATATCGACAAGATTATTGGACAAACATTAGATGGCGTTAAGATCGATGGTTCTATGGCATTTGCTGAATATCTTTTAGACAACTCACAGGTAGCAGTTATTCCTGGTGCAGGATTCGGTGTAGATAATTACATTAGACTATCTTATGCAACATCGATGGATAATATTATTAGAGGTCTTGATCGTATTGAGGCAGCAATAAAGTAAACTAAAATTATGAAAAACACACATGAATAGAAAACCCTACACGAATCTATGGATGATTATTTATTGATAATAATTATCCATAGATTTTTTCAATGCCCAATTAAAAGTAATTGATGTAAATTAAAGTAAAATACTGTTAAGAAAATCACAAAACTTGACAAATTTAATCATGATTATAAAATTAAAGATGATTAGAAAACTTTGAAAAAGGGACAAGTTATCTTCAATTATTCTTATGTTGTATCATATAAACTTATGATTTCATGAAAAATAAATCAATAGAATAATGGATAAAAAAAGTAGGGATTTCTTAATTGACAAGTTGTTAGTTTAATCATTAACAATCTTGAAAGCATTCAACTTTGTACGTTCTACTGTGAATTGGGTATACTAACAATATGAAAAGTCAGAAGATTATGAATAATCTAAAAAGGGGATGTGCTTCATGATGCAACTGGAAAATCTTTTCGACCAAGTGGATGTGATCATCAATAAGTATGGAAAAGAAAGGTCAAATTTGCTTCAGATTTTATCAGAATCACAGGCGTTGGTTGAACATAACTATATACCAGAAGAAATGGCTGAATTTATAGCCTGTGGTATGTGTATACCAACAAGTCAGGTTTATGAAGTAATTACGTTTTACGCTGTATTAAGCGATATGCCTAGGGGTAAGCATATTGTCCAAGTCTGTGACAGTACGGTCTGTCGTCTGAATAAAAATGTATCACTTGTTGAAGTTCTAGAAAGAGAGCTAGGACAAAAGATCGGAACAACAAGTGAAAGTGGCGAGGTGACACTTGAGTATACGCCTTGCTTTGGCGCATGTGACATTTCACCTGCAATTCGTATTGATAAAAAAGTATATGGCAACCTAACTGAAGAAAAATTGGTTCGACTCATAGGTGAGAAAGTAGGAGGGATGTAGATTGAAACGGACAGCTGAACTCATATCTAGAAATTTTAAAAAATATGACCCACTCCAAATTGACTCCTACGAAACAATTGACGGCTTCAAAGCACTAAAAAAAGCATTTGATATTGGATCTAAAGGCATAATAGAAGAAGTTTCAGCATCTGGTCTAATGGGCCGCGGGGGTGCTGCATATCCTACAGGTAGAAAACTACAACAATCAGCGGATGTACCTGGCGACGTGAAGTACTTAATTTGTAATGCGGACGAAGGGGAACCTGCTACATTTAAAGATAGATATTTGCTTGAATTTGATCCCTATTCAATAATAGAAGGTATGGTTATAACAGCTTATGCAGTGGGTGCTACTCAAGGCTATATCTACGTACGTGAGGAGTATTCTTACCTACATGAAATGTTAAGAAAAGCACTGGAACAAGCTAGATCAAGAGAATACCTTGGGAAAAATATTCTTGGAAAGTCATTTGATTTTGACATTGAACTGTTCTCGGGTGCAGGGGCCTACATTTGTGGTGAAGGCAGCTCATTGATAGAGTCAATGGAAGGAAAATCAGGTAGACCAAGAATTAAACCGCCATATACAAAAGTGAGTGGACTCTATAAAAAGCCAACACTGGTTCATAATGTGGAAACCTTAACAACCATTAAAACCATTTTGTATCACGGCGCTGAGGAGTTCGCAAAGTATGGCACTGAGCAAAGTCATGGCACAAAACTAATCAGTTTATGTGGCAACGTTAATAATCCTGGAGTTTATGAAATTCCTTTTGGAATCACACTGAGAGAAATCATTCATGATCTGGGGGGCGGTATGAAAAACGGTGGAGATGTGAAGTTTCTTCAGCTTGGAGGTGCTTCTGGTGCGATCATGCCAAAGTCTCTCATTGACCTACCTTATTCCTATGAATCGTTCTCAGAAAATGGACTGGATATTGGTTCAGGTGCAGTGCTTGTTGCTGACAATACCAATAGAATTATTGATTTTTTAGATTCAGTACAAACATTCTTCTTACATGAAAGCTGTGGTAAATGTACTCCGTGTCGCGAAGGCAATCGACAGCTGACGAATATTTTGGGTAGAATGAAAGAAGGCGTAGCTACAGATCAAGATGTGGCGAATGTTGAACGTATTGCAAATATAATGAAATATGCTTCTTTCTGTGGTCTTGGTAAAACAGCACCGACAGCGGTGTTGACTGCCATCAAGTATTTCTCAGATGAATTGTTTAGCAAGGGGGATGTATATGAAAGAATGTAAAGTAGTCATAGACAATAAGGAACTCATTGTTGACAGTGGTATGACAATTCTTGATGCTGCTAAAAAAGCAAATATAAATATTCCTACACTTTGTCATCATCCGAGTCAGGAAGTAAAAGCAAACTGCCGGATCTGTCTCGTTCAGACGGGTAAAGAAAAGCTTGTTACAGCATGCTCTACACCTGTATGGGAAGGCATGAACGTTAAGACCAACTCGCGTCTTGTACGAGACACGCAAAAAGGTGTACTTGAGCTGATCTTAGCAAACCATGACCAAGACTGTTTAAGATGTGTTAGAAATGGAAAATGTGAGTTGCAGGATCTATGCGAAATGTTTAATATCTCTAGATCAAATATTGATGATGTCACATTAGGGGATGTCACAGTAGATTCACAAGCCATGGATTTATCCAATCCAAGTATTGTTAGAGATTATTCTAAATGTGTGAAATGTAATCGGTGTGTAGAAACCTGTCTAAAGGTTCAGGACGCTTCTATTTTAGCAGCGTCTCATAGGTCAACACAGTACACAATCCAACCAGCCTTCGGTAAAAGTTTAGATCAAACACTTTGTACGTATTGTGGTCAGTGTATTAATGTTTGTCCTGTCGGTGCTATTTATGAAAAAGATTATATAGATACAGTCTGGGAAGCACTTGATGACCCAGACATGCATGTAATCGTACAAATGGCTCCAGCAGTTCGTGTCGCAATAGGAGAAGAGTTTGGCATGGAAGCTGGAACAAATGTGACTGGCAAAATTGTAGCGGCTCTAAGACGTATTGGATTTGATAATGTTTTTGACACCAATTTCACTGCGGATTTAACCATTATTGAAGAAGGATATGAGTTGCTTGGTCGTATTAAAAATGGTGGAACTCTACCCATGGTGACATCCTGTTCTCCAGGATGGATCAATTATATGGAAGGATTCTTCCCTGACTTAATTGATAATATGTCCACTTGTAAGTCGCCACAACAAATGTTTGGATCATTGTCTAAAACATTCTATGCCAATAAAGTAGACATTCATCCATCAAAGATTTTTACGGTTTCCATCATGCCTTGTACTGCAAAGAAGTTTGAGGCCCAAAGGCCTGAAATGAACTCATATGGAAATATTGATGTAAATGCTGTTCTAACAACACGTGAGCTTGCACGAATGATCAAGATGGCAGGTGTAGACTTCCCATCTATTTCTGAAGAGCAATTTGACGATCCCTTCGGCATTACAACAGGTGCTGCAGTTATATTTGGTGCAACAGGTGGTGTTATGGAAGCTGCCCTTAGAACGGTATATGAAGTGGTAACAGGTGAAGAACTAGAAGCTTTAGATTTCCATGAAGTGAGAGGCCTCGATGGCATAAAGTCTGCCGATGTGAATCTGTCAGGAACGGTGGTAAAAGTAGCGGTTGCAAATGGACTTGCCAATGCTAGAAAGCTTATGGAACAAGTGCGAACAGGTGAATCTGATTATAGCTTTATTGAAGTTATGGCGTGCCCGGGTGGATGTATAGGTGGCGGTGGCCAACCTATTTCCAAAGATCCTGATATTCGAATGAAACGCATTAAAGGCATTTATGGTATTGATAGACATAAGATGCTCAGAAAGTCTCATGAGAACCCTGCAATTAAGAAATTGTATGATGAGTTTTTAGGAGAACCAAATGGCCATAAGGCGCATGAACTGCTCCATACCCACTATTATCCAAGAGCAGGAAGTCGAATAAAATTGTAGTTTTGTGTGAAGAACCCTAATAATAAATGCATGAGATGTGTGTATGCAGTTTTTAATGTGTGAAAAACTGCAATAAAAAAGAGTGTCTAAAAGGACACTCTTTTTTATGCTTATTGTTGTTTAATCGTTTTTAATCTTCTTGAATATCTAAATAAGAAATTCGACAAAGATTCCAGCGAAACGCCGTAAATTGCCCCACACAGCAAACCTGCTACTGCTGTTGTATAATCGCCAGCAACACCATAGGTGACAAAACAACCGATAAAAGCCGTTGGAATAAGGCTTAGCCAGTTGATTTGTGATTGCCAGCACATCATGAACGAGATTGCGCCTGCTGTTACAGCACCCATACCTGGAACTGGAATCCAGTTACAAATAAGAATGGCAACAGTCGACCAAAATACTCCGGAAAGATTACCGAATACAGACTTAATGGCACCCTCTAGTTTTCCACCACCTACAAAATAGCTTGTACAACCGGCAAAACCGATCCATGCAGGAATTCCTAGAAGTGTGCTAATTTCGATCCATGCACCGGCAAGTACGCCTGCTGCAATGGACATTGACATGATATGGCTGATGGTCATCATCCTCCCTGTTCATAAAGATTACGCAGGGTGTTTGAACACACCTGATAATCGGGGGAGAATCAACAGTATATCATGGTATGGGTCGGTATAATAGCAAGTGGGGAAGAGGCAGAATTGTTCGAAAATTAGAAATAGATTTGATACCACAGACCTGCCCGAGCAATCTTCGATCGCTCTGGTCGCTTAGGTGGGCTATATAGAATTAATGGACTTGTTATAAGTTGTTGAGGATGTGTGTGGTTAGCTTCACGCGTACCACAGAACTGCACCGAGCAATCTTTGATCGCTCTGGTCGCTTACGGGGGCTATATAGGATTAATGAGTGGGGTGTCGATAGTATGTGATGTTCATAGGTAACCTTACGCGTAACCACAGAACTGCACCGAGCAATCTTCGATCGCTCTGGTCGCTTACGGGGGGCTATATAGGATTAATGAATTATTAAGAATTGGAATGGACTTGACTAGCTTTACGCGTACCACAGAACTGCACCGAGCAATCTTTGATTGCTCTGGTCGCTTACGCGCCCTATATAAAATCAGAAAAGGAATGAATAATTTGAGTGAACTCAATTATTCATTCCTTTTCTGATTTTATGCAGTTCTTTGTTTTATCGCAAAGAAAAGAACGAACCGGGGGGATTCGTTCTTGAGTGTGTTCGCAATATCAGTTTTGGCGTTGCCATCTGATTTGCTGTGGGGGGATAGCAAGCTCGGGCTTGCTAAAAATAAAAAAGCTTAATTCATTGAGAACATAGTGGAAATTTTATTTCGTGACCAATTTGATTATACGAGCTGTGGAAAGTAGAGTCAATGGGGTTGAAAATCAAAGAAACGTTTTCATAAAACAAAGAAACGTTTTCACAAAAAAGTGGTCAAAAAATCATATGTTTTGTCAAAAAAACCAGTATTGAAAAGCTGAGTTTGTCATGGATTCCATGTCGGAATTATCTAAAATTGTATGTTATAATATCTGCAATGTATTAAGAAAAGTGGAGGTGTTTTATGCAAAGTGGTAACTTTCATATAGAAAATAAACCCTGTTGAGGGCCCAAAACAGTTTCTGCTCGTGAGCAGATTGGATTTTATGACAAATTGTCTGTTAAAGACAGACTTGAAAATCATATAGATGGGATTTTGAAAACATCTTTAGGGGATGTAAAAACAATTCCAACAAGAGTGAGTTTGTCGGAAAAAATTGAAAATGCATTTGTACAGCAAGGGCTTCGAAGGTCAAATCATATGGTGACACCTGGCTTGTATGCAATAGGAAACCCCAGTGCACAATCCGATGTATTCGTAACAGCCAATTATAAGATTAGTTTGGATTCTGTTAGACCTTATTTTTCGAATAATGTTTGGGTCATGATTCTTGACACACACGGAATAAACGTCTGGTGTGCTGCTGGAAAGGGAACCTTTGCTACCACTGAACTTATTCGCATGATCAACAAATGTGGACTCGGTCGGCTGATTTCTCACAGAAATATTATCGTACCCCAACTGGGGGCTACGGGTGTATCTGCACATGCGGTAACCCAAGCGACTGGTTTTAAGGTTGTGTATGGACCTGTACGTGCTGAAGACCTACCCATATTTGTAGAAAACGACTACAAAGCAAGCAAGGAAATGAGAAAGGTAACTTTTTCCCTCAAAGAAAGAATGATATTGTCACCGCTAGAAGTTTTCCAATCTTTACGATTTACACTCGCAGCGTGGTGTATTCTTTTGATTATTGGTATCCTGGGACAATTCACAATAAAAGATATAAATATATTTGTTCAAATAGGGGTCTCGTTACTTGCAGCAACACTTGTAGGGACTGTTGTTTTTCATTTAATGTTTAACAAGCTGGTGGGCAAAATGTTTACTGTAAAAGTATTACCACTCAGTTCTTTATATCTGATGCTCTCATTTTTGTATCTGCTTAAATTTGAGCTGCAACCTATAAGTGCCTTGAGTGTTAGTCTTATCGGTGTTGGCCTCATTGAACTGTTTGCACTTAATTTTACAGGTGCAACGCCTGTAGCGTCATATTCAGAAACGAAAGAAGAGACAAACAAAGTTATCCCTTTTATAGGTGGCATAGTTACTGTAGGCCTAATTTTGTATGTATTGGCAATATGGCAGGGGGTCTAAATGAAGGTAAATCTAGACAGTGATAAATGTGTTATGTGTGGCATGTGTGAAATAGTATGTCCACATGCGGTTTTTTCAAGCGAAACAGGAACACTATTGATTCAAAACGAGACAGATTGTATTGAATGTGGTGCATGTCAAATAAATTGCCCTACAAATGCTCTATTTGTAAAGTCGGGTGTTGGCTGAGCTATTGCCATTATTAATGGAAAACTCACAGGTCGTGAGTCGTGTGACTGCTAAAGAATCATATGATTAGATTGTATAGGTAAATTAAAAGGCTCTGAAATTCATTTAAGAATTTCAGAGCCTTTGTTATATCATCTTCTAAATTGGACTGTTTTAAATATGACTATTTAGGATTGTTTTTTACCATTTCAGCCATCTTTGTTCCAAGCTCAATTAGGCGTTCAAACTCATTTTCCTTTGGTGTGTACTTGGCTTCAATTGATTCACCAACTTGTTCCCACTTAACTTTTTCAGCAAACGCATCAATTGTTTTAACACCACCACCACTCCAAGACATATTACCAAATACACCAAGATAACGGTTTTTAAGGCCAGTGTGATCAAGTGTGTTTAGGACAGCTTCCATTGCTGGGAATGCATGACCATTATAAGCACAAGAACCAAGGATAACACCTTTGTACTTCCAAATATCACTTAGGATGTAAGACAGGTGTGTCTTAGAAGCATCATAAACACGTACGTTACGAATGCCTTGTTCAGAGATAATACGTGCAACGTAGTCAGCCATCTTAGCCGTATTTCCATACATTGTACCGTACACGATAACAACACCTTCTTCAGCTTCGAAGCGGCTCCACTTATCATAGTAGTTCACAATTGTTTCAGGACTATTTCTCCAGATGGGACCATGTGTAGGTGCAATCATTTTAATTTCTAGAGCACTCAGTCTCTTTAATGCACGTTGAACTATTGGGCTGTATTTAGCAACAATGTTTGAGTAGTAACGACGAATTTCATCTTCATAGAATTCAAGATTAACTTCATCATCAAAAATACCGCCATTAAGAGCACCAAAACCACCGAAAGCATCCATAGAGAATAGGATTTTTTCAGTCATGTCATAAGTCATCATTGTTTCAGGCCAGTGAATCATTGGCGTGATGTAGAATGTAAGTTTATGGTGGCCTAAGTCTAGCACATCACCTTCTTTGATTTCAAAGAAGTTTTCATCAATATCATAAAAACCACGGATAAAATCAAATGTTTTTTTGTTACCAACAATTTGGCAATCAGGGTATTCGCTAATTAGAGCACGAATAGAACCTGAGTGATCTGGCTCCATGTGATTTACGATTAAGTAATCGACCTTTTTGTCTCCAATGATTTCTTTAATTTTAGCTAGGTATTGATCCGTTTTATTAAACTTTACAGTATCCATAACTGCAACTTTATCATCATTGATCAGATAAGAGTTGTATGTAACACCTTTTTCAAGAGGCCAGAAGTTTTCAAACAGTGTTGTTTCACGATCATTAACGCCGATCCAGTGTAGTTTGTCCATGATAGGTACTCTACAATCCATTATTTCATCTCCTTAAAGCTTCTACTATTATTCATATCAAAATTTTTATACCCATTAAAAGCACGAAACATGCGATGGGAGTGATCTCGGAACTATTATAACAAATTCTGAGTAAAGTGCTATAAATTTAACACATATTTTTGGTATATTCCCAATACATATAAAGGGAAGCTCTCTATAATAAAGAGCTTCCAATTGTTTGGTGTAATTATTACAATTTTGATATTGTTTTATATTATACTCTGAGAATTCGTGTAGCATTAAGTACGGCCAATATTGCAACACCTACATCAGCAAATATTGCCATCCACATGGTTGCAATGCCAACTGCGCCTAAGGCCATAACCGCCACCTTGATTCCAAGTGCAAAGCTGATGTTTTGAAGAACGATATTTCTTGTGAATCTTGAAATCCGAATCGCTTCTGCAATTTTGGAAGGTTCGTCAGTCATTAGAACAACATCAGCAGCTTCAATAGCTGCATCTGATCCTAGACCACCCATGGCAATACCAAGATCAGCTCTAGCGAGTACAGGAGCGTCGTTTACGCCATCACCTACAAATGCCAGTTTTCCATGTCCTTTATATTTCTCTTCAAGCGCTTCAACAGCATAAACCTTATCTTCAGGTAACAACTCGGACTTATAACCATCTAAATCTAAGGCATTGGCAGTCAGTTCAGCAGCTGAGTGTGTGTCACCTGTTAACATTTCAATGTGTGTGATGTTTTGTTTTCTAAGTGCACTAAGTGCCTGATGAACATCTGCTTTTGGTAGATCTGCTATTTGAATCCAGCCTTTGTATATGCCATTAACTGCAATATAAATGGCTGTTCCGAGAATGTCTCCATCAGGGAAGTTGACATTCTCATGACGCATAAGTCTTTTATTACCTGCAAGTATTTCTAGATTGCCTAAATTGGCTCGGACACCGTGTCCGGCGATATCCTCATAACGATCAACAGCAGTATTACTAACCAAGTGTTTTGATGCTTCTTTGATTGATTTTGCAATCGGATGGTTCGAGTGGCTTTCTGCTAAACTGGCCCATACAATCAACTGATCCTCAGAAATTCCATCAACAGGCTGGATGGATTCAACTTTAAATTGGCCTGCTGTCAAGGTTCCTGTTTTATCAAAGACCACGGTCTTAAGATCATAGAGTGCATCGAGATATTGACCACCTTTAATAAGAATGCCTTTCTTAGAAGCCGCCCCAATACCTCCAAAATACCCCAGTGGTATAGAAACCACCAGTGCACATGGACAAGAAACAACTAAGAAAATTAGAGATCTTCGAATCCATTCATTCCATAAACCACCAAAAAAGAGTGGTGGTAGTGTTGCAAGTAAAAGAGCTGCCAATACAACAACAGGCGTATAGTATCTTGAAAATTTAGTAATGAAGCGTTCGGTTTCAGATTTCTTAGCAGCGGAGTGTTCAACGAGTTTCATAATACGTGACACCGTTGAGTCTTTAAATGGCTTTGTTACCTCTACGGTGATGGACTGATTTATATTAACTGTTCCGCTAAGGACATCATCCCCCACTGCTACAGCTCTTGGAAGCGCTTCTCCTGTAAGGGCAGAAGTGTCTAGAGTACTTTGTCCAGAAAGGACAACACCATCAAGTGGAATTTTTTCTCCAGGTTTAACAAGTATTTTTTGTCCAACCAATACATGCTCTGGAGGGACAACACTGGTTTTTACTCCGTTTATCAGTGTTGCGAAATCGGGTTTGATGTTCAGTAAACTTTTTATGGATCTTCGGCTATTATTAACAGCACGGTCTTGGAAGGCTTCGCCGATTTCATAGAATAACATGACAGCTGCAGCCTCTCTCCATTCTCTTAAACCAAGTGCACCAAATGTGGCTACAGTCATGAGGAAGTTTTCATCAAACAATTGTCCATTTTTAATACCTTTAAAAGCTTTTAGAATAACAGGATGACCTGCAATAATATATGCGAGCAGTATTGTAATTATGCGTATTGATTCAGACATTTCAAAAATAAAACTCGAGGCAAAAAGTGATAGACCAGTAGCCAGTCGAATAATCTGAGGCTTATATTTCGGATTTAAATCATCCTGATCATCAGTATTATTGCCCGGTTCAGCTATATTGATAATTTCATCATCAAGTATTGGAATAACTTCTACATCAGGCTCTAGTTTTTTGACGAGTGTTAATGTATCATCAAAAAGTCTTTTGGGGTTGGTATCCGATTTAGCAAGGAGTGTCAGTTCCTTAGTTACAAAATTGAGTTCAGCTTTATCAACGTCGTTATGGTTTTGCATAGCCGACTCAATTTTTTGAGCACAAGATGCACAATTTAGTCCATTCAAAGCATATTGATAAGTCATAAAATCACCTCTATATTTTTGTTCAAAAAAGTAAAGTTAAAAACAAAACGAGTTTCATATGAATGATTGTTCATATGTTCAATTATAATATATCACTAATTTTTTCCGGAATCAATAGGGGGTCTAAAAATACTAAAATGCCAAAATACATGAAATTTCAACTAAAATATGCAGAACATCTATTTTTGGATAAATGTTTGATATAATGTATAAAAATAGGATTATTGACTGTTTATATATGATTCATTAAGAAAGTAGGAGTTTAAATGGATTACAAAGAGATTTTAAGTACCGCCTCCAATTGGGCTATAGAAGCAGGAGCGATACAAATGGAATACTTTCAGAAGGAATCCTTAATCATAGAATCCAAGTCGTCACAGGTGGACTTGGTTACAGAAGCTGATAAAAAGTCGGAAGAATTCATACTTGGTGCAATTAAGAAGTCGTATCCGCAACACAGTATATTGTCAGAAGAAACAGGCGTAACGGATAAAAAGTCAGATTATGTATGGGTTGTAGATCCACTAGATGGGACAACCAATTTTGCTCAAGGCATTCCTGTATTTGCGGTTTCGATTGCCCTTCAATATAAAGGGAAAAGTGTTGTTGGTGTTGTATACAACCCGGTTCTTAAATCATTGTTTACTGCCGTACGAGGTGGGGGAGCCTATTTAAATGGCAAAAAAATGAGTGTAGGACAGAAATCGGAATTAAGGTCTTGCGTTTTGGCAAGTGGTTTCCCATATTTCAGAGCCGAAACAAAGGATAACAACGCAGATCATTTTGCATATATGGTTCCAAAAGTCAGAGGGTTAAGAAGAATGGGTGCAGCGGCATATGACCTAGCAAATGTAGCCGCAGGTGTTATGGATGGATACTGGGAAATGGGACTTGGGAAATGGGATTTAGCAGCTGGAACTTTACTTGTGGAAGAAGCGGGGGGGATCATTTTAAAGTGGGAAGATAAAAGTGATCACGCAATAATTGCTGGTAATGAAAATATTGCAAATCAGATCAAAAATAACCTAGAAGAAGCTGAAAAGTTAAGATTAGCCAGATAGAGAATTTCATCACAACTTTTATGCATTGTTACATGAACAGATCAGGGGGAAGTGAATTGGGTGTTGTATTAAAATGACGAAAATAAATTATCTTATTTTTGCTGGTAAAAGGGTATAAGCCTACTAGTAAAATAAAAATTATACAACTTCTAATTAAAAGAGATACAGAAGTCAAGTGTTGTGTGGCATAAGACTTCAAAAACATGGGGAGGTTGAGATGGACTATAAATGGCTAATGGATACATCAATACCGGTGTTGTTTGTAAATAACAATAACGACGAACATACTGTAGAGGCGGTGAATAAATCATTCATGCGTCTTATTGGTGTTGATATTCCTTATTTAACTGGAAGAACCATTCAAGACGTTATTGACGAACATATACATCTTGGTTGGCTAAAAAAGTATGAAAGTACAGAACTGGCACTCATAGCAATCGGTGAACAGTGGTTTGAAATTGAAGTTTTGACCAATGATGGTATTGCAGCATATATACATCATAATTTAACTGCACAAGTGGATATTGATAACACCAATAAGAGACTTCAAACAAGAATCAATCAGATTCAGCGGTTGGCACTTATAGGGGATTGGGAACACGATTTTGCCGCTGGAGAAGAGTTCTGGTCAGATGAAGTTTATAGAATGTTAGGTTTTAAAGATAAGGCAATTCAACCGAATGTAGACACTTTTATGCGGTTCATACATCCTGAGGACATCGATAAAGTCAACAAAGCACATGAAGCGATTCCACTCGGAAACTCCTATGAAGTAGAGTACCGAATTATTACCATTGAAGGCCAAATGAAATGGATCGTGACACGTGCAAATGTTGAAATGGGTCCAGATGGTACACCTTCAAGACTTTACGGTACAATGCAGGACATAACAGAACGCAGAAAGCTAGAACAGCGGGTGGAGAAAGCTTTTGGTGTCGCAGAAGACGCACACCAGTCTAAAAGTCAGTTTTTGGCTATGATTTCACATGAAATTAGGACACCAATTAATGGAATCATGGGTATGGCTCAGCTTATGAAAAATACGGTGATGGATGAGGAACAAAGCGAGTTTGTAGACGATATACTTTTCTCGTCAGATGCACTCCTAAATATAATAGAAGACATTCTTGAAATGTCTAAAATGGATTCCGACCTTTTAAAGGCTGATTCTGAGGAGTTTGATTTACATATACTTATTCGGAATATAGTAAGGATGAATCAATTAAAGAAGCAGGATAAGCCGGTTCGGTTTATTCATAGAATAGATCCGAAAATCCCTCAGCATGTATTGGGAGATGCCACCAAGATTCAACAGATTCTAGTGAATCTACTGGGGAATGCTTTTAAGTTTACTGAAGAAGGCCGCGTGAGTTTTTCAATTAAAGTACTTGAAGACGATGTGGACAAGAGTAAAATTGCCTTTGAAGTTGAAGATACAGGTATTGGGATCTCGCAAAACATGCAAAAAGAAATATTTGCAAGTTATGTTCAAGGCGAAATTGATACCCAAAAGAAATATGGTGGTACTGGCCTAGGTCTTTCCATATCTAAGAATTACTCAGAACTGATGGGGGGATATTTATTTGTTGAAAGTGAGTTAGGACATGGAACAAAATTTACCTTTGCTATCACACTTAAGAAGTCAAAATCTCTAGATATCAAAACAGACAACTCAGCTCTATACTCTCGTATGAAGGCGATGCACGTTCGCGTTCTAGTCGTAGAGGACGACGAGATTAATAAAAACTATTACAGAGGCTTGCTTCAAAATGTTTGCGGTTTTAAAGTTGATTTTGCAGACAGCCTCAATACAGTCATTCACGCTCTGGAACATCATAAATATCAATTTGTGATTATGGATACACATCTTAAAAATGAAAGTGGAATTTATATCACCCGAACAATTCGAGAAAGCATGAAGCTTGATGGTCTGAAACTGCCGATTATTGCGATGACTGCTGATGTTCGTTATGAAAACCGTGAAGCCTTTATGGCTGCTGGTGTTAGTTACTTTATGGAAAAACCAGTGGATGAAGCAACATTCCTTGACGTTATTCATCAGATACTTGATATGAATGTACTTAGAAAATCGAATAAACCAAAACTTGGATACAGATACATAAATCCGAGTAAACTGGGTGAAACCCGCATCCGGTGGGGTAGGCAAGACTTTGATGGAAAAGTCGTGACCACAGTTGATCACCATCCTAAGAAAGTTGCCAGTATACTTGCAGCAGTAGAGCCGCTAAACATACTTATATTAAGCCACGAAATCAATGAAATTGATGATATTATTAGTAATTTTGGGACAGATGATATTTGTGAAAGTATGGAGTTGATAAAATCAGCACTTCTTAACGATGATACTGCAGGTATTGATGTAATAGTGACAGACTTTATGGATGAGTACCAATGTTTTGTAAATGAGTTACAGGATTTTATGAATGATTTGCCGGTAGAATTCAAAAAAAGTTGATATTTTTTTAACGATCCTTGCAATACACTTGCCTGTCGTATATCATATTTATAACTTAAAAATGTGCCAAATGCATATGGTAGGAAGTTAATTAATCTCCCAAACGATTCTTATTTCATCCTACTCATGCTTTATTAAAAACGGCTTTCGAGCCGTTCTTTTTTTTGTTAAATGAAAGTGTGTACAAAAAATCTTGCATACGATGTTTAAAAATTAACTAAAAGTAGACACAAATTGTTTGTGAAAAGTATCCAAAGCCTTGGTGTGTCACTTTTGTAGAATTGTATGATATCTGATACAATATCTGCGGACGGACAAAATAAAGGACGAGGAGTGATTGGCTTGTTGAAAGCCTATAGAGGGCACATCGTATATACGGCCACACCAAACGCATTCAACGTAATTGAAAATGGATATATTATTGTTGAAAATGATGAGGTAAAAGCTGTATCAAAGGAATTGCCAGAAAATATTAGTAAGGATCAAGTGATCGATCACGGGGATCGACTCATTATTCCTGGTTTTGTTGACTTGCATTTCCATGCACCACAATATCCGAATATTGGACTTGGGCTCGATAAGGAGCTCTTGCCTTGGTTGGAGGATTATACATTCCCAACAGAGGCAAAATTCTCTGATGTTGATTTTGCAGACCGTGTTTATAACATGGTAACAAATGAACTTTTAAAACAGGGGACAACACGTGTTGTTTTATTTGCAACCATTCACCTTGAAAGCACAAAGCTACTGGCTCGGATTTTGGACGAATCTGGGATTGGTGCTTATGTTGGAAAAGTTAATATGGACAGAAATTCTTCTGATAATTTAATTGAAACGACACAAGATTCACTAGAAAAAACAGAGGCATTTATCAATTCTTTTGAAGGTGTTTCAGAACGTGTAAAACCAATAATTACACCAAGATTTGTTCCATCGTGTACCTCGGATTTAATGGATGGACTGGGTAAACTTGCATCAAAGCATAATATACCGATTCAGTCGCACATCAGTGAAAATCTAGGAGAAGTAGAATGGGTCTCGGAATTACACCCTGAATTTAAGGATTATGCTTCAATTTATGAAAACTTTGGCCTCTTAACAGACAGTACAATAATGGCACACTGTGTTCATAATACAGATGATGAAATCAAACTGATGGCAAATAAAGGTTCATTCTCAGCACATTGTCCCAATGCCAACTACAACCTATCAAGTGGCATAATGCCAGTTCGCAAGTTTATGAATGAAGGCGTGAATGTAGGTCTTGGAACAGATGTAGGCGCAGGACACAAGGTATCCATTGCACAGGTTATGTCACAAGCTGTACAAGGTTCAAAAATGGTATGGCAAATGTGTGACAAAGAGCTTGCACCCCTTACCACTTCAGAAGCTTTCTATCTAGGAACAAAAGGTGGCGGTGCATTCTTTGGTCAGGTTGGGAGTTTTGAGCCTGGATACAAATTTGATGCATTGGTTATAGATGATTCTGATCTTCAAATAGAGATTGAAAGATCCATTGAAGAACGTGTACAAAGATTCATTTATTGCGGAGATGATCGAAATATTATCAAAAGATATATAGATGGCAATGAAATAAAATTATAAGTAAGTTTTAAGGCTGTGAAAGCAGCCTTAGACTGTAGACAAACTACGAAATACCGCGTTGCAGGCTTCGTTTCGCTTAAGTCACGTATGTAAATACGCTCCTCAAGCGGCTCTCAGCCGCGCCTTGACTTTCGAAGTTTTCTACAGTCTACATACCGTCGACTTTGTCGACGGCCTGAGGCTGTGAAAACAGCCTTTTTTTATTGCTGATTTTCCAATGTTTATAGGGAAATGGTATATAATAGATTAGGAATAACTTTTGGATTAATTTGGGGTGTGTGTATGTTTCTGATAATGGGTATACAAGATAAGAATAAGGAAGACGTGCGTTCAGACGCATTGCCATGTCATGTCTGTGAGGGGAACAATGGGTATACGGTATATGATAGATTCAATTATTTTCATATATTCTTTTTGCCTCTTTGGACTTGGGGACACAATTATCTATTAAAATGTAATCGATGTGAAACATACTATAATATAAAGAGAGAAAATCAACATAAGGTGAAAAGTGTAGATATCGATTTAACCTACTGGGACTTAGAACCTGTGGCAGGTCATCATGATTCAACCACTATACAAGTTTGCAGAAGTTGTGGGGCGGCACTAGAGAATGATTTTGAGTTTTGTCCGAAATGTGGAGTAAAAATCGATTGATTCTGTTAGTGACTTTAGTCCTATTTTGTTGAACCAACTTGCAATTTAGTGCCTAATTAGCTAAACTTGTAGAGAAGTAGTGAAAATTGACGACAATAGCACACCTGTTGAAAAGCAGGGTCGCAAAGCCATGGATCTAAGGGAACGATATCCTACGATTGCCAGGCTGCCGAATCATAATAATGATTGATTTAGGCGTCTGGGCTCATTTCCCGACGCCTTTTATTTATGTTGTGAAAGTGGGCTATATATGAAAATTCTCATAGCTGATGATTCCAAGTTTATGCGTCGATTAATTAGATTAAACGTTGAACAGCTAGGACATACAGTTGTTGCTGAAGCAGAGAATGGAGTTCAAGCTGTAGAAGCATATTTAGAGCATCACCCTGATGTTGTTTTCATAGACATGGTTATGCCTGTTATGGGTGGTCTTGATGCAATAGTTTCAATTATAAATTATGATAAAGATGCACAAATAATTATGTGTTCATCTATGGGACATGCAATCTATGTCCAAGAAGCCATTATAAATGGCGCTCGTGATTTTATAGTTAAGCCCTTTAATCCTGAAAAAATTAAAGAGTCTTTATCAAAATTGGAAAATAGGAATAAAACCTAATAAGTACAAGTTATCAGAACTTGTAGGGGGACTGATTTCCTACTCAAATTGTTAACACGATTCATATTCGAATCACACCATTATATTGGCATCTGCGCCCCCATGCAGGTGCCGCTTTTTTTATAAGTATTGAATGAGTGAAAGAATGAATGGAGGAGGGCGCTATGAAATTCGATAATAAAAGATACCATACGCTTAATTCTTATCTACGAAAAAAATATGGAAGTAAAACAGGAAAACTTGCTTTGAATGCTGGATTAGGTTGCCCCAATAGAGATGGCACAGTTGCCCACGGTGGATGTATATTTTGTGGCGAGGATGGTGCAGGGACTTTTGCTGGCCGTTTAGAAGACCCAATTAAAACTCAAATAGAAATGCAAAAACAGGCCCAGGATGGCAAGTGGTCTGTTTCTAGTTATATTTCATATTTTCAGAGTTATACCAATACCTATGGTGACTTAAATAAACTTAGAGAACTTTTCACCAGCGCAATTGACGACGAAGCTGTTTGTGGACTGGCAATAGCAACAAGACCAGATTGCCTTGACACAGACAAGGTAAAACTACTGGCTGAAATGAATACCAAAACAGATGTATGGGTCGAACTTGGTCTACAGTCAATACATGAAAAAACGGCTTCTTGGATAAATAGAGGTTATGATTTAAAGGTATTTGAAGAATCGCTGGATAGATTAAACGAGAACCATATTGATGTAGTTGTACATGTTATTCTGGGTTTACCTGGAGAAAACGAAGAAGATATGTTAGAAACCATCTGTTATCTAGCTAAGAAAAATATTCAAGGAATCAAAATTCATTTACTGCATGTTGTCAAGGGTACAAGACTATATGAACTGTATATAGAAAAACCATTTAGACTACTAGAAAAAGATGTTTATGTTGATTTGCTAATAAAATGTTTAGAACTTTTGCCTTCTGACCTAGTTATCCACAGAGTCACAGGAGATGGTGCAAAAGAGACACTGGTTGCACCAAGGTGGCCACTGAACAAAAGGGATGTCTTAAACTGTATAGATAAACGAATGCGAGAACTTGACACATGGCAATCCAAGAAATATAACAAGTAATCCATGGAAATCAAGTGTATCGCTGCAAAAACGAATTTGGACTATTTTATGATCGAATAATAAAAAAGGGGGAATCGGGAAATCCCCGATTCTGACAATAGAAAATAAAATTAAGAGAATCCTTTGAAATTAAGGGCACAAAAATAGCCTTTAATCTCAGAGGATTCTTTTTTATAATTTTTGATTTATGTTTTT